>Ga0213834_100016_pt1 | contig 508126 bp, 448 predicted proteins | sample SWPTP12_FD_160580 | JGI IMG/M metagenome (GOLD analysis project Ga0213834, IMG submission 160580) | Coastal seawater microbial communities from Marineland, Florida, United States - SWP TP1 #2 | ecosystem: Environmental > Aquatic > Marine > Coastal | place: USA: Florida | collected 2016-08-06 | reverse complement strand
TGGGAGCGATCAGGATGGGATGCGCATACGACACGCCGAACAGCGCGCACTCGGTACTTGCCCCATCCAGCCGCGACAGCACCCGGTTCTGCAGCCGCAATGCATCGAGCGCTTCGCGGTTGTGCCGCAGCGTCGACTCGTCGCCGGCCCCACCCGAAAAATAAGCCCACGCCTGCTCGGTCAGATGGGCCGGTGCGGCCGCGGCATAGTCTGCAGCCGATACCAGCGAGCGCGGAATATGAGACAGCGGCGCATTGGGGGTGCCGTTCATGTTTGCGACCATTCACGCAGCAGGTTGTGATAGACGCCCGTCAGGCCGACGAGCGCAGGATGACCGGCGTCGGTGGCCGTGAGCGATTGGACGGCCTGATCCAGATCCCACAGCATCCGCCGGCGACCGTCTGCCGCCACCAGACTTTGAATCCAGAAGACTGCCGCCAGCCGCGCCCCGCGGGTCACGGGCCGCACCCGGTGCACGCTCGTGCCGGGGTAAATCACCAGATGTCCGGCAGGCAGCTTGATCGACTGCGTGCCGTAGGTATCGACGATGTCGAGCTCGCCGCCGTCGTAGTCTGCCGGATCGGCCAGGAACAACGTCGCCGAGATGTCGGTGCGCACGCGATGCGTGGTGCCGGGCAAGGCACGAATCGCGTTATCCACGTGCTCGCCATACGTGCCGCCGCCCGCATAACGGTTGAACAGTGGCGGCAATACCTTCAACGGAAGCGTGGCCGCCAGAAAGCCGGGATGCGCGCCCAATCGATCCAGCACGAGATTGCCCCAGCGCTGCGCCGTGGCGTCGCCGGCCGGCAATTGCTCGTTGTGCTTGGCGGCCACGGCACCGGACCCCGCCGTGCTGCGCCCATCCGTCCACGTGGCCGCCGAGAGGTCCGCCACGCAGGCCCGCAACTCGTCGGGTGTCAACACATCGGGAAACGTCAGCAGCATCGTTTGTCTTCCAGAATGAAAAACCGGACCTTGGGGCTTGCACGCCTCGAGGTCCGGCAACGATACGCGAAATTGCAGGAGCCGATCAGTCGGTCGACACCTTGGGCGCATTGGCTGCCGTGACGGCATCGGCCGACGCCATTGCAGGCAACTGCTGCGGCCAGCCGCCTGCCAGCGACTTGTACAGCGCGATCAGCGAGGTCGCCTCACGTGAGCGGCTCTGCACCAATTGATCCTCTGCCTCCAGACGCGTGCGCTCCGCCGACAGCACATCGAGCACCCCGATCGCACCGCCATCGAACTGCAGACGTGCCACGTTCACGGCGCGCTCGCTTGCCTGCGCGGCACGCGTAAGCGCTTCGCGCTCTTCATGCGACCGGGCCAGGCGAACCAGCGCATTCTCGGTTTCTTCCATCGCGCGCAGCACGGTTTGCTCATAGCTGGCCATCGCACCCGCGGCTTGCGCATTGGCGCCGGCAATCCGGGCGCGCACGCGGCCCACATCCAGGAACGAGCCATCGATACCCAGCGTGAGCGCGCGCAATTCGCTGTCGCGACCGAAGAGCGCGCCAACCGACAACGCTTGCGAGCCGATCAGCCCGCCAAGGGTGAAGCGGGGAAAAAGGTCCGCCGTGGCCACGCCGATGCGCGCCGTCGCGCCATGCAGCCGCTGTTCGGCGGCAGCGATGTCGGGACGCCGACGCAGCAGATCGCCCGGCACCCCGGCGTTCACGGAGGCCGGCAACGCAATCTGCGGGGCCGGTTGCGCCAGTTGCACGGCAAGCGATTCCGGCGTCTGACCGGTGAGCACCGCGATGCGGTGGGCCAGCACGGCGGCCTGCGCTTCGAGCGGCGGAATACGCGCTTCGGTGAGCGCCAATTGCGCTTGCGTACGGTCGCTGTCGAATGCCGTACCGCGACCGTTCTGCAGCAAGGCATCGATCAGGCGCAGCGTATCGCGCTGGTTGGACGCGTTGTTGCGTGCCACCGTCAACTGCGCCTGCACGCCGCGCATCTGGAAATACGCGTCGGCAAGTTCGGCCACGATGCCGACCTGTACCGCCGCCAGATCGCTGGCCGAGGCTTCGGTTTCCGCGCGCTGCGATTCGATACTGCGGCGCACGCGGCCGAAGAAATCGAGTTCCCAGATGGCCGACAGACGCGTGTCGAACAATTCGCCATCACGCTGCGAACGCGGCACGCCAGGCAACTGCGACGCACTCGAACGGCCCGTTTGCGCATCGGCCGTCGCGCTCAACGTAGGATAGCGATCGAACTTCGACGCTCCCAGCAACGCATTGGCTTCGTCGAAGCGCGACAAAGCGATCCGGATGTCGTGATTCGCCGCCAGTGCCGCATCCACGAGCTGCGTGAGTTGCGGGTCGCCCAGGTCGCGCCAGAATGCCAGGTCGGGGGCAGGCGGCGGCTCGTTTTGGTCGGCCGCCGATTGCCGCACATAGGCATCGGCCTGCGGCGCTTTCGGGGCCGTGAAATCGGGGCCCACCGCGCATGCCGCCAAGAGCGACATGAGCGTCAGCGCGCCGAATGAACGGAAGACACGATCAAACATGCGAATTCTCCTGCGTGGCGAGCTGGGCCGCGGCACGGCGTTCGCCGCGGGTGGCCAGGCGTCGCAACGCGACATAAAAGACCGGGGTCAACACCAGGCCGAACAGCGTCACGCCCAACATCCCGGCGAACACGGTCACGCCCATGGCGCGGCGCACTTCGAAGCCGGCGCCGTGACCCACCATCAGCGGCACCACGCCGGCGATGAAGGCGATCGAGGTCATGATGATCGGGCGCAGACGCAGGCGGCAGGCTTGCAGTGCGGCGTCGATCGTGCTCATGCCCTTCTCTTCGAGTTCGCGGGCGAACTCCACGATCAGGATGGCGTTCTTGCAGGCCAGGCCGATCAGCACCACCAACCCGATCTGCACGAAGATGTTGTTGTCGCCTCCGGAGAGCCACACCCCCACCATGGCCGACAGCAAGCACATCGGCACGATCAGGATCACCGCCAGCGGCAACGTCCAGCTCTCATACAAGGCGGCAAGCACCAGGAAGACCAGCAACACCGCCAGCGGGAACACGATCATTGCGGCATTGCCCTGGGTCACTTGCTGATAGCTTAGGTCGGTCCACTCCAGATGCATGCCCGGCGGCAGCACTTTGTCGGCCACGGCCTGCACCGTTTGCAGCGCTTCGGAGGACGATACGCTCCGCGGGTCGGCCTCACCGATCAGATCGGCGGACGGATAACCGTTGTACCGAATGACCGGATCGGGACCGTAGCTTTCGCGGATATTGACCACGCTGCCGATCGGCACCATATCGCCGCGATCGTTGCGGGTACGCAGGTTCGTGATGTCTTCGATCGACTGACGATACGGTGCGTCGGCTTGCGCCATCACCCGGAACGTGCGCCCGAAACGCGTGAAGTCGTTCACGTAGGTCGACCCCAGATACACCTGCAGCGATTCGAACAGATCCGTCACCGCCACGCCCTGCGCCTTGGCCTTCGTGCGATCGACCTCGGCATCCAGCTGCGGCACGTTGGCCTGGTACGAACTGATCGGGAACTGGAAGCCCGGTTGCTGCACCAGCGTGCCCGCCATGCCCTGCATCGCATTGTTCAGCGCGGCATAGCCGGCCGCGCCGCGATCCTGGATATACAACGAATAACCGGACCCCGTGCCCAGGCCCATGATGGCCGGCGGCATGATGGCGAATGCCAGCCCTTCCTGGATGCTCGAGAACTTCACGTTCAGTTCATTGGCGATCTCCTGCGCCGTGCGGGTACGTTCCGAGAACGGTTTGAGCGTGAAGAACACCACGCCGCTGTTGGACGTATTGGTCTGCTGCAGCACGTTGAAGCCCGGGAAGCTCACGGCCTTCGCCACGCCTTCGGTCTTCAGGGCGATCTCGCTGATGCGCTTGAGTGTCTCGTCCGTGCGTTCGATCGACGCGCCATCGGGCATCTTGACCGCACCGATCACGTACAACTTATCCTGCGTGGGGATGAATCCGCCCGGCACCACCTTGAACATCACGCCGGTTGCCACGAGCAACACGATATACACGGCAAACACGGCGCCCCGCTTGCCCAGCGTGCGAGCGACGCCGCCACGGTAGGCATCCGAGCCGCGCTGGAACCAGCGGTTGAACGGCCGGAAGAGCCACCCCATCGAACGGTTGATCCCGCGCGTGAGAAAGTCGGGCTTGGCATCGTGCGATTTCAGCAGCAAGGCCGCGAGCGCCGGCGACAGCGTCAGCGAGTTGATGGCCGAGATCACGGTCGAGATCGCGATGGTGACGGCAAACTGCTTGTAGAACTGCCCGGTCACGCCCGACAGGAAAGCCATCGGCACGAACACCGCGCACAGCACCAGTGCGATGGCCACGATCGGCCCGCTCACTTCACGCATCGCCTGATGGGCGGCGGCCAACGGCGCCAATCCCTCTTCGATATTGCGCTCGACGTTCTCCACCACCACGATGGCATCGTCGACCACAATCCCGATCGCCAGCACCAGCCCGAACAACGTCAGGGTGTTGATCGAGAACCCCAAGGCCAGCAGCACGGCGAACGTGCCCACCACCGACACCGGCACCGCGATCAACGGAATGATCGACGCACGCCAGGTTTGCAGGAACAGAATCACCACCAGCACGACCAGCAGTACGGCCTCACCCAGGGTGGTGATCACCGACTTGATCGAGTCGCGCACGAAAATCGTGGGGTCGTACACCACGTCCCACGTGATTCCCTCGGGAAAACGCTCGGCCAGTTCGCCCATCTTGGCACGCACCTGATCGGACACATCGATGGCGTTGGCACCGGGCGACTCGAAAATCGGAATCGCCACGGCCTGCTCGTTATCGAGATAGGCACGCAGCGCATAATCCGCTGCGCCCAACTCGATACGCGCCACATCGCCCAGGCGCGTGATCTGCCCTTGCGCGCCGGTTTTCACCACGATATTGGCGAATTCGTCTTCGGTGACCAGACGCCCCTGGGCATTGATCGGCAGCAGGAAGTCGCTGCGATTGGGATTGGGCGGTGCGCCCAATTGTCCGGCCGACACCTGCACGTTCTGTTCGCGCACGGCGGCAATGACTTCGCCGGCCGTCATGCCCAGATTGGCGATCTTGTTGGGATCGAGCCACAAGCGCATCGAGTAATCGCCCGACCCGAACAGGCGGGCATCGCCCACGCCGCGCAGGCGCGCCAGCTCGTCACGTACATGCAGCACCGCATAGTTGCGCAGATACAGCGCGTCGTAACGCCCATCGGGCGCACGCAAGTGCACCACCATCGTGATGTTGGGCGATTGTTTGGCCGTCACCACACCCTGGCGCCGCACGGCTTCGGGCAAACGCGCCTCGGCTTGCGCCACACGGTTCTGCACCTTTACCTGTGCGTCGTCGGGATCGGTGCCCGGACGGAACGTCACCGTCAGCGCGAGTACGCCATCGGCGCCCGCAACCGACTTCATATAGAGCATGTCCTCGACGCCGGTGATCGCTTCTTCCAGCGGCGCAGCCACGGTATCGGCGATTTCGCGCGGGTTGGCACCGGGGAACGTGGCGCGCACCTGAACGCTGGGCGGCACCACATCGGGATACTCGCTGATCGGCAGCAAAGGAATGGCGATCAGGCCGACGACGAAAATGATGATCGACAAGACGGCCGCGAAAATCGGCCGGTCGACAAAGAATCGGGCGAAGTTCATGGCGTGACCGCTCCTGCGTTTTGAGCCACCGAGCGGCCGCCCTGTGCATCACCTGCCGGCACTTCAGTGGCGGCCACCGGCATCCCGGGCATCATCACTTTTTGCGTGCCATTGACGATCACGCGATCACCCGGCGTCAAACCGGCGCGCACCACGCGCTGCCCATCCTCCACGCGGCCAAGCTGCACGTCCTTGCGCTGCGCCGAGCCCTTGGCATCCACCACAAACACGAACTTGCGGTCCTGATCCGTCATCACGGCCTTGTCGTCAATCACGATCGCGCGCTCCTTGCGCTCGCCTTGCAGTCGAACGCGCGCATACAGGCCGGGCGTCAAGGCGCGATCGGCGTTGTCCAGCGTGGCGCGCACGCGGATGGTGCCGGTTGCACGATCGACACTGTTGTCCACGAAATCGGCGACGCCGTTATGCGGATAGCCGTCTTCGCCCAACAGACCGACGCGCACCGGCACACCTTCCTGCTGCTCGCTCGGGCGGCCGCCCTCGCGGGCCAGGGCCGAGTAACGCAAATAGCTGCGTTCATCGGCATCGAAGTGCACGTGTACCTTATCCAGCGAGACGAGCGTGGTGAGCACGCTGTCGCCGTCCGCGTTCACCAGGTTGCCTTCGGTAATGAGCGCCCGGCCCGCGCGGCCCGAGATCGGCGCACGCACTTGCGTGAACGACATATTCAATTCGGCGGTGTCCACGGCAGCTTGCGCGGCCAGCACATCGGCACGCGCTTGGGCAGCAGCGGCGCGGCGTTGGTCGAGCTCTTCGGTGGACGCGGCCTGGATGGCGGCCAACTTCTGCGAACGCGCCGCTTCAGTGGTACGCAATTGCGCGGTGGTACGGGCACGGGCCAGATCGGCCTGGGCGCCCGCCAAGGCCGCCTGGTAGCGGCGCGCATCGATCACGAAGAGCACATCGCCGCGCTTGACCTCCTGGCCTTCGCGGAAATTGACCTTCTCGATATAGCCACTGACGCGCGGACGCAACGCAACGCGGTCCACGGCTTCGACGCGACCGTTGAAATCGTCCCATTGTGTAACGGGCGCTTCGGTCACCACCGCCACGCTCACCTGCGGCGGCGGGGGAGCGGCTGCGGCCGCTTCGCCTTTGGAGCAGCCCGAAACGGTCAAGGTGAGTGCAGTCGCCAGGGCGGCAAGCCCCAGGCTGATACGGGTGCGACGGCTCGAGAGCGCCGTCCGATGGAAGTCGTCGTAGTTCATTGTGTCTGGCCGATTGATTTTCATAACGAACGTTATGAATATGGACTAGACTGTAGACAGCTTGCATCGGTGCGTCAAGGAATTTAATATCAACCATTATGAAAACAGCAAATACCCCTGCAATGGAGACGGATACTGCGGTGGTCACCGAGCGCCGCCCACGCGGGCGGCCGCTATCATTCGACCGCGAAACCGTGCTCGAACGCGCCATGCATGTGTTCTGGCGCCAAGGTTACGAAACCACGTCGATCAGCGATCTCACCACGGCCATGGGCATCACTGCGCCCAGCCTGTATGCGGCTTTTGGCGATAAGGAAGGTCTGTATCGCGAAGCGGTGCAGCGCTATCGCAAGGGGCCCGGCGGCTACAGTGTGTGCATGATGTCCGACCCGCATGACACCCGTGCAGTGGTGCGTGAGTTGCTCGTGTCGGCTGCAAACAACATGTCCTGTCCCGAAACGCCTTCGGGCTGCATGATCGTAATGTCGGGCGTGAACTGCTCGCCCGAATCGGCCGATATCCAGTTGTTGCTCACCGAGTGCCGAACGGGATTCGAAACCGATCTCACCGCGCGCATCCAGCACGGCATCGACCACGGCGATGTGCCGGCATCGGTATCGCCGGGTGCGCTGGCCAAGTTTTATTCGGCCGTGTTGTGCGGCATGTCGATGCAGGCGCGTGACGGCGCGACGCATGACGCGTTGATCGCCATCTGCGACGCCGCAATGGCGGCCTGGCCAGCGAAGGCGTAATGACGGCGCTTGGTGGCGTGGTGAACCCGACCGTGCCAATGCACCATGCGGCCAGGGTTCCCTCTCGTTGCAGCGTAAGCTCAGCGCAAAAAAAAACCAGCTTGGCTGGTTTTTTTGTTTGGCGCCATGACGACCCGAGTTCAGTGTGGGTGCTGCGAGATTATTTGCCGCGCTTGCCGCTGCCGATCTCTTGCTGACGCCGCTGCAATGCGTCGATCTGCGACTGGATGGAACGCAATTCGTCGCGCGCTTCCTTCTGCTGTTGCGCCAGCGCATTGGCCTGCTCGCGGCTCTGTGCCTGACGGGCTTGCACTTCGCGCGCCTGTTGTTCGCGCACGCTTTCATCGGCTTGCAGCGTGCTCAACAAATCGCTGCGCGTGGCCAGCATGCGCTCGGTGCGCGTATTCTCGGCTTGCAAACGAATGCGTTGCAGATCGACCTCGCCCAGTTCTGCCGATTGCGTGACGAAGTTGCGGAAAGCCGCCTCGGCCTGCTTTTCGGACGTCGTTTTCACGATGCGCCAGAAGTTCTTTTGCTGAAAGAGTGCCGCGTAGTAGGTCATCGACTCGGCGTTGAACAAGAGGCTTGCACCGTAGGTGCCGTTGTAGGCCGTGCGCAGCTCGGACACTTCTCGCGACTGAATGAGGCCTTGCAGTTCGGATACCGTGCTCGCGGGTGGGGTTGGCGTGGCAGCCGGCGTCAAGGCGGGTTTTTGCGCCGCGGCCGGCGGCGTTACGGGCTCGGGTGCGGCAGGCGGTGCATCCACTTGCTTGACGGTGGGCCGCGGGGCGGGCTCCGGCTTTTGCGCCCCCAGAACGCCGCAAGCGGTCAACGTGGCCAGCAGCATCGATACGCCGCCCAATCGCGCGACGTTTCGAACCGACACTGCAGCACCGTATTGCGGCCTGACTTTCATGCTTGCTTTCCTCTTCAGTGGGCGTGCCGCGTGGGGCACGCGCCGTATTGTTCTTGATCAGCCTTCACAGGCATCTTCGGCAATCGAACCGTTGACGCGATTGAGCTGCAATTTTCGCATCTTTTCCCATAAAACCTTACGACTGATTCCCAGCGCCTGGGCCGTGTCTTGCCGGCGCCAGCCGTTTGCTTGCAGCGCAGTCATCACACGCGCACGCTCGAGCAACTCCGCGGGGCTTAACCCCCGCCCGTCGGTGGGTTCAAGATCGGCAGAATCGGCAGTGTGACTCTGCGGTGTGACGGCGGCGATGCCCGCGTTGCGCATCCGCATGCGATCGAACACCGCCTGAATCCGCACAAAATCCCAGTTGCCCAGTTGCCGGCGCACGAGGGCCACACGCTCCACGAGGTTCGACAGCTCGCGCACATTGCCGGGAAACGATGTGCCACCCACCTGGTCGAGCAACCATTCGGGCGGCTGACCGCCTTCGACGGCGTCCTGCCCGCTTTCCCAGAAGCGCGCCAGGAGGGCGCGAAACAACGCAATCTTTTCGTCGCGGCCGCGCGCATCCAGGGTGGGCACCGTCAACTCGATGACTGCCAGGCGGTAATACAGGTCTGCGCGAAACAGACCCCGCGCCACGAGATCGGTCAGATCCTTGTTGGTGGCCGAGACGAGCCGAAACCGCACGGGCACTTCAGTGGTCGATCCCAGCCGCGTGACGATGTTGTGCTCCAGCACCCGCAAGAGCTTCACCTGCTGATACAGCGGCAAATCGCCGATTTCGTCCAGAAACAATGTGCCGCCGCTCGCCTGCTCGAAATAGCCTTTGTGCGCGCCGATGGCGCCGGTGAACGCGCCCTTCGCATGACCGAAGAAATGCGCTTCAAACAACCCTTCCGGCACCGCGCCGCAGTTCACCGCGACGAACGTGCCCGACGACCATGTCGCCTGGTCGTGCAAGCGGCGCGCGATGCGTTCCTTACCCACCCCGGTTTCGCCGAACACCAGCACGTTGCTGCCGCAGTCGGCAAAAATGTCGACTTCTTCCAGCACGGCACGCATGGCCTGCGACGTGGCAATCAAGGGCGCTGCTTCGGTGGGCTGCATGGCGCCGCGCGCCGCTGCGCCGCCGGCAATACGATTGAGCAGCGCGCGCAGTTCTACGCCGCTGAACGTATGCGGCAATGTGTGCGCATGGCTGGGGGGGAAGAAGGTGGGATCTTGCCCGCGCGTTTCGGCCGCCACCCAGATCACCGGGATCGCTTCATGGGTGAGCCAGTCCAGCCCGAAGAAGTTGCCGTCGCCCATCAACGCCACCGACACCAGCGCCACCTGTGTGCGCGCCGCGTCGCGCAGCGGTGGAAACCCCGCATCCACGCCAGGCCGGATCACGTTCACGTCGTAGGCCGCCAGCATGCGTTCGGCACGCACCCCCACATCGGTGCCGCCCTCCCAGACGTAGAGGTCGATATCTTCGGTGACGATGGCGGATCGATTCATGGCGCGCGGATCAGTAAACCAGCCGCGGCTGGCCGCACTGGATGTCGAACAAGGTGACGTCGGTGCGGCCGAACTCTATGCCAATGAGTTTGCTCGTCGTGTTGAATAACAATGCGCTAACCTGATCGAGGATGGGAGACACCAAACTCTTTGAGAGTCGGCAAACAAAGTCACATGCCGTAGCAACGGGGATGACGTTCGCCGGCGCTTTAGCTAGAAACGCGGACAGATTACGTTGGGCGCATCCCAATTGATCGGTCAATACCGTCTCGACAACCGTCAATAGCCCATTACAACCTTTCAATCCCACAATTCCCAAAAGTCCATCAAGCAACCCGCCCGGCGATTTCAGTGAATCGGCGTACGCCTTCCATACAGAAACTTGAACCGGAGCGCAAAGCAAGCAAGGCTTAGAGCTCACCGTCCAATCGCCGAGCGCAGCCAGCCCCTTGGCAGTATCGCCGTATTGCAGTGCATGTACCGCAGCATCCACATCGACTGTGCCATTCGCTTTCTTCGTCGCATTTAAATATTGGCTCGCCAACCGATCTGATGCAGTCGCGGTGTTAGCGGGCGGCGCAACGGTATCGAGCGATCCCAGCAAATTCAGGCCTCGCGATAGCACGTTCGAAACGGCGGAGAGCGACAAACTGTTGAGCGAACCCGTCTTTGTTTGCGGTAAAGCCTCACGGCTGGCAAGTGTGAAGTTGATTGCCTCGGTCGTGCCACCGCCGGCACTACTGTCCATCAAATTCAGCAGTACCCGCGTCTTCGGCAACGACATTCCGAGAATCGTCAACATCTGAACTTCTTGAAGTCCATCGTCGCAAGCCTGCTTAACGGAATAACGCTCAGCATCACTTCGCTTGCCCAAACATGCTTTAACCAAAGAGGACTGCAAGGAAATGGTCGCCTTCGGTTGAGGCGCAGTGCACGTCAGGCTGGTCAGCGTGCCCTTTCCTGTTGCAAGCTCGACAACCAAAGGCAGATGCAAACGCAGGCCTAATGTTTGGAACAGCGTTTTGATGAGGGGACTGTTGGACGCCAGAACGTCGGTATCGATATCGACGTAGACACGCACTTGAGCGTTATAGGCCACGGTACCCACCCCACCCACTGCAAGTGAAGGCGGTTCTACGATGCCAGCACTCACTTTAATCGTGCCCCCAAGGAGATCGAGGTTAGGCACGAACGCCGCGCGCCCTGCACTGGCCACACTGATGGCGGTCGAGACGAGATCCAGTGCACTGATGGAGGTCGTGAGCGCCGCGTCCTTTCCTGCGGTGGTGACCGTGGTGAGCAATCCTGCCGTATTGGCATCGCCAAACAGATTGATGTTGACCTGGTTGACGTCCACGGATGCCGGCAACTGTCCGATCAACGCACGAATCCTGGCCGCCTGATCTCCGCCCACGACCGTCGCCGTCGCGTTGATCAATTGCCCCAGCGAAAGCTTCGGCACATTCAACAACGCGTTTGGACCGCCCAGCGTGAGATCGGTCGCCAGGGGAATGCCCGCTGCCTGCATCAGCGCCAACGGCGTCAACTTCGCATTGGCGATGCCGGTTGCGTCCAGTGCCGACAGGTTCACACCGAGCAGGCCGAGCAGATTGTTCTTCGTGGTGGAGGTGCGCGCCAACTGCGACGCCACCGAGAACACGGCAGCCGGCTCCGTGTTCGCGGCAATCGCCTCGCCGCCGGTAACAAGACTGCTGGATGCGCCGCTGATTGCCGGCATGATGGGATTGATCGGCTTGACGATCTTGACGCTCATCGCGTTGAACGCCTCCCCTGCCGCCGGTGCGCGCAGGTGCCGGCCGGCGGCATCGGTGCTGGTGCCATCCCAGCGCTGGCAGCTCACCTGCAACTCATTACCCGCCATGGCGCCCACATAGGACGGCATGTTTGTCACAACGGTCGTGCGCGCAGCGGCGATCGCGGCGGCGCACTCGGCGGCCGATCCCCCGTACAGCACCTTCGCACCGGTCAACGCCGCCATATCGGCCGCGTTTTGCGCGGCCCGCTTCATGTAGTAGAGATAGCCGATCTGCGCCGACCCCATCAATACCAACCCGACGAGCACGGCGAATACTGCGGGAATCGCGATCGATCCGCGCTGAAGACGCCTGGTCGGCCGGCACGACATCATTGCTTGAGCCCGCCGTCTTCCACGCGCTCCGCGAAAAACTCGGGGATCGGATGCGCGAAGCTCTCGAGATATCGATTCCACGACGCCGTGGCGACGGCACCGGGAATCAGCAGCGTATTGCCTGCGCGGCGGCCGTCCGCCTGCGCGGCGAGCAAGGCGCGCGTGGTGGTGCCCACCTCGTCGGCCGGCACGGCGACCGGCGCCGGTGCCGGCGTTGCGGCCGGTACGGCACGCACGACGCCGTTTCCGGACGGTACCCCCGCCGCCGGCACGGCCTGCGATTGCGCGAGTACCGATGCACTGAAGACGAATCCCGTCGCCATTGCAGCCCACACGCCAAGCACCCCGTGGCCTGATACTCGAATGAAAGTCATGAATGAATCTCCGCTATACACCGTGCGATGCCTGAAACGATGGGGTCATGAAATTGCCGGCGGCGAACGCCGCCCATGTAACGCTGAGCACGCCACGCGTGCATCGCTGCGCCAATGACGACGCCTGCGCCAACGCCTGCGCCTGTGTCCGTGCACGCCTGTGGCGAGACGTTCCCGCCTTCGCAAGTTCGCGCGGCCGCGTGCTGCAGGATGGGCATCATTGCACCAGCCTGCCGTGGTCCAGGCCGACGTCGCGCACCGGGGCTGCGCCTGCTCGGGAAGTGCCCGCCATCGGTGCAGCCGCTATGGGTGCAGCCGCTATGGGTGCAGCCGCGATGGGCGCGCGTGCCATTGACGGCGCGACGTCGCGATTGCGGACGACGGGATTGCCGACTGTGCTGCTCCCGGCACCCGGCATTGCCGCCTGGGCATTGACGGCGACTGGGCCGCCACTCACCGGAACCGCCTGCGGTGCCATCGCCGCCACTGGCACGGCACGCGCGCGACGCGACTGCGCTTCGCGCGCCAGTACTGCCACCTGTTCACGGGCCGCGGCACTCAATCCGGCACGATCCATGATGGCCTGGGCACGCGCCGATTCGCCTTCGAGCGTCAGCAGCAAGGCCAGATTGGCAAGCGCCTTGGCATTTCCCGGCGCCAGTTCGGCCGCCTGACCCAACGGCACGCGAGCGCCGGCGATGTCGCCATTGCGAATGCGCGCAAAGCCGAGGTCGCTCAACACGTCCGCCTGCGTGGGCATCAGCCGCGCCGCACGGGAGAGGTCTTCCGTGGCCTGGCCGAAATTGCCCTGGGACGCCGCCAGCAATCCCAGGCCGTGCCATGCCTTTGCTTGCTGGGCGCCGCCCAGCAAGGCGCGATAGGCCTGCTCGCTTTCCGCATGCTGCCCCGTCAACCGCAGCGCGTCTGCCCGCAGCAGATTCACTTCGGGATTCGCCCCGAACTGCTGAATGTAGGCGTCGATATACGCCATCGACGCAAAATGCCGTCCCTGCCCTTGCGTTTCGCGAATCAACGACAGCATCAGTTGCGGTTGCGACTTTGCCTGCGCCCGTTCGTCATCCCGCTCTTGCTGCTGAAGCGCTGCCTGCTGGGCCTGCTGCTCCTGCATCACGCGCCAGGCCGACATGCCGTCGCCATTGCTCTGGCAGGCCGCAAGCGCGGTCACAGTGGCACTCATGGCGACGATGCGCCAACCGACTCCAGATAGGATCGACATCAAAACCCTCCCGATACACGGGACATCCCGCGCAACACCGCGATCAGTCCCGCGCCCCCGGTCACGATCATCAACGCCGGCAACAGCGTCACGACCATCACGCCCGTCATTTTGACGGTGAGGCGCCCAATTTTCTCTTTCAAGCCCATACGGCGTTTGTCGCGCACCCGTTCGGCAAACCGTTGCAACGGCTCTTGCACGGCACCCCCGTGGCGGTCCACCTGAACGATCAGGCGGCAGATCGCCTGCAGGTCGTCATTTTCGAAACTCGTCGCCAGGCGTTGCAAGGATTGCTCGCGCGTGCGGCCGCGGCTATGCAAATCCACGGCAATGCGCAATTCGGAAGTGAGCACCGGCAGGACGTGCGCAAATTCGGTGACGATGACCTGCAGGCTCTGATCCACGGAGAGCCCGACGCCTTGAAGCAGACGCAGCAAATCGATCAACAGCGGCAATTCTTCGTCGGCCGCTTGCCGGCGCCGCCTGGCGCGGCGCGAGATCACCCATTTGGGCAACATGTAGCCCAACGCAAAACCGAAAAACAATGCGGTGAGACTTCGCAACCCCGGCGGCAACACGCTCAACAAGGCGTGACGCTCTACCATCACGACCGTGCACAGCAAAACGATCGCGGCTACCCGTGCCACGATGAACCATGCGCGCGCGCGCGGCGTGTCCGCAAAGCCACACATGTCGATCAACTCGCGATCTTCGCTCGCCAGCAAGGCGTCCGACCACCGGCCACGCTCGAGCCGCGCCCCCAATCGCTCGGCCGCACGCATCGCGGCCGCCATTCGGCCGTCGCCGTCCGGCACCGTGGTGGTGGCCTCGGCACGGCGCGCCTCGCGCGCGGCAAGCGCCCGGTCCACGACCTGGCGATTTCGATTCTGGCGCGATTGACGCAGCCAGATTCCCGCAGCAAGTGTGATCGCCGCCAGCGCCATCAGCAACAGCGCTGCAACAAACAAGAAATTGGACCCGATCGTCGTCATTCAGGCTCCACTCAAATCGACTTTGCCATGCGGTATAGCCAATACGAGCCGACGATCTGCAGGACAACGGCGCCGATCAGCATCTTGAAGCCCAACGCGTCCTCATACATCGTCATGAACAATTGGGTGTTGAAGGTCACGATGAATCCCGCGATAAACAGCGGCAACAGTGCCAGCACCCAGGCCGACAGCCGAACTTCGGCCGACATGGCCACCAGCTCGTTGCGCGCCTGCTCCAGATCACGAATGAACGCCGCCATGCGATCCAGCACGTGATCGCTGCGGCCGCCGAATCGCATGGCCACGGCGATGATCGCGGCGATCAGCTGCAGCTCGGCGATACCATAGTGCTTCGCCACTTGCGTGAGCGCCACATCCAGTTCCTTGCCGGACCGCGTTTGGCTGACGGCACGCGCCAACACATCGGCGAGCGGCACGTTCGCCGCTTTGGCAGCCTCTTGAAACGCCGCCGGCATGCTGTTGCCGATCGTGATCAAGCGCACCATGCCGTCGAGAAAATCCGGCAACTGTTCGACGATGCGGCGACGTCTGCGGTCCGCCCGCAGCCATATGCCAAACACGATGGCCAGGCAGGTGCACATCAGCACCACTGCACCGGCCAGCGGCGGCGCCAGCAAGAGGGCAATCAGGGGCAGGCCCAACGCGATCGCCGCCAGTCGCAGATGAAACGCCCGGCTGGATGCAATGCCGGCCCGGGCCAACAACCGCTCCCACCATCGCACCCGAAAGCCCGCACGCTTTTTCGACACCGATGTATTGGGTTTAGGCTCAGGCGCCGAAGCACTGGCCGCGTGCTGGGTAGCCAGACGCCCGTCGATGAATCGGGCGCTCGCCGCTTTTTGCGCACGCGTACCCGCCGCGCGCCAAAGCAACGCCCCGCCCATCAGGGCGATGAGCGCCAGCGCAGCGAGGGTGATGGCGAGCGCCATCAGCGCCGCCTGCCCCAGAAGCCACCGCCGCCGCTGTCGTCAGGCGTCTCGGCCGCATCGCGCTCGGCGCGAATCTGCTCACGATATTTCGCCAGCTTGGGCGTGTGCGGCTGGATACCCAGGCTCGCCCAGCGATCGCTTTCGTCCCCCTCCGCGGTCGCGAAACTTTCGTGCTTGAACAACTCCTGCGTGGCGATCACGCCGTCGCCCATGCCGGTCACTTCGGTCACGGACAGCACCCGACGCTTGCCGTTGGGCAGGCGGCCGATCTGCACGATGAAATCGATCGCGCTGGAGATCTGCCGACGCAGACTGTCTTCACTTCCCTGAAAACCCGCAAAGCCCGCCAGCATCTCGATCCGGTACAGGCACTCGCGCGGCGAGTTGGCGTGAATCGTGCCCATCGATCCCTCGTGCCCGGTGTTCATGGCCTGCAGCATGTCGAGCACCTCGGCCCCGCGCACCTCCCCCACCACCACGCGATCGGGGCGCATCCGCAAGCTGTTGCGGATCAGATCGCGAATCGACACCATGCCCGTGCCGTCGAACCCGCCCTGCCGCGACTCCAGGCGCACGACGTGGGGATGATTGAGCGAGAGCTCTGCCGTGTCTTCCACGGTCACCACGCGTTCGGTTTCGGGAATGAAGAACGCCAACGCATTCAGGAGCGACGTCTTACCCGAACTCGTCCCACCCGACACGAGAATATTGCAGCGGCTGCGCACCGCGGCATTGAGCAGCGCGAATACCGATTCGTCGAATGTGCCCAACGTCAGCAAATCATTCGGCTTGAGCGGATCCTGTCGAAACTTCCGGATCGACACCATCGGACCATCTACGGCCAATGGCTCGATCACCACATTCAAACGGCCGCCGTCGGGCAGGCGCGCATCCACCATCGGTGCCGACTCGTCCAGACGTCGTCCGAGCGGTGCGAGAATCCGGCGCACGATGCGCAAGACGTGCTGGTTATCGGTAAAGCGCAGCTCTTCTCGCTGCAGCACGCCGCGACGCGACACGAATACGTTATTGAAACCGTTGATCAGAATGTCTTCCACGGCGGGGTCCGACAGCAGATCTTCCAGGGGCCCCAGCCCGGCCAACTCCTTGGTCAGCGCGGAAGCAATCGCACGAATCTCCTCCTGATTGATGGGCAGGCGTCGCTGACGTACGAAGCCCGCCACCTCGATGCCGACGAACTCCTGGATTGCCTCGCGCGTCCAACGCCCGAACTCGGCACCGAGTTCCTCGATCCGTGACAAGAGGTGCTCATACGCCGCTCCTTTGATTTCCTGGAAACGATCGCTCGAACCGAAGCCGCTCCCGTCGCTAAACTCCACCGCCGCGCTCATGATCATCGGTCGTCCTTAATGATTGTTCGGCGAGACCAGACGGCGGTGAACGCCGGGCAGCCAACCGGAGAGCCAATTGCCGCGAGCATTGGGTGCCATGAAATCGGCGGTCATCACATCGGCGATCTGCTGCAGGGCGCGCACGTAAGTGTCGCGCTCGGACACCTCATGCAAAAGCTTGCCCTGATTGGTGCACACGATGAGCTGCAGCGTGCGATCGGGCAATGTGCCCACCAACTGAAGCCCGAAACGATCGGCGATCTGCTGCGCGGTCATGCCATAGCGCTCGTCGTACTTGTTGACCACCAGGCGCAGATGACTGAGATCGACGTGTTGTGCCGTCAACTCCTTGATCACGCCGGCCAGCGAGACCAGCGAGCCCACGCTTTGATCGGTCACCAGCCAGGTCTGCTGCGCACCGCGCGCAAGCCCGGCCACAAACTCGGGATGATTGAAGCCGCCTGCGTCGGCCAGCAAAAAGCCGAAGTGATGGCGCAGACGATCGAAAAGCAACAGCGAATCGGGTTGCGATACCTCACGCATTGCCGCCATATCGCGCGGCAACGACACCACACTGACACCGCTGTCGGTATGCGCCAGCGCCGACGTGAGCAACGTCGCGTCCAGGCGGCGAAGATTGCGCACCGCCTCCACCACGTCGAATTCACTGCTCACGTTCAGATAAAGCTGGCAGTCGCCGACGGGCCAGCCCAGATCCATGATGCCCACGCGATCGGCGAGCGGCAAAGCGCTACCGGTCACGACCGGGCCGCGCATCGGCCGATCGGCTGCGCCATTGCGGGCAACGGCGGCTTGCGCGAGACGTTCTTGCAGAATGCCCGCCAGATGCACGGCCATCGTGCTCGTGCCCACGCCTGCCCGTGCGCCAAGCAGCAACACGCTGCGATGCGCGGTCGGCTTGTCATCCACTTGCTCGGTGGCTTGCAGCAGGCGCTGCAGCACCTCGTGCACTTCATCGGCAGCCGAGAACGGATCGACGAATTCGGTCAAGCCCGCACGCATGGCGGCAAGCGTGCCCTGAGGTTGCGCCAGCATGCCCACCGCAATCCGGGGCACCGTGGGTGCCACGCGCGCGAGCAATCGGGCGAGGTCTGCCGAGCGCAACAGCTTGCCCGGTTCGTCGGCCTGCAACGTGAAGTCCAGAAATACCGCCTTGGGACTCAGTTCACCCAGACGACGCGCCAATGCTTCGGTCGAGGGCACCTCCTGAACCAGCATGCCCACGTCGCCCAGGGCCTCGGCGAGGCGAGCCGCCACGACGTTGTCGCTGGAGCAAAACAACATCGCGCCAGACTTCTGCAAACCGACAATCTCTTTGGTATGGGTCTTCATACGCATCACCGAGAAAATCCGGGCATCTGCTCGCCACCGATCGGGCCTAGCAGATAATTACCCCAGGCATTGAAGGCCGTGTCGCTGCGCTCTTGCGCAGCGCCAGGCAATGGGAGCGTCACGCCGCGCGCGATCGGGCGTACGAGCCGCGGCGTCACCAAAATCACCAACTCGCGATCTTCTTGCGAGTAACGCATGCTGCGAAAAAACGCACCGATGATGGGCAGATCGCCGAGCAACGGAATCTTCTCCACCGCGGCCGTCGTTTGCCGCGACACCAGCCCGCTGATCACGAAGCTCTCACCGTCGCCCAACTCGACCATCGTGTCGGCACGGCGGGTACGCAGCGCCGGAATCAAAGACGTGGTCGTGCCGTTCACGATCGGGATGGCATTGACGAAATCGAGCTCGCTCGCTTCCGGCGCCACCTTCAGCGCGATGCGATCGCGCGACAGCACCGTCGGCGTCACCGTCAAGCCGATGCCGAACGGTTTGTAGACCACCGTCGTGGTGCCCAGGCCGCCCGATTCCGGGATGGGAATCTCGCCGCCCGCCAGAAAGCTGGCGCTCTGTCCCGACAGCGCCAGCAAGGTCGGCTCGGCCAGGATCCGCGCCATGCCGTTGGTCTGCAACAGACGCAGCGTGGCATTCACGCTATTGGTGCCGTAGAGCACGTTGAAGCCGTTCTGCAGCACCGCGCCCACACCCGCGGTCGGAAAATCGCCCAGGCCCGACTGAAATTGCCACGGACCGTTGTTGCGCCCAAAACTCACGCCCACTTCTTTCAATGCGGAGCGCGACACTTCGACCACCTTCACCTCAACCTGCACCACGCCGCTGGTATCCAGGTTCGACAGGTCGACGACGTTGTCCGCGCCGCCGCTCGCCTGCGCAGCAGCCAGACGCGCCGCCTCATGACTTTGGGCCGAGGTTGCGCGGCCGCTCAGCACACTCTTGCCACCGCCATGATCGGTCGTGATGCCGGTTTCAATGCCACGCGCAGCCAGGGCTTGCTCGATGTCGCCGGACACGCGCAGGTTCCAGACGTCAGGCGCGGCGTTGCCGCGTTGCCAGACCCGCAGGGTGGTCGCGCCCGGTTTCTTGCCCACGATCAACACACTTCCCGCACGACCGCCTTCGCCCGACAGCACCTGCACGTCCGCGACGTCGGGATCGCCCACCGCAATGCGCGTGGGCGCGCCGGATAGCGCCAGGGGCACGTTGCCTCGCACAGGCACGTCGAGGGTGCGTTGCGCAGGCGCCTGCGCGGCTGGCGCGCCTGCCACCGGCGTTGCCACGGCGGGCGCGGCGGCTCGCCGCGCATTGGCGGGCGGCGTGGTCTGGCCCCATGAGGCGGCGTGCACGAACAGCGCAGCCGCGGCCAAAGCCGCCGTGCCCCACATCGTGCCGCCGCTCTCGCGCGACACCTTTGCAATCCCCTCTGCTGCCCTACGCATTTTTCACCTGCTACAACATTTAATAAGGTACGGTTTCCGACGCACTGCCCCGGATGATCTGGATCGTGCGGCCTCTCGCCGGCGCATTCGACGGGCGTGCTGCACTCGACGCAGGCGCTGCTGCCGGCGCTGCCACCGAGGCAGGCTGTGTCACGGCGAGCGCCTGCAACTGCATCAGGCTATCCCCGGCATAGGCCGCATTGGCTGGTGCTTCGATGCGCGCCCGGTCCGCTGCTGAAAGATCCTTGCGTGCGGCCAGAACAGGTCGGCGTTCGGCAAACAATGTGCGATCGGCAGTGATCTCGTCGTTCGGGTTACGCAAGGCCATCTGCAACCGGCCTTGTTTGAGGGCCAGCAGCAATTCGTTTACGTGCTCGATGGGCACTGCCAACATTGCCGTGCGGGCGCCCTGCGTTTGACCGGACGCCGCCGCAGCACCCTCGGTGCCGAGCGGCCCATCGACCGATGCATCGCCATACGCCAGCACGCGTACTTTCGACTGCAGCAGTCGGGTTTGCGCGCCTTCAATTTCCTGGGTTTTGTCGAGCATGAAGAACAGATCGACATAATCGCCGGGCACGACGCGATTCGATGCGCCGATCACGTCATCCACCGGAATGGACACGGCCCGCTGCCCCGGCTCGAGATAGGTCGCCAGACCGACGGCCAACGCGCCCGATGTGATCGGTTCGCCCTGCGCCACGTCGCGCCGCAGGCGTTTGCCCGCCACGCCATCGGCCGACACATACCCGTGCGCTGGCGAAACGGGCCACTGCACGACCTCGAGGGCATCGGCTGCGATGAGCGTGCCTGCCGGCAGCGCCTTGGTGGCCACGAGTACGCCGAAGGTGGGTGCGGCTTCGCGCCGCGCAACCGGCGCCTCGGGCTCGGCGGGTGCAACGACGACGGGCGCGGGCGCCACGGCCAACTGATACGCCACAATACCCAACACCACCGCCAGCACCAGCAGGCCGAGGGCAAGAAACTTCGTCAGACGGCCCATGTTGCCGGTGCTCCTATTGAACTTGAACAAGCGCACGGCCAGACAACTGCCAGGCTTGTGCATTACTGAACGCGGGAATGAAATTGCCGAACATACGCAAACCGCTTATCGGTGCCCAGTTGTAGGCGTCGAACGACAAGTTGATGTTGGCGCACACCGGCGTGGGTGCGAGGCTGGATGCCGCGGCCCACCCGCATGCTGCCGTGTTCACGGCACAACCCAAGGTTCCATCACCCGAAAATTTCGCCTTTGCCTGGTCGCACGCCGACTTGGATGCCGTCTCCCATTTCGTGCCCATCATCTGCGCCCGCATCATCGTGCGCGCCACGTCGCCCGCCTGCTGCGACAGCCGTTGCTGCATCCAGAACAAAAAGCCGAACCCGGCAATGGCGACGATGAGCGTGATCAGCAACACGGCGATCATCGCGAACTCAACTGCCGCGGCGCCCGACTGTTTGTGGGGTTGCATGCTCGCCATCTCAGATCCCCTTCGCCACGGTGGCGGGCATGCCGATGCCCAGGCTGGTCACAGCGCGCGATTCCAGCACCGTATTTTTCGGGACCATCAGCCCGCCGATCAACGGCAGCTGCGGCGTCAATGGATGCGCGCCATAGGCGTACTGAACCACCAGTTCCAACTGGTCTTCCGCCAGCGCAGTGGTGCTGCAGGTCGCTTGCCCCACGGCAAGCACATTCGCATTTCCCTGGCGATAGCACACGCCGACACGCATCGCCGTGCCGCTCATGGCAGCCACCCAGGAGGCTCTGTCGTTGGCGACGGATATCGCCGCCTGGCCGCGTGAGACAGGGATATTCGTCGCGCTCGTCCAGCGCAGCAATTGACGCGCACCGTCTTGAGCAGCGAGGTTCAGCGACTGTTGTGCGGTAAACAGGAACCCATACGTCACAATCGCGTAGAACACAGCGAAAAAAACGACAAACACGAGTGCGAACTCCACCGCATAAGCCCCACGCTGAGCGCTGCGATGGCCAGATAGCCTGCGTATGGAATCCCGCGGCGCACGCGCGGACGGCTGAGCATCACGTCGCGCCGCTTGCCCCAGAATTGGGCGAGTGCATGGATGAACGACGGGATCGCACTCCACATCAGGATGTCGGGCATCGCCACAATGCCCACGGTGAAGCCCATGGCCGCCAGAAATTTCACGTCGCCGGCACCCAGCAAACGCCATCGCCAGAACACGACGAAGGCCATGCCCAGCGCGAAACCCGCCAAGGCGTTGGTCCAGGTTGCCGCCCCCCAGATCGAGGGCTCCCACGCGGAAAACTGAACAATCAGCAGCCAGAGGCTCTGGCAGGCGAGTGCCGCAAGCACCAATGGGTTGGGCACGCGTCGCCATCGCAGGTCGTAGACCACGATCGCAACCAGCCATATTGCGCACCCGATTACCCACAAAGCTTCTCCTACCGCCACTGCACACCTTCTTGAAAGAAGCTCAGGCCTCCGCGCATGGATGCCTAGACTTGCAACTGCAGCCCTACCGCTTTACTTGACTGCTGCGGCTACTTTTTCACCCAGGCTGTTGAAGAACGTTGCCACCTGTCCGGAGAACGCGGTCAGTGCCACCACAATCCCCAGCACCAACACGCCGACCAGCAAGCCGTACTCGATGGCCGAGGCACCGTCTTCTTCATTCCAGAACTTCAACAATTGCGCCTTCATGTCACGCTCCTTTGCGTCACGTAAACGAGCAGCGAAATTTCGCCCTTGCTCATCATCGCCGTCGGATGACGGCACTCATGCTTGCGGCGGCGGCGATCAGTGCCGTCTCCACACCCCCCGGTCGCATCACGCGTTCTTGCGCTCTGCGATCAGATCTGCTGCCGGCGGAATGGCCGCCGTATCGATCAACGCATCCACGCGAGCCGCGAGATGCGCACGAAAATCCTGTGATGAGCGCTGCAACTGCCAGCGCATCGCAATCAACACCAAGGCAGATACCAAAAACGTCATGTACGGCAGCGACAGGCCGCTCAGATCCCACGCGTCGGTTGATCGGGGCGCCGTGCAAATCACCATCGCCGCGGCGGCGCCGGTGTAATGCATGCCGCACACGGCACCGGCCATCACCAGCGCGGCCAATCCACGCTGCACGATCGACTGCACATGAAACGCCAACCACAAGGCGGCAGCAGCAGCCACGACGGCGATCGCGACCGACACGACGATCAGCACCGGATGCCACTGCACATCGGCCGGCATGCGCATCGCCGCCATACCGATGTAATGCATCGCGGCGACGCCCACCCCTGCAATCGCACCACCAATCAGGCACCGGATACCGCTGAACCGCGCGCGTCCCACATACCAAAGCGCGAGGCCCGAAAACCCGACCGCCACGATCAAACTCAACACCGTGTAGCCAACGCTGTAGCCCACGACGAACGGCATCTCCTGCGCCTGCATGCCGATGAAGTGCATGCTCCAGATCGCAATGCCGCCCAGAGCGAACGCCGCAATCCCGACATAACTCAGGCGCACGCCCACGCCGTCTTCCAGGCGAATGTGCGTGGCGGCAAGCAGGGCCACATAGGCGCCCAGTGCTGCAATGACATACGACAACGCAATCAATCCGATGTCGAATGCGAGCGGAACCACTGTTCCTTCAACCATCATTACCTCAGGCGCGAACGCGATTAACCGCTGACGGAAACCTGGCATCGGCCAAGCTCAAAGTTACTAAGTCTTCACATTTAGAAAACCGGCAACTTCCTAATTTTCCAAATCAGTTTGTGCCGTCCAACTAATACTTTGGAATTAATCCATGTTGGGTGCACAGTGTCCGATAAGTCTACGACAGTTACATTAGGATTTTCCCTAGCGGCATGAATGCAGCACCTTATTTTGAATCGAAGTGGTGTGTTCGCAACAGCGATGCGGCGATTAACTTCCAAATTTATCAATTACTTATGAACCCAAGGCGCATTCAGCAAGGCTAGGCATCGGCGTCTCCATGGCCTCGTCGCTGCCGAGTCATATGACTTAAATTCATGGCAATCCTGCGATCACTTCGAGGTATCGACGCATTCCCGCCAGCACCCAGGATTAATTCTTTCACGAGGCTTACGCTTCCGAAATTGCCAATTCAAAGTTAATCGTTATCTCGATCATAAATAAATAAGTCTGCGCTGAAACTAATTGTCGCAGCTAATTTTTACTGGCAGTATGTGTTGTGGACGGGGCAACGTGCCGCCGTATTTTTTTGAACTCGGATGCCCGCGCGTCGCGCCTTGCCTCCAGCGATCGGTTGTTTTGCATGAGCCTCCGTTTCTGTTTTTCCATCAGCCCGCTCGGGCGTGCCGTACTCGGCTTGATCGTGTTGACGCCGCTATGTGCGCAGGCAGCCTCGCCATTGCGCGGCAATCCGGTCGATTCGGTGCCGCGCATCGAGTCACCGCCCGATCAAACGCCGACCCCGGCGCCGGCGGTGCAAGCGCCCACCCCGCAGCAGCAGGCCATGCAGGCGCGACTCGCGCAGCAGATCATTCCGCGCAACTTCGACGTGACCGGCGTGCGCAGCATCGACTTCAATGCGGTCACGGCGATCCTCACCCCGCTCGCCAACCGCACGGTCACACTGGGCGAACTTATCGTCGAAGTCGACAAGATCACGGCGCTGTATCGCGCGCAGGGGTATCCGCTGTCGTTCGCCCTGCTGCAGAACCAGAATTTCGAAAACGGTCTTGTCGTCGTTACCGTCATCGAGGGGCATGTCGGCGATGTGCAGATCGAAGGCGATATCGGCCGCGCATCCGCTCGGTTGACGACCTTGGCCGAGCCGTTGCTCGCCGAAAAGCCACTGACGCAAGCCACCCTCGAACGCACGTTGAATCTGATGCGTACGGTGCCCGGGGTGACCATCACGCCGGCGCTCGATCTGCCGCGGCGCTCCGATGGCGCGAGCACACTGGCGATCAAAGCCGAGCGGCAAGCCTTCACCGCTACCGGTGGCGTGGCAGATCTGGGCACGGGCATGCAGCCGCTTGCGACCGTCGCGGCCAATAGTCTTACCCCCTTGGGTGAACAGGTTCGACTGACCAGCAGCGTGCCGCTGGCAAGCGACGACGTGCGCTATGTGCAAGGTGAAGTCACGGTGCCGGTCGGCAATCAGGGCACGGCCATCAAACTCGATGGGTATCACTACCGCGCCGAGCCAAGTGACGAGGCCGTGCAGGCATTGGGCTTCGATCGGCGCGTGCGCAACAACCGCATCGGACTTGGCGTCAGTCATCCATTTCTGTTGAACAATCGCCAATCGCTCACCGGCACATTCGGCGTATACGCCGTCGACTCGAGCGACCTCTACACCCAGCGCGGCGGCGATCGCACCCTTGAGCAGGACACGCGCGTGCGTGCCGCCACCGTCGAGATGCGCTACTTTCAGGTAAGCGACACACGCTCGTCGGAAATCAAACTGGGCGTGTCCAGAGGCGTCGACGGATTGGGCGCCCGCAAGACCATCGAAAGCAATTACGGCTATAGCGCGGTACCCGATGTCGATCTGAATTTCACGCGTGCCAATCTGGATCTGCGGCAGACGTTTACGTTACCCGCACAGTTCGGCGTCGTGCTGGCCGGCACGGGGCAGTACAGCGACAACGCATTGCCCAGCTCCGAGCAGATCTCGTTCGGGAGTTGGCGTTATGGCATGGGCTATCCGCAGGGCGAGAAGAGTGGTGACAAGGGCTTTGGCGTGTCGGCCGAGCTGAATCGCCGGTTCCCCACCGGCTGGTCGTATGTGTCGAGCGTGCAACCCTATGCGCTCGTGGACTATGCCAAGTCTTGGTACAACAGCGCCGCATTGTCGACCTTGAAAAATCGAAACCTGTCCTCCGCCGCACTCGGCATCCGCTTCACCGACGACAAGTACTACCTGCTCGATTTCAACGTCGCCAAGCCGACGGGTGCCGTGCCCACGAACGGCGATCGCGACTTGCGCTTCAACGCCAATTACACGCTCTTCTACGGCGCGCGATAAGCACGTTACGTGACGCCGTAACGTTCCGGGCGATGTTCCGAAACACCCCAACATATGTAACTGTCGCAAAGATCCGATTTTGCCGAATATGTGAGTACTCGGCATCGTAGCGGGCGTCGCCAAAAAAATATAACTCTTTGTTTTTTAAGTCCTTTTTTCTCTTCGTTTAGAATTTTCATCGTCGAATTTGCGACGATTCAAAAGTTGGCATGGGTTTCGCATTAAAGGGTTATCGGGCCAGCTGCCCGTCATACAGACCCTCAGGAGCTTTGCCATGAATTCCCCGATCACATCACGTTCCAAGCAAGTTTTTGTGTCCACCCTGTTGGCCCTGGCCCTTTCGGCCGGCCTTAGCGCATGTGGCAGCACCAACCATCACAAGAACACGTCCACCCCGGGCATGCCCGGCGACGGCGGTGGTGTTCCCGGTGGCGGCGGCGACAGTGGCGGCGGTTCGGGCGGCGGCGCCGGCGGCGGTGACGGCTCGGGCGGCGGTGGTGGCGGCGACAACGGCGGCGGTAACCCCGGCACGCCCGGCAACCCCGGTACCCCTGGCAATCCAGGCACGCCAGGAAACCCCGGCAACCCGGGCGATCCCGGCACGCCCGGCAACCCCGGCAACCCCGGCAACCCCGGCAACCCTGGCAACCCCGGCAACCCGGGCAACCCCGGCACGCCGGGCACCCCGAGCTCGTTGCTCGAAACCCCGCTCGGTACAGTCGGCCAGGCCGTCGACAACGTGCTGCCCTTGAATAGCCAAGGTCTGCTCACCGGCGTGGGCAGCAGCCTGGACACCGTCGCCGCTCCGATCGGCACGGCTGTGACCGGCGTTACGCAAACGGTCGGTAGCGCAACCGGCCTGGGTCAACCGGTCGACAACCTCTTGACGCAAGTGGGCGGCGTGGTGCGCAACGTTGGCGATCAAACCGCCGGCACCGCATTGCCGGGCGGCCTGAACGCCGGCGTCGGCGGTCTGCTGCAGGGCGTGGGCAACGGCGTGGCTGCTGCCGGTGGCCTGCTGAACGCCAATCCGAACAATCCGCAACCGCTGACCTCGGTACTGGACAACGTGACGGGCGGTGTCGCCGCACTCACCGCTGGTGTGACCGGTCAAAACGGTTTGCTCGCGCCGGTCACCGGTGCACTCGGTGGCGTGACGGGCGGCAGCGCCGCCAATCTGCTCGCCCCGGTCGCCGGTCTGGTTGCCGGCGTCAACAACACGGTCGTCCCGACCGTGGCGGGTGTGGTGGGTCAGGTCACCGGTACGGCCACCGGTGCGCTTAACAACGGTGGTCTGCTCGCTCCGGTCACGGGCCTGGTGGCGGGTGTCACCGGTGGCGCTTCGGGTGTCGGCGGTGGCTTGCTGGCCCCGGTGCTCGGCACCGTGGGCGGCGTGACCGGCGGTCTGACGGGCGGTACGGGCGGTGTCGCGGGTGGTCTGCTTGCGCCCGTGACGGCAATCGCGTCGACCGCGACGGGTGCCGTCGGTCAAGGCGTGGGCGGTCTGGTCTCGGGTGTGGTTGCGCCCACAGTGGGTGCGGTGGGCGGTGTCGCCAACGGCGTCGTCGCTCCGGTGGGCGGCCTGGTCGGCGGTCTGGTCAGCGGTGTCGTGGCCCCGGTGGTCGCTACGGTCGGATCGGCCACAGGCGGCGCAGCCAACGGCGGTGCAACCCAAGTGTCAGGCGGTCTGGTGGGCGGTCTCGTGACCTCGGTCACGGCCTCGGTCGCCGGTGTATCGGCTGGCGCGACGGTAGGTGCGGGCGGCGCGGCAGGCGGTTCGGCCAGCACCGGCGGCGGTAGCGGCACGGCAACCAACAACGGCGGCCTGGTTGGCGGTCTGTTGGGTGGCCTCGGCGGCGCCCTGGGCGGTCGCCGCTAAGCGGCGCTGAGCGAGAAAGGCGGCTTGCCGCCTTTCTCGTGTTTGCCCTCTCTTCGTTTCCGCCGCATTCTTATCGAGACCCACATGATCCCGTCCCGCTTCCGCAGCCCCTACTCCGCCCAAACGGCTTCGGCCGCCACGGTGCCCGCCAGCCGTCAAACCTTGGTCAACGACATCGCCGACATGCTCGGTCAACAGTTCGCCCTGTACACCTCGGTCAGCCAAAGCATTCTGGCCGCCAAGCTCGACATGGCACTCTCGGACGTCAAAGCCCTCGACTTCATCATGACGATCGATGAACTCTCCACAGGCCAATTGACCAACATGCTCGGCGTGAGCGCCGGCGGCATGACCGCGATCATCAACCGGCTCGAACTTGCCGGCTATGTGACCCGCGCCCGGCACCCGCTGGACCGGCGCGTGATCATCGTGCGGCCCGTGGCCGAACGCTGCGATCCGCTGCGCGAAGATCGCCAGTATCTGATCGACCAGGTGAGCTTTCTGGCGTCGCAATACGATCACGAACAATTGGCGATGATGCATGGCTTTCTGAGCCAATGCATCCGCCATTTGAAGCGCGACACGCTGCGCTGGATGGAGCAAAGCAACCGCCAGCGTCTGGCGGCCTGAACGAACACCGCGCCGCGCACGGCGCGGGCGCGGCCTTACTCGACCATGCCTTTCTCGGCGGCAGGGTCGAGCAGCTTCTCGTAATGCACCGTGGGCAGTTCGGCAAACGGCTGGCGGTACTGACTCCACAGGCGGCGGTCTTCATCGGTGTGGAAGATCTGCGCCGCCGGCATCGCGGGCCAGGTCGGCACGTGCAGCCAGAGCCGCAGCAGATGGCGGCGATCGGCCAGCTCCTTGTGATCCTGATAGTCGGTGCGTCCATGCACCATCATGCGATTGTTCAAAAACTGAATATCGCCTTCCTTGAACCCCATATCCAGATAGAGCTCGGGGGAAGCCGCGGCCTTGCGCACTTGATAGAGTGCATCCGACTCCGCCTGGCTGTACGGACGCTGTCCGCTTTTTTCGGCCAGACGCGCATAGCCGGTCGGCAGATAGCAGGTGATCTCATCGCCCGCCTGATGGAAGAACGGCACACGATCCGGGCTGAACGTCCGCGTGGCGCGGCGGCCATCCTCATCGGTGCGTTTCAGATGCAATCCTTCGATCAGCACCTGCAGGAGATCGGGGTGATGTTCGACCATGTAGTTGTGCACTGCGAGCGCGCTGCTGATGCGGCTTTCGCCGCCGGAGATCGCCGACCGCAGGCACATCAGGCCGATGATGTCGCACGAGTCGGTGTGCATCAACTGCCCGCCCCCCTTGCGATAGCCGCGCGATTTCGGCTCATAGTCGCTCACATCCATCACATGTCCCAGGATATCGCCCAGGTACGACTGCGTCATCGGCGTGCCGATGTAGGCACCCAGACCGAAGTAGATGCGCGTCATGTCATCGTCGGAATACTTCTCGCGCGGCAGCCCGCGCACCATCAGAAAGCCTTGCCCCTCGCGCAAGCGCTGCGGCAGTCCGGCCATCAGCGCACCCACGCGATTGAGCGGAAAATTCTCGCGCGTGATGTCGGGAAAATCCACCTGACCCAGCGAGAGCAGATGCTGCAGGGCGTCGTCGATCTCCTTCAGATCGTCGGCCGACAGCACGTGCAGGCCTTCCTTCGTCCAGTCGATCTCCGGCCCCTTCCAGGCGCCGCGCGATTCGATACGTTCTCCAAGTTTGTTCATCAGTGTTCTCCTGTTCCTGTCTTGACGGCAATGGCTTCTTGCAACGGGGGGGGTGTTCGGCGGCCGGCCGGGTACGCCTGCACGATGCCCTCGGCCAGCAGGCGTTCGTAGTGTTCGGTACCGCACAGTGGCAGCAGTACTTCGGCGGTGTGTTCGCCTTTGCGCGGCGCCGGGCGTTTGAAGCCGCCGGGTGTGCCCGACAAGCGCGCCACGACGTTATGCATCGGCATCGATCCGACGTCCTCGTCTTCGAGCTCGACCAGACTCTCGCGCCCGATCACATAAGCGTCGTCATTCAGATGCGAAGCGTCGTAGATGGGTCCGGCCGTCACGCCGGCCGCTTCGAAAAACGCGAGGTTTTGCGCGAGACTGCGCGCGCCCACGAACTCGCCCACCACGCGATCCACCTCTTCCACGTGGGCAAGCCGTGCCACATTCGTGGCATAGCGCACATCGGTATTCATATGCCCCTGACCGATCGCGTCGAACAGACGGTGGGCCATCGAATGCGTCGACGTCGAAATGCAAAGCCATTGATCGTCAGCCGTGCGGTACGCATTGCGCGGCGCGGTCGTGCTCGACCGGCTGCCGGTGCGTGCCTTGACGCGGCCGGTCATCTTGAAATTCGCGGCCTGAGGACCGAGCATCGATAGCGTCGGCTCGAACAGCGAAAGATCGATCACCTGCCCCGCTCCGCCATTGACGCGCACTTCCCACAAGGCTGTCATGACTGCGGTCGCGCCATACAGGCCGGTGGTCATGTCGCCCAGAAACATCGGCGGCAGCACCGGTTCGCGATCCGAAAACCCGTTCATGGCCGCAAAACCCGAATAGCCTTCGACCAACGTGCCGAAGCCGGGCTTCTCGCGATAGGCGCCGGTTTGCCCCCAACCCGATAACCGCATGACGACCAGCCGGGCGTTGCGCTCGAGCAAGGCTTCCGGCGACAACCCCATTTCTTCCATAACGCCGGGGCGAAAACTCTCGACCAGCACATCGGCGTCTTCGCACAATCGCAGGATGAGTTCACGCCCTGCCGCGGAGCGAAAGTCCAGGCACACGCTGCGCTTGTTGCGGGCGTACACCTTCCAGTAGGTCTCGACATCGGCCGTGCGAAACGCACGCAGCGTATCGCCGGCCAGGGGTTCGATCTTGATGACGTCGGCGCCGAAGTCGCCGAGTTGCAGCGTCAGCATATTTCCGGCCACCAGACGCGAGAGGTCGATGATGCGGATGCCCGCCAGCGGACCGCGATAGGCGGCGTCGTACGATTTCCGGGGCAACGTGCTCATGGGCTTTCCACGCGCAATGCGCGGTCTCCTGTGTTGTCGTTTTCGTCTTGCGGCGTTCAAGCGCCACAGCGTCGGACCAGTCTACATCCAAAATAGACACGATGTCTATTTCTGAAAATGGCAAAATGCGGGTCGTCCATGCCGCTCCCTTCGAGCGGCCTGCTATTCGCTGTCAGAGGGAGTTATCCGGTTGAGCACTAAACCCGAACCTGGCGTGGCTGCCGTCAATCGCGCAATGTCCATACTGAAAGCCTTCGAGGACAGCGTCGAGGGCATGAGCCTCACCGACCTGATGAACGCCACGGGCCTCTATCACAGCACCATCCTGCGTTTGTGCGAGTCGCTCGAGCACGCCAATCTCCTGAAGCGGCTGGACGATGGGCGCTATCGCCTCGGCCCCTACGCGCTCTACCTCGGCATGCTGTACCAGGGCGCCTTCAGGCTGCAGGACTACGCCGCGCCCGTATTGCGCGAACTGGTCAAGGCAACCGAGGAAACCGGCGCGATCTACATCCGCGAAGGCGACGACCGGATCTGCCTGCACCGCATGGTGCATCCCCGCACGGTGCGCATGCATGTGCGCGAAGGCGAACGCGTGCAGCTCGAACTCGGCGCCGCCGGCAAGGTATTGCTCGCGTTCGGCGGTGGCGATGCCCCCGGCTACGACGTCATTCGCCGCAAGGGCTACGCCATCTCGCTGGGCGAGCGCGACCCGGAAAGTGCCGCAATCGCCTGCCCCGTATTCGACGTCAAGCAGGAGATCGTCTGCGCCGTGTCATTGGGTGTGCCCCGCTATCGCTTCGATCAGGCGGCCTTCGACCGTTGCCTGCCGGCCGTCATGCATGCGGCCAGCACACTCACCCACGACCTGGGCGGCGATGCCACGCTCATGCAACCGCCGCACACCGGCAGCCGCGTACCCTCGCCACGCCGTTAGCAGCATCAGTGCCACGCCGGCAGCCGTCGGCCGTCCGTAGCCGTAGCCGTAGCCGTAGCCGTGGCCGTGGCCGTGGCGGCGGCGGCACCCTTCGCCCAGCACGCGACGATGCGCGAAGGGTGCCACTGCACCGGCATGCAGCCTTATTCGATCTTGATGTCGCGCGCTTTGGATAAGGTCTTCCAACGCGTCACTTCGCGATCGACGTATGCCGCGAACTGCGCCGGTGTCAGGCTGCTCGGTTCGGTCGCCTCGCGGGCGAACAACTCGCGCATGGCGGAATCCTGCGAGACGGCGTTGATCGCGGCATTGAGCTTGTCCACCACCGCCGGCGGCGTCTTTGCCGGCGCGAATACGCCCCACCAGGCCTCGACTGAGAATCCCGGCACGGCATCGGCAATCACCGGCAGATCCGGAAAGAACGGCGATTTTTCGGCCGAGGTCATCGCAATCGCACGAATCTGTTTGCCCTGAAGCGCGCCGCTCACCGAGGCCGGCGTGGTGATCATGGTGTCCAGGCGATTGCCGATCATGTCGGTCACGGCGTTCGTGATGCCTTGATAAGGAATATGCAGCGGCTTCGCACGCACTTCCGCGCCCAGCGATTCCATGGCCATCTGGCCGATCGAACCTATGCCGGCACTGCCGTAGTTGATCTGCTGGCTGGGATCCTTGAGGGCGGTAACGAAGGCGTCCAGCGTTCGATAGGGCGACTCGGGCTTGGCCACGAGCATCATGCCGCCACGTGCCACCAAGGCAACCGGCGCGAACGATTTGATCGGATCGTAAGGCAGCGAGGTTTCGACGCCGGCCTTCGTCGTGAACGACACCGACGTGAACAGGAGGCGTGACCCATCGGGCGCCGCACGCGCCACATCGCCCGTGCCGATCGTGCCGCCGGCGCCGGCTTTGTTTTCCACCACCACGGTATTGCCGAGCGCCTTGCTCAACCGCGCGCCCAGCTCGCGCGCAAACACATCGTTGCTGCCACCGGGTGAAAACGGCACCACCAACGTCATCACTTTGGGCATGGGCGCCGGCCCCTCGGAGGCCGCCTGTGCAACGCCCCCACCCCATGTACATGCTGCCAGAAGCCCCGTCGTCAAGACGCCTTTCAAAGCTTGATTCATGTTGTCTCCGTTTTTTAGACATGATGTCTATTTTTAAAACGAGTATAGAGATGCCGCTTTGGATTGTCTACAACGCAAACGGACCGGGGTGTCGCGCGGCCGGCGTCCATGGGCGACCCACGAGAGGGAGTAACCTTGGCGCGAGCGCCCGCCGTGGGCCGTTGTGTTGCCGCGCCAAGGAGCCTGCGTGTTGGTCGTCGAGAATGTGCACAAAACCTTCCTCACCGCAGATAGTCGGGTACCGGTGCTGCGCGGTGTCGACCTCGAGATCGCCCGGGGCACGAGCCTCGCGCTCACAGGCGAATCGGGAAGCGGAAAAAGCACCTTGCTGCATGCCATTGCGGGGCTTGAACGCATCGACAGCGGCCGCATCCTGATCGACGGCGTGCCCCTCGAAGGCCGCAATGAAGCGGCGCTGGCACGCTGGCGACGCGACGGCATCGGGCTGGTTTTCCAGCAGTACAACCTGATCGGCAGCCTTACCGTCGCCGCCAATCTGGCGTTTCAGGCCCGCCTGGCCGGCCGCAACGATCCCGGCTGGAATACCTATCTGGCCGAGCGACTGGGCATCGCCGCATTGCTGGAGCGCTACCCCGAACAACTCTCCGGCGGCCAGCAACAACGGGTGGCCATCGGGCGTGCACTGGCCTCGAAGCCGCAGTTGGTGCTCGCGGACGAGCCTACCGGCAGCCTCGATGAGCACAGCAGCGAAGCGGTGCTCGAGCTCATGCTCGGATTGGTTGCCGAAGTGGGCAGTGCCTTGCTTATCGTCACCCATAGTGCCAACCTCGCGGCGCGGCTGTCCCACCGCCTGCACCTGCATCTGGGCCGCGTCACGCCACAGGCCGCCGCGTGAACGGCCTGAGAATCGTGCTCGGTGCATTGCTGAGCCACTGGCGCCGTCATCCGCTGCAACTGGCCAGCGTGGTGGCCGGGCTCTGGCTCGCGACCGCGCTGTGGACGGGCGTTCAGGCGCTCAACACCCAGGCCCGTGCCGACTACGCGCGCGCCAGCACCGTGCTGACGGGGCCGGCGCAGGCACAGCTCATCCCCGCCCGCGGCGATCGCATGTCGCAACGGGCTTATGTATATCTGCGGCGAAGCGGCTGGCCGGTGTCGCCGGTACTTGAAGGCCGGCTGCGCCTGGGTACCGATACACCGGTCAATGTGCGCCTGATCGGCATCGAGCCGCTCACCCTGCCCGCCGGCACGGCCGTGGCGGGCCGCGTCGATGCCGGGATCGATCTGGGCGCCTTCATCGGCGTACCCGGTCAGGCCTGGATTGCGCCGGACACTTTGCAGCGCCTGGGATTGCGCGCGGGCGATCGCGCCGTTGCCGGCGACGGTCAGCAGTTGCCGCCGCTGCAGGTGCATCCCGCGCTCGCCCCTGGCGTCGTGATCCTCGATATCGGTCAAGCGCAAAAACTGCTGCACGCCCCCGATGCCGTGTCGCGGCTCTTGCTGGCGCCGCAGGCAGCCGCCCGCCAATCGACCTTGCCGCAGGCGGTTGCAGATGACGTGCAATGGCAGCCGGCCACCGACACCGGCGACCTTCAACGTCTCACCGACAGCTTTCATCTCAACCTCACGGCGCTGGGCATGCTGGCGTTCATCGTGGGGTTGTTCATCGTGCACGCGGCCATCGGTCTGGCGCTCGAACAACGCCGCGGCCTCTTGCGCACCCTGCGCGCCTGCGGCGTCGGCTTGACCGCTCTGATCGCGGCACTGACCGCCGAGCTGGGTGCCTTGGCGATCCTGAGCGGCATGGGCGGTGTGGCCACCGGCTATGTGCTTGCCGGCGCCCTGCTCGGCGACGTTGCCGCCAGCCTGCGCGGGCTGTATGGCGCTGAAGTGGCGGGTCAATTGAGTTTGCCGCCCCAGTGGTGGCTGACCGGACTGGGAATGAGCATTCTGGGTGCGTTCATCGCCGGCGGCGGCAGTGTGCTTCGCGCCGCTCGCCTGCCGGTGCTGGCACTAGCGCAACCTGAGGCATGGCGCGGTGCTCAGGGGGTGTGGCTCAAGCGCCAGGTGACGGTGGCCGTCGTGCTCGCGATCGGCGCCCTTGCCTGCTGGCGATGGGGCGATAGTCTGCTTGCCGCCTTGTCCATGGTGGCGGCGGTGTTGCTTGCCGGCGCGCTGCTGCTGCCCGGGCTGTTGGACCGCGCGCTAAAAGCCTTGATCCGATATTGTCGCGGGCCCGTCAGCGAATGGTTCGTGGCGGATGCCCGCCAGCAACTTCCGGCGGTGTCGCTGGCGCTGATGGCGCTGCTGCTGGCGCTGGCCGCCAGCGTCGGTGTGGGCAGCATGACCGACGGGTTTCGCAAAACCTTCGTGGGGTGGCTGGACGAACGGCTGTCTGCAGATCTTTACGTGACGCCGCGGGATACCGCGCAGGCGCTCGATATCGAAGCCTGGTTGAAAGATCGCGGCGACATCGATGCCATCCTGCCGCAATGGCGCACCGAGGTGCGGCTGGACGGCTGGCCCACGCAACTGCAAGGTGTGATCGACGATCCGAGCTACGCGGCGCACTGGCCCTTGCTCGATCAGGCGCCGGATGCATGGCAACGGCTTGCAGGCGGCCAAGGCGTCATGGTGAGCGAGCAGCTTGCTCGCCGCCTCAGGCGCGGGGTGGGCGATACGCTGGATATGCCGGTCGACGACGGCACCCAACCGCTCACGATCGTCGGCCTGTATGCGGACTACGGCAACGCGAAAGGCCATGCGCTGCTGAATGCAACGTGGCTGCGCACCCATGTGCGCGAGGCTACCCTGAGCAGCATCAGCCTGCGGGTGGCACGCGAACACATCGCCGCCGTGCGCGACAACCTTGAAAAACAGTTCGAACTGGATGGCCGCCAGCTCGTCGACCAGAGCGTGATCAAGCAGTGGTCGGTTGAGGTATTCGAGCGCACGTTCGCCGCGACCGGCGCTCTCAATGTGCTGACGCTGGCGGTGGCGGGCATTGCGCTTTTCATCAGCCTGCTCACGCTTGGGCAGAGCCGGCTGACTTAGATCGCGCCGTTATGGGCGTTGGGCGTGGGCCGCGCGCAACTGGCATGGCTCACGTTGGCGCAAACGATGATGCTGGCCGGGCTGACTGTGCTGCTGGCCATGCCGCTGGGCCTGCTGCTCGCATGGTGCATGGTGGCGGTCGTCAACGTGCAGGCGTTTGGATGGCGCCTGCCGCTGAACGTCATGCCCGAACAACTCGTGCGGCTCGGCCTGCTCGGACTGGCGACCAGCCTGCTTGCCGCGGCCGGCCCATTGTGGCGTCTGGCACGCCGTCAACCGGCCGATCTCTTGAGGCAGTTTGCCGATGAACGCTGATCCGCGTTTTTCGTTGTTTGGTGCAGCAACACGACGTTGCCTCGTGCGCGGCGTGTTGTGCGCACTGCTGCTGCTTGCCGGGTGCGATAGAGCCGCAGCGCCTCCCGGCGCCGGTTATGCCGGGCTGGGCCAGGACGCCGCCGATTTCGCCCAGGTCGAGCGCGGGCGTCCGTTGCAGTTTCCCCAAGACTTCGGTGCCCATCATGGCTACCGGATCGAGTGGTGGTACGTCACGGCCAATCTCAAGGACGAACAAGGGCGCGACTGGGGTGTGCAGTGGACGTTGTTTCGGTCGGCGCAGCGGCCCGGGCCTGAGCGAGCCGGGTGGGACAGCCCGAACGTCTGGATGGGGCATGCCGGGCTGAACGGCCCTTTCGGACATCGCTCGGCGGAAACACTGGCGCGCGGGGGCATCGGACAGGCCGGCGTCGCCGCACAGCCCTTCAGCGCCTGGATCGACGACTGGCGCCTCGAGAGCCGCGACGGCAAGGCGATGGATCGGCTGTCGATGCACGCGGGCGGCGCCGATTTCGCCTATCGCCTGAATCTCGACAGCGAAGGCCCATTGGTGGCGCATGGCGATCGCGGGTATAGCGAGAAGTCAGGTCAGGGCCAGGCATCCTACTATTTCAGCCAGCCCTTCTATCGCGTCGCAGGCGAGATCGAATACGCGGGCGAGCGCGTTCGCGTTACGGGATCGGCATGGCTCGATCGGGAGTGGAGCAGCCAACCGTTGTCGAACGAGCAAAAAGGCTGGGACTGGTTCTCGCTGCATCTGGGCAATGGCGCCAAGCTGATGCTGTTTCAGGTGCGGCAGACGGCGGGCACGCCGTACCGCGCCGGCACCTGGATCGCGGCCGATGGTACGGCGATGGCATTACGCAGCGATCAGATCCAGCTCACGGCAGTCACGTGGACGCGGCAGGATAATGGCAAGCGCGTGCCCACGCAGTGGCGCGTGCAGGTACCGGACTACGACGTGGACGTGCAGGCAAAAGCCGTCGAAACGCAATCGTGGATGGGCACGTCATTTCCTTACTGGGAGGGACCGGTGCGATTGACCGGCGCACCAGGCGGACGCGGCTACCTGGAAATGACGGGCTACTGACCGCGCCGGCGCTGCGTGACGAGCACGATCGGAATGGCGAGCGCCGCACAGATCGCCATCCCGCCAAAGCCCCACCCTGTGATCGCGGCGCCCGCCGCGTTGACGGCCTGCACGCTGCCAAACATGAACACGCCTGCCGACAGCATGGTGTAGAGCGCAATGGCCGTGGTGCGAATATCGGCCCGAACCGTTTGGGCAAGAAACGCCATGATCGCCATATTGTTGCCTGCCAGCGTAAAGCCTTGGAGCAGCTGAAATGCGGCGATCGGCAACCACGCATGCGTCATCGATAAGGCTGTCCAGCGGATGGTAGTCATCACCGCCGACAGCACGATCAAATGCGTGGCGCTTACCCGCGCGAGGATCTTGCGCGCCTGCATGAAGAAAAACACCTCGCTTGCGATGCCCACCGTCCACAACGCGCCGATCTGCGACAAGGTCAGACCGTGACCGACCCAGTAGAGCGACGCGAAGGAATACAGATACCCATTGCTGGCTTGCACCAGGGCCGATGCCACGATGCACCCCATCACGCGGCGGTCGCGCAGGATATCCAGTACCGGCCAGCGCCCGTGGGCCGACGTGCCGGCGACCATATCTTCAGCCCCGGTCATCTCGGCGGCCGGCAGATGGCGGCAGATCGCCACGCAGCCCAACGCCAGCAACACGCCCAGGGTCAATACCCCGTTGGCGCCTGCCCGATCGATCAACATGCCCCCAGCCAACGAACACACCGCGAAACCCAGCGATCCCCACAGCCGAATCTGGGCGTACTGCGATGTGCCGGTCTGCGTCATCTGGGCAAGCGCAGCGCGATCCATCAGCGGCATTACGGCGGGAACGAAAAAGTGCACGGTCAGCGTAAGAAACAGCAGCCAGGCCGGCGCGTGGCCCAGCGCGAACAAGGCCAGCACACCGATCGTGATCGTAAGGACGAGCAACATCAGGCGGCGATACTGGCCGGTTTTATCGGCGTAGTGAGCAAAGAGCGGCTGCGACAGGATCTTCGGCAGGAACGCCGCGGCGATGACGACGCCGACCGTGTCGCGGTCCAGGCCCCGGCTGGCCAGCCAAATGGGCAGATACGGAAGGATGACGCCGTAAAAACCGTAAAACAGGAAATAGAAGGCACGCAAGGCCGTGCCGGTCGAAAGGTACATGGGGCTCAATCACGGATGGCGCGAACGTCCTGCTCGCGCCCGGTGCGCGGCAGACGCGCACATCACGCTGAAATATACGGCGGCCGGTCAAGGGTGTAAAACACCCACACATTCCTCAGCCGAAATTCCTTAATTTTTGACCCGGTTTCGCAACGCTGCGGCATATATCTTGTGTGTGTGGTTGAGCAGATGGCGATCCGTGAGCGCCGCCTCCCCCCTTTTCCTGGACGCGATCGCCATGACACCGACACCTTCCTCGCCCGCCCCCACGGATGCGTCCATCAGCGGCCGCACGCTGTTCGGACTTTCGATCCCGGCCGCCGGGCTGGTCGGCGTCAATTTCTTCATGGCCGACGTGCGCGACGGTCTGGGGCCTTATCTGGCGGCCTTCCTGCAAACCCACCAATGGGGCACCGCCGAGATCGGCACGGCAATGACGCTGGGGGGGCTGGTCGGGATGGTGGCCACCATCCCCGCCGGCGCGCTGGTCGACGCCACCCATGCAAAACGCGCGCTGATGGTGATTGCATCGGTGCTGGTGATGGCGGCTTGCCTGCTATTGCTGTGGCGCACCGATCTGGCTGCCGTCGTCATGGCGCAAATTGCGATGCCATTGGCCGGCGCGGTCATTCCACCGGCGATTGCCGGCATTACGCTGGGCGTGGTCGGCCAGAAACGGCTGGATCGGCAGTTGGGGCTCAATGAAGCCGCCAACCATGCCGGCAACGTGTTTGCGGCCTGCGCCAGCGCCCTCGGATCGTGGTTGTGGGGCATCGGCGGCGTGCTGATGGCGCAGATCGCGATGAGTGTGGGCGCGATCGCCGCGACGCTTTCCGTGCCGGGAAAATCCATCGACCACGAACAGGCGCGCGGCAAGGCCACCGGTGGCGACGACAATGCCAGCTTTCTCTCATTGCTGCGCAAGCGCCCGCTGTTGCTGTTTGCGGTGGCGATGGCCTGCTTTCACCTGGGCAATGCCGCCATGTTGCCCATGGTGGGCCTGCAGCTCGGGGCGCAAGGCGCGTCGACCGGATTGTGGTTATCCGCCGCCATCATCATCGCGCAACTGACGATGATTCCAATGGCGATCCTGGCGGCGCGTATCGCCGGCAAGAGCGGTTATCGCACCGTCGTGCTGATTGCGTTGCTCGTCCTGCCGGTGCGCGGGCTGATTGCCGCGACGTTGCCGCCGTTGTGGAGCATCATCCCGGTTCAAGTACTGGATGGTGTGGGTGCGGGCCTGCTCGGCGTGGCCACGGTGGGCGTTGTGGCGCGCATCATGCAGGGCACGGGCCGCTTCAATGCCGGGTTGGCGGGCGTGCTCACGTTGCAGGGTCTGGGCGCGGCGCTAAGCCCGGCACTCGGCGGCTTCATCGCCGAGCGCATGGGTTTCGGGACGGCATTCCTGGTATTGGGCGGGATTGCCATTTTGGCGATTCCCGTGTTTCTTGGCGTACGGATCGGCGATGTGCCCAACAACGGCGCGGTATCCGCGACCCCGATGGGCGCGGGGCGCGCCTGACGCCATGGATGAGCAGGTCCGGTAACGGCTTCTACAAATTCCCACTCCCCGGGCGGCCGCGCCGCACCCACCGCGTTGGCCGTTTTTCTGCATCGATAGGACGCCCGCACCGGGCGTCAGGCCTAGACGCGCAGCGCGCGTCTACCGCATTTGCATCGCCGGCACGCAAATATCGCTTCGCTGGGTACATGGATTGCGCGAGGAGCAGGCCGGTTCGTGATTCGTAAAAGCAGCGCGCATGTCTTCGGCAAAATTGGAAATCAACCGCACCGGAGCACCGCATCATGAGAGCGCTAATTTGGCATGGCAAACACGATATTCGCTGCGATACCGTTCCCGATCCCAAGATCGAACATCCCCGCGATGCCATCATCAAAATGTCTGCATGCGCGATCTGCGGCTCCGACCTCCATCTCTTCGATGGCTTCATGCCCACGATGGAATCCGGCGACATCATGGGTCACGAATTCATGGGCGAAGTCGTCGAAGTCGGTTCCGCGAACAAGGCGCTGAAGGTTGGCGATCGCATCGTGGTGCCGTTCACGATCGCATGTGGCGAGTGCGACCAATGCAAGCGCAGCAACTTCTCGGTATGCGAGCGCAGCAACCGCAATCGTCCCATGCAGGAAAAGCTGTTCGGGCATGGCACCGCCGGGCTCTTCGGCTACAGCCATCTCACGGGCGGCTACTCAGGCGGCCAGGCAGAGTATGTTCGCGTGCCGTTTGCGGATACGACGCACATCAAGGTTCCCGATAATCTCAGCGACGAGCAGGTGCTGTTTCTCGGCGATATTTTTCCCACCGGTTGGCAAGCCGCCGTGCAGTGCGATATCGAACCCACGGATACCGTGGCGATCTGGGGCGCCGGGCCCGTCGGGCAAATGACGATTCGCAGCGCGATGTTGCTCGGCGCCAAGCAGGTGGTCTGCATCGATCGCGTGCCGGAGCGCTTGGCAATGGCGCGCGCGGGCGGCGCCATCACCATCAACTTCGATGAGGAAAGCGTGGTCGATCGTCTGAATGAACTGACGCAAGGCAAAGGCCCTGAGAAATGCATCGATGCCGTCGGCATGGAGGCGCATGCCACCCGCTCGATCGATTCGATCATCGATCGTGCCAAGCAGGCAGTGATGCTCGAGTCGGACCGCCCGCACGTGCTCCGCGAGATGATCTATGTGTGCCGTCCGGCGGGCACCTTGTCGATTCCCGGAGTGTATGGGGGCATGGTGGACAAGATTCCATTTGGCGTCGCGATGAACAAAGGGTTGACGTTCCGCATGGGTCAGACCCACGTCAATCGTTGGTCGGGCGATCTGCTGCGGCGGATCGAAGAAGGTCAAATCGACCCGTCCTTTGTGATCACGCACAGCGTGAGCATGGAAGAAGGCCCCGGTATGTACGAGACCTTTCGCGAAAAGCGCGACGGGTGCATCAAAGTGGTCATCAAGCCTTAAAGGCTCTACAGGCTAGGCGCGTTGCCGCGGACCGTGTCTGGCCCGCGCCACTGCACCTCCTGCCGATCCTGATCATTCAAGACGTCGGTCGACTGTGGCGATGCCGCCGGTCGGCCGCGTCGTCCTGCTTATTCATCGTTTTCGCTTTGCTTCAACTTCGCCTGCCCTGCAGGCACACAAAGGATCGCCATCATGTCAGTCAAAACCCTTCATGACCTGTTTGTCCACGATTTGTCGGACATCTACAGCGCCGAGAAACAGCTTTCCAAGGCGTTGCCCAAAATGGCACGCGCGGCCACCGATCCGATGCTGGCCCAGGCCTTCACCGACCATCTGGCCGAAACCCACGGGCAGATCGAACGCATCGACCAGATCGTCGAAACCATGCAGATCAAGCTGAAGCGCATCAAGTGCGCGGCGATGGAAGGCCTGGTCGAGGAAGGCAAGGAAGTGATCGAAGAAGTGGAAGAAGGCCCCGTGCGCGATGCGGCCCTGATCGGTGCGGCCCAAAAGGTCGAGCATTACGAGATCGCCAGCTACGGCACGCTGGCCGCGCTGGCCAAGCATCTCGATCAGCCTGAGGCGGTCAAGCTGCTGTTGGCAACGCTGCAGGAAGAAAAGTCGACCGACGACAAGCTTTCGAAGATGGCGGAACAAGGTGGCGGCAACGCTGCTGCGGCCGCCGGCAAGGGCGATGCGGACACGGTAAAGGCGTCTGCGGACAGCAAGAAGTCGATGGAGGCCGCCACAGGCAAGAAGTCGGGCGATGCCGCATCGGCCAAGAAGTCGGGCGACGCGGTGCCGTCGAAGAAGACAGCATGAAACCCGTAACGGTCGACGACGTGGCGGTCGCCACGTGACCACCGCGCCACCCGGATCGCCGCCCAAGCCGCCGCGCAAACGGGGGTTCGCCGCACTCGACGCCCACGCGCGCAGCCTGATCTCGGCTGCGGGCGGGCGCGCTGCGCACGCCCAAGGCGTGGCGCATCGGTTCGACTCGGCTGAAGGCCGCTCGGCGGCGGACACCCGTTATCGCAAGCGAAGCGCGGATGCCGACGCCAGGGCGAGCCGCAAGGCGGCGGATAAACCTGCCGAAAAAAACGCTGAAGAAAGCGCTGACGAAGGCGCTGACAAAGGCGCTCGCAAAGACGCTGACAAGTCGGTTTGATCGTCAGCCAAGTGACGCAGTGAGCGCCCACGATGGGCGCTCACTCCCTATTCGCTGGGTGTCGCCGCAAACCACGCCCGCGGCGACAGGCCACGATCCGGCCCAAGCGCCGAAAAGCCACCATCCACCGGGATATCCGCGCCCGTGATCCACGAGGCCGCGTCCGAGCATACGAAACCTACGGCCGCCGCCACTTCAGCGCCGCTGCCCACGCGTCCCAACGGATGTACTGCAGCGCCTACGGCATCTGCGCGCGCCCGCGATCCCGCAGCCAGCGTCTCCAAGGCCGGCGACCACGTCCATGCCGGCGAGACCGACACCACCCTCACCCCTTGTGGCGCAAGCTCCACCGCAAAATTCTTGGTGAGATGCAATAAGGCGGCCTTCGACGCAGGATACAGCGCGCGGCCCGCGGCACCGAATTTTCCACCGGTACTGCCCACGTTCACGATCACGCCCCCCGGCGGCAAATGCGGCGCTGCCTGTTGCGTGAAGATCGCCGCCGAAATCAGGTTGATGTCGAGCGTGTGATGCCATTCTTCACGCGTCGATGCCAGCCCCCGATCGGCGTACACGCAGGCGTTGTTGACCAGGATGTCCAGCTTTCCGAATGCCGCCAGCGTCGCGTCGATACTGCGCGCGATGTCCGCATCGCGGCCGATATCGGCCGGGCAAAAGATCGCCCGCGCGCCCAGTTCGCGTGCCAGCGACTCGCCCGCCTCGGTGCCTCGCCCCAGAATCGTCACGCTGGCGCCGGCTTGCACCAAACCCCGCGCGATATCCGCACCCAGGCCCTGGGTGCTGCCGGTCACGATGGCGACCTTGCCTGTCAGGTGCTGCATGCTCATGTCGTCTCCAGATCGTTTCGCGCGGCCCATGCCAGTGCGGTCTCCACATCGCCCACCTCGGCGATAAGCCGCATGTTGGCCAACGATGCCTCGTGCACGGCCTGCGCCGCGCTGGCACAGGCGTCGGCCGCCACCATGACGTGATAGCCGATGTCGGCGGCGTGGCGCACGGTACCCTCGACCACTGAATGCGTGGCCACGCCGGCCACCACCAATCGTTCTACTCCCCAGCCACGCAACAGCTCCTGCACCGGCGTGCCCTGAAACGCGCTGATGCGCTTGTGCGTGACGACCACTTCGCGCGCGCTGGCTGAATCGGGCGCAAGCCGATCGAGAAAGCCGCTGCCCCATGTGCCCGCCATCACCGCACCCGAGGCAACCACCGCCTTGAAGATCGCGCCGTTTGCGACGAGGTCGGCATAATCAGCGCGAAAGGCAATCCGCACGTGCACGATCGGCAGACCCTGCGCGCGTGCGCCGTCCAGAAGTGCGGCCGCACGCGTCACGACGCGATCGCGATCGCTGCTGTCTTGCGCCAGACCCACGCGGATCCGGCCATCGGCATGCAGCACATCGTTCTGATAATGCAGCGCCAATAGCGCTGCACGGGATGCCGCGGCCGTCAAACGAACACCTCGAAAATGTCCTGCACGCTATCGGCGGTAACGAGATCGATACGCTTCATGTGCATGCGCCAACCGTCGCCTGCCGGGGTCAGCTTGTGGGTATAGGCGCCGGCCAGCTGGCGCGGCGCGACCTTGCGCCACTCCGTCATCTGGAATACCGATCGCACCACCAGATTGCCGTCGGCATCCTCGCCGTCGACCGTGATGTTGCCCACCAGCCGCGCAGTGTGCGATGGCGGCTGCTGCGACCAGTTGCGCGCATGCTCGAGCCGACGAATACGCACGCTGCGCATCATGCGATCTTCCCAGAACAACGAAATGTGGTCGTACGGACTTTCCTGTTCGTGCATCTGCGGCATCCAGTACATACCGGTGTCGGTCCACAGCGCCTGCCACGCGTCAAACCGCTGCTCGTCCAGCAAGCGCGCTTCGGCGTACAGGAACTGCGCCACACGGTGCTGCAGATCGTGCGATACCGCCACCGGGGAGAGGTTTCGGGTCGACACGTCGAAATCGATATCCAGCAACATGGGTGCGCTCCTTAGATCTGGCTCTCGGCAAGCATGTATCGCTTCCACGCTTGAAACTGATTGCGCATCGGCAATTCGCTGGTGCCGTTGACCGACACCAGGCCATGCTCGTCCTGCCTGTCGGTACCGTGAAAACGATGCATGCTGACCCACGTGCCGCCACGCGTGCCATTGCCCTCCTGGCATCGGTTGTAGAGTTCGACGTCGTCCGGCATTACATTGGAGGACGGTGAGTTGATCACATTGGCATAGAGCATCGCGCGCTTGAAGACGCCGTCCGGCGCGCCTTTCAAGCGAAATGTCTGGATCTCGATCAACGTACGGTCGACTGCGATCGGACGAATCACGCGAAACTGTTGAAACACCGTGTGGGGCGAACCGCTGCCATAGATCACCGTGTTGTGACGGTTCATGCCCAGAATCTCCCGTGCGCGGTCTTGCCCATAGGCCTGGGCGAGCACCTCGAAATGTGCCCGCGACACCGGATCGCGCTCGGCCGCACCGGGATTGAAGATGCCTTCCATGTAGCCATGTCCGTTGGCATAAGCGCGCAGTTCGAGCTTTTCCCAGAAGTCATAGGGCTCGCCGTTGCCGTCCATGATGTGCAACTCGAACGGCATTTCTCCGAGGGCCTGCGCCTCATCGCGCGCCGCCTGCACTGACGACTCGTGCGTGACCCGCGCATGCATGGTGTCGTGCAGGTTCTCGTAGAAAATCTTCCAATTGGAGCGTTGCAGCACCTTGAAGACACCGCCCGCCACCTCCACTTCTCCGGTGGGCGAGCGATCGCACAGATTGTCGATCGACGAGCGTACGCCGCCCAGAAAGTCTTCGAGCGACGGCCCCGTCTCAGCCTGGCTGGCAAAGACGAACCCGCGATAGTTCTCGACCCGCGCCACCGGCCGCATCGAGAAGTCGGCGCATTGCGCGTCATAGCCCGTGCCTTCCAGCCCCTGCTTGAGCGGCACGCCCAGATGCTTGCCGTCGAGCTTGAACGTCCACGCGTGATAAGGACAGCGGAAGAATTTGCCCACACAGCCATCGCCATCGGCCACGACCTTGGCGCCTTTGTGGGGACAGCGGTTGTAGAGCACACTCACGCGGCCGTCGCCGGTCCGCGTCATCACCACGTCTTGCGTGCCCAGGCGGGTGGTGTGGTAATCCCCCGTGCGCGGCACCTGGCTTTCGTGTCCCACATAGATCCAGGCCGTGCCGTAAATGCGCGCCATCTCGAGCTCGAAAATGGCAGGATCGGTGTATACGCTTTTATGCACGCTATCGTCGCGAACCATATCGGATAACACGGCGGCATCCACGGTCATGACGCTCTCCTTGTCTGTCTAAGTGGGTATGTGTGACGTCGAACCGTCGAGGACGGCTGTCGTCAGCGGTTGCCGACATCGGGTGTTGTCAGCGGGTGTTGTCAGCGGGTGTTGTCAGCGCGTGCCGTCAGCGGTTGCTGTCAGCGGCGACCGTTACGGCATCTTGCACAGGTCGGCGAACGGGTCGCGATAGTCGGTCAGCAACGTACCGGCCATCTTGTTGGTCAGCTTGCCGTCGGCCCCCTTCCGCACCACGCGCAGGTAATAGTTCTGCACCGGATACTGATTGCGGTCGAACTTGAACGGCCCGCGCACGGATGCAAACTCGGCGCGCCGGAGCGCAGGGCGCAGGCTTTCGGGGTCGAGCTTGCCGCCGTTCTGCTTGACCGCGGCGTCCAGCAACATGGCGGCGTCGTAGCCCTGCGAGGCATACAGCGTGGGCGTGCGCCCATACTTCTGCTTGAAGTCCGCGACGAAGCGCCGATTGGCATCGTTGTCCAGATCGGCCGCCCACTGCGAGGCGTTGTACAAGCCCTCGATGGGCGCGCCCACCGCGCCGATGGTGTCTTCATCGCCCGAGAATCCCGGCGCCAGCAAGGCGATCTCCCGATCCAGGCCTGCGCTGTGGAACTGCTTGATGAAGTTCACGCCCATGCCGCCCGGCAGAAAGAAGAATACGGCGTCGGGTTTGTTGGCGCGCAGCTGCGAGATCTCGACGGCGTAATCCAGCTGACCGAGGCTGGTGTAAACCTCGTCGATCGCACCGCCCTTGAACAGCCGCTTGAAGCCATTGAGCGACTCGCGTCCACCGGGATAATCGGGCGCAATCAGCGCCACGCGTTTGAATCCCTTGTCGGTGGCGTACTTGCCCATGGCGGCGGGAATGACTTCGTTCTGCCAGGCCACGGCAAAGAAATTGGGATGGCACCCGGCGCCGGCATAATTCTCCGGTCCGGTATTGGTGCTCAGATAAACCCTGGAGGCGAGGATCGTCGGCATCACAGGCAGAAGCACATTGGAAAACACGATGCCCGTCATGACGTCGACTTTGTCGCGCCGCAGCAGGCGATCGACCGCCTGCCGGCCGGTGTCGGCCTTTTGCTGATCGTCGGCCACGATCAACTCGGCGGGCAGGCCGCCCAGCGTATTGCCCGTATGTGCAAGCGCGAGATTGAAGCCATCCCGGATTTCATTGCCCAATGCCGCGCCCGGTCCCGTCAATGTCGTCACCATCCCGACCTTGACCGACTCGGCGGCACCGGCCACCGAGAGGCTCATACAGAATGCGATCGCGGTCAGCGTCCGGACCCGCCAGTGGTGCTTGCTCATGCGCGTTTTCCCTTTGATGTGGGCGAGCGTTCGAGCGCCCGCGATTCGTATCCCGCACTGCGACTGCATGCATAAGATACGAACTTGTCGGCGGCCGCTCTATCCGTTTCATGCAGGGATCATCCGGATTTCTTTTAATTGTCGAATGTTCATAATTCAACGATCCCGGATCGTCGGCCAACGTTCCTCCTCTCGCGGAGACCGTCATGACAGCCCTGTCGCGACAGGACCTGGCACCGCTTTATGCCCGCCCCGTCTTCCAGTCGACCATCGCCGACGACGCCCGTCGCCGCGTGTCGGATGCGCTGAAGGATCATCGCGTGCGCTGGCGTCCCGGCGCGGTGGATGCGGCGCTGTATCGCGGCCGCCTGGGTGCACTGACCGTCTGTGCACTGCGCTACGGCGCCGAAGTCTCGATCGATCCCGACCGGCTGAAAGACTTCATGCTGGTGCAGGTGCCGCTCGCCGGCCGCGCCGATATCGAGTGCGGGGGCATCCGTGTGGCCACGCACCCGCGCTGTGCTGTGGTGATCGCACCCAGCCAACCGGTGCGGTTGCATTGGGAAGCCGGGTGCGAGCAATTGATGCTGAAGATTCCGCGCGAGCGCCTTGAAGAGGTGGCGGCGCGCAGCTTCGGGCGGCCGATGCACGCTGCCCTGGCCTTCGAGCCGGCCATGCCCCTGGATACGCCGGTCGGCGCCGCCTGGCAAGGCATGATGATGGGCCTGGTCAATCTGCTGCCGATGCTGGACGCGGGCGCAGCACCGCAGGGCGCGTGGCTGGCGCGGTTCGAAGAAGCATTGATCCTGCATCTGGTGCATCACCAGCCCAACTCGTGGATGCGCGAGATCGGCGCGAGCCCGGCCAATGCGCCCCGGCGTCTGGCAGCGGCCGAAGACTACATGCGGCAGCGCCTGTGCGAACCGCTGACGCTGGCCGATATTGCCGCGCATGTGGGCCTGAGCATCAGTGCGTTGTCACGGTTGTTTCAGGTGCATCGCGGCACCACGCCGATGAACGATCTACGGCGCCTGCGGCTCGACGCGGCGCACGACCGCCTGCAGCACGATGCCGGGGCCAACGTGACCGACGTCGCGATGTCGTTCGGTTTTTTCCATCTCGGGCGCTTCGCCGAGTATTACCGCCAGCGCTTCGGCGAACTGCCCAGCGATACGGCACGACGTTGACGCGCGCCGGCAGGTTGGCGCTTGCGGCAACGTGCGACACCAGCTCGCCCCTTGATCGACATGCCTCGAACGCCGCGCCCAGCCTCGCTGCGGGCTATTCAGCGGCGCTGTTCGAATCCCGCTCATAGCGCGTTTTCGCCGACTCGGAACTAATGGAGAACCAGTATATACAGCGAGCGCCGTAACGGATAAATTTTTCGAATCCATGAAAATGCATAGTTTTTTAGTTGACACCTAAAGTGTTGACTCCTAAATTTGTTATGCATCGTTGACACGCACAGCAGACTCGGCGCGGCACCTTTTCGAGGGTGGCGGCCGACAGCATGAGGATCACGAGATGAGCGACATGTTTTTTGCATCGGCAACCGAGGCAGACGCCGCAACCGACCCGGGTGTGCCGTGCAGCGTTTGACGTTCGTCGTTCGCGAAGTGCGGCAGGAGTCGCCGCTGATCCGTTCGATCCGCATGGTGCTCGCATCGGGCGAACCGTTGCCCGCCTTCGGTCCGGGCGCGCATGTCAAAGTGCAGGTGCCGGGCCTCGATGAGCCGCGCTGCTATTCGCTGGTGCAAACCGATCCCCACGCCGGTGCATTTGCCGCGCCGGCCGAGTATCGCCTCGGTGTGCGCCTCGATGATGCGGGCGGTGGCGGATCGCGCTATATGCATGCGCTCAAGGTGGGCGATACGCTCGAAGCCGTCGGGCCCAAGAACGATTTCGTGCTGCACGAAGCACCGGCAGACGAACCCGCTTCGATCCTGATCGCCGGCGGCATCGGCATTACGCCGCTCGCATCGATGAGCGCCGCACTCACGGCGGCGGGCCGCGCCTACGCTTTTCATTACTGCGGCCGCAGCCGGGAGCAACTCGCCTTTCGCGATGAGCTGGCGGCGCTGGCGGGCGACGCCCTGCACGAGCACCCCGACGACGATGCGTCCTGTGCGTTCGATCTGAACGCCATTCTCGATGCCGCCTCGCCGCATCAGCACCTGTACGTCTGCGGGCCGAAAGGTCTGATCGACGCCGTGATCGCGGCCGCGCACGCGCGCCACTGGCCCGATGCCCACGTGCACCTCGAATTGTTTTCCGCACCGGCGCCGCTGGCGGGCGATCAGCCCTTCGAAGTCGAACTGCGCGACTCCGGCATGGTCCTTACCGTGCCTGCGGATCGCACCATCGTCGATGTGATGGAAGACGCGGGCTGCGATCCGATGGTCGACTGCAAGCGCGGCGAATGCGGCGTGTGCCAGGCCGATGTGATCGAGGGGATTCCCGATCATCGCGATTACTACTTGTCCGACACCGAAAAGGCGAGCGGCAAAGTCATTCAGATCTGCATCTCGCGGGCCAAGTCGGCACGCCTGGTTCTGGCGCTGTGAACGCGCCCACGGATAATCGTCTACCCGACAGGAGGCCTGCCATGGCCCACTATCACGACAATCCCGATGCGGTGCGCGCCCTGGTACGCGAGACCGAGGTCCATAAGGATCTGTTCATCGACGAGGCGCTGTTCGACCTTGAAATGGAACATGTGTTTTCACGCACCTGGGTGTACGTGGGGCACGACAGCCAGATCCCGAATACCGGCGATTACTACACCACCACCATCGGCAAGCAGCCTGTGGTGATGGTGCGCCACACCGACAAAAGTGTGCGCGTGCTCTACAACCGCTGTCCCCACAAGGGCACCATGGTGGCCGGTGAAGTCTGCGGAAATACCGGCAAGTTCTTCCGCTGTCCGTATCATGCGTGGACGTTCAAGACCGACGGCAGTCTGCTCTCGATCCCGCTGAAGAAAGGCTATGAAAACACCGGCCTGGAGTCGTCGGAAGCCGCACAGGGCATGGCGCGCGTGGATCACGTGCGCAACCATCGCGGCTTTGTGTTCTGCCGCTTGAGCGAGACCGGCGACAGCTTCGAGGATTTCTTCGGCGACGCGCTGTCGACCCTGGACAACATGGCCGACCGTTCGCCTGAAGGCCGTCTCGAGGTGGCCGGCGGCGTGCTGCGATACATGCACGGCTGCAATTGGAAGATGCTGGTCGACAATCAGACCGACACCTGTCATCCGATGGTCGCGCACGAGTCGTCTGCGGGGACTGCCGTGAGAGTATGGAAAGAGGCGCCCGAAGGCACGCCCAAACCCATGGCGGTCGAACTCTTTGCGCCGTTCATCTCGCCCTACGAGTTTTTCGAAGGCATGGGCATTCGCGTATGGGAAAACGGCCATGGTCATACGGGCGTGTCGGACTCCATTCACGCGTCGTACAGCGGCATCCCCGGTTACTTCGAGGCGATGACGGCGGCCTACGGCGAAGAACGCGCCAACCAGATTCTGGGTGACGTCCGCCACAACACGGTCTATTTTCCCAACATCATGGTGAAGGGGCCGATTCAGACACTGCGCATCTTCAAGCCGCTCGCCGCGAATCGCACGCTGGTGGAATCGTGGACCTTCCGGCTCGTGGGCGCGCCGGACCTGCTGCTTGAACGCACCCTCATGTACAACCGCCTGATCAATGCGCCGACCTCGGTGGTCGGCCACGACGACCTCGAGATGTACGAACGCGCACAGGAAGGCTTGCATGCGCGGGGTCGCGACTGGGTCAACGTCGGGCGTCTGTATGACGCGTCCGAGGTTGGCCGGCGCAATGAGGTGACCAACGGCACCAACGAGTGGCAGATGCGCAATCAGTACCGGGCCTGGGCGCGGTACATGACGCAGGGAATGGCCGAGGCGTCGGCTGCCGCCCCGCGCGCGCCGGCCCAGGCGCTCGCCGACGCCCCCTCCCTTTCCCAGGCGGCCTCATGACGGCGATCTCCGATGACGCGTTGATCGACTTCGTGTACCGCGAAGCCCGCCTGCTCGACGAGCTGGACTTCGAGCCCTGGCTGGCGCTCTTTACAGAAGACGGCCATTACTGGATGCCGCTGGCCCGCGATCAGCAGGATGCGCGGCTGCACGCGTCGCTGATGTACGAAGACAAACTGCTGCTGCGCGTGCGCGTCGAGCGGCTGACCGGCCAGCGCACCTTCTCGCAACAACCCAAAAGCCGTTGCCATCATCTGCTGCAGCAGCCCACCGTCGAACACGATCATCCCGCCGCCGATCCCGGCAGCGGCCGCTACGTGGTGCGCACGGCGTTCCACTACGTCGAAACGCGGCTCGATACCCAAACGCTCTTTGCCGGGTGGGCCACCCATCATCTGGTGGCCACCCCGCAAGGGTTGCGCATCCACCTCAAGCGCGTCGATCTGGTCAATTGCGATGCCGCCTTCGGCAACATTCAACTCTTCATGTAAGGGACGTGCGTGAACGCCACCGTTTATCAAGCCTTTCAGACGTCGGTTGCACAGTGGCGCGACCGGCCCATGCTGTGCGTCCTGGATGAAACGGCGGCCATCTACGGCATCGACGCCGGGGAGATCACGTATGGCGCAGCCGCCGTCGAGGTGGAACGCCTGAAGACCGCTTATGCCGCCGCCGGCTACGGGCATGGCCACCGTGCGGGTCTGCTGCTAGAAAACCGCCCGGCCTTCCTGCTGCATTGGTATGCGCTCAATGCGCTCGGGGTATCGGTCGTGCCCATCGGACCCGACCTGCGCGCAGCCGAACTCGAATACCTGATCGCCCATTCCGAGATCGCGCTCGCCGTGGCGATCCCGTCGCGTCATGCTGCGCTTACCGCCGCGGCGCGCGAGGCGGACCGGCCATTGCAGGTGATGGCGCCGTCAGAGGCGCCCCGGACCGTGCCATTTCCTGCGCCCCACGCCGGCACCCCCATCGATGTCGCCACCGAGTGTGCGCTGCTCTACACCTCCGGTACCACCGGTCGTCCCAAGGGTTGCATCCTTCCCAACGAGTATTTCCTGCATGCGGGGCACTGGTATGCGCAGGTTGGCGGACTGGCCGCGCTTGAGCCCGGCGCCGATCGCATGCTCACGCCGCTGCCGCTGGTGCACATGAACGCCATGGCGTATTCAGCCATGGCGATGATGCTGACGGGCGGGTGCCTGATCGTGCTCGATCGCTTCCATCCCAGAACCTGGTGGGACAGCGTGCGGGCAAGCGGCGCAACGGTGCTGCATTACCTGGGCGTGATGCCGGCGATCCTGATGAAGGCCGCCCCTGCCCCGACCGATCTCGAGCACAGCGTGCGCTTCGGCTTCGGCGCCGGCGTAGACCGCGCGCTGCAAGGGCCGTTCGAAGCGCGCTTCGGTTTCCCCTTGCTTGAAGCCTGGGCCATGACGGAGACCGGCGCCGGCGCCGTCATCATGGCGCATCTCGAACCGCGTCACATCGGCGAAAGCTGCTTCGGTGCCGAAGGCGACGATGTGCTGGTGCGCGTCGTCACCGACACCGGTGGCGACGCGCAGGCCGGCGAACCGGGCGAGCTGCTCGTGCGCCATGCCGGCGAGCGCCCGCGTTTCGGTTTTTTTGCCGGCTATCTGAAAGACGAGGCCGCGACCGACGAGGCATGGCGGGACGGCTGGTTTCACACCGGCGATATCGTGCGCCGCGAGGCGGACGGCGCGTTCCGCTTCGTCGATCGCAAGAAGAATGTGATCCGCCGTAGCGGTGAAAACATCTCCGCCGTGGAAGTGGAAAGCGTGCTTGCGCGCCATCCCGATGTGCGCGCCGTGGCCGTGGCCGCGGTGCCGGATGCGGTGCGCGGCGATGAAGTGTTGGCGTGCGTGGTCACCGATGCCGGCGACGCCGCCGCGCGCGAGGCCATGGCACACAGCATCGTCGCGTGGTGCCTCACGCAACTGGCCTACTACAAGGCACCCGGCTATGTGGCGTTCGTCGACGCCTTGCCGCTCACCCCCACCAACAAGATCCAGCGGGGTGAGATGAAGACGCTGGCGCCCACCCTCGTGGCGACCGGCGCATGCGTGAACACCTGCGCCATGAAGAAGCGCGTCGAGGTCACGCCATGAGCCGCCCCCGTCGCGACTACGCCGGCGTCGTCGCCGCATTGCCCACCACCCTGCCGTATGTGCGCTTTTCGCCGCACAGCGCCCACTGGTGGCTGGGCGGCGTGCTGCGCGAACTCATCACGGGCGCGCGCATTGCCAAGACCGACGTCGATGGCCTGTGCGTGTCGAGTTTCACGCTTGCGCCGGACACCGCAGTGGCCCTCACGCAGCATCTGGGCATGAGCCCGCGATGGCTCGATCACATCCCGATGGGTGGCGCCAGCGGCGTAGTCGCCCTGCGGCGTGCCGCGCGCGCCGTACAGGCCGGCGACGCCGACATCGTGGCCTGCATCGCAGGCGATACCAATCAACCGGAATCGTTTCGCGACACCATCAGCGCATTCTCCCGCTTCGCGCAGGACGCCGTCTATCCGTACGGCGCTGCAGGCCCCAACGCCAGCTTTGCGCTGCTGACCGCGCACTACATGCGCCGTACCGGCGCCATGCGTGAAGACTTCGGCAAGCTGTGCGTGGCGCAGCGCGAGAATGCGTTGCGCTATCCGCATGCGCTGATGAAAAAACCGCTCTCGCTCGACGACTACATGGCCGCACGGCCGATCGCCGAGCCTATTCATCTTTTCGACTGCGTGATGCCGTGCGCGGGCGCGGACGGTTATCTCGTCATGACCGAAGACCGTGCACGTGCGTTGAAGCTGCCGTTCGTACGCATCCTCTCGACCATCGAACGCCACAATGCCTGGAGCAACGATCCGATCCAGATGCGCGGCGGCTGGACGGTCGATGTCGACGAGCTCTACGGCATGGCCGGCGTGGGACCGTGGGACATGGACTTCGTGCAGGCTTACGACGACTATCCGGTCATCAACATGATGCAGCTCGAAGACCTCGGCTTCTGCGGCAAGGGCGACGGCCCCGACTTCGTGCGTGCCAATACGTTTACGGTCGATGGCAGCTTTCCGTTCAACACCAATGGCGGGCAGTTGTCCGTGGGCCAGGCCGGCGCGGCAGGCGGATATCTGGGCATCGTGGAGGCCCTGCGTCAACTCACCGGCGCCGCCGACGGCCGCCAGGTGGCCGACGCCGAGCATGGTCTGGTGAGCGGCTTTGGCATGATCAACTACGACCGCGGGCTGTGCACTGCCGCCGCGGTGCTGGCACGGGGGCAAGCATGAGCACAGATGCCGACACCCGGGCCTTGCCGCCTGCCGCACGCAGCGCGAAAGCACGCGAACTGAACGATATCGCCGCGCAGTCCCGCTTTGCGCTGCAAGGCTGCGCCCACTGCGGCACCATTCAGTACCCGCCGCGCGAAGTATGTGTGAACTGCCTGAGCGACGCCCTCAAATGGCGCGACGTCTCGTCCGAAGGCAAGCTGCTCGCCGTCACCACCCTGCACCACAGCAACGAGCCCTATTTTCAGGCGCGGTTGCCCTGGCGTGTGGGCATGGTGCGATTCGATTGCGGACCATCGGCCGTGGTGCATGTGGATCCCGACTGCATTCCCGATGGCCGGGTGCGCATCACACTCGACCTCGATGCCAGCGGGCAGGCCGTCATGACGGCTCATGCCATCACCACCGCGCACGCGGTGAGCACCACCCTCCTTTCCCCTGCGCCGGACGACGCCTCATGACCCTCTCATCCGCACTCTCGCCCGCCTCGAACACCGCCCGCGACGACGGCGTCGATCGGGTCGCGCTGGTGACCGGCGGCAGCACCGGCATCGGCGCCGGTATCTGCCACAGCATGCTCGAGGCCGGCTACACGGTCGTATCGCTGGCACGCCGCGCGGCCGACATCGCTCACCCCAACCTGCACAACATCCAGGTCGATCTGCTCGACGCCACCGCCACCGAGCAGGCTGCGGCAGAGGCCGCCCGCCGCTTCGCCATCAGTCACGTCGTGCACAACGCGGGCGTCATCTGGCCCGCGCTCCTGCCTGAGGTCAAGCAGAGCGATCTGCAAGGCTTGACGCAACTGCATCTGGGCGCCGCCATCAGCCTGGTACAGGCCGCGCTGCCCGGCATGCAGGCACGCCAGTTCGGCCGCATCGTGCTGCTCTCGTCGCGCGGCGCACTGGGCCTGCCAACCCGCACCGCGTACTCGGCCACCAAGGCCGGCATGATCGGTATGGCGCGCACCTGGTCGCTCGAACTGGCCGCGCACGGCATCACCGTCAACGTGGTCGCGCCCGGACCCGTGCAAACCGACATGTTCTACGACGTGGTCGAGCGCGGCAGCGCCCGCGAAGAGCAACTCGCCCGCAGCATTCCCGTCGGCCGGCTGGGCCGCGCCGACGATGTTGCCCGCGCCGTGATGTTTTTCTCCGATCCGCAGAACAGTTTCATCACCGGCCAGACGCTGTTCGTCTGTGGCGGTGCGAGTGTGAGTTCCATCACGATCTAAGGCTGTATCCACCTCTTCTCCTATCCGGAGGATTCACCATGCATTCCAAGAAATTCGCGCTGGCCGCAGCCGTTCTCGCCACCCTCTGCACCTTGCCCGCCGTGGCGCAGGTCAAGATCGGCGTGGTGACCTCGTCCACGGGGCCGACCGCGCTGGTCGGTATTCCGCAGAAGAACTCCGTGCCGCTTCTGCCCAAGAAGATCGGCGACCTCTCGGTGGAGTACATCTCGCTGGACGACGCCAGCGATTCCACCGCGTCCGTCACGGCCTTCAAGAAACTGATTTCGGAACAGAACGTGGACGCCATCATCGGTCCCTCGGGCTCACCCAACGCCATGGGCACGATCCAGTTCGCGGCAGAATCGGGCACGCCCATGCTGGCGCCGGTAGGTACGGCGGCCGTGGTGCTGCCGATGAACGAGCAGAAGAAGTGGGTGTTCAAGACCACGCAGAACGACGACATCATCGCGCGGGCGCTGGTGGAGCACATGGCCAAGACCGGCATCAAGACGGTGGGTTTCATCGGCCTGAACGATCCGTACGGCGAGAATTGGTACAAGGTGTTCTCGGCCATGGCGGCGGAAAAAGGCATCAAGATCACCGCCAACGAGCGCTACGTGCGCACGGATAGCTCGGTCACCGGACAGGCGCTCAAGTTGCTGTCGGCGCGCCCCGATGCCGTGCTCATTGCCGCGCCGGGCGCGGCCAGCGTGCTGCCGCAGAACACGCTTTTCGATCAGGGCTACAAAGGCAAGTTCTATCAAACGCATGGCGCCGCCCTGCCCGACTTTCTCAAGCTCGGGGGCAAGCGCGTCGAAGGCACGATCCTCGCCGCAAGCCTGATGCTGGTGTTGCCGGAGATTCCCGACAGCAACCCGTCCAAGAAGGTCGCCACCGAATACATCGCCGCTTACGAGAAGCTCAACGGGTCCAAGCCCGCCACGTTTGGCGCCAATGTGTACGACGCCGGTCTCCTGCTCGAAAAAGCGGTGCCGATTGCCGGCAAGACGGCCAAGCCCGGCACGCCCGAGTTTCGCAGTGCCCTGCGCGATGCGCTCGAACAGACGCGTGAGCTCGTCGGCACGCAAGGCGTCTACAACATGTCGGCTGCCGATCACAGTGGTTTCGACGAGCGCGGCCGTGAGTTGATCACGGTCAAGAACGGCGACTGGGCCTTGATCAAGTAACGGCCCGGAGCAACCACACGCCATGGACGCCCAGATCGCCCTGATCCTGACGCAGGACGGCATCACCAACGGTGCGGTGTACGCACTGCTGGCGATGGCCATTCTGCTCGTCTTCACCGTGACCCGGGTGCTCTTCATCCCGCAGGGGGAGTTCGTGGCGTTTGCTGCCCTTGCGATGGCGGCCCTGCAAACGGGCCGCCCGACCACCCTCGTGTGGCTGCTCGCGGGCTTTGCCGTGGCCGAGGCCTGCGCCGACGCATGGGCAATCCGCAAGCGGCGCGGCGCCTGGCACCTGCCGCGCACCCTGCTGCTCAAGCTCGCCTATCCCTTTGCCTTGGCCGCACTGCTCTATACCCTGCCGCTGGCCACCCTGCCGATGGCCGTGCGCGCGCTCCTCGTGCTGGCGTTGCTCGTGCCGATGGGGCCGCAGCTCTATCGCCTCTTCTATCAACCGATCGCCTCGGCCTCGCCATTGATCCTGCTGATCGTATCGATCGCCGTGCACATCGCGCTGGTCGGGCTGGGTCTGTTGATCTTCGGCGTCGATGGCGGCCGCACCGACCCCTTCACCGATGTCGTTTTTACCGTCGGCCCCGCCAATGTGCCGAGCCAGGTGCTGTGGGTAATCGGTGTCTCGGTGGTGCTGATCGTCGTGCTGTACGGGTTCTTCGATCGCACGCTGTACGGCAAGGCATTGCGCGCCGCCGCCTACAACCGGACCGGCGCGCGATTGATGGGGATCTCGCCCGTGTTCGCCGGTCGCGCCACCTTTTTCCTGGCGGCCCTGATCGGAACGGTGTCCGGCATTCTCATCGCGCCGATCACCACCGTGTATTACGACTCGGGCTTTCTGATCAGCCTGAAGGGCTTCGTGGGTGCGATCATCGGCGGCCTCGTCAGCTATCCGCTGGCGGCCGGCGGCGCCGTGCTCGTAGGCATGATCGAAGCCTTCTCGGCCTTCTGGGCCAGTGCCTACAAAGAGATCATCGTGTTTACGTTGATCATTCCCGTCCTGCTCTGGCGCTCGCTGCGCAGCCACACGGTCGAAGAGGAAGACGAATGACGCCGCGCCGCCTGATCCTGATCTTTCTGGCGTTGCTGGCCGTGGCGCCCCTGGTGCTGCCGCCCTTCTACGTCACCTTGCTCAATTACATCGGCTTGTACGCGATGGTGGCGCTGGGCCTCGTCTTGCTCACTGGCGTAGGTGGGCTCACGAGCTTCGGCCAGGCGGCCTTCGTGGGCTTGGGCGCGTACACCACCGCCGTGCTCACCACGCAAGCCGACACACTACCCGCCTGGATCGCGTGGCTGGGCGCCTCGCCCTGGATCACACTGCTCGTGGGGCTGGCGATCACACTGGTCGTGGCATGGCTGCTCGGCGCCATCACCCTGAGCCTCTCCGGCCACTTCCTGCCCCTGGGCACCATCGCCTGGGGCCTGAGCTTGTATTACGCCTTCGGCTCGGTCGACGGCCTGGGCGGGCACACCGGCCTGCCCAATATTCCGGTGATTTCCATTTTCGGTATTGCGCTCAACACCGGCGAGCGCATCTTCTATCTGATCTGGGCGTTCATGCTGCTTGCGCTCTGGTCCACACAAAACCTGCTCGATTCGCGTGAAGGCCGGGCCATTCGCGCGCTCAAGGGCGGGCGCATCATGGCCGAATCGATGGGCGTGAACACGGCCCGCTCGCGCGTCATCATTTTTCTGGTGGCCGCCCTTCAGGCCAGCGCTTCGGGCTGGCTTTACGCCCACATGCAGCGCTTCGTCAATCCGCAGCCCTTCGGCCTGCAGATGGGCATCGAGTATCTGTTCATGGCCGTGATCGGCGGCGCAGGCCATGTGTGGGGTGCCATCGTGGGAGCAGGCCTCTTCACACTGCTCAAGCAATGGCTGCAAGACTGGTTGCCCAGATTATTGGGACAGACCGGCAATTTCGAGATCATCGTGTTCGGCTTCGGGATGGTGCTGCTGCTGCACCGCGCGCGCGGCGGGCTGTGGCCGCTGATCGCCCGATGGGTACCGGTGCGCCGTGCGCCGCGCACCATCGATCTCACCGCGCCGCCGTTGCCCGCCAAGCCCATGCCCTCCCGGGGCGACGTCGTGTTGCAAGCCGACCGCATCACCCGCAAGTTCGGCGGGCTCGTGGCCAACAACGACATGAGTCTGGACGTGCACGCCGGCGAAATTCTCGCGTTGATCGGACCCAACGGCGCCGGCAAAAGCACCTTCTTCAATCAGCTCTCGGGCGTCGATACGCCCACATCGGGCAAGGTGATGTTTCTGGGCCTTGAGGTGACCGGGCTCGGCGCACGTCACATCGCGCGCATGGGGCTATCGCGCACGTTCCAGCATGTGCGGCTGCTGAGCAAAATGAGTGTGCTGGAGAACGTCGCCATCGGCGCGCACCTGCGCGGGCACAAAGGCATCCTGTCTTCGGCCTGGCGGCTAGATCGCCATGAAGACGCGCAACTGCTGGCGTGCGCGGCGCAGCACATCGAGCGTGTCGGTCTGGGCGCGCACATGCATGATGAGGCCGGCTCGTTGTCGTTGGGCCAGCAACGCATTCTCGAGATCGCCCGCGCACTCACGTCCGACCCCGCCGTGTTGCTGCTCGACGAACCGGCCGCCGGCCTGCGTTATCTCGAGAAGCAGGCGTTAGCGCAGTTGCTGGGCCGTCTGAAAGACGAGGGCATGGCCATCCTGCTCGTCGAACACGACATGGAATTCGTCATGGGTCTGGTGGACCGCATTGTCGTCATGGATTTCGGCGAGAAGATCGCCGAAGGGTTGCCTGCCGAGATTCGCGAGAACCCGGCCGTACTCGATGCCTACCTGGGAGGCGTGGATTAAATGAGCGATCTCCTCACCGTGCGTGGCCTGCAGGTGGCCTACGACAACATCACCGCAGTTGGCGGCGTGGACCTCACCGTGGGCCGCGGCCAGATCGTGACGGTCATCGGCCCCAATGGCGCCGGCAAAACCACCTTGCTCTCGGCCATCATGGGCATGCTGCCGTCGCGCGGCGACATCGTGTTCGACGACCGGCCATTCGTCCATGCCGAGGTCGAGGACATGGTCGCTGCCGGCATGAACCTCGTGCCCGAAAAGCGCGAACTCTTCGGCGAGATGACGGTGGAAGACAACCTGGCGCTCGGCGGCTTTCATCGCTACCGCACCGGCCAGCGCGATCAGACGCAAAGCCTGCACGAGGTGTACGAACTGTTCCCGCGCCTGCGCGAGCGGCGCGGCCAACTCGCGGCCACGCTGTCGGGCGGCGAACGCCAGATGCTGGCACTCGGCCGCGCCCTCATGGCGCGCCCCACGTTGCTGATGCTCGACGAGCCGAGCCTGGGCCTGGCGCCGCGCATCGTGGGCGAGGTGCTCAACATCGTCGTGGAGCTACGGCGGCGTGGCGTCTCGATCCTGCTCGTCGAGCAGAACGCGCGCGCGGCATTGAAGATTGCCGACTACGCCTATGTGCTCGAACTCGGCGCCGTCACGCTCGAGGGGCCGGCCGCGGAAGTCGCGCAAAACCCGAAGGTTATCGATATTTATCTGGGGCACGGCAAACCGGTCGCCCCGGCGATTTAACGCATCATCAACCGAGAAGGGAAGCGTCGTGAGCACAGTGGTCGCAGGGTCCGGACAACCGGTCAGTCTTCGCAAAATCGTCGCCGCATCGGTCGCCGGCAACGCCCTGGAATGGTATGACTTCTTCCTGTATGGCACGGCCGCCGCGCTCGTGTTCGGACAACTGTTCTTTCCGGTGGGCACCGACCCGCTCACGGGCACATTGGCCGCGTTTGCGGGCTTTGCCGTCGGCTTCATCGCGCGCCCGTTCGGCGCGGTGATCTTCGGCCACATCGGCGATCGCATCGGTCGCCGCACGGCGCTGGTGGCCACGCTCTTCATCATGGGCGCCTCGACCTTCCTGATCGGCCTCTTGCCCACCTATGCCACGATCGGGATCTGGGCGCCGATCGGGCTGGTCATGCTGCGCCTGCTGCAAGGCATGGCGGCCGGTGGCGAATGGGGCGGTGGCGTGCTGATCATCTCCGAGAATGCACCCGCCAATCGACGCGGGTTCTATGCCGCCTGGAGCCAGGCCGGGGTCGCGGGGGGCTTCGTGCTGTCGGCGGCCGCCTTTCTCGCCGTGCAGCAACTGCCGCCGGAAGACTTCCTGGCATGGGGATGGCGACTGCCGTTCCTCGGCAGCGTGGTGCTGTTCGGCGTCGGGGCCTACATTCGTCATAAGCTGCCGGAGACCGAAGACTTCAGCAAAGCCGAAAAGGCCGGGAAGTCAGGCACGCACGCCGCAAAGAAAGCCGAAATGCCCTGGCTGCGCGCGTTCAAGGAGCATCCCAAGGGCATGCTGGTGGGCATGGGCCTGCGGATCGCGGAAAGCGGCGGCTCATATATCTTCCTCGCCTTTTCGCTGGCATACGGCAAGTACATCGGCGTGTCGAATACGGTGATGCTCGCCGGCGTCATGATCTCGATGACCCTCGCGCTGCCCGCCATGATCGCCTACGGCGCGCTTTCGGATCGCATCGGCCGCCGGCCGGTCTACCTGATGGGCACGTTGGGCCTGATGATCGTGGCGTTTCCCTTTTTCTGGATGATCGCCACCAAGGACACCGCCCTGGTCATCCTCGCATTCGTACTGGCCAATACCTTGTGCCATGCCGCGATGATCGGCACGCAACCCAGCTTCTACACCGAACTGTTTTCCACCGACGTGCGGTACTCGGGCATCTCGATCGGCCGTGAAATCGCGTCGGTAGTGGGCGGCGGCTTCGCGCCCTTCATCGCCACCGCACTGCTGTCACGCTACCAGGCCGCCTGGCCGGTCTCGCTTTATCTGATTTTTCTCGCCGCCGTCACCACCGCTGCCGTGCTCTATTCGCGCGGCATGACGCGCAACACGTGACGCAAGCCCCTTTCGATTTGGAGAATGCCCCATGACCGACGCCACCCTCACCTTCATGCACCAACTGGCCGCAGGCGAATTGCGCCTGATCGATCTGACGCATACCCTCTCGCCCGAATTTCCGTCGTTGCAACTGCCGCCCCAGTTCGGTCAGGTGACCGGTTTCAAGATCGACAAGATCTCCGAGTATGACGATGCCGGTCCGGGCTGGTACTGGAACAACTTCACGTGCGGCGAACATACCGGCACGCACTTCGACGCGCCGGCCCACTGGATCAGCGGCCGCGATCATCCCAACAACACCGTCGACACGATCGATCCCAAAAATTTCATTGCGCCGGCCGTGGTGATCGACGCGCGTGCCGAGGTGGCCCGCGATGATGACTGGCTGCTCACCGTGGATTTTCTGCAGAAGTGGGAAGCCCAGCACGGCCGCATCCCGGCCGGCGCCTGGGTGCTGTTCCAGACCGGCTGGTCGCAACGGGTCAACGACCCTGCCGCGTTTCTGAATATGAAAGAAGACGGCGCCCACACTCCGGGGCCCACGCAGGAAACCGTGGAGTGGCTGATTCGCGAACGCGATGTGCACGGCTTCGGCGTCGAAACCATCAATACCGACGCCGGGCAATCGTATGCGTGGCCCACCGCGTATCCATGCCATACGCTGATGCACGGTGCCAATCGCTACGGCTTGCAATGCCTGAACAACCTCGACCAACTGCCCACCGTGGGTGCGGTGATCATTGCGGCGCCCTTGAAAATCCAACGCGGCTCGGGCTCCCCGTTGCGGGTGCTGGCCCTCGTCCCTTAAACGTCTCAGGCAGATTCCATCGATGCAGACCGCCTCGCCCCAGATCATCATCGTCGGTAGCGGCATCAACGCGCTGGTGTGTGCCGCCGTACTCGCCAAACGCGGCAAAACGGTGCACGTCTTCGAGCGCAACAACACCCTGGGAGGGTGCATCCGCACCGTGGAATTGTTTCCTGGCTATCGGCATGAGACGCTGTCGTCCTGGTATCCCCTCTTCATGGCCAGCCCCGGCTACGCCGAACTTAAGGACGATCTTGCCGCGGCGGGCGTGCGCTTTCCGAGCAACGGCTACACCACCGGCATCGTCACACCAGACGGCGAGCATCTGGCGCTCACCCACGACATTGCAGACACCGCCGCCCGCATGAATCGCCTGGCACCCGGCGATGGCGATGCGTTTGCGACCGTGGCCGGCCAGCTGTTCCAACGCGATGCCCAACTCACGTTCGGCTTGCTCGGCGAAGACCCCTATGGCTTCAAACTCTTGCGTACCCTCTTTGGCGCCTGGCGCGCGCGCGGCATCGGCGGATTGCTGAACTTTGCGTCGGAATCGCTGGAAAGTTTTCGGCGCTGGTCCGAACGCACCTTCACCTCGCCCACGTCACGCGCTCTGCTAGCCCCTTGGGTACTGCACAGCGGCATCGGCCCCGATGACGCCACCTCGGCGCTGATCGGCAAGGTCACCTTCGCAGCCGTCACGGCCGGCGGCATGCCGGTGGTGGAAGGCGGTGGCGAAAAACTGGTGGAAGGCCTGGCCGCCATCATTCGCAAGCACGGCGGCCAACTCAGCACCGGCGCACACGTCGAGCGCGTCTTGCTCACAGGCAACACCGCAGTAGGCGTGCGGGCCAACGGCCGCGATTATCTTTGCAGTGAGTCGGTGGTGTGCAACGTCACCCCCACACAGCTGTATCGCGACCTGCTGCCGCAAGCGCCACAACCGGTGCGCGACAGCGCCGCTGCTTATCGCTACGGCCGGGGATGCATGCAGATCCATTTCGCATTGAGTCGTCCACCCACCTGGCCGGATGCCGAGCTGCTGTCTGTGCCGCTGGTGCATGTGACGGAAAGCATGGAAAACGTTTGCCTATCCGTCGTGGAGGCCAACAACGGCCAGTTGCCGCGTTATCCCACAATCGCCGTCGGCCAACCCGTGGCGGTCGATGCCACGCGCGCCCCCGCAGGCGGGTGGATCCTGTGGCTGCAGCTGCAAGACATGCCGTCCAAAGTGCGTGGCGATGCCGCAGGCGAGATCGCACCGGAGCCCGATGGCGCCTGGAGCTCGCGCATCCGCGACGCGATGGCCGATCGCATCCAGCAGCGCCTCGAGCGCGTGCTACCCGATCTGGCTTCCTGCATCGTGGGCCGCGTGGCCTACTCGCCGGCCGATCTCGAGGCCATGAACTGCAATCTCGTGGGCGGCGACCCCTACTCCGGCATCTGCTCGCCCGATCAGTTCTTCTGGTTTCGGCCCTTTGCCAAGCGCGATGGTGTGGGCGGGCACAAGACGCCCTACGGCAACGTCTTTCACATCGGCGCGGCGACGCATCCGGGCCCGGGGCTCGGCGGCAACTCGGGGTGTCAGGTGGCGGATAAGCTGGCGAAGCGCCGCTGAGGAAGGCCTGGCGGCACCAGGAAACCAACAGGCACGACGATCGACGATGCCCGGCTGGAGGCGCCAAAGGCGGCAATGCGGCAATGCGGCAAACGCGCCGAGCGCATCTGCGGTGCAGCACGCCTGATCCCGTCCCCGCGATCGTAAGTGGCAAACCCGATGTCAAGCCTTCATCCTTCAATCAAAAATAGGGAACGATTCGTGCTGCGTGATATCACACCTTCATGAATGTTTGACGGATTTGCCCGCTTTTTTTCCCATGTTTTCCATTTCCTCTGCTGCCCTCCCCGCTCGTACCCGTTCCCGTCGCGGCATCATTGCCACACACACTGCTCACGTGCGGGTTCGCGCCTGCGCTGCCGGCCTGTTGCTCGTGGCAGGCCTTGCCGCCAGCCCATCCGGCCACGCGCAGAGCGTGGCCACCGACTGGTACAACCAGGCCCGCGATCGCGTCAGCCAGGTCTGGACGCAAGGCGACAACGAGCTCTATCTGACAGGCTACGCATGGCACAACCGATGGGCCTACTCGCGCAGCAAAGTGCGTGAGTTCAACGAAACATCATGGGGCGGCGGCTTCGGCCGAGGCCTCTACGACGAAGACGGCGACTGGCATGGCCTCTACGCCATGGCGTTCAAGGATTCGCATGACGACTGGCAACCCATGGCGGGCTACGGTTATCAAAGCATTGCGCGGCCCACGGAAAACACGCGACTCGGCGCCGGCTTCACGGTATTCATGACTGCGCGACGCGACATCATGAGCTACGTGCCGTTTCCGGGAATCTTGCCGCTGGTCTCGGCCGGCTATAAAAAGGCGACGCTATTTGGCGCGTATGTGCCGGGCAAGAAGGGCAACGGCAACGTGGCGTTTATCTTCGGCAAATACACGTTTTGAACTCGCCGCATCGGCTTCGTTCAGGCATGTCGATGCGAGTGGATCGTCCTCACCTCCGGCGCCCATCTGTGGCTTGTCGACGCGGCCTGTCTTTCGATCCATCTCGATATTTTTGTGAGCCGAGCCCCGTTCACCTGGCAATTAATTTGAGCCGGTAATTACCCTGAGGCCTGGCGAACGCCCCCTGCCAAGCGCATCACCGTGCGGCAAAGTTATAACCCTGCAGAATACGAGACGCATAAAACGGACTTTGACAGCATGTTCGCCTGACCACTAGTGTGACCGTCATTCATCCATGACTCACCGATCAGGGAACACCATGACACGCCGACTTCTCTCTGCCGTAACGCTCGCAGTGCTGGGCGCCGCTTCCGGTTTCAGCAGCCTTGCGCACGCTCAATCCGCGGCCCGCCAGGAAATCCGTGTCAGTTCCAACGCAAGCGATATCGCGACGCTCGATCCCCATCGCGCAACCTCCACGGCAGACAAAAGCGTGGCGCAAATGTTGTTCAATGGATTGGTGCGTTTTCCGCCAGGCAGCGCCGATCCTGCCAAGCTGGAAGCCGATCTCGCCAGCCGTTGGGAAGCCAGTGCCGACAAAAAGCAATGGACCTTTTTTCTTCGACCGGACGTGAAGTTCCATGGCGATAACGGCACCGTCACTGCGGACGACGTGGTCTATTCCATCCAGCGTGCGGCCGATCCCAAACGATCCAGCTTTGCCGGCGCCTTCGCGATGATCGACAAGGTTGAAGCCGTCGATCCCCTGACGGTTCGCTTCACCCTGAAGTATCCGGATGCCGCCTTTTTGGGCCGCGTGTCCAATTACCATGGCGGCAACATCGTCAGCAAAAAGGCCGCGGAGGCGCTGGGCGACAAGTTCGGCAACGCACCCGTGGGTACCGGCCCGTTCAAGCTGGCCGAGCATGTCACGCAGCAGTACGTCAAGCTCGCGGCCAACGATCAGTATTTTCGCGGCCAACCCAAGATCGGCGCCATCGTTTATCGCATGATTCCATCGGACAGCGCGCGCGACCTGGCGTTTGCTTCGAACGAAATCGACCTGATGCAGGGCAAGCGCGAGCAACGCTGGGTTGAACGGGCACGCAAACGCGACATGGCCGTGGACATCTTCGAGCCTTCTGAATTTCGGGTGTTGCACGTCAACCGCAATATCAAGCCGCTGGACAACGTCAAGGTACGGCAAGCCCTTGCCATGGCGATCAACGTCGACGAGATCGTGCGCTACGTGGGTGCGGATGTCGCAGCCAAGACGTGTTCCGTCGTGCCCAACGGCTATCTCGGCGTCGATTGCTCGGCCGGTGAGTATCGATACGACGTGGCGGGTGCCAGGAAACTGCTGACCGAAGCAGGCTTTCCCGGCGGCATCGAGATCAAATCAATCGTCTCGAATATTTCCGCCCAGCAGCCGATCATGGAGATCGTGCAGTCGCAATTAGCGAAGGCCGGCATCAAGTTGAATCTGGAAGTGGTGGATCACGCCACGTATCAGGCGCAAAGCCGCAAGGACCTCAGTGCACTGGTGTTCTACGGCGCGGCGCGTTATCCCGATGCCGATAACTGGCTCAACGAGTTCTTCGATTCGGCCTCCGCAGTAGACGCACCGACCGCCATGTCGAACTTCTCTCACTGCGCCATCGCCGATAACGCGATTCGGGCCGCTCGCACCGAACCGGATGCCACCAAACAACTGGCACTCTGGAAAGACGCGCAAACGAGCATCCACAACGATGTCTGCGCCGTCCCGCTCTTCGGGCTCAAGCAGGTGTGGGTGCATGCCCCCCGCGTCAAGTATGGCTACGACCTGCAAGGCGCGTTGAACCTTGCGCCGCCGATTACCGAGAACACGACGGTCACTGCCCCTTAAGACTGCCGAAGCACAACTCCGTGGCGACTTCACGCGCCTGGGCGATAAACGCCTCGGTGAGCGCGGAGTTGCGCACGGCCTGACTGCGGCAGATATAGAAGTCGAACAGCAATTCCGGGTCGAAACGGCGCAGCTTCAGACGCGCCTGCATACCATGAGCAAACAGCGGATGAATCAGCGATACGCCCAGGCCATCGGCCACGAATTCGCACACGCCGGGCGCGGTCGAGCAGTCGAGCACCACGTTCAGATGTGCGCCGGCGGCATGAAACGCGGCGGTCGTCAGTTGATAGGACTGGCTTTCCGGACTGAACGCCACAAAGGGCACGCCGTCCAGATCGCGCGGCCGGATCACGCGCTTGTTGGCGAGCGCGTGATTGGGGTGCATGGCGCAAACCAGCGGCGATTGCACGAGGCGTTCGCCATTGACGTTAGCCCCGTACATCTCATGCACGATCAATCCCACATCGATCTTGCGCGCCACCAGCCAATCGGCGACGAAGCGCGATCCACGCGTTTCGATCGACACACGCACACCCGGATGCTGCTCGAGAAAACGTGTGGTCACCCGGCGGATGAACGAACCGGAAAGCGCGGGCATCACGCCCACGCGCAGCGATCGCTGTTCGTCTCGACGAATCGCATCCACGGATTGTTCGATCTGCTGCAGGCCCGAAAAAACCCGTTCGATGGATTCGTAGAGCAGCTTGCTGTGATAGGTGGGCAAGAGCTTGCCGCGCGTGCGGTCGAACAACGACAGGCCCGTTTCTTCTTCCAGGTGCGTCAACAGTTTGCTCACTGCGGGCTGCGACACGAACAGCGACTGCGCGGCACGACTCACGGAGCCATGTTCGATGACAGCCTTGAAGGCTTCGATCTGACGCAAATTCAAGGGGCGTTTCATGCGGTGGTCCCACGAGGTCGGCGGCCGAGATTAACGCAGATCAGCGCGCTGGAGAAGTCCTCGTGATGAATGACGACTACGACGTCATCGTCTGCGGCGCCGGCGTGATGGGAGCCGCCATCGCGCTGGGCCTGACACGTCTGGGACAACGCGTCCTGGCGCTGGACGGCGGTGACGGCGACTTTCGTGCCGCCCGGGCGAACTTCGGCCTGCTTTGGGTACAAGGCAAGGGCTACGGCAAGCCGGACTACCAGGCTTTATCGCACGACGCTGCCGATCGATGGCCAGCGTTTGCCGCAGCCCTGCAAGCGCAGAGCGGTGTCGACCTGCAATTCGAACAACGCGGCGGGCTTCAATTCTGTCTGGGCGACGCCCAGATGGCGGCACGCGCCGAGCGCATCGGCACGTGGCAGGCGCAACTGCCCGGCGTCGCGTCCTGTACGGAAATGATCGAGCGCAGCACCCTGATGCGCATGATGCCCGATGCAACGCTGGGACCCGAAGTGTCCGGCGCCAGCTTTTGCCATCGCGACGGCCAGATCAATCCGCTGAAGCTGTTGCGCGCGCTGCAAGGCGCACTGGTGGCCGAAGGCGGCACCCTCGTGCATGGCGCGCCCGTGTCGGGCATTACCCCCGATTCGCGCACCGGCTTCAGCGTACACGTGGACACCCGGACCTGGCGCAGTGCCAAAGTCGTCATTGCCGCCGGACTCGGCTCACCAGCCTTGGGCGCCATGGTCGGTTTGGAGGTGCCCATACGGCCGCAACGCGGGCAACTGCTCGTGACCGAGCGCCTCGCGCCGTTGCTGCCCTATCCGGCCAGCGGACTGCGCCAAACCGGCGAAGGCACGGTAATGATCGGCGTCACGCAGGAAGACGTGGGGCTGGATATGAACACCACCACCGCCGCTGCGGCACAGATGAGCCGCAAGGCCTTGCGGGTGCTGCCGGCGCTGGCGCAAGTCAGGTGGGTGCGGCAATGGTCGGCACTGCGCATCATGACGCCCGACGGCGCGCCGGTGTATGCCCAATCCGCAACGCATCCAGGCGCTTTCATCGCCCTCTGCCATTCCGGCGTCACGCTCGCGCCGATCCATGCCGGCCCCGTGGCCGCAGCCATCGTCGAGGGCGCATTTCCTTCCTCATTCAATTTCTTTCATCACAGGCGGTTTCATGTTTCGCAAGCTGCATAACGCCAGCGCGCAGGCGCTGACCCTGACGATCGACGGCGTGCCGGTCGTTGCCGAACCCGGCGAGAGCGTCGCGGCAGTGCTGGTGCGCCAGCAGAATCCCGTGGCACGCAGTACGCCGGTCGCGCAGAGCCCACGTGCGCCCTATTGCATGATGGGCGTGTGTTTCGACTGCCTGGCGATCGTCGACGGCGTGGCCTCGACCCAAACCTGTCAGGTCACGGTGCGCGATGGTATGCGCGTCGAGCGTCAATACGACAAGCGCAAGGTGGTGGCATGAGCCGATCCTTCGATCTTTTGATTCTGGGCGCGGGCCCGGCCGGCATGAGCGCCGCCATTCGGGCCCGGCAACTCGGTCAAAGCGTGCTCGTGCTCGACGAGCAACCGGCGCCGGGCGGGCAGGTGTGGCGCACCGTGGAGCAGGTCGCGGCAACACCCACCGGTGCACTGCTGGGCGACCAGTATCGTTCCGGTGCCGCCATCGCCAATGCCTTTCGCGCGTGCGGCGCAGTCTATGAGCCGGGCAGTCAGGTCTGGCAGATCGAGCCCGGCTGGCAGGTGTATCTCAGCAGGAACAATGCGGCCGAGGTCGTGCAAGCGCACAGCGTCGTGCTGGCGACGGGCGCACAGGAACGCCCGGCGCCATTTCCGGGCTGGACGCTTCCCGGTGTGATGACGGTAGGTGCCGCACAGATCCTGCTCAAGACATCGCAGCAGGTGCCGGCGGATCCGGTGTGGGTGGTGGGCAGCGGTCCGTTGCCCTTGCTCTACATGGTGCAACTGCTGCAAGCCGGCGGCACCATTGCCGGCTGGCTGGACACCGCCCCACGCGACAGCTTGCGGCGTGGCTTGCCGCATCTGTTGCAGGCCCTGCCCGCCTGGCGAGATCTGCTGAAGGGGTGGAAATGGTTGCGGCAACTGCGCCGCGCGGCCATCCCCAGCGCGGCTGGCGTCGACCGCGTCTCGGCGACGGGCACCGGCCGGGTCGACACCCTGACGTACACCACGGCCGACGGTGCCACCGTAACGGTACCCGCCACGCTGGTGCTGGTACACGAAGGGGTCGTGCCGTCCATCCACATCACGCAAACCATCGGCTGCCGCCACTCATGGCGGGAGGCGCAGCAATGTCTTGCCCCGGATGTCGATCGATGGGGAGAAACCTCGGAAGCCGGCATTTTCGTGGCCGGCGACGGCGCGGGCATCGGCGGTGCTACGGCGGCATGCATGAGCGGCGAACTCGCCGCCATCGGTGCGGCACGTCGTGCCGGCGTGCTGGACGACGCGGCAGCGGAACATGCCGCAACGGGCTTGCGCCGCCAATTGGCGGCGGCGCTGGCCAGCCGGCCGCTTCTGGATGCGATGTATCCGCCACGTCCCAGCACGTTCGATCCCAGCGACGACACCATCGTCTGCCGCTGCGAAGAACTGACCGCCGGCGACATCCGGCGCGCAGCCCTGATCGGCCGCCCTGGTCCCAATCAGATCAAGTCGTTTACGCGGGCCGGCATGGGCCCCTGCCAGGGTCGTCAATGCGGCTACACCGTGGCGCACATCATCGCGCGAACGCAGCAAAGACCCGTTGCGGAAGTGGGCTTCTATCGCATCCGCCCGCCCCTCAAGCCGCTCACGCTGGGCGAACTGGCCACGCTCGACATCGAGGAGCCCACATCATGACGCGCACAGGATTCGACGTCATCGCGATCGGTGGCGGTTTGCACGGGCTTTCCGCCGCGCTGCGTCTTGCGCGTGCGGGTCAACGCGTCCTCATTCTGGAACGATCCTGGGTGGGCAGACATGCATCGGGCGCCTCGGCGGCCGGCGTGCGCACGCTGAACCGCGATCGCGGAGAACTGGATCTGTCGCTGGAATCGATGGCGATGTGGCACGACATCGAAGCGCTCGTGGGCGACACCTGCGGGTTTCACGCCAATGGACAGATCTGCGTGGCGGAAAGTCCGGCATCGCTGGCCAAACTCAATGCCAAAGTCGATGCGTTGCGGAGCGCGGGCTATACGCACGAAGAAATGATCGGACCGGACGAGCTCAAACGACTGCTGCCGGCGCTGAGCGGACACTGTGTGGGTGCCTCCATCGCGCGCCGCGACGGCGCGGCCGATCCGCACCGTACGTTGCGCGCCTTCCGCCGTGCGGCGGAGGCTGCCGGGGTGACGATCCAGGAGCAATGCGGCGTCACCGCCATCGAACGGCAAGGCGCCGACTGGTGCGTCATTGCCGGCGAGCGCCGCTGGACGGCAGCGGCCGTCATCAATGCAGCCGGTGCGTGGTCGGCCCGGATCGCCGCCATGGTGGGCGACGACATTCCACTGGACACCAAATCGTCGATGATGATGGTGACCGAGCGGCTGGCACCGTTCATCAAGCCCGTCGTGTCCATCATGGGCCGATCGCTCTCCTTCAAGCAATCCGACCAGGGCACCCTGGTGATCGGCGGCGGCCTGCAGGGCACACCCAACCTGGACCGCGGCGCATCCACGGCACGCATGCGCGTTTTGTCCAAAGGCGCGCATGCGGCAGTGGATTTGTTTCCCGACGTGCGCGACATTCGCATCGTTCGCGTGTGGGCCGGGCTCGAAGCGAAAACCCAGGACATGCTGCCCATCGTCGGCCCATCGCCCAACGCGCCCGGCGTATTCCATGCCTTCGGGTTTTCCGGCCATGGCTTTCAACTCGTGCCGGTGGTCGGCGCCGCGCTGGCCGACCTGATCGTCGAAGGCCATACCCGCCGGCCGATCCAGCATCTGCAGGCCACCCGCCTGATGGGTGCGTCGGCAGCGATGACGTTGCCGCCCCTGATCGGCCACCCTTCTCTCATGCCCGCCAAGGAGTCCACAGCATGATGCGCTACACCATCAAGCGGCTGCTGCTGGCGTTGCCCACATTGCTCGCCATGTTGACCGCGGTGTTCATTCTCGTCCGACTGGTGCCGGGCGATCCCGCCGCCGTCATGCTGGGCGACCAGGCCAGCGCCGAAGCGCTGGCGGCACTGCGCACCAAACTCGGTCTGGATGCCCCGGTGTATGTGCAGTACCTGCACTTCCTGCGCGACATCTTCACCGGCAACTTCGGCATTTCGATGTCGAGCGGCCGCACCGTTTTGCAGGAGGTGTCGCTGGTGCTGCCGTGGACGATACAGCTCACCTTGGCGGCCATGCTGATCGGCGTGACGTTCGGCTTGCCGCTGGGCATCTGGGCGTCCCTGCGGCGCAATGCGTGGCCCGACTATATCGGAAGGCTGTTGTCATTGACCGGGCTGTCGTTTCCCGCATTTGTATCGGCCATTCTGATGCTGCTCGTGTTTGCCATCCAACTGCGCTGGTTCCCGGTCATCGGCTCGACCGCGCAAGGCGACTGGCTGGCGCAGCTACGGGGCCTGGCGCTGCCCGCCTTCAATCTGGGGCTGATCATGATGGCCTACGTCATGCGCGTCACGCGCTCGTCGATGCTCGGCGTGATGGGTGAAGACTATGTGCGCACGGCCCGCGCCAAAGGCGTCCGCCCCATGCGATTGATCTTGCGGCATGGGTTGCGCAACGCGCTGATCCCCATCGTCACCGTCGTCGGCCTCTACTTCGGCACGCTGATCGGCAACTCGGTGCTGACCGAAATCGTGTTTAACCGCCCCGGGCTGGGCAAGCTGATTCTCGGTGCACTGAACGCCCGCGACTACAGCCTGCTGCAAGGGCTGATGATCGTCTTCGCGGCTTGCGTCATCGTCGTCAACCTCCTCACCGACCTGGTCTATGGCCTCGTCGATCCACGGGTGAAATACAAATGAGCGCTGTTGCCCTGACTCCCGCCGCGCGGCCCAACGCCTTATGGCTGGCGCTGCGCAAGAATCGCCTGTCCTGGATCGGGCTGGGACTGCTGGCCGTGATCGTGCTGGCGGCGATCTTCGCCCCCTGGCTCGCGCCGCACGATCCTCTGCAGCAAAACATCGCGTATCGACTGGAACCGCCATCGGCAACCTTCTGGCTGGGTACCGACAGCTACGGCAGGGATGTGCTGTCGCGACTCATCTACGGCGCGCGCATCTCGCTGTTCGTCGGCTTCGGCGCCATCATGATTGCGATGACGATCGGATCGGCCCTCGGCATTCTTGCGGGTTATGTGGGCGGGCTGCTCGATCAGCTCATCATGGGACTCGTCGACGTCCTGCTCTCCTTTCCCACATTGCTTTTGGGTCTGATGATCGCCGCCACGCTGGGCGCCAGCCTCGAGAATCTGATCATCGCGATCGCCATCACGGAGATCGCACCCTTCGTGCGCGTTGCCCGTGCGCCCACCATCACGCTCAAGCAACGCGACTTCGTCGAAGCCGGCCGCGCGCTCGGCTTCGGTCCCATGCGGCTGATGCGCGTGCATATCCTGCCGAACATGATTTCCGATGTGGTGGTGCTTGGCTCATTGTGGATGGCCTCGGCGATTCGGACCGAAGCCTCGTTGAGCTTCATCGGCCTGGGCGTGCCGCCACCCACCGCAACGTGGGGCAGCATGATCAGGGAGGGGTTCGAGAACATCCTCGACGCCTGGTGGCTGACGGTGTTCCCCAGCCTGGCGATCCTCATCACGGTACTGGCGTTGAACCTGCTGGGCGACGCCCTGCGCGACGCCATCGACCCCAAACTGCGCTCGGAGTGATCATGAACGCGACTCAACCTGTACTCGAGCTGCGCGACTTGCGCACCGAATTTCGCATCGGCGGACAGTGGCATGCCGCGGTGCGCGGCGTCTCATTGACCGTTCATCCAAACGAGACCCTGGCGATCGTCGGCGAATCGGGCAGCGGCAAAAGCGTCACGGCACTTTCCGTGCTGCGTCTGCTGCCGGCCAGCGGCGCGCGCCATGGCGCCGGATCGGTGTGGCTCGACGGCATGGAGATCAGCAAGCTCTCCGAAAAGGACATGGCCAATCTGCGTGGCGACGCGATCGCGATGATCTTTCAGGAGCCCATGACATCCTTGAATCCCACCATGACCATCGGTGATCAGATTGCCGAGGCCATTCGGCAGCATCGACGCGTATCCTGGCGAGAAGCGCGGGCACTTGCACTGGACGCGCTGAATGAAGTCAAGATTCCGGCAGCCGCCAAACGCTTCGACGACTATCCCCATCAATTTTCGGGCGGTATGCGCCAGCGGGTGATGATCGCGATGGCACTGGCCTGCAAGCCGAAGGTGTTGCTGGCCGACGAACCCACGACCGCGCTGGACGTGACGATTCAGGCGCAGATTCTGACGCTGCTGGACGACTTGAAAACGGCACATGGCATGGCCGTCGTGTTCATTACCCACAACCTCGGCGTCGTCGCGCAAATCGCCGATCGCGTGGCCGTGATGTACGCCGGTGAAGTCGTCGAGCTGGCCGATGCCGGCACCCTGTTCGCGCGCCCCACGCACCCGTATACAGAGGCGCTCCTGCGCGCCATGCCGCGCGTGGATATCGACACGAGCCATCTGGACCCCATTCCTGGCAGCGTGCCGCCCCTCACCAATATGCCGGCCGGCTGTGCCTACGCGTCACGCTGCGCCTTGCGCGAGGATCGCTGTCTGGAAACCCATCCCATGCTTGAAGCATTGCCCGGCAGTGCGCATCAAGTGCGCTGCATCGTGCGCGCCGAGCACCTGAAGGAAATCGCATGAGCGCCCTGCTTGAAGTCCGGCATCTGGTCAAACGCTTCGAAAGCGGCGGCGGTTGGCTGGGCGGTGAGAAACAGATCGTGCGGGCCGTCAACGATGTCTCGTTCAGCGTGGGCCGGGGCGAGTCGATCGGATTGGTGGGCGAATCCGGCTGTGGCAAATCCACCGTCGCACGCACGCTGCTGCGCCTGATCGAACCCGATGAAGGCGAAATCGTTTTCGAAGGCGAGGATCTGCGAAAGGCGACGCCTGCGGCGCTGCGCAAGTTGCGCCAGCGCATACAGATCGTGTTCCAGGATCCCTATGCGTCATTGAATCCACGCCGTACTGTGCGCCAAACGCTCGCCGAGCCGCTGGTTGTGCATGGATTGGGCAATGCTGCGCAGATCGAAGCGAAGGTGACCAAGACGATCCTCGAGGTCGGCTTGCCCGCGACGGCGCTGGATCGTTATCCCCACGAGTTTTCCGGCGGACAGCGTCAGCGTATCGGCATCGCTCGCGCCCTGGTGCTCGATCCCGAGTTGATCATCGCCGACGAGCCGGTGTCGGCACTGGACGTATCGGTTCAGGCGCAAATCCTGCAATTGCTCCAGCGACTGAAGGAAGAGCGCGGACTATCGTTCGTGTTCGTCTCGCACGATCTGGGCGTGGTGCGGCACTTCTGCGATACGGTGTGCGTGATGTATCTGGGCCGCATCATCGAGACCGGTCCCACGCGCGAGATTCTGGATGGGCCTCGCCACCCCTACAGCCGCATGCTGCGGCACTCTTCACCCGTCCCGGATCCTGCCGCCCGGATCACGCTGGAGAAAATCGTGGGCGAGATTCCCGCACCCACCCATCTGCCCAGCGGGTGCACCTTCCACCCCCGTTGTTCGCGGGTACGCGACGATTGCAAGGCCACGCTGCCGCCATTGGCGGCCATTCAGCCTGGCCGAGCATGGGCGTGCCATCACCCGATCGACGTCGCGTCATCAACGATGATTTAAGGTCACCCTTCGTAAATCAACGCCAGCGCTTCGCGCGTCGCGCCCAGCCGTTCCGACAGCTCTCGCGCGGCGTCGCGCAACAGCGATGTCATGCGAGAGGCGTCCAGCGTATGGATCCGCGCGGCCAGGCCGGCCAAGGTCAAGGCTGCGACGAAACGATCTTCGTTGCCGAAGATCGGAATCGACCACGACGCGCTGTACGGATCGCGCACGCCGCTGGAGAAAAACGGCAACGGCTCTTTCCCGCGTTTGCCCAGTTGATCCCAGATCTTGAACACCCGGCCGGTCGACGACTGATCGGGCGGCATCACGCTTCCCGCCAGCACCTGACTGTGCAGCCCTTCGTAGGGCTGAGAGCGAAACAGGCAAAGTCGCGCGCCATCCTTCTGAGGCGTGTAATACGAGGCACTTTCGCCTGTCTCTCGGGTGAGCGCCGTCAACACAGGCATGACCACTTCGGCGAGCTTGAAGCCCCGCTCATACACCCGCCCCAAGTACAGCACCCGGGGCCCGAGCGAATAGATCCCTTCCTGGTTGCGCACCACATAGCCCGCACGCATCAGTGAGTTCAACAGCCGAAATATCGTCGTCTTGTGCAGCGGCGACAGGGCCGCCAATTCGGCCAGCGAAAGGCTCGGGCGTTGGGGTGAAAAGCAGTCCAGCACGCTCAGTGCCCGCTCCACGGCGATGACGCCATCATTACTCATACTCACCGTCCTCCGACCACGCCAATCATGCCATTGTACAGAGTACAACGGCATTTCACTCGATATAGTGAGTGACCCAGAACAAACAAAGATGAGGAAGACATGATCGGCACATCGCTTTTAGTCGTGACCGCGCACGTTGGAGACTTTGTCTGGCGATGCGGCGGCGCGATTGCCCTGCATGCCAAACAAGGCATCCCGGTGCATGTGATTTGCCTGAGCTTCGGCGAAAACGGCGAATCGAACGCCGCCTGGTCAGCCGCTCCGGCACCCAGCCGCGAAGCGGTCAAGACCTGCCGCCGCGCAGAAGCCGAAACGGCCGCCACCCTTCTCGGCGCCGCGCACGTCGACTTTCTGGATCTCGGCGACTACCCGCTGCCCGAATCGACATCGACCGTGCAGCAGATTGCGCAGGCAATCAGGCTTATCAAGCCGGCCACCATCCTCACGCATCCCGAGCGCGATCCCTCAAACCTGGATCATTGCCGCACCTACAACATGGTGCTCGGCGCCAGAATGATGGCGCTCGCGCCCGGTCATGGCGCCGATATCGCGTCGCCTGCGCAAGTGATGTCGTTCGAGCCGCATCAAACCGAACTCTGCGATTTCAAACCCAACGTCATGCTCGATATCAGCGATGTCTGGGAAACCAAGAAACAAGCCATGCAGGCGATGCCCACGCAAAAAAACTTGTGGGCTTACTACGAACGCGTCGCGCTGCAACGCGGCGCTCAGGCAGGCCGGCGCGGCCAGAGCGCAGCCGTTTACGGTGAGGCGTATCAAAGCATTTTTCCGTCCATAAGAACATCTTTGGTCTGAGCACTACCCCACATAAAAAATAGAGGAGACAACATCATGAAAGCGCACTTCCTTCGTTCAGCGGCAGCAGCCTTCCTGCTTGCGGGGCTCTCGGCCCAGAGCGCGGCCGCCGAGACGTATCCGACCCGCCCGATCAAACTCGTCATCCCTTTTGCAGCAGGTGGCCCCGCCGATATCGTCGGCCGGGAAATTGCCCGCGTCCTCGATAAGGAACTCGGGCAACCCATGGTGATCGTCAACCTGGGCGGCGGGCATGGCGTACCGGCGCTCAACCAGGTGCTTGGCGCCCCGGCCGACGGCTACACCTTGTTCATGCCCGCATCGGGCAACATGACGATTCCGCATCCCGCCACAAAGGATCTCGATCTCAAGCGTGTGCTCACGCCAATCAGCCAGCTCACATCGAGCCCGCATGTGTTGGTGATCTCGAAGACGATTCCCGCCGACAACCTCAAGGACTTCATCGCCTACGCGAAAGCGCATCCTGGCAAAGTCAACTTCGGTTCCGCAGGAACGGGGGGTGTGGCGCACCTCGGTATGGAAATGTTCAAAAGCCAGGCGGGCGTCGATGTGGTGCATGTGCCGTATCGCGGCACCTCGCAGGCCGTCACCGATCTCGTGCCCGGCACGATCCACGCCTTGTTCAGCAGCATGCCGTCACTCAAAAGCATGATCGACAACGGCACCATCAAGGCCATCGGCATGTCGGCACCCAGCAAGAGCGATATGACGGCATCGATTCCGGTGATAGCCAATGCGGGCCTGCCGAAGATGGAATACACCACGTGGTACGGCTTGTTTGCGAAAGCGGGCACGCCGCCGGAGATTGTCGTCAAGCTCAATCGGGCCGTCAAAACCGCTTTGGCGGACCAGACGCTGGTCGAAAAGCTGGATCCGCAAGGCATCGAACTGGTGTCGTCCTCGCCCGAAGGCTTGGCCGCGCTCGTTGACGTCGACACCGATAAGTGGACCAGGCTCATCGCTGCCCAGCACATCACGATCGAATAGGCTCGGCACGACAGCAATCCGCACTGTCGGCGTGCCGAGAAGCGATGACAGAAACGTGATGCGTCTGCATTCGATCGGGTGCCGCACAACACCCTCGGCCATGTGAACTATCCTTCTAATCGTTCACATTTCGAGTATGCCAATTGAATACAGACCATCGCGCTGCCGCTCGTTGCGCTGCTGCCGATACCCTCGGCAAACCGCAGGACGGATGGCGGCTGAAACTCTATACGATCATTTTTGAAGCCGACACCGTCGCCGGGCGTCGCTTCGACCAAGCGTTGATCGCCGCGATCCTGCTCAGCCTGGTGGTGATCATGGCCGACAGCGTCGATGCGATCGCACTACGCCATGGCAGGCTGCTTCAGGGCCTGGAATGGGTGTTTACCGCGCTCTTCACCGTCGAATACGTCGCTCGGTTGATTTGCGTAAAACGGCGCTGGCGATATGTGCGAAGTTTTTACGGCATCGTCGATTTGCTGGCAGTCCTGCCCACATACGCCGCGTTGCTGCTTCCGCAGTTTTCCTTCCTGATCGTCATCCGCACGCTGCGGCTCATGCGCGTTTTTCGAGTCTTCAAATTGACGCGTTACGTTGACGAATACGTGATGCTCGGCCAGGCATTGCGCGCAAGCGCTCGAAAAATCCTGGTGTTTCTATCCGTCGTGCTTATGGTCGTTCTGGTAATGGGCACCTTGATGTACCTCGTAGAGGGACCCGAACGCGGCTTTACAAGCATACCCACGAGTGCCTACTGGGCCATCTCCACACTGGCCACCGTGGGGTTCGGCGATATCGCACCCCAGACGGGCCTGGGGCGATTCATCGCCTCGTGCATGATGCTGCTGGGTTGGGGCGTTCTTGCCGTACCTACCGGCATTGTCACCGTCGAGATGACGTTGGCCAGTCGCGCTCGCGACAAGCAAGTCACCACGCGAACGTGCCACCACTGTTTGGTGGAAGGGCATGCCCCGGACGCCAATTACTGCTATCGATGCGGCGAAAGGCTGCCCGACTACCAGCGCAGTCCTGACAAACCCAAGGCATGACGCGTTTTATTGCACCGGCAGCCCACCGGGTGCCGCTTGCCCCGGCGCGATCGCCAGGATCAACTCCACCCGACGATTAGCCGCACGGCCGTCGGCGGAATCATTGCTGGCCAGCGGCCGCGTATGGGCATAGCCCACCGCGCGCAGCCGATCGCTCGAAATCCCATCGTTGATCAGCTCGCGCAACACGCTGGAAGCGCGACCCGACGAAAGCTCCCAGTTCGAGGCGAACTGCTTGTTCTGGATCGTGATCGAGTCGCTATGCCCTTCTACCGACACCTCGTAGGGATTGTGACGTAGCGCTTCAGCGATCGACTTGATGACCGTCGTGCCTGCGGGGCCTAACGTAGCCTGACCCGACGGAAACAGCAACTCGCTGCTGATGCGCAGGCTGATGGTTTTCTCATTGACGATGACATCGACCGAACTGCCCAAGGCATCCAGCCCCAACGCTTGCAATGACGGCGGTTCGGGATCGGCGGGCGGCGGTGGGGCCACGAGGGGCGCCACAGGGTCGTTGACGGACACCAGCGGCGCGCCTTGATGCCCAGTTGCCGGTGCGGCTGCTGCCACTGTCGCAGTCGCCGTATGGGTATCCTTCACCCACACCACCGGGCCAGGCCGATCGATATCCGGTATTGGCGCCCATTTGCCGCCTGCGGTCAACGTATCGGGAAGGGGCGGCAAGGCCATGTGCAACGCCGTCGTTGCCGGTGCGGGCGTGCCGGCTGCCGACGCCACCATGGCCGACAGCGGCACCTGCACGGTTTGCACCGTGGGTTCGTCGGTGGCCGAAGGCGGCTTGCTCATGCGCGACAGCCCCAGCATCACGACCAGCATCGCCAGCAACAGCGTGAAGAGATCCAGATAGCTCAGCAGCCAGTTTTCGTCCGACTCAGCCTCGGAGGGTGCGCCGAAGTGCCACCGGGCAAACCGGCCCGATCCGCGCGCTGCGATCAAGGTGCTGGCGCGGCGCGATGACGTGACCGCCTGCGCCGTACGGCCGCCGCCCGTGCGTTCGGGCCGATCGAGGCTGGCCGCTTGCGCGCTCATCGCCGGGCCGAGAAGTTGTAGGCGGGGGTGGCCGCCGGTCGCACCGTGGCGCCACCTGGCCGCGTGGCCATCGCGGCAAGCGCGGCGGCGCTCATCTCGTCCGGATTAGTTTCAGCGGCGCGTTTGGCCGTGCGGCTGCCGTCGTCGATCTCATCTTCGATGTGCAGCATGAAGGCTTCAAGCGTGGCGCGGACCGCCGAGGGCCCACGCTTGTCACACATCATCGAGATGCCCTGCAGCACCAGATTCATACGCTCGACGCGCTGCTCGGTGCGGCGCTCGAGTTTGATCGCGATCGGCTTGGCGATCATGTTGGCCAGCAGAATGCCGTAGAACGTGGTCATCAGGCCAACGGCCAGGTGGTGGCCGATGGTATCCATGCTGCCGGAGCCCAGCACCGTCATCAGATTGATCAGCCCCACCAGCGTGCCCAGCATCCCGAAGGCCGGTGCGAAGGTGGCGATGATGCGAAACATGTGCGCTTCGGCACGCTCGCGCGCGCGCAGTCGGGCAATGCGCCATTGCAGCAGATCGATGATCTGGTCTTCGGGGGTGTGATCGATGATGAGCTGCACGCCGGTACGCAAAAACGGGTTTGACACTTTCTCGAGCTCGCGTTCCACCTTGCGGATGTCGTCGTTCATCCAGAGTTTCGCCATGGCGACCAATTCGTCGATATCGCTTTGGCTATCGATGCGATCGTCGCGAAACACCGTGCGCACCAGCGTGCCGATGCGCTTGATCTCATGCAGCGGATAGGCCATCAACAAGGCGGCGCAGGTGCCGCCGATCACGATCACCAGGCCGGGCAGGTTGATGTAGTTGCTCGGCTGGCTGCCCGAGAAGGCGGCCGCGATAAGCAGCGTCAAGGCGCCGACGGCGATGCCGATGACGGTGGATAAGTTCATGAGTGTGTGTCCCTGAGCCGGGGGGCAGCAAAGGGCGAGAGCCCCGGCGACACACGATTCTAGTCAGCAAGCGGCGCCGACTATCCCACGAAAAGCAGCCGATAAATGCCTCAGGTCGCGGCTTTCAGAGGTCGGACGGCCGCTTCGGGATAAGTGTGACAGCGATCCCGGCCACGACGGCGGCAAGGGCGAACGCGATGAAATTCCACTCCGCACCCCGTCCGATCCCGGCAATGTAACCGCCCAAGAGCGGCCCGCTCATCGCGCCCACGCGCGCAAAGCTCAGTGCCCACCCCGTGGCGGTGCCGCGCGCATGCGCCGGATAGTAATCGGCGAGATAGCCCGTCAAAATCAACGACGCTGAAATGCTGCCGATGCCGGCCAGGGCCACAAATACATAATTGAGCCACAGCGAATACCCCTGCATCAGGCCCAGAATCGCCCCGGCGCCCAGCAGGAACGCCGCGGCCACTGCGCGCTTCGGGCCGATCTTGTCCGCGATCGCCCCCAATGCCAGCCCGCCGATCGCCGAGGCCAGGCTGAACACGGCGAGGAACAGCAGGCTCGACCCCAGGTCGTAACCCAGCTTGCGCATGATCTGCGGCAGCCAGGTGTTCAACCCATAGACGAGCAACATGCCCAGAAACAACGCAATCCAGAAGAACACCGTGGCGCGCAGGTTGCGCGGCGCGAAGATGGCCGACAACACCGCTTTCCAATTGGCACGCGGACCGTCCGAAGCGACGGCTTTGGCCTGCGGCACGTTCAAACCGCTCAATCCAAAGCGCGCTGACAGTCGTGCAGCCTCGTCATGACGGCCCTTGGCGATCAGATATTCCATCGACTCGGGCAGCATGCGCGCCATGAACGGCACCGCCAAAAGCGGAAAGACGCCCGCGCCGATCACGCCGCGCCAGCCAAGATGAGGCACGAGCCAAATCGCCAGCAGCGCCGCGCTCAAGATACCGAAGGAGTAGCCGGAATACATCACGCCGTAATTAAAGCTGCGCCGATGCGGTGGCGAATACTCGATCGTGAGCGCTGCTGCCACCGGGATCACGCCCCCCAACCCCAGTCCGCCGATAAACCTGAACACGCCAAACATGAACGGCGTGGGCGCCAACGCCGCACCAATCATCGTCAATGAGAAAAGCGAGACGCACATCAACAGCATGCCGCGCCGTCCCACCAGATCGCTCAAGGTGCCGATGAAAAACGCCCCGAAGAACATGCCCACCAAGGCGTAGCTGCTCAACACGCCGAGTTGCAGCGGCGACAACATCCACGCGCGATCTTCGGCCATGGTCGGCAGCACCGCCCCCATCACGCCCACGTCGTAGCCTTCGAAAAGAATCGCCAGCCAGCACACGAACAGCACCGTCTTTGTGGTGCGTGCGGGCACGGTCCATTCGGCGGGCGATGCGCCTGCGTTGGGCGCAGGCGCATCCGGGGCGGGAACGGGTGCAGCAATCGTGGAAGATGGCATCGTGAGACCTCAATGAATGCGCCTGCGCGCGCCCTGCGTTAACGGATAGTCGTCAGACGTGATGCGTGTTGGGTCGTGGCGCTTGCCTCTGCCGTCATGGCGCTCGCATCAGGAGTGACGGCACGGTCGTCATTGCTCACACCGTCGCGTACTGCGCCATGACCTTGGCGAGCGCGGTGCCATGTTCGTCGGCGAGTGCGGCGTTGCGCAATTCACGCAGCGCCGCGGGCGACAAGGTGCCGGATGCGCGATCCACCATGCTCATCAGCAATTCGTAGTTCTTCACACCGCGCGCATGCGTATCGCTATAGCCCTTGACCAGACGCTGGCACAGAGCGATCTCCAAGGCGAGCGCGGGGTGCGCCGCCGCGTGATGCGCAATGCGCCCAAGCCAGCCCTCGATGCGTTGCGTCTCGGCGTGATGGCGCAACGTCGACCGGCGCCAGCGCCGCATGCCCGCCACCGCGGACAGCATCAGATAGCCCCGCAATGAGCTCGTTCGAATCACCCGACCGGAACGTGTAAACGTGCCGACGACGCGATTGAAGATTCCCGGCGCCAGCAATCGCCGGCCCAGGCCCGCCGGCAACGTTTCTGCGATCTCTTCGAGCCGCGGATGCATGTACTCATTGATGGACAGCAACTGATCGTCCGCCACCTTGACCTCGCGCCGCACGCGATCGAACCGGGTAGCCCGCGTCTTCAGATCCGCCACACGGATCGTGTCTTCATAAGACATCCACAGCGCCAGGTGCCGCGCCGTCTCGCGTATCAGCCGCGCGTCATCCGCACGGCACTGCCGTTGCACGGCCTCGAGCCGGTCGAGATACAGATCGGCGTAGGCGGGATCCTGATAGTCGATCAAGCGCCGCACCCCCTCGATCGCAATCGACTGCACGTCGGCGGGGAAAAGATCGCGCACGCGCACGACCAACGCGGCCAACTGCGGCTGGGCCGGACGCGGCAACGCGGCCGGGTTCGTATCGGGTGCCGGCGGCACCACGCCGGGCGCGTCCACCCGCGCATACGCGGCGTCGAACGCACGCAAACTGGCCTTCACGCCCACCCCGCCACGCTTGATGGTGGCCTCAAAGGCTGCACGTCCGAAGGGCAACGTGCCGGTGGCTGCCAACGCGCCGAACAAAATGGCGCTGATCACGCTGCCCGCCTGCTCGGCCGCCTGGGCCATATCGAAATGCACGAAGCGCTTGGCGGCACGCGACGCATGCGCAAGCAGCGCCGGACTATCGACCCGGCCGTCGCCCATGGCGGACTTCTCTGCAATCGAATACACGCGATGGGTGGATGCGATGAAGGTCGTCCGTGACGGCGTAACGAGCCCGCGCTGCACGGCGCGCCCGGCTTCCATCAGCTCCGAAGCCAACACGATATCCACGTCGCCCGGCATCGGCATCAATGCAAATACCGGCACGCCGCCGTCGGCATGTGCGCGCTCGCGCGGATAGATCTCAACGTAGTAGATCGTGGCGCCCGTTCGCTGCGCCACGCCGGGCACAGACGTGGTCTGCGCCAGATAGCCATTGTTTTCCGCCAGATCGACGATCCAGTCGGCCAACACACCGCCCCCTTCGCCGCCCATGGCGAGAATGGCGATCTTGATCGGTTTGACGTGGGTTCTGTTCGTCATCACAGCACCCACTGCGCACGGCGGGCCTCGGCGCGCCGTTGCAGCCAGCCGATCACGGCACCACGCAGCCGCTGTCGAGCGCGATCCCACCGCGTGGGATTGCTCACGATCTGCGCGCGATAGAACGAGGGGCACAACACCGCCGCATGCGACACTTCGCCGCACAGCCCGCAACCCACGCAGCTGTCCATGACGGTGGCCACCGGGTCGGTGCGCAATGGATCGGGATTGGGTTTGATTGATAGCGACGGGCAACCCGATAACCGGATGCACGAGTGATCGCCCGTACAGGTATCGGCATCCACGCCAAAGCGTTCCCGCACCACGCGTTCGCCAGCGGCAATCGCCTGACGCACTTTGGGCTTCTCGCGCCGCTGCATATTGAGCATGCATTCGCTTTGCGCCACCAGCACCCTCGGCCCTTTGACGGTGGTGGTGAGCGCCTCGCGCAATGTGTCCGTCATCGCCTTCAAGTCGTAGGTGCGGCGGATAGTCTTCACCCACTCCACCCCCACGCCGCGCGCCGCCTTCTCGATCAGGTGACCCGTGCTGCGCGTGGGATTCAAGGCCTTTGACGACAGGATGTCTTGCCCACCCGTGGCCGAGGTATAGCTGTTGTCGACGACGATCGTGAGGTTGTCGCTGCGGTTGAATACGGCGTTGGCGATGCCGCTTGTGAGGCCGTTATGCCAGAAGCCGCCATCGCCCATCACCGAGATGGCCCGCTTGCCCGCCGGCACATTCAACGCGGCCGCCCCTGCGGCGCCGAGCCCGTACCCCATCGTGGTGTTGCCCAGATTGAACGGCGGCAAAATGGAAAACAGATGGCAGCCGATATCCGCCGACACATGATGCGGGCCCAGTTCGCGTTCGACCAGCTTCATCGCGGTGAAAATGGGCCGTTCCGGGCATCCCGTGCAGAAACCCGGCGGGCGGGCGTGCACAGTATCTTCCAGCGCCAGCGCGGGTGCCGCTGTTTCTTCTTCGGCCATCGCCACGTCGGCGGGCGTCAACGGCGTTTGCCCTGCGCCTTCCGGCGCGTCGACTTCGGTGTTGGCATCGCCTGACGCTTCCACGGGTACCACCGTCCGCCGCACTTCCTGCGCCACGAGCGGAATCACGCGCCGCACCACCGGCTCCGCCGGTACCGGCTCGATGCGCCCGTAATGCTCGAGAAAGAGACGAATCCCCTTGAGCATCGTGGCCGCGGTGTACTCCCCCGCCATCGGCAGCATGTCCTTGCCATGCAGGGCCGCGGTCTGGCCCGCGCGGCGCAGGATGGAGGCGATGTTCTGTTCGACGAAATTCGGCTGCCCTTCTTCCAGCACCAGCACTGCGCGCTTGCCTTCGCAGAAGCGCAGCAGCTCCGAATCGATCAGGGGGTACGCCACGTTCATCACATAAAGCGGTATCGCCGATTCGCCATACACATCCGAAAGCCCCAGATGATCGAGCGCCCGAATGGCCGTGTTGTAGCCCCCACCTTGCACGATCAAGCCGATGTCGTCGGCGCCTTCAGAGAAAAACTCGTTGAGCTGGCGCTGCTCTATAAACCTGATGGCTGCCGGCCAGCGGTCCTTGATCTTCTCCTGCTCGTGCAGAAAGCTCGCTGGCGGCAACACAATGCGGCTCACATCGCGATGCGGTGTTTCCATCGCATCCTTGATCGTGAACGTGGGCCGGCGGTTATCCGACGCCACGAACTGACCATGCACATGGCACGCACGAATCCGCAACTGCAGCATCACAGGCGTATTCGTGGCTTCAGACAGATCGAAGCCGTCTTTCACCGACTGCACGATACAGGGCAGGTTGGGTCGCGGATCGAGCAGCCACATCTGCGACTTCATCGCAAATGCATGGCTGCGCTCCTGCATGATCGACGAGCCCTCGCCGTAGTCTTCGCCAACGATGATCAAGGCCCCACCCGTCACGCCGCCGGACGCCAGGTTGGCCAGCGCATCGGAAGCCACATTGGTGCCTACCGTGGCCTTAAAGGTGACGGCACCGCGCAACGGATAGTTCACGGATGCCGCCAATGTGGCTGCCGCCGTGGCTTCGCTGGCACTGTTCTCGAAGCGGATCCCATGCTCCTGCAGGATGTCCTGCGCATCGGCCAGCACATCCATCAGATGCGAAATCGGTGCGCCCTGATAGCCCGCCACATAGGCCACACCGGATTCGAGCAGCGCTTTGGTCACGGCCAGAATGCCCTCGCCGCTGAACACCTCGCCCGCCCCCAGCCGCAACTTCTTGACCTCTTCAACGAATGAACGCTCAGCCATGTGTCGCCTCAAGTGGGGAAATAGAGATGCCGCGGAAGAATTCCATCCGAAGTAATATATTTTCAATCGGATATATGCAAAATCATGGTTTTCCCGCAAAGGCGGTAGCCACCGCGCAGGCCAGAAGCCACATCGCCCTCGACGGCGAGCGGCTTCCGGCGTCACGGCCCCCGGGCCGCCGCCTGCCTTCCCCGGGCGTCACGCCGCACGGCGCTCGCCCTGCCGTCGCCTTTGTGACACACTGCTCGCGTTTTCCCGCGAGCGTCTCACCCTTTTATGTCAGACCACGACAATCACCCGTTCATCGACGACTATCTACCGGCCCTGCTCGCCCAGGCCAGTCACTTGATATCGGATGAGTTTCACAAGACGGTGCGCAAGAACGGCGTATCCGTCACCGAATGGCGCGTGCTCGCCACGCTCTACGGCGCGGGCGAGATCAGCATCGGCAGCCTCGCCGACATGGCGACGACCAAGCAGCCCACCGTCACGCGCCTGCTCGACCGGCTGGAAGTGTTGGGGCATGTGCAGCGGGTGGCGCACGCCACCGATGGCCGCGTCACGCTCGTGCGCATCACCGATCCCGGCAAGAAGTTGATCGCGTCGCTGATCAAACAGGCCAAGAAACACGAAGACAAGGTGATGGAAGACCTGATGCCGGGCGAATCGAAAGCATTGAAAGAAACGCTGCGGCGGTTGATTGCGCACTATCGCTGAGCGATCCAGACCCGTTCATTCGACCTCCACCCTCTAAGCGAAGCCGCTCATACTTCGCTCTATTCGTCAGCGCGACATCCATCCCGCCATTGACGTCGAGATGCCGCGAAGCCAGGGCGTATATCGCTACTGGCGCTTTGTGCGGTGAACTATGCCGCTTGATGCAGGTCAGTTCTGCACTTCATGGGGGTAATGGTTAGCACGTTAGAACTTATCATCGCAATTATCAAAACCGATGCGCTGCGATATAACGCCGTGCACACTCGACGAAGCCATCAGTACATTATCAGAGCTGGCCCAGGCAAAGGCACAGCCGTGATGGCGGGATCATGGAGAGAGACAATGTCCACAATCACCCGCCGCGGCTTTATCGCAGCTGGCTCCCTTATGGCGTTTTCACTGCCGCTGCGTGCCAGCGCCAAACCCGTGACGCTGATCGTTCCGTATGCTGCAGGCGGTCCTAATGACAGCTTCGCGCGCTTGCTGGCCGAAGGGATGAGCGCCAAGCTTGGCAAATCATTCATTGTGGAAAACAAGCCTGGCGCCAATGGGATTATCGGCGCTTCCCAGGTTGCCCGTGCTCCCAACGACGGCAGCACACTGCTTATGGGTGGCTCAGGTCCGGTGTCGTTGAACATCATGCTGCGGCCCAACCTGCAATACAAATTTGACAGTTTCGACTCGGTGGCCATGATGTTCGACGGGCCATTGACCATCACCGTCCCGTCCACCATCAACGTCAAAACCATCGCCGAACTGGTGGCCTACGCCAAGAAGGAAAACCGGGCGTTGACGTATGGATCGCTCGGACCGGGAAGCGTGACCGATCTATACGGATTGATCATGTCCAAGGCATTGGGCATTCCGTTAACTGCTGTGCCCTACAAAAGCACGCCAACGAGCCTGATCGACCTCATCACGGGCCGCAACGATCTCTCCTACATGACGCCTATTGCGCTGGCCGATCATCAAAAGGCTGGCGCAGTGAAGATACTGGCGCTTACCACGGATCAACGCGATCCGTTCCTACCCGACGTGCCATCCGTGACCGAACTAGGCTATCCACAGTTGAAGGCAAGCTATTGGACCGCCTTGCATGCGCCCAAAGGTACGCCGAAAGCGCTCATCGATGACTATGCAGCGGCTGCCATTCAAACGGTTCAATCCGACAGCTTTCGCAAACTGCTGACCTCGAATGGTCAAATGGAAAAGGCGGGTGGACCGCAGGCTTTGGAAGCGCAACTCGAATGGGATCGGCAATACTGGGGAAAGGTGATCCGGGAAAACAACATCGTGCTTGAATGATGAGGCAAGCGCTTCGTTGAAGTCGAACGGACCGCCGGCTACGCGCCACACGCACATTCCAACACCAACGCCCCTTCTTCACGGGGCGATTTTGTTTAACCCCTTCCGAATGCTCGTATCGGCGTCAATTGCGTGTAGCCGCGTCGAACACGACGCGGCTGGGCCGGTAAACAAATCAGCCTCCTGCGCATAAGATCGCTCGCGGTGCCGAACGATCTGAGCGCCGAATCCTGGTCTGAGGATTCGGCCCCGACAGCAGCGCACATCATGAGCCATGAGTACCAGCCGGCGACGATCAACGCATCACCGGATCATGCAACGCATGCTATTGCAGGTGCGCCGGTGCAATGCGATGCATACCCGAGTTGAAATTAATGACAGGCTGGGCCTGATGACACGTGGCGCTGCGGATCTTTCCAACGATCAAATCGTGGGTACCCAACACCTCCGTGCAAACGATGTCGCACTCTATACTTGCCAGCGCATCCGGCAATACAGGCATCCCTCTTTCGTTCATCACCCAACCGCCTTGTGCAAAGCGCGCTTCCCCCTGAGGCGCCTTGAGAAAAGCCTGAATGACGTCATGATGCCCCTCACCCAGAATGTTCGCCACAAAACAGCCATTGCGAAGCAACGCGTCGCGCGCGGAGGACGTTTTGTGAACGAAGAAGCCCACCATAGGGGGGTCGGCCGAAATTGACGTCAAACTGGAGACAATCATGCCGGCCACTTGATCGCCGTTCGCGGTTGTGATGGCACTGATGCCGGCCGGCAACGCTCGCATGGCAGCTTTGAAGTCATCAACCGAAACGACCTCATCGTGCTCGTTGACAACTATATGTGCGCGAATATCGCCACGTTCGTCCACCCATCCATGACGCGACGCGTAATCGACCATCGCTGAAAAATCGGCTTCCCACTGGGGATCCCCTGCGTGCTGCGACAGAAATCGCAAAACCGATGGGGCAAGCCGAATGTGCAGTTCGTCTTCCCGCCGTCCAACCCGCGCAATTGCGTGTTCAAGGCGCTCTCGCGGCTGAGGGTCGGCCAATACATCAAGCCGGCGAAAATCAGCGGGATGTCGCAGGGTAATCGCACCCGCATTGCTCAAATAGATCTGCATGGCCAACTCCTTCAAGCAGTCACGACGGTATCGCCGACTTCCTTGCGAATGGCAGGAATGATCCTGTCGCCCCACAATTCGATCTGCTTAAGCATGGTCTTCTGGTCGAAGTCGCCCAGTTGCGTCTGCAATGCGATGTGCTTCGGACGCAAGATGCTGATTTCTTCCAGCATCTTGTCAATGACCTCATTGACCGAGCCTACGGGCAAATTTTTGCGGAGCTGCTCAAACGTCGGATCATTCTCGGAAGGCACTTCCTTGACCATGTAGCCGTCATCGCTCTGTGCCCGCCTGAACTTCAGACTTTCAGATATCCGCCGTTGAAACCGTGCGCAGTCCAGATAAGCATCAATCTCCGCCTTGCTGTCCGAGGCGTATCCGCACCGCAGAAAACCGAACTTCACGTCGCGATCCAGGTCCTTGCCATTATCCTCGGCAACTTTTTCCAGCCGCCCGCGCAATTCGGCAATGGCGTCGTTACCCTTGAGCAAAGCGGTCACGAAGAGATTGTGGTTTTCACGGACACCGCGGCCGAGGGTGACTGGATTGCCTGAGGTGATCCACAGCGGCGGCATTGGATTTTGCAAACATCGCACGGCGATCGAACTGGGCGGCATCTTCAAAAACTTTCCGTCGTGTTCGAAGATCTTCTGCGTCAGCCCTTTGCGGATGAGATCGAGAAACTCATTGAAGATTTCACCCGATTGCGCAATATCAACACCGAAACGCTCAAACTCGAACTCCTGATAACCCGATCCCACACCCAAATCCAGGCGGCCATCGGATACGGTGTCGACGAAGCCCACTTCGGCAAGGAAGCGCGCGGGATGATACAGCGGCAAAATGCAGACCGCCGTCCCAAGCCGGATACGCTGCGTCTTGGCGGCCGCGTGAGCCACCGTCATAAGTGGCGATGGCGACAAAGAATAGTTATTGAAATGATGTTCTGCATACCAGGCAGCATCGAATCCAGCTTGTTCAGCCACCACCGTTTGTTCGATGGAGTTGCCGATGACCTGCTTTGAGGACTGGTGGTAACCTCGTTGCTGCGCCAAGATGAATACGCCGAATTCCATGATGTCTCCTCAGTAATTGCTTAACGTTATGAGGGAATTCTAGAGGCCGATCATCAGTGACCGGAATACAGGAAAAGCGGCGTTCTGTGCTGCATAAATTGGAGGAATGTTGGACAGACTGCGTGCGATGGAATTGTTTTTGTCGATCTCCAAGACCGAGAGCTTCTCCGAGACATCGCGACAATTTGGCGTGTCTGCCACATCGGTGTCGCGCATGATCACCGAGTTCGAAAGCGAGTTGAACGTCAAGCTGTTGTCGCGGTCCACGAGGCAGGTGGTGCTGACCGAAGCCGGTCAGGAATATGCCCGGCAACTTGAGGTCATCCTCTGGAACATCAACGAGGCGCATCGAAACATCACCGAGATTCGATCGGCACCCAAAGGCACATTACGCGTTCATTCGCGAATGATGTTCGGTCTGGGCGTGTTGCCGCCCCTCGTTGCAGCCTTTCGTCAGCAATATCCCGATATCCATATCGAACTGGTGCTGTCGGAGGCGAAGACCGACTTACGCCGCAACAATTTTGATATTGATTTCCGCATCTCGCCACCCGTTGAGGCCGGCCTCAAACGGCGGATTCTGTTCAAAAGCGAACGGTACCTTGTCGCGTCTCCCGCCTATCTGGCCAAGCACATCTTGCCAAAGACGCCAGCAGACATTACGGCGCACGAATGCTTGGCCTATCTGCTTCCGGGAGATCAATACTGCTGGCGTTTCAAGCAAGGCGAGACGCTGGAAGAGGTGCAGATCAAGCCTCGGCACGTGACCAATAATGGTGTGGCGTTATTGGAGCTTGCACAACTGGGTGAAGGCATCGCGTTGCTTGACGATTACACCGTACACAACCACATCGCACGCGGTTCGCTTGTGCGAATATTTCCGGATTACCTAGTCACCAACACCACTTTCGAAGAGGGCATGTACGCCACGATCCTCGACACGGCAATGATTCCGGTGAAGATCCGGTTGTTCCTCGATTTCGTCGCGTCTCAAGTATCCGGAAGCGCCCTGCGCTTTACCGCCTATGGTAAAGGCGCGCAGGCCGAGGGAAGCTGAATCAGACGCGAATCGAACAACGCGCCAGTGGCGCGCCTGTAAAGCCTACTCCCCTCACCCGCAGCAGCGCACCGTCCAATGGACCGGAAGCAGACAATCTTTCGCTATCGCTGATTGTTGTCACGAAGACATCACGCAGGCCATCGCCACCAAAACACAATGATGCGGGGTGTTTTACCGGCAGATCGACGCGTAGATCCAACGATCCGTCAGCTGCGAATCTGACAATGGCGCCGGCGTGAACGAGTGCGGTCCATAAACCACCTTCATCGTCGAAGCAACATCCATCCGGCGCCGATCCCAGTTCTGCCGTATCGACAAATAAGGTCCTTGCGCCCAACTCGCCTCTTGCGTTGAGCGCGTACCGATAGATTTTCCTTTCCGAACTGTCGCAGACATACAAGTGAGGTTGAGTCGGATGCATCGTCGGGCCATTGACGACGCCGAATCCCTCGGCAATCCGAGTCAAGCTCCCTCGCCCATCGAGACGATAAAGGCCGCCTAACGGCGCCTCGCCGGGTTGACGATGAATGTGCATGGTGCCGGCGACGAAGCTGCCATCGTGCAACGATGTGCCGTCATTGAGCCGCAAGTGAGGATGGCGGTCGTCTATCGATGCCAGCGTACGCAGGGTGTTGTCAGACAGACCGTACAGCGCAAACGATTCCTTCAGCGCCAGAATGCACTCATGTTCTCCATTGAGCGCAAAGGAACCAATCGGTGCCGGAAATTGCCAACGCTGCACCGCTCCCGATTCGGGATCCACACACAGCAGTTCCCCGCGGCGGCAATCCACCATCCACAGACGTCTGCGTGCGGCATCCCACACCGGACATTCTCCCAACTGCGCGCGAATCGCACCGATACGCTCAACCTGCATGTGAAACATCTCCCGGATCGATGAGAACGAATGTCGATTCTTCTCCTCATCCTAGTGGTTCGACCAGTCCCCGAATATGCCGATTTTGCGCAGAAGACATCCAACTTTTTCGGTGTGAATCGAAGTCGATCGCGTCCATATAATCAAAAAAAATTGTGGCTTGCGTGATGCAGCGCTGCCGCATCAAACCACTCAATCCACTTGAGGAGACGATCGATGCACCAAGCCTTTGGCGTTACACGCCCTATCATCTTGCGCCTGCAGCACGGGGATCAGGCATGAGTGAAACAACAGTCACGATCGAAGTCAGCAATGGTGTCGCGCTGGTGACGCTGAACGCGCCGCCCGTCAACGCGCTGAATCGAAACATGCGCCGGCGAATCGTAGCGCTCTTCGACGAAATCTCGGAGCGTGAGGATATCCGGTGCGCCGTTCTCACGGGACAAGGAAAGATTTTTTGCGCCGGTGCCGATTTGAAGGACCGTCCTGATGCCGACGTGGCAGGGGACTTCCTGGAACACAATCGCATCACGCGTGAGACCGGCAATGCAATCAGAGAGTGCGCCAAGCCCGTGATTGCGGCCGTCAACGGCGCCGCGCTGGGCGCTGGCTTTGGCCTGATGGCAGCCTGCGACATCATGTATGCCTCCGACAACGCCACGTTCGGCATGCCGGAGATCAATGTCGGTTTGGCGGGCGGCGCCTCTATGTTACGCACGTTGCTCGGGCGCTCAACAGCGCGCCGCATGTTCTTCACTGGTCAACGACTCAGCGCGCATGACCTGCTGCGCCGAAACGTACTCGAGGACGTCTTGCCGCCCGAGCAGTTGCTGCCGACGGCGATGGCGCTTGCGCACGAGATTGCCTCGAAGGCCCCGCTTGCCGTGGTCTACGCTAAACGCGCCGCAAACATGGTCGATCTGATGCCGCAGCGCGACGCCTACCGCTTCGAGCAGGACTTCACCATGGCACTGGCAAAAACGGAAGATGCGCGCGAAGCACGCACGGCCTTTCTCGAGAAGCGTCAGCCCGAGTTCAAAGGTCGTTGAGCATGACGGAGCACAGAAAACGCCCCGGTGCTGGGTTGACGCCATTCTTTGAGGCAAAGAGCATTGCGATCGTCGGCGCCTCGGAGGAAGCCACGAAGATCGGCGGTCGTCCCGTACATATGCTGATCAAGCATGGATATGCTGGCGCGATCTATCCCATCAACCCAAAAGGCGGCACGATCCAGGGACTGGTTGCCTATCGATCGGTACTCGACACTCCTACTACGCCCGAGTTGGCAGTGCTGGCGGTGCCTGCCAAAAGCACGCCGGCTGCGTTGCGCGAATGCGCGGCGCGCGGGGTCAAGGCCGTCATTGTCATGTCATCCGGTTTTGTCGAGGCGGGACCGCATGGAGAGTCGTTGCAGGCGGAACTGGTGGACATCGCCCGCACAAATGACCTACGCCTGCTCGGACCCAACTGCCTTGGCGCCGTGAACGTTTCCACTCGCCTGATCGGATCGTTTTCGATTGCACTGGAGGAACACATGCCACCCGTTGGCCACGTGGGTATCGTGTCCCAATCCGGCAATGTGGGCAGTCACACGATGCAAAGTGTGGCTCGACGCGGGATGGGCGTCAGCCGTTTCATGGCGACAGGCAACGAGGCCGACATAGATGTCGCCGACGGCATCGCCGCCCTGGTTGAGGACGCCAATACCCATATCATTCTGTGCTGCATGGAGACTTGCCGCGATGCAGACAAGTTGATCTCGGCATTACGCCTCGCACGGGAACGCTGCAAACCCGTCATTATTCTGAAGATCGGGTCGACGGAGAAAGGGCAGGCAGCCGCCGCCTCTCACACTGGTGCGCTGACCGGATCGGATGCCGTCATCGACGCCGTTTTCCGCCGCTATGGGGTCCTTCGCGTACGGTCGGTTGAAGCGCTCATCGACATCGGTCATGCAGCGTCGCTGCTGTTACCCGCACGCATGCCGCGCAACGACGCCATCGTCCTCGTCGCAGCCTCGGGCGGATTCGGGATCATGATGGCCGACGCAATGAGCGAAGCCGGCATGACGATGCCTGGTCTGGCATCCACGACCCAGCAACGGGTGCGCGAAATCGTGCCCACAGCCAGCACGGGCAATCCGGTGGATGCTTCCGCGCAGATGTCGAGCCGCCCTGACATCCTTTTGAGAATGCTTGGCGCCTTGCTGGACGATCCTTCGCAAGCGTCGCTCGCGCTCTTCATGTCGCTCTCGTTATTCAACGCACGATTGCGTGATATCTACCTGGAGGCTCTGGCGCAGGTGCGGGCGAGCCATCCCAAGCGTGTGATCATCGTCATCAGTCAAGGGCCGCCGGACGTCCTCGAGAAGATCGGCGCGTTGGGCATTCCTGTGTTTTCCAGTATCGATGCCGCCGCAACAGGTATGGCGGGCCTATGCCAGCTTGGGCGACTCACGGAAACGTCAGCAATGCCGCAACGGCATATCGACACGGCAGCCATCGACCCCACGGTTTTTCATAACGAATTTCAGGCCAAGCTTGCCCTCGGACGCGCTGGGATCGAGGTGCCCCGCGAAATAAGGGCCCAGAACATCGATGAAGCCGTGCGTGCGGCCGAAACAATCGGCTATCCCGTTGTGATGAAGATCGTGTCGACCGGTATCCCTCACAAGACCGAGATCGGTGGCGTGACGCTGAATCTGGACCGCGCTGAGGCCGTGCGGGTTGCATACGTTCAGATGCAGGCGAACGTGGCCCGCCATGCCCCAGAAGCAGACATCGACGGCATGCTGGTCGCACCGATGATTCGCGGAGGCGTCGAGATGATCGCAGGCATCTCGCAAGACGCAATATTTGGCCCCATCGTGATGGTCGGCATGGGCGGCATCTACGCCGAGGTATTCAATGACGTGGCCGTGCAAACAGCGCCGGTCAGCAATGAGGAAGCGCTGACGATGATCCGCTCGTTGAAGATGTTTCCGTTACTGGATGGCGTACGCGGCCACGACAAGGCCGATATCGCTGCAGCGGCGCAAAGCGTGGCGCGCTTGTCCGAATTCGCCTGCCGGCACCGCCATGACATTTCGGAAATCGACTTGAATCCCATTTTGGTTCGGCCGCAAGGTGAAGGCGTCGTCGTACTCGATGCGCTCATGATCCCGCACACCGAGCCTGACCACTGAGGACCGATCATGCACGTTGAACACCATGTGAGCGTTCCGGATCCGGCAGCCGGGCCGGATGTATATCGTCGTCACGCACGCGCCTGGCTACAAAGCAATTTGCCGGATTTCATGCGCACAGATCATCCCGAATGGCGCGAGGCCACGCTCGCTGAGAGCAGTGCCTGGGAAGCCGCGATGTACCAGGCGGGCCTGGCCGGCATGACGTGGCCGAAGTCCTACGGCGGTCATGGCTTATCGCTCAGGGAGCACCTTGCCGTCAACAAGGAAATCGGCGCTCTCCCGATGCCTGAAAGCGTCAGTTCAATCGGCAAGGAGCTGGCTGGCCCGATCATCATGGCCGTTGGCACTGAAGAACAAAAGCAGGCGTTTCTCCCAGAAATTCTGGCCATGCGGCAGTTCTGGTGCCAAGGCTTCTCGGAACCCGATGCAGGCTCCGATCTGGCGCGGCTGCGAACGAAAGCAGCACGCGATGGAGAGCAGTGGCGCATCAATGGACAGAAAATATGGACCAGCGGCGCAGCAAAGGCACATTATTGCCTGCTGCTCACCCGTACCGGAACTGTTGCCGACAAGCACCGCGGCTTGCTGATGTTCGCCATACCCATGGATACGACTGGCATCCGAGTGGTGCCCATCAAATCCATCGATGGCAAGACGTCGTTCGCGGAGGTCTTTTTCGACGACGTGATCGTACCGGATAGCGCGCGCTTGGGCGCACCCGACGAGGGCTGGAACGCCGCAATACGCGTGCTCTCCATCGAACGCGCAACAAACCGCATGTACCGGCCCTGGCGCTTCGAATGCGAACTCCGACAACTGCTTGCTGCTTGCAAGTCCGACCCGCAGCTCGCCGCCGCCTTGGACGACACCTACGTGCACCGACGGGTTGGGGACCTGTTGTGCGAGATCGATGGTTTAAAAGGCTTGGTCGAACTCACCGTCGACCGAATGTCGCGTGGCGAAATGATGGGCGCGCGCGGTTCGCTCACGAAGCTGTATTGGTCTGAATGCCATCAAGCGTTCACCGGGTTCGCGCTCTCACTTCTGTCGCAGGTCGGCCCACACTCCAGCCTCCTGGCCAGGCGCGCGCATCAGGCATTTACCACTGCCTATTTATTTGCACGCGCCGAAACGATATATGCGGGTACGACCGAGGTGCAACTCGATGTCATCGCACAGCGGGTCATGAATCTCCCGAAGGAGTTGGCATGAGTCACGATGAACTCCAACCCGATGACTTTACGCTCGCGGCACAGGCAGCGATCACCGACGCATTGACTCAATCCACTGCACATGCCATGACCGCGGTGCTCGCCAATGCGGGGCTCACGGGCATCATGGCGAATGAGCAGGATGGTGGCCTGGGACTGGATATCGCTTTCGCGCTACCCATTGCACATGCCGCAGGACGCCTGCGCCTGCCTTTACCGCTTGTCGAACACATTCTGCTCGCACAGGCATTCGGCGGTACATCTCACGCCGCCCAACTAGCAGCTGGCGATCGTATCGCCAGCATCGCTTGGCAAGGCAGTATCGAAACAGGCCGTGCGCGTCTGGACAATGGTCCTGCCGATTGGGTGCTGGTCAGGGATGGCGACGCAGCAGCGCTCATCGACATCCATGCGGGCGATGGCATCACGCCACAGAGCCAACTCGATCCGGATCACCCGCAGCTTTGGCTGTCGCTTGAAAAGGCGAAGGTACTGGCACGGCTGGACGCTGATGCCTGGGCCATGCTCACCAGCCGGGCTCAGCTTTTACTGGCCGAATTTGCCAATGGTGCTGCCGAAGGGGCGCTTCAGGCCACCGCCACCTACCTGGCCGCCCGAGTGCAATTTGGCAAACCGCTCTCTGCGAAACAGGCGGTTCGGCACCATTTGGCGCGAATGCGTTTGCTGCAAGACGTCTCGAGTGCGGCCATCCGCCGCGCCCTTCGCCGCGACGAGTTCGGATGTTGCCGCGACGCACGACCCACACTAACCGGCACCATCGCCAATGCCGCCTTCGTGATTGAAAAGTCCATCCATCTTCACGGCGGCATGGGCTTCACCTGGGAACTGCCTCTACACCGCGCGTTGCGCGTCGTACGCAAGCTCGATGCGGCCTTTTACGGCCAGTCCCAGCACATCGGCCATACCTTCATTCAATCGGCGTGAGGATTCAACCATGCAACAAGATCTGCTCGGGCGCGTCGCGCTCGTGACTGGCGCGGGCGCCGGCATCGGTCGCGCCACCGCACATTCACTTGCAGCACGTGGCGCGATTGTCGGAATCAATGACCTTAAACAGGAACTAGTAGATGCCGCCGTCGCTCAGGTTATCGCGGCTGGAGGGAAAGCTTTTCCCGTCGTGCAAAACGTAGCCACGCGCGACGGCATCTACGACGCGGTTCGCCAGACCGCAAGCTATGACGAACGCTTCGACATCCTGGTCAACAACGCCGCTTGGGTTCGCTACCAAAGCGTACCCGACATCCAACCTGAAACCCTGGATCGCATGCTGGACATCGGGTTCAAAGCCGTGATCTGGGGGATTCAGGCGGCTGCGGAAGTGATGAGTGCCGAGCGCGGCGGCGCCATCGTCAATGTGGCCTCCACTGCTGCGCTCAAATCGGCGCCGAAGTCCATGGTTTATTCAGGGGTAAAGGCGGGCATCCTCGGTATTACTCGCGCAGCAGCCGCCGAGCTGGGCGGCCGCAATATCCGCGTCAACGCGGTCTGTCCTTCTGCGGTTCCCACTGAAGGCACGCAGCGTAACCGCAATGTCGAACGCGATGCACGACGCGTGGCGAATACGCCGATGGGCCGGCTTGGCACCGTCGACGACATCGCCAGCGGTATCGCGTTCCTGGCCAGCGACGATGCGCGTTTCATTACCGCCCAAGCGCTTGTGGTGGACGGCGGCATTACCTTCACGACGTTGTGATGGGCACCGTGCTGTTGACAGGCGCTGCAAGCGGCATCGGTCGCGCCACAGCACGTCGACTCGCAAGTCAGGGGCATCGATGCGTGTTGGTCGACCGGGATAGTGAAGGGTTGGCAGCTTTGCGCGTGACACTTCCGCCCTGCGAGGCCGGCGATCATCTCGAACGCGTCATCGATCTCACCAATGCCCAACAGATCGACGCGTTGGCCGGCGACGTACCAACGCTCGATGCGCTGATCAATAACGCCGGGATGACCGATAGCAGTAACGAAGCCACGGTGGATCAAACGCCGGGGAACTGGCAACTTCTGCTCGATCTGAATCTGCATGCCCCCGCTCGTTTGCTGCGCGCCCTCGCGGGGTCGCTCACGGCGGGCGCGCGGATCGTTAACGTCGCTTCCGGCGCAGGACTGCGCGCCATTCCATGGCGCGGCGCATACAGCCCGAGCAAAGCCGGTCTGATTGCGCAAACACGCGCCGCGGCGCACGCTTATCCCGAGTATCGGTTCACTGTGCTCTGCCCGGGACTCGTACGCACGGAACTTGTGGACCGCCTCATTGCGGATAAGAGACTGGATCCTGCGCGAGCAGTGGCCAAAATACCCTTGGGCAGAATGGCAAATCCCGACGATATCGCTTGTGCGCTTGCCTTCCTTGCAAGCGACCGCGCCATATCCTTGGCAGGCAACCTGATTGCCGTGGACGGCGGATCGTCGGTGTTTGGCGGCAGCCAAGCTTATTTGCCAAACCCTGTGATGCCGTTCAACAGCGATGCGGCACTGGCGATGACCGTGCGCGGGCATTGGCCCGGGCTCGCAAACACTCCTACGACCGATGGCTACCCTGCCGTGGTCGACGCCACGGTGTTACACAGTGCGCCTGGACAACGGCTGGCAGCCACTCTGGCGGCAGCGCGTCAATTCCGAATCATGGGTCCATCGAGCCTTACCGTTCTGCTCCCGCAGAACGCCGGAGCGAATTGGGAACATGCCGGCGACGCCGGTGCGACACGTATGTTGATTGCTTCGCTTGCTTGCGAGTGGGGTCCAAGTGCGAGACGCATCAATGCCATGGAAATTGCTCCGGGTGCAAGACCTGAAGCACTCAATCCAATGCTGCGATTCATCGGCGGTGCCCAGGCGCAATATGTGACCGGGCAAACACTGTTCGTGGATGATGCCCCGCGGTCTTTCTGATCGCACAAAGCATCGACTGCATTCAGCGACATCACAAGAAACCAACATGCGTAAAGCAAAGGAGACAACGATGAAATTCCAGTACATCGCCCTTGGCGTGTCGTGCTTGATCGCCAGCGCAGCGGTGCAAGCTCAAACTAGTCGCTATCCCCAGCACGCCATCTCTCTCACCGTGCCTTACGGTGCCGGCGGCTCTACAGACGGCATAGCTCGAAAGTTTGCAACGATGCTGGAGCGCGAGTTGGGCCAATCGATAATCATTCAGAACCAGCCAGGCGGTGCCGGCACTTTGCAGATGCGCAATTTGGCCCGCGCCGAGCCGGACGGCTACACCCTCGGCTTTTACTCTTACAGCACCGCCACCTTTACATCGCAAATCCTGGACGTTCCTTACAAGAAGGCCGATTTCGACCTGCTGGGCGGCATCGCGGAATTCAGCTACGGTATCGTTGCTGTGGCTGACTCACCCATCAATAACATGAGCGACTTGGTCAACCAGTCCAAGACTTCGAAAGGCGTGTTTTACGGCGTGACCGGCGCGCCCAATAACTTTCCTTTTCTCCAGCTTGGAAAGATCACAGGCGGCCAATTTGACCAAGTGACGTACAAGTCTTCCGCGGAGTCCATTAACGCCGTCATTGGCGGGTACGTAGATGTTGCACTTCAAGGCGCATCCGAGTACGCAGAACTCGTCAGATCGGGAAAGCTGAAAGTGATCGCGTCAGCCACAAACGAAAGGCTGCCCTGGTTCCCCAATGTGCCAACGATGAAGGAACAGGGGTTCGACATCGGGATCAAAGGAATTATCGGGATTGCGGCCCCGAAGGGAACCCCCGCGGCCGTGAAGGCAAGACTGGAAGCCGCCATACACAGCGTTGTCACGGCCGACGAATACGAGGACTATTTGGTAAAGACTTACGGTATAAAGACGTACCCGGCGAGTGCGGCGGAATTCTCGGCCTACATCGATGAAGGATTTCCACGGATGCGAAACATGATCGAGACCTACGACATCAAAGGCTTGTAGATTCGAGGCACCTGACACATGCCTGGATCCAGAAGCTTGCCGGCAAAGATCGGAGGAAGTAGCCGGAGTATTGTTGGTGATGCCACTGGACGTCTAGCCGCGGCTATCTGCCGAATCAAACAGTTAGATCCAAGCATGCCAATCGCTCTCCGCTTGTTCGCGACGACACCCTTCTGCCTGAGAAATGGCTCTCTCATGCCCGACCGCCATCAGAATCGTCAATTGCTACACCAACGCCTCGGACGACACAATGTGCTTACCCGGCGCACCGGCCAGCGCTGCCGCCACCAGCGCCTCGGCGATATGGGCTGCCGGATTGATACGAAACCGGCGTGGCAGAACTGGCGCCAGCACCCCAAGCACCACGGAGGCGACGTGTTCGCCGGTTCGCTTCTCGGCGCGTTCGCCACCGATCAGCCCCGGCCGCACAATCGTCAGTGACCGAAAGCCGATACGCTCGATATCGCGCTCCACCTCGCCCTTTGTCCTAGAATAAAAGATTCGCGACTGAGGATCCGCGCCGCGCGCCGAGTTGAGCGCAAAGCACGTGGCGCCATGACGATGCGCGAGCGTGGCCACGGTTAGCGGATAACCATGATCGACACGCCGGAAGGCCGCCTGAGAACCGGCGGCCTTGATCGTCGTCCCCAATGTGCAGATCACGCTGTCCACCTTCCACCACGGCTCATGGGACGCGAGTGCATCGAAATTGACGATCGGATTGACGAGCTTGGCGTGTGCAGGCAAGGGGCGTCGGGTCAACGCCACGACGCGATCGACCCGCGCATCGGCAAGCAACCGTTGAAGCACTTCCGCGCCGACCAACCCCGTGGCACCCACCAGCATGACTGTGCTCATCGCTATCCCTTTTCTTATGCAGGTAATCGGACAGCCCGCATCGTAAAAACGTACGCCCACACCGCTCGCATTGCCCGACCAATTGTAGGCGGGCGCGGCGGAAATAGGCGTGCATATCGCGCCGCTGAAGGTGGCACATGCGCCGGCACCGTGTCCACCCCGCTCACCCAATCGCAACGTTATGCAACATCGCGGCACAGCCGTGCCGTTATCCGGATAATCGCGTCCCGCCGGTGCTTGCCGGTTTATATCGACGCGGAGCCGCTATGCGCATCGTCTTGATCATCATTGGGGCCGCCGTGGTGGCCTATTTTCTCGTCCAGGGCATCCGTGCCCACAATCGCAAAAACAAATAATGAAAATCGGAAGCGCTATGAAGCCCACAGATATCTCCCCCAACGGTCGCGGGCCGAAGATCGATGGTGCCTCGGTCAAATACTTCGGCATCGGCGCCGTCATTTTCGCGGTCATCATCTTCTGCGCATTGGGCTCCTGGTACCAGGTCGACCAGGGCGAACGCGGTGTGGTGCTGCGCAACGGCAAGATCACGCGCATTTCGGAACCGGGTCTGGACTTCAAGGTGCCGTTCATCGACGAAGTGCGCCACATCTCGGTGCGCGACCACACGTTCAATTTCGACAAGCTCGAGGCCTACAGCTTCGACCAGCAACCGGCCAGCCTGCGCGTGTCGGTCACGTACCGCGTGCCGCCCGAGCGTGTTGACGATCTGTACTCGGAATACGGCAATCTCGAAAACATGCAGGTGCGCGTGCTCGAGCGCAAAACGTACGATGTGGTCAAAAACGTCTTCGGCAAGTTCACCGCCGTCAGCGCGATTCAGAATCGCGAAAAACTGGGCGTGGACGTGAATGCCGCGGTGCGTGCGGCGATGGGCGAGACGCCCGTGATGATTGTTGGCGTGCAGATCGAAGAAGTAGGCTTCTCGACGGCCTACGAGCAATCGATCGAACAGCGCATGCTGGCGCAGGTGCAGATCGAAACCACCCGCCAGCAGAAAGAAACCGCCACGATCAATGCCGAGATCATTGTGGTGCAGGCCAAGGCCGACGCGGATGCACAACGCGAACGCTTCACGGCCGAAGCCGACGGTATCCGTTTGCGCGGGGAAGCCGAGGCGTCCGCCATTGAGGCCCGTGCCAAGGCACTGGCCGCCAATACGAACCTGGTCAATCTGAATGCCGTCGAGCGGTGGGACGGCAAGCTGCCGGCCACGCAAGTGCCGGGTTCTGCCCTGCCGTTCATCGGCATCAAGTAAAGGCAGGCGTCAGCACGCTGTCGTCTCAGTGCGGTCCAACGCCCGCGTCATATAGCGCGCACCGGCGCCGTAACCCGCCAGCTTGGCGGTGAGATCGCGCGATGGATCGGCAGCAGGCGCATAGCCGTGCCGCAACCAGTACGGCACCGCGCTTTCCAGCGACACCAGGCTCGCGTGCGCGAAGCCATGCATGCCTGCCTGTGCCGCCGCGGCCCGCAGCAGTTGGCCGCCCAGCCCTGCTCCCTGGGCCGTGGGATGCACCGCGCAGTCGTGCAGAAACCAACTCGTACATCCTTGCGGAAGACTGGGCAATGCCACGTTCAACGTCGGCGGCAGCCCCACAACCCACGGGTAAGCGACAAGGTAGGCACCGATGCGCGCCGCATCGCCCTCGGCCACCCAGCAGTGGTCGGGTGCAAGCACCAACCGGTTGAGAAAGAAATCGGCATTTTCAAGCAGGATGCCGGTATATGCCTGCGCCTGAACGTCAAGCACGCCGGCCACGTCGGACGGCCGCATGGGCCGGATGCGATAGGGAAACTCGGAAGTCATTCAGGCGATTTTAAGCCGATGACGTCAAAGCCGTAACCACGCGTAAAGGACGCAATGGCGGACGAACCCGCCGGTTAGCATCGCGGCCTTCGAATTCTTATCGCTCTGGCAGCACCCATGAAGCTCCTGAAATTAATTGCCTTGCTCATCCTCGTTCCCCTGCTGATGACGGCGTTCGGCGCCTGGGAAAAAATGCGGGCCGACGAAGATCAGGCGGACCTGCAATCGCTTGCGGTCAATCTGAACGAGTCGATACCGAAACTGCGGCAACTCGTGGCCGAGCGTCCCATGACGTCCGTCACGGTGGGTGACCAGAAAATGGCGGCGACCCTGGCCCTGTCGCGTTTTGAAAGCGCTGCCGACGAAATGGACACGATGCTTGCGTTGGCTGCCGTGCGCGTAGGCCTGGCCCTGGCCACGATCGTACTCGGCGCCGTCGCTGCGACGATCGGTGCGCTCGCACTGGCGGCCACGATCGCCGCCGGTAGCATCGCACGTCAATCGCGCGCGCGCATGCTCCGCGCGTTCGAAGCCGGCCGCAAGCTTCTGCCCTACGTGCTGGTCAGTCATATCGTCATCATTGCCGCCGCCGCTGCCACCATCATCGCGTTCGAAGCACTGGGCTTGTGGCATATCGGCCGCATGTCGTCAGGCGATTTCAAGCTCTTGCTGGCCGGCGCCGCGATTGCCCTGGGCTGCCTGTTCACTGCATGGAACATGTTCAAGCAACTGGGCCTGATGCTGCAGATGTTCGAACCTGTGCCGATGGATGCACTGGGCCGCACGGTGTCGGAAGCCGAGAGCCCCGCACTCTGGCACTACGTGCGCGATTTGGCTGACCGCCTGGGCGCGTTGGCACCCGACCATATCGTGGTGGGCCTTACCGAAGGCTTCTACGTCACGTCGCACGACGTACTGCTGCAACCCGGCACGCAAGTGCTGCAAGGTCGCACGCTCTATCTGCCGCTGCCGTATCTGGCAACCTTGGACCGCGACGAAACCAGCGCCATCATCGGGCATGAACTGGGTCACTTCGCCGGCGCCGATACCGAATACAGCCAGCGTTTCGTGCCCATCTACGACGGCGTGTCGCGCAGTTTGCATGTGGTCGCGGGCTCGATCATCGAAGGCGATCTTCTGCAACGCACGATGATGCGTCCGGCGTTTCTGTTTGGCGTGTTCTTCATGGAACAGTTCGATCACAGCGTCAATCACTGGAAGCGTGAACGGGAATTTGCCGCGGATGCCACCGGCGTGCGTGTCTCGAGTGCCGAAGCGGCGGGCGCGGCGTTGGTGCGCAGCGTGGCCATGATGCCGCGCATCGATCACACACTGGCCGCGCGCGCCGAGGCGCCCGGTGCCACGGCCGACGACGCCATCACGCAGCTGCTGCGCGAGCTCAGCGAGACGCCCTTGACCGCGCCGGACACGCATCTGGCCGAACGCCTGCCTCACCCCACCGATTCGCATCCGCCCACGCGCAACCGTATTGAGGCGCTCGGCACAACGGTCGACGCTGTGTTGGCCCGCGGCCTGCGCCCGGTGACCGAAAGCGACGGCTTGCGCATGCTGGATGGCTATCTTGGCGACAGCGACGCGATTCGCCGGGCGCTGTCGGACGACTTCGACGCCCACATGAAGGCGCAGGACGAGGAAATCACTGAATTGCTCCAGGCGCACGCCAGCGCCGTGCAGGACGAGACGCGCTTGACCGAAGGCGCGCGCAAGCAGGGCATTTTTCACTATGTACTGGGCGGGTTCTTCGTGCTCGTCAGCATATCGATGATCGTCTTCGGATTGATGTCGGCCAACACGCTTGGGTCATCGCTTCAAGTGATGCTGATCGTTGCAGGGCTTTTCGTCGCTCTTTCCGCCATTCTGATCTGGCGTGGACGTCTGTACATCGTCGAGAACGACAAGGCGGTGATCACGCTCACGCCGGATCATTTCCTGATTACCAATGTGCCCCAGCCCTTGCCCATCGCCCATATCGACGACATGGCCCTGCAAGTGGGTCAAGGCGTTCGCATCACCCTGACGATCGATGCCGACGCGCCGATGCCCACTGTGCTGCCGCTTAAATTAGGCACTCGCGGCGCCAAGCTCAATAAACGCAAACGCACGTTGACGATCCTGATGGCACAGGTGTCGGCCAACGGCGAACGCATGAAGCCCGATCAACTGCTCGACTTGCTGTCGAACTATCTCAAGGCCGGCCAGGCCCGCCATCTTCTGAAGGATCGGACAGTCTGATCGGCCATGCACAGCACGCCATCAGGCGTGCTGTGCATGGCCTGGCGTGGCGTGCCTCGCAATGCTAAAACCGCACCTCAGGCGGTAGAGCACGCCGGGCTGAGACGCTTACCTCAATGCGGCGGCTACCAGCCCGACCCGCCGCCACCGCCACCCCCGCCGCCGGACGATCCGCCGCCTGACGAGCCGCTGGACGACGACGAGCTCGACGATGACGAGCTGCTCGACCAGCTACCGCTCGATCCAGGCGCGCTGGACGACGACGGCGTACTTGCTGGGCTCACATCCCGGCTCACCTCACGCACCATATCCGACGGGTCGCGCTGCATCATGTCGTGGCCGCCGTAGTTCCGCTGCATCATCTCGAGCGCAGCCATCCCCGCCACGCCCGCAAACAAACCTGAGAACGCAGCCGCCCACTCGCGGCCCACATCCAGCGCCACCGCGTACGGCAGGCAGCGCTCATACACCTCGAGCTTTTCCTCCGGCGTGACGAGTGCCTGCAAACGCGGCCCTTCTGCCAGCGTCAGGTACTGCTTGAAGCCTTCAAGCTGATCCAGGATGCGATAACCCGCTTCGGTGTAGCCGCGCAGCACGGTAAATCCGCGAATGACGGTCGGCACCAGCACCATCGGCAACACCACGGTTAAAGCGACCCACTGGCCGCTGAACAGCATGTGCAATTGCGCGAGCAGGATAAAGCCCAACATGGGCACCGCCATCATCACGATGAAGATGGTGGCAACGACGCTGAAGCCGTTCTTGCGCCACGAGCGGATGTAGAACGTCATCACCGCCATCCAGAAAATCGACATCACGACGATCACGCCGTAGGCCGGCGATCCGGGTTCCTGCCACCATGCAGCGGCGATGCACGCCACCACATAGCCCAACCACAGCATCAGTCCCCGACCCGCCCAGGGGCTGCTCGACACGAACAACTTCTTGTCCCAGGTCTTCTTGAGCGTTGCCTGCGCCTGCTCGCGCGCATCGCTGAAGCGGCGATTCTCCAGCCCGTCGTTGTCGAAGGCCAGATCCTTGCGAAACAGCTTCTTGAATATCACGCCAAGAATCGGATCCGTTGCCGCCTCATTGGCGTGCTCGCCCTGCTCGAAACGCGTGCCGGTGTCGGTCTTGCGCATGCGCATGGCACGCAGCGAGATCAACTCCAGCATGCCGACCACATACGAACGGTCGTCATAGGCTTGTCGCACGATGTAGCGCGCCGACGGTGCCGACACGCCTTCCGGCGCCTCGTACAACGGCACGATCATTGGTTGCGACGTTCGGCGCACGCGCCGGCGCGCCAGCCAATAAAAGCCGGCGACCACCACGAACCCGAGCAACGCGACCGCCGTACCGATGTTGTCGCGTAACGCATACAGCCAGATCTGCAGATCCGAGGGCGCGTCCACGATGCCCTTGGGCCACGCAGCCGCCACGGTCAGACCTTCCTCGATCCCCAACGGCTCGGTCGTTTCGAACGATACGCTGCCGGATCGCCGATCCGTCACGCGGGCGTCTGCCGCTGTCGAACCTTGACGCCCGGTATACACCGCCGTGCGCAGGATCTCGCCGGCCTGCGGCAGCGTGATGCGCGCGCTTGCACGATCGATGGGAAACACCCATCCCGTGCCCGTCACGTTCCAGTACAGCTCATCGACGTCACTGAAGAAGCCGACCTGGCGTGTGGTGCGGTATCGGATCACATACTCGTGCGCGCCCCGCTCCAGCAAAACGTCGCCGCTGCCGATGCGAATGCGCACGCCATTAGTCAAACGCTCGGTTTTGAAGGGCTCGTCGTGCCCGTCGCGAGACACGCCCAGCACGTCAAAGCCCATCACCACGCTCGTGCCATCAGTGCGCCGATAGCGCGTCGGGAAGTCGCGCAGAATGCCGCGCGAGATATCGTCGCCTTCGGCAATCAGACGGATCCTTTCGCTCACGATCAGGTCACCGTTCTTCTGCACCGCGATGTCGCTGAAGAAATCGGTGATACGTTCGTCCGCGCGTGCGCCGCTCACCAGCGTCACGGCCAACAGCAATGCGCCAAGCCAGGCTTTCATGATGGCGTCCCGCTCAAAACTTGACGGCAGGAACGGTGGCCGCTGCCGGGTCGCCAAGATCGAAATACGGCGCGACCTTGAAACCGAAGCTCGACGCCACGATCACGCTGGGAAACGATTCGACCAGGTTGTTGAGTTCGCGGGCCGTACCGTTGTAGTACCGGCGCGCCATCTGCAGGTGATCTTCGATCTCGGCCAGTTGCTCTTGCAGATGCAGGTAATTGCCGTCCGCTTTCAACGCCGGATACCCTTCGGCCACTGCAAACAACCGCCCAATGGCGCCGCTCAAGGCCTTCTCGGCCTGCGCCTGATCGGCGACCCCGTTGGCGTTGATGCTCTGCGCGCGTTTGGCGGCGATATCTTCGAAAATGCCCTTTTCGTGTGCCGCATACGACTTAACGGTCTCGACAAGATTGGGGATCAGATCGACACGCCGGCGCAGTTGCACATCGATGCCGCTCCAGCCCTCGCGAGTCATGTTGCGATGACGCACCAGACTGTTATAGAGCTTGATCACATAGAGCAAGACAACCACCGCGACCGCAATGGCCACCCAGGCGCCGATAGACATGGACTTCAATCCTTATTGTTGTGACTCGATGCGGTGCATTGGCGCGTACGCCCCCTCCCGCAGCGGGTAGTTAACCCCAATCGGATGAACCATGGCGGCGACATTCGTTACTGCAGGCAACGAAATCGATCGAGATGCATATACGTGGGGGGTTCACTATGATGTCGGATTGTTCACGGAGTACATCGCATGGAATCGTTGACCACACAGGGCATCCACATTCCCCGCCTAGGCCTGGGCACCTTCAAGATGGAGGGCGACGTCTGCCGGTCCGCCGTCGAGAGCGCCATCGAACTGGGCTATCGCCACATCGATACGGCCACGCGCTATGGCAACGAAGCCGCCGTGGGTGAGGCGCTGGCCAATATCTCTGTGCCGCGCGGCGACCTGCACGTCACCACCAAGGTCTGGCACGATCAGCTCGCCCCTGATGCCATCCGGCGTTCGTTCGACGCCAGCCTGAAAAACCTGCGACTGGACTACGTCGATCTTTACCTGGTGCACTGGCCCTCGCCCAACATGAACCTGCATGCGATCTTCGAGACGCTCGCAGAGCTACAGGCCGAAGGCCGCACGCGCGCGATCGGCGTCTGCAACTTTACGGTCGACCTGCTGCGCCAGGCGATCGAAGACGTGGGCGCGCCGATCGCCTGCAATCAGATCGAATATCACGCGCTGCTCGATCAAACCCCGGTGCGCACCTATCTGGCATCCAAGTCGATCCCGATCGTGGCCTACTGCCCGCTCGCGCAAGGCAAATTGACCGACCATCCCGCCATGGCCGAGATCGGCAAGAAGCACAATGCCAGCGCCGCACAGGTGGCGTTGCGTTGGCTGCTGGATCAGGACGGCGTCCTGGCCATTCCGAAAGCCTCGCGCGTCGAAAGCCAGCAGGCCAATCTGGATGCGCTCAAGGTGAAGCTGGATGACGACGATCGCCGCGCCATCGCGGCCTTGCCGAAAAACGAGCGTTGCGTGAATCCGGATTTCGCGCCTGCGTGGGACTGAAGCCCATCATGCCCGGTTCGTGTTCGACGTACGTCCGGGTATTGCTCCCTTAACGCCCGCCCGCCACATCCACCACGGCGCCGTGCACATACGACGCCTGTGGCGAGGCCAACCACAACACCGTTTGCGCGACCTCTTTTGCACTGCCTGATCGCGCCATCGGTACGGCGGTCTTGGCAAGCTCGCGCACGTGGGCCGTGCCACCGTGAAGGTCGTGGATATCGGTCTCGATCAATCCGGGCCGGACGGTGTTCACCCGGATACCTTCGGTGCCCACCTCCTTGGCAAGCGCAAGCGAGAAGCTGTCGATCGCCCCTTTGGTCGCGGCGTAATGGCTGCCCCCTGCCATGCCACCCAGGCGCGATGCCACGGACGACATGTTCACGATGGCACCCCCTGCGCCGCCGTGCCGGGTCGACATCCGCCGCACGCCCATTCGCGAGCAATAGAACATGCTGAAGACGTTGGCACGAAACACGCGTTCGAGCGTCGCCGCGTCCATGTCTTCCACGCGGCAACTGCCCAGTACCCCGGCATTGTTCACGAGCACATCCAACCGTCCGAATGCGCGGTCCACGACATCGAACAGACGCTCAACATCGTGCGGCAAACCCACGTCGGCCTGTACGGCAATCGCGGCGCCACCCGCACCCACGATGTCGCGCACCACCGCGTTGGCCGCCGCCTCGTCGTTGCGGTAGTTCACCGCCACGCGATAGCCCTCGACTGCCGCCAGGCGCGCAACGGCAGCGCCGATTCCCCGGCTGGATCCGGTCACCAGAATGGTTTTCGTCATTGCGGTTCGATCCCTGCTTCCTTGACCAGTTTGGCCCACTTGTCGATTTCGGTCGCGATAAACGCTTTCAAGGGGCCCGGATCCTGATAGGCGGGTGCGATGCCGTTGGCGATCAGCCGCTGCTGCAACGCCGGATCGTCGAGCGTCTTGCGTGCGGCCATCGTCAGCTTGTCGGCCACGTCCTGTGGCAGCTTTGCCGGACCGACCAGCGCAAACCACGCGGTGATCTCGAAGCCTGGCAGTACCTTGGAAAGCGGCGGCCAACCTGGCGTGAGTACGCTCTCTTCCCTGGCGGTGACCGCGATCGCGCGCAAACGGCCGCCCTTGGACTGCGCCAGCGCATTCGCGGCGTCGACGAAGGTGAAATCGAGACTGCCACCCAGCACATCGTTTACCGCGTCGGGAATGCCCTTGTACGGCACGGCCAGCACATCCAACCCGGCCATTGACTTCAACATTGCCAGCGACACTTGCGAACTCGACGATCCGTAGCCCGCCGAGAGTTTGCCCGGACGCGACTTTGCATAGGCAATGAATTCTTCAGTGGTCGTGGCCGGAAAGTCCGATCGCACCATCAGCACCAGCAGGTTCGAGCCCAATCCGGCGATCGGCGTGAAGTCCTTCAAGGGATCGTAGGGCAGTTTTTTGAAGAGGCTCACATTGGCCGCGATCGCGGTATTCGCACTGATCATGAGGGTATGGCCGTCCGGCGCGCTTTCGGTCAGCGCCGCCACGGCGATGATCCCCTGAGCGCCCGGCTTGTTTTCGACCACCATCGTCTGGCCCAGCGCCTTCTGCATGTCGCTACTGACCAGACGCGCCAGTTGATCGGTTGCGCTGCCGGCCGGGAACGGCACCAGCACTCGAATCGGCCGATCCGGATAGGCGTGCGCAGCGCTGTCGGCAAACAACGCCATCGTCAATAACGTCGCGCAGGCGAGCGCGCTTCGAAGCAAAACATTCATAGTTGTCTCCTGCTATGCCGTCCTGCAGACGGTCTGTTTCGACATGCGCCTAGACGTCTGTTTGCCCCTGCGCTTGGGGATGCGCCGCCGGCACCGCGATCGGCAACGTCAACAGATGGAATGACAGCGATTTGCCGTGCGTATCGAGATTGAGCGAGTCGTTGACGCCGCCATCCAACACATCGTCGAGCACGAAATTCATGGCGGCGATCTTGGGCAGCAGATAGCGTGTGACTGCCGTGGGTCGACGATCGGCGAACAGTGCCATCACTCGCGCCTCGGTCACCTCCGCCACCAACAGCGAATAGTCTTCTGCGCGATAGGCAATCACGCTGATATTGGAGCGGTTGCCTTTATCGCCCGTGCGCGCGTGGGCGAGGCGATGCAGGAGCACCGTTTTGTTGTGGTCGCTGGACATGATGCGGTCACTCCACAAAATGAAAGGACGCGGGGACATGCTCGCGCGGAATCAGGCACGACGACGTCGAAAGCCGTTTTCGCTTGGCCAGCCGCACGCCGCCGCCACCCGCCGGACCGCAGGTGTAGAGCGCGTCGACTTCACGCAGCAACCGATCGATCTGGTGCTGCTCCGCATGCGCGGCCGCGATGCGCAAGCGCACCTCGGTGGCATCGCCCGCCGGTTCCCGCGCCAGGGCAGCGCCGCGATCGTCGCCCAGGATGCTCATCACGCCGATCAGATCGAAACGCAACGTAAAGTCCTTGCCCAGCCGCTTGCGGATGATGTCGGCCGCCAGTCGCGCACGTGCTTCGGCGTTGGGGCCCGCATACGAGATCTCACCTTCGCCCAACCACCCTCCCTCAAAAAACACGGTGGCTTTCAGCGTATCGGTGCGGGGGTGGCCCTTGATGCCGGTCAATCGAACGCGATCGGGCCCGATTTGCTCGACTTCGACTGCGCTGAAATCCGCCACCACATCCGGCGTGATGTACGCAGCCGGATCGTGCACTTCGTAAAGCATCTGCTCCTTTACCGTGCGCGGATCCACCAGCCCCCCGGTGTGCGCGGCCTTCGTGATCACGCAGCCCCCATCGATGTCGATCTCGGCGATCGGAAATCCGGGGTTGTGCACATCCGGCACATCCTTGAAGCCCGGATCGGCAAAGTAGCCGCCCGTGACCTGGGCGCCGCATTCGAGCAGATGACCCGCCAGGATGCCGCCGGCCAGCTGGTCCCACTGATCCTCGCGCCACTTGAACGCCGCCATCGCCGGCCCCAGCACCAGCGCCGAATCGGCCACGCGTCCGGTGATCACAATCTGTGCGCCGGCAGTGAGGGCGTGAGCAATGCAGGCGGAACCCTGATAGACGTTGGCGCTGACCAGCTTGCGATCGCGCTCGGCTGGCGTCAGATGTTTGAGAAGTTCCTCCATGCCCAACGGCGTCGACATATCGTCACCCTCGACCACCGCAATCCGGGGCGCCGGCAAACCCAGCTCCTGTGCGAGCCGCTTGATGTGCCGCGCAGCACCGCGAGGATTGGCCGCCCCCATATTGCTGACGATGGGAATATCGTGCTCCAGGCAGCGCGCCAGCACCGGCCGCAATTCCAGTTCGAGCAGGGGTTCGTAACCGCTGTCGGGATCGTCCTGCCGCATGAGTTGCCGCAACGCCAACGTGCGCTCGGCCAACATCTCGAAGATCAGTGCGCGCGGACCATCGTGCGCGATCAAGGTGTCTACCACCGGCCCGGGCGCGTCGACCCGATCGCCCGAAAAACCGGCGCCCGCTCCCACCGCAATGGTGCGCATGGTTGTCTCCTGTTGTTGTCGCTTAATTATCGGAAGCGCCTATCGTTCTGTAAAATTAATTTATCTGCACAATTCATTAGTCAATATGATTAATTTCAGCGGTCGAGCGTTGCACGCGTTTCTGGTGCTTGAAGAGTGCTTGCAATTCACAGTGGCGGCCAAGCGGTGCAATGTGTCGCAGTCAGCGTTCAGTCAAACGATCGCCAAGCTCGAACAGCAGGCGGGTGCCCGGCTCTTCGATCGCAGCACGCGGCAGGTCGCGCTCACCGCGGAAGGCAAACTCTTCTCGATCAGCGCCCGCCAGCTTGCCTTCGATATCGACGCGGCGTTCAAGAATATCGGCGAGCACGCCGCGCAGCGCCGCGGCAAAGTGGCCCTGGCAGCACCGCCCTCCCATCTTTCCGAATGGCTTCCCGCCATCATTGCGACCTATCGGCGCGAGCATCCGGGCGTGCAGGTCAGCGTGTTCGATACCTACTCCGATCGCTGCCTGTCGCTCGTACGCGAGGGCTCGGCCGACTTCGCGCTCAATGCCCAACAGGGCAACGATCGTGAGTTCGAGAGCACGTTGCTGTTTCATGAAAATTTCTACCTTGTCTGCCGACAGGACCATCCGCTGGCCGCACGCAAACGGCTCAATGTGGCCGACCTGGCGCAGGTGGACTTCATCCATACCGTGCGCAGTGGCAGTGTGTGGCAGCAGCTCATGCCGGTGCTGCGCGCGGTGCCGATTCGCGATACCGGCATCGAAGTCGAACACTTCACCACCCTCGCCGGGCTGATCGTCCATGGCTTCGGCGTGAGCGTCATGCCGCAGTTCAGCCTGCCCACCTTTCACAACGCGGGACTCGTATCCATCCGCCTGCGCGATGCCGGACTGAAACGCCCGGTGTACTTGGTGTGGGCGCGCGGGCGCAGCCTGTCCATTGCGGCTCACACCCTGATCGGCATGATCAAGCGGCAAAAACCGGTTTGACGCACTGCGCGGGACGAACCTCGGGTTTCCGATAGGTAGGCCATTTCATGCGCGAAGGCCGTGCGTCTGCTCCGCTGCGGTTAACGCGTCGGCGCACGCCTCGCAAGCACCGATTTACCTATGACGGCAGAGGTTTGGCGGGAGCTTCCAGCAGGCCGCGCCGGGCGCTTTCAGCGCGAGCACCAAATCAACGCATACCAAATTGGTATGAGGAATCCCCCTTTTCGCATTTGACCCGTATGGAGACCGGCTCGCAGAATGGTCTCGCACCGTGGCCCTGCCCGGATGCCATTGCCGATTTCACATATCGTCATCACAAGGGGAATACTCGTCATGAAGCTTCGCACCCACGCCGTCACGACCGCCCTCGCAGCCCTCTGTTGCGCTGCCGCCGCCGCTGCCTCGGCACAAACGCTGTACGTTGCCGCTAACGGTGGCTCGACCGAGAAGCTGATGAAGGAAAAACTCTTTCCCGAGTTCGAGGCGGAGAACCCCGGCGTGAAGGTGGTGCAGGTCACCGGCACGTCGACCGAAACGCTGGCCAAGATGCAGGCGCAGCGCAACAAGCCCGAGATCGGCGTGGCCGTGCTGGACGACGGTCCGATGTGGCAGGCGTTGCAGCTCGGTTTCTGCGACCCGATCCAGGCCGACACCTTCAAGGGTCTCTACGACATGGCCAACATCGACGGCAAGGCCCTTGGCGTCGGGCTGGTTGCCACCGGCCTGGCCTACAACACCGAAGCCTTCAAGAAGCTGGGCTTGCCCGCCCCCACCTCGTGGGAAGCGCTGGTCGATCCCAAGCTCAAGCAAAAGGTGGTGATTCCGTCGATCACCAATACTTATGGGCTGCACACGCTCGTGGTGTTCGCCAAATTGCGCGGCGGCAGCGAAAAGAATATCGAGCCGGGCTTCAAAGCCATGGTCGACGAAGCCGGCCCCAATGTGGTCGCGTGGGAACCGGCGCCGGGCAAACTGGCGGAGATGTTCCAGAACGGCAGCACCATCTTGGCCGCGCATGGCAGTGGTCGCGTCCAAGCCTTGAAGAACACCGGTTTCCCGGTGGAGTTCGTTTACCCCAAGGAAGGCGCGGTGGCGTTGCAAGTTGCGGCCTGCGCAGTCAACAAAAGCCCGGAGCCCGAGCTGGCGCAGAAATTCCTGAAGTTCATGGTGCGCCCCAAAACGCAGGAGCTGCTCGCGCAAAGCGAAGGCTGGGGGCCGACCAACACCGAAACCAAGCTGCCTGAAGACGTGGCCAAGCGCGTGCCTTACGGCCCGGAAGCCGTGAAGAACATGCAAGTGATGGACTGGACCACGATCAATGCCAAGCGCAGCGAGTGGACCACCCGCTGGAACCGCACCGTTGAACGTTGATCTCCGGTTGATTGACGCCCGGTTGATCACTTCAGATTGATCACCCCCGGTTGACCACCCCGGGTTGATCGCGCCCGGGACGGCGCGCTGCCGTCCCGCTGCCATGTACGCCAGTCGCCTCGAAAAGGACTCGCCATGACTTATCTCCAACTAGACGGCCTGAACAAGCGCTACGGCGACATCAACGTCGTCGAAAGCGTCAGCCTCACTGTCGAACAAGGCGAGTTCGTCTCTCTGCTCGGCCCCTCCGGCTGCGGCAAGACGACCACGCTGCAGATGATCGCGGGTTTTACCGAACCCACGCGCGGCCGCATCCTGCTTGAAGGACGCGACGTGACCCGCGTGCCGCCCGAAAAGCGCGGCATGGGTATCGTCTTTCAAAGCTACGCCCTCTTCCCTCACATGACTGTGGCCGAGAACATCAGTTTCGGCCTGGAAATGCAGGGCATGGGCGCGGCCGACCGCAAACGCCGCATCGGCGAAACGCTGGAACTCGTGCGCCTGGGCGGGCTCGGCGATCGCTATCCGCGCAATCTCTCGGGCGGCCAACGCCAACGCGTCGCGATTGCGCGCGCCCTCGCCATCCGGCCCAAGGTGCTGCTGCTCGACGAACCGATGTCCAATCTCGACGCCAAATTGCGCGAAGAGATGCACGTCGAATTGCGCAATATTCAAAAAACGCTGGGCATCACCACCATCTTGGTCACGCACGATCAGGTCGAAGCAATGATGATGAGCGATCGCATTGCCGTGATGTTCGGCGGCGAGCTCGTGCAGGTGTCCACGCCGTTCGACGCCTACGAAAAGCCCGAGTCCGCCTTCGCGTCGGGATTTCTGGGCAAAACCAACCGCATCGACGGGCGCGTCACCGTGCGCAACGATCGCTGTTGCGAAGTGCAGTCCGGCACGCTCTCGATGAAGATCCCGCACAACAACCGAGCCTGTCCGGAAGCGGTTCAAATCTACGTGCGCCCTGAGAAGATTCGTCTGGTGTCGCCCGAAGAAAGCCGTATGACCAGCACCGTGAGTGCACGGATGTTCCTCGGCAGCCACTGGGCGCTCGAGGTGGATGGCGATCTGGGACGCCTGCGCATCAGCGTGCCCAATGTGGGTGTACCGCCCCCGCAGGAAGGTGAACCGGTGCATCTGGGCTGGCAGGACGACGACATGCGCATCCTGGCGCACGAGGCCAATCATGGCTGATTCCACTGCCATGTCGGCGCCGGTTTCCGCGAGCGGCCGGCCCCGCTTCAATCCCAGTCCGTTCTATCTCGCAAGCCCGGCGCTGCTGCTTTTCGTGGGTCTGCTGCTGGTGCCGCTCGGCCTCACCGCCATCCTGTCGTTCTCGGTATATGACAGCGCTGTGGGCGTGGGCCAGGGCTACACCGTCGCCAACTATATCGAGGTGCTGTCCGATAGCTACTACCACGAGATCTTTCTGCGCACGCTGTTGATGTCGCTGGCTGTGACGGTGATGTCGATCGTGCTCGGCGTACCCGAAGCCTTGATCCTCTCGCGGATGCGCAGCCCGTGGCGCGCGATCTTCCTGATCGTGATCCTGGCGCCGCTGCTGATCTCGGTGATGGTGCGCACACTGGGCTGGGCCATCCTGATGGGCAACGAGGGCCTGATCAACACCGCGTTGATCACCCTGGGCGCCACGCAGACGCCATTGAAGATGCTCTACACCATGACGGGCGTCACGATCGCGCTCACGCATGTGCTGATCCCCTTCATGATCATTTCGATCTGGGCCTCGCTGCAAAAGCTCGACAGTTCGGTCGAACACGCCGGCCTGTCGCTGGGCGGATCGCACGCCACCGTCATGCGCCGCATCATCCTGCCGCAGATCATGCCGGGCATCCTGTCGGGCGGCATCATCGTCTTTGCGCTGTCGGCCTCCGCATTCGCCACCCCGGCAATCCTGGGCGGGCGACGTCTGAAGGTCGTGGCCACCGCCGCGTATGACGAGTTCACCGGCACGCTCAACTGGCCGCTGGGCGCGGCCATTGCCGTACTGCTGCTCGTGGGCATGCTGGCCGTGATCCTGGGCAGCAACCGCTATATCGAGCGCCGTTACGCGCAAGTCTTCGAGAGCTGAGGAGCCGCACCATGAAAAAGAACGGCTGGCTTGGCCTGACCTATCACGCGTTGTTCATCGCGTTCATTCTCGCGCCATTGGTAGTGGTGATCGCCGTCTCGTTTACGTCGCGCGGCTATATCTCCCTGCCCACCGACGGCTTGTCGCTGCGCTGGTTCGAAGCCATTCTCGAACAGCGCCAGTTCATCAATGCCTTTCTCATGTCGTCATGGCTGGCCTTCGTGGCGGCCACCGTCGCCATTATTCTGGCGGTGCCTGCAGCACTGGCGTTGGCGCGCTACCGATTTCCCGGCCGCAGCACATTGATGGCGTTTTTCCTGTCGCCATTGATGATCCCGCACGTGGTGATGGGCATCGCATTCCTGCGCTTCTTCAACCTCGCGGGGTTGAGCGGTTCGTTCGGCTGGCTCTCGATGACGCACGTGATCGTCGTCTTTCCCTATGCCCTGCGATTGACGCTGGCGTCGGCCATCGGCATGAACCGCGATGCCGAACTGGCCGCACGCTCACTGGGTGCGGGGCCCGGCACCGTGTTTCGCCGCATCGTGCTGCCGCTCATCGTACCGGGTGTGGCCGGCGGCTGGATGCTGGCCTTCATCCAGAGCTTCGATGAAGTCACCATGACCATCTTCGTGGCCACGCCGGGCACCACCACGCTGCCGGTGGCCATGTACAGCTACATCTCTCAAAGTATCGACCCGCTGGTCGCCTCGGTCTCCACCGTACTCATCGTCGCCACGCTCATCGTGATGGTCGTGATGGATCGGCTGGTGGGACTGGATCGCGTGCTGGTCGGAAAAGGGTAAGCATGCAACATACGAGCGACATCATTATTCTGGGTGGCGGCCTGGTCGGCTCTGCCTGTGCCTACGGGCTATTGCGGCAAGGGCTGAAAGTGGCCTTGCTCGATGAAGGCGACGTGGCCTTTCGCGCCTCGCGCGGCAACTTCGGCCTGGTATGGGTGCAAGGCAAAGGCTACGGCACGCCGCAATATGCACGCTGGTCGCTGGGGTCGTCCAAACTCTGGCCTACGCTGGCAGCCGATCTCCTGCGCGAAACCGGCGTGGACGTCGAGCTCAAGCAGGACGGCGGTTTTCATTTCTGCCTCACGCAGGCCGAATTCGAAGAGCGCGAGCAACGCCTGCAATCGCTGCGCGATGCGGTCGGCGACGACTACCGCTACGAGATGCTGCCGCAAGCGGCACTGCACGAGCGTTTGCCGGCAGTCGGGCCCAACGTATACGGCGCGAGCTATACGCCCATGGACGGCCACGTCAATCCGCTCAAGCTGTTTCATGCCCTGCATCGGGCGTGCGACATGAGCGGCGCGATGTATCACGTCGAACGCCGTGTCGACAAGATCGAGCACGACGGGCAAGCCTTCTCCGTGAGTTCGGGCGGCGACACCTGGCGCGCGCCGCGCATTCTGCTCACGGCAGGACTGGGCAACAAGGCGCTGGCCGAGCAGGTCGGCCTGCATGCCCCCGTGGCGCCCAATCAGGGCCAAGTGTTGGTGGGCGAGCGCGTGCAGCCCTTCCTCACCCATCCCACGATTTACGTGCGGCAAACCGACGAAGGCACCATCCAGATCGGCGACTCGCTGGAAGACATGGGCCTGGACGATACGACGCGCACCGAAGTGCTGGCGCGCATCGCCCAGCGCGCCATGGTCTGCTTCCCGCAGTTGTCGGGCTTGAATGTGATTCGCAGTTGGGCCGCGCTGCGCGTGATGTCGCCCGATGGCTATCCCATCTATGACGCATCCTCGACCCACCCCGGCGCCTTCGTCGCCACGTGCCACAGCGGCGTCACGCTGGCGGCGGCGCACGCGATGCGACTCGCACCGTGGGTGGCCGGCGGCCCCAAGCCCGACGAGCTCGACACGTTTTCCGGCGCCCGTTTCCTGGATCCCACCCGAGAGTTTCACCATGCCCACTGAGCTGTTTACCGTTTTGTCTCAACCCGATGCGGCGCCCAGCGTCCGCATTCAATTCAACGGCGCCGAGAAACGCGTGGGCGCCGGGCTCACCGTGGCGGCAGCACTGCTCTCCAGCGGCGAATCGCGTGTGCGCGCCTCGCCCGTCAGCGGCAAACCGCGCGCGCCCTACTGCATGATGGGGGTGTGCTTCGAATGCCTGGTCGAGATCGACGGCGTGCCCAATCGCCAGAGCTGTCTCATCCCCGTGCGCGAAGGGATGTCGATTCGCAGCCAGGAAGGCTATGCCGCGCTGGCGCCCCAGGAGGTCCTGCATCATGAGTGAATCGGTGGATGTGATTGTGATCGGTGCCGGCCCCGCCGGCATGGCGGCTGCGGCCACGGCCGCACGGCATGGTGCCAGCGTGGTGTTGCTGGACGAACAAAGCGCGCCCGGCGGCCAGATCTGGCGCGGCATCATGCAAGCGCCGGCGGCACGGCTCGATCGCTTGGGCACGGACTACGCCGCGGGCAAGCCCCAGGCGCAGTTGTTTGCCGCCTCAGGCGCGCGCCACATCACGCGCGCGGCGGTATGGCAAGTCAACCGCGACGGCATCGTCAACTATCTCGAAGACGGCGTTTCGCACAGCATTCGCGGCAAGCATGTGGTGCTGTGCAGCGGCGCCATGGAACGCCCGTTTCCGATTCCGGGCTGGACCTTGCCTGGCGTGATGACGGCCGGCGCGGCCCAAATCATGCTCAAGAGCGCGGACGCCGTGCCGCAGCAACCGGCTGTATTGACCGGCTGCGGACCGCTGCTTTATCTGCTGGCGTGGCAGTACGTGCGCGCGGGCCAGAAGATCCAGGCGATCGTCGACACCACCACGAACGACGACTATCGTCGCGCCCTGCCGCACCTGCCCGCTGCGCTCGCCGCGTGGCCGTATCTCAAGAAAGGCCTGGGCTTGATCAACACGATCAAGCGCGCCGGCGTGCCGTTCTACAAAGGCGCCAGTGAACTCGCCGTCGTCGGCGACCAAGCGGCAAACGCGATCACTTTCAAGGCGGGAGGCCGCACGCATCGGCTGGAAACGAATCTGGTGCTGCTGCACCAGGGTGTGGTGCCCAATACGCAATTCACCTGGTCGCTGCGTGCCGCGCATACGTGGGATACCGCGCAATTGTGCTGGCGCCCTGACGCTGATCGGTATGGGCGCCTGAGCGGCATCGAACGCGTGTTGATCGCCGGCGACGGCCGCGGCATCGGCGGTGCCACTGTGGCGAGCCTGCAAGGCGAACTCGCCGGGCTGGCGGTCGCCATGGATCTGGGCATTGTGGCGGCTGAAGAAGGCGCCAGGCTGGCCGCGCCGCTGCTGGCAGGCGTGGACAAGAACCTGCGCATCCGCCCGTTCCTGGATGCGTTGTATCGTCCCAAGGACGCCAACCGCATGCCGGCCGACGACGTGCTCGTGTGCCGGTGCGAAGAAGTGACTGCCGGCGCGATTCGCAGCTATGTCGACATCGGCTGCGCAGGCCCCAATCAGACCAAATCGTTTGGGCGTTGTGGCATGGGACCCTGCCAGGGACGCCTGTGCGGGCTGACCGTGACCGAGGTGATTGCCCAGGCACGGGGTGTGTCGCCCGCCGAGGTCGGATACTATCGCATCCGGCCCCCTATCAAACCCATCACGCTGGCGGAACTCGCCGCCACGCGCGAAGATTTTCCAACCGCAACATCTGGAGTTCAACCATGACAGACATCACCCGCATCGAATCCAACGCACGTATGAGCCGAGTGGTCATCACCGGCGGCATCGTTTACGTGGGTGGACTTACGGCCGGCGATGCCACGCAAGACATCAAGGGCCAGACCGCCCAAGTGCTCGCCAAGATCGAAGAGTATCTGGGCAAGGCCGGCGTGGACAAGACCCGTCTGATCTCGGCGCAGATCTGGCTGAAAGACATCGAACGCGATTTCGCCGGCATGAATGAAGTGTGGGACAAGTGGCTTTCCGAAGGCACCCAGCCCGTGCGCGCCACTGGCGAATCGAAGCTGGCCCGCAACGATCTGCTGGTCGAAATCATCGTTACCGCCAAAGCGGCCTGATCGCGCAAGCGAATCATGAACCCCAAGGAAATCGAGGCGTTCCGGGCAGTCATGCTGTCCGGCTCGATGACCGTGGCGGCGCGGGATATCCACACCACGCAGCCTAATGTGAGCCGGCTCATCGCGCATCTCGAATATCAGCTCGATATGAAGCTGTTCGAACGAGCCGGCAACAAACTCACCCCCACCGACGAAGCGATCGCCTTCTTCAAAGAGGTGGAGCGCTACTACCTCGGGCTCAAAACGCTCAAGGACACGGCGCACAACATCAAGCGTTTCGGCGCCGGACGCCTGCGCGTGGCCACCGCGCCCGCATTGAGCGTGGGCTTTCTGGCGCGCGTCGTCACCGAATTCACCAAGCACTGCCCCGGCGTCACCCTCTCCATCCGCACCAATAATTCCGCCTCGATCGAGCACCTGGTGGCTTCACAGCTGTGCGACATCGGGCTCGCCGTTTATGCCGGTGTGAATGCGCAGAATGCGGTGATCGCCGAGAAGGTTGCCGATCCGCGGGGCGTGTGCGTGCTGCCGGCCGATCACCGGCTGGCGAATGCCAAGACGATCAAGGCCAGCGACCTGGCCGGCGAGAGTTTCATCTCGCTCTCACATCACGATGGCATGCGCGAGCGCATCGATGCCGCGTTTGAAAGCAAACGGGTGTCGCGGCAGCTCACGCTCGAAGCGGACTTGCTGTCGTCGATCTGCAGCATGGTGGCGCATGGCCAGGGTGTGAGTGTGGTCAACCCGATCACCGTGCGAGATTTTCTGCACCTGAACATCGTGGTTAAGCCATTTACGCCGTCGATCGGATTTCCGATCATCATGCTCACCCCCAGCCACCGCCCCACCGGCGTGCTGGCGCGTACGTTTTCAGATGCCGTGCAAACGGTGCTGGCTGAAGATGGGCATGGGATGGCGCGCGGCAAGCGGGCGCCGGCGTCGCAACGATAGCGCGCTGCAGCGTTGAACGCGGCCCGCCAGCCGGTGTTCCTCTCCCTGCACGCCAGCCCAATGCCGCAGGTCAGAAACGACTGCCGAAAAAGTGCGACAGACTTGCGCCCGCCTCGTAGCCGGCACTACGCATCCGCCGGCCGCCCGCCCGCCGCACCTCCGAGATGGGCAGAGGCATTTCGTCGTCGCTACACTGTCCCAGCGTCAATGCAGCAAGCGCTTTGCCGAATACCGTGCCGGGCGCGATGCCGCGGCCGTTGTAGCCGCTGATCGACACCATATTCGGCCCCAGTCGATAAAAGCGCGGCAGTGCATTGGACGTCATCCCGATCCAGCCGTACCACTGATAATCGAACGACACGGGCGCCAGTTGAGGAAAGAGCTTGGCGAGCGCGCGACGTCCCCAATCGTGATGAATCCGCGTGCCGGCAGAACGCAGCGCGCCCACGCTGCCGAAGACCAACCGGCCCTGTTCATCGAGCCGGAACGACGACAGCACATTGCGTGTATCCCAGGCGCCTTGCCTGCCCGGCAGGATGGCCGCCCGCTGCGCGGCCGTGAGGGGCTGCGTGGCCATATTGAAGTAAGGCAGTCTTACTAATTCGCCGGCCACGGTATCCGCCGCATCCAGGTGGGCACCGTAGGCGCCAGTGGCGACGATCACCGAATTTGCCCTAACCTCGAGGCCATCCGCTGTGGTCAGGCGCCAGGCGTCCGCCATGCGTGCAGTGTTCACGATCCGGGTCTGTGTGAAGATCTGTGCCCCAGCATCTGCTGCAGCGCGCGCCAGTCCGCGGGCGTAGGCGAGAGGCTGGATCGTGCCCGCACGCCGGTCCAGCAGCGATCCACGATAGGCCTGGGTGCCGAGCAGTTTCGCCGTGCGCCGCGCGTCGATCAATTCAACCGGCGCACCCAGCGCTTGCCACTGTCGGGCCCGCTCGGCGATCTCGCGCATCCCGGCCGCCCCCACCGCGCAATGCAACGTCCCCTGTTCGACGGCCTCGCACGCGATATCGAAGCGGCGAACCAGATCGAACACCACACTCGGGCCCTGGCCGAGAAACGTCAGCAGCGCGCTGCCTTTCGCCTCGCCAAGCGCCTCTTTAACGGCGTGCGGTCTGACCCACATGCCCGCATTCACCAACCCCACATTGCGACCCGACCCCCCATGCCCGATATCCATATGCTCGAGCACGGCCACCTTGGCGCCCTGCTGCGCGAGATGCAGGGCTGCCGAACACCCGGTATAGCCACCGCCGACGATAGCGACGTCTACCGCGATGTTCTCCGACAGGATCGAGCCGCGTTCAAATGGCGGCGCGGTGGCCTCCCATAATCCGCGCGTACCGTTACCGTCATTCATATTCGATTCCCGACCCATCAACGTTGCCGCGTCGCTTGCGGTGCATCCGACTTGGCCTTTATTGGCTTTGCAGGTTGTTATCCCGAATGAACTTGCCCCACGCCACCGATTCGGCCATGGCGCGCGCCTGAATCTGCGCGCCGCTCGTTTTCATCGGCACCAGGAACAGCTCGTCCATGCGCTGCTGCGTGGCGGGATCATTTACGAACGCCTTGACCCCTTCATCCAGGCGCGACACGATGTTATCCGGAATCCCCTTGGGACCGATCAAGGCATACCAGCCCGGCATCGGCGGCAGATCGATCTGTTGCTCGGCGCTCGTCGGCACATCGGGCAGCGCCGCAATGCGCTTGCTTCCCAGCACCGCAAGCGCAACCACATCGCCATTCTTGATTTGCGAGAGTGCGGTGTTCACCACACTGACCATGGCATCCACCTCGCCGGACATCACGCCGGTCATCGCCGGCGCCGAGCCTTTGTAGGGCACATGCGTCAAGCTGATCCCGGTCTTGGCGGCCAGCATCTCCATCGTCAGATGCGTCATGTTGCCCACGCCGGCGCTGCCGAACGTCATGGCCTTGGGCTTGGCTCGCGCGCGCTCGATGAACTGCGCGAGGGTTTTGATGCCGCTGGCCTTGCTCACCACAAGCACATAAGGCGTGTCCGCCACGGGTGCGATATACGTAAAGTCATCCGTTTCATAAGGAACGGACGGATAGACGTGCTTGTTGAAGCTCACCTGCGACACCCCGGCCAGCGCGATCGCATACCCATCCGCCGGCATGCCCGACAACGACGAAATGCCGATGATGCCGTTGGCGCCGGCGCGATTCTCGACCACGATCGATGCCCCCAACGTCTTGCCCATGCTCTGCGCCATCAAACGTGCAAGCACATCGCCACCCGAACCCGCCGACTGCGGCACGATCAACCGGATCGGGCGATCCGGAAACGTGTCCGCCTGCGCCAGGCCGGCCCCAACGGTCAGTACTGCGGCCGCCATCAGGCGGGAGAGTGTCTTGTACATGGTCGTTCCCCTGGATTTTGTAGACGGCGCTTACCTAACCTCACTGGCCAGCGAGCGCTCAGAGAAATCTTAAAGAGGGGTCAATAAAAATCACAATACGCAATGTGGAAGGAGGCATAAGGCGAGGCTATACAACGTCCGGGAATACCCATGGCGTCGCTCTTGTCGCAACACGTCGAACCGGGTACTGGTTTACGCAGACTGGCGCCATGCATCGCTTCCACCTATGCATGCTTCCAGATTTCGTATTTATCACGCGGTCGACATCGTCATTAAGATTTCCCGTGCATTCACTGAGCCCCGAGACATGACCGATTCCGACCGAAACAGCGACGCGTGGATTGAACGCCCGAGCGCTTACTTTGAACGTCGTCCGCCCACATTCAAGTGTCCCGCAGCGCCCCGGTCGCACTATTTGCCCATGCCGGATGGCTGCCGGCTCGCCGTCGACATTTTCTTGCCTTGCGGGCAGGACGGCCAGACCGCGCCGGGTGCGTTCCCCACGCTGGTTGTGTTTACGCCCTACAACCGGCGGTTCGATCTCAAGCAGCCAGGCGCCGAGCCGAGCCCAAACACGGCGATCTATCGCGACATGTTCGTCCCCCGGGGCTACGCGCTCGTGGTGGTGGATGTGCGTGGCACGGGCGCAAGCTTCGGCACGCGCGACAGCATGCGCTCCCCGAAAGAGCGCGATGACTCGTACGAAGTGGCACAGTGGGTCAGCAGCCAGGACTGGTGTAACGGCGCGATCGGTTCCACCGGCATCTCGTACCTGGGCGCCGCAGCGTGCTTTTTTGCAAGCACCGGCCACCCGGCCATCAAAGCCATTGCGCCGCTGTTTGGCATCTCCGATTTGTACAGCGAGCAGCTCTACCCCGGCGGCATGCTGTCGCGGGTGTGGGTTGAGGCCTACGACGATCTGATGGCGGCGCTCGATCACGCCAATCGAGGACTCGCCTCGCGTTTTGCCTACTTCAACGACCCGAGCTTCAATGGCCCGGCGCCCGTCGACGACGACACCGATGCCGTCGCGCTCAAGGATGCCCTGATCGCCCACCGCGACAACTTCCGCTTGAAGGAGCTTGCACCGGAGCTCCTCTATCGCGAGAAGCCGCTCAGCTACGACGCGCACATCGACTCCTCCAGCTTCAGCCCGTATCGCTATATAGACCTGATCCCGCCGGACGTGGCCGTGTACTCAGTATCGGGTTGGTACGATGGCGCCGGCTATGCCAATGGCGCGATCTCGCGGTTTTTGTCGCTGCCGAACCGACACAAGCACTTGTTGCTCGGCCCCTGGGATCACGGTGCCCGAACGAACATCTCACCCTGGCGAGATCGTGCCGGCGCCGCGTTCTGCATGTATGGCGAACTGCTGCGATTCTTCGATCGGCACTTGCTCGGTGTGCACGCGAACGCCGCAAGCGAGGCGCCAGTCCATTACTACAGCGTGCATGACGATCGCTGGCACAGTGCGCAAACCTGGCCGCCTGAGCACGCGATCGAAAAACTGTGGCTCGACGAATCCGAGCAACTGTGCGCGACGCCGTCCAGTGCGTCACCCTCCAACCCCAAGCCGGCCCGCGACATCCAGGTGCGGTTCGACTGGAGCAGCGGGCAAAATACGCGGTACGAACGATTGGGCGCCAAAAGCGTGGATCACTACTACGCTGACTGGAAACAAAGAGAGCAGCAACTCGCGGGATTCAGCACGGCGCCCCTGCGCCGCGATCTGCCCCTGGTGGGTCATGTGGTGGCGAACCTGCACCTTGCCGCGTCGCAACCGGACTGCGCGCTTTTTCTCTATCTGAGCGAAATCACGGAAGACGGTGAGATCCACTACATCACCGAGGCGCTGATCAGGGCACGACACCGCAAGGTCGTCGCCAGCCCCGGCAACTACACGACCACGTGGCCCTTCCACAGCTTCAGCGAAGACGACGCCGAAAATCTGACGCCAGGCGTGCCGGAATGGATTCGCTTCGCCTTTCTGCCTATCGCCTGGACCCTTAAAGCAGGCAGCCGCCTTCGGCTCTCCATCGCCGGCGCGGATCAGGAGCATTTCCCGCAGGTGCCGCCCGGCCGCCCCCCGCGGTTGAGCATCACCCTGGGTGGCGAAAACGGCTCCCATATCGAGATGCCGGTGGCGACCGGGCAAGCAGCGGCGGATTGATCAGCCTTATCAGACGGATGGGCGAAGCAGTTCGACGCCCTCCCATTTCGCGCTTTGCACCATGCGCTCAACAAGCGCCAGCACCGATGCCTCCACCGATGTACTAGCCAGGCTCAGCCGGGCCGAGTCCGACACGCACAAGCTCGCTCGGCGCGTCAACTGCACATCGCTGATCCGCAAGCTGATCAGCGTGTCGTCGTGTTCGCCTGCCAGCGACGACCACGGCAAGATCGACCATCCCATGCCATCTCGAATCGCCGCCAGCAAGAACGAGACAGCGCTGCTTTCCGCAACCAGCGATTTCTTCAGTCCGGCCGCAGCAAACGCGCGATCCGCTAGCACACGAATCGAGTTCGGAAAACTGGGCAGCAACAGCGGCAACTCCGCCACTTCGGCCAGTGTGATGCTTCGCCGCACACCGCCGATGGGACGCCCGACAAGCATCAGATGCTCTTCCAGCAAATTCACCACTTGCATATCGGTGCGGCCATCCACATCCATGGCGATGGCCATATCGAGTCGTTGTTGTGCCACCGCCTCGGCGAGATCGGCACTGGAGGCCTCGATGATCTCGAGAATGATGTCGGGATAGGCCGCCTGGATCTCTTTCACCAGCGGCAAGGCCAGCAGCCGCGAGCAACTCGTGGGCATCCCGAACCGCACCTTGCCCGACGGCACCTCTTTCTTGCGACGTAGCGCGGCCCTGGTTTCGTCCATCTGACGAAGCACTTTCTTGGCTTGCAGATAAAGCACCTGACCGAGCTCGGTGGGCCGTGCACCTTGCCGGCCGCGTATCAGCAACGGCGACCCAACTTCGGCCTCAAGATTAGAGACATGTTGGCTCAGCGATGGCTGCGAAATATGCAAGGCATCAGCTGCAGCCGTCAAGCTCTGCATTTCGACGATGCTCACAAAGTAGCGTAGCTGGCGCAGATCCATGGATTTATCAGGTGTTTGACGGCGAAGAACGTGCCGCACCTGAATTGACGAATCGCGCGATCTCGAACGAATCTATCACGTGGGCAGCGGATGCCCGCAAGCTTACCAGCGTTGAGCGGTCATCCCACGCGCTACGCGGCTTTCGTCCGCCAGGCATCGTGCCCAAACCGCGCAGGCGACAGCCCCTCGATCGGCACCTTGCTCGCCCCGTCCAGCACCAGTTCCGACACCGCCCTGCCCGACGCCGGTCCCAATTGAAATCCGCTCGCCGAAAACCCGCAGGCATACACCAGCTTCGGTAAGGTGGTGCTGTAACCGATCACCGGCAGCTTATCCGGCGTAAATCCTTCAACACCCGACCACGCCCGATTGAGCGACACGTTCTTCAAGAACGGAAACAGATCCGTCACGATGCGGGCGCTATTGGCGAGCCGCGAAAAGTCGAGCTCCGCATGCGCGGCGTCGATGTCCACCTCACAATGCAATTCGCCGCCGATCACCACCGTGCCGTTGTCGTACTGCTTGAATGACAGCCCGCGCGAGGTTGCCCCCACCACGGGATCCACGAAATGCGGCAGGCGCTGCGTCACCATCAGCATCAAGCCGCCAGGCTCGACCGGAATCGTCTCGCCCAGCTCGTGTGCGAGCCGGCCGGACCAGGCGCCGGCCGTCATCACCATATATTCGGCGCCCACCGTGCCTTCGGGCACGCCCACGACCCATTTGCTGCCCTGTTGCGCCATGCTCGACACGCGCCAGTTTTCGATGAACGTGGCGCCCAATCTTTGCGCCTCGCGGCGAAACGCGGTCACCGAGCGATACGGCACCGCAAACCCGTCGGATTTCACCCACACCGCGCCCGTCACGTGCGGCGATACCGCAGGCAAGATCTCGCGGGTGGTCGCAGCATCGATCAGCACTTCGTGGTGATAACCCTGCGATGCCAGGAGCGCCACGCGCTTTTGCAAAATCGCGATATCGGCTTCGCTCTCGGCGACTTTGATCTGACCACCGGTATAAAAGCCCAGATCGCGCCCGAAGCTGTGCGACAGCTCATGCCACAAGTCGCTCGAGGCAAGGGTGAGCGGCATTTCCTGTATCGGGCGGCCCAGCGTGCGAACGCCGCCCGCGTTGACCCCCGACGCATGTCGGCCAGGATAGTCGGCCTCGATCACCACCACGCGCGCGCCACGCTTGGCCAGGTGGTAGGCCGTGGAACAGCCGTGAATGCCCGCGCCGATGATGGCGACGTCGTAGTCGGTATGCCACATGGCGCGATTCCCAAAGAAGAGAGTTTTACTCTACCCAAGGCACGCGCGCCGAGCCAATGCCAATATGCGAGGGACGTATGTGGAAAATGTATGGTCGCCTGATCGGCACGGCTCTTGGGGGTCTGCATGACCAGCTAGCCGCTGCAACCACCTAGGATGTGTGGCCAGCTGATCCATACGGCCACCTATGCGATCAAATGGGTTCTCGAACGTCGACCGACGCCGGTTTGGCCGCACTGATCACCTTCCCCGCCGGGCCGGAGTCTTGCCGAGCAACCGGTGTAATGAATATCGACAACGCAAGGAGTCATCATGAGCAGTGTTTTCATCGTCGGCGCCGCCGGCAAAATCGGCCATCGCCTGGTCGAGCGCCTGGCCAAGAAAGGCCATGAACCCTTGGCGCTGCATCGCAAACCCGGCCAGGGCGATGCGTTGAAGGTATTAGGTGCGACGCCCGTTGCGGGTGATCTCACGGCACTGGACGCCCCGGCGCTGGCCCAACTTATGGCCGGCAGCAAAGCGGTCGTATTCACTGCCGGTGCGGGCGGTGCCGGCATGGAGATCACCAATGCGATCGACGGGCGTGGGCTGGAAACAACCGTGGATGCCGCGCAGTTGGCCGGCGTCAAACGCTTCGTGCTCGTGTCGGCCTTTCCAGATGCCGGACGCGGGATGACACCCTCGGAAGAATTCGAGAACTACATGGCCGTCAAGAAACGCGCGGATATCTATCTCGTTAACACCGATCTGGACTGGGTGATCGTGCGCCCGGGCACGCTGTCCGATGAGCCCGGCACGGGCCTCGTTCGCGCAGACGTCGCCATCCCGTATGGCAACGTACCGCGAGATGACGTGGCTGCGTTTCTGGCGGAGATCATCGACCACCCGACGGTCAATCGCATCATCATCGAGCTCACGAAAGGCGAGACCCCGATCGAGAACGCCCTGGACCGGCTACACCGCAGTTAGCGGTACCACTGATCGGCAGCCAACAACTGCCGATCATTGCACTCACCATTTCATTTCGCCTTTGTTGACCTTGGCACCAAGCTCCAACGCCACCATCAAACCGGCGTCCGGATAAGCGGCCTTCATGGCATCGATAAGCGCGGCGCTGTTGGCCGCCTTCGGCAACTCAACGTCATAGCGCGCGAGATAGCTCTGGCTCCACGTAATCTGCGACGCATCGCGCGACACACCCGGCAAACTGTGGCCGGCAATCACCGTCACAGGCGACAGTGCTGCCATGCCGGCAAGTTTCTTGTTCCAGTCGGCGCGCTCCTGCACGCTTTGCGCATCGGCCGTCCACAGATGCAGATTGCCGTACACATTCACGCCACCGGCGATCGCCTTCAGCGACGGGATCCACACGTAGCTGCGATGCGGCTGGCTGTCATTCAAGCCTTTGATCTCGAGCTTCTCGCCTTCGAGCATGATGGTGTCGCCCTGCAGCACCTCGGGCAGCGGCACCGACTTCGGTGCATTGGCACCCATGCGCGGACCCCACACCTGAAGCTTCGTGGCCAGCGTGGCCTCGATCTTCTTCAACGTGGGCGCGGTGGTAACGACTTTAGCGTCGGGGAAATACTGCTTCAGCACTTCAATGCCAAAGTAGTAATCCGGATCGGGTTGGCTGATGTAAATCGTCTTCAGCGTTTTCTTGCTGTCCAACACCATGGCAACGATGCGCAGCGCATCGGCGCGGGTGAAACCGGTATCCAACAGCACGGCGTCCGTTTTGCCCGAAACCAGTACCGCGTTCACATGAAAACTACCGGCGTCGGCGTTGTAGACCTGCAGCGTGAGCGGCGTGCTTTGAGCGAGTGCGTCGTGAGGCACCGCACCCAATGTCAGGGCAAAAGGAGCGATGAGGCTGGCAAGGGTGGCGGAGCGCATGTTCATGGCGAGACCTTCAATGTAGGGATGAGTGACGCCACTTTATTAGGACTACCCCAGTAGATAAACAGTAGAATTGTTGAATCTTTATCTACCAAATCGAGCTAATTGTGGATCGCCTTACCGCCATGCAGGTGTTCGTGGAGATCGCCGAACGCAGCAGCCTCACCGACGCGGCGCGCGTACTCGACATGTCGCGCGCCATGGTGTCGCGCAACCTCGAAAGCCTGGAGCAGTGGCTGGGCGTGCGCTTACTGCATCGCACGACCCGCCGCGTGAGCCTTACCGATGCCGGCAACGAAGCACTGCAACGCTGCCGCGATGTACTTGCCCTCACTGGCGATGTGCAGGCGATCGCGGGCGTGCGCCAAGCCGCCCCGCGCGGCAAGTTGCGCATTGCCACGAGTGTCTCGTTTGCGCAGGCGTTCCTGGCTGACGTGGTCGCCACATTTCTCGACAGGCATTCCAAGGTCGAGATCGAGCTGCTGGCGCAGGAGCGTTCAGTCAACCTTGTTGAAGAACGCATCGACCTGGCCGTACGCATCGGTAACGCACCAGACAGTGCATTGGTCGCGCGCCGCTTAGGCGTGTGCAGATCGGTGCTGTGCGCGTCGCCGGCGTATTTGCGTGCACACGGCATACCGACCGATCCCGCGTCGCTCGAACAGCACTGCTGTATCAGCCATGCGTATGTGGGACGCAATGAACTTCGGCTGTCGCAGAAGAAGCAGATGATCAAGGTTCCGTTTCACGGCGCGTTGCAGACCAACGAATCCACCGTGGCGCGGCACGCGGCATTGCGTGGTGCAGGTATTGCCTTGCTGCCGACATACCTAGTGAGTGCTGATCTGCGCGAAAATCGATTGGTTCGCGTGCTGGCGGACTATGAGCCGGAAGCGTTGGATATTCATGCGATGTACTTGTCACGCCAACATCAGCCGCCGTTATTGCGAATGATGCTGGATCATCTGGCTGAGCAATTCAGCCAGAGCGATGCGCCTTGGGATCATGGGGGCAACGGCGATGCCCCTTTAGCAGATGGGCGGAGAGCTGCTGTTAAGCGCACAAACGCGAGGTCGAGCGCAGGTGCAGGTGCGGAAGCAAGTGGTGCGAGTGCCGGTGACATTTCAAGTGCAAGTTTGAGTGAGGCTTCGACCGCAATTCAACATGCGAAGCCGCATGAGAAACCAACATCGCGATCACAGTCTCGTTCAACTTCGCGCAAGAAATAAGCGCGACTGTTGCGCTCAGATCAAGAGTCTTTGACCCGGCGACGGGTGTTTCTCAACCCTCGCGATGGCCATACTGAACGCCTCACAGTGCAAACACACAAAGGACATCGATCATGGCCATCTTCATTACCGGCGCTTCGGGATTCATCGGCGGCTCGATTGCCCGCCACTTTATCGACGCGGGCTATGCCGTTCGCGGCCTCGTGCGATCAGAGAGCAAGGCCGAACAGTTGAAGGCCATGGGCATCGAGCCTGTGCTCGGCACCCTCGACGACAGCGATCTGCTCACGCGCGAAGCACGCGCTTCTGAAGGCGTGATCAACGCCGCCGACAGCGATCACCTCGGCGCCATCGATGCCTTTATCGAAGGCCTGCAAGGCACCCACCGCCCGCTGATCCACACCAGCGGATCCAGTGTGATCGGCGACGACGTTGGCGGTAACGCGCTCTCGCCAAACATCTTCGACGAAGACACCCCCCTCATCGTCGAACCCAAGAAAGCCGCGCGCCACGCCATCGACGAACGCGTGCGCGCCGCCGCCAGCCAAGGCATCCGCTCGATCGTGCTGTGCAACACCATGATCTACGGCACCGGTCGCGGCTTGCATCCCGATAGCGTGCAGATCCCGCCGTTGTTGAATCAGGCGCGCAAGAACGGCGTGGTGCGTGTGGTGGGCGAAGGCGTCAATCGATGGTCGAATGTACACATCGACGACGTGGTCGCCTTGTACATGTTGGCGTTTGAAAACGCCCCCGCCGGCAGCTTCTATTTTGTTGAAAACGGCGAAGCCTCGTATGCCGAGATTGGCGCCGCGATCGCGCGCCGGTTGAACCTGGGACCCGTGCAATCGTGGACGGTGGACGAAGCCGCCGCCGAATGGGGCCGCGGTCACGCGCAGTATTCGTTTGGCTCGAACAGCCGCGTGCGGGCAAAACATGCACGATCGCAACTTGGATGGCAGCCCACGCACACGTCGATCACAGCGTGGATCGAGAATGAGATGCCGCTGGCTTCGGCGTAAACGTTGACGTTGACGAGGGACTGGCTGACAACTGGAGTAGATGGCTGTCTCGGCGACCGTGCGACGCGGTTCAGTGTGCCGTCACAACCAACACTTCCGCCATCTGCCGGCTCACCGTACGCATGCGATGCAAAAGACTGGAGTCGAAATAAATCGAGTCACCCGCCTCCAGCCGCTCGAGCCGTTCACCCAGCAACACTTCAACTGCGCCCTTGAGCACGAAAATGAGCTCCTCACCATCGTGCGGCGAGGTGGTATCCGGTTCTCGAAAGGCGCGCGGCGGATGCACCACGAACGGCTCCATCTTGCGCAGCGGCCGCTTACCCGCCAGCGACTGATATCGGTGGCCGTTCGCGCTAGCCGCATCCGACAGCTCACTGCGATCCGCCACGCGCACCACACTGATGTTGTCGTCAACCAGCGACGCCTCTTCGCCTATTAACTGGCCCACGCTGATGTCGTAAGACTGCGCCAGCTTGAGCACCGTCGAAATCGACGGCTCGGCCAGGCCACGCTCAAGTTTCGACAGATAGCTCTTCGTTAACCCAGCGCGCGTGGCAAGCTGCTCCAGAGAAAGGGCGTGTTGCTTGCGCAGCGCTTTAAGGCGATGGGAAATGGCGGTCATGGGCACAGCTCGTCACAGGGGTCGCCCGATTGTAGTGCCCTGCCGCTTTTCCCTGGAGGCGTTCAGCTCAACACATCGCCGTGATGCTTGAGGGCTTTGCGAGCGTAGTACGCAAAACCCACCTCGCTGCGCTTCGGCGTCAAGATCCAGTCGTGCGCCTCCTGGCCCAGCGCGCCGTCCAACGGTTTGATCTGCCCGGCCGCCATGGCCAGCAACTGCATTTTTGCGGTGCGCTCGAACTGCAGCGCTAGCAGGCACGCCATCTCAACACTCTCGGCTGCCACCAGCATGCCGTGATGAGCAAGCAAAATCGCGCGCTTATCCTGCAATGCCTCGCTGATAATGCGCCCTTCCTCATTGCCGACCGGAATGCCCGGCCACTTCTCAAGAAACGCCACATCGCCATACAACGTGCAGTTATCCATGTGCGAGACTTCCAGCGGAACCTCCAACATCGACAACGCCGCCGCATGCAGAGGATGCGTATGCACGATGCACTTCACCTCAGGGCGCGCACGATAAATCCACGAATGAAAGCGATTGGCCGGATTGGCCATTCTTTCGCCTTCAAGCACCGTCAAATGCTCATCCACCTTAAGCAAATTGCTCGTGGTGATCTCGTCAAACCCAAGGCCCAGCTGCTGCGTGTAATACGTACCCGGCTCATCCGCGCGCGCCGTGATCTGCCCGGCGAGGCCCGAATCATGGCCACCGTCAAACAGAATGCGGCATGTCAATGCCACGCGCTCCTTCAAACTCCAGGACGCGTCGGCATATTTGCTCGCCATCTCCGCCTGGGCTTTTTTAACGAGGTCGTCCTTCGTCATAAGCATGGTGTCTTGCATGGTCGTCTCCTTATCCATAAACCGCTCGGTGCCCGCAACCCTTTAAAGGGCGCAGGCACCAAAAGTGATGCTTCAAAATCTGTGAGGCAAATAAAGGCTATTCCAACTTGATATCGGCACGCTTGACGATGTCAGTCCATCGCTCGCGTTCACCGGCAATAAACGTCTGATATTCACTCGCGCCGCCTGAATACAGCTGCACGCCTTGTGCTACAGCGCGGTCCTGCAATGCCTTCGACGCCAGTGCTTTCTGCAACGCCGCGTTGAGCGTGGTCACCACCGCGTCCGGCGTGCCTGCGGGCACGTAGAACGCGCTCCACGAACTGATCTTCAGCGCCGGCTGATTCACATCGGCGTTCGTCGGCACACCCTGCGCAGTGGGCAACGATTCATTCGATGCCAACAGAATAGCGTTCAGTTTGCCGCTTTTTGCGTGAGGCATCACCACAGGGATGGCGTCCATCGTCATATCGACCTGTCCGCCCACCGCTGCATTGACTGCTTCCACACCGCTCTTAAATGGGATGTGGACGATGTCGATGCCTTCAGTAAGCTTCAAAAGTTCCAGACCGAGATGCGGCGAGCTGGCGTTACCTGCGGAGCCAAAATTGAGGTTGCCGGGATTGTTCTTAGCGTAGGTCACAAACTCGGCGTAGGTTTTCAGGCCCAGGGATGATTGAACGGCCAGCACGAACGGCGCCCCCGATACCAACCCGATGGGCTTGAAGCTGGTCTGTGGATCGTACGAGAGCTTGCTCATGATGAGCGGATTGACGACTTGCGTGCCCACCGTGCCCATGAACACCGTGTAACCGTCTGGTGCTGCTGTGGCGCCGATCTGAGCGGCGATTACGCCACCTGCGCCAGGGCGGTTCTCGACCACAACGGTTTGGCCAAGGGCCGTACCCCAGGCTTCGCCTACATAGCGGGCGACGATATCTGTGATGCCGCCTGCACCGAACGGGACGATTAGGCGGACGGGATGGTCTGGGAAGGCAGCATGCGCTCCCGACGAGGCCGCAGCAATCGCCAGTGCGGCGAATCCTTTGATGAAAGCATTCATGATTTCCCCTTGTGCCCAGAAGATCCAAGCGTCGACTTTTCTATGACACATCGTGTCCTATGGAGGACTTTGTGTCAAATTAGGGGAAATACTTAATGCTATCGATCAGCCATCCTGGCCTGAACTCTGGGTAGCTCCAGCATTAACACGATATGGAAGCAGATACGAAGCTTTTCCGATTAGCTTTATCGCGTGTCAGTTGTCGACCCTTCCCGGCTCAATCCATCCGACCAAGAACCTCGTTGGTTCAGAGCCACCCCGATCATTAAATTTTTCGTGCCTGATGGCCGTTAATGTCGACGCAGCTTGTGCAAGCCACGGAAAAAATAAGCCGTGTTCGACATCATCTCCATTATCTTGACGATTGGCGCTCTGATCGCCTGGGGCATTGATCGTCAAAAGAAGAAGCACAACGCGTTGCTGGCGGAGTTTCGCGAGCACAACCAGAGGCTCGGCACGTCATTTCCGGACACCAGCATCGACAGCGAACTGATTCTCATCGACAAAGCCAAGAAACTCGCCATCGCATTCGATCCGGAATCCAAAAAAATCTGCTTGGTGCTTGGGCCAAAGGATCACGGCGAAATTCTCGACTTCTCGTTCATTCGGCAATGGCAGCTCAAGTGGACCGAAAGCAACGGCAGCAACGGGTATTCGCTCAAGGATGTCCATTTCGACTTTTCTACGAACGACCTCAGAAGACCGTTGATAAGGGTCCCGGTCATGGGTTAAAGGCTATGGCGACACTTGGAATAGCCGCCTCGGAATTTTGTTTAACGCTTGAACGGCAGAAATGCGCTCACCAGCACACTGATGTCAAATTAATGCCGGCAATCATGGCGTCCGGCACGCTCGCCATTAAACCTAAGTTACAAGAGCGAGTGCGATGACGATAGTCCAGATGGATTGCGCTCCTGATAGCATATAAATTCGATGGGGACGATTTACGAAGGTCTGCTAACGACCTATCGCGGTCAATGGGAGACGATTTGTTATGACCGCTCACGATTCGGAAGTGGCCATACGGAGGCCACGACCACACGTGGTTGTGCCCCAAGCTCAAGGTCGACTATCCGTCAGGGGAACCGAGCGGCGCGAAGGAACGGCAGGCACGCTGTTTAAAACGAGTATCTGACTTCATTTCCACCCATGGTCAACTTCTTGTAATTCGCTCGCAAGCTTATGTGCAGCTCGGAATTTGTCCATCAAACGGTTGGTTTTCCGAATGCGTCAAAAAACTGAATCCCAGACTATCCGGCCCCTTATTGTTGAGTTAACATTCTCGTTAAGTTTTCAACGTCACGGTTGTGTCAATGAATCAGCGGATCGGCTACGCGCGGGTCTCCACAGAGGGCCAGCACTTGGACTTGCAGTGCAACGCGCTTGCGCAGGCGGGGTGCCACGTCATTTACTAGGAAGCTGCAAGCGGCAAAAACGCCAAGCGGTCAGAGTTGGAGCAATGCCGCAAGGCTCTCCGCAGCGGCGATGCGCTGGTGGTGTGGCGGCTTGATCAGCTCGATCGCAGCATGCCAGACTTGCTGCAAATTGTGCCGGATCTTGAACGCAGCGGTGTCAGCTTCGAGAGCCTGACTGAGAAGATCGAAACAAACAGTGCGGCGGGTTAAGCTCGTTTTCCACGTCTTTGCTGCACTTGCGGAGTTCGAGCGCAGCCCGATTCGCGAGCGTACCCATGCTGGGCTCGCCGCGGCGCGTGCGACAGGCCGCTCAGGTGGCCTCAAGCCCAAGCTGGGGGAGAAGCAGGTGCGCGAGATCAAAGCGCTGCTGCGGGAACCGGAAATCCTAGTAGCCGACGTGGCCCGACGCTACTGCGTGTCCTGAACTACCCTGTACAAGCATGTCGGTATCGTTGCCCCACGGCATCCATGACGACGCTTTTGTGATTTTTCCGCCTGGGCGCATGATTGTGGATAACCCATGCCAATGCAAACATCGCGAGACGCGAGATTGTTGCCGATTGAACGGAGGGGATGAGTGGACGAAGTCAAGGCGAAAGAATGGGAGGCCAAGTTTCGTGGGCAGGCCATTGACGGTTGGAAGATCGAATCTTTGATTGATCACGGCAAATCGGCGGCTGTCTTCAAAGCGGCGAGTGAAGACCACGGTAAGCTGGCAGCTCTTAAAATATTTGATGATGAGCTCATCCAACGCTATGGCGACGAGACACAGCTAAAGAAAATCGAGCGCGAACTTAGCCTGAAGGGACAGCGCCATGCGAACATGGTCGGGATCTTGGGTGGCGGATTCCATACACAGAGTAGCAACCACTATATCGTTATGGAATATCTTGACGGGCCCAGCCTCAGCAAATGTCTGACCAAGGTGCCTGAGGCGAATATCCCGAGCCTTATCGAACAGCTCGTGTCGGCTTGCGAATTTCTTGAGGCCAATCAGCTTGCACACCGTGACATTAAGCCGGCGAATATCGTCTTGCTGGAGGATATGAGCCGCCTTGTGCTTCTCGATTTCGGCGTATTGAAACCTGTCGGTGAAGCGGGGCTAACCGACACTGATGGCCAGCGTCTATTCGTTGGAACTCTCCAATATAGCTCGCCAGAATTCCTCTTACGTGATGAGGAGGACGATGCCGATGGATGGCGCGCGCTCGCCATCTATCAAGTCGGTGCTGTGCTTCACGACCTGATAATGCGTCGCCCGATCTTTGAGGAATTCGTTAATCCCTATGCGGCGCTGGTCAACGCGGTGCAGCACGAAACACCCAACGTCGCAAGTGAAGGGGTGCCCTCCTATCTCATCGACGCGTGCCAAATGGCGCTGGTTAAAGATCCCCAGAAACGATTGGCGCTGGTCAATTGGGAAGCATTTCGGCCGCCGGTCACTGCTTCGGTCGGGGACGCTGCGCGACAACGGATTAGCAAGCGACTGCTGTTGGCTGACGCTCAGTCGGAAGCCGTCGTGGACGATGGGCCAGCCGTGGCCGAGCTGCTTGAAACCGTGATTGATGGATTGAAAGTCGAACTCCGCCGTATCCGACAGGCTAATTCGAGCATCATGCCGCCGTTAATTGTCACGCGTGGGCCAAAGCGAGTGCCGGTGCTCGACATTAGGATTGGTGCGTCTGCGGAATACAGCTTGGCGCGTGACGTCTGTATGGAGATTGCCGTAACCGTGATTGACGTTGAGGCTCAGGCGGTTCGTCTAGAAGCGCGAGCCTCCGTGCCCTCCGGTGATGACCAAGAGCCCTTGGGGCTCGTCAGCATTTTCAAGGGTCCTTATAGCTCAGGAGCCACCAGCGACCGCGTGGAGACCGCCGTCCTTGTCGCTCTCGATCAGGCGCAGAACGGAATAATTGGCCAGCTAAGTCTGGTTGACGTGGGGGGCGATTGATGGAAGCATCATGGTGGAAAAACATCGGCGAACTCGATGATGACCAGAAGAAGGCAATAGCGCTAGATGACGATCACGATCATCTGATCGTGGGGCCACCGGGATGCGGCAAGACCAATTTGTTGCTTCTTCGGGCAAGCTACCTGCACGCCAAAGGAGTTACCAATATTAAGGTGCTGGCGTTCGGCCGCGTCCTGCGGGAATTTATTTCGTCAGGCACCGAGCATTATCCGTTCGCCGCTGACAAAGTGCAGACCTTCGTGCGTTGGGCGTATGAGATGCTAGCCGCCAATGGCATCAAAGTAGACGATAGCGATGATTTTGACGAGATGAGAGCGCGTTTGTTCGCGGGGCTGGCGAAAGCTTCCGCCAAGGGTGCCGCAGAGAACGTGTTCGACGTTATCCTGCTCGATGAGGCGCAGGATTATTCGGCTGAAGAAGCCGAACTTATCCGGTCGTTCGGGGCAAGGATCTTTGCCGTTGGCGACAATAACCAGCGGATCACCGAACAGTCGGGCGCGCTTCAGCGGCTCGAGGAGCTTGGCGCGAGGCGTATCGAACTCAAGCATCATTATCGCAACGGCATAAAAATTTGCCGAGTGGCCGATGGGATCAAGAATTTGCTGGACAGTGCGTCCGGCATGGAGGCGACGTCGAACTATGATGAGGCCAGTTACCCATCCACCGTCGACATTGTGAGGAAGGCAGATCTGCCCCTGCAGGTTGCCGACGCGGTTGCCCGCATCAAGGTCCAGTTGCAGGCTTATCCGGGCGAGATGATCGGCGTTCTGTGTCCACGCGCCGCGGAACTAGGAGAGGTGGCTGACCTTTTGAGCAAAAGCGACATTGCCGGCGCAATGCAAGTCCAACGCGCCGGCAACTATGATGCAATGCTTCCCGACCGCCCAGTGATCGTTACCACTGTGCAAGGGGCAAAGGGTCTCGAGTTCCGCGCGGCGCATATGATCGCCGCGGAAAAGCTCAAGAACTACAAGACGCAAAGAAATCTTACCTATACGGCCGTGACGCGCGCAAAGACCACATTGGTTGTATATCATCAATCCGACCTTGCCGGCTATTTCGAGAAAGGCATTGACGCCTGCTCGATCGCTATGGCCGTCGAACCGAATCTGAAGGATCTATTTCTATGACCACTTTGGAGAGGGTTCGCCTCAACCGTGAAGATTTTGTCGGGTGGCTTGGAAAAGCTTTATCGGGTGCGGTTGCTTTGCCTCGAACATCAAGCGCCGGATCGGCAAAGCCGACCGACGTCACGCTCGCTGCTCCTCGCCACGAGATCGAAGCGTGGCCGATCATCTGCATTGATCAAGGACAGATACATGACCTGTTCGCCTTCCTTTCCACCTACACGAAAGTGCGCCCGTTTTCGGCCTTCTTTCGCGTACTCCCCGTCGAGTTGATTTCGGTGCTCGAGGAACGCGCGTCGGCAAGCAAGAACGACCTCGCCCTTGCGAAGTGTGTTGCCGGCGCAGCGATGGCGGAAGCGTGGATCGCCTCTGCGCGCGAGTCCGATCGCCCTAAAAATGTGTTTCCAGTGTTACTTGCATCGCTCTCGTCAGCGCTCGGGCAGGCAGTGCTGGCGCGTTATGAGCAATCCGCGATCGATTGGATTTCGGCGGAGTGGGCCGAGCTTCGCAAGCAACCCGGTGATCCATTCGCTGCGCAGGATCTCCACGGGGCCAACGTTGCGTGGAGAATCATGTCGTCGGCGGTTGGCACGCCTTCGGACGATGGCGGGGCCGATGCAAGCGTGATTGGCCAGTTTCTTTCAAGCGCTTTGGGGGCGGGAGCGCTTCGATCAGACATGCTCCGGCAGTTGGCCCCCCTCGCGCTGGGCGTGGATTTCGGCACTTTGCTCTCAGCATCGCGAGAAGAGCGAATCAATCGATTCAACGAGGTTGTCTCGGATCTCAAACGCCGCGGTGTTCGAGATCTACGCTCCGAGTTTGTCGGCGGCCTGATGCTGGCGATCGCGGGGAATGGCGCGTTTGATCAACTGCGCTCCGCCCGTGAGTTCGACGGTTGGCTGGATGGTGCCACGACTTGGTTTGGCATCTGCGCCGCCCTATTCGAAGAGAGCAATGTTCTGAGCTACGGAAACTCGGCGGGCCGACGGATGGTGCGCGATCTCCTGACGCGGGAGAATCCTTTCCGGCCGCCGCGTGCCGATATGAATTCGAGCGAATACCGCTTCCTGAGTTTCAACGACGCGCTTCAGTCGTCGACTCATGCACCGAACGCGATCGATGTCGAATTGCTTCCTAACGTCATGAGTCGCGTCAGCACCGCGTCAATTCATGGCGGCGACCACCGACGCGATGACGTCGAAATGCTCTTAAAAAGCCTGGACGAGGTGGGGTTTCTGGTAGATCGCGCACGCCATGTGGCGATCGGATTTGCGGGCCCTGAGCTGCAAGGCTCGCTGTATAAACCGCCAGGGAGACGACGATCGCGATAGGCGTTTGACCTCTCGCCGTCTGCCGTCGCCGCAATTCGTTATGCAAATTGACCAGTGTTCCCCCCTCGCACCCAACGCCACCGGGGAACAGAAGTCCGTTTTTTCCTACTCGAGCCAAAGCGGCCACTCTGCATACGGCCCGACCTTTACCTCCTGCTATGCCGGCTATTCAGCGACGTTTCGGGGCCCCCGTGGCAGGCCCCCACACTCCGACCTGACAAAGCGCTACGCAATGGCGCGCTCTGCGCATTTTGCCGCTCACGGCTATCCGGACCGCCTCGGGCCGGTTCACATTTTTCCTTGCCTAGCTCGTCGACTAGGGCAAAGTAGGCCCCCCCTACCGCGGAAATTGTCGCTGTCTGATGTTAGCGGTCGTTTGGCCGGCCCATTGACGAGCAGAAAAAACTGTCTCCTTTCGGCCGAAAGCGGACATTACAGATGCGCTGAAGTGGTGCTCTGCCTTCCTCACAGGTGCGGGACATTAAGTGCGGAACTTCGACTCGCAGCTATGCTTGCGCGCATACAAAAATAGAGAGACGAACTAACTGCAGCACTCAACGTGCTTGCTACACTGCCCTCAAATCTGGCACCGCCCCAAACTTCCCATCGTAATAATCCCTCGCCGCTCGGGCAATCTCCTCACGCGTATTCATAACAAACGGCCCCTGCGCCACCATCGGCTCAGCAAGCGGCGCGGCATACCCATACAACAGTCGCGCATCGGTCACCGCCGCGACCCGCACATTATCATCATCATCATTCAACTCAACCAGTTGCCAAGGTGCCACCGCCGCACCACCAATCGACACCTCTCCAGACACCACATACATGAACACAGCCTGCCCCGCCGGCGCCGGCAAGCTAACTTCGCCGCCCGCACGCAGCAAAACCGTCGTCATCGTCACCCCAGTCAACGAAGCGACCGGCCCCGTCACGCCAAACACCTCGCCCGCAATCACATCCACCGTCGCCCGCCCTTCATCAAGCGAAACAACCGGGATATCCTCGCGCTGCAGTCCGGTATAAGCCGGCGCGGTCATCTTCAAGCGGCTCGGCAAATTCACCCACAACTGAAGAATCTCCAGCGGCCCGCCCGATCGTTTAAACGACGACGGCGACACCTCGGCGTGGATCAATCCGGACCCTGCCGTCATCCATTGCACGCCACCGGCGTGAATCACACTGGCATGTCCACCGCTATCCAGATGCGCTAGGTCACCCTCAAGAATAAACGTGACGGTCTCAAAACCACGATGCGGATGCGGCCCGAACGGCAGGCCCTGATTATTCGGCCCATACTGCATCGGGCCATGGTGATTGAGAAACAGGAACGGATCCAACTGTGCTAGACGCGGGCCGGGTAAGGGACGGCGTGTGATGAGATCGCCAATATCATCGCGATGGGCGGGATGCAGGGTGCGGACGGTACGGCTCATGTAAACCTCTTGGCGACAGCAGACGATTCGCGCGCAGCGCTAGAATCGATGGCTTCATTTGAATACCAAAAGGATACCCGCCATGGAACCCGACGTTGTCGAGCGGCTGACCATTCAGCACACGCGCACCATCAACAGCTTGATTTTTCAGTTGTTGGCCACGCGTCAAGCGCTGCATGCGGTGATGGCGACGGTGCCTGATCCGGATCACGTGGCGAGTGTGTTTGAGAAGCAGGTGGCGGACACGCTCAGCGATCTGAGCCAAGAGCCCGATCAGGCTTATCTCGCGGAGGCGTACGCGCAAAGCGCGGACGAAACGTTGGCCGCGTTGGGCCAACAGCCGAAATTCGATGTGTGATTGCTGACGGTTGATCGCCGATCAATCGGCAATTATCGATGAGTGTCGGTCATTAATCTGTGAACGTCGCCTAACGATCGTTGCCTGATGGACGTTGCCCAGCGAAAGCGAATGGCGAAGACCGATCGTTGATTGCGGACCAGTAAACGATCCGCAATGCCCATCAACTCAATCAAGCAATCGGCTTGATGCCCACTGTGTATGCGGCTTGGTTGCCGTGCGCGGGGTTGCGGATTTTGAGCATGGTGCCGCCGGGTGCGTAGTCGAACGTTTGGCGGGGCACTTCAAACCACTCGTGGAAGCTGGTGCGGGCGAACTCGGGCACAAACACTTTGGCGCGCTTTTCGTCGCAATAGAACTCGACCACGGTACGCTCGATCGTCAACGGGCGCGTGTTGCCCATGCGATAGGTGCACTTGAGTTCGGCTTTGAAGGTCTTGCCGAGTTGCCATGGAAGTCCGATGAATTCCATGAAGTTCTTGATGGCAAGGTAAGGCTCTTGCACGGGTGCTCCGGTGATAGGTCGATAACAAGTTAAGCCGCTAGTTTAGTGGCTTTTGCCTAGGGCCATGCAGGCACGGGCAGTAACGGAGACGGAGGCGGCCAGCCCGCTGGCCGCCTCCGCGCCACGCTTTACTCCTCGGCCGGTGCCGCCTTGCGTGGGCGTCGGCTGCGCGACGGGGTTTTGCGGATGGGCTTAGGCGAGGCTTCCGGGGCGGCGTCTGCCGCGGCGGTGGGCGCTGCAGCCTCAACAGCCGAAGGTGCTTCAGAAGCCGTTGGCACCTCTGCCGCTGCGGTTGTCTCTACCCGACTCCGGCTGCGACGCGTACGGCGCTCGGGACGGGCCGGCGCATCGGACGACGCATCTCCATTCGACGACATTGCTGCGTCGGGCAAAGCGGCATCCTCACGGGCACCAGACGCACGGCGTCCTGCGGATGCGGGCGAGGTCGCGGGCGGGGTTGCACGGCCCGTTGCAGGCGATTCCGCCGTTTCCAATGACGACAGCGGTTCGGGCGTGTGCACCGGTTCCACAAACGGATTGGCAGCTTCGCGCTTGCGGTCGGATGCGCGCGAGCGTGCGCTCGTCCGGCGCGACGACGTGCGTGCACGTGCCGGTGCGGCGTCGGGCGCGGCTGGCTCGCCCCACGGATCCTGAGCGGCAGCACCGTCGTGATGCGTGGCGTCGTCGCCCTGGTCCTGTTCGGTATAGGCCTGTTCGGCGGGCGCCTGATATTCAGGCTCTTGATAGACCGGTGCCTGGTAATCGGGATCCTGATAATCCTGGTCGTCGTCGAACGACGCGCGTCGCGGCTGATCGTTCGTCTGTGCATCAGCGGATCTGCCGGCCGCCTTGCGGCCGCCCCGCGTTCTGCGGCGCGATTCGGGTTTGGCGGCGGCTTCTTCTACGCCGGGCAACGATGCGGTTGCCGGCACAGCGGAGATGTCGCCGGCGGAAGCGTCGCCCTGCCCTTGCGCACTATTGGCGCGATACACGTAGGCGCCGGATTTCTCATCGCGGCCAAATTCCAGCAAACCGCGCGATTGGGCTTCTTCGAGCAAGTTGCCGAAGGCGCGAAAGCCGTAGTACGACTCGTTGAAGTCGGGTTTGCGGCGTTTGATGGCTTCTTTGAGTACGGATGCCCAGATCTTGCCGCTGTCGCCACGCTCCGAGACGAGCGCCTCGAACGTTTCCACGGCGATATCGATGGCCTTGCCGCGGCGCACGTCCAGATCGTCCTTGCGGCGGCGATCGGCATCGGCTGGGCGCTTGTTGGCGGCGGGTGCAGGGTTGCGGGCACCGCGCTTGGCGGCCACGTGTTGGCTTTCGCGCACGAGGTCGTCGTAGAAGATGAATTCGTCGCAGTTGGCGATCAGCAGGTCGGAGGTCGATTGCTTCACCCCCACGCCGATCACCTGCTTGGCGTTTTCACGCAGCTTGGAGACGAGCGGGGAGAAGTCGGAATCGCCACTGATGATGACGAAGGTGTTGACGTGCGACTTGGTATAGCAAAGGTCCAACGCATCGACGACCAATCGGATATCCGCCGAATTCTTGCCGGACTGGCGCACGTGCGGAATCTCGATCAATTCGAAATTGGCCTCGTGCATCGTGGCTTTGAAGTTCTTGTAGCGCTCCCAGTCGCAATACGCTTTCTTGACGACGATGCTGCCTTTGAGCAGCAAGCGTTCAAGAACCGGCTTGATGTCAAATTTTTCGTATTGCGCGTCGCGCACGCCGAGTGCGACGTTCTCGAAGTCGCAGAACAACGCCATGCTGACGTTTTCGTTGGAGGAATTCATAAAAAATGTCGCCCGAAGGCGCCTGTCAGGCAATCGTTCGATCCTAACAGATGCGGCCTTCGTGGACGAGTCATGATCTCTCCCCAGGCGAGGCATGCCGCCCTCATCACCCAGGGCCGCCGCTGTCACTTAGGAGGCGTGCCCCTCATTTTGTAAACAGCAGGTAGCCTCATCAGGCCCGATCAGCCACATCGATCACGGCCCGATAAAGTCCTTTGCCCTATCGAGTCGATTGTTGAGCTGGCGCACGACTTGAGTACCAACAACAGCGCTCAACGCGCGTCGCACAGGCTGGTCGCTGCAGTGGGCTCCGCAGTTGGCTCCACATTTGGCTCACCCGCCGGCTTGGCCGTCGCCGACGCAGGCAACCCGAACACCCGGTCAAATGCCAGGCTGAACACGTACGTATAGACCAGGAAGAACACGATCAGGCCCAGATCGAGCAGAAACGCTTCCCACAGCGACACCTTCAGCCACCAAGCGAACAGCGGCACGATAAACACGACCAGGCCGATCTCGAAGCCAACGGCGTGAGCGACCCGGCGCAGCATGCTGCGGCCACGCACGGTTTGGCGGGCTTCCCAAGATTCGAACGCGGCGTTGTAGACCAGGTTCCAGACCACGGCGATCGCCGAGGCGCCCACAGCGGCAACCCCTGCCTGCGCGCCGCCATGGCCGCCGAGCAGCGCCAAACCTGCGCTGGTGCACGCGATGGCGATGATTTCGTAAAGGGTGACGTAGACGATCTTGCGTTTAATGCCTTGCACGGTAATGTCCTCTAACTCATGGCGGGAGCACGATCCAGAATCGCTTCATCCGCGATCGCTGCAACCTAATATCTCAGCCCGTATCGTATGCCGCGGATTCAGAACAAAAAAGTTAGGTTCTTTCAATTTTTCTGATAGAGGATCTGATAATGTGACGCCATGGCTTTCTCCAGCGACAACGTCCGCGTGTTTCTCGCCGTGCTTGATCACGGCTCGTTTTCAGCCGCCGCCCGCGCGCTGGGACGGGTGCCGTCGGCCGTAAGCATGACGATCTCGCAGCTTGAAGCCGAGCTGGATATGGCGTTGTTCGATCGGTCTGCGCGGGAACCTCAGCCCACGGAAAATGCGCTGGCGCTCGAGCCGCAGGCACGCTTGCTGGCCAGCCAGTTGCGGCAATTGCAGGCGCACGCGCTGTCGCTGCATAAAGGGCTCGAGCGGAAGTTGTCGCTTGTGGTGGTGCCTGAGTTGCTCTTGGCACCGTGGAGCGAGCCGTTGGCCATTCTGGCGGCGGAGTTCCCTTCGCTGGAAGTGGAGGTGTTTTCGGCACCGCAAGCCGATGCCTTGAAACGGCTGTTTGACGGCGAGGCGCAACTGGCGCTTGTTTTCGAGCGGCCGGGCACGGATGAGCGGGAAGAGTTCATCGAATACAGCGACGAGCTGTTCGTGGCCGTGATCGCGCCGGGCCATGCATCATTAGCCAAACGCGGCGGTCGCTTGAATCACAGCGATCTGCTCAATATCCGCCAGATTGCGGTCGCCGGGCGAGATGCTGGGGTGGCGGATCCCAAATTTCTCGTCGCGCGCCAGATCTGGCGCACGGATAGTCACTTGGCCACCCTCACCCTGGTTCAGGCCGGCCTGGGCTGGGCGTATCTGCCGCGCACGCTGATCGAGCCGCTGCTGGCGAGCGGGAGCCTGCAGGAGATTCGGTTTGCGAATATCAGCAATGCACTGCGGCTGTGGGTGGATGTGGTGTGGTCGAACGAGCAACCGCTGGGGCTGGGTGCTCAGCGGTTTATCGAGTTGATGCGCGAAACGGCGGGCCGCACCACGAAGCGCGACCCGCGCAAGAAATAGCCGGTGTCGTCGCGTGGGCGTTGAACGACTTGCCTGCTCCCGCATCACTCAAGCGAAGAACGGCGCCACGCGCGCAAGCAACGCTTCGGGCGCTTCTTCCGCCACATAATGACCGCACGGCAACGCTCCACCCTCCACATCGCGTGCCACCAAACGCCATTCATCCAGCGATTTAAAGCAGGTGTTCACCACCCCAGCTTCTCCCCACAGCGCCAGCACCGGCATCTCCAGCATCTTGCCTGCGTCGCGATCCGCCCGATCGTGTTCAAGGTCGATACCCGCCGACGCCCGATAGTCTTCGCACACCCCCCGCGCCGCGCCCGGTAAGCTCAAGCAATGCTCGTAATGCGCCAACGCCACGGGGTCGAACGGTGCCAACCCTGCGCTGCGACGTCCCATGACGTCGCGTGCATAGGCACGCGGATCAGCTTCGATCAAGCGTTCGGGGAGCGGCGCGGGCTGGATCAAAAAGAACCAATGCCAGTAGGCCCGCGCAAACGCTTCCGTGGTTTGGGCATACATGGCCAGCGTGGGCGCGATATCGAGCATCGCCAGGCGTTTTACCGCCTTCGGATGATCGGCAGCCAGCCGATGCGCTACGCGTGCCCCGCGATCGTGCGCCAAGACATCGAAGCGATCAAAACCCAATGCCGACATCAATCGCAACTGATCCCGCGCCATGATGCGTTTGGAATACGGCAGATGATCCGGAGTGGTGTCGGGCTTGGCGGATTCGCCATAGCCGCGCAGATCGGCGGCGACCACGGTATGGGTGCGCGCCAAGGTAGGCGCCACGCGGTGCCAGATTGCATGCGTTTGCGGATGGCCGTGGAGCAACAGCATCGGTGGTCCGTCGCCGCCCACGATGCAATTGATGTGCACGCCGTCGCCCACATCTACCGTCTTTCGTGTGAAATCCGGGAAAAGTGCTGCGGTTGAAAACGATGATGAGGTAGATGGGGCTGCCGGCAAAGCTGTCTCCTGAACGCGGGCGCTTGATGGCAGATCGCCTGCGCCTCGCGCTCCATCATAAAGACACCGGCGCCCATCATCGTTTCACGTGGCGGGATTCAGCCTTTCGCCGGTGGCAGCAATTCAGCTGGCTCGTCTGGCGCCTGAGCGCAATGCAGCGGGTCAATGGCAGACGGTAGTTCAAGCAGATCGGCCCGCCATCGACGCTTCAATCGTTCAACGCAGCGCGCGCAGCCTCTTCCGGCGTCAAGCCGTCATAAAACTGATCGGTAAACCATTCGGCTTGCTCGTCGATGTGCTCTTGGGCCTGCTCCAGCGTCGCGCCAGCGGCCACAAGAAATCCCTCGACCTCCGTGCACCACTGGATCAGTTCCAGCGTTTCTGGATCCAACTCTTCTTTTTTCTTTGCCATGATGATGTCCTCGATACGCCGGGCGCTCATCGGCGCCAGACCAAACCGCCCCGGGTCAAACCGGGGCCAGTGTCCGCCGATGCGCAGACACGAAACGCCAGATTAAAACAGAAGCGTCGGGGCCGCTGCGGGTATTGAACTTCAAGGCCTCGTCGCCGCCGCTCCAGGCGTGTCCGACGTGGTCGAGTTCGCACCACCGCACCAGCGTTTTTCGACCGCGCACATAATCGGTGCGCCGGTATGCGCCCGTTTTGCCGTCGGCCATACTCTTGACGCTGGTGGGCGACGCGCCGGCAAGCTGATTGACGTGCAGGAACTGCTCAACGAGCTGTTGGGCATTGCGTGGGGCGACCACGGCGTCCTCTTTACCGTGCAGCACCATGGCCGGCAAACGAATGGTGTTATCCGTATTGGCAAAAGGGGCCACCAAGGCAGCCACTTCACCGGTTGCGCCCTGCTTCATCGTGCGCAGCCCCGCGCGCACGTCGAGGGCATCGCCCACGACAGGGCCGGAATGCATGGCCACGGCAGCAATGGTCTCGGGATGGCGCAAGGCCAGAAGTGCGGCCATGCCGGCACCGGCCGACAGGCCCGCCACATAAACGCGCGATTCGTCCAGGATCGGTTGCTGGGCCAGCACGTCGCGAATCAACAGCGCCAGGGCGTCGGCTTCCAGGCATCCACCACGATCGTCCGGCTGAAACCAGCGCCAGCAGCGATGCGATTGCCGGGTACGCGACTGCTGCGGGTACAGCACGGCAAACCCCTCTTTATCGGCCAGTCGGTTCATCCGGGAGCCGGCCGCGAAATCCTGCACGGTTTGCTGGCACCCGTGCAGCATCACCATCAGCGGCAAACTCGCAAGATCGGCATGCTTGGGCCAGTACAGGGCATATGACAGGCGAATCATCGCCGCCGCGCCATCGGGCTTTGCGAAGAAGGTGAGGTGCCGGCAATCGCCTGCACCCAGTGCAGACGGGCGCAGCGTTTTAGGACCACCGGGACGGCAGACCACGCCAGGTTTGCGCACGGCGACCGGTTTGCGTACCGGACTTGATTTGCGCGCTAGTGCCGCGGGCGTTGCCGCCTGCAATGCGCGAGCGGCACTTGCCGCTTTTTGTGCTGCAGTGCGTTTGACCGGCGCCAACGGCTTCAACCCGAGCAGCGTGCGCTGTAGCCGAGACCACTTCTTGAACGTCGGAATCAACAACGACGAGCGTTTGCGCACCATGTAACCTCACCCTAATGAATGGGGGCCAGATCGCCGCACCCTCTTTCGACGGCCTGCAACATGCAAGTCGTGCTGCGTTGCAGCATACACCGAGCCCAAAAGGGTGAAGCGGCCAAAAAAAGATATCGGCAGTGAATCGCCATGGCGTCTTATTGCTGTGGCGGGCTGTGGCCCAGGAAGCAGATCGACTCATGCGGCGCTACCGGCGGTCTGTCTGCTCGACGCAGTCGCACTGAGCTGCCCTCGTCGACCGATATGCCACTTGCTCATTCGCTGGCCTGTCAATCCGCCCGCAAGACCCCGCGATCGCTCAGTTAAAGTGGCGTCATCAATGCGTCATTGCGGGATGGCGCGACCACCATTCAAAGGGAGAAACCGTTATGCCGAGCGCCGTCGCGAGAATATGCGCCACCACCACGCTTTCGTTGGCCGCTGGCGCCATCGCGTTTATCGCAACCGCCGCTGAAGCGTCAGACGCAGCGCCGCCCGGTGAGCAGGCCGCTACGCAAGCGACATTCGAGCCGGCGCTGGGGCAAAAAGGCAAGGACGTGATGTGGCTGCCCACCCCGGATGCACTGGCCACGCGTTTGCTTACGATGGCAAAGCTCGGCCCCCAAGACAAACTCGTCGACCTGGGATCGGGCGACGGCAAAATCGTGATCATGGCGGCACGCGACTTTGGTGCCACGGCGCGCGGCGTGGAGTTCGATCCCCGCATGGTCACCCTTTCTCAAGCGGCTGCGGCTGACGCCGGCGTGAGTGAGAAAACCCGCTTCATCCAGGGCGACATCTTCAAACATGATTTTTCAGATGCCACTGTGGTGGCCCTCTATCTGCTGCCTAAGCTGAATCTCAAGCTGCGCCCGCAGTTGATGGCCATGGCACCCGGCACACGCATCGTGTCGCACTATTTCGATATGGGCCGATGGACGCCCGATCAGGAAGCCGAACTGCAAGGCCGCCCCGGCTTTCTGTGGATCGTGCCGGCCAATGCGGGCGGCACGTGGCGCATCGATGAGAATTCGACATCAGCTTCCACATCCACATCCACATCGCAAGCAAAGCCCGCCGTGCTCGCGCTGCAGCAGTCATTTCAATTGCTCAAGGGCACCGCGACGATCGATCAGCGCAGCCAACCGGTCGAGCAGGCGCGCGTCACGGGGCAGACCGTGGCGTTCTCGATCGCCGACGAAAACGGCCATCCGCGAAAATTCGAAGGCATGATCGACGGCGATCGTCTGAGCGGCACGATGACCGATGCTGGCGGCACCACGCCCTTTTCGGCCACGCGACAAGGCGCTGCGCCCGCCATCGACGGATCGGGCCCGCCCACGCAAGAAGAGCAAAACCAGGCCGCCTTGGCACTGGGCGCGCAGTGATGGCCTGGCAGTGGTTGCGTCGTATTGATGGCCTCGTATTGATGGCTTTGCGTTGATGGCTTTGCGTTGATGGCTTCGCGTTGATGGCTTCGCGTTGATGGCTTCGCGTTGATGGCTTCGCGTTGGTGGGTCTGCGTTAGTGGGTCTGCGCTAGTGGCTTTGCGTTAACGGCTTTGCGATAATTGGCGTCTATCAACGGGCAATCCCTAAAAGTTCAGCATGAAGGCCTGCGTGCATGTCGGCGTGAACACGTCTGTACCAGCAGATTGGCATCACCCGGCCTGCATGCATGAATGCCGGATTCATTTGCAGGCCACCCCCGCCCTTAAGATTCGCTTCATCCTTACCCGCTACGCTCGACCCCATGCGCATTCTTTTGGCCGAAGACGACACCTCTCTGGGCGGCACGATTCAATCGTGGCTGCAGCTTGACGGCTATGCCGTCGATTGGGTGGCGCGCGGCGACTTGGCCGATGCGGCGCTGCGTACGCACGAATACCAATGCATCCTGCTTGATCGCGGACTGCCGGGGCTGGACGGCGATGCCCTGCTCACCGCCCTGCGGGCCCGGCAGAACACCACGCCGGTGCTGTTGATCACGGCGCGCGACGGGATCAACGATCGTGTGCAAGGCCTGGATTTGGGCGCAGACGATTATCTCGTCAAGCCGTTTGATCTCGAGGAGCTCTCGGCGCGCATCCGCTCGGCATGCCGCCGGCATCATGGCAGCGCTTCGCCCCTGCTGGTGCACGACACGCTGGCGCTCGATCCCGTGGCCAAGCGGGTCACGTTGGATGGCGCAGCCGTCATGCTCACGGCACGCGAGTTTGCCGTGCTGCAGACGTTGATGCGCCGTCCCGGCAGCATCGTGTCGCGCGAACAACTTGAAGACGCGCTCTATAGCTGGGGCGATGAGGTCGAGAGCAACGCGATCGAGGTCTACATCTATAACCTGCGTAAGAAATTGGGCACCAAAGTCATTGCCACGGTGCGGCGCCAAGGCTACAGGCTGGGCGAATGAACGCCTTTGCGTCGTGGCGGCAACGCTTATCCCGTCGTTCTGCGCCGCGTAGCTATTCGCTGCGCCGCCGCCTCATCGCCACCACGGTGGGATCGAGCATTGTGTGCGGCTTGATCTGCGTGGCCATCGTGATCGGCATCGCATGGCACGAAACGAGCGACGCCTTCGACGATGCGTTGGAGGAAGGCGCCCGGCTATCGATTTCACTTGGCGCCTCCATGGCCCGCAGCGGCGTGTTGACGACCGACGACGACGAGCAGGTCGACAACCCGCGCAAGCGCGTGCATCTTTACTACCAATTGATCGATGATGACGGCGACGTCGTGCGCCGGGCGCGCGGCGCACCCAAGCGCCCGTTTGTAGATAGCGATCGAAAGAGCGATCGGTTCTACAACACCTGGGTCGACGGCAAGCTGTGGCGGGTGTACGTGCTGCGCCAGGATAATCCCGATATCTCGGTGCAGATCGGCCAGCACTGGGACGACCGCAACGACCTGCTTTACGAGACGATCGAAGATCTCGCCTGGCCTGCCATCGGCTTGTGGCTGCTGCTTACACTGGTGAACTGGATCGCCATCCGGCGATTGCTGCGGCCGCTGGAAACGCTGGCACAAGGCATTGCGGCGAAGTCGCCAAACGATTTGACGCCCGTGCCCGATACGCATCAGCCGCATGAGTTGCAGCCGATGCTCGCCTCGCTGAATCTGGTGCTGGGCCGGCTATCGACCACCCTGGAATCCGAACGCCGGTTTACGGCCGACGCCGCGCACGAGTTGCGCACTCCCTTGGCAGGATTGAGTTCGAAGATCCAGCTGATGCAACGCCATTACGGCGCATCGGCGCCGGCAGCGCTGCAGGAGGATCTCGTGCGGCTGCGGCAAGACGTGGCGCGCAGCACGGCACTCGTCGAGAACCTGCTGTTGCTCGCCCGTCTCGATCCGCAGGAAGGCACGCCGCTGGAACGCGCGCAGGTCGAGGTGGCGGCGGTATTGCGCGAAGCCGCGCAAGCCAACATACCGGCAGCCGCGGCGCGCGGGATCGCGATCGACGTCACCTGCGAGACAGACAGCGTGTTCGCCAATCGGCAGTTGCTGTACAGCGCAATACGCAATCTTGTAGACAACGCCGTGAAGTATGGCGTCGACGGTGGACGGGTACGGGTGACGGCACGCGCGATGGGCGCTGCTGTCGAGATCCGCGTGTGCGACGATGGCCCTGGCGTGTCCGAGGCCGATCGCGCACGGCTCACGCAACGGTTCTTCCGCGTGCTGGGCAGCAACACCACCGGCAGCGGCTTAGGGCTTTCGATCGTGGCGCGTATCGCCGCACTGCATGGCGCAACGTTGTCGTTCCTGCCGGGAGACAACGGCCGAGGATTGTGCGTGACGCTGCAGTTGCCGCCATCGGCGTGATGTACACGCGCAGCGTGCCAGGCCACATCTCGTTTCAAGTCGATCGGGCCGCCTCAGATTCGCTTCATGTTAGGACGGTTAAATGGAGTCTCCAAACCACCACTGACCTCCCCTCACGAAGGAATCACCACTATGAAGAAGCACACGATCCACGCTGTTGCCCTCGCCGCCCTGCTGAGCGCCGGCTCCACCGCTGCCTTTGCGCAATACACCGGCCCCAGCTCCATTGCGCAAAGCACCGTGAAGCAATTGATCGACAGCGGTACGGACGATCAGAAGGCCATCTTGAAAGGCCGCATCGTGTCGCATGACGGCAAGAAAAACTACACCTTCGAGGACAGCACCGGCCGCATGAGCGTCGAGATTTCCGACAAGCGCATGCCTGCCGGCCAGGCCTTCGACGACAAGCGTGAGGTTGAGCTCACCGGCGAACTGGACAAGGATCGCAACAAGGTCGAGTTCGACGTCGACAGTGTGCGTTTGCTGTAAGTACGTCTGCTGTAGATGCATTCGCTGTAAACATGATGATCCTCGATGCGCCCAACACCGATCAACTGAGATCGTGACGGCGCATCGATGGCATACCGGGTACAGCACATGCGCCTCCCCTTCCTCAAATTGTCATGAAATGCAGGAAGTGCTTTGTCAGGTGTCGTGCAGTCCGTCCGTCAGAAATTCGAAGCGTTGGGCCTTGCCCGACGTATCCACCGCGACGACGTTCGCGTCCCCTTGCAAACCGTCGTCGCCGTCATCCTGGCGTACGTCGTCAGCCGTTTCGCTCAGATCTCGGATATTTCGTGGGCCGTTTTTTCCGCGTTGTTTGTTGTGCAGGCCAGCCTAGGCGGCACACTGGGCTCGGCGATGGACCGCGTGTTCGGTGCCCTGGTGGGCGCCATGCTGGGCAGCGGGCTGGTGTGGCTGATGGTGCAATTCGAATTGCCGCCCTCGATTCCCCTTGTGGTGGGCGTAGGCGCCATGAGCCTGATCAGCGTCTACCGGCCCGCCCTGTCGTATGGGCTGGTCACCGTTACGATCCTCACGGTCACGCCTGAGCTGCAGATGTTTGAAGGCGCGTTGGCGAAAGTCTGGGCCATCGCACTGGGCTCGTTGTCGGCAGCCCTGGCAGGTGCTGTGGTGCTTCCGGTGTCGTCGCGCAAGCGCGCCAATCAGGATCTCGCCGATACGGTGCTCGCCATGAACGAGCTGCTGGAAGGCTGCACCGAGCGCCTGCTGGACTGCGGCAAGGAGCAGGATTTTACGTTGACGCATGGCCGCATCGACCGCGCGCTCGACGATGTGCAAGCCACACTATGGCAATCGCGCGAGCGTTTCGATTGGCGGCCCAGGAAGCACGCGCCGCGCCATAGCCATAACGAGAAACTCAAGCGGTTGCGCTACACGATCGCCACCCTCGAACGGCTCGGCTGGGCCCCCTTGCCTGCCACGGCATGCGACGCGCTGGGCGCACCGTTGCGCGCCATCACGCAAGCCGCTACCACCACCCTTGCACAGATCGCGGCATCCCTGGCGGTTGGCCGCGAAATCGAAGCACCGCATCCGCTCGCCGACGAACTGCAGGCACTGGAGGCCGCGTCTGGCGAGGTGATTGCGCGCGACGCCGCACTCACTACTGCGGAGCGCGATCAGATCGGTGCCATCAACTGGGCATGGCGCACGATGGATCGGCAGATCTGTCAGCTGGCCGGCGAGACGAAGCCCGATTCGGCTTTAACTTAACGCGCTCATCGTCCCGCAGGCCGTGCAAGTCCTAAATGGGCACGCAATGTTTGCCCCTCATATGCCGTTCGGAAAAGCCCGCGCTGCTGAAGGATCGGCACCACGCCGTCGACGAAAGCCGATAGCCCATCGGGGAGCGCATCAGGCATCAGATTAAAGCCGTCTGCTGCGCCCGCCACAAACCACTGCTCGATATCGTCGGCGATCTGTTCGGGTGTGCCCACCACCACACGATGGCCGCTACCGCCGCCCATCTCTCGTATCAGTTCCCGCACGGTGTAGCCGTTGCGGCGCGCCAGGGCCACTGTGGCATTGAAAAACGTATGGTTGCCGTTGCCGTTCAGCGGCACGACCAAGTCCTCTGGCAGCGGCCGATCGAGATGCAGCCGATCGACATCGATGCCCAACACGCCCGCAATGCGCTTCAAGCTGTAGTCCCACGGGATCAGATCGACCAGATCGTCGCGGCGCCTGCGGGCCTGCGCTTCGGTCGCGCCGATGATCGTGGTGAGCCCAGGCAGTACGCGAATCGCATCGCCGCCGCGCCCAAACGCCGCGGCACGTTGTTTGACATCGCGACTGTACGCCAAGGCTTCTTCGAACGATTGCGACGCAGAGAACACCGCTTCGGCATGCCGTGCCGCCAGGTTGCGGCCATCGGCCGAGCCGCCTGCCTGCACCAGCACGGGGTGCCCTTGTGGCGAACGCGGGATGTTCAGCGGCCCCTGCACCGAAAAGAAATTGCCGTCGTGCGCAATCTGTTTGACACGATCCGTATCCACGAACCGGCCATCGGCCTTGTTGCCCACGAATGCATCGTCGGTCCAGCTATCCCAGAGATCCTTCACGATCTGTGTGAACTCCGCTGCCCGCGCATACCGCTCGGCGTGATCCGGTACGGCATCGCGTCCGAAGTTGCGCGCCGAACCCAGGTCGGCCGTCGTCACGACGTTCCAGCCGGCGCGCCCGCCACTGATGTGATCGAGGGTGGAAAAGCGCCGCGCAATATTGAACGGCTCGTTGTAGCTGGTGGAAGCCGTTCCGATCAACCCGATGTGGGTGGTGGCCGCACCCATTGCCGTCAGCAGCAGTGTGGGCTCGAGCGCGGTGATCGGACGAAAATTGATTTGATCGGCGATCGATGCGTTGTCCGCAAGGAACACAGCGTCGAACTTGCCTGCTTCGGCGTTCCGCGCGATGTTCACATAGTGTGCGATGTCGATGAAGGCCTTCGGATCGGCCCCGGGCAATCGCCACGCCGAGGGCACGAATCCGGAGTGCAGGATGTTGACGTTCAGATGCAGTTGCCGGGGGGCCACGATGGCGCTCATAAGAAAGTCGCTTGAAAAGGCAGGCGTGTGGATGTGGCGGCCAAGCCACCGAGATCAACGCGCAAAATAGTCCGGCAGGCGATAGCCTTTCCAGGCAGGATTGGCGTCGAACGCCTTCTGAAACGCCGGCGATTGATAGGCGGCCACGATGTCCCGCGCAAACGGCTTATCCTGATTGCCGCGCTTGACTACGACCACGTTCACATAGGGCGGCGTCATGTTCTCCAGCTTCAGCGCATCGGTCAACGCGAGTCCGGACGAGACCGCGAAGTTGCCCTGGATGGCCGCCAGATCGGCGTCGTCGAGCGAACGCGGTGCCTGTGCCGTCTCCAGCGGGACAAGCTTGAGCTTGCGCGGATTGCTCACCACATCTCGCTCGGATACGGTGATGGGATCCACCCCCGGTTTCAGTGTGAGCCATCCCAGGCTGGCAAGCAGGTTGAGCGCGCGCGTGGCATTGACGGGGTCCGAGGGGATCGTAATGGTGGCGCCATCGGGCACCTCTTCCAATCGCCGATGGCGTTTCGAATACAAGCCCATTGGCGGCGTGGGCACCTGCACGATGGGCTCGAGCGCGAAGCCTTGCCGTTCGCGCGTGGCCTCCAGATACAACGAATGCTGGAAGATATTCGCGTCGATATTGCCGCGATCGACCGCCTCGTTGGGCTGCACGCCCTGGCTGAACTCCACGTACTGGATGGTGTAGCCCTTCGCTTCGAGCTGCGGCGCGATGCCCTTCTGAAAGGCATCGCGATACGGACCGGGCATGAAGCCCACTTTCAGATCGGCTGCCTGTACGGCCATCGGCCAGGCCGCCGCCAAAACCCACGCGGCGCATGCGCCCCGCACCCATCGCTTGACGCCGCTCGATACCTGCACCATGACCGCACTCCATCCAAATCGCTGAGACGGTTGAGTGTGCGTGCGGCGCGCCGTGTGCACCACTACAAATAAGCAGATTGTTTATGCCGTCAGGTAGGAACGAGCGGATAAATTGGTCTAACCACTTTAAGCCCCATCCAAAGGATGAGCCGCAAACATCGCAGCTCGCCAGCACACCGCGCCTGCAAGCATTGCTGCGGACCCTTGATTCATGGGCTTCCGCAAGCACCGTTCGGAATCGAATCACCGAGCGTGCAAACCGATCTCGACGTCCTAGTGGTAAACCATAATGCCAAAATTGGCGAACCAGATCATAATTTGGTCAGACCACTTTGAACCACCATGAAACTGCACCTGCTTCCCGAATCCGCCCCGGCGCCCGCCGCGCCCACCGTCGCCACCGAGCGCGCCTATCAGCGACTGGCCGCGGATATCGTGGGGTTGATTCGCAGCGGCGAGTTCAAGGCCGGCAAGCGCCTGCCCTCCGAACGCGCCCTTGCCGAACGTTTCGAAGTGAGCCGCACCTCCGTTCGCGAAGCCATCATCGCGCTTGAATTGCAAGGTGCTGTCGAAGTACGTGGCGGCTCGGGCATCTACGTCACGCATCAACCCGAGCAGGCCGTGCGTCTGCCCGTGGCCCGCGAGAACAACGCCGGCCCGTTCGAATTGCTGCGTGCCCGCTGCCTGGTCGAATCGGAGATCGCTGCATTGGCCGCGACAACGCGCAAGGATAGCGATCTGGACCGCATCTTCGGCGCGCTCACCACGATGCAAGAGCAGATCACCGACAAGGTCGCCAACGCCGAAGCGGATTGCCAGTTTCACCTGCATATCGCGGCCGCCACCGGCAACACCGTGCTGCATCAAACGGTGGCCGCCATGTGGGACCAGGCCCGCGGCCCCATCTGGTCAAAGATCGAACAGCATTTTCATACGGATGCGTTGCGTGAAGCCTCGCAGGCCGATCACCGCCGCATTTTCCAGGCACTCGTGGCAGGCGACGCCGACGCGTCGCGGGCCGCCATGCGCGCCCACCTCGAACGCGTGATGAGCGAGTTCGCACAAGGATGGCGCTAGCAAGAAGCAGTACACGCATCGCATAGACGCACCCCAACGCCCGGATCGGTAATCAACGCGGAATATCCCGCGAGCCGATCCACGGCGCGTCATACGGAGGAGACACGATGACGCATCACCACACACCCGCCGGCAACCGGCGGTGCAGGACCCTGCTCGCCCGTACGCTGTTCACGCTGCTGCCGTTTTCGATGGCAGGCGCGATGGCACAGGAAGCCCCGGCGCCGGGCGTGAGCCCGCGCATCGACGCGATCCGCAAGGCGGGCGAATTACGCGTAGGCGTCTTGCAGAATGCGCCCTGGCTGATCGAGAACACCACCGGCCAAGGTCCCGCCTGGAGCGGACCCGCCTGGTTGCTCGCCAATGAATATGCGCGCCTGTTGAAGGTCAAGCTCACCCTGGTTCCCGTGTCGCACGAGACCAAGGTGCCGGTACTGGCCGCCAATCAGGTCGACATGACCATCAGCCCGTTGGGCGAAACGCCGGAACGTTTGAAGGTCGTGGACTTCGTGCTGTATTCGAAGACCAGCGTCTGCATGTTCGGCCGCGCCGATAACGCCAAATTCGCCAAGGCCGAGTCGGTGGATGCGCTCAACAGCCCCGACGTCACCATCGCCTATTTCACGGGCGGCGCCGAAGAAGGCTGGGTGAAGGAACGCTTCCCGAAAGCAAAGCTGCGCGCGGTCGCCAGCTCCGGTGCCACCGCACCGGTTGAAGAAATTATGGCGCGCCGCGCCGACGCGGCCCCCATCAATCGCGTGCCGTGGGTGGGCTTGCAGCGCAAGGTGAAAGGCCTGGCGGTATTGCCCAATGCCAACAACTGCCAGGACAGCACCGAGAAGGCTTCGCCCGTAGGCCTGGCCGTGGATCGCAACCAGCCGGCGTATCTCGAATGGCTGCGCGCGGTGGAAGTGACGCAGCAGCCCAAACTCGATGCCGATGAAAAGCGCGTGTTGAGCGAGATGCAGTAGGTAGGTGCGGCTTCATACAACACCTGCCCCATCGCCATTAATAGACGCCGTCCCTATCGCGCATCCCGATGCGCATACGAGTTGCCGCACCACGACAAGCAGCCGACCACCATTCTGGAGACAACGATGACCCAACGCTTCAATCCGTCGCGCCGCGCCGCGCAGTTTTGCCTGACCCTGGCCGCTTTGACCGTGAGCCACGCCGCATTGGCGCAAACACCGCCCGCGCCCGGCGTGAGCCCCCGCATCGACGCCATCCGCAAGGCAGGCGTGCTGAAAGTGGGCGTGGTGAACAATCCGCCGTGGTTGGCGCAAAACACCACCGGCCAAGGCGAGGCCTGGACCGGGCCGTCGTGGACGCTCGGCAAGGAGTTTGCGCGCTTGCTCAACGTGCAGATCCAGCCCGTGCCGGTGAGCCATGAGACCAAGGTCCCGGCCCTGATCGCCAACCAGATGGACGTCATGATCGGGCCGCTCAACCAGAATGCCGAGCGCGCGAAGATCATCGACTTCGTCACCTTCTCGAACACCAGCGTGTGCATGTTCGGCCGTGCGAACAACCCCAAGTTCACCAACGTAAAGAACGTCGAAGAGTTCAACTCGCCCGACTTCACGCTCGCGTATTTTTCGGGTGCCGGCGAAGAGCCGTTGATGCAGTTGCAGTTTCCGAAGGCCAAGCTGCGCGCGGTAACCAACTCGGGATCCGTGGCGCCGATCGAAGAAGTGATGGCCGGCCGTTCGGACGCCGCGCCGCTCAACCGCATGCTGTGGCCCAACATCGAAAAGAAGGTAAAGGGGCTGGCCGCCTTCCCGAAAGAGAACAACTGCCAGGACAGCAAGATCTTCCAGATCGATGCCGGCATGGGCGTGGCCAAGAACCAGCCCGAGTACCTCGCCTGGTTGCGTGAGGTGGAAAAACGGATGCATCCCGAGCTCGCCGAAGAAGAGCGCCGCATGACGGCTACGCTCAAGTAAACCGCCATCCCGCGGCCCTCTCTTTCTGGCAGAACACTCATGTTGAATTGCGAAATCCACGGCGCGCAGGATCTGCGCGCCGGAGAATGCGAGGTGGTACCGATCGGCCCCACGCAAGTGCGGGTCGCCGTCAAGGCGGTGGGCATTTGCGGCTCCGACCTGCACTACTACCGTCACGGGCGCGTGGGCGACTTCGTGATCCGCGAGCCGCTCACCCCCGGCCATGAGGCCTCCGGCCAGGTGCTTGAAGTGGGCGCTGCGGTGAGCACGATCAAGCCCGGCGATCGCGTGGCGATCAATCCTTCACGCGTGTGCGGCGTGTGCAAGTACTGCCGCATGGGCGCATCCAACCATTGCGAGAACGTGTTCTTCTTCGGCAGCGCCAGCCGCTTCCCGCATATGCAGGGTGCGATGCGCGAGCAGGTGGTGGTTGAAGACTATCAGTGCCTGCCGGTACCCGATGCGCTGTCGTTTGAAATCGCGTCATTTGGCGAGCCGCTTGCCGTGTCGCTGCACGCCGTGCAGGAAGCGGGCTCACTGCTGGGTCAAACCGTGATGGTGGTGGGTGCGGGTCCCATCGGTGCCCTGATCTTGATGGCGGCCAAACTTGCCGGCGCGAGCCGCTTGATCGCTGTGGATATCGTCGATCAAACCCTTGAGGCGTGTGCACGGGTGGGCGCCACGCAAACCATCAATGTGGCGCGCGACCCGGAAGCGCTTGAAGCACTCACGGCCGGCAAAGGCCAGGTGGATGTGTGCTTCGAAGCGTCGGGCAACTACGTGGGCCTGGCCAACTGCATTCGCGCCACGCGAGCCCGCGGCACCATCGTGCAGGTGGGCACGCTCAGCGGCAATAGCGAGGGTTGCCCCTTCAACCAGATCATGGTGAAGAGCCTGAATATGGTGGGCAGCTTCCGCTTCATGGATGAATACGCGTGGGCGATCGATTATCTCAGCCGCGGCATCCTGGATGTGTCGCCATTGCTCACGGCCAGCGTGCCGGCGGCCCAGGCGCGTGACGCCTTCGAGCTGGCGGGCGACCGCACGAAAGCCATGAAAGTCGTCGTTACCTTCTAAGCTGGAGATCCGCATGGATTTCGATTTTTCACCCATCGTCGACAACTGGCGTTTCTTCGCCAGCGGTCTTGGTGTGACGGTCGCGCTCAGTGCGATCAGCGCGCTGACGAGCATTCTGGTGGGCTTGTTCATCACGCTGGTCCGGCTGTACGGCCCGCCGATCTTCAAGCCCTTCATCGTGTTCTACATCGACACGATGCGTTCGATCCCGATTCTTGTCGTGCTGGTGTGGATCTATTTCGCCTTCCCGATTCTCGCAGGGGTGACCTTCCCGCCGTTTTGGGCGGCATTGGTGGCGCTCACGCTGCACATCGCGGCTTACGCCGCCGAAGTGGTGCGGGCAGGGATCGAATCGGTGCGCCCCGGGCAAACGCGCGCCGGTCTGGCACTGGGCATGTCGCGCGCGCAGATCCTGCGCAAGATCATTCTGCCGCAAGCCACCATCCGCATGCTGCCGGCGTTTGGCTCGGTACTCACCATCGCCATCAAGGATACGGCCATCGCCACCGTGATCGCCGTGCCGGAACTGATGCACCGCGCCGAGACGGTTGCCGGGCAAAGCTACCGGCCGATCGAGGTGTTTACTTGCGTGATGATCGCCTACTTCTGCATCCTCTTTCCGGTCACCCGAGGCGTGGACCGGCTGTACCAACGACTCGCACACCTGGGCCGCTCATGAACCTCGACTGGAACATCATCTGGACGCATCGCGACGCCTTGTTCCAGGGCGCGTTGATGACCGTCATGCTCACCGTGGTGACGATGCTGCTGGCCGTGCCGGGCGGCATGGTGCTCGCGCTGATGCGGCTCTCGAACAGCAAAGTGCTCTCCGGCATCTCGCTGTGCTTTGTCGAATTCTTTCGCAACCTGCCGCTCATCCTCATCATCTATTGGGCCTTTTACGTGATGCCCATGGCGCTGGATGTGCAGTTCTCGGCGTTGACGACGGCCCTCGTCGCACTTGTGCTCAACATCTCGGCCTACAACGCCGAAACCTTCCGCGCCGGGATCAACTCCATCCGCCGCGGCCAGATGGAAGCGGCGCTGGCCATGGGGATGTCGCATCGGCAAGCCATGTTCAAGGTCGTCATCCCGCAAGCGGCGCGGCGCATTTTGCCGGTGTTCGCCAGCACGTGGATTTCGCTTTTTAAGGATACGTCGCTGGTGTCGGTGATCGCCGTCAGCGAACTGGCCTACACCTCGATGCAGATTCGCGCGCAGAGCTATCGCGTGCTGGAAATGCTGACCGCCATGGCGGTGATCTATTGGCTGATGGGCTATCCCCAAGCCAAGCTCGTCGACTGGATACACCGCAAATACGGAGTGAAAGAATGAACGCCACCCTCAGCCCCATCGGCGCGCCTGGCGCGGCTACCGCCGCCGCCCCCACCGCCTTCACACGCAAAGGCGCCGGCGACAAACCCGTGCTGGTCTACGAAAACGTGCGCAAGACCTACGGCGACTTCGTGGCGCTCAACGGCGTGTCGCTGCAGGTAAACAAAGGCGAAGTGATGTGCCTGATCGGCCCGTCCGGATCGGGCAAGTCCACCCTCTTGCGGTGCACGAACGCCCTCGAAACGTTGAACGGCGGCCAGGTGTACCTCGACGGCGTGCCCCTGCCCACGCGGGAGTCGGAAGTGCGCCGCGTGCGTCAACGCATGGGCATGGTGTTTCAGAGCTTCGAGCTCTTCCCGCACAAGTCCGCCCTCGACAACGTGGCGATGGGGCCCATCACCGTGTTGGGCATGAAGGAAGACGAGGCGCGCACCCGTGCCCGCGCCCTGCTCGACAAGGTGGGGCTCTCGAGCAAGGCCGATAATTTTCCGGCGAACCTGTCGGGTGGCCAGCAACAGCGCGTGGCCATTGCGCGAGCGCTGGCGATGGAACCCGACGTCATGCTGTTCGACGAACCCACGTCGGCACTCGATCCCGAAACCGTGGGCGAAGTGCTCAACGTGATGAAGAAGCTCGCGCAGGAAGGCATGACGATGATCGTCGTCACGCACGAAATGAGCTTCGCGCGCCGCGTGGCCAACTGGGTGGTGGTGTTCGAGAACGGCGCCATCATGGAAGAAGGCCCGCCCGAACAGATCTTCGATCATCCCACGGTGGCGCGCACGCGCGACTTCCTCAGCCATCTCGGTTGGGACGGCTGAGCCGCCGCCATGCACCCGCGCGCCGCACCGTCACCGCATCACCGCGTGACCCGTTACCCCGCGATCGCGCCACCGCCCCATCCCTTTTTCCGCTCCGCGTTCCGTCTCTGGAAACCTCGATGAAAATCACCAACGCCCGCGTCATCGTCTGCTCGCCCGGCCGCAACTTCGTCACCCTCAAAATCGAAACCGACGAGGGGCTCACCGGCATCGGCGATGCCACCCTCAACGGCCGCGAATTGTCGGTGGCGTCTTATCTCACCGATCACATCATTCCTTGCCTGATCGGGCGCGATGCCCATCAGATCGAAGACATCTGGCAGTACCTGTACAAGGGCGCCTATTGGCGTCGCGGTCCGGTCACGATGACCGCTATCGCGGCTGTGGACACCGCCCTCTGGGACTTGAAAGCCAAGGCCGCCGGCCTGCCGCTCTATCAGGTGCTGGGCGGCAAAAGCCGCACCGGCGTGATGGTGTATGGCCATGCCAACGGCACCGATATCGAGCACACGGTGGATGAGGTGCTGCGTTACGCCGACATGGGCTACAAGGCCATTCGTGCGCAAAGTGGCGTGCCCGGGCTGGACAAGGTGTATGGCGTGGGCCGGGGCAATCTGTTCTACGAACCTGCCGACGCCGACCTGCCCAGCGAACACGACTGGTCGACCGAAAAATACCTGCGCCATACGCCGAAGCTCTTCGATCGCATTCGCGAGAAGCTGGGCTTCGATCATCATCTGCTGCACGATGTGCACCATCGCCTGACGCCGATCGAAGCCGGTCGGCTGGGCAAGTCGCTCGAAGCGCATCAACTCTTCTGGATGGAAGATGCCACGCCCGCGGAGAACCAGGAATCGTTCCGCCTGATCCGCCAGCACACCACCACACCCCTGGCCGTGGGCGAGATCTTCAACTCGATCTGGGATTGCAAGGAACTCATCGAGAACCAGCTGATCGACTACATCCGCGCCACGGTTGTGCATGCCGGCGGCATCACGCATTTGCGCCGCATCGCGGACCTCGCCGCCATGTACCAGGTGCGCACGGGATGCCACGGCGCCACCGATCTCTCCCCCGCTTGCATGGGCGCGGCGCTGCATTTCGACCTGTGGGTACCGAATTTCGGCATTCAGGAGTACATGCGGCACACCGAAGAAACCGATGCCGTCTTCCCGCATGCCTACACGTTCGACAAGGGCATGCTCTACCCTGGCGACGCACCTGGCCATGGCGTGGATATCGACGAAAAGCTCGCCGCCAAGTATCCCTACAAACGCGCCTACCTGCCGGTCAATCGCCAGCAGCACGACGGCACGCTCTGGAACTGGTGATGGAACGACTGCATCCCGATACGCTGACACGGGCGTTGCCTGCCGTGTCGCGCCCCGCTTACGATCGCGACGCATTGCATATCGGCATCGTGCATCTTGGGCTCGGTGCCTTCGCGCGCGCGCACCTGGCACCGGTTAACGAAGCCGCGATGGTGCACGCAAGCGATTGGCGGTGGGGTATCTGTGGTGTGTCGCCGCGGCAGCCCGATACCCGCGATGCCCTGGCCCCACAGGACGGCTTGTACACGCTGGCGATTCGGGATGCGGATGCTGCGGGCGCCAAGCGCGAGCAGTTAGCGGTGATCGGTGCGCTGCGCGAAACATTGGTAGCGCCGGACGATCCCGGGCGAGTGCTGACACGCATCGCGGCGCCGGATACGCGCATCGTGAGCCTGACCGTGACGGAGAAAGGCTATTGCCACCACCCCGCCACGGGTGCACTCAATGCCGATCATCCGGATGTCGTGCATGACCTCGCGCATCCCCAGTCACCGCGCAGCATCTTGGGCTTCATCGTATATGGGTTGCAGCAGCGCCATGCCGCGAACGCGTCGCCGCTTACGCTCATGTCGCTCGACAATCTGCCGTCAAACGGCAAACTCCTGCGCGGGCTGGTGCTCGATTTCGCAGGCCGTGTCGACCCCGGCCTGCAAGCATGGATCGCCACCACCTGCACATTCCCTTGCTCGATGGTGGATCGCATTGTGCCGCGCACGACCGACGCCGATCGTGAATCGATCTCGCGCGCGATCGGTCTCGACGATGCGTGGCCCGTATTGGGCGAGCCCTTCCTCGATTGGGTGATCGAAGACGACTTCGCCGCCGGCAGGCCCGAGTGGTCGGCCGCCGGGGCGCGCTTTGTGGGCGACGCTACACCCTACGAAGTACTGAAGCTGCGGATGGTGAACGGCACCCACTCCGCGCTGGCGTATCTTTCTGTGCTGGCCGGTTGGCGCACCGTCGACCAGGCCATCGCCCAACCCGCCATCCACCGCTATCTCGGCACCCTGATGCGCAACGAGATCGCGCCCACGCTGCCTGCGCTCGACGGCCTCGATCTCGCGCAATATGCCGAACGGCTGCTGGCACGATTTGCCAACCCCGCGCTTCAACATCAAACGCGTCAGATCGCGATGGATGGCTCGCAGAAGTTGCCGCAGCGACTGCTCGGCACCATTCGCGAACGCTTGCGCGATGACCTGCCGATCGACGGATTGGCGCTCGCCGTGGCAGCGTGGCTGGTGTATCTGCAAGGGCGCGATGAAGCGCGCGAGCCGTACGCGATTTCGGACCCGCTGGCCGATGCGTTGAAGGGGGAAGTTCTAGCGGCCGTCGCGGCGCGCGAGGCGGCCACCGATTCGGCGCATCGCGGTGTGGCGGACGTGGCGGATATACCGTCTGTGGCGCGTGCGGCAGACGTCGCGGATGCGGCCGACGTGGCGTACGTGGCGCAGTTGACCGGCTATCGCCCCGTATTCGGCGATCTGGGCGGCAACGATCGGTTCGTAAAGACCGTGGCCGCACAGGTAAAACAATTGCGTACGATCGGCGTCGCCGCCACACTGGCGAAACGTGGAACGGCGTCGGCCGTTTGAAGCGGCCACCGAGAACACCGCCGTCTCACGATAAAAAATAGGCCTGATAAAAAATAGGGCTAAATATATATCACAATGTGATATATTTATCGATCATCACTTCCAGTCATGGATCGACGTGTGAATCCGCCCTTGTTGCCGCCGCTGCGCCAAGCCGATTATGAAGCGCTGTCCGATTTTCGGCATCAGCTTCGAAAGTTCGAACGCTTTTCAGAGAACGCCGCGCAGGCTGAAGGCATCACGCCACTGCAGTACGTCACACTGCTGCACATCAAAGGCATGCGCGAACGGACGTGGGCCAGTATCGGCGAACTTGCTGAACGTCTGCAAGCGCATTCACATGGCGTGGTGGCGCTGGTGTCGCGCTGCGAATTGGCCGGTCTGGTCGAACGCCGCCAGAATGCCGATGACCGCAGGCTTGTCGAGGTGCATTTGCTGGAGAAAGGCGAGGCCGTGCTGGCCCGCCTCGCCGCCCTGCATCGCGAAGAACTCAAGATGCTTGGCGGCGTCATCCACCGCTCGATCCAGCCTTACTGACGCGCGCTGCAACTGCGCGACCGCCTCACGCGGGCCTGAAACCCGCGTGGTGCACGGACGCGCTCTGAAGCTAGGCAGGCGGCTGCGCCTCAGCAGCAGCCGATCCGCCCCTTGCCGCCATACCGCGCATCCTGCCGGTTGCGGAAAAACTCCGCATACGACATGGCGGGCACGTCCGGGTGGTTCAGTTTCATGTGCGCCAGATAGCCGTCGTAGTCGGGCACGCCCACCATGAGCCGCAGCGTCTGCCCCAGATAGCGGCCGGCGCGGCCGACCGAGCTTCCCGCATTTGCCAGATTCAACAACATGGTGTGCTACGTTTTCGTTTCACCGCGCGTGGCACTGCGCGTTTCACCGCGCGCACCGACGCGCGGCGCACCCAGAACGCGATCAATGGCTGCTCGCGACCGCATTCGGCGGCAACGTTTCAAACGGCATTTCTTTCACCGTCGGCCGGCTATCGCGGCGTGCCTGCAGAATCGTGCGCGCCCCGAAGAACACAATGCTCACCACGACGGCCATGAAGATCGCGCACAAGCCGGCGTTCACATAATCGTTGAACACCACGCGGCTCATCTGATCCAGGCTCTTCGCCGGGGCCAGCACGCGGCCTTCCGCAATCGCCGCCTGATAGTTCCTGGCGTGCGTGAGGAAGCTCACGCGCGGATCGCTATGGAACAGCTTCTGCCATCCCGCAGTCAGCGTGCACACCAGCAGCCACAGCGTGGGCGCGATCGTGACCCACGCGTAGCGGTCCTTCTTCATCTTGAAGAGCACGACGGTGCCCAGCGTGAGCGCGATCGCGGCCAGCATCTGATTGGCGATACCGAACAGCGGCCACAGCGTATTGATGCCGCCCAGGGGATCGACCACGCCTTGATAGAGGAAGTAGCCCCACGCCGCCACGCACAACGCCGTGGCAATGAGGTTGGCGGGCAACGAATCCGTACGGCGCAGCGCGGGTGCGAACGTACCCAGCAGATCCTGCAGCATGAAGCGGCCCGCCCGCGTGCCGGCATCGACCGCCGTCAGGATGAAGAGCGCTTCAAACAGAATGGCGAAGTGATACCAGAAGGCCATCATGCCTTCGCCGCCGATCACCTGATGCAGGATGTAGGCCATGCCCACGGCCAACGTGGGTGCGCCACCGGCGCGCGAGATGATGGTGCTCTCGCCCACGTCCTTCGCCGTTTGCACCAGTTGATCCGGCGTGATGGCAAAGCCCCAGCTCGACACCACTTGCGCCACTTGCTCGGGCGTGGTGCCGATCACGGCCGCCGGGCTGTTCATCGCGTAGTAGATGCCGGGCTCGATCACGCATGCCGCCACCAGGGCCATCACGGCCACGAACGATTCCATCAGCATGCCGCCGTAGCCGATATAGCGAGCCTGGGTTTCGTTCTCGATCAACTTCGGCGTGGTGCCGGACGAGATCAACGCATGAAAGCCCGAGACTGCACCGCAAGCAATGGTGATGAAGAGGAACGGGAACAGGTTGCCCGACCACACCGGACCGGTGCCGTCGACGAAACGCGTGACGGCAGGCATCTTGAGTTCGGGCGCCACAAAAACGATGCCCAGTGCCAGACCGATGATGGTGCCGATCTTCAGGAACGTCGACAGGTAATCGCGCGGCGCGAGCAGCAGCCACACCGGCAGCACGGCAGCGATGAAACCGTAGACGATCAGGATCCAGGTGAGCCCGCGGCCGTCGAAGTCGAAGTACGGCGCAAGCGTGGCGCTCGCGGCCACGTTCTGGCCGAAGATGATCGCCGCCATCAAACCTACAAAGCCGATCACCGACACTTCAAGAATCTTGCCCGGGCGGATATAGCGCAGGTACACGCCCATGAACAACGCGATGGGGATCGTTGCGGCGACCGTAAAGGTGCCCCACGGCGAATGCGTCAATGCCTTCACCACGATCAGCGCCAGCACGGCCAGGATGATGACCATGATCATGAACGCACCGAAGAGTGCGATCACGCCCGGGATCACGCCGAGTTCGGCCTTGATCAGGTCGCCCAGCGACCGGCCATCGCGTCGTGTGGACACGAAGAGCACGATGAAATCCTGCACGGCGCCGGCGAAGACCACACCCGCGAGAATCCACAAGAGCCCGGGCAGATACCCCATCTGCGCGGCAAGCACCGGCCCCACCAACGGGCCTGCGCCGGCAATGGCCGCGAAGTGATGGCCAAACAACACGTTCTTGTTGGTCGGCACGTAGTCCAGACCGTCATTGTGTTTCCACGCCGGCGTCATGCGCGTGGCATCGAGACCCAGCACCTTGTTCGCGATGAACCGGCTGTAGTAGCGGTAGGCAATCAGATACACACACACCGCCGCCACGACGATCCAGAGTGCATTGATCGTTTCGCCGCGCGACAAGGCGACCGTGCCGAGCGCGAACGCCCCCACGACAGCCAGGCCGGCCCAGCCCAGATGACGGACGAATCCGTTTTGACTTGCTTGCATTACCGCTCCTCGCACTTTTTTATCTTGGTCCCGGGCAGACGCGCAGGACGCGGTAGTATTTGGTTTGTCATGCACGCGAACAAGCGCAGGATCACGTAAATCGCCTGCGTAAAACTACGTAGTGCAGCGCAACAGAATCTGCATGCGCCAATGGCGAACACACGCCACCTTTATTCGTTTCACCTGCTGCACCCATGCGCTTGACGCGTGCTGCACCGCAAAATCCGGAACCGTTGTCGTCGATGAAACTTCGACTGAAAATCCTGCTGCTGGCCGTTGTTCCGTTGCTGATCGCGATGGCCGCGCTCTCGTTCGCGGTGTATCAACAGGGCCTGTCGCTCGTCCAGCAAGAGAAGCAAGTCGTGTCGTCGGCGTGGCTGCAGAGCAAGGAAGCCGAGCTGCGTCACTACGTCAAACTCGGCTACAGCGCGATCAAACCGCTGCTGACCGATACCGACGTGGACGGCGCGCAGCAGCAGGCACTCGATCTGCTCGGGCAAATGGAATTCGACCGCGACGGCTATTTTTTCGTCTATGACCTGAACGGGCGCAATCTGATGCATCCCCGCCAGCCGGATCTCGTGGGCAAGGATCTCAGCGGTCTGCGCGATGAGCATGGCGACCTGGTGGTGCAGCGCCTGCTGGCCGCAGCCCGCGCGGCCGGCACGGAAGGTCAAGTCATCCATTACCTGTGGCAGAAGCCCTCCGCACAGCGCGAAACCGAAAAGCTCGGCTATGTGATGGTGGTGCCCGAATGGAACTGGATGCTGGGCACCGGCATCTACAACGACGACATCGAAGCCGCCCTGAACGACATCGACGTAGCGGCCCAGCAGAATATCCGGGGCATGCTGGCGTGGGTGGCAGGCATTGCGGCAATCAGCACCCTGCTTGTGGCCGGCAGCGGCCTGGCGCTCAACATCAGCGAGCACCGCCAATCGGATGCAAAGCTGCGCGTGCTGGCCCGTCAGGTGGTGCAGTCGCAGGAAGACGAACGGGCGCGGCTCTCGCGCGAATTGCACGATGGCATCAGCCAGCACCTCGTCTCGACCAAACTGGTGCTTGAGGCAGCGCACGAAAGGCTGCTGCGGCAGGCGCCGCGCGCCGATGCCGCGGCGCTGCCGGGACGCCCGCCCGTGGAGGATCTGCTGGCCAACGCTCTCGAACGCCTGCACGCCACCGTGGGCGAGGTGCGACGCATCTCGCACAACCTGCGGCCGTCGCTGCTGGACGACCTGGGCCTGCCGACGGCATTGGCGCAACTGGCCCGCGAAATCACCGCGGCATCGGGAAGCGCCGGCACGCCGCTGCACTCGGACGTGCACGTGCATGGCGAGGTCACGCCCTTGCCCGAATCGCACAACACTGCCCTCTTCCGGATCGCGCAGGAAGCGCTGACCAACGTGATTCGCCACGCGCGCGCAGCGCGCATCGACATGACGCTGACCTACGCGGCCGATCATGTGCGACTGGACATCCAGGACGACGGCTGCGGCTTCGACTACGCCGATGTGCAACGCGATCCCGATCGCGGCATCGGGCTGCGCAATATGCGCGAACGCGTTGCCCCTTTGGGCGGGCGCATGACGCTGCACACCGGCCTGCGCGGCACTGCCCTCTCCGCCAGTTTGCCCACCGCCGGCCCCGCCACGGCATGAACCGCCTCCCTCCATCGACGCCATGACGCCCACGAACGCTGCCTCCGCGAGCACGCCCACACGCCTGATGCTGGTCGACGACCATCCGCTCGTGCGCGATGGCTTGCGACTGCGGCTCGAAGTCGTATCGCATATCGAGGTGATGGGCGAGGCGGATGACGGCGAATCCGCCGTGGCACTGCTCCAGCAGCTCGACGCCGATCCGCATGCGCACTTGCCGGATCTGATCCTGATGGATCTGAACATGCGCAAGATGAGCGGTCTGGCTCTGGCGACCCTGCTGCACGAACGCTGGCCGCAGATCGCCGTGCTGGTCTTGTCGATGCACGACAACGTCGAATACATGATGCAGGCCATGCGCGCCGGCGTGCGAGGCTATTTGCTGAAAGACGAACCCGCGCAGGAAATCCTCGTGGCCATCGATCAGGTCATGGCGGGACGCAATCATCTCAGCCCCACGGTGGCCATGAAGCTGGCCCAGGCAAGTTTGCCCACCACCCTGCTCAGCCCGCGCGAGCGCGAGATCCTGCGGCATGTGGCCGCCGGCAGCGCCAACAAGCAGATCGCACAAACGTTGAATCTGTCGGTGCGAACGATCGAGACGCATCGGCAGAACATCAAACGCAAACTCGGCATCGACGGCCAGGCCGAATTCGTCAAATATGCGGTCGAACATCGGGGCGTCTAGTACTGCGGGTAGATACGTATAGGAGACGCGTCACCTTTAGGGTTGAATCCATCTGGCATTCGGACACACCGGATCGATAACAAGATTGGAGACTTTCATGACCCCCACGAACGTGTACGGTGCCGGTTTGCGCACCGTTCTGGCCGTTGCATTGATGGCCATCGGCGGCAACAGCCTGGCCGCCGACTATCCCGATAAGCCGATCCGGCTGCTCGTGCCCTTCGCGGCCGGCGGCACGACCGATATCGTGGCGCGCGTTGTGGCCAACGGCCTGACCAAGGAATTGGGCCAAACCGTCGTGGTCGAAAACCGCGGCGGCGGTGGCGGCCTGATCGGGGCAGAAGCGCTTGCACGCTCGCCCGCCGACGGGTACACCCTCGGCATCGCCACGGTGAGCACGCTGGCCACGGTGCCCGCGACCAACCCCAAAACGTCGTACGACCCGATCAAGGATTTCACGCCCATCGTCAACCTGGTCAACGTGCCCAACGTGATGACGATCAATCCGGCGGTACCCGCCAAGGACATGAAGGAATTCATCGCCTTGCTGAAGGCCAACCCGGGCAAATACAGCTACGCCTCGTCGGGCACGGGCGGCATTTCCCATCTGGACGGCGAATTGTTCAAGTCGATCACCAAGACCGACATGGTGCATGTGCCGTATCGCGGGTCGGGCCCGGCGTTGAACGACACGTTGGCCGGTCAGGTCAACGCGCAGTTCGATAACCTGCCCTCGTCGTTGCCGCACATCAAGGCAGGCAAGTTGCGCGCGCTGGCCGTGGCATCGCCCAAGCGCGTGGAAGGCTTGCCGGATGTGCCCACGTTTGCCGAAGTCGGCCTGGCCGACGTCAACAACGTGGCCTGGTACGGCATCGTGGCCCCGGCCAATACCCCGCCCGCCGTGGTCAAGCGCATCCATGACGCCGCCGTCGCCGCACTCAAGAACCCCGAAGTCAGCGCCCGTCTGGCCGACGGCGGCTCGATCGTCGACGGCAATACGCCCGAGCAATATGCTGCGCAGATCAAAAAAGAACTCGAATTGCGCCAACGCATTGCGAAAGAGCAAAACATCAAGCTCGTAGAATAGGCATGATGTTGTCGCATCGGCTGCCCAAACGCAGCCGATGCCACAATGCAGGCGCGATCCTGGGCTTATCGGATCGCTGCCGATGCCCATCACGCTTGCCGAATTTGCTTAGTTTTTCCTGCCTTGCCGGGCAAATCGATGATTTTTGTCCTGCAATGCCAAAAAATAGCCGGGGATGGTTGGTTCAAAGCAACTGCTATCCCCCGCTCGCCCCGGATGACCATTAAACTCCGGGCTGACTTAAATAAAAGTAGCTGATATGGGTTTCGAACAACTTGCCCCCCTCAAAGAGGCGTTTGCCAAGCAAGCGCTGGAAAAGGCCAAGGAGCAACCGCGCTCTGCCAAGCCTGCTCAAGATCAGGCGAAGGGGCAACCTCGCAGCGCCAAACCGGCGCACGATCCGGCCAAATCGCGTCCCCGTGGACCCAAGCCAGGCAACACCGGCAACGGCGGCAATGGCGCACATGCCAATGCTTCCGCCCCCGCGCAGGCCGGCAAGCGCCCGCCGCGTCCCCAACGCCCGGCTCAGCCGCCCGCCGATCCGGTGGTGCTGGCGATCGCGCGTCTGCAACGTCACTTCCCGGCCGCCTTTCCCAAGAAGCCCGCGCCCAAGTTGCCGTTGAAGCTGGGCATCCATGCCGATCTGCTGCAAGAGCAAAAGAAGCTGCAACTCGAAGAAAGCGAAATCACGCAGGCCATCGCCACCTGGTGCCAAGGCGCCCGCTACTGGGCCTGCATGACCGAAAACGCTGCGCGTGTGGATCTCACCGGCGCCCCCAGCGGCGTGGTGACCGCGCCTGAAGCGAACCGTGCGCGCCATCAGGCGCGCCGCCAACGCACCACGGCAAAGAAGGCTGAAAAAGCCGCCAACGCCGTGCCGGCCGAAGGCGATGCCACCGCGCTGGCGCAAGATCCGCAAGCGGCGCAAGGCGATACGGCTTCGCACGCCGCGGCACCCGTGCAGCATGCCGACGCATCGGCTGTGGCCAACGTGTCGGCGAATGCCGATGCAACGTCGCCTGCAGCAGCGGCTCAATCGTCCGAATCGGCAGCGCCGGCTGACGTGACCACAACGGCAGCGAAGGCAGCGGACACGACTACGGACGAGGCCACGGGCAACGCACACGCCAAGGCAACGACAGCAGCGTCGGAAAAGACGACTGAAGCGTCATCGGACAGGGCAACAGAAGTCGCCGCCGCCCCCGCCGCCGAAGCGCCCAAGCAAACGTCATAAACCGATAGCCTGCCGCGCATCGCGCATCAGGCAATCGCGCATGCAAAACGCCCAGTAGCATGCAATACGCGCCGCATCGAGTTCGTCTCGGTGCGGCGCGTTTGATTTCTGCTTGGGAAATGGCGATCGATGCGCCGTTTCCTGCACGATCAAGCCATCACGGCCGCCAGATCCTCTGCCGTGCAAAACGCCTCCCAGCGCCTGACCGCTTCGGATGCCGTTAGCGTGCGGGCCGCGTTAGCCAGAAACTTTGCCTGAATCTGCCGATCGCTTGCGGGCCGCTCGACGCTGCCCATCACTTGGGCGATGTGGCCGCGCAAGACGCGGCCATCGGCAAGCGTCGCTTCCACCACGGCACCGAATTTCTGCGGAAAGCCGCTGTCCTCCCACGATTCGACCGTGACCTGCCTGGCCAACGCTAACGCAGCCTGGTCGAGCGGTGCCACCGTCATCGCAGGCACATCGATCGGCACGCCAAGCAGTGCGCACGCCACCGTGTACGGCAAACTGTATTTGGCTTCATTGTTATCTCGCGGCTGCTGTTTGGCCGACCAGGGTTCGGCAATCACCAGTGCCGCGCCCGGCGCCACGCGGCAATGCGCGGCCACAACCGCAACGCCGGCGGCCTGCGCGCGCAAATGCTCCGCGGCTTCGAGATAGGGATGAATGTAGTGGCAGCATGGATAAAACTTGAAAGCTGCTTCGCGCAGGGCCCACCGCGCACCCAGCCCGTCGAGCGCCGCATGCAGCCGGTCGCCGGCATCGCGATCGTCGGCATAAGCCGCAAACACACCGTACTTGTCTTCAAGCACTGCGGCGGGTCCGGTCATCCCGGCGCCTGCCAGCAGGCTGGCCCAGATCGCGGCATGCGCCGCCCAGCCCGGGTGCAGCGCTTTCACATTCGAGCCATTGCTCAAGAACGCAAAGATGCCGCTCGCCTGGCTGCCCGCGATGCCGGCTGCGTGCGTCATCGTGGCGAGGGACTGCCCGCGCGCGTGCGCGGCCAGCAGCGCGGCCACGAGCACACCGCCTGCGGAGGTCACCTGAAACCCGCGCCGTTGAAATCCGCCGGGTGCGGCTTCGCCCAATCGCACCAGCAACTCCCACCCTGCAACCGTCAGTCGCACGACGTCGCTCATGCGCAACCCCTGCGCTTGCGCCATCGCAAGCACCGTCGGCACGATCACCGCGCTGCCATGCACGATGGCGCCCATGTGCGTGTCGTCGTACTCGAGCGAATGCATCGAGGTACCGTTGATCAATGCCGCCATCTCGGGCGGTGCCCGATCGTCGAAACCCAATACCGAAGCGGGTCCCTCATGCGGCGACTGCTGGCGCAGCGCCCGCACCATGTCGCGATGGGCCGGCACCGCGGCCGCCGCCAGCGCCACGCCGACCGCATCGGCGATATGCAGCCGGGCCAATCGCACCACATCCGCCGGCACGTCCTCAATCTTCAGATCGACCACGAATGCCGCCATGCGCGCCGACGCGCTATCGAGGCGGCTCATGCGATCGCCTTTGCGGCATCGCGCCCGGCCAGATAACCCAGGCCGATCGCGGTCAGCAGACCATTGCCGGAGCAATACCCCGTGGCACCACGGCTGCCGCTGATCCCGGCCGCCGCGCCGCCGCCCGCATACAACCCGGCGATCGGCGTGCCATCGGCACGCAGCACGCGCCCGATGTCGTCGACCGCCAGGCCGCCCTGCGTATGAAACAGCCCGGGCGTGACCCGGCAGATCCACAATCTGCCGGTCAACGGGGCCAGGCCGAAGCGCGTGCGGGCAAACGGATCGGATGCAGCCGCGCCCGCCGCCGTGTTGTAGTCGGCAAGCGTTTGCGCCAACGTGTGCGCGGGCAACCCGAACGTCGCTGCAAGCCCTTCAACCGTGTCGCTGCCTTTTACACCGCCATGATCGACCAGTTCCTGGAACTCTTCTTCCTTGCTGGCGATCGCCTTGATGCGATCGTCGAAGATCGCATACACCGGCGACTGCTGCGCCAGCACGAGGCGAGCGTAGCCTGAGTAGCCGAGATCTTCGTCGCCAAAGCGCGCACCCTCGGCGTTGACCAGGATGCCGCCCTTCTCGATCGTGGTCCACGACAGCAATGAGCCGTGTGGATAAGCCACGGCCGCATACCCCTGATAGGCCTGCATATTGGCCAGGCGTGCACCGAGCTGTTCGCCCCAGAGCACTGCTTCGCCTTCGCTGCCCAGCGCACCGAAATACTCCGCACCCGCGATCTCCGCGCAATGCTGTCCCACGAGCGCGCGATTGGCGGCAAAGCCATTGGTGCTGAGAATCACCGCGCGGGCACCGATGCGCGACGACGCTACCCCTTCGCCCTGCACCGCCGCACCGACGACCCCGCCGTGATCGCCGGTGAACAACGTGGTCACGGCGTTATTCGTGGCGAGCGGAATATCGCGTCGGGCAACGGCGGCCAGCAAGTCGTCGACCAGATCCTGGCCGCGCCGCGACACGGGCGCATGCAGGCGCGGCACGCTGTGCCCCACATGGCAGTAATCGGTGATGAGCGCCATGCGAGCGCCCACGGTGTCGACCAGCCACTCGCAAAGCTCGGCCGACACGCGCGCCATGAGCGGCGTCAGGTGCGGCAATTCGCTTACACCCGCCGTGCGCTCCAGATCGGCGATCATGCGTTCGGCCGAATCGTCGATGCCTGCGGCGCGTTGAAAGCGGCTGCCCGCGCCCGGCACCGAGCCGGTGCTGAGCGACGAGTTGCCACCGGCGCGATCGCGCTTCTCGAGAATGGCCACGGCGGCGCCGGCATCGTGCGCAGCAATGGCCGCAGCCAGTCCGCAGGCGCCCGCGCCCACCACCAGCACGTCCACCTCAAGATCCCACGCCACCGCTGCATCATGCTTTTCGACAACTGCCTTCATGTTCACGTCCTCTCCTCGTTCGTATGGTTCGATCAGCGCTGTGGCTCGGCAAACATGGCATCGAGCCATGCCGCCCACGTGCTCGACAACGACAGCGCCGTGGGCGTCGTTGCCGCGTGACGGGATGCGGGCAACGTCGGCGCATCGCCAACGTCGTCCGCGCAGTGCGCGAGCCGTTCCAGCACGCCGGCCGCCGCCGGCGACACGGGTGCACACAGATCCTTCACCTTGTGCCGGATCGCCTGCTCGTCGAAAGGCAGATCGGGGCCCCCCGGTGCACTCCAGCAGGTCTCGCAATCCGTTCCCGCGGCACTCCGAATCTCGACCGTGGCCGGCCGGTCGTGCGGTGCAGGCCGCACGGCATCGAACGGCACGATCTCGATCAATTGCCGCAGCCGCGCGATGCGCGGATCCGAGAGCGATGCCGAGTCGAACGCCGTCACGCCACCATGACCGTGGACAAGCGCCGCTGCCACCGCGTGCGGCAGTGAGAACTTCGCCGCCAGAGTGGTCAATGGCTGGCGATTGTCGAGTTTGAGTGCAAGCGGATGGGCAGCAACACGTACGGCGCTCACCGCCTCACCACCCTGCACCTCGGGCGCACGCGCGATCAGTGCCTGCACGGCGGCAATGGCGGAATGCGCATACTGGCAGCAGGCGTTGATTTTTTGATAGCCTGCGCACACCGCCCAATCGCCGTCATCGTCGAAGGCAGACAGGTCGGTCGTCGTGCCCAGCCCGGTCACATACACATCGAACGGGGTGCTGGCCCAACCACCAATACCGGCACGCGCATGGTCGACTGCGGCAATGCCAGCCACCGCACCGTGCGCGGCCCAGGCATTGCGCACCAACGCCCCCTGCACCGCTTGATTGAATGGCCCCGCCATGCCCAGCGCCGTTGCGCCCGCGACCGCGGCAATCAGTTCATCGGCGGGCAGGCGCCGCAGCAATGCCACGCCGGCGGCCGCGCCCACCGGGGCAAGCAGCGCATGGGGATGCAAGCGCAGATCGGGAAACCGCCAGGCGCGCGCGACCCGCGCGACGATCTCGTAACCCAGCACCAACGCGCGCAACACGTCGCGCCCGCTCGCTCCACAGGCCTCTGCGGTGGCAAGCAACGCCGGCAGCACATACAACCCGCCATGGCACACCGCCTTGCGGTACCCCTCGTCGAGCTCGTTCCATCCCATGGTGAGCGCATTGATCGAGGCCGCGTCGCGCCGCGACGCGCGCGGCCGGCCACGTGCCAGTATCGACACCGCACCCGCATCACCGTCGTTCAACGCCAACTGCCGGGCACGCACGACTTCCGGCTCATCCGCCGCGCTGAAGGCAGCCGCGATGTTGTCGGCCACGATCATGGCCGCGCGGCGTCGCGCCGCCACCGGCAGGTCGCGCCACTCGCAGGCCGCGATGCGGCGCAAGCAGGCGTCAAAAGCACTCGCCGCGTCTGCCCGCGCCGCTTCAACGCCATCCTCCACCTGCGCGCCAGCGCTGGATCGGACGCCATCAGTGGGTTGCAGGCCATCGCTTGACAGCCCACCATGAAGACCCGTCACCGACCGTGCAGCAGGATTGTTCGCCATCGCATTGACCCCCGGATCGCGCGTACTCAAAACAGATCCCACAAACTTTCTTGTTTGAGCAGTTCGGCGCTTGCGCCGTCGTAGATCACACGGCCCGACTTGATCACCACGGCCCGATCCACGTTTTGCAGTGTGGCCTGCACGTTCTGCTCCACGATCACCACGGTGGTGCCGCGCGTGCGATTGATCTCCGTCACGGTGGCCAGCACATCGCGCACGATCACCGGTGCCAATCCGATCGTGGGCTCGTCCAGCAACAGGATCGAGGGTTGCGTCATCAGCGCCATACCGAGCGCCAGCATCTGCTGTTGGCCTCCGCTGAGCGACCCCGCGATTTGCTCGCTGCGCTCGGCCAGCAAGGGAAACAGCGCATACACCTCATCAAATGCGCGCTTGCGTGCGGTGGCGTCGTGCTTCAAACCGGCGATGGCCAGATTTTGCGCCACCTGCAGTTCGCGAAACACGTTATTGCCTTGCGGCACGAACGCCATGCCATACGCCACGTTGTGATGGACCTCGCCGGCCCGAATCGGCTGGTCGCGATAGCGCACGTCGCCCTCGCACCCGTCGAGATCGCCCAGGCAAGCACGCAGCATGGTCGTCTTGCCGGCACCGTTATGGCCGAACACGCCCACACGCTGGCCTTCGGGCACGCTGAGCGACAGATCGTGCAGCACGTGGAGTTTGCCGTAATGGGCGTTGACGCCCTTCAGTTCAAGCATCTGAATCCTCTCTCGCGCAACTGCGCGCTATTGCCCGAAGTAGAGTTCGGCCAGCGTTTTGCTTTCCAGCAACGTCGTCACATCGCCGCGCTCGAGAATGCGACCTTGCGCCATGAACACCGCGCTGTTGCACAGGTCGCGGATGAACGACACGTTGTGCTCGACCACGCATACCGCGCGTCCGGCGGCCGCTTCTTCACGCACGATGTCGCGCATCGTCTCGTACGCCATGCCCTCCACGCCTGCCATGGGTTCGTCAAGCAGCAACAACGGCCCTTCGCTCATCAATGCGCGCGCCAGCCCCACCAGCTTCTGCTGCCCGAAAGTGATGTCGTTGACGTTCGCATCCGCCAACGCCTCCAGCTTCATCCGCGCCAGTACCTTGTGCGCACGTTCGCGCGTCGCGGCTTCCGCGCGCTTGACCGACGGGCCTGCCGTAATGAGCCGCCATAGCGACTCGCCCGGATAATGCGACGGGGCGATCATCATGTTGTCCAGCACCGATAGCGAGCCGAACAGACGCATGTGCTGCCATGTGCGCGCCACGCCCAGCCGGGCACGCGCATGAAGCGGCAAGCCCGTAAGCGTGCGGTCGCCGAGCACAATGCTGCCGGCGTCGGCCGGCACCACACCCGAGATCAGATTGAACAGCGAGGTCTTGCCGGCGCCGTTGGGGCCGATCAGCCCCAGGATCTCGCCGCTGCGGATCTCTAAGTCAATGTTGTCCGACACCACCACGCCGCCGAAGCGCTTGCAGACGCCTTTCAGTTGAAGCACTGTTGTCACGATTGACCTCCGTGCGCCGCGCTGCCCTTGGCAGAGGCCACCAGCCCTTGCGGCCGCAGGAACAGAAACAGGATCACGAGCGACGTGAAGATCACGCCCTGAAGCGGTCCCATGATGCCGGACGGCAGATTGAGAAACGTGATGGCCTCGGGCAGCAACAGCAACAGCACGGCGCCCACCACCGGTCCCAGCACCGACCCCATGCCGCCCACGACAACCATCGTGAGAATCATGGCCGACTGCAGGATCTGAAATTGATCTGGCGTAACGTACTGGTAGTAGTAGGCGTACAGACCGCCGGCAATGCCGGCCACGCCGGAGCCCAAGGCAAAGATCGCGATCTTGATGTTCATGGCGTTGCGGCCGAGTGCCAGAAACGCCAGCTCGTCGTCGCGCATGGCCTGGATGGCGCGGCCGTACGGCCCGCGCACCAGCGCGCGGATCGCCAGCACCACCACGAGCGCCACCGCCAGCGAAATCCCGGCAAACACGAGATTGCGATTGCCTTGCACCACATTGGGAATGCCGCCGAGCCCGCTTGCCCCGCCGACGAAGTCGAGGTTCTTGATGATTTCCAGCAACCCAAGCTGAAAGCCGATACTGGTGATCAACAGGTAATCGCCCGAGATCCGCAACGACGGCAATGACAGCATGAAAGAGAACGCCATCGATATACCGAAGCCGGCGGCCACGCTGAGCACCGGATGCAATCCGAACTGCGTACTGAGCACGCCCACCGTATAGGCGCCGAGCGCGAAGAAAATGGGATGGGCGATGCTGATCAGCCCGCCGAATCCGATGATGAGATTGAAGCTGGAGGCCAGGATCACATAAAGCCCGACCAGCACCAGCAATGACGCGACATATTCCATGATGCGACTCCGTACGCTGTTCAGACGCCGGCCGCGGGTGCGGCGGCCGTGGCGGGTTTGCGCGCGCGACGCTTGATGCGCACGCCCTGCGGGAAGAACAGGATGGTGATGAAAAGCAATGCGTACAGGATCAGGCTCTGCCAGGCCGACGGAATCACGAGGATGCTGAAGGCGCGCAGCAATCCCAGAAACACCGCTGCCACCGCCGCGCCAAACACATTGCCCATGCCGCCAAGCAACGCGGCGATCACGGCGAAGAGCATCATTTCAAGGGGCGTATTGGGCACCATCGACGCGCGCGTGCCGAACAGATACATGCCCACCGCCATCAGAACGGCGGCAATCACGAAGGTCACGGCATACACCCGCCGCACATTGATGCCGTACAGGCGCGAAAGATGGGGGTTGTCGGCCGCCGCAATCATGAACTGCCCCTGACGCGAGCGGTGCATCACGAGATACAGCAAGCCCATCAACACCACCGTGGTGGCGATCGCCTTGAGGTCCCATTCACTGATGACCACGCCTCCCACGATGTGCGAGGTGGACATGAGGGTAGCGGCCAGCGACACCGGCTCGGTGCCGGCCACCATGGCCAGCAGATACTGCACCAGCTCCGACAGCACCAACGTGAAGATGAAAAACGTGAGCGGCGGCGAGTGACGCCGGCGGAAGGTCTGCAAGCCGAACACCTCCATCGCCAACGCGGCGGCGATGGCGGCCAGCGCGCCCAGCAGTAAGGCGACCGAACCGGGCAAGCCGAATTTCTGGATCGCCGCATACATCGTGTAGTAGGCGATCCCCATCATCCCGGCTTGGGCAAAGTTCCATACCTTCACCACCTTCAATACCAACGCGAACGCAGCGGCCAACAGCACCGCATAGCTCGAGTTGGCCAGACCCGTCCAGAAGATCTGCATGAGCGTCTGGAAATCCAGCATCGCTGCTCCCCTTGTGGCGCGGGTGACCCCGCGCGTGGCTGTTTTTATTGGATGGTCGCAACCGGCACGAATTGCCCGCCCTTGACCTCAAACAGATACACCGGCTTGTTAACACGGTGATCGGCGCTCACTTCAAGTTTGCCGGTCATCGGCAGCTCGAAGGTGCCGATGTCCACCAACGCCCGGCGCATGTTGGCGCCCGTCAGCGGCTGGTTGTTCTTCAGCAGATGGCTGTACAGATTGGCGATCAGGTACGGCATGTCGTACAGATATTGGGTGTAGGGCAAACCGTTGGGAATGCGGCCCTCCGTTTTCTGCCAGCGCGCGACGAACTCGGCGATGCGCGGGTTCTGCTCCGCTGACGGCGCCAGGGCCGACACCAGCATGCCTTCGGCGGCGGCACCCAGTTGCGCCACGATCTTGGGGTTGTAGCCGGCGGAGTAGGTGGAGATCGGCTGCTTCAACCCCAATTGACGCAACTGCGCCACTACCTGCGGCAGATCCGACACAAGCCCCTGGATATGGATGATCTCGGGGTTGGAGGCACGCACCTTCAAGAGCGCGCCGGTGTAGTCGGTGGATTGCGCGTCGTACGCTTCGTACGCAACGACCTTGCCGCCCAGCTTCTCGAACGCATCGCGATAGATCTTGCCGCCTTCCACACCGCTGTCGTTGTGGATGTACAGCACGGCCGCACGCTCTTTCTTCAACGTTTCGCGCGCATAGCGGGCTTGCGCCACGACGTCCACATCCGCCAGGGGATACGTGGTGTAGATGTAATCGCCCAGTTTCGCGATCTCGGGGGAGTTCGCGCCCACGCTCAGGCCCAGCACCTCGCTGCGGTTGGCGATCGGCGCGACCGCTTTCACCACCGCGCTCCATGCGGTGCCGAAGACCGGCACACGATCGACGTTCACGAGCCGATTCACCGCATTGATCCCCAATCGCGGATCGGCTTGCGTATCCAGCAGGATCATTTCGAATTGATGGCCATCCACGCCACCTTTGGCATTGATGTCGTCCACCGCCCATTGCGCGGCCTTGGCCTGGTCCGCGCCAAACAACGCTTGCGAACCGGTCAGCGGCATTGCCAGGCCGAAGCGCAGCGGCTCTTTGGCCGTTTGCGCCATCACCGGGCCCGACAGGCCGATGCTGGCCGCGACGGCAGCCAACGACACGAGAAGACTTCGACGTAGATGCTTCATGATTGTTTTCCCCACGAACATGATTAGGCTTGGGCCTTGCGGCCGACGTTTTGCAGACTGGCGATAATCGACTCGGTAGTGCCCACGTCGGCATACTTCTCCGACATGTCGAACAGATTCACGGCATGCGAAACCTGGCTGCGGTCATACACGGCGTCTTGCGGCACGAACACGCGGAAATTCAATGAGAACGCGTCGACCACACTGCCCCGCACGCAACCGCTGGTGGCGCAGCCCGTCACGATCAACGTGTCGGCCTGAAGATCGATCAGATGACTGGCCAGGGCCGTGCCGAAGAAGGCGCTGGGATGTTTCTTGGGCAGCAGCACATCGCCCGCTTGCGGTGCCACCTCTTTGACAAAGTCATAGCCGTGCGCGGGGATCGTCATGATCGATGGCACCTTGTCGGCCAGCCGACCGGCATCGGTAGACGTCTTGGGCGCCACGTGCGGATACAGCACCGGCCAGCCGCGTTCGCGAAAGGTGGCCAGCAGTTTGGCGATATTGCCCACCGCCTTCCAGCCCACGTCGCCGCAACTCGTGGGAAATTCCTTGATGGATTCCCAGAACGGTTGCGGGGTCGTGCCCACGGTGCGGTACTGCACGTCGATGATCAACAGTGCGGGTCGAACGCCCAACCCGGAGGGCCGGCCAAAGCCCGCCGCCCGATAGGCACGTTGCTCGTCTTCGCTGATGATGTTGTCCCACGGTTTCATCGTCTCGTCCTTCATGTCGCGTTCACCTGGCGCGAGAGATAGCGCCCGTATCCTGGCTTGCCCACCATCTTGCCGTCCTGCATCACGGTCTCGCCGCGCACGATCGTGCGCACCGGCCACCCCTTCAGATCCCAGCCGTCATACAAGCTGTAGTCGGAATACGACCCGAGTTCTTCGGCGCGCACCACGCGGCTGCGTTCGAGATCGACCAGCGTGAGATCGGCATCGGCGCCCACCGCGAGCGAGCCTTTCGTGGGGTCGAGATTGAAGATCCGTGCGGGCCCACGGGTGAGCAGATCGGCGATGCGCGCCAACCCCAACCGCCCCTTGTGATAGCCCTCGGACAGCAGCACCGGCAGAATCGTCGCCGTGCCGGGAAACCCTTGCGAGGCCAGCCACAGCGGCCGCTCCTTGGTGGCCTTCTTGCGCGGCACATGGTCGGAGGCCACCACATCGATACTGCCGTCGCGCAGGCCTTCCCACATCGCCTCCACATCGTCTTTCGAACGAAACGGCGGATTGGCCTTGCCCAGCGAACCGATATCCGAATCTTCGTCATGCGTCAGATAGTGCGGGCAGGTCTCTACATGCACGTGTTCATAGCGCTCGCGCCACGCCCGCACTTCGTCGAGAGCCAGTCGGGTGCTCAGATGCGGGATATAGATCCGCGCCCCCAGATGCTCGGCGAAATACATCGCGCGCACGCAGCTTTCAGACTCGGTAAAGGCGGGCTTGGATGCCGACCAATCCTTGAGCGTGTCGCGCCCCTCGGCCTGCAGACGGCGGCGGATGCGGTTCACGATTTCGATGTTCTCGGTGTGGCACACCACCTTGATGTCGCCCAGTTGAGCGGCTGCGCTCAACAGATCGTAGAAGTAGCCGTCGTCGGTGCCGTCCAGCCCCAGATACCGCCCTTCCTCACCCTTAAAATTCATGAAGTACTTGAACGACGTCACGCCGTATTTGTTCACGTACTCGGAGAGCTCGCGTACGTGCATCTCATTGGCGACGCTGAAGTGAAAGCCGTAGTCCACATACGCCCGCGTGCGCGCATATTCCTGCTCGCGGCGAAACACTTCGGTGTAGTCCTCATTGTTCAGGAAATAACCCAGCACCGTCGTAAAACCGCCCTGCGCCGCATACACGGTTTCGGTTTCGTACTCGGTGATTTTTTCGCCGAAGCCAAAGTGCACATGCGCGTCGATCAGCCCGGGAAACACATGCAAGCCCTTGGCCGAGATCTCGGGCGTGCCCTCGGCCACGGGCGTACCGGGCAGCAACCGCGCCGCGATGCGGCCATCCTTGACCAGCACGTCGAGTGCTTGGCCATCCGTATCGGCATCGACCGCAATGCCGCCGCGCAAGACAAAATCCGTGGCCATCAACGGCTCTCCGAAGGTTGGGGAATAAGGGAATCGAGCGCTGCGAGATCCGGCGGCAACAAGCCGGGTTCATCGATGCGCAACGCCGCCAGACTGCGGGCGAGCCAGCCGCGATCGATGCCCACGCCAATGCAAACAAGCCGCGACCGCGGATCGTTGCTCGGCCAGTGATCGATCGGTTCGGGCCGGTGAAACTCACGGCCGACGGTTTGCAAGAAGATCTGTGGCGGCCGGGCGTCCGCCACGCGCAGCAAGCCTTTGCATCGCAGCAAATCGTCGCCGTAATGCCGCGAGACGAGATGCCACCAGGCCGCAATGCCGGCCCACGTGATGGGCGCGTCGAGATAGAAGCTGAAAGTGCTCACACGTTCGTGAAAGGCGTGATCGTGATCGTGATCGTGGTTGTGATCGACGTGGTCGCTATCGCCGCCGCTATCGCCATGGGCAGCGTGCGCCTCACGCGCCTTCTGTGAATCATGCTGTGGGTCATGCGCTTCGTGTGCATGAGGTGCGTCATGCGCTTCACGTGCGAGAGATGCGTCCTGCGCGTCGTGTGCCTTGTGGTCCGGCCCGGCAAGCACTTGAGCCGACATGGTCCCATCGCGCACCGCATCCCACTGCCGTGCCCCGCCCTGCTGCGTAAAGACCGCAACCGCCGCATCGCCCGACGTGCAGGTCAGCACGTGCGCCAGCGGATTCGCGCCGGCAATCGCGTGCGTCAACGCCTGCACATCTGCCCCGTCCGCAAGATCCGTTTTCGTGATGACCACCACCTCGGCCGCCGCCAACTGGCGCACCGACTCCGGCTGTGTGCCCAACTGCCGCAACCCTTGCGCGCCATCCACGGTCACGATCACCTGATTGAGCCGCATCGTTTCGGTCAGCAATTTGTCGCCGAGCAGCGAATGCAGAATCGGCAGCGGTTCGGCCAGGCCGGTGGTTTCGATCACGATGCGCGTCAAGGCCGTGCCATTGCCACGTGCCACGGCAACCACGTTAAGCAGTGTCTCGCGCAGCGATCCGCTCAGCGTGCAGCACAGGCAACCCGACTCGAGCAGCAAAACGTTTTCGGCCACCTCCGCCAGCACCAGCTGATCGATGCCGATATCGCCAACCTCATTGACCACGACGGCGGTGCCCGCCGATTCCGGCGCCCGCAACCAGGCGTTCAACAGCGTTGTCTTGCCGCTGCCCAGAAATCCGGTGAGTAGATCGCAGTCGATTCGCATCGTGGTCGGTCGTGGCATCAGGCTCGTCAGTGACTCGGTGCCAAGACTGCTGGCCGCGCCAAGTCGTCGATTGCATCGCCCCTCGTTGCCTTAGCGGCGTTACGTAGAGCGATATTGGATATCGACAAGCATAACGATGAAATTACGGTTACGCTAGTCGGAATTCCATATCTTTAAACGTTACAAATCGGCGTATCACCGCAGCGGGGTGGTGCGAAAGCCGGTGCCTGGAGATGAAATGCGTCAGAATTCGGCCTTGCCCGCTCACACACCCGCGTTCGTCAGAACCAGCGCCACCATGGCTGAAAAGAATCCAAACTCCGTTGAGGCCGTCAAAGTGGCCGTTCGCGTGCTCGACGAGCTCGCGGCGCAGCAGCGCCCCATGGGCGTGACCGAACTCGCCGATGCGCTAGGCGAGACGAAGCCCCGCATTCACCGGCATCTGTCGACGCTGAAGGAAATGGGCCTGATCGAGCAGGAGCAGGCCACCGATCGCTATCACCTGGGTTGGCGCGTATTTCAGTTGGGAGAGGCTGCCGGCAATCAATTCGATCTGCGCGCGCGTGCCGAGCCGTACATGATTCAGATTCGTGACGAGCTCAGGGAGACGGCAGTATTGGCCGTGCCGATCAACGCGACCCCGATGGTGATCGCCACGGCCGACAACATCTACGCGCGGATACTGATCAGCGTAAAGCCCGGCAATCGCCCGCTGCCGCATTGCTCGGCGCTGGGCCGCCTCACCTTGGCCTTCGCACCCGAGGCATTGCAAGAATCGCGATTGGCCGAGCCGCTGCTGGCTGAGACCAATCTATCGATGATCGACCCGGCCAGGATCCGTGAACGGCTCGAGATCATTCGGCATCAGTTTTATGAAGTGTCCGATGGCGAAATGATGCTGGGCGTGAATACCGTTGCGGTACCCATCTTTCGCAACGGCGATCAGCTTGCCGGCGTGCTGTCGATCGTGGGATCGATCCAGAATATCCCTAACCCGCCGCGCCGCGCGCAGGTTGAGATGCTGCAGCATTGCGCAGCAGCCTTGTCGACGCAGTTGAACAGTCAGGCCTATGCGAACTGGCATCTGCGGCAAAGCGCGTCGGAGATTTTGGGCGCCCTGCCATGAGCGCAGCCCGCCGGCTCGGATGGGTGGCCGATTGCCTGCGTCGATGCCGTTCGTAGGCGCGTGAGGAATCGGCGTGATTCACGCCGCGTTGGTTTCCGTCTCCGCCAGATGAAACGCCTTCTTGCTCACCAGGTGCGCACGGATCGACGCCTCGGCAGCATCCGCGTCGCGCGCCAAGAGCGCCTTCACAAACCGCTCATGATCCGCCACGCCCGCTTCCCACTCGCGCCGATCCAGATTCGACTTGTAGCGTAGCGCCTGCACCTGCAAGTTGAGGCGATCGTAGGTCGCCGTGAGCGCAGGATTATGCGCCGCGCGATTGATCGCGATATGCGTGCCCATACTCGCGGCAAAGTACGCGCCGATATCGCCCTCCTCGGTTTTCTGCAGCATGCGCGCATGCAGCGCCGCGATGGCGGCCAGCTCCGCATCCGAGGCGCGTTCCGCGGCCTGCCGGATCGCCAGGCCTTCCAGCACGGCCAGCACGTCAAAAATGTTTTCGATATCCGCTTCCGAATGCTCGATGACGACCGCGCCGCGCTTGGGTTGAATGCTCACCAGCCCATCGGCGCTCAGCACCCGATAGGCCTCGCGCAGCGGCGTACGCGATACCCGAAGCCGATCGCACAAATCCCTTTCGTTCAACACCGTACCGGGCTTGAGCGTGCCATCTGTGATCAATTGCCGCAGCCGATCGGCCACGACGGCAGCGAGCGTGGGATGGTCGATCGCGAGCGGATCGAGGACTTGGGGCGAGGTCGATTCAAGAGACGAGCTAGGGTAATCCATAGGTGCGCACCGCAAAAAATGGGACTAGTTTGGCATCTGGTATACCAAACACCATATACCAATTATTCAATTAAAACGTCGCCTTACCGGGACGACGGCATCGGGCAACAAAGCCCGAGCATGAAAAACAACGGAGACAGGCATGCACAAGAATACTGTATGCAAATGGGTGGGCGCGGCAGCGCTTGCCGTCGCGCAAATCGGCGCGGCGCAGGCGCAGAGCACGTTTCCCAACAAGCCCATTCGCTTGATCGTCGGTTTCGTTCCAGGAGGCGGCACCGACGTATCCGCACGGTTGATCGCCCAGCGGCTGAGCGAGGAGTTGGGTCAGCAGGTCGTGGTTGAAAACAAACCCGGCGCCTCGGGCCTGATCGCCGCCGATGGCGTGACCAAGGCCGATCCCGACGGCTACACCCTGCTGTTGGCCAATATGCAGTCCACCGTGGCCGCACCGTATGTGCTGCCGGTGTCGTTCGACCCACTGAAGGGATTTACCGCCGTGCGCTACATCGGTTCGGTGCCCAACGTACTCGTGGTCAACCCCACGAAGAACGACGTGAAGACCGTCGCCGAGTTGCTTGCGAAAGTAAAAGCCGCGCCGGGCACGTTCACTTATGCGTCGTCCGGCATGGGCAGCCCGCAGCACTTGAGCGCGGCACGCTTCTCGAAGATCACCGACGTGAAGATGGAGCACGTGCCCTACAAAGGCAGCGGTCAGGCGATTGCCGATCTGCTTGGCGGCCAGGTCGACATGAACTTCGACACCTTACCCAGCGTGCTGGGCCAGGTGAAAGCCGGCAAGCTGCGCGCCCTCGCCGTGACGAGCAACAAGCGCACGGATACGCTACCCGATGTACCCACCCTGGCCGAAGCCGGCGTGAAAGGCATGGACGTGGAGCAGTGGTATGCCGTGCTGGCGCCCGCCAATATCCCCGCCCCCACCCTCACCCGCCTGGATCAGGCGATCGATGCCACGCTGCGCGACAAGACCGTCGCCGCCAAGCTCGCCGAGCAAGGCATGGTGCTGGGCGGCGGGCCGTCCACCCCCAAAACCTTCCAGACCTTCCTCGAGGCCGAATACAAAAAATACGGCGCCATCACGACCGACCTCGGCATGACCAAACCCTGACGCCGACCGCGCGAACCCGACCGCGCACGGCCTGCGCAACCGTCGATGCGCTCGCGGCACAGGCACGCCCGCCAACCGCCCACGCGCATCCCCGACCGATCGCGACAACCTTGGAATGAAGCTATGAACACACTCGCTGACACCCCTGCCGTAGACACCAAACCCTTGCTCGTCGACCGCGACGGCGCCATCGTGACGATCACGTTCAACCGCCCCGAGAAACTCAACGCCTTCACGATCGACGTGTGGCGCGATCTCGGCACGGCCTTTCTGGAACTTTCCGAGGACGACGACGTGCGCTGCATCGTGATGCGCGGCGCGGGTGAGAAGGCGTTTTCGCCGGGCAACGACATTTCCGAGTTCGAGACCTCCAGATCGAATACGCAGCAGGCCACCGCCTACGGCCAGGTCATGCGCCGCACGATCGAGGCGATCGCCAATTGCCGCCATCCCGTGATCGCGCAAATTCACGGCATCTGCGTAGGCGGCGGGCTGGAAATCGCCAGCCTCGCCGACATCCGCATTTGCGGCACCTCGTCACGTTTCGGCGTGCCGATCAAGAACCTCGGCCTGGTGATGTCGTATACCGAACTGGCGCCGCTGCTCCGCCTCGTCGGCCCCGCCGTCGCGCTCGACGTTCTGCTCGAAGGCACGATCTTCGGTGCCGATGAAGCCTTGCGTCTGGGCGTGGTCACACGTGTGGTGGCCGACGATCAAGTCGCCAATGAAGTGGCTGCCACCGTGAAGCGGGTTGCCGCCGGCGCCCCGCTCGTGGCCCGCTGGCACAAGCAATTCGTGCGCAAACTCGCCGCCGGACAAACCCTGACCGATGCCGAACGCAATGAAGCCTTCGCCTGCTTCGACACCGAAGACTTCCGCATCGGCTACCAGGCGTTCCTGAAGAAAGAAACGCCTAAATTCACAGGCCGTTGAGCCGAGGACGACTCATGACTGAACACACATCGCCCAACAAGACCGGCGCGCTTTCCGGCATGCGCGTGATCGAACTCTCGCAGATCATGGCCGGCCCCACCTGCGGGATGATGCTCGCCGATCTCGGCGCCGACGTGATCAAGGTCGAGAAACTCGAAGGCGGCGACGATGCCCGCCAGTATCGCGACCCCTTGATCAATGGCGTTTCGGCGCCCTTCCTCATGCTCAATCGCAACAAGCGCGCGATCGCGCTCAATCTCAAAAGCGATAAGGGCCGAGAGGTGCTGATGCGCCTGTTGAAGGACGCCGACGTCATCACCGAGAACTATCGCAAAGGCACCATGGAGAAACTGGGACTGGGTTATGAAACCCTGCGCCAGACCAATCCTGGGTTGATCTATTGCGCGGTATCGGGCTACGGCAAGACGGGACCCTTTGCCGACAAGGGCGGCTTTGACCTGATCGCGCAAGGCTTCTCCGGCTTGATGGCGATTACCGGCGAACCCGGCGGACCGCCGCTGCGCACCGGCAATTCCGTGGCCGATATCAATGCAGGATTATTGGCCGCTTTCGGCGTGCTGGCGGCGTATCAGCACAAACAGAAAACCGGTGAAGGCCAGATGGTGGAGACCTCGCTGCTCGAGGCCAGCCTGCAACAGCTCTACTGGCATGCCGCCATCTATTTCGGCACCGGCGAATCGCCCGGCCCCACCGGTTCGGCACATGTGCTCACCTCGCCCTATCAAGCTTTCGCCACCGCCACCGAATGGATCATCATCGGCGGCGCCAACGAGAAAAACTGGACCCGCATCGCACAGGTGCTCGGCCACCCCGAATGGTGCGACGATCCGCGCTACGCCAAGAACGCGCAGCGCATGGCCAATCGCGACACGCTCATCCCCGCCATGACGGAGATCCTGTCGAAACGTTCGGCGGCGGACTGGTTGGTCGACTTCGACAACGCGGGCGTGCCGGCCGGGCCCGTGCATTCGGTGGGGGAGGCGTTATCGCATCCGCAAACGCTGGCGCGCGAGATGGTGGTCGAGCAAGACCACCCGCAAGCCGGCCCCACCCGTACCATCGGCATGCCCGTGAAATTCTCGGCCACACCGGCACAGTATCATCGTGCCGCCCCGCGATTAGGTGAAGACAGTGTGCAGATCCTGAACGAACTGGGCTATAGCCAGGCAGACATCGACACGATGATCGACGACGGCATCGTCGGCGACGTCGAGCGCCAGACCGTCGATCACTGACCCGCGACCGCGACCACCCATCGCCTGAACGTTTCCAGTTCGGGCGAGCGGCGGCGCGGCTGTTCGGGCAAGAGGAAATAATAGGTGGCATCGCCCAGATCGACCGACAACTCGAAGGGCATCACCAGTCGGCCATCCTGCAATTCCTTGGCCACCAGCGCCTTTTGCGCGATCGCCACGCCATAACCTTCGAGCGCCGCCTCATAGGCCAGCACCGACGACTCGTACTTCATGCCGCGCGTGAGATCGACCTCTTTCATGTTGGCCGCTCGAAACCAGATGAACCAGTCGTCCGGCCGCGCCAGCACGTGCAGCAACGTCTCGCGAGCGAGGTCGGCCGGTGAGTGCAAACCGCGCGCCTTCTCCGGCGTGCACACCGGCACCAGTTCATTGGCCATCATCTTGTAGCTGGCCACACCCTTCCACTTGCCGTCACCCATCTGAATGCCCGCATCCAGATCCTCGCGCTCGAAATCCGGTGGCAGCAGCGACGTATTGATCTTCACGTCGATCGCAGGATTCGCGCGATGAAAACTTGCCAAGCGCGGCAGCAGCCAGCGCATCGCAATGCTGTGCGGGGCACGAATCTGAAACTGCTGGCGCCGCTGGTCGCGACGCACGGCTGCCGTGGCGCGCCGCAAGCCGTCCATCAGCAGCGAGACCTCTTCCAGGTAGCGCGCGCCAGTATCGGTCAGCACGATCGCGCGGTGCTCGCGATGAAACAAGCGCGTGCCCAGGTTCTCCTCGAGCAGCCTGATATGCCGGCTTACCGCCGCAGGCGTCACGCACAACTCGCTTGCCGCGGCCGACACACTCGCCAGCCGGCCCGCGGCTTCGAACGCGCGCAGTGCATTCAACGGCGGAAGCTGATCCATGCGCTAAACCCGATCTCTTCGATTAACAAAAACTAAATCTTATCGTAGATAAAGTTGCTTGAGCAGGTGCGCATCGAAGCACAACATAGATCCGAACACACCGTACGCCCGTCTTCGCGACGAATCGGATTCATGGGGAAAAAAATGATGTCTTTCTTGGCAAAAAAATGGGTGTTGTGCGGCCTTGCCGCAGCCATGGCAAGCAGCGCCGCGATCGCGCAAACGCAGGACTATCCCAACCGCGCGGTGACCATCGTCGTGCCCACCACCGCGGGTGGCACGGCCGATATCCTCGGCCGGTTGCTGGGCAAGAAACTCGGCGACATGTGGGGTCAGCCGGTGGTCGTTGAAAACCGCTCGGGCGCCGGCACGCAGATCGGCACGGAGTATGCCGCTCGCGCCAAACCCGACGGCTACACGCTGATGCTCACCTTCAACGAACTGGCCACCCTGCCTGCCGTCAACAAGAACACCCGCGTGGACGTGGTGCGCGACTTCACCCGCGTGGGCAAGATCGGCAGCCTGCCCGTCGTCATCCTGGGCAACCCCAAGATGACGGCCAACACCATGGGCGAACTGGTCAAGCAACTGCAAGCCGCGCCCGGCAAATACACCTACTCGTCCGGCGGCCCCGGCTCGATCCTGCATCTCTACACCGAGATGTTCAAGCAGGTCGCGAAGGTCGACATGCTGCACGTGCCGTATCGCGGTGCACTGGAAGCCTCCACCGCGCTGATCGCCGGCGAAGTCGACGTGCTGGTGCAGTTCGCCAACGGCAACGTCATTAATTATGTGACCTCCGGCAAAGCCAAGGGCTATGCCGTGGCGTCGCCGCAGCGCCTGACGCGCCTGCCCGATGTGCCCACCACAGCGGAAGTGGGCATGCCCGATCTGCAACTGGAAGCCTGGTATGGGCTCTTCGCACCCGCAGGCCTGCCGGACACCCTCAAGCAAAAAATCAATCGCGACCTGATCGAGGTCATGAAGCAACCGGACATCCAGGAACGACTGGCGACGCTGAACATGCAGGTTCAAAGCGGCACGTCCGAGTCCTTCGACGCGTTTTTCCTGAACGAGCATGAGCGCTGGACCAAGCTCATCTCGGATGCCGGCATTCAAGGTAATTAAATGGAGACCACATTGACCTACAGCCCCGCCACCCACAAGCCGTTGACGTTTCACACTGCTCGCGAAGACTTCATCGGCGGCACCGACAACGCGCGTGAGTATCTCGAGCGTTGCCTGGAAACCATCGACGCCCGCGAGCCCACGGTGCTGGGGTGGGTGACGCTCAATCGCGAAGGCGCACGCCAGGCTGCCGACGCTTCCGTCGAACGCTATCGCGCCGGCCGCCCCCTCTCGCTCATCGACGGCATGCCGATCGGCATCAAGGATCTCATCGAAACCCGCGACATGCCTACCGAAATGGGCTGCGCCGCCTTCAAGGGCAACTTCCCGAAACGCGACAGCGCGCTCGTGCGTGCGCTGCGCGATGCCGGCGCCATCGTGCTCGGCAAAACCGTCACCACGGCACTCGGCTTTCTGGATGCGGGTCCCACCACCAATGCCTTCGACGCCCGTCGCACACCGGGCGGATCATCGAGCGGCTCGGGCGCCGTGGTCGGCGCGAACATGGTGCCGGTGGCCATCGGATCGCAACTCGTAGGCTCGGTGATTCGCCCCGCGAGCTTCAATGCCAACTGGGCACTCAAGCCCACCTACGGCGGCATCAACCGCGGTGAACGCATGGGGTTCAGCCAATCCCATGTGGGCGTGCATGCCGGCTCGGCCATCGACATGTGGCAGACCACCATCGAGATCGTGCAACGCGCCGGCGGCGATCCCGGCCATCCCGGCGTTTACGGCACAACCGAAGCGCCCAAGCCCATCAAGCCCAAGCGCCTGGCCGTGTTCGAAAGCGAAGGCTGGTCGCGCCTGGACGACGCATCGCGCGAAGCATTCGAAAAAGCCTTGAGCGCCATCGCCGCGCAAGGCGTGGAGATCGTGCGTCGCAGCCAATCGCAAAAGCTGGAAGCCCTCGAACGCGCCATCGCCGACTGCACTGCGCTCTCAATGCGCCTCAATGCCTGGGAACAGCGCTGGAGCCTGGCCAACATCGCCGAACAGCACATGGACACCCTGGGGCCCAGCTTGCGCGAATCGCTCGAACTCGGCCGTGGCCTCACGCTGGAAGATTTCCGTGCGTCACTGCGCGAACGTGAAGCGGCGCGTGCAACACTCGCCGCCCTCGCACCGGAATGTGACGCCCTCATCAGCCTTGCCGCCTGCGGCCCCGCACCCTTGATCGACGACATCAAAGGCACGGCATTTCCCACCGGCGACGTGTCGTTCAGCTGCGTCTCGTCACTGCTCGGCGCGCCCTCGGTGACGACGCCGGTCTTGGCCGTGAACGGGATGCCGTTGGGGATTCAGGTGATGGGGCAGCATCATGACGATGCCAAGGTGACCGGGATTGCGTGCTGGCTGGCGAGCGCGTCGCTTGGCTGACGAGGTGGGGAGGCGTCCGTTGAGCAGCGACGGCGGCTCAACGATCTCGGCCAACAGCGTGAGCTATGCCACGATCGCAGGATATTCCGCCGACGCATCGGGCCAAGGCGTCAACACCTCGAAGCCCGAGTCGGTCACGGCCACCATGTGCTCCCACTGGGCCGACAACGAATGATCCTTCGTCACCACCGTCCAGCCATCGCCAAGCGTCTTCACTTGCGCGCGACCGGCATTGAGCATCGGCTCGATGGTAAAGATCATGCCAGGCTTGAGCGTGGCCCCGGCACCCGGACTGCCGTAATGCAGCACCGTGGGCTCATCGTGATACACACGGCCGATGCCGTGCCCGGTGAAGTCGCGCACCACGCCATAGCTATGGCGATGCGCCACGGTTTTAATCGCATGCCCGATATCGCCCAGCGTCGCGCCCGGTCGCACCGCGCGAATGCCGGCTACCAGCGCCTCATAGGTGGTTTTGACCAGGCGCCGCGCAAGCGGGCTGCCCTCACCCACGATATACATGCGGCTCGTGTCGCCAAACCAACCCTCCTTGATGACGGCCACATCGATATTGACGATGTCGCCGTTCTTCAACGTCTTCGCTGAAGGAATTCCGTGGCACACCACGTGATTCACTGAAGTCAGAATGGTCTTTGGGTAATCCTGATAGCCAAGATTCGCGGGCGTCGCCCTCCGCACGTTGACGATGTAATCGTGGCAAAGCCGGTCGAGATGATCGGTGGAGATGCCTGCCTTCACATGCTCGCCGATCATCGCCAGCACGTCGGCCGCGAGCATGCCCGCTGCGCGGGACATCGCAATCTCGGCCGGCGTGTGGATCACGATATTGCCGCTCATGGGCGCACCTCGGTCACCGCGATCGGCTTCGCGCGCTTGGTGGCGCGGGGCACTTTCGATTGGATGGTGGATGCCGAGCTGGATTCGGCAGCCAGCACGCGAAGATCGAACCCACCCGCCATCTCAGCGCGGATCAACAGCTGACAGATGTCGCGGTGGTCGAGACCGGGATGCAGCTCCGCCAACATTCCCACGCGCATCCAGTGCTCGGCTTGCGCGTTGATCGAGCGGCTCAGGGCATCGCTTGCGATGCGAAGATTCTCATGCATGCCATCGGAGATTTTTACGATACCCATGTCGAAAGCCATATATGAAACATATATGAATCATATAGCAACTCGTCGATTCGCTTATGCCGCACGACGCCGGGACTGCACGGCAGGGGCTATCGAGGGCGCGTCTCGGCGACAAAGTTCTGCGTGAAATCCGCGGCCGGCATCGGCTTGCCGAACAAGTACCCTTGCGCCTCTTCGCAGCCCTTGGCGCGCAACCGCGCCAGTTGCTCCAGCGTCTCCACGCCTTCGGCCGACACCGAAAAGCCCAGACTCTTGCCCAGGTACAAAATAATGCGAACGATCGCGGCATCTTCCTTTTGCGTGAGCATGCCGCGCACGAACGATTGATCGATTTTCAGCCGCGTCAGCGGAAAACGCTTCAAGGCATTCAACGACACCGCGCCCACGCCGTAATCGTCAAACAATATGGATACCCCGGCGGCCCGCAGCGAATCGAGTGCGGCAATCGCGTACTGATCCTCGCGCATCAGAATGCTCCCCGGTATCTCGAGCTCCAGCGCACTGCAGGGTAGCCCGGCATCGCGCAGTGCCGCCCTCACCGTCGACTCGAATTCGCCGGTTCGAAATTGCGCACCGAACACATTGATGCTGACCCGCAATCCAGGCAAGTGCTCGCGCCAGATCGCGGCCTGAGCGCAGGCCACACCGAGAATCCAGTCGCCCACTTTCGACGCCAGCGGGCTCGACTCCAAAGCGCCAAGGAACGCGCTCGGCGGCAGCAATCCCTGCTCCGGATGACGCCACCGCAGCAGGGACTCCGCACCGACCAGCACACTATCTCCCAGTCGAAACTGGGGCTGGTAGTACACCACGAATTCTTTCTGTTGCAGCGCGCGTGCGAACTCGGACTGATAGGCACGCTTGGCCGCCGCAACCTCCCTCAGGGCCGGACTGTAAAACCGCCGGCAGTGCTTACCCTGCGACTTGGCTTCATACAAAGCAAGATCGGCGCTCGACAGCAATTTCTGGACGGCATCGCCATGAGCAGGCAGCATGGCGATGCCGATGCTTGCGCCGATGGTCACCGGCGCCCCTTCCACTAAGTACACCTCGGAAAGGGCTGCGATCAATCGGTGGGCAAGATCGCTCGCGGTGGTGACGTCGCCCATCCCGGGGAAAAACACCGCGAATTCGTCTCCACCCATTCGCGCCAGCACATCGCCCGGGCGCAGGCAATCCTGCAGGCGCTTGGCGACCGCCACCAGCAACGCGTCGCCACCGGCGTGGCCCAGCGTATCGTTGACGTCCTTGAAACCGTCGAGGTCGATCATCATCATGCACCCGTGCTGCTCGACGGCAATGCAGGCTTCGGCCTGATGCCTGAACAACGCGCGATTGCCCAGGCCCGTCAACGGATCCATCTGCGCCAGCTGAAACAGGCGCTCCTCGTTCTTCAAGCGATCGGATACATCGCGCAGCACGGCGCAGAAGGTGGGGCGGCCGAGTTCTTTCCACATCGATGCCGACGCTTCCACCTGGACGATCGTCCCATCCGCGGCGCGCAGGTCCAGGGCCGTGGTTTTCCCTTCGTACAGCGAGGCATCGTCGGCCGCGATCGCCAGGCACTTCTGCATTGCGTCGGCCGGCGCAAACACTTCGATCGGCTGATTCAGAATCATGCCCACGCTATAGCCCAGCATGCGCTCGGCCGCAGGATTCCAGAAGGTCACGCGCGCCCGATCATCGGTACAGATAATGGCATCCGGAGACACCTTGGCCATCATCTCGAATCGCGACTGGCTGGACTGCCGCGCAAGATCCAGACGGCGGAGTTCCAGTTGGTCTTCCACGAGCGCCGCCAGGTCGCGCAGGTTGGCTTGTTCCTGTTCGCTCAATCCGGCGCGCGGCATGGTGTCGATGATGCACAACGTGCCGAGAATCATCCCGCCCGGACTGACCAGCGGACATCCGGCATAGAACCTGATGAACGGCGGGCCGACCACCAGCGGGTTATCCAGAAAGCGCGGGTCTTTGTGCGTATCGGAGATCGTCAGCAACGACGCGCTCGACAAGGCATGAGCGCAAAACGAGACTTCGCGCGAGGTGGCGCACACGTCGAGTCCAACGCGCGCGGCAAACAATTGCCGTTCGGCGTCCACCAACGACACCAGCGCAATCGGCACGCGAAAGATATTGCGGGCTAGTTGTACGAGCCGGTCCAGACCTACATGCACGACGCCGTCGCGCATCTCGTACTCGCTGAGCGCGTACAACCGCGCTGCCTCCAGACCGCTATCAAGTGTCATCTATCGCTCCTGTGCCGTTCGAACCGACCGCCCATGACGCAGAGCCGGATTGCGCGATGAACGATGCGATCTGCTCGGCGCCCATTGGCCTGGCAAAGAAATAACCCTGTGCTTCATCGCATTTCCACGCTGCAATGGACGCAGCGGTTGCCGCGTTCTCCACACCTTCTACCACGGTCGTGTACCCCAACCGCCGTGCGATCGACAAAATCCCGCGCACGAGGATGGCATGGCGATGATTCCGATCGATGTCCCGTACAAGCGTTTGATCGATCTTCAGAATCGACGCCGGCAGCTCGTTCAGATAGGCAAAGTTGCTGTAGCCCGCGCCAAAATCGTCGATCGCCAACGTGGCCCCAGCGTCGGTCAACGCCCGCATCTGTGCCAGCACACGCGTATCGCGCTGCAGCCACTCCCCTTCCGTGACTTCGAATTCCAGAAAGCCGGGATCGAGTCGATACTGGCGACAGCATGCCATGATTGCCGGCACAAGGTCATCGTCGTCGAAATCGCGCGGCGACAAATTGATCGATAACCGCAACGCGGGAAACTGCTCATGCCAGGCCTTGAGTTCGCGGATCGCCCGCTCGATCACCCAAAGCGTCAGTTTGCGCATCAGCGCGGTGCGCTCAACGATAGGAATGAATTCGGCAGGCGAGATCTCGCCCAGCAAGCCGTGCTGCCATCGAAGCAGCGCCTCCACACTGCGTATCGTGCCGGACTTGACCGCAACGCGGGGCTGAAACACCAGACGCAGTTCGTCGTTTTCGAATGCGCGCTGAATATCCACGGCCAACCGATACCGGCGACGCAAGCCGTCGTCTTGTTGGGCATCGTAAGTGGCGCACCGCGTGTTGGCCTCGCGCGCCATATTGAGCGCCGTGATGGCTTGCCTGAGCACATCGCCAGCGGAAGACGCGGCACATTCGAAAGGGGCAAGCCCGATATGCGGACGCAGCAGAATCGAGACCCCTGCTGCCAACATGGGCTTTTCGAGCGCGCGAATGACGCGCTCTACCACCCTTTGGCATTTGTCGTCGTCATGCCAAAACGCGAACCGCGTGACGCCGACGTGATAAAGCACACACTCGCCCGCCAGCGCCTGAGTCAATGCAAACGCAATATTGCAGATCAGCGATTCGGTTGCCGAGACGCCCACGGCCTGCGCCATTTCCTGCGCCCGCTTGAGATCCAGAATGTCGATCAGCACAAGCATCTGCGGCGGAGACTGAGCAGCGTCGATCAGATCCTGCAGATCCGCCGACATTTGCTGCCGGTTGACCAGACCGCTCACCGCGTCGCGCCGGCCAACGGACTGGCGCAGCGCGATTTGATCCTCGACCATTCGTGCCAGCATGAAGAGTTGCTCGCGCTCGGCCGGTTTCAATAAGCGCGGCTTCACGTCGATGATGCACAGCGCACCGAGGATAAAGCCCGACGGCAACCGCAATGGCACACCCGCATAGAAGCGCATGAACGGCGACCCGGTCACCAAAGCGTTATCCCGAAATCGCTGATCGCGTGTCAGGTCGTGCACTTCGAGAATCTTGGGCTGCCGCATGGCATACGCACAGATGGATGACTCGCGCGGGGTCATGTCGGCGTCAAATCCCACTCTGGCCAGAAATTTCTGCCGATCGCGGTCCACCAGGGAAATCAACACGGTGGGCACCTGAAACAGATCGGCGGCCAGACGCGTAAATTGATCGAATTCCTCCGACGCCTGGGTCTCCAGCAAGCCGGAAAGATGCAGCGCGGCAAGCCTGTCGTTCTCGAGAGAAATCCCAGCTTCCATTTTCGTACGCGGCTGAGGCCGCTCCTGCAAAATGTGTTCTCCGTAAGCTGGCATCAATATGCGCTACCGGGAGAATCAAATGAACGTCCGAATCGTCGGTCAGAAGGCGCCCTCGTATCTGTCCCTATCGCAACAAGACAAACGTGTGATCAGGGCCGCACTATTGCATTGCAGGTTACCGGCCGGTGACCACTAAAAGAAGTACTAAATACACCAGCAGGATTAGTACGTAATCACCAGCTGTTATAGACCGGCTTCAACGTTCATGACTGGTTTATGACAGAGCGACGTGCGCGGCAAGGTCGATTGAGCGATTGCAGCGATGGATCAAGCAACGCGTTTTCAGGCGCCAGAACGCAAAAAGCCCACCGCGAACGGTGGGCTAAACGCTGGGTACTGCGAAGAATTCTGGTGGGCTGTGAGTGGCTCGAACACTCGACCTACGGATTAAGAGTCGCGTACCCCGATAATGGCAAAAATTAAAAGCGCCGTCTAATCAACGGCTTGCAGCGATAGCCATCCACTGGCCGACCGCGCTTTTAGACCTTTTTGATCAATTTTTGCCTTCTTTGGTCGAGTTTTGGTCAAGCTGCCTCGCCCACCCGTCAGCCGTCACAGGAGCATCACATGAAGTTGGAGTTTGAGACCCTAGAAGAATTTTCAGTTAAGTCTGAGGTCAGCGACGCTACAGTTACGGTGAGGTTGCGCCGTCAGCTTAACCACGAGCCGACCCGATACAGCTCGGGACCCTACCGCATTGACCTCACGGTCGGCAGCGTACACCGTCAGCATTACGGCATTGATGAGCTGCGTGCTCGCGTGACCGCAGTTCGTTTTGTGCTGGCGCACGTCAAGGGGGTTGCTCCGCCGTTGCATTAAGAAATCCCGTGCCGTGCCTGCGCCACTCAGGCGCGGTGAGCTCCGTTAGAGAGGGGATAACTGCGGCCTGCTTTGAAAAAAACCGAAGCCGTGCCCAACGCGAAGGATGGAAAAGTCTGGGAGCTCAGAAACGTATCGTTCGTCGTGACGGCGGCGGGAGCCAGCCGTATCAGCTGCCTGGGCTCCAATCTTCGGGGTGGGCTTTATACAGACGTCGTCCAGGGATTGCAGGCATAAGCGCGAGAAGCCGCAAAATGCTGGCAAGTCGGTGTCTCGGTCTCGATGCCGGGCTAGGCGTGGGCTGAAGCCGCCGCCCAAGAGCGGCGGCTCCCATTGACCAAAACTGACCAGTTTGACCACGAAATCGATTAGGTTACTTGGTCAAGCAGCTTCATCAGGTCAGCCGGGTGTTTCATCAGGTGATAGCTCCAGCGACCGTATCGGCTTTCGCGGCTCACGGCCTCGCACCACCGCTTGGCAGCCGCTTCTTTTACGAGGGCGTCGTCAATCACTTGCCCTTTGATTTCGACCACCAGCTTTTCACCCGAGACCAGCTCGACGATGAAATCCGGCAAGTAGTTCCGCTTGGTTCCGTCTTTCCGATACGGCACGACGAAGCCAAGGCGGTCATTCTTGACCCAAGCCCGAACCTGCTGGTGCGTGTCGAGGCAGTACGCGGCGCTCTGCTCCCATTTCTTTGTATCCGCCACCATTGCGTTCAGGTGACTGCGGGTAACCGGCCATAGGTCGCGGCCCGTGGCGAATTCAACGAAGCGTGTCGAACGCATGCCCGCTGCGCCTGCCGCGATGATGGGTCGCTCCTGAGCCTGTCCACTCTCATCGACGGCCTGCAAATTATCGATAATGCAACCGACCGCCTTGCCGAAATACGGATTCAGCGCCACGTCTTGCGGTGCACGATTTCCCTTGCAAACGAGTTTGGTGGCAAGAAACTGCTGGGCGTACGCTAGAAGCTGCGGAAAGAGACGATGCATGGGAACACTGTCGCCTTTTTCTTTCTGCCACTGTCTGACCAATGTGCTCGCGAGGGTGAAAGCAACCTGCTGCACTCGAATGCGCGCGCGCCACGCTTCCAACGTCACCAGTTCCGCAGCACCCGGACCATAAGCGGCAAGGCTCCCATCGGCGCCGGCCAGCCCCTTCATGAGTGTTGTATCGGGTACCTCAAGCGGGTCGAGCGTGAGCGAGGGAACCTTGGCCCAATCCAGCGAAATGCGAGTGATGCCGGGGTCTGCGTAGCCTTCGACCACCGGAAAGGTGATTTCAAAGTCTGCCTTGGCCGGGTCGGCGTATATCTGGTTAGAAGGAGGAGTCGGAGGTGGTGCTGCGCCGCCTTCCACCTTAAAAGGAATCAGCTCAAATGGGACGCCGAAAACCTTGGCGGTTTCCTCGCGAAAAAAGCCAGTGGCCTCGTCGAGAACATAAGATGTGCGGCGCAGCGCGCGCCCCACCACCTGTTCGCACAGCAACTGTGAGCCAAACGGTCGCAGACCAACGACGTGGGTTACTGTGTTGCAGTCCCAACCCTCGGACAGCATCGCTACACTGATGATGCAGCGCACGTCGCGCCCAGGGGGGGTGCTGGAGTCAATGGTCACCAAGCTGCTTTCTTCGTCGTCCAGGGCCTTGCGGTTGTGTTTTTCGACGAGTGCCTCGTATTCCTCAGGAATATGGCCACCAGGCCAGGCAGTCTTGCCGATGGTGTCCAGCACGAAGCGCAAGCGCCGAGCTTCATCACTTCCACTCGTACCAGAAGCGATGTCCTCTGCAACCTTGCTGTCTATGCGGATGGTGTTCTCTTGGCCGGGCTTGTTGCGGAACTCAGTTGGGGACTGGCCATGGTCCGGTTTGCCATTGGCCAGCCATTCATAAAGCTCCTTGGCCAGTGCGGTATCGCGGCACACGACAATGAATACAGGAGGCACATCGGTCTTGCGGAATCCCTCTTTGAATTGCGCTTTCCAAGTATCAAGTGTCCGTCGCCATTCGTCGGCGAGCTGCGTGATGGGCGTAGTCGCATAGCGCATCACCATGTCTGGAGTGAGTTTCGCCTTTCCGCCGCCGTCTTCTTCAATGCGCTCTTGAACCCAGCGCCACACATTGAAGTAGGCCGGGGTTTGGTCACCGGTAATGTCCTGGGTCGGTAGCTGCGGGATTTTCACGAGCCCTGCTTCGATGCCCTCCAACAGGCTGAAATCGGATACTACCCAAGGGAAGGGCTTGCCCACTTCATTACCGGAACCCTGGATGAAGAACGGGGTGGCCGACAGGTCCACGCACAGGCGCACACCGTTTTTCGACCCATTCAATGCTTTGTTGATGCGGTCTAGCCCCTCAATCCAGACGGTCGCCTCGCGGGCATCGGCGTCGGCTGTTTCCTCGTCGAGTGCGTATTCGTCATCGGACTCCGCCTTGCCGCGCCGGTAGGCGTGGTGTGCCTCGTCATTCATCACCAAGATGGCGGAGCTGCGCCCCTTGCGATTGCCCAGCACCCGGCGCAGGAATGCCGTGTCGCTCTCGTAGTATCTGGTTTCCTTGACCTCAAAACCCGTCAGAACACCGTGCCGATCTTTGACCTCGTCGACGATCTCAAAAGCGCCAGTCAATGCCTGCTGGCGAATGTCGGCCTCAGTGAGTTGGTCTTTACCACCCAGCTTGACCATGCGACGTTTCTCGATAGGTGTGCCGCGCTTCACCACCTTGGCCGATGTGCCATTTACGTCCGAAAGCTCGCGACGCTCAAGGTTGTGCCAGTTGGTGACGAATACTTCGCCACGACGCAGGTCGGGCATTCGATGCAAAGGCACCAGATCGCGAGTGCGATAGAGACTGATTTCGTCCAAGTTGGGGTCGAGTTCTTGCAGCCGATCGCGGACCGTGACGTTAGGGCAGACGATAAGCACCGTGTCCGAATAAATCGGATTGGTGGAGTCCGCCACCTTGTTCAGAATCGACCACGCTGCCAGCATGCCCATGACCGTGCTCTTCCCCGACCCCGTGCACATCTTTACCGCGTAGCGGATGAATGCTTTGTACCCGGCTGCCTTGGAGTCTTCACCAGGCTCGTCGGTCGGAATTCGAATACCCTGTTTCAGGTCGTCCGGCCCTTCAATGAGAAGGAGAACGGTTTCGACCGCCTCAAGCTGGGCGAAGAAAAGTCGTTGCTTGCGGTCGGTCGAGTGCCATAGAGCTATCAGCTCCTTGGTGACTTTCGTCGCGCCACTGTAATCGCGAGCGCGCCATTCCTTCAAGCGCTGACGGATAAGGTTCGCTGCATCGAGCAGGTACTCATTGCCTTTTGCATGTTGGTCGAACAGTACGGTCTGCTTCTTGGCCTTCTTGCCCCGGCCAGCATGCTCCGGCACGCGGAAGAAGTAGCTGGCCGGACGACGGCCTTCGCGCTTTTGTGGTTGTTTGCCTTCCTCGATGTGCCAGTGGAACTTCGGTTCGTCGAACGGAGAATTGATGATGGGCGCTTCGACGGCGTTAATTTGACTCATGCTGCATCCAACTCAATTTCACGGCGAATGCCCTCAACCAATTCTTGCAGGCTGGGCGAGCGTGGGTTATCAAGGTCGAGGTGCGGTGCAATAGCTTCGGCCCACGCATACTTGTCTGCGCCAGTCACCAAATGCTTGTGGACCTTCAGCACATCAGCTAAAGCCTCCCATGCGCCAACTATTGCGTCTGGCGCGACATTGCGGAGCCTCTGCACTTTGGCTCTTGGAAATGCAACGAGAATAGCGTTTTCGTCCGCGATGAACCAACTTTCTGTTTCTTCTATAGCAAGACGGAACAGTACCCGTCGAGGCCGAGTTGGTAGCTGCTCCAACATCGCTTGCAGGTCAGCCAATAGCTCATTGCTCGGGGTGTCATCCGCGTCTAGAACCACGAGCACGCAAGATTCATCACCGAGATACCGACCAAATCCGCGCAGTTTCGCCGGAAGCTGCTCAAGCAACGCTTGATGCTTCGGGTCTGGTTGCGCTAACACATTATGAGGTAACTTTCCTCGGCCCTTGTGCGGATGAATCCGGAAGTGCGTGTCTTCTTCCAGATTGAATTTTCGAGTGAGAATCTCCCGAAGGGTCGGCACGTCAGAGCCGCCTTCGACCAACACCTCGAAGTAGCTCATGGGTTGCCGACGCCAAAGTGGTTGCTGAACCACAGGCTTCCCATTGGGATGCCCTCGTCGAACATGGCGCGAACCCCTGCAATGTCTGCGGCGCGAGTCAGTCGACTGTATCCGTCCTCCGCCTTGTCCAGAATCCAGACCTCTTCTGGCGACAACGCATCTACGAAATTCGGCGCATGCGTAGTAATCAGAACCTGTGGCCCCTTTGACTTTCTCGCGAAATCCTTAAATTCGGTAGCAAGGTCGGCCAGAAGTTGGTGGTGCAGGCCATTCTCAGGCTCTTCAATACCTATCAATGGCGCAGGGTCGGGGTCTTCCATCATTAGCAAATACGCTAGCATCTTTAGCGTACCGTCAGACATATCTTGCTGATAAAACGGCTCGGCATACCCTTTCGAGCGAAATGCTAGCAAAAGCCTCCTGTCAGGCGCTTCCACTGAGGAAATTTCCGTAATACCCGGGATTTTCTTGGCGATGCGATTCAGCATAAGCCGGAAATTTTCCGGATTTTCGCGGGCAACGTACTGTAGATACTTGGCCAAATTTTCTCCGGTACGGTCAAGGTGCGGTTCCGCTCCCGAAATTGGCTGAGTTCGAGCAAGTTGTGGGACAAAATACGACAGGTACCACCCCGACAGAAAGGCTCGGAACGATGAAATTCGTGGGTGGTCTGCCAGGGTGCCCAGCGTTGCGATACCGAGAACCTGACGGTCACTCATCTTCACATCATCATGGCGTGTGCCTTCCTGCTCGGTTGTGGCTTCTCCGGCCCATACCGTACCAACACCATTTTCAATTTGCAGAAAGGAGTGCGGCCACCCAGAACTCTGACCCTTGCGTCTTTGACGGAGACGCTCATAAGCCACCTGCGCACGGCCATGCTTATCGCAACTAATGTGCAGAGAATAGCTAATCGGACGCGCATCCGAATTTTGTCGGTATCGAATCTCAATCTTGATTGGTTCAGTCACACCTTGCGTGCGCAAGCGTTCTATTCCTCCACGATGCGGCTTGTCGCAAGCCGCCTGTACGCCCTCCTGTAGGCAATCGCCAACAAATCCCAACGCATCCATCAGACTGGACTTTCCGGAACCATTTGGGCCAATTACTGCCATCAGGCGTGGCAAGACCGCTTCGTCGTTGTCGAACGTCTTGCCCAAAGTGACATTCCGCAAGGCCCGGAAATTTTGAATTTGAATCCCTTCAAGGATAGGCATTACACCACCTCCAAAACGCGCATCAATTCGTTGCCACGCTCGTCAATCACCTTGACCGCGATGCGACGACGCTCACCCGGGACGAACGGTTCGCTCGTGGTGCCTGCCAAGTGGGACCACACTGACTCATCAAAATCAGTCTTAAGAAATTTTTTCAGATTGTCCCATGCACTGGTCTTAGGGAAAAACACCTGCGTGGCATAGAAGGACCCTGATGGGTCGTAGTCAGGGTCCAGCATCCAGCATGGCAAATTTTCGCCCTCGACCGACTCCTGTTCCATGTTTGCAGGATTGAAGATGTCCAAACCCTTCACGTCTACCTGATAAAGTGCCTCGCCCATATTATTCTTGTCTCGGAGCTTGGTTAAGCGCACATCCGGCAGACCAGTTACGGAGAAAATTTCCGAGGCACGTGTTGTCTTGAGCAGGTCACTCATCGCCACGTCCGGCGTCACGGTCACATAGGTGCACTGGATGCGCAGCTTGGGAGCCCCGTCCTTATTGCGCTCTTCAATGAGTTCGCGTGCCTTGGCCTGAATAGCGAAGGCGAAGAAGTACAAGTGGTCGTAACGCAGAAAGTGGGCTTCTCGCGCAGCATCGAACACCATATCAGCCGAGACAGCACCGCTTTCCGAACCAAAAACAACGGCAATCCGCTTACCGTCCGCATCGGTTGCTTCAGCGTGCAGGATATCTCCCTCGGTGGTGCGACGAATTTGGTCAAGCATCAGTTCGCGATTGCCTGGCAGCATTAGCTTCTTGGACTGACGTAGCACTTGAGTCATGCGCTCGATGTGGGTTGCTGCGTCCGCCGCCGGTACATTCTGAGCAGTAAAATTGCTCGTGGTTCCAGCATGGCCATCCTCTTCGAGCAGTTGAGCAGGAGCAATCGTGGCTTCGACGACAAAGGGGCCTGCGACGCGAACCACACCCTTTAGATCCTCCGGACGGTCAACGAGAACCTCGGTTGCTGATGGTTCGTCGTTCGCGATGTTCTTTAATGAAATCCGGGGTACCAACCCACCTATTTCAACTCCTTTGCGATTCTGCTTACGCTTATAAACGAAGCCACCCGCAGGTCCCAGCTTGTGGTCTTTCAGGTCATAGTAGGGGAAGGTTGCGGTCAGAAGACGCTGACGTGATAATGCCAATGGCACCCGTGACGTATCGCAGGTAATCCATCGGCGCCCCCACTGCTCCGCCACATAGGCGGTAGAACCGGAGCCACAAGTCGGGTCGAAAACAAGGTCACCAGGGTCAGTCGTCATGAGCAAGCATCGCTTTATGACCTCGGCCGAAGTCTGAACGACATATAGCTTATCTCGAGCTCCAATCGTATCTGTCCACGTGGCGGTCTGCTTTGCCAACCTGTAGTCGTCAAGGTACAGCACATAGCGGAGATACTTTCCCTCCAGGGCGATACGCTTCGCGTTCACCAGCTTCTTCATGCCTTCAGGATTTGTCGGATAGCATCCCTTCGGCGCAGGCATGTAGTTCTTCCCCTCGAATTCGACAGGGAACACGCCAGACTCTGAAAATGTCGGCGGCCACATTGAAACCAATCGAAAAATCTTCGCATCCTTTGGCAGCAGGGCGTGGTTGTCGACCTGCTCTTTGGCCATCTTGTGCCGGCTTCCGTCGGGCAACTCGTACCATTGCCAATGGAAGTCGCCTTGCACATCCTGCTCTACATAAAGTTGGTGATATTTAGTTTTGGTTTTGTCTTTGCCGTACCAGAGTAAGAAATCATTCATCTGTTCAAGGTACGTTGCCCCGAGCGGCATCGTCTTCTTTCGAAATGGAATGAGCGAAATGAAGTTTGAAGCGCCGAAGATTTCATCCAAGACCTCCCTTGCGTGATGCAGGTTTTCCTCAGAAATTTGCAGAAAGATGCTTCCTGCGTCAGACAGCAGATCCCTCGCCAACATTGCTCGGTCACGCAAATAGGTCAAGTATGAGTGGAGACCAAGCTCCCAAGTGTCGCGATAAGCCTTCACCATCTCGGGCTCACGAGTCATTTCGTCGTCCGCGCCATGCGTCACAGCTCGTTTGCGAACAAAAGGCTGGAAGTTTGACCCGAATTTCACGCCGTATGGGGGGTCGATGAAAACCATCTGCACCTGACAACCTAGACCCTCGAACTCCAGCATGGAATTCATGACTTGGAGACTATCGCCCAAAATCATACGGTTTTGCCAAGGGCCCTTATGCTCATAGGCGTCAAGCCGGTCCGTGACGTCGAGTTGCGGGTCGCCAAACAGGTCTAGGCTAGTACCTTTCGCCTTGCGGTTCTTAATGCCATCCAAGATCGCTTTTGTCGAATGCCGCTCATGTACAAACAGCGGGGTGGTCGGCACACTAAGTTGATGCCGTTCAGCTTTGCCGGCCCAGTTCAGGAAGGGCTGAGACATAGTCCGTAGTAGGGTCGCCGCCGCCTTTAGCGACTGCACTTGAACACCGCCACCGTGCCAGACCTGCGGTGACGGAAAGACCACAGTTTCGCCTTCCTCCGCGCAGCGGGCGATCAAGCCAATGAGCCACTCACCGAGTTCGCGTTCGCGGTTCTCGTCCCATGACAATGCTGGATCAAGGCTAGAATCATAGCTATAAACACGGTTCGGCTTCTTGATGCTGAACTGGTCCTGAACACCTACATCAGGGCGCTGCACCGCTTCTTGCTTATGTTGGTATCGTTCGGGCGTGTCGCTCACCGGGGTTCCTTTATCCCATCGCTGGTCATCTAACTAGCCTTAGATCATAGCGCCTCGGCTTGGCGCAATGATTCATGCGCCGAGGCGTCGTGCAGTGATACTGCCTAGACAGGCTTAAAAGCCGTCGCAAGTCCAGCCAACATCGATGGAAATCCACGGGTGATGATGCGCGTGAATGTCGGTGCCGTAAGGGCTGCCGCCGACATCGACTCCGCCGTATCCGTCACCAATCATCGGCAGGCCGGTCGCAGGGTTAATCGAGGTATGTGACATAGTCGCTCTCCTATTGAGCAGTGGTTAAATGCCCAGCCGAAATCGACGGGGCGGAACACTCAGTCGTCGCTGGGGAGCATGAGAGTCACGACCGGCTCGGCGCCATCTCCCGGTCCGATGGCCATCACGAGGGCTATCGGTGTGCGACACACGCCATTCCCACCGCGCGGCACGCGATGATGCTGAAAAGACATACGGTCGCCCGTGTAATGGCGTGCCAACGTGGCTGCGGACCAGAGCAGGTCGTTCAGGAGCGCAGGTTCGTCCTGTTGGATTTGTCGGGCGCTATCCTCGGCTGACCAAGCCACTACGTCCGCCCAAACCGTCACTGTGAGTGACACCGGAACCTTAAAGCCGGCGTCGTTTGCCTCTGCCGTGACATCAATCAGCACGCCCTCCGCGATTGCCTGCGCTCGCGTATACACCCAACTGACTTCACCGAAGAGGCCTTGCGGACCATCTTGTTTTTCCATAATGCTTTCTCCAAAGCTGACCGGATTCCTAGATGTGAGCCCGCTTTACCGATTCCCGGTCTTCGGCGTGCGGGGTGGCGTGTTGCTTGTGCCGCCGTTTTTCCTGAGTGTTCGCCCTGAGCGCACCTCACACCAGTCAGCCAGACGAGCAAGGTCGCGCACAGAAGCCGCAGCCCTGAAGGGGACCGGGTGAGTACGCGCGCGGAGCGCTAGGCCTTGTTTGTCTGGCTGGCTGGGGTACGGTCGCTCTTTCTTGGGCGGGACAATCGGGAAGTACGGCGGCAACGCCACTTCACACGACGAAGACGTTGTCGCGGTCATAGAACGCGACCTTTTCACGACGCCTGTCGTGCGTGGCTCGCAAGCTGGAAGCGCGCAGGAGTCGGCCAAAGGACGGCGACGTAGAGGCGTGGAGGTGCCGCAGCGCGATACGCGCTGTGGGGCAAGGCGTCCAGCCGCTGCCCAGGTCATTGCGCCAATGCCTACATTGGACCAATGACGTGCATCAGGGGGGCCGTCCGGCGCTGGAGACCCCAGTATCCAGAGTGGTGCCCTCAGCACCCGGCAGCCGGATGGGGACGGAGTCCGCGCCCCGGGCTTCGCGCGGGCAAGGTAGTCAAGTCGGCGCATAGCAAAGACCGCAGGCCACAGGCCGCAGCCAGCGTCGCGTTCAGCGAGACAGGGTGAGTACCTTGCCCGCGCGCAGCGTGGGGCGCCTGCTTTTGAGGCATGAGCTACGTCCAGTGGCGAAAATGCCCGGCAAAACGTCCAGTTTTGTGAAAAGGGCATGGTGGCTCGCCGCGCGAGCGGCTTCGCTCTCCGTGTTCGACCTCCGGCGTACAGGAGGGTGAACACGGGTATCCAATGGGTTTCACGCTATACGAAATATCGACACGACAATTGGAGATACTTCGTGAAAGCCCGCGACGGACGCATCATTGCGGCGGAGGCTGAGACTCGTGCGCTGCGTGCGCTGCGTGCGCTCTGGAGATTTGGATGGCTGCCCACTCGCTCGATAGCGGCCCTCCGGGCAGCCTGGTCGCGCAGCTCAACCGGTCAGCCAGTGCTTGACGCACCGGTCGCAACGGCGTCGGACGTGCGTATGGCGCAACGCACTCTGAAACGGCTGGCTAATGCCCGCCAAGTACTGCGCGGGCAAGCTCCAGACGGCAGCGTGATTTACGCGCTGTCAGAAGCGGGCGCGCGTCGATTGCAGCAGGCAGGCTTACCAGCGGTGTCAGGCAAGGACCTGATTCGCACCTTTAGCACGGCGCAGTTTCGACACCGCACTATCGCGAATCAGATTGGCATCGGTGGCATGTTGAACGGGTTCCGTGTATCCACGGAGAGAGAAATTGCTCAAGACAGGTGGCTTGGCGGCGTCGATGGCATCGCTGGCAAGAAGCCCGACGTGCTTTTGCGGTCCGAAAAACAGATTTTCTGGATCGAAGTCGAGCGCAGCAGGAAGAACTCGCGCGACTATGCAAAGCTGCTTGCGTGGCTGACGGTGGTCTCCGATGACGCCAAATGCGAATCGAAGCTACTGAGCGACGGCTTAACGTGGGAAAAAATCATCTTTGTATGTACCCCAGTCTTCCGCTCGAAACTCACACGTGACCTAGTCGCAATGGGTTGGAAAAAAAGTTCGATCGATTCACTCATCACGTTCTCGATTGAGCTATACCGATTCGAGGACATATTATTTGCATGATGGACAGACTTCCATGTCCAGGCCATTGAACACAACAGGTATCGACGGGGGATACGTCCCCAACCTGCGGAGTTGACCTCCCGCTTGTACTCGTGAACTCCTCTGCGGATGCCTTTTAATTCGAAGGAATTCGTCGCGCAGAATGCATACCGGTCTCTGCGTGAAAAAAATGGATTGGGCCGCGCCCCTGCCAGAGGCATCTGGCAGGGGTGTTGCTTTTTGTGCGCTCGGGTTCTGCGAGCAGTGAAAGAGCGAGCAGTCAGGGAGCGATGGCAATGGTGTGAAGCCTCTCTCGCTCCCTGGTAAGCCACTCTTTCAAGCAATACCAACATCCGGGCATTACGCTGAACAAGCCATGGGTGATGAGTACACATATATGAAGTGTGTGCACTCATGCGTCCTGGGGCGCAGTCGTTCGTCCCTGGTTTGGTGCCAGACACGTCTCCACGTAGGCTCCGATAGAGCGCCACACCCTACCCATTACAGAGCTGTAGGGGGTACAGAGGTACACCCCTAAAGGGGGGTGTACCTCTGTACCCCTCCTAGCAAGGGTATACAAAGAGGCTTGCAGATAAACCGCTGTTTGCTCGCCAAGGGATAGGTGGGCGGTCGTTCAGCGGGCAGCGCGGCTACCGTGACTTCGCGCGCGTCCAGCGGCCTCTAAACGCCTTCTTGGTTTGGAATACGATGGTGCCGCTCTGGTCCCACTTGACGCCCTCTCCATCCACATAGCCCAGCAAAGGTGGCGGTCGGTTTTCATCCTGCGCTAGTTTCACTAGCGCCGCCCAGACGGAGTGCGGGTCGTTACCATCCAAGGCCAAAGCTTTGGCCTGGGCGATGACCGCGCTCATGCCGTCGCTGCGCGTTCTAAGTGTGTGTTTGACGGTTCGGGCGCTGACGGCGGCTTTCGGCTCAGGGGCAGCAGGCTGTACTGCTTTGACAGCGACAGGCTTCGGGGCAGCAAACGGCCAGCCGTAGCCCTGCTTTTGAGCCCATGCGCAAAGGTCGGCATGGGCCAACAGCGTGTTGCCCCCCTTGTTGGCTGCCGCAATGTCGCCCCGGCTAATGGCGTCAGATAGCGCTTCGCCCCATTGGTCGAGCGCGCTTTCGTATTGTGGGGACCGTAAGTCGGCTTTATCGGTCACCGCCAGCAGCAGCTTGGCGGCCCGACTACACGAAATCCAGGCTTGTCTGCGTAAGCCAGCATCCAGCCAGGAATGCGCCGCCCATCGGGCAAGGCTTCGTCGCCCAGCCACACCGCCACGTCATGCTGGGCGAGAAAGGGGAGTATGTCAGACAGGTAAAAGCCCGCGCGTTCAAACATCGGCTGGGCGTCGTCGTTAGGTCTGTCGTCGGCATCGAGCAAGGCGCCCTGGCTGGCAAATATCCCCAGCAAACGCACCAAGTGCAGACGGGCGCCCATGTCCATTGGGAGCACCAGCCCCGATGCGTCGCGGCGGCGCAGGTAGTTCATGCCGCTGGGGTCGCTGTCCAGGCAAGACATCAAATAGCCCGCCGCTTCATATTCCAGCGATTTCTCTGCCTTGCCAATTTGGATGAACAGGCGCCACAGGCTGATGAATTGCCCGTCCAGGGCCGTCTCGGCGTTGTCGTTCACCACTGGTTCCATGGCCTCCCTTCCTGTCCGAGCGGCCCGATGATAGCTCAAAAGTTGCCGCCGCCAAGGCCGGAACCAGGACCGCTGCGGCACCCTATAAGGCGCGCCTACCCTCGCCTATCCACGTTAAGCCACGGTAAGCCTCGCACCTATCGGGAAATTTTCCTTTCGCGCCAAAACTTCGTCCTGCCGAAGCGAAACGCCGAACACGGCGGCCCGCTTTGAGCGTTGAGACGATTTTCTTCGGCCCGTTTCCAACGCCAAAGCCCCGCCGTGAAAGGCTGCAAGTTGGACATTAAAAATGAGCACTACCACCGCCACAGCAAAGACTGAGAAGTATCCGCTGCAACTGAAGTTCGGCAGCGAAGTGAAAGGCAGCTACACCCCCGTCCATGAACTGGTGCAAGGGCTCCTGACCGACGACGGCATCAGTTGCTTCTACGGAGATTCGAATAGCGGCAAGACTTTCGCCGCCATCGACCTAGCAGCGTCCATAGCACGCGGCATCGACTGGATGGGTCGCAAGACCCAGGCGGGCATAGTCTTGTACCTGGCTGCCGAATCGCCCAAGTCGGTCGAGAACCGTGTGCAAGCTTACCAAGAGCACCACAGCTTTGAGATGTCCACCTTCGTCATTTCGACCAGCCCTATTAATCTGCACAAGGACGACAACGACACTCAAGGCATCATCAAGACCATCAAGATGCTGGAAGAAGAGCAAGGGCAGAAGGTACGTCTGGTGGTGGTTGATACGCTGGCCCGCGTTAGCGACGGCGCAAACGAGAATTCCGCGCAAGACATGGGGCCGGTCATTGCCCGTGTGGATACCATCCGCAAGGCGTGCGACATACACGTGATGCTCGTGCATCACACAGGCAAGGTAGCTGATGCCGGTGCTCGAGGCTGGTCGGGCTTGCGGGCCGCTGTGGATACCGAAATCAAGGTGAGCGAAACCTCCGAAGGCCGTTACGCCGAAATCACCAAGAACCGCGACCTGGGCGCAAAGGGCGAGCGCATCGGCTTCAAGCTCAACGTAGTGGCAATCGGCACGACGAACTTCGGGACGGTGGCGACGACCTGCGTTGTCGCCCCAGCACCAGCTCCTAAGAAGAGCAAGAAGCTCGGCGAAGTAGAAAGCGCGGTACTGGAGTTTGTGACCGATGCGGCGAGAGCCACGAAGCTGGAGGTAGTCCAACACTTCGCCGGGCGCTACGAAAAAGGCCCCATCTACCGCGCAATAAAAAAGCTGACTGAGGAGGGCATCCTGCAAGAAGACGCTGGCGCTGTGTCCGTCGCGACGGACGGCAACGTCAACAACACCACAAGCGCGCCCGCCGCGCTCGAAGAGGTCGTCATCTGATGGACGGCCTCGAATGCCTAAGCGTGAAGCAGGTCGCCGACCTGCTTCACCTCTCCTACGGCGCGGTCTACGAGAAGCGTAAAGCGATGGGCTTCTTCCGGCTGCCTGGGTCCCGCGTGTGGCGTATCACGCGCCAACGACTTGTCCAACTCACTGAAACGAACGAAAATCGATCCCGGCTATCGCTGCGGGTCGATGGAGAATCAGAATGTCAATCCGCAAAGATAAAGAATCCGGTGCCTACTTCGTTGACTTCCGCGCGCCGAGCGGCGAAAGAGTTAGATGCTCTACTCGCACGACCGACCGCAAAGAAGCGCAGGAGTACCACGACAAGCTGAAATCACAGAGTTGGCGGCAAGCACAGCTTGGCGAAGCGCCAGAGCGTCTTTTTGAAGAAGGGGCCGTAGAGTTCCTGACCAATCACAAAGGCAGCGCAAGCTACGAAACCAAGGCCATGCACATTCAGTACTGGCGTGGCAAGTTTGCTGGTCGTACCCTGCGCTCTTTAACCGCTGAAGAAATCAAGGCCAACTTGCCCAAGGACTCGGCCCACAAGTACAAGAAGGGGCCGGTCAGCAACGCGACCAGGAATCGGTATCTTGCCACTCTTAAAACCATGCTCAACGAGTGCGTGGATTTGAAATGGCTCGACCACGTCCCTAAGATCAAGCGGAGCAAGGAGCCGAAGTGTCGCGTGCGCTGGGAGCCGCAGGAAGCCATCAGGTGTCTCATCAATAGCCTGCGCTTGCCTTGGATGCGTGACACGGCAATCGTCGCCGTAGCAACGGGGATGCGCGAGGAAGAACTGCTCACGCTGACTGTTGCTCAGGTGAACCTGGGGCTGCGTAGCGTTCACCTGGACAAGACCAAGTCCGGATATCGCCGCCGTACCGCTGAACGACGACGCGTTCGAAGTGTTAGCTAGACGCGTTGAAGGCAAAGCGCGTAGCGCGCTGGTTTTCACCCGCGGCAGTACGCCATCGGCGGAAATGGACCGACTCGTCAGCTCGACGGAGCTGAACGAATCCGACCTGATCGCACTGACGGCGGCGGACATCGACCACATACAACGCGTTGCCCGCGTATCCGATCCTTCAACAGGCAGCCTGCGTGAAGTACTGCTGGATGACAGGTCATTTGCCATTCTGCAACGCCGTGCTAACCGGCAAGAATCAGCAGGTGCTCGTCTGTTCCCGCGTGCTAAGGCCAAGTCCTCACTCATTCAGCAACATGACACGCGCGACTTCCAGCGCGCCTGCGATGTTGCTGGTATCGAAAACTTCCGCTGGCACGATCTGCGCCATACCTGGGCAAGTTGGCATGTGCAACACGGTACGCCTCTGATGGTTCTGAAGGAGCTCGGCGGCTGGGAATCCATCGAGATGGTGCAAAAGTACGCCCACCTTGCCCCAAGCCATGTGGCAGCCCATGCGAACGCGGTCCAGTTTTGGTCAAGTTCGAACCAGCAAGAAAAAGCCCCTACGAAGAACTTATCGTAAGGGCTTGATCTAAAACATAATTCTGGTGGGCTGTGAGTGGCTCGAACACTCGACCTACGGATTAAGAGTCCGCTGCTCTACCAACTGAGCTAACAACCCATGCTCAACAAAGACTGTGCGTCATTCGTCAAAGCGAGGCCGCATTGTACATGAATTTTCATCCCTGTCCAGCCAGGTTCTCAAGATATTCCCGCCCTGGACAGGCAGACCGCGAGTAAAATCCGGCCCATGAAAGTGCCGTATCCCTCATCCTTTTCATGCCATCCGAGGTAAAGCCGCACATGTTGCGTGTGGATCTGCGGCGGCTGATTCTCTCTCTCTGCCTGCTTTCGCTGGTGGTGGGATTGGGTGCGAGCCTGTACGCAAGCCATCTGGTGCAGCGCGATCTGCTGCTTACCAACGCACTTGAGGCCAATCGCAACTACGCGCAGAAAGTTGCCAGCCTCACCAATACACTGTTGTCCGATATTGCGGACGAAATGGCGTATTCGGCCAGGCAACTGGCCGTCATGGACCGATCGCCCGAGCGCGTCAGCGGCGAAATCAGCCGCCTGTACAGCAACAGCAAGCACTTCAATTCCCTGATCGTGGTACGCGCCGACGGCACGCCGATCGGCGAAGCGCCGTCCGATTTGGGCATTGTGGGCAAACGCGTGGATACCGAGCGCAGCCGCTTCGCGCTCAGCCTGCGCAAGCCTTATCTGAGCGAACCCTTTAAGGCCGTGACCGGCCGCTGGGTGGTGTCGCATGTGGAACCGATCTTCGCGACCGATGGCCGTTACCTGGGCTACATGATCGGTAGCATCTATCTGCATTCGCCCAATGCACTTCAGGCATTGCTGGGCACGCACTTCTATCGCGATGGTTCAAGCTTGTTTGTTGTGGATCAAGCCGGCCAACTGATCTATCACCCGCAATCCGAGCGCATCGGGCAGACCATCGCCGATAACCCCTCGGTGAAAGCGGTACTCAAGGGCGCAACGGGTCAAATGCGGATCGAGGACGATGAGCGTATCGATATGCTCACCGGCTATGCACCAGTGCCCTTCAGCGGTTGGGGCATCGTGAGCCAACGGCCTGCGGTACTGGCGCTGCAGCGCCTCAATGACCTCGCCGCGCTCACGGTACGTAATGCGCTGCCGTTGTTGCTCGTGTCGTTGCTCCTTATCTGGGGGCTCTCGAAATTGATCGCGCGCCCTCTCTGGGATCTGGCCAGCTTGGCCAAGCAGATGGACGACACCGATGCGTCGGATCAAATCCGCGGTGTGCGCGCCTGGTACTTTGAAGCTGCGCAATTGAAGCGTGCCATGCTGGCCGGGCTGTGGTCGATGAATCACAAGATTCACAACCTGCGCCAGGAAAGCACGACCGACCCGTTGAGTGGTCTGCTTAATCGCCGTGGCATGGAGCATGCCGTCGACGAGATCCGCACCGGCAATCTGCCTACTGCCGTCGTCGCGATCGATATCGATCGCTTCAAGGTCATCAACGATACGCTCGGGCACGATGCCGGCGACGCGGTGATTCGGTTGCTGGCGGCGATGATGCGTCAGGAGTCGCGCGGCGGCGATCAACTGGTGCGCGCCGGAGGCGAGGAGTTCATGATGCTGCTGCCCAATACCGGGCTGCTGGATGCCGCACGCGTGGCCGAACGGTTGAGGGTGGCGATCGAAGATGCCCCCGCCGTGGACGGCATGCGCGTAACCGTCTCATGTGGCGTGTCGCACTTTCCCACGATTCACGATGATATCGATGTGACCATCAAACGCGCCGACACCGCCCTTTATTTTGCGAAGAACAGCGGGCGAAACGTGACCGCGATCTCGGATCCGGCCACGCCTCGCGGTTATCGCCTGTTTAGCGGGCTCGCTTACCCGGCGGCGGCGCTTTAACCGGCTTCTGCATCTGACGCAGCAGCGTCGTGCATTGATTTTCCTCTTCCTCACCCGCGCTGGGTGCAATCAGGGCCAACAGGCCGGCGACTGGCGTGAGGGCCGCGCCCAGCACCACCATACCGGCACCGCGTGCGGCCAGCGGCACGACCTTCACACCTGCCTTCGGATCCTTGAACGTGCCTTCCACGTACAAGGGCGAGCGCAGGGAGAACACGCGGAAGCCTTTGCTTTCCGGCGTGATATCCAGATCGAGGGCCTCGGTCTTGAAGTTGGCGGTGCCATCGATCTTGATCAGCGCATTTTCGGTATCGAACAGGAAGAGGCGCGTGGTGAGCAAGCCATCCTTAATGCCGGCGTCAGTCACACCGCAGTTGATCGCCACTTCGTCGTCGCCGAAGAGCTTGCTGATCACGTAGTTGCCTACGTTCAGACCAGCGATCTCCATCAACGAACGGCTGATGACGCCATCATTGACGATCAGCTTGAGCTCGCCGTTGGAGCTGCCCAGCAAGGCGGCGACCGAATTGCCGGTGCCGGTCAGGGCCACGTCACCATTCATCTGGCCCAGACTTTTTTGCATGGCTTCGGTGGTTGAGAACAGTTGCTTCAGCCGAAGGCGCCGTGCCGTGGCCTTCACCCGCCCGGTCATCGGCGTTTTGGCGCCATCCAACTGGATCGTCGTGTTCATGGACCCACCGGCCATTGCAAAATTGAGTGGGTCGAGCGTGAGCTTGCCGGCATCCATTACGGCATGCACATTGAGGTCCGACAGCGGAAGCGAATCGCCATGCTCGATCTTGCCGGCTTTCAAACGAACGTCCGCATCCATGTCGCGCCAACGCTCGGTGCGAAATTCACTCACCGGCAAGGCCTTGTTCGACGGCTGCTTCTTGGTTTCGTCCGAAGGCTTCTTCGCGCCCCCGGATTGCACGCCCACCAACGGACCGAGGTCGGCAAGACGCAATTGTTTGGACGTGAGTTCGCCAGTGAGCTTGGGACGAGGCTGACCCAGCGCAAACGTGAGCGAGCCATGCAGATCGCTCTGGCCCACGCGGCCGTTGAAATTTTCGTACTTGAAGCGGGCACCTTCTGCACGCTGCAATTCCGCCACCAATCGACCGTCGGTCGAGTAAGGCGGGGTATCCGGCAACGCCACGCCGATCAACGGATACAGATCGGCCATGCTCTTACCCGAGAACTTGAGCTTTACGTCCAGCGCACCTAGATTGAGCGGCTCGGTCACCGTGCCCACAACGACCGCCTTGGTGTCACCCACGCTCACGTCGGCCTGCACGGGGAAAGGCGTGTCCGCGTCGCGCAACGCCAGCATGCCGCCGATCTTGCCCTCACCCTTCAACGCTTGCGCCTTGTACTTGCCCTTGACGGCCCACCCGAACACGTAGTCCTTCGGAATCGGCGCGCCTTCCGGCAACGCGGCAGCGCCGGCAATTTCCGGATACGGCACCGGCTTGCCCAACGGGTCGATCAACACTTCCAGATCAGCCTGCAGGGTCTCGTCTGCAAATGCTACCCGGCCTTTGTCGAAGCCGATCTCGTTGATGTCGAGCACCCACTTCGAGGGTTCGTCAGTGTCGGAGTCAGCCGATTTGATATTGAAGTCCCAATTGGCGCGCCCATCCTTCAACCGCTGCAGATCCGCGGACGGTTGCGTCAGTTGAATGCTTCGAATCACCACGCGGTGGCTGATCAGCGGCAATGGCGACAGACTGAATTCGCCCCGTTGCAGGGTGGCAAACTGCGGCGCCTTCGCCCATTCCGTATTGCCGACGACGATGTCATTTGCAGCCACGTGCGGCCATGGCACCCAATGCCGCCAGCCACTTTCGGTATCCGAGCGGCGCCACTGCACCGTCAGATCGCCATTGATGGCAAACGGGCGGCCGATCGCTTCGGACACTTTTTCATTGATGGTGGGTTTGACGCGGTTCCAGTCGAATGTGGCAATCACCACAACCAGAACGACGATCAACAAGAGCAGCGTACCGAGGGTAAACCCGACGATTTTTTTTGTACGCGTCATGACGGCAACTCCAAGCATGGGCGGTAGCCCAAGCACTTAGCAAGGTTCACGCCTGCAGCGGAAATCGTTTCGTCGTCACTGCTCTCGCGAGCGACTTTTTTGGCGCGTCAGGCGGCCTTGCGTTGCGTCGCGGAAGGCAACGCCATCGTGAATACGCCATCGGCGAGTTCAGCACGCCAGCCATAAAACGATGCCAAGGTTTCCACGGCCGGCCACGAGATCATCGCGCCGCCGCGTCCGTCGGAAGCACGCACGAATGTCGACCCCTTGCCGGGATGAATGCTGGCTTGCACGTGGCCTTCCGGGCGGCCTTCGATCAGCAGCTCGCTGCCGTCCGGCATCACATCGACCAGATGCAGCAACATGGCCAGCATCACGTAACGACCGCCGAACAAGGCGACGTCAGGACCGGCGACAGACTCGGCCAGCGTGATGCGTTTGCCGGACAGCAATAGATGCGTAAACACGAGCTTCGTGCACTCCCGCACCAATGTGGCCATGGCTACGCGTTTGCCGGTGTCGGTCAACCATTCACCAAGAAGACGAACGGTATCCACGCCCTCGTCGAGCATCACGTCGACATCGTTGAGCAATTGCTGCGTGCGCTCGTCGGACATGTCCAGCGGCGTCTCACCCGCCGTGCGCTGCATCATGCCGGCTGCCAGCTTGGCGTTGGCAATGGGCTTGAGTGCATCGTGCCGCAACACCGGAAAGGCTTGCGCCAACACGGCAAACTGGATGCCGTGAGCCGTGATCGCGTCGGAGTGATTGGGCGTTTGCATCGCGTTCCTCATACCTTCAGTAGCGTGGCTTCCAGCGTTTCCAGATCGGCAGGCTTTTCCAGCCACGCGTCGAACAGCGAGTGATCGCCGCGCCGCATGTTTTTCGGCAAGCCGCTCAGGGCAACGATCTTGGGCGGCTGAGCGAGCGTGCGCTTCATGGTATCGGCCAACGCGTAGCCATCCATATCGGGCAGCACGATGTCGACAATCGCAACATCGGGCGCAAACGTGGAGGCGATTTCCAAAGCCTGGACACCCGTGTGCGCAACCTGCGGCGTATGGCCGGACAACTCGAGAAACTCCGAAAGCAATTCGGACGCCATCTCGTTATCGTCGACGATCAATACGCGCAGCGTGGTTTCATTGGTCACGCGTCATTCTCCAAAAATTCATGTTCCGCTCCGGCCGACTGGCAGCACAACGGCAAAATCCACAATGCCGTTCTCGCACACGACGTCGATGCGTCCGCCATGGCCGGCAACGACCTGGTCGGCAATATAAAGTCCCAATCCAAGGCCGCTGCGATTGCGCGGGCGCCCGACAGATTGGGGTTTGAATGGGGCAAACAAATGTTCAAGCACGTCGGCATCGATCGGCGGACCTTCGTTGATCACGTGGATCACGATCGCGTCGCCCAAGGTGCGCCCGTTGATGAGAATCGGGGCGCCGACCACGCCATGCTTGATTGCATTGCTCAGCAGGTTGGAAATCACCTGGGCCATGCGGTCGGCGTCGGCCTGCAGCATGAGATGCGCGTCCAGATCGAGCTGAATCGAAATCGAGGGATGCGCAATGCGGGACTCTTCCACCAGATCGATCACGATCGCAGCGAGGTCGCAATCCGCAGTCTCCATGCCCAATCCAAGTCCGCCCTGCAGCCGCGACAGATCGAGCACTTGCGCGATCAGGCGCTGCATCCGGCCACTGGAGGTACGGATGCGCTCACCCATGCGCGCGCCCGCGCCGTCGGTACGCGTCAACATCGTGGCGGCCACATTGATCGATTGCAACGGATCGCGCAGATCGTGACCGAGCATCGCCAGCAGCGCCGAGCGCGCCCGATCCATTTCGGCGGCGCGCGATGCCGTGATCTGCGACAGTTCGTCGCGCAGGTTCTCGGCCGCGCCCAACTCCTCGGGCAACCAGGGACGACATGTATTGCGCACCACCTGGCGCCATTCGTCGAACGAACCCCGCGGCGTGAGCCGCGGCCCGAGGGCACCGGTTGCATATTCTTTTTCGGGTTGGCCGCCCCAGACCAGCGTCTCGACCTGTTCCTTGCGCAGCCAGATCAACCAGCCGTTATGCACCGCATCGAACTTGCACGCCAGAAATCCTGCATACGGCACGAACTGACTCTGGAGTTCGGGAAAACTGTGCGCGATGCTTGTGCATGCGATGGTTCGCGACCCCGCGCGCTCCAGGGCTGCCACGATCGTTTGCATATCGCCACGCGGGGCAATGCCTTCGCAGATCGTCATCCCACCGCCCCACAAGCACAACGCGGCGTCGTGGGGCAGCAAATCGGCGGGGGTGGGAGATTCTTGCGTGAGCGCCGCCAGAATGTCTTCCGAGTTCCAGACGCGCTGCGCGATGCGATTGACCACGCCGGTACTGACCTGCACCTTGGCCGCGCGCGCTTGCGCCTCGAAGGAGGCGATCGTCGATGACAGAATTTGCGCCATCACTTCGCATGCCATGCGGATGCCGAACGCGACGTGGCGTGGCGCCATGTGATGGCAGGCGATCATTCCCCACAGACGGCCGTCGATCACGACGGATACGCTCATCGACGCACGAACGCCCATGTTCGCCATGTATTCGAGGTGGATCGGCGAGACGCTGCGCAGCACGCTGGAACTCATATCGAGCGGCCGGGCAGACGGATTCTGGCTCAACAGGTGCACCGGCTGGTACTTGGCGTCCGAGATCAGGCGCAGGGTGTTCTTGATATAGAGACGGCGCGCCTGCGCCGGGATGTCGCTCGCCGGGTAGCGGCGGCCTTCCCAGTTGTCGAGATCTTCACGGCGGCTTTCCCGCACGATCTCGCCACTCTCGTCCGGGTGAAAACGATAGGCCATCACACGGTCGAATCCCGTGATGTGGCGAATCTCCTGAACGGCAACATTCAGGAGCGACTCGATGGATTTCTGTCGCCGCAAGCGTTCCACGGCCTGGTAAGCCCGGCTGAGCGCCGGCGCCATCTCAGCCAGAGGATCGGCGCGTAGTTCGAGCTCGATGATCGAGTAACCGTCCACATTACGATGGCCGATCACATCGTATTCCTGCTCACGGATGGTCGCCACGAAGGGCTCGAAATCGCTGTCCTCTTCTTCCAGCCATCGCACCAGCACCGCACTGATGTCGGCGGGAATGGCGTCGGCGGTCGCTGCGATACCCAGGGTGACAGGTGCGCCCAGGATATCCGCGGCATTCGCCGACACATACGTCAACAATCCGGCACGGTCGAACGCCAGCAATGCACCGCAGGGCTGGATCGCACCTGGAATGTGAATGGGCTCGCTGTCGCAGTTTTGCAACGTGACGGCGGTGTTCGTGTTGGAAGGAATCAATGACATAGCTTATTCAATCGTGGGCCCATGACCCACATCCGCACCGATCACCGTGCACATCTGAGCAAGTCCAAACGTTGCAAAACCTACTGGTCGCAATGCAAACGCGGCATCATCGAGGCCCTCAGGACCCCAGCTTCTCCTATGACAGAACGCGCTGCCAATAGTTGTAAAGTGAGGCACGGCTTTACTAATGATGCCAAATGTTAATTCTTTCGACACACAAGCACATGTCGTGCCTAAGGTCGACATGGCGTTATCTAAGGGTCGATGTTTTACAAAAAACAGGGTGATCGACACGGGGACGCCCTTTCGGCGCTTACATCTAGACGTTAGCGAATGATTCTCGCACGCCCCCCTCACACCAGCAAACGATTCTGCCTGCGGCGCGATTCAGGCGCGTGTAAGCGCCACCAATCGATCGAGCAACGCGCGTCGCCGCGCGTCTTCGAATCCGTACGTCCCGTAAATATCCGAGGCCCAGATACCGTCGGCAGCCAGCCGGGCGACCAGTGCACCGGTGGGGTCGTCCGTCTCCTCGAGGTCGGCCGCGAGCGCTTCAGACACGGCGGAGCGCCACATGTGAAGCAACGACATATCGGACAGCAATGCCGCGCTCATCGATGCCCAGGCGTCATATTCTTTTTTGGACTGTCCGGCGATCACCCGTACGTACGCCCGCGCACTGCGCCCGCGAGGCTCGGGATCTTTCGCAGCCAGCTCGGTCACCATGGCGGTGAACTGATCCACCATCTCTTTCACCATGGCGGCGACCAATTCTTTCTTAGACGGAAAATGGTGTAGCAAAGCGCCTTTGCTCAGCCCTGCCTTCAGGGCTACCGCATCCAACGTAAAGTTGATCGCCCCGAACTCGGCAATTACTTCGTTCGCCGCCGTCAGCAGCGCCTTGCGCGTCACATCCGCCTGTCTCTTCATACCTGTTCCCAATTGAATTATTCCGTACTTGTGCGTTGCGATACTACCGCCGCCAACAGCAGCTTGCAGTCGTTGCATAGTACCGTCTAGACGGTTGTTGATCTGTAGCGTTTTCGCCTAAATCGGGTGACATCTTCGCTTAAATTCGCTAACATACCGGCCAGACGGTTTGCACCTCGATACGCTTCTCAGGTGCCTGCGCGCTCACCGGCCAACGTGCCCAGCGCAACGATCCGGTCGTTCGTCGCCTCCTGCCTGAACCGAGCCCATGAACAAACTCAAAATCTCAACCCAACTGATCGGCCTCACGGTCGTATTTCTTGCGTTTTTCTTCATTACCAACGGAATGAGCATCAAGGCGTTCAACGATGCAGTCGACGCCGCAGAGCGGGTTTACACGCACAATCTTCAGCCCATTCGCCACCTCAATACGGTATCCGATGTGTATTCGCTGGACGCCGTCGATGCGGCCACCAAAACGCTGCTGGGCCTGCAAAGCGTGGAGGTGAGCCGCCGACATCTCAGTGAGGCACGCGCACGGATAGCACCCTCGCTCGCGGCCTTCGAAGCCGGCGTCGATGCGCCTGAAGAAAGAGCGGATATGGTGGCGCTCAAGCCGCTCAAGGCGACCGCGGATGCCGCCCTCGACAAGCTGACTGCGTTGCTTCGCGACGACGATTCGGGCGGGCTGGCCTCCTTCGTATCCGCAGAGCTATTTCAGGCGATTGCACCCCTACAAGTGCATCTGGCGGCAATGAACGATCGGCAGGAGGCACTGGCGGAGTCATCCCATGTAGCCTTGCAGGCCGCGCTGCGCGCGACCATCATCACGCTGATCTGTGTGCTTGTGGCTGCGCTGCTGATCAGCGCCGCCGCCGCGTTCTATATCACCCGAACCATTACCCGCCAATTGGGTGCGGAGCCGCATGACCTCAAACGCGTCGCCGATGCCGTAGGCCGGGGCGAGCTGTATCACTCGCTCACGGTACGCAAGAACGATCAGGACAGCGTACTCAAGACCTTGGTGGGGATGCGCGACATGCTCAAGGATGTCGTTTCGGGCGTGCGCGGCAACGCTGAAGCGGTGGCAATTGCGAGCGCCCAGATTGCCGAAGGCAATAACGATCTGAGCGCGCGTACCGAAGAGCAAGCCGCCGCATTGGAAGAGACTGCGGCCTCGATGGAAGAGCTGGGCTCCACGGTGCAGCACAATGCGTCGAATGCGGTGCAAGCCACCGAGCTGGCCAGTACGGCCGCCAGTGTGGCAGGCCAGGGGGGTGAGGTGGTCAATCAAATGATCGCCACCATGCGCGGCATCGACGACAGCGCCAAGCGCATGGCCGGCATCATCAACACCATCGAAGGCATTGCCTTCCAGACGAACATCCTGGCCCTCAATGCCGCCGTCGAAGCCGCGCGTGTGGGCGAACATGGCCGTGGCTTTGCCGTGGTAGCGGGCGAGGTTCGCAGCCTTGCACAACGCGCCGCGCAGGCTGCAAAGGAAATCAGCGAGCTTATTACCACCAGCGTTGATCGGGTAAGCCATGGCACCACGCTCGTCGGGCAGGCCGGGCAAAGCATGACCGAGATCGTGGCGTCTACGCAGCACGTGATGACCTTGATGAACGAAATCAGCGTGGCCAACAAAGAGCAAAGCGTTGGCGTGGCACAAGTGGGCGAGGCGGTCACCCAGATGGATCAGACCACGCAGCAGAACGCTGCGCTGGTCGAACAAAGCGCCGCTGCTGCCCAAGGGCTGCGCGAGCAGGCCGACGAACTGCTCGCGGCGGTATCGGTATTCCAGCTGGGCGATCGCCATCACGCCCGGTCTGCGCCGATGTTGCAATCGGCGCGTCGCGGCATGTCCTCGTCGGCGACTGCGCGCAGCCCGGCAAGATCGCCGGGTACATCCACAGCGGTGCCCGCATCACGCTCGACGATACCGACAGCCAGCGCGCTTCCGCTCAGCAGCGCTGAAGCGCCTGCCGTGGCACCTGCCGGCGAACCCGATAGCGAGGCCGAAGACTGGTCGAAGTTTTGATTTTGATCAAACCATCCAGACGGTTTCTGAACTATAAACAAAATGGGTATTTTCATATGTGCTCAGGGCGTTGAGGCGTCACTTCAATTGCACGCGTCAACCTCAAACCCCATCACGACGGCGTTAGCTCGTCGCCGCTCGGCGCCATCAAAACGGACCGCTCGCGCTATCTCTGTTCCAGGAGTACATGATGCCAGACACACACACCTGCGCCGCCGCCGATATTCGCGAGGTCAATCTCTCATACCTCCTGTTGGCGCAACGCCTGCTTCACGACGATTTCGAAGGAGCGCTGTTTCGTCTCGGATTCAGCCGGGAGGTCGCCAACATCATGATGCGGCTCTCGCCGGCCCAATTGGTACGGTTAGCCAGTTCGGGCGCGTTGCTGTGCCAATTTCGCTTCGAAGATCAGAAAGTATTGAGCGCCCTCACCAAGGATCTGCTCGGCGGCGTCCTGCAACAGGCACACGCCACGATTCTGCTTGCCAATCAGCCGGTCGAACGCATCGGCTGATACCGTCGGCATCGCAGCCATGAGCACCAATAAGAGAAGCGTGTCTCGCGATGCCGACGAAATCATCCTGGCCAAGGATATGATCTTGCTCGGTGCCCGGCTTCAGGTGGTGGAAAGCGAGACCGCGCTCAGCCGGGAACGGTTGGCCAAACTTTACCGAGAGCTGCAAGGCTGTGCCGCGCCGAAGGGCATGCTCCCCTTCTCGATCGATTGGTACATGACGTGGATGCCGAACATCCACTCATCGATGTTCTACAGCATCTATCGTTTCCTGGCTCGCGAGACCAATCTCGAAGGCGTGCGGCTGATGGTGCAAGCCTATCGCCTGTATCGAGATCAAGTGGCCTGTCATACCACAGCTACCACCACCCTCATCTTGAGTTTCACCCGCGCCTGGATGCTGGTTCGGTTTTTCGAAAGCAAAATGCTGCAGCTCTCGACGTGCATTCATTGCCACGGCGAATTCGTGGCGCACGCGCATGCGATCCGGCACAATTACGTGTGCGCCATATGCCGCCCGCCACCCCGCGCGGGCAAGAAGCGCCGGCCGCCTGCGGTCAAGACGCCCGTGAGTCGTACGCTCACCGAGCAGGCGCGCCAGGTGCAAGGGCATAACGGCGACGGCGTATCCGATCCTGATCCTGATCCTGCTTCTGATCCTCTTGATCCTGCTGATTCGTGATTCTGCTGATTCTTGATCCTCCTGATTCTGGATCCTACCGATTCTTGTCCTACCGATTCTTGTCCTACCGATTCTTGTCCTACCGATTCTTGTCCTCCTGATTCCTGTTCTCCTGCCGCTGGTCACGCACCCTAACGACAAAAGCCCGCATATTTCTTAAGGTTATTTATAAATAGCCTTTTATGCGTATTCATCGCAGCATCGGTGCGTTAACGTCAACGATCCGATATTCCCCGCCGCGGTGTACCCGCGCGCCCTGGAATACACCAGACGAGAAGTGAGTCCGGCGCCTTCAAGCGCCCGGAACGCTGTGGACGAACATGTATCAGTATGACGAAGTCGACCAGCAGTTGGTCGAGGAACGCGTTACCCAGTTCAGCGATCAAATGCAGCGGTTTCTTGCGGGCGATTTGAGTGAGGATGATTTCCGTCCGCTCCGCTTGCAAAACGGCCTCTATATTCAACGCCATGCGCCGATGCTTCGCGTAGCGATTCCTTATGGATTGCTGTCGGCCGAGCAACTGCGCATGCTCGGCCATATTGCGCGCACATGGGATCGCGGCTACGGGCACTTCAGCACGCGCCAGAACATTCAGTTCAACTGGCCCAGCCTTGAAGACACGCCGAAGATCCTTGCCGCCTTGGCGACGGTGCAGATGCACGCGATTCAAACGAGCGGCAACTGCATTCGAAACACGACCACCGATCACTTTGCAGGGGTGGCACCCGACGAGATCGTCGATCCGCTGGTGTGGTGCGAGATCATTCGGCAGTGGTCGACCTTCCACCCCGAGTTCGCCTTCCTGCCGCGCAAATTCAAGATCGCCGTCAGCGGTTCGCCGTCCGATCGCGCCGCCGTCGGCGTGCACGATATCGGCTTGCAGGCCGATACGGTTGATGGCGTGATCGGTTTTCGTGTGGCGGTGGGCGGCGGCATGGGCCGCACGCCGATCGTGGGCAAGGTCATCCGCAATTTTCTGCCGTGGTACGACCTGCTGACGTATCTGCAGGCGATTTTGCGCGTCTATAACCTGCACGGCCGGCGCGACAACAAGTACAAGGCACGCATCAAGATTCTGGTGAAGGATCTGACGCCGGAGGTGTTTGGCGAACAGGTCGAACGTGAATGGCAACACATCAAGGATGGCCCCAACAAGTTGACGCAAGCCGACCTGGACGCCATCGCCACGCGTTTCACGACGCCGGCCTACGACGCCGATGCCGCTCACGCGCCGGATCCCACGCCGGCATTGGCCGCGGAGCAGCCTACGTTTGCCCGCTGGCTGCGCAAGAATGTGCATCCGCACCGCGAGCCGGGCTACGCCTGTGTGACCTTATCGTTGAAGGAAACGGGTGTGCCGCCCGGCGATCTCACCGCCGATCAGATGGATGCGGTGGCCGATCTCGCCGACGCCTACAGCGCAGGTGAAATGCGTGTGTCGCACGAACAAAATCTGATCTTCGCCCATGTGCGCCAGAGCGATCTGCCCGCACTGTGGGAGAAACTCACGCCGCTTGGTTTGGCGCATGCCAACATCGGCTTGATCAACAACATCATCGCCTGTCCGGGCGGCGACTTCTGCGCCCTGGCCAACGCCGTGTCGATCCCGGTGGCCGAGTCGATTCAACGCCGCTTCGACAACCTCGACTATCAATTCGAGATCGGCGAACTCGACCTGAACATCTCGGGTTGCATCAATTCTTGCGGCCACCACCACGTGGGCCACATCGGCATTCTGGGTGTGGATAAGGGCGGCGAAGAATGGTATCAAGTCACCATTGGCGGGCGCCAAAGCGCAGGCCCCGGTGAGCATCTCGATGCCAAGGGCGTGATTCGCCCGGGCGGCGCGGCCATCGGCAAAATCATCGGGCCGTCATTTGCCCGCGACGAAGTGCCGGATGTGGTCGAAACGCTGATCCAGACGTATTTGAAACTGCGCGACAGCGATGCCGAGCGTTTCGTGGACGTGGTGGGCCGGGTGGGCCTGGAACCCTTCAAGACCGACGTGTACGGCGAGGCACGCAAGAATCTGATCGCCCAGCAGCAAGGGGCCGTTCATGCTTGAGCGTCAACTGATCCAGAACGGCACGAGCCGTATCGACGACACCCGCTTGCCGCACCCCGACGATACCGCGCTGCCGGCCGATGATGGACACGCGGTAGTCAATCTCGCCACGTGGCTCGAACATCGCGCGTCATTGCGCGCGCGCCAGCATCCCGTGGGCATCCTGCTCGCGCCGGATGACGAAGCGCTCGATCTTGCCGACACCGAGGGTGGCACCATCGACCCCACCGGCATTGCCTTCATTGCCGTGGAATTTCCCAACATGACGGATGGTCGCGGCTTTTCGCAAGGTCAACTGCTGCGTACCCGCTTGGGTTGGGAAGGCGAGATGCGTGCGGTAGGCGATGTGCTGGCCGACACGATGTTCTATCTTTCGCGCTGCGGCTTCGATAGCTATTCGCTGAAACCTGGGCAGGATGCCGAACTGGCGTTACGTGCGCTGTCGACATTCTCAACGGGCTACCAGCGCGGCTATCGGCTCGGCAGCGCGCGCGTTTAGGTGCGATGCACGCGCCCTTGAGACTGCTGCGCCTTGAGACGCCCCATGACGCCCTATGACACCTCAAGACGCCTCAAAACGCCTCGAGACGCGGTAGCTCAGGTGCCTGCCGCTCGGAAGCGCGGGTTAAAGACCCTGCAGTGCGCGGCCTTGCCACCCTGCAGTCGCCCGAACGCCAAGGCGCATCATGCACGGCATGCCCGTTGCATCATGCGCCCGCATCCAGCGCCTCGCGCAGCGCCTGCACGATGATCTCGAAGCTCGCCGCCATACCGTTCTCCGGCACGCACGCATAACCCAGCACCAGACCTTTCTGCGCCCGCTCGGGCACGGCATAGTAGCGGGATAGCGCGCGGGTGAGCACACCACGTTCGCGCACCACACGCTCCACCTCGCGATCATCCATCGTTTGCGGCAGGTCCAGTACCAGGTGCAGTCCCGCATCGATGCCATCGCGATGCAACCAGCCCTCGCCCAGGCGCCGTTCGATCAGCTTGACGAGCATGGCGCGCCGGCGCTCGTACAGCATGCGCATGCGGCGAATGTGGGCCACGTAATGGCCCTCCTCGATGAACGCCGCCACCGCGCCGTGGGTGAGCAAGTGCCCCTCGCGATAAAGTTCGGCGTGGCCGGCCTGGAACGCGGGCACGAGTGCCTTCGGCAACACGAGATAACCGAGCCGCAAGCCGGGATACATCGTTTTGCTGAAGGTGCCCACGTAAATCACGCGCGCATCGGGTTCCAGGCCCTGCAACGAGGCGATGGGATGGCCCGAGTAGCGAAATTCGCTGTCGTAGTCATCCTCCACGATCCAGCAATTCCAGGCACGTGCAAGCGCCAGCCATTGCCGGCGGCGCGCCAGCGACATGATCGACCCCAACGGATACTGATGCGACGGCGTCATGAAGATGAATGTGGGCTTGGGCGGTGCGTCGGCCGCCTGCATATCGGGCGGACACATTCCCTCTTCGTCGACCGCGATCGGATGCACGTCCATGCCGTTGGACTTCAATACGCTTCGCGCGCCCCAGTAGCCCGGATCTTCAACCCAGGCCACATCGCCCACATCGGACAACAGCCGCGTCGCCAGATCGATGGCTTGCTGCGTGCCCTCTGTGATCACGATCTGATCCGCCTCGCAGTCCACCGAGCGTGCGACGGACAAATGCTGCGCCAGCGCTTCGCGCAGTGCCGGTAAGCCACCACCATGGCCATACGTGAGCAACTCGGGCGGCGGGGCGCGCCACAGGCCCCGCATGATGCGGCCGAACTTCTGGTGCGGGAAAGCAGACACATCCGGCACGCCCGGCATGAAAGCGCCCCACTGAAACGGCGACGCCGCTGCGTTTTCCACGATGCTGGCGCCCCGGCGCGACAGCCCCTGCGCTGCGGCCTCGGGGGCGCGGTGACGGGTACGGCGACCGGCATCGAGCAGGCGCTCGGGAATCGCGTCCATGACGTACGTGCCGCTACCCGGACGGCTATGCACGTAGCCTTCGGCCAGCAACTGCGCATACACATGGATGACCGTGTTGCGCGCCATGTTCATTTCGCTGGCCAGGTCTCGCGACGCAGGCAGGCGCACGCCTGCCGCGAGTTGGCCGTCGAGTATCGATTCCCGGATCAGACGATAGAGCCGCTTGTTCATCGGCTCGGTGCTGGGTTCGGTCAACTTCCAGCGTAAGAGGTCAGCCAGCAACGCGCGCATGTGGTTCCATCAAAATGGCGAAAGTGGTTCTTTATGAAGGAACCATCCTAGCATTACATTGGCTGACTTACGTGCAGCGACGCGAACGTCCTGCACACCTGTGCTTACGCCCTCGCTCACCTGGAGATCGGCAATGAAGAATATGGATTTGGATACCCGTCGCAGCCTGGCCACCCCGCGTGGCGTGGGTGTTGCCTATAGCGTGTACGCGGTGCGTGCCGAGAACGCGACCATCTGGGACGCGGACGGCAAGGAATACATCGACTTCGCCGGCGGCATTGCCGTGTTGAACACCGGCCATCGCCATCCGAAGGTGAAGGCCGCGATCGCCGCGCAGCTCGAGTGCTTCACGCACACCGCTTATCAGATCATTCCCTACGAGCCCTACGTCGCGCTCGCCGAGCGTCTGAACAAGATCGCGCCCATCGACGGCCTGAAGAAAACCGCCTTTTTCACCACCGGTGCCGAAGCCGTTGAGAACGCGATCAAGATCGCCCGCGCCTACACCAAGCGCACCGGCGTCATTGCGTTCTCCGGTGCCTTCCACGGCCGTACGTTGCTGGGCATGGCCCTCACCGGGAAGGTTGCCCCGTACAAGCTGGACTTCGGCGCCATGCCGCCGGACATCTTCCACGCCCCCTTCCCCAACACCACGCAAGACATCTCGGTGGCCGATGCGCTCAAGCACCTGGAACTGCTGTTCAAGGTCGACATCGATCCCAAGCGCGTTGCAGCCATCATCATCGAACCCGTTCAAGGCGAAGGCGGTTTCAATCCCGCGCCGGCCGAACTGATGACGGCCCTGCGCCGCATCTGCGACGAGCACGGCATTGTGCTCATCGCCGACGAAGTGCAAACGGGTTTTGCCCGTACCGGCAAGCTGTTCGCCATGCAGCATTACGACGTCCAGCCCGACATGATGACGGTGGCCAAGAGCCTGGCCGGCGGCATGCCGCTGTCGGGTGTGATCGGCCGCGCCGAAATCATGGACGCGCCCAACCCGGGTGGACTCGGCGGCACCTACGCCGGCAACGCCCTGGCGTTGGCCTCGGCTCACGCCGTGCTGGACGTGATCGAAGAAGAACAACTCTGCGCCCGTGCCGAAACGCTGGGCCAGCGCCTGCGCGATCGTTTGACGGCGTTGAAGGGCACCGTGCCTGCATTGGGCGAGGTGCGCGGTCCGGGTTCAATGGTGGCCGTTGAAATGAACGACCCCGCGACCGGCAAGCCCGACGCGGAAGCCGTCAAGCGTGTGCAGGCGCGTGCCTTGGCTCAAGGGCTGATCCTGATCACATGCGGCGTTTATGGCAACGTGCTGCGCTTCCTTTATCCGCTGACGATTCCGGATGCGCAATTCGACCGCGCGCTGGATATCCTGGCCGACGCCATCACCGCCTGATCACGGAGTATTCGAAGTTATGCAGCACCCCGCACTCACCCGTCCAGACCTTCTCCGTAACGCCTGCTTCATCGACGGCAAATGGGTGGGCGCGGACGGCGCCGATCCCATCGTCGTCACCAACCCCGCAACGGGCACCACCGTGGGCACGGTGCCCACCCTGCCGCGCAGCGAAGTCGAGCGCACCATCGACCGTGCGCAGGCCGCCCTGCCAGCGTGGCGTGCCTCGCCCGGCAAGGCGCGCGCGGCCGTACTGGTACGCTGGGCGCAAGCCATGATGGCGCATCAGGACGATCTCGCCACCTTGCTCACCCTGGAGCAAGGCAAGCCGCTGGCCGAGGCGAAAGGCGAAATTGCCTACGCCGCGTCGTTTCTCGAGTGGTTTGCCGAAGAAGCCAAACGCATCGATGGCGACGTCCTGCAGAGCCCGCAGGCGCATCAGCGCCTGCTCGTGCTCAAGCAAGGCATCGGCGTGTGTGCGGCGATCACCCCATGGAATTTTCCGGCGGCCATGATCACGCGCAAAGTGGCGCCTGCACTGGCGGCCGGCTGCACGATCATCGTCAAGCCCGCCGAGCAAACACCGCTGAGCGCGCTCGCGCTGGCCGTGCTGGCTGAAGACGCCGGTGTACCGGCCGGGGTTTTCAACGTGGTCACGGGCGACGCCCGTACGGTGGGCGGCGCCTTGTGCGACAGCGATATCGTGCGCAAGTTGAGCTTTACCGGTTCGACCGAAGTGGGCCGTTTGCTGATGGCGCAATGTGCGCCGACGATCAAGAAAGTGTCGCTGGAACTGGGCGGCAACGCGCCGTTCATCGTGTTCGACGACGCCGATCCTGAACGCGCAATCGAGGGTATTCTGGCCTCGAAGTTTCGCAATGCCGGACAAACGTGTGTGTGCGCCAACCGCATCTACATCCAGTCGGGCATCTACGATCGCATCGCGACCGGTCTTGCCGAACGCGTGGCCGCATTGCCGGTAGGCGATGGCTTCACCCCGGGCGTGCAGCAGGGTCCGCTGATCGACACCGATGCCATCGCCAAGGTGAAACAGCATATCGGCGACGCCGTGGCACAGGGCGCAACCGTGATGACCGGCGGCGAACCGCATCAGCTGGGCGGCACGTTCTTCCAACCGACCGTGGTGCGGGATGTGACCGCTGCCATGCGCTTCGCACAGGAAGAGACGTTCGGCCCGGTTGCGCCGCTCTTCAAATTCGAAACGGAAGACGAAGTGGTGGCACGCGCGAACGACACGATCTTCGGCCTGGCGTCGTACGTGTTCACACAGGACTATGCCCGCATCTGGCGCATCTCGGAGGCACTCGAGTACGGCATGGTGGCGATCAATACGGGGCTGCTGTCCAATGAAGTGGCGCCCTTCGGCGGCGTCAAACAATCCGGACTGGGCCGTGAAGGTTCACGCTACGGTATCGAGGATTATCTCGAGATGAAATACGTGTGCGTGGATCTCGGTAAGTAAACCGTCGAGCAAAACCACTCCAGAGCGAGAACCAGGACCGGCGTCCAGGTTCTCGCTTTTTCATGGGCGTGTGCGACGGAAATGTCGGTGAACGCTCGCGCCAGGAATGTCGATCGAATCTGCGACAGGCGTTCTGGATGACGCATGCGACGGGACTGTCGATAGCGACCTGAGACAGTCTTGTCGACGGCCGCGTGACATCGACGGCCAACGCCATATCGAATTGTGTAGGTCATTGCGCATTAAGCGCCTAGACTGGGGACCCGCTCTTCTCGCCCCTGCCCCGCGTTCCATATCCCGAGTCCCCATTCGGAAAGTCTCCGCCCGGCGCCTCCAAGGACTCGATATCAACGTCAAGCGAAGCACCCTTCCTTTTGACTGGACCCGGCTGTTCAGCCGCGACGTGCTGGAAAATTTTCCGGCAGCGGTCTACGTTTGCGACGCGCAAGGCATCGTGGTCGCCTTCAACAGCAAGGCCACCCAACTCTGGGGCCGGGAGCCCATCGCCGGCGATCCGAAAGAGCGCTTTTGCGGGTCCTATCGGATGTATTCGATGCAAGGCGAACACCTGCATCCCGCCAATACGCCGCTCGCGGCGGTGCTGGAAACGGGCAAACCCCTGCGTGATCTGGAAGCGATCATCGAGCAACCCGATGGCACGCGGTACAACGTGCTGGCCAACGTCACGCCGCTCTTCGACGATGAAGGCGACATGCAAGGCTACGTCAACTGCATTCTGGACGTGACCCGCTACCATCAAATGAAATCCGAGCAGGCCGAGTTGCAGCACGCGCTCAATCAGTCGCAGAAAATCGAGTCGATTGGGCAGCTTACAGGCGGCATCGCGCACGACTTCAACAACATGCTTCAGGGCATCACGGGCGCGCTGTCGCTCTTGCGCCGTTCGATCGCAACAGGCCGACCCGACAGCAGCTATCGCTACATCGACATCGCCGAACAGTCCGCCCTACGTGCCGCTGCGCTCACCCACCGGATGCTCTCGTTTGCGCGCCGTCAAATACTGGACGCCAGGCCGCTCGACGTGAATGCGTTGTTGCTGTCCATGCGCGACCTTTTTGCTCGGTCACTGAACGACGGCATCTCCCTGCGATACGAATTGAACGAAGACGCCTGGATCGTCAACGCCGACGCCAATCAACTCGAAAACGCCATTCTGAATCTGGTCATCAACGCGCGCGACGCGATGCCCGACGGAGGTGTGATTGTCATCAAGACCGACAACACGACGATCGACGGCAACTACGTGCGCCGCTATCCGGACGTGCATGCCGGGGAATACTGCCTGATCTCGGTACTGGATACCGGTACCGGCATGTCGCCCGATGTCATCAGCCATATTTTCGAGCCGTTCTACACGACCAAGCTGATTGGCGAAGGCACGGGCCTGGGGCTATCGATGGCGCACGGCTTCGTCAAGCAATCCGGCGGGCACATCTCGGTGCATTCGCGTGAGCGTCAAGGTACGGCCATGAACCTGCTGCTGCCCCGCCATCTCGGCCAACCCACCATTGCCGCAAGCGTGGACGCCGCGTTGGCGCCACCTGCGGTTCGCGCTTCGCGCATTCTGCTGGTGGAAGACGATGACGTGGCAAGAACGCTGCTCAAGGAGGCGTTGGTCGATCTGGGGTATGTGGTGTTTGACGCGGCCAACGCAAGCGACGCCTTGACGCTGACCGAAACGCTGGGCAATGTTGAATTGCTGGTAACCGACGTGGGCCTACCCGATGGACTCAACGGCCGGCAACTGGCGCAGGCCATCCGTACGACGAGACCGTTCACCAAAGTATTGTTCATCACCGGCTACGCCTCGAGCGTCATGGATAGCACCGAGCAGCCTGACGACGTGCGAGTGCTGTCCAAACCCTTCTCGCTCGACAGCCTTGCCAAGCGCGTCCACGATCTGCTGGGCGATGCACCCAGGCCCGCGTGAGCGCGCTTGGATCACCGCTTTACAGCACGTGAATCTTGGTCGCTTGCGGACCCTTCGGACCCATCCCGGGTTCGTAGCTGACACGCTGGTTCTCGTCGAGCGAATCGCGCCCGCCCTGGATGTCCGAGAAATGCACGAAAAGGTCTTTGCCGCCGCTCTCCGGCATGATGAAGCCAAAGCCCTTTTGCGAGTTGAACCACTTTACGATGCCGGTTTCCATATTATTTCCTTTAGATCGGGGAACGGCGCTCACACCGCGGCGCAAACGCCGCGAAGCCCACTGCGCAAGACCTGTCATTGAGGTCGTGGCAGTGGGCTGGCGTCGGTATAGCTAGGACATGTTCAAGGCGAACATGTCGTCGTTATGAGGGGGAGCCGGCGAGCGCCGCGAATGCGCAGCCGGCGAACAGCGGTGGAGTCGTGGCGATCAGTCGAGACTGCCGCGCAAACTCGCAACTGCGTGCGATGCAATGCTGTCATCGGCGGCGGCGCCATCCAGGGCAATGCCCGGATGCAAGGCGATGTCGGCTTGGACATCGCCCGCTTTGCCTTGTTCTGCTTCGACCGAATCGGCACGGGGGTCGGTGGCGAAATTAGGATAAATCATGCCTGCTCCCGTAGAGGTTGGTATGGCGAAAGCCATGACGCAATGTACAGGACGGCCGTCCGATCCCCTAGCCGAACTTTGCAAGCAGATACGTCGATGTTGTAAGCGCGAAATCAGGAGATAACGCCAACAGACGGCATGATCGTGAAACAGACATGACACGAGGATGACAGATCGGAGACAAGGTTTGGTGGGTGGCGCGCATGCCGCAATGCGCCTTACGTGGCCATACTTGGCCCAAAGCGCATGCTGGTCCGTTGCGCCATTTCCAGGGTCCAAACGCTGACATGACCTGTCATCAGGTTGTCATGAAGAAGCACTATCGTGAACTTGAACTCCGATACGCGATTTCGGTCATCATGCATCCAACCGCTTACCGCCCCACGCCCTCCTCCGCCGATTACCAAGCCGCTTGGACCAAACTTGTGGACGCGTTTCCGTACGCCGATGCAGTGGTGCCCGAAGCTGCGATTTTCGAAAATCGTCATCGCTTGGAAATATCGGCAGCGCTCGCCATTGGGGCCGTCGATTGGGCGAAGCGCAGCGAAGAATTGTCGGCGGTGAATGCGAACAGCGAGTTGCACCTCACGCTGCACGGCCAGGATCGCTGGCACGCGCGACACTTCGTGAACGGCGGAAAGAGCCGCAAAGAAAGCGATTGTCCATAACCGGTGCAAGCATTCCCCCCAGCAGTCCTCACCTGACTTATCCGGCTGATCCTACAAAATCGTATCGCTAGGGCTGACAGCGCACGTCAAAGTCGGTTGATACCGATCGATGGGGATGCCAACGCGACTTATGGACTTTCTAAGCGCTAGCTAAACGTGCCGGGCAATACGCAGATGTGTCGGTTAGAAAGCTCCGATGCCTTCCCCGACCTTACCCGCCGAATTCGACACCATCACTCTCTATTAGTCCCCAAAGATTCCAGCGCCGCGTCTCATGCGAAAGCGAGAGCCACTAACTCGCGGCTTGGCGATCGTATTCGCCTCGCAAAGTCCCTACACCGCTGCGCCACGAAACGCTAAAAAATCAGATCGCTGCAATCCAAACCTTTCAAAAAGATGTAAGATAAAGTCACAATTGGGAGGAAGGAAAAAAGTATGCCTAATTACCTTGCGCGGGCTCAAATATTTGGCCTCTGGGATGACAATAGAACCGTCGATATAACTTTCGATACCAACTTCAACTTCATCATCGGTAAGAACGGGACCGGTAAGACGACAGTCATAAATCTAATTGCGGCAGCACTTACAGCAGACTTTGAAAGACTCGACAAGATACCATTTACCAAAATAATTTTAGGATTAAAGCCAGTAAAGGGGCGCCTTAAGCCGTCAATTGAAATATCGAAGACACGAAAACCCCACCTTCCGTATTACGATATTTCTTACAAAATAAAAAGCTCGGCAACAGGCGAAACGAAAGTGTTTGATCTGGACGCTTTGGAGGAGGAACGATCCTATCGAGGCTCCCCCCCTCGAAATCTCAGAGAACGTCAGGTCAGAGATACATTTCTGTTTATTAAGACGGAACTGGCTTCCATTGTTGATGTTAGCTGGCTATCCGTGCATCGTCACAATAATAACGAAAGATTATATGATGATCGAGATCGAAGAATAGTCTTGTCGTCCGTAGACCAAAAGCTTGAGACGATGAAAATATCTCTTGGTCGTTATTTCTCCGGCCTAGCCACTCGATTTTCGGAAGAAACTTTAAATTTTCAAAAGACCAGCTTTCTATCATTGATAACAATCCATACCGACGGAGATATTCGCGATTTCGCGGAAAAGACAGATATTGTATCTGAAAGAAAATCGCTAGAATCAATTCTTGAATTACTTCAAGTTGATCAGCGGAAGTATCATAAGCATCTCGACAGACTGGTTGCACAGTTCACTGACGCTAGAAAACCGTTGGTCGAGAAAAAGGGCGTCACGCTACTGCAACTTAGCTCCATTATTCAGGCTTATAAATCTCATTCACTTGTCCAGTTATATGAAGAACTACAAGAAATTAAAAAAGTAATATTTTCGCCGCGTGAAAATTTCTTACTTGTTCTGAACGGTTTATTTCACCCAAGAAAACGCATTTCTTTATCCGAAGAAAATGAGCTAGTTGTTAGGAACATCAATGACACCAAAGTCGAGTTAGAAGACTTATCATCAGGTGAAAAGCAATTATTTATCCTTCTCGGCCAAGCGCTGCTTCAGGAGTCTAAACCAGTAATCTTTATTGCCGACGAGCCTGAACTATCTTTGCACGTCGAATGGCAAGAGCTTTTGACCAATGCCATAGCTAAACTTAACCGCAACGCTCAAATTATATTTGCGACACACTCCCCCGACATTGTCGGCTCCCATGGAGAGCAGATAATTGAGATGGAGCAATTTTTCAAATGAGCATATTTACAAGAACTCCGAGCGGCATAAAGAATTCCGCTAAATTCTACGGCGTCAGTTATATGGCATACGTCGAAGGAAAACAGCATGACCCCTCAACTGCTACAGACAGCCATGCAATACTTCCCGACGTCAGGTACTACGAGCAAGCGTTAACTCTTGCCAGTGGCGGACTCAAGTTCAAGGTTAAGTGCGTAGGAAACAAGAATTCAGCACTCGACTATGCCAAAAAAATATCCAATAAAAAAATTGCAAATTCCATTGTGGTAGTTGATAAAGACTATGAAGGTGTCACTTCGTCCGCGATTAGAAATCGTAATTTTGTTACCACTTTAGGATACAGCTGGGAGAATGATTTATGGACGCCTAAGTCATTGGCTCATTTCGTTCAACAGGTTGTGGTACTTAGCAATGCCGCAAGTAGAAAACTGCGGCAAAAGACGACCGAATTGGCTAGACGACTTCATTTCTTATGTAGTCTAGACGCGGCGAGCCAGTTGCATGGAAAACCACTTCTCCCTAAGAACAATTCAGTGGGTGGCATCAATTTGAACTTCTCAAGCGCCACAGTCATTAGCACATCTGAAGTCAAGCGCTTCGTCAAAAAATTTCGCACAGTTGTTAAAATCGGCTGCCATTTGTCGCGGAGCATCTTTAAGTATGCACGCGCTTTAAAACCAAATAGGGTAATTCAAGGGCATATTTGGGCTAACGCGTGCAGTGGTCTCTTTACCGAGATATATAAAAAATATTGCTCCGACTCAACTCCGTCCAAAAAAATAATTCTTACTCTACTATTGTCTGAATTGCGATCGTCGCCAGCAGAGGTCATATCTCATGATGTCGCCCAGCATTATCGCAAACAGCTTGTTGCTCTAGGCCTTCCAGTCCTCTGATTGGATATTCCCACAGCCCGACATCTCTTTTCTTGAAACGCAAAAACGCCACCCCTTAGGGTGGCGTTTTCACTACTAATTTTGGTGGTGGGTCGTGCGGGGGTCGAACCCACGACAAACGGATTAAAAGTCCGCTGCTCTACCAACTGAGCTAACGACCCGACCGAAGCCATAGATTATGGCCTATTCCAAATGGCTTGTCAAAGCCTCCTGGAGATCGTTCTCAAGCTTACCAGGCGGTGATGACCGCGCCCTTGTATTTCGTCTGGATGAACTCTTTCACCGCAGCACTGTGATAAGCCGTCACGAGCTTGGCGAACGCGGGCTTGTCCTTGTCGGCCGCACGTACGACCAGCACGTTGGCGTAAGGCGATTCGGGCGACTCGCGCACGATGGCGTCTTTGACGGGGTCCAGGCCGGCTTCGATGGCGAAGTTGGTGTTCACAGCCGATGCGTCTGTGTCATCCAGCGAGCGCGGCAACTGGGCGGCGTCCAGTTCGATGAAACGGATCTTCTTGGGGTTGTCCTGCACGTCGATCGGCGTGGCTTTCAGGCCCACGCCGTCACGCAGCTTGATCAGGCCCTTGTCCTGCAGCAGGAGCAAGGCACGGCCGCCGTTGGTCGGGTCATTCGGGATGGCGATCCGGGCGCCCTCTTTCAGCTCGTCCAGGCTTTTGATCTTCTTGCTATAGATGCCGATCGGGAAGATCACGGTTTTGGCGATGCTCTCGAGCTTGTAGCCACGATCCGCATTCGCGTTGTCCAGATAGGGCTGGTGCTGGTAGCTATTGGCATCCAGGTCGCCGCCGGCCAATGCAGCGTTGGGCTGCACGTAGTCGCTGAATTCGATGATCTGCAGGGCGAGGCCTTGCTTGGCGGCCTCTTGCTTGACCACTTCGAAGATCTGCGCATGCGGGCCTGCCGTGACGCCGATCTTCAGCGGCTTGTCTTGAGCGACCGCGGTCTGCGCGATCAGGCTGGCGCCTAACGCCAGGGCGGTCAACGATTTGATGAACAGCGATGTCATGGAACGGTTTCCTTGGAAAAAATCTTCTTAACGATGGGCCAGACGACGCACGAGCCAGTCGCCGGCACTCTGAATGATTTGCACGAGCAAAACGAGTACGACCACCACCGCCAGCATCACTTCAGGCAGGAAGCGTTGGTAGCCGTAGCGGATGCCGAGGTCACCCAGGCCCCCGCCGCCGATGGCGCCGGCCATGGCCGAGTAGCCGATGAGGCTGACGAGCGTGACGATGGTCGCGGCCACCAGGCCGGGCAGCGATTCGGGAAGAATGACCTTGCAGATGATCTGGAAAGGTGACGCACCCATGGCGCGGGCGGCGGTGATCAAACCGGGATCCACTTCACGCATGGCGTTCTCGGCGATACGCGCCATGAACGGAATGGCCGCCACAGCCAGCGGCACAATGGCCGCGGTGGTGCCGATGGAGGTTTGTGCCACCCAGCGCGTAAACGGAATGATGGCGACCATGAGAATGACGAACGGCACCGAACGCGTGGCGTTGACGATGACGCCCAGGATACGGTTGACGGTCAGTGACTCGAGCAGCGCGCCACGGCGCGTGACCACGAGCACCACACCCATGGGAATGCCCACGATGACGGCGATCGCGCCGGACACGCCCACCATCAATAGCGTCTCAAAAAACGAGAGCTTGAGAAGTTCAATGATCTGCGGATTCATCGCTTAAGTCTTTTACGGTGATATTGCGGGATTGCAGCGCGGCGGCGGCACGATCGAGTTCAGTGGCGGGGCCTTGCGCCAGCACGAACAGCGTGCCCACGGCGGCGCCCTGGATGTCTTCGATACGCGCCTGCACAAGGCTGGCCTGCACATCGAAATCGCGGCCCAATTGCACCAGCAGCGCCTGCGAGTCGCTGTCGCCCACGAGCGACAGGCGCCAGAGTCGTGCAGCCACGCCGGGGGTTTTGGCCACGATGTCGTGCATGCGTTTGGTCAACGCCTGGCGGGTGAGCTCAGTCAGCGCGGTGCTCGTGGCGGCCGAGACCATGCCGCGCGCCACATCGCTCTTGGGCGAGGAGAACACGTCGAGCGTGGAGCCGGTTTCAGCCACTTCACCATGCGACAGCACGGCCACCCGATCGCAGATTTCGCGCACCACTTCCATCTGATGAGTGATCATGACGATGGTGATGCCGGTTTTGCGATTGATGTCCCGCAAGAGCGAAAGAATCGTGTGCGTGGTTTCCGGATCGAGCGCCGAGGTGGCTTCGTCGCTGAGCAGCACGTCGGGGTCATTGGCCAAAGCGCGGGCAATGCCGACGCGTTGCTTCTGCCCGCCGCTGATCTGACTGGGATAGCGGTCGTGCAGGTGATCCAGGCCCACCAGCTTGAGCAGCACATTGACGCGTGCCGGAATATCCGCACGCGGCACGCCGGCCACTTCCAGCGGCAACGCCACATTGCCGTATACCGTGCGGCGCGTCAGCAAATTGAAATGCTGAAAGATCATGCCGATGCGGCGGCGTTGCTGGCGCAAGCGCGCCTCGGGCAAACCGGTCAGAGCCTCGCCCCCAACGTCGATCGTGCCGCGATCGGGCCGCTCGAGCAGGTTCATACACTGAACGAGCGTGCTCTTGCCCGCACCGCTGGGGCCGATGATGCCGAAGATTTCACCTTTTTCGACGCGCAGGTTGATGCCCTTGAGCGCTTCAAAGCGCCCATGCGGCGTGTCGTAGGTCTTATAGAGGTCGGTAATGTGAATCATGGCGGCGCTATTCTGTCGGCTTTTTCATCCAAACAGAACGACTGTTTTCTTAAGTTTCAATAACTTTTAGTTATATAGACCGCAAGGCGCGGCGGTCTATACCAAAAGCGTGTGTGCGAGCCAGGGCATACCAACGCCGCGACACATGCCGCGCGGCGTCGATATCACGAACATCACCGGTTTACACCAGTAAAGATCGTCCGTTCGCGAGGGAGGTGACGGCGCACGCCGCGAGCCACCGGCCCGGGCGTGCCGACGAGATCAACGCGCGCGCGAAATGCGCACTTCGGCGCCGCGGCGTTTGACCTCGAGACCTTCGGACGGCAGGATGCGCAGCCCTTCGAGTCCCTTGATGTAGCTCGATCCCTGCATCTGCATGACACGGATCTTGTTGCGCATGACCACCGGATTGTGCACCGGCATGCCGAACATCCACACTTCGTCCAGAATGCGGGCGGAGTTGAAGTCGCCGGTGTGCTGCGTAGCGGGTCCCAGGCACAACATGTGGCCTTCGCGGCCGAACACCGGGTATTGGCCCAGCGTGCAATCGATCGTCCACTCGGCACCGCCTTCGTAGCGGTGTCCGGTATTCAGATCCCACCAGGCCTCGCCCTTGGGCAGATACACGCGTACCTGATTGCCGGGCTGCGTGATCGGTGCGACCAGCAATGCCGGCCCCAACAGATACTGCATATCCCAGCCATGCGCCTGCTCGTCGTGCGGGAACGACATGGCCATCGAGCGTTGCACCGGCAAACCCGAGCGCGCGGCGTCTTCGATGGCGCCCAACACGTAAGGGATCAATCGGTAGCGCCACTGCATCCATGTTCTGGCATGCTCGGCCACATCGTCGCCAAAGTCCCAGGGCAACAGACCCGGCGTCCCCTGGAAACAGAGATTGCCCGAGAACACGCCGCAGGTGAGCCAACGCACGTAAAGTTCGGGCGTCATCGTATCCAGCGGAGCGCTTGCGCAACCGATCGCATGGATCTGCACCGGCACCGCGCTGGCGCCGATCGACAGGGCCGTACGCAGGGTGTGCGCCAAGCCCTCCCAATCGTTGCTGACCTGCGGGCCGACTTGCCACGGCAACCGCTGGGCGGCCGGAAACAGGTCGGTGCCCGGTGCGATGCCTTCCGGCGGCACCTTGTGCCCCGCTACCGCGTCATACAAACCGCGACGGGCGAGCAGCGGATATTGCGTGCGCAACGCGGCACCCGTTTCACCGGAACGCGCCGTGACGCCTTCCGGGATATCGATCTGCGCGTCGCAGGCGGGCGCATCGAGACCGTCGTCGACCAATTGGCGGTGACGCTCGACCCACAGGTTATAGACGTCCCGATAGGTCAGATCCAGCAGGCCATAAGGCTTGCCTTGCGTGGCCGGAATGCCGTCGAACACCTGAGCCGAGCCGTCATCGCGCGACAGCAACCAACCGCGATCTTCGAGTTCCTCGAACAGCGGGCTGGTGTGCAGAACGCCGGGAAAGCCGGCCGCGCACACATGCACATGGTGCTTGTGAAACAGCGCCAGCATTTGCTTGGCATCGGGAAAGCGCGCGGCATCCCAGTCGAACACGGCCTTGTCGGCCTGGAATGCCCAGGCCGTGGGCAACGCCAGCGACACGGCATCCAGCGGAAAGGACTCGGCCCGCATGCGTTCGACCAACGCCACCGTCTCGGTAGGCATCTGGCCGGGCGCCTGCTGCAACCAGGCGCCCATGGCCCACAGCGAGGGCTGGCCCGAACGGCCGGTCAAGGCGGTGTACTGGTTGAGGATTTCGCCCGGCTCGCCCACGAAGAAGAACATGTCGAGCACGGTATCGTCGATGGTGACCAGGTAGGACGACGGCTCGTCATCCACGCCCACCGCGTGCTCGACGCGGCGGATGGTATTGACGTAGACGCCCCACCCTTTCGGGCTCCAGGCCAACGGCAACGCGCGATGCGCGGGATCGTCGGACACGACGAATTCTTGCCGGCGATTGAGATCGCCCGGGGTTTCGCCCAGCCCGTAAACCGCTTCGCCGTCCTGCAGGGCGAAGGTGGCCGTCCAGGTGGCGGCAGCCTCATCATCCAGGGCGCTGTGCCCGAAGTCGGGCGACATGGGTGTCGCATGCGACGTGAAGACCAGTTGCTCGGCCCGATAAAGGGCAATCCGCACCGGACCGGTGTGGATTTCAAGCGCCGTGTCGCCTTGGGTCAGCCGCCAGCCGTGCGCGTTATCCAAAGGCACCAGCGTCGCTTCGCCGACAGCCTCCTGGCGGGCCAACAGCATGTCCGTGACAGCGCGCTGCCTGCTGGTGGGCTTTTCGTCTGACAGGCGAGACGCCTCACCGCAACGCAGCCGGTATACCCCGGGCGCGTGCGCCTCGATGGCCAGCCGCAACCCTTCGCCCGCGTCGAAGTCGACGCGAGTTGAACGGGAAGTCAGCAACTCGGCCGAATCGAGTTGTATCGTATGATCAAAATCGTACTTGGGCGGCACAGAGGATCCCCTGGCTTAAGCCAAAACCATCAAAAAACGCTATTTTGACGGATTTAGGCTTTGAAATAAACTCAAGCGGCCCTTTTTATTCTGTAGAGGGGCTGGACGGCAGGTATGGACCGTCCCGCTAGTGTGCCCTAACGTGGCGCAATAGCGTGCTGTAGCGCATTTTCGAGGGGGCTTGGCTCGCCGAAAAGCGCCGCCGAAATAAGATCGCCGGCCAGCGCCGACCAGCTCAATCCGCGCGATGCGTAGCCCGTCGCCATCCATAAACCGGCCAGATCGGGCACCGCGCCGATGGCCGGCAGCCGGCCCGGCAATACCGCGCGCCACCCCGCCCAGCCCGGCAGACCATCCGGCCCCGAATACCCATGTGCCCCATCGGCGGCACCCGCCAGGGCGGCGGCAGGCATATCGAAGGCCCCTGCCAGCAACCCGCGTACTTTCTCGAAATTGACCGCGCGGCCCGCCTGCGTCACGGCCGATGTGTCGGCGCCATGCGCGTAGGTGCTGCCCGCCACGCAATAGCCGCCCGACTCGGGCAGCAGATAACCTTGTCCACCCACAATGCGGCGCGGTCCGCCCTGCAATGCTTGCGCCCGCAGAAAGCTCACCTCGCCCGCCAGCGCATGCATCTTGTGCAAGCTTGGGCATGTTTGACCCATGAACGGCGCGAGCAGACGTGGCGCGTCGGCGGCGTTGGCCACCACCACGACGGCAGCGGTGGCGACGATTGCGTCTTGCGCATCGTGCACGCACCATTGGCCGGCGGCATCCTGCGAGAGCCGGCGCACATCCGCCTGTATGGTCTCGATGCCGGGCGTCGCCAGCAGTCCAACGATGAGCGCGTGCGGGTCGATGCGCATGCCACACGCGAAATAGACGCCGCCGCGGGCCAGGCTCAGGCCCGCCAATGCGGACGCCTGCGCCACATCGACGGCACGCACCCAATCGGCGGGAAAGCCCAGTCGGCTCACGGTGTCGGCCATGACGGCCACTTGCGCATCGTCGCGCGCCAGCTGGACGGTGCCGCAGCGCACGGGCGCGGCCGCGCCGGGCAGCGTCAGCCAGCGCGCCTGGGCGCGATGACTGCCCGCTCGCGAGAGCCGCGCACGCACATCGTCGTCGCGCGACATCAGCGGCGTGAGTGCCGCCGCGCGATGGCCGACATGCACCCCCTGCCCCACGCCGGCGGGCGCCGCATCGAGCACGGTGACGGCCGCGCCGCGCAGCGCGAGGGCGTGAGCGATGCCTGCGCCGGCAATTCCGCCCCCCACCACCAGCACATGCTCGGGTGCCGAAGGCACAGCCCGCCGACCGGCCCCGCCATAGGTGCCCTGCGTCATCATGAGCCCGCCTGCCGCGCCGCCCACGATCTCGGCCTCGAACTGCGCCGCGCGCAAGCCGTTGACGACAGCCCGTTCCGTCACCCAGGATGCCAGGCGGGCGCCCGGGGCAGCCAGGCGGGCCAGGTGGGCCATCACATCGGCCGTCCACATTTCGGGATTGCGCGTGGGCGAGAAGCCATCGAGAAAGAAGGCGTCGACCGTTGCATCGGCCTGCGGCAAGGTATGGCGTACGTCGCCAAAGCTAAGCGTGAGCGTGACGCGGCCGCCCTCGAATTCGAGCCGGTGCACGCCGGGCAGCCGCGCGGGCCATTGCGCCAGCAGGGCGTGAACATCCGCCATCCTGGCTTGCGGCAGCAGCGCGGTAAGCACCCGGCGCAAATCGTCAGCCGCCAGCGGACAGCCTTCGAACGCCACCACATGCAGTGCGCGCGGGCGTTGAGGATCGCGGCGCCAGGCCTCCCACAGCGTCAGGAAATTGATCCCCACGCCGAAGCCGATGTCGGCCACCGTGAAGTGCGGCTTGCCGCGCCACCGGCCCGGCGTATCGGTGCCGGCCATGAACATACGCGTGGCACGCACGAAGGCGCCGGTACGCGCGTGATACGTTTCGTTAAAGCGCGCGCTGTGCAACGTGCCGCCCTGATCGAGAGCGGCAAGTGGATCGGGCAAGGCGTAATGGGGAGACGAAGACAAGGGACCCGACATGCAAAAGACAACTGGCGATTCTAGAATGAGGACGTCAGGGGTACCATCGGAAGATCGCCACCGATACGGCCCTGCGGATGCAGCAACGCTTCACGCCGCTTCGATTAAAACCCAAGTTGAGACGCCTCACGATTCATGACTGATTCCACGCATATTGTTCCTCTCGATCTTGGCGGTGCGCTCGACGTCGCCGTCACCGCAGCGCACGCCGGCGCCGCCATTTTGCAGGCTTACGCCAGCCACCGCGCCGATCTCGTGATCGACCACAAAGCACGCAACGATCTGGTATCGCAAGCCGACCGCGAATCGGAAGCTGCCGTGATCGAGATCCTGCGCGAGCGCACCCCTGCGTTCGGTATCGTGGCCGAGGAAACGGGCGGGCGCCCCGAAGGGCAAGCCACCTGGTATATCGACCCGCTCGATGGCACCACCAATTTCCTGCACGGCATCCCGCACTACGCGGTATCGATTGCACTGGTGGCGCATGCAGGCACGGTCATCTCGGGCACCGAAACACTGACTGAAGATACGCCTGTGGTGGCGGTGGTGTATGACCCCAGCCGCGAAGAATTGTTCAATTCGGTTTACGGCGTGGGAGCCTGGCTCAACGGCCGTCGCATTTCGTGCTCGCGCACGCCCACGCTCTCCGAGTCGGTGGTGGCCACGGGCTTTCCGTTTCGCGACTTCTCGTTTTCGGATCAGTACATGCCCATGCTGCACGACGCGATTAACACCACGCGCGGCGTGCGGCGCGCCGGTGCGGCCTCGCTGGATCTGGCTTGGACCGCCTGCGGCCGCTACGACGCGTATTGGGAAATGGCGCTGGCATCGTGGGATGTGGCGGCCGGCACGTTGCTGGTGCGCGAAGCCGGTGGCGTTGCCCGCGACATGTACGGGCGAGATTCCTGGCCGATCGGCGGCTACGTGATCGCGGGCAACCGCGACACGACGACCGAACTGCAGGCCATGATCGACCCGCATCTGAAACGGCCTGCATAACGCTGCGATAACAGCCCGGTAAAGATGACCGCATTCGAGCGATCCGTACTCGCCACGAATGCCATCACGTTGCCATCACGTTGCCATCAACCGCGCCTTCAGGCGCGGCGTTGCGAGGGCTCGCCAGACGGCCGACCGGCGCCTCGCACGTCTTCCCCGGGCACGTCTTCACGCAGCTCGCGCCGCAAGATCTTGCCCACGTTGGTCTTTGGCAATTCGTCGCGAAACACCACCTGCCGCGGGCGTTTGTAGCCGGTGAGTTTGTCGCGGCAAAACGTGAGCACGTCCTGCTCGGTCAGTGCCGGATCCTTCTTCACGACGAATACTTTCACGGCTTCGCCTGAATGTTCGTCGGCGACGCCGATGGCCGCGCATTCGAGCACGCCAGGGTGTGCGGCCACCACCTCTTCAACTTCGTTGGGATACACGTTGAAGCCCGACACGAGGATCATGTCTTTCTTGCGATCAACGATGCGAGTGAAACCCTTCTCGTCCATCACGCCGATGTCGCCCGTGCGGAAAAAACCATCCGCCGTCATTGCCGCGCGCGTTTCGGCTTCGTTGTGCCAATAGCCCAGCATGACCTGCGGGCCGCGGATGCCGATCTCGCCGCGTTCGCCGATGGCCAGGGCATTGCCCGCATCGTCCAGGATGGCCACGTCGGTGGACGGCAACGGCAAGCCGATGGCACCGGAATATTCCTTGGCGTCGGTGGGATTGACCACGGCCACCGGCGATGTTTCCGACAACCCGTAGCCCTCGATCAGCGGCTTGCCGGTGAGCTTGAGCCAGCGATCGGCCACCGCACGCTGCACGGCCATGCCGCCGCCCAGCGTCAAGCGCAGCGGTGTGAAATCGAGCTGCGCAAACGCGCTGTTGTGCGCCAGGGCATTGAAGAGTGTGTTGACGCCCGGAAACAGGTTGACCGGTGTTTTTTTCCACGCCGCCACGAGGGTGGGCAGATCGCGCGGATTGATGATGAGCAGATTGCGCATGCCCTTGTGCATCGCGTAGAAGCCGCACACCGTGAGCGCGAAGATGTGATAAAGCGGCAGCGCGCTGATGATCGTCAACTGCGATTCGCCCGAGCCCCGCAAGGCGGGCGCGGCCACCGCTTCGGTCTGCAGCGTATTGGCGACCAGATTGCGATGCGACAACATGGCGCCTTTGGGTGTGCCGGTGGTGCCGCCGGTGTACTGCAGCACGGCGATATCTTCCATCGCGATGATGGGCGGCGTGAACGATGCCCGCGCACCGCGCGCCAGCACCGCATTCAACTTGAGCGCCCCCTCGATGTGCCACTCGGGAATCATCTTCTTCAGATACTTGGCCCCCAGATTGACCACCATCGATTTGAGACCGCCCAGCAAGTCACCCGGGCCGCTCACCACCACATGCTGCAGGCTGCTGCGATCCGATACGTCCTGCAGCGTGCGGGCAAAATTTTCGAGCAAGACGATCACGGCGGCGCCGCTATCCTTCAACACGCGTTCGAGCTCGACGCTTTTATAAAGTGGATTGACATTGACCACCACATGGCCCGCACGGAACACCCCCAGCAGCGCCACCAGGTATGCCGGCACGTTCGGCATCATGATGGCCACGCGCGATCCGCGCGGCAGTTGCAGGGATTGCAGCCAGGCCGCAAAGGCGCGGCCCTGCTCATCGATACGGCGATACGTGATGTCGGCACCCATCGCGGTACACGCCACGCGATCGGCATGTCGTACGCATGCACGATCGAGCAGATCGACAAGCGACGCATAACCGTCGGTGGATATTTCTGCTGGCACCTCAGCCGGGTAGTGCGCGAGCCACGGTCGGTTCATGAGGGTTGTCTCCATTAGATATTTATGGGTTTGATGATACCCTCAGAAATATTGAATTCGACCGTCATCCATATGAAACTCATCGAACCGATTTTGTCCTGGCACGCCGAATTGACGGCCATCCGACGCGATTTGCACGCGCATCCCGAACTGTCTTATGAAGAGTTCCGCACCTCCGATGTGGTGGCGGCGAAACTCACTGAATGGGGCATCGAAGTGCACCGCGGCATGGGCGGCACGGGTGTGGTGGGCGTCATCCGCGGCAAGGGCAACAGCACGCGCGCCGTGGGGTTGCGGGCCGACATGGATGCGCTGCCGATGCAGGAGGTCAACACCTTTGCGCATGCCAGCACGATCCCCGGCAAGATGCATGGCTGCGGTCATGACGGCCACACCACCATGCTGCTGGGCGCTGCGCGTTATCTTGCGGAATCGCGCGATTTCGATGGCATCGTCTACGTGATTTTCCAGCCCGCCGAAGAAGGCGGCGCGGGCGCGAAGCGGATGGTCGACGACGGCCTGTTCGACACCTTCCCGATGGACGCCGTGTTCGGCATGCACAACTGGCCGGGCATGCCGGTGGGTCAGTTCGGCTTGACCGACGGCCCGATCATGGCGTCGGCCAACGAGTTCAAGATCACGCTCACGGGCAAAGGCAGCCACGCCGGCATGCCGCACCTGGGTGTCGATCCTGTGATGACAGTAGTGCAACTGGCGCAGTCGATGCAAACCATCGTCACGCGCAACCGCAATCCCGTCGACGCGGCCGTATTGAGCATCACGCAGATTCACACCGGCAGCGCCGATAACGTGGTGCCCAACGATGCCGTGATGCGCGGCACGGTACGCACGTTCACGCTCGAAACGCTGGATCTGATCGAACGCCGGATGCGCGAGATTTCCGAGCACACGGCCGCCGCCATGGGGTGCACGGTCGACTTCCAGTTCGATCGCAACTATCCGCCCACGATCAATCATCCCAAGGAAGCCGCGTTCAGCGCCGAGGTATTGCGCGACATCGTCGGCAGCCAGAATGTGAATGCCGGGGTGGATCCCACGATGGGCGCAGAAGATTTTGCGTTCATGCTGCTTTCCAAACCCGGCAGCTATATCTGGTTGGGCGCGGGCCTGGGCGAACACCGCGATGCCGGTCACGGCATGGGCCCGTGCATGCTGCACAACGGCAGCTACGATTTCAACGACGAGGTCTTGCCCCTGGGTGCCACGTACTGGGTCGAACTCGCACGCAAGTGGTTGGCGCAGCCGGCCTGATCAATCGGCACCGCCGGCCGGGTCGGTTGCCACCGTCGGCCGGCCAGGTCGTGCATCGGGTTGGCGCAACGGATCTAGTCGTTCAAACACGCCGTCAGAAAGCGCGCCGCAGCCCGACTGGGCGCGCTGGCGTGGGGCACCAGGATGCTCAGGGTGCGCTGCAAGGTGAATGACCCGATGCGCACCACGGCCAACGTACCGTCTTCGTGCTGCATCGACATCGCCGACACGAATCCCACCCCCAGCCCCGCGCGCACCGCGTGCTTCACGCCCTCCACCCCCGCAAGCTCCAACGCCGCCACCGGATAATGACCGGCGTCGGCGAACGCCTGCTCGACCAGGCGGCGCACGCCCGAGCCGGGCTCGCGCATCACCATCGGCTCGTCGGCCAGTGCTTCCAGGGGCAGACGACCGGCGCCCGCCAGGTGATGCGCCGCCCCCACGATAGCGACCACCTCATCCTGCCGCCAGGGATACACGGCGGTGTCGGCGGGCAATTGCGCTGGCACCTCGCCTTCGATGAAGGCCATATCCAGGGTGGGCAAGCGTTCCACGATCTCGCGGGTGTTGCCGTCGGAGAGATGGACGCCTACGGCAGGATGGGCCGCGCGAAACGCCGCCACCAGTGCCGGCAGCAGATAGCTTGCGGGCGTGGTGCTCGCGCCGAGCCGCAGCGTGCCGGCGATCACGCCTCGCCACGTATCGCGTAAGGCACGCGCTTGCTCGTAGCTTTGACGCAGTTGCCGCGCATGCTCGGCCAGCCGCTCGCCGGCTTCGGTAAGTGCAATCCCGTGCCCGCTGCGGTGATACAGCGGCTCGCCAAACCACGCCTGCAATGCCCGCAACTGCCCCGAGACGGCGGGCTGCGAAAGATGCAATGCCACCGCAGCGCGGCTGATGTTGCGCTCGTCAGCCACGCGGGCAAAGGTAAGGAGTTGGTCGGGCGTCATGGGTAGTTTGATGGCGTGATGTCACCATTATCGTGCATTCGGCCCATTAATATCAGCTTATCCGATATTAGGCATCCGATATTCGGGCTTTCTCCAATGCCCTAACCGTTTTATATTCCCTCACGTAATATCAAACCTTGGATCATCGTGACCGCGCACGCCGCCCCTCTCTCGCCCGCCTGGCGCGACAAACTGACCGGCATTCTTTTCGTTGCCTTGTTTGCCGCTGCGGTGGTGCAGCTGGCCGATCTCCCGGCGATCAAGCAATTGGGCTTTTCTCCCCTGGTCGTCGGCATCGTGTGCGGAATGCTGTTCGGCAATTTCCTGCGGGGCGATATGCCGGCGGGCTTCAATGCCGGCGTACATTTCACCGCGCGCCGGGTGTTGCGGGTGGCGGTGGCGCTGTATGGCTTGAATGTCAGTCTGCAGCAGATCGCCGCCGTCGGCATGCCCGGGCTCGTGGTCTCCACCACGATCGTCGTCGGCACGCTGTTGATCGGCACGGTCGTCGGCCAACGATTGCTGGGGTTGGATCGCGACACCGCCATGCTGACGGCTGCCGGCAGTGCCATTTGCGGCGCGGCCGCCGTGCTGGCTTTCGAGCCCACGCTGCGCGCGCAGCCGCACAAGAGTGCAGTGGCGGTGGCCACTGTCGTGCTTTTCGGCACGCTGTCGATGTTTCTCTACCCGATCTTTTATCGCGCCGGCTGGCTCGGCCTGGATACGCAGGCACTCGGCATCTATATCGGCGGCACGATTCACGAAGTGGCACAGGTGGTGGGCGCGGCGAGCAACATCGACCCCGCCACCACCGAAGTGGCGACCATCGTCAAGATGACGCGCGTGGCCCTTCTGGTGCCGGTGCTGCTGGTCCTGGGCATGTGGCTGCGCCAGCAACAGCGCAAGGAAGGCGGCCCGGCGGCAGCCGGCGCCAAATTGCCGATTCCGTGGTTCGCGATCGGCTTTCTGGCCTTTGCCATCATCAACTCGCTGAATGTGATTCCGGCCGACGTTCTGACCGCCGTTCGGCGTCTGGATGTGTTCGCCCTGACGATGGCCATGACGGCCCTCGGGATGGAAACGCGATTTGCCAGCATTCGTCAGGCGGGGCCTCGGGTGATGGTTCTCGGCCTCATCCTTTACGCCTGGTTGCTCATTGGCGGCTACGCCGTCGTCAAACTCGCGGTCTGAGCGCGCGGGAGACATTTTTTTCCTGCATAATCGACCGGTTATCCGATGGGAGCCGGTTGTGACCGACGCGCGCGAAAAGACTGATACAACCAAACTTCCCGCGGGCAGGATTCCGGTACTGCGCGTGATGCCGCAACCGTCCGATGCCAACATCCATGGCGACGTCTTCGGTGGCTGGATCATGTCCCAGGTCGACATCGCCGGCGCCGTCATCGCGGCTCGCCGTGCCGCCGGTCGCGTGGCCACCGTCGCCGTCAACGCTTTCGTCTTCAAGAAACCCGTATTCGTGGGCGACCTGCTGAGCTTCTACGCCGATATCGAGCGTGTGGGCCGTACGTCCGTCACCGTGTCGGTCGTCGTCTATGCCGAAAGGCACAGGATGGACGCTGAAATCGTCAAGGTGACCGAAGCCTCCGTGACCTACGTCGCGACCGACGAAGCACGGCAAAGCCGCCCTCTTCCGCCTCTCTGAGTCAGGCATTTCGATGATGCACCCCAACGCCGACGAGAACCCAGCGGCCGTCAAACCGCGCCGCCTCGATCCCGAAGACGCCCAGCACGCGCTGGCCGAAGTGCAGGAACTCCTGCGCCGCCAACACCTGGTGGAAGAGCTTGTGCACCGGCAGGAAGCCGGCGACGACAAGGCGAAGATTGTCGAGAATCTCGTGCATCGCCAGCATGTGGCCGAACTCAAGGCCATTATCGATGCGCTGCACCCCGCCGACGTCGCGTTCATCCTGGGCTCGCTGCCCAAGGACGAACGCCAGATGGTATGGGGATTGGTCGACCCGGAACACGATGGCGACGTGCTGCTCGAAGTCGAAGACTGGGTGCGCGAATCGCTGATCGAGTCGATGGATCGCCAGGACCTGATGGCGGCCACCGGCAACATGGATGCCGACGAGCTGGCCGACCTGGCGCCCGATCTGCCGCCCGACGTGGTGGCCGAGGTGCAGAAAGGCCTGACCGACGAAGAGCGCGCGCAACTGCTGGAGGCCATGGGCTATCCGGAAGACAGCGTGGGCGCCATCATGGACTTCGAGATGGTGCGCGTGCGGGAAGACGTCACGCTCGAGGTGGTGTTGCGCTATTTGCGCCGCCTGCAGGAACTGCCCGACCACACCGACCAGATCTTCGTGGTCGATCGCCAGGATCGGCTGCAAGGCATCCTGGAAGTGTCGCGATTGCTGGTAAGTGAACCCGAAACCGATGTGCGTTCGGTGATGAAAACGGATTATCTGGCGTTGAACCCGCTGGATTCCGATGCCGATGCGGCCGGCGCGTTCGAGCGCTACGATCTGGTGTCGGCACCGGTGATCGACGATCAATACCGGCTGATCGGCCGCGTGACCATCGCCGACGTCGTTGACGTGATGCGTGAAGACTCGCAAGAGCAGGCGCTGTCGCGTGCCGGTATGGCCGAAGAGGATATCTTTGCGCCGGTCATGAGCGCGTTGCGCAACCGGGCGCCGTGGCTGCTGGTCAATCTCTGTACCGCGGCAGTGGCCTCAACGGTGGCGTCGCGTTTCGAGAATACGGTCAGCCAGATTGTGGTGCTCGCCTTTCTGATGTCGATCGTGGCTGGTATCGGCGGCAACTCGGGCAATCAGACGATGACGATGATCATCCGCGCCCTGGCCATGGGCCGTATCACCGGGCGCAACCTGTGGCCGCTCGTCAAGCGCGAAATGATGGTGACGTTGCTGGTCGGGCTGTGCGGCAGCCTCGTCGCCGCGATATTTGCGTGGGTGTTCTCCGGCTCGATCGCCATCGCGCTCGTGATGATGGCAGCGATGATCTGCAACATGCTGATCGGCGCGTCGTTCGGCGTGATGGTGCCGATGGTGCGGGCGCGGTTCGGCAAGGACCCCGCCATCGGATCGTCGGTGCTGTTGACGTTCGCCACCGATTCACTCGGGTTCTTTATCTTTCTTGGCCTGGCGACGATCTTCCTGCTCTGAGGCAGGCGGCGTGATCAGGCCAATGCCGAGGCAAGCGGCGTGACGGGCGCCGCCGCCGTCACAGGCGCGGTTGCGGATGCTTCGGTTAACCGCCGCACGAGCGATCCCAGCCGTTCATCGTCGATACCGTGGTCGCGCAGCGCCCGCGCGGTCTGCGTCACGTAATCCAGGCAAGGACCTGACGCACCCACCGCATTGCGGATCGTGGTGAGCAGGGTGTCTTCGGGCAATTCGCCCGCGTAATGACTGCATGCACGGTTCAACAGAAACGCTAAAGCGCGAACCGGCGGCGCTTCGCTGCGGCAACTCGCGGCGCCCACCCAACGCGGCGTGTAGGCGCCCGTGGGCATCTCGCGCTGCCATAAGGTTTCAAAGGCGTCTGGCACATCGGCCGCCGCAATCCGAAAGGCGACGCCGCGGCAGCAACCGCCGCGATCCAGGCCGAACACCAATCCCGGATTGTCGGGCGAGCCGCGATGGTCGTGCGACCACAGGCACAAGGCCCGGTGAAAGCCGCGCACCGTCACCAGGCGCCGCTCCACCCAAGGAAACCCGGGGTGCCAGATCAACGAGCCGTAGGCAAACACCCACACGTCGTCGGTCCGATTCCAACTTTCGAGGATGCCATCGACCGTCGTTGCCGACGTGCCGCACATCCGTCCGACCGACCCTGTCGGCCCCGCCAAAGACATAGCAAACCTCGAGCTGCTGTCACATTCACATGCCAGTCATGCAAGGTTTTATCCTACGCCGGCCTGCGGAGAAAAATATTGCAAGACAACAAAATGCATTGAGGTGTTGCAAAAATGTCATCTCAAAATGGACGATGGCGCGAAAAATTTTTGCGTGCTTGGGCAACCAATGCGCTGCCAGGGCGGCAGATGAGGGTGCAAACGGTCTATTCGCCCAACTGCAGTCTTCACGGTGCGCCGCCTATTCGATGCGGATGCCGGCGCCACCCACCAGACGCCTTGCATTCGGCGCACGTCATCACACACAGTCCAACGGCAGTTCCGTCGTGCTTTTGATGACTTCCATCGAGAAACTCGCACTGACGTCAAGCAGATCCACGGCACCGATCAAGCGGCGGTAGAAGCGGTCGTAGGCGGCCATGTCTTCCACCACGACCTTGAGCAGATAATCCACATCGCCCGCCATGCGATAGAACTCGACCACATTGGGCAAGGCGCTGACGGCCGAGATCAACGATTGCGTCCAGTTGGCATTGTGCTGACTGGTCTTGATGAACACGAACACCGTAAGGTTCAGGCCCAGCGCCTTGGGGTCGAGCAGAATGGCCTCACGCGCGATGACGCCGTCGTCTTTCAGCTTCTGGATACGGCGCCAACAGGGCGTGACGGACAGATTGACCTGCTCGGCGATTTCCGCCACGGAGCAGGTCGCGTTTTTCTGCAGAATGCGCAGAATCTTGATATCGGTCTGGTCCACACGAGCCTCACAAACAACAACAGCGACAGTGCCGCCATCTTGCCCGGTCGCCAGCCCAGCGTAAAGCGCAGCGGCGCGAACACTTCGCCTCGAACGTCGCGACGAGCGTGGGTGCTGCGATCCGGCGTCAGCCGGTTTGGAATGTTTTTCTAATCAGGCAGCAATCGAGCGCGACATTGGCAACTTTGTACCCCGGCATCGTCTTTAGGATGGAGGCATGACCTCATCCCACGCCCACGCACATCGTTCGCCGTCGCTCTCCCCCGCCCTGCGCGCCTTGTGCGACGCCATGATGGCCGCGCGCGATGAGCCGGATGCCGTTCCCACGGCCCTGCCGGCGTTCAAACTTACCGACCCCGCTGCGTTGCTGGAAGACTTGCCCACCGCCTTGCGCGCGGGCCGGTCCGAAAGCTATACGCGGCATGTGATCTTCAGTGACCCGCAAGGCGCGTTTACGCTGGTATACCTGATCTGGCGCCCTGGCCAACACAGCCCCGTTCATGGCCATCGCACGTGGTGCGGCTATCGCGTGCTGCAGGGCGATCTCACCGAAACACACTACCGCTGGGACGCGGCCACCGAAACGGCGGCGAACTGTGGCGGCAAAGTGCGCCGCGCCGGCGATCACATCGCCGCCAGTCCGGGGTTGGGCCACATCCACCGGCTCGGCAACGATAGCGATCAGGTATGCATCTCACTGCACATGTATGGCGTGCCGCGCGAGCACATCGCCACCGGCGTGAATCTGCTTGTGGCAGTCGCGTAAATCTGCCGATGCCCGCGACGTGGATCTGCCGGTTCCCGTAGCGTGAATCCACTGGTGCCCGTCGCGTAAGCCCGCCGGGCCCCTGGCGTGAGGCGGTTAGTGCCCGTGGCTTGGCCGATCACCGCCGCGCCGCGCAAACGCCCCGCATCAATTCTCGAAGGTGATCTTCGACGCCTTCACGAATGCCGTCCACCGATCGAATTCCTGCTTCACATATGCGTCCAGCGCCGGGCCGTCCGAGCCCACCACTTCGAAACCGGCATCGGTGAGCTTCTGCTTCACTTCCGGGATCGCCAGCACGGCCTGAAAATCGGCGGTCAGCTTTTTGACCACCGGCTCGGGGGTGCCGGCCGGCGCAAACATACCGCTCCACGAATAGGCCACGAAGCCGGGAAAGCCGGATTCGGCCACCGTGGGCACATTGGGCAGGTCGGGCAAACGCTTGTCGCCGGCCACCGCCAGCGGCTTGATCTTGCCGGCCTGAATTTGGCCGCGCAACGCGGCATAGCTCAGCCAGGTCATATCCGACTGCCCACCCACCACGGCCTGCACAGCGGGACCGCCGCCGGAATACGGGACATGCAGCAATTCCACGCCGGAAAGCTGCTTGAGCTCCTCGGGCGCCACGTGATTGAGCGACCCCACGCCGGTGGAAGCAAAGTTGTAGCGATTGGGCTTGGCCTGTTTGGCTGCCGCCAGGAAGGCTTTCAGGTCGTCTCCGGGAACGGAAGGATTGGCGCCGATGATGAGCGGAAAGCGCACCGTTTGCCCGATGCTCACGAAATCCTTGAAGGTGTCGTACGGCAGGTTGTTTTTCACCACCGGATTCAGCGCGTGATTATCGAAGCTCACCAGGAGCGTGTTGCCATCCGGTTCGGCCCGTGCCACATGCGAGGTGGCGATCTGGCTGGCGGCACCGGCGCGATTCTCGACCACGACGGGACGCCCGCCCATGCGCTTGGACAATTCCGGCTGAATGATGCGCGCCACGATATCGGTACTGCCGCCCGGCGGATAAGGCACGACGAGGATCAGCGGACGTTCCTGGGCGGCAAAGGCAGCCGCCGGGACAATCGATGCGCCGGCGACCAGCGCCGCGCCGACGAGGGCAAAAGTGCGCAAGGGACGCGAGAGAGACATGATGCAAACTTCCTGATGCGAATACGGGTAAGCCCCATATTATGAATGCCGCGCGGAAAGTTCATCACATGACCGCACCGCAGACGGGGTCTTCCGCATGGCAAGCCCGATGCCGCCGCACATGGGATGTCGCCCGGGCGATCTTGCGCGCCGTTGTGGCGCCTACCGTTTCGCGGCATCCACCGCCGGCTGGGCGTCGCGCATCGCCTGTTCCACGCCGTCCCAGCCGCCGCCGAGCGCGGCGATCAACTGCACACTGGCCGTCAAACGATTGCCGATCAGGTTCAGCGCCGTGCGCTCGTTCGACAGCGCCGTGGCTTGAATCGTGGCCACGTTAAGGTAATCGATCAGGCCGGATTCGTATTGATTGCGCGTGAGCCTTAGCGACTCGCGCGACGACGCCAGCGCACGGTTCTGCACGACCTGCTCGCGTTCGAACACCCGCATCTGGCCAAGATAATCTTCGACCTCACCCAGTGCCGACAGCACCGTTTGCCGATACGCCGCCACTTGGCCATCGTACGACGCTTCGGCTTGCTCGACCTGCGAGGCGCGCAGGCCGCCGTCGAAAATCGTGGCGGCCAATTGCGGACCCAACGACCAGAAGCGCGCAGGCGCCGTCAGCCATTCCGCAAATTGACCGCTGCGAAAGCCGCCGTCGGCCGACAACGTGAGGTTGGGAAACCAGGCGGCCTTCGCCACGCCGATCTGCGCGTTCGCCTGCGCCATGCGGCGCTCGGCAGCCGCCACATCGGGTCGGCGCTCGAGCAAGGCCGACGGCAGCCCGGTCGGGATCTGCGGCACGGCCTGGCCGAAATCGGTGGAGACCAACGTGAAGCGCGACGGCGGCACACCGATCAGCACCGCGATGGCGTGCTCGAACTGCGCTCGTTGCCATTCCAGATCGATGGCTTGCGCGCGCGTGCTTTCCAACTGCGTGGTCGCCACGGCGATATCCGCCCGGGCCGACAACCCGGCGTCATACCGATTGCTGGTGAGCTTGAGCGAGCGTTCGTAGGCCGCCACGGTCTGCGCCAGCAGTCGGGCCTGTTCATCGAGGATGCGCAGCTGGAAATAGTTTTGCGCCAGCGCCGATTGCGCGCTCAGACGTGCCGTGGCGAGATCCGACACGCTGGCCTGCACGTTGGCCTGCTGCGATTCGATATTGCGTCGCACGCGGCCCCACACATCGGGCTCCCAGCTCACTGTGCCCGAGGCGGTGTACTGGTTGCTGGGCCCGCCGCCTGACGAGGGGGTGCTGCCCGACCCCGAGGTGCCGTTGCCGCTACCCGCGCGCGACAGACTCGCGCCGGTGGTGATCAGGGGAAACAAATCGGACCGCGCATTGCGCACAAGCGCCAAGGCCTGCCGGTAATTCGCCTCGGCTTGCGCGACATTTTGATTGGCGATGTTGAGCTGCGTCATCAGGCCATCGAGCGTGCTGTCCTCGTAGATCCGCCACCATTCGCCGCGGGGGTGGTCGTCGCGCGGCTGCGCCGGCGTCCATGCCGAGGTGTCCACGGCAGCTTCTTTATAGCCCTCGCCCACATCCACCACGGGCGGCACATAGTCGGGACCGACCGCGCAAGCGCTCAACCCCGCACACAACGCAGCCATCACGGCGCGTCGCAACGCGGAATATGCAGGAGAGAACATCGACTTCATAGCGATTCCAACTCGGGATCGTCGCGGCGGCCGCGGCGGCCGAAGCGCGTGTGGCCCCACAGGCGCAAACGATCGAGATAAAGATAAATGACGGGGGTGGTGAAGAGCGTGAGCAACTGGCTCAGCACCAGACCACCCACGATCGTGATCCCCAGGGGCTGGCGGATTTCGGCACCGGCGCCAATGGCCAGCACCAACGGCAGTGCACCGAAGATCGCTGCCATCGTGGTCATCATGATCGGCCGAAAGCGCGTGACGCAAGCCTGAAAAATGGCGTCGGAAGGCGACAGTTTCTGATGCCGCTGCGCATCGAGCGCGAAGTCCACCATCATGATGGCGTTCTTTTTCACGATGCCGATCAAGAGGAATACACCGATCAGCGCAATCAGCGTGAACGGCGTGTTGAGCACCTCCAGCGCTAGCAGTGCACCGATACCAGCCGAGGGCAATGTCGACAGAATCGTCAGCGGATGGATGAAGCTCTCGTACAGAATGCCCAGCACGATATACATCGTGACGAGCGCCGCCAGGATCAGCCACGGCTGCTGCGACAAGGTGGTCTGCAAGAGCGCCGCCGTGCCCTGGAAACCGGCCTGGATCTGATCGGTCGGCAACGCAATGCGCGCGATGGCATTTTCGACCGCGAGCGTGGCCTGCCCAAGAGACACGCCCGGCGCCAGGCTGAACGACACCGTGTCGGCCACGAACAGTCCCTGGTGCGACACGCTGAGCGGCGCCGTGCCGACCTCAAATCGGGCGAACGATGCCAGCGGCACGCGATCGCCGTTGGTGGTGATGACATCGACGAGCTTGAGCGACTCGGCATCTTCGGCAAACCGCTGATCCACGCCCATCACCACGTTGTACTGGTTGAGCGGACCATACATGGTCGATACCTGCCGCTGGCTGAACGAGTTGTTCAGCACCGACGAGATCGAGGCCATGCTGACGCCCAGGCGCGTGGCCGCCTCGCGATCGATGACGAGATTGATCTGCGTGCCGCGGTCGCTGGTATCGGTGTCCACATCCGTGAGTTCGGGCAGGGCCGCCAACGCCCGCTGTACGCGCGGCATCCACGTGCGCAGCACCGGCAGGTCGCTCGCCATCAGGGTGTACTGGTATGAACCGCTGCTGTCACGCCCGCCCACGCGAATATCCTGCTGCGCCACCAGGAACATATTGGCGCCCGCCACATTGGCCATCTGCTTGCGCAGGCGGTTGATGACCGCCTCGGACGGCACGCCGCGCTCGGACATGGGCTTGAGCTGAATCTGCATGAAACTGCTGTTGCTGCCGCCGCGTCCCCCCACGAATCCGGTTACGCTCTGCACGGCAGGATCCTTGAGAATCACGCCGCGAAAGTACTCGAGCTTGGGCACGGTCGCCTGAAACGACGTGCCTTGATCGACGCGAAAAAAGCCGATGAGCTGCCCCGTATCCTGCTCGGGAAAAAAACCTTTCGAAATCGCGCCATACAGATATACGTTCAGGCCGATCGTGCCCACCAGCACCAGCATCATGGTGACGCCGTGACGCAGCGCCCACCGCAACGCGCTTTGATAGCGCAACAGCAACCACGCGAAACCCGACTCCGACCAGCGCATGATGCGGTTGGGCGGCGGCGCGTCGTCGGGTTCGCGTTTGAGCCAGCGCGCGCACAGCATCGGCGTCAAGGTGAGCGACACGATGAGCGAGACCAGTACCGAGGCCGACAGGGTCACCGCAAACTCGCGAAACAATCGTCCCACGATCCCGCCCATCAGCAGGATGGGAATGAACACTGCCACCAGCGACAGACTCATCGACAGCACGGTAAAACCCACCTCGCGCGACCCGCGCAAGGCCGCCTCGCGCGGCGGCATGCCGTCTTCGATGTGGCGCATGATGTTCTCGAGCACCACGATGGCGTCATCGACCACGAAGCCGGTGGCCACGATCAGCGCCATCAGGGAGATGGTGTTGAGCGTATAACCGCAGAAATACATCACCGTAAACGTGCCCACCAGTGACACCGGCACCGCGATGCTGGGGATGATGGCTGCGCGCCAGCGGCGCAGAAACAGCAACGTGACCAGCACGACCAGCCCCACCGCGATGATCAACGTAAGCTCCGCTTCGTGCAACGACGCCCGAATACTGGGCGTGCGGTCTTGCGCCACCACCATCTGCACGCTGCCGGGCAGCAAGGCGTTGAGCTGCGGCAGTTGGCGCCGCACTTCGTCCACCGTCTCGATGATGTTGGCTGCGGCTTGCCGGCGCACGATCAGCAGGATCGCCGGTTTGTCGTTCGAGAAACCCGTCTGGAAAAGATCTTCGACCGAGTCCTCCACGCGGGCCACGTCCGAGAGCCGCACGGGCGCGCCATCGCGCCACGCCACGATCAACGGCCGGTATTGTTCGGCGCGATTGAGCTGGTCGCTGGCCAGAATCTGCCAGTGGTAATCCTCGTTTTCGAGCACGCCCTTGGGCCGGTTGGCATTGGCGCCGGCCAGCGCCTGGCGCACTTCATCCAGCGACACCCCGCGATTGGACAATGCGCCGGGCAACAGGTTGACGCGCACCGCCGGCAGCGAACTGCCGCCCACCGTGACTTCGCCCACCCCGTTGACCTGCGCCAGGCGCTGCGCGAGGATCGTGGCGGCGATGTCGTAGAGCTGGCCCTGGCTCAAGGTGTCCGAGGTGAGCGCCAGCGTCATGATGGGCGCGGACGACGGATTGGCCTTGTTGTAGGTGGGATTGCTTTTCAGGCTGGTCGGCAGCAGGCTGCGCGATGCATTGATGGCGGCCTGCACATCGCGCGCCGCGCCATCGATATCGCGGCTGAGATCGAACTGCAACGTGATGCGCGTCGAGCCCTGCGTGCTGCGCGACGTCATTTCCGTCACACCGGCGATACTGCCCAGCGCCCGCTCCAGCGGCGTGGCCACGCTGGACGCCATGGTTTCCGGACTGGCACCCGGCAGGCTGGCCGATACCGAGATGGTGGGTATATCCACCTGCGGCAGCGGCGCCACGGGCAGCAGCACAAACGACAGAATGCCCACCAGCACCACGGCCAACGACAGCAGCGTCGTGGCCACCGGGCGGTTGATGAAGGGCGCGGACAAGTTCACGCCGGACGCTCCGTGGGCGGTGCGGGCGGGTGATCGCCAGGGGTTGCGTGCGTGTCATGCGGACCGGCGCCCGCAGGCTTTTTGCCCCGGCGCGAGAGGCGATCGAACATCAGATAGATCACCGGTGTGGTGAAGATCGTGAGCAGTTGGCTGAACAGCAAACCGCCCACCATCACCAGACCCAGCGGCTGACGCAACTCGGCACCCGTGCCGGTGGACAGCATCAGCGGCACGGCACCGAAGAGCGCGGCCAGCGTGGTCATCAGAATCGGCCTGAAGCGCAGCAGCGCCGCTTCGTGAATCGCCGCCAGCGGCGCCAGCCCGCGCGTGCGCTCCGCATCCAGGGCGAAGTCGATCATCATGATCGCGTTCTTCTTGACGATGCCGATGAGCAGAATGATGCCGATGATGCCGATCATGTCGAGCTCGGTGCCGCTGATCAGAAGCGCCAGCAGCGCCCCCACACCGGCGGACGGCAATGTCGACAGAATCGTGATGGGATGGATATAGCTTTCATACAGCACGCCCAGCACGATATACATCGTGACGATGGCGGCCAGAATCAGCAGCAACGTGCTCGACAACGACGACTGGAACGCCTGCGCTGCCCCCTGGAAGCGCGTTTCGACGCCGCTTGGCATGCCGATGTCGATCTCGGCCTGCTTGATGGATTCGACCGCATCCGAGAGCGACGCCCCCGGTGCCAGATTGAACGACACCGTGACCATCGGGAACTGATCCAGCCGGTTGATGGCCAGTACCGTGCGTCGCTCGGAGATGGTGGCGATACTGGCCAACGGCACCAGGGTGTTGTTCGTGGTGGGCACGTAGATACGCGTCAGGGCCGACGGATCCTGACGGAATTGCGGCGCCACCTCGAGCACCACGCGGTACTGATTGGACTGCGTAAAAATGGTCGAGATCAGGCGCTGGCCGAACGCGTCATAGAGCGCCTCATCCACGGCCGATGCGCTGATCCCCAGCCGCGAGGCGGCATCGCGATCGATGTCGACATAAGTCTGCAAGCCTTCGTCCTGCAGATCGTGCGCCACGTCGGCCAGGCCGGGTGTCTCGCTCAACTTGTCCACCAGTTTGGGCGCCCACTGGCTGAGCACCGAAAGATCAGGGTTGGACAAGGTGAGCTGGTACTGCGTGCGGCTCACCCGATCTTCGATGGTGAGATCCTGCACCGGCTGCATGTAGACGGTAAGCCCGGTGCGGTCGCCCAGGCGATCCTGCAACCGTGCCATCACGGTGGCCACCGAATCGCTGCGCGCGTCGCCCGATTTGAGCGAAATCTGCATCCGTCCCGCCGCGATGGTGGCGTTGCTGCCGTCCACCCCGATGAACGACGACACCGCAGACACAGCCGGGTCTTCCATGATGATGCCGGCGGCTTCGCGCTGGCGCGTGGCCATGCCGGCAAACGAAATCGATTGCGGGCCTTGTGTGATGGCCTGGATCAGCCCCGTATCCTGTTGCGGGAAGAAACCCTTGGGCACCAGCGCGTACAGCACCACGGTAAGCGCAAACGTGCCCAGGGCTACCAGCAAGGTCAACTTGCGATGCGCCAGCACCTTCACCAGCATGCGATCGTAGACAGCCACGAGCCGGTCGATGCAGCGGCCGGTGAATTGATGGAAGCGGTTGTGCTTTTGCTCCGCTTCGGGCTTGAGCATGCGCGCGCACATCATCGGTGTGAGGGTGAGCGACACCACCAGCGAAAAGAGGATGGCCACAGCGAGGGTGACCGCGAATTCGCGAAACAACCGTCCCACGACTTCGGTCATGAACAGCAGCGGAATCAGCACCGCGATCAGCGACAGCGTGAGCGAGATGAGGGTGAAGCCGATCTGGGACGCGCCTTTCAGCGCGGCCTGCATGGGAGTTTCGCCTTCTTCGATATGACGCGCGATGTTCTCGATCATCACGATGGCGTCATCCACCACGAAACCGGTCGCGATCGTCAGCGCCATCAACGTCAGGTTGTTGATGCTGAATCCGGCCAGATACATGATGCCGAACGTACCGATCAACGATAGCGGCACCACCACGCTGGGGATCAGCGTGGCGGTAAAGCTGCGCAGGAAGATGAACGTCACCATCACCACCAGCGCGATCGCCAGCAGCAACTCGAAGCGCACGTGCGCCACCGATTCGCGGATGGTCAGCGTGCGATCGGTCACGGTCGATACGTCGAGCGTGGCCGGCAACGCCTGCTTGAGCGTCGGCAGCAAGGCGTAGATGCGGTCAACCACATCGATCACGTTGGCGCCGGGCTGCCGCTGGATATTGAGCAGGATCGCGGGCTCTTTGCCGGCCCACGCCGCCTGGCGGATATCTTCGGCGCCCTGCACGGCCAGGCCCACATCCTTCAGCCGTATCGGGGCGCCATCCTTGTAGGAAATGATGAGGTCGTTGTAGTCGGTGGGCGAACGCAATTGATCGTTCGCATTGATCGTCGTCGACCGTTGTGGCCCATCCAGGTTGCCCTTGGGCTGATTGACGTTGGCGCCCACGATTGCAGTACGCAGATCGGCCAGGCTCAAGCCGTTATTGGCCAATGCCGTCGGGTTGACCTGCAACCGCACGGCCGGCCGCTGGCCGCCGGCCACACTCACCAACCCCACGCCCGGGATTTGCGATAGCTTTTGCGCCATGCGCGAATCGACCAGATCGCGCACTTGCGGCAGCGGCATCGTCGGCGACGAAATCGCCAGCGTGAGCACCGGCGCATCGGCCGGGTTGACCTTGTTGTAGATCGGAGGCACCGGCAGATCGGACGGCAGCAGATTGGAGGCTGCGTTGATCGCCGCCTGTACCTCCTGCTCGGCGACGTCCAGGCTCACCTCCAGCGTGAACTTCAGCGTGATCACCGATGCCCCGCCCGAACTCGACGATGCCATCTGCGCCAAGCCCGGCATCTGCCCGAAGCGCCGTTCGAGCGGCGCAGTAACGAGCGTGGTCATCACATCGGGGCTGGCGCCCGGATACAGCGTGACCACCTGGATCGTGGGATAGTCGACTTCGGGAAGCGCCGCGACCGGCAGGAACCGGTACGCGATCAGGCCGGCGATCAGAATCGCCAGCATCGACAGTGTCGTGGCGACCGGCCGCAGAATGAAGAGGCGTGACGGACTCAAGGCGCGGGGTTCCGGCGGCGTTGCGTGGTGCTGCCATCGGCGCCCGGCGGCGTGCCGCCGCCCAGGGTGCTCCCGGTGGCCGCCGGAATCGCAGCGGCCGCGTCGGTCATCACCTGCACCTTGCTCTCGTTGCGCAAGCGGTCGGTGCCTTCGGTGACGACCACTTCGCCCACATTCAGGCCCTTGTTGACCGCGACCATATCGTTGTAGATCGGACCCAGCTCGACCGTGCGCACTTCGATCGTGTTGTCGGCCTTGACCACGAACACGAACGCGCCGGAGGCGCCCTGCTGCACGGCCACCGTCGGGATCGCCGTGGCATTCTCGCGCGTCTGCACGAGCAACCGCATATTGACGAACTGATTGGGGAACAGGCTCTCGTCGGCATTTTCGAAGCGCGCCTTGAGCTTGACCGTACCCGTTGCGACGTCGATCTGGTTATCCAGCGTTTCGAGCTTGCCGGACGCGACGCGGCGCGTATTGGCGCGATCGTAGGCATCTACCAGCAGCGTGGCGCCGCCGCGCAACTGCTTGAGCACTTCGGGCAACTGCGTTTCGGGAATGGTGAACATCACCGCGATGGGCTGGGTTTGCGTGATGACCACCAGACCTGCCGTGTCTGAACTGGCGATCAGATTGCCGACGTCCACCTGACGCAGCCCGAGACGCCCGGATATCGGCGCGGTGATACGGGCGTAGTCGAGTTGCAGCTTGGCGCTGTTGACCGCCGCCTGATCGCTCTTGAGCGTGCCTTCGTATTGGCGCACCAGCGCCTGCTGCGTATCCACCTGCTGGCGGGCGATCGAATCCTGCTTGAAAAGCGTCTGGTAACGCTGCAGATCGCGCCGCGCATTCTCCAGCTGCGCGAGATTCTGCTGCTGCGTGCCCTGCGCCTGGGCCAGGGCGACCTCGAAGGCGCGCGGATCGATCTGCGCCAGAAGATCGCCGGCCTTCACCCGCTGCCCCTCGTCGAATGCGACCTTGACCAATTCGCCGCCGACCCGGCTGCGCACGGTGACGGTGTTGTAGGCGGTCACAGTGCCGAGCGATTGCAGATAGATCGGCATGTCCTGCGCCCGTGCGGTGGCCGCCTTGACCGGAATGGGCATGTTCATCCCCATCGCCCCGGCCGGCCCGCCCCGCGCGCCGGCCCGCCCGGCGGGCGCCGTCGTGGCCGCCGGCTTCATCAGGAACCAGATCACCCCGGCTGCAACGAGCAGCAGGACGATCAGGCCTGCGATGCGCGCACGCGTCCAACGGGAACGTGGCGGCGAGGAGTGGGGCTGTGACATGTTGCGAGGATCCGGCGGGCCTATATGAAGCCGCTATTGTGTACGAGCCGGGAGCCGAATGAAATTCCAACGATTGCAGTTGAAATCGTCCGCAACAGGAAATCGCCTGAAAATTGAATGTGTTGGCCGATCCTGGCCCAAAAAGGTGTGATCAGGCGTTACACAAGGCCATCGTAAACCCGACATCCCCGGTAATGGGCTGCGGCTTCAATTCGCCGTCCTGGGTGGAAAAACGGATCCACACCATGTATTTGTTGGCGCTGATTTCGGGAAAGGCGCCCTGCGCCGGGTCGATCCACACGCGGCAGAGCTGATAAGTCTTGCCACCCAGCATTTGCTGATACGCGCCCTGATCCGAACGCACCTCGGCCTTGTCGCCCGACTCGCGTACCAGCCGCAGCGCAATACGCAACCCTTCATGCATCGGCAGCAGCGGTTGAATCCAGCGCTCCAGATCTTCGTGGCGGCCGGCTTCCGATTTGTGCTGCCAGGCGTGATACGACGGCATATCGACCTGGCTCGCGCCACCGGGCACCGCCAGGCGGCCCCGCAGACTGGTCAGCCACTCGTTCTCGCGCAGCGCCTGCCCCGTCTTGCCGGCGGCGCTCAGTGCGGTGGTGACCTGTTCCATCTCGCGCAACATGTTTTCGAGCGCATCCTGCTCCACCCGAGGATGGCCACGCAGATTGGTGAGCGAAATACGCTGGCGTTCGACGTCCTGCAGCACCGACGCCTTGATTTCGGTGCGCTCGCTGGCATCGAGAATATCGAACAGGGTCGTGATGGCAATCTGATGCTGGCGCAGATTATCGCCGCGCGCGAAGTAGAAAAGCCGATCGAACAGATACTCGAGCCGAAGATAGGCACGGATGCGTTCATTAAAAGGATATTCGTAGAGAATCACGTCTGCTGTTCACCTTTCGCTAACCCATTCCGTTCCTGACCGGAGGGCGTGTGAGCCTTCCAGTGGCCGTCCGACAGCAAGACGGCGTCGTCATCCGCGCGCGTCTGCGCACCAACGGTCATGCAAGGCTTGAACACGTGTTTTCAACTGCACCGGGGTGACGTCGCCACCGTTATCGATCACGTCGTCCGCCGCGGCGAGCCGGTCGTCACGACTGGCTTGTGCCGCCATGATACGCCGGATGGTGTCTTCCGTCAGCCCGCTGCGCAGCACCACGCGTGCGATCTGCGTGGCCGGTTCGCAGTCGACCACACAGATGCGATCAACCCGGTTGCGCCACCGTCCAGACTCGACCAGCAACGGCACCACATATACCCGGTAAAGCCCGGTCGCCGCTGCCGCACGCGCTTCGGTCTCGCGGCCGATCAGCGGATGCAGAATCGCCTCGAGCTCGCGCCGTGCCTCGGGCGCTGCAAACACCCGCTCGCGCATCCACGACCGATCCATGGCGCCGTTGGCAGCGATGGCCTGAGCGCCGAAGTGCGCGCGAATGTCGGCGATGGCCGCCCCGCCGGGGGCCGTCAAGCTATGCGCCACGTCGTCGGTGTCGATCACCGCGGCGCCCCACTCCGCCAGCCAACGCGCAACGCTGGATTTGCCCGACCCGATTCCGCCTGTCAAACCGATCTTGAACATTGCATCCTTTTCGTTCATGCCGCACTGGCGTGCGGCCGTCGTTGCGGCATGACACCGACCGTGCGATCGCGCACGAATCGCCAATTCGCGTGCCTGGCGCGCAGCATCAATGCGGCCGTCACCCCCATGCGCCGTCGGCCAGCCACAGCCCGATCAGCCCCGCCACGGCCAGATAAGGACCGAAGGGCAACGCCTGCCCGCGCGCCGCGCGCCCGGTGAACATCAGACTCAATCCCACGACCACGCCCGTAAGCGACGCCGCCAGCAAGAGCCAGGGCACCATCGCCAGCCCCAGCCATGCGCCCAGTGCCGCAAGCAGCTTGAAGTCGCCGTATCCCATGCCTTCGCGCCCGGTGACGGCGCGAAACACATGAAAAACCAGCCATAGAAAACCATACCCGAATACCGCGCCCAACACGGCCTGCGGCAAGGGAGCGAAGGTGCCAGTCAGATTGACCAGCAGCCCCAGCCAGATCAACGGCAGCGTAACGATATTGGGCAGCAGATTGGTACGGGCATCGATCCAGCCCAGCGCGATCAGGGCGGCCGCGAGCACCATCGCATAGAGCGCCGGCCACGTCACTCCGAATCGCCACACGCACACGCCAAATGCTGCGGCTGTCATTACCTCCACGATCGGGTAGTGCATGCCTACCGGCGCCGCGCAGTGCCGGCAGCGGCCCCGCTGCAGCAATCCGCTCAGTATGGGAAGGGTGTCGCGCCACTGCAGCGGCGCGCGGCAATGCGGACAGTGATCGCCCGGCGTGAACAGACTTAAACGCGCCGGCGCAGGCTCGCCGCTGTCGACATCGCGTGCCTGGGCCGCCCACTCTTCTTCCATCATCAGCGGCAAGCGATGAATCACACGCGTGAGCAGGCTGCCGACGCACGCGCCAAGTACGGCGGCAAGCCCCAGCACCCACCAGAACAAAGCAAGATCGGAAGGGAACGACATGATGGCGGCATTATTCATCATGCCGCCCCGTATTCAAACCGTGAAACATCGAAACGCACCGATCCGAATCGCGCCAACCGCTCCCGGATATGCGTAGAATGCTGCGTAAAACCCCTTATCTCGCGGATCGACACCATGGCTGCTGCATTTCCCTCGCTTCCTCTCCGGCGTCAGCCGCTCTTGCTGTGGGGATCGGTGTTCGCGCTCTCCTTCGCTGCCGCCGGCTGTGCACAGCAACGCGATAACGTGAGCTACTACGATCTGCCGGCCGAAAGCTCGGTCACTGATTCGCAAAACCAGGCGCAAGGCGGCGGCTATCGCAGCACGTTGCGCGCGCCCTCGCAATTGCAGATCGCATTGAAGCCCGACGCCAGAACGCCCAATCAGCAGGCGATTGCGGCCTCGCAGGCGCAAACCGATGGCGAATCGGTTGTCACCGCCGCCAACGAAAGCCCCAACCCGGCTCGCCGCGGCGGTTCCGCTGCTGCGACTGCTCAACCCGTGGCGACAACCGCGCCGGCCGCGAACGAACCTGCCGTGCAGATGAGCGAAACGGCGGCACGTCTGGTACCGCAAGCCCACACCTATCTCGGCACGTTGCCTTGCTTTGGCGCGGGCATGCAATGCACCGGCCAGCGCTTGGTGCTCACCCTGGCACCCAACGGTCGCTGGCGCGCACGCTCGTCCTATCTGAATCAATCGGCGGGCGTGAGCACGGCCAAGCCCATCACGGAACAAGGGTGCTGGGACGCCACCGACGAAAAGCCGCCGCGCGTCATGCTGCTCGATAACCGCGGCAACATGCGTGCCGAGTTCGTCGTCACGGCCAATAACGTGCTGCGCGTGCGCGCCATCGACGGCACCACGCCCAACCTGAGCTACAACCTCACGCGCCAGCCCGACCTGGACGCCATCGACGAGTTGAACGGTCAACCGGCACCGGCCTGCAAGTAATTGCCGGACATGGACGTGGACGCGGGCGCGCAAGCGCCTGCGTCATCGTTCGGCGAAAACGCATCCAGCGGCAATTCGCCTTGAACGGATACCGAATCGGTTGAGGTTGCGGTTGCGGTTGCGGTTGCGGTTGCGGTTGCGGTTGCGGTTGAGGTTGCGGTCTCAGCGTCAACGCCAGTGGCGCTACAGTGGACGTCGGGCTCGGCCAGCCGGACCGGCGGCCCGCACATCAACCGCACCAGTTCCACCGCATTGCGCACGGCAAGCTTGGCGAAGACGCGGGCGCGGTGAGCCTCCGCCGTGCGCTGCGATATGCCCAACTCGATGGCAATGACCTTGTTGGGCTTGCCTTCGGCCAGATACCCAAGTACCTCGCGCTCGCGCGGTGTGAGGCGGGCCACGCGTGGCGCTAGCGTGTCGGCCGGCGGCAACTCATAAGGTGTGTGTTGTGGTTGCGCCATCGTGCCCTCTCTTGTCGAAGGGCAAGTCTGTCACGGGCACCGCGTGCGCACTAGCTGGCGATTCTGACAGGGGTCGGCGCTGTCCCTGGGCGATCGCGGTCACACTTCCAGGTTGTCGATCAGGCGCGTGGCGCCCAATTTGGCGGCCGCCACGATCACGAGCGGCGTCTTGCCTTCGATATCCGCGGGTGCCGGCGTCCGCAGGTCATGCTGGCGGCGCAACGCAAGATAATCCACGTGCCAGCCGTGCGCGGTGAGGTCATCCTGCGCCGCACGCTCAAGTGCGGCGAAGTCCATTTCGCCCGCGATCACTTGCTCACGCAGCCCCTGCAGCAACGCGTACAAGCGCGGCGCTTCGGCCCGCTCCGCTTCGGAAAGAAACCGGTTGCGCGACGACATCGCCAGGCCGTCCGCGTCGCGTACGGTCTCATGCGCCACGATATCCACCGGCAACTGAAACTGACGGCACATATTGCGCACGATCATCAACTGCTGATAATCCTTCTTGCCGAAGACTGCCGTGCGCGGCTGCACACACGACAGCAACTTGAGGACGACGGTGCTCACGCCTTCGAAGAATCCGGGCCGGAACTCGCCTTCCAGAATGTCGCCCAGGTCGGCCGGCGGCTGCACCCGAAAATTCTGCGGCTCGGGATACAGCTCGCGCTCGTCGGGGGCAAACAGCACATACACATCGCGCGCGGCCTCGAGCTTTTCGATGTCTGCGGCGAGCGTGCGGGGGTAGCGGTCGAAGTCTTCGTTGGGACCGAATTGCAGCCGATTGACGAAGATGCTGGCCACCACGGGATCGCCGTGCTGACGCGCTTCCTTCATGAGTTGCAGGTGCCCCTCATGCAAGTTGCCCATGGTGGGCACAAACGCCGCGCGGTTCTGGCCGCGCAATTGATCGCGCAATTCCTGGATGGTGTGAACGACTTTCAAAAAGGGTCTCCGGTCGCGGCCATGGCGGCCATCTCATCGAAGCGGCAACCTTCAGGCAGCTACCGCGGTGTAAGCCAGGCGCACGTAGATCGGCGCGTAGGGTTCGGCTTGGGTGATTTCGAGCAGCGATTCGCGCGCCAGCTCGAGCATCGCGATGAAGTGCACCACCACCACGGCCGCGGGCGCGCCGGCATCGATGCGCTCCATGAACAGATCGGAGAACTCGATGAAACGCACGTCGCCCAGGCGGCGAAGGATGTGCGTCATATGATCGCGCACCGAAAGCTGCTCGCGCGTGATGTGATGATGCTGATTGAGCTTGGCGCGCTTCATGATGTCGGCCCAGGCCTGGCGCAGGTCGTCCACGCCCACCTCGGGCAACGCCCGCTCCACGCTCAGATCGGCTTCGGCGTGCGCGATCATGAAATCGCGGCCCACCTGGGGAATGGCGTCCAGATTGCGCGCCGCGAGCTTCATCTGCTCGTAGGCCAGCAACCGGCGCACCAGCTCGGCCCGGGGATCTTCCGCTTCCTCGCCGGTATCGGATTTCCGCACCGGCAGCAGCATGCGCGACTTGATCTCGATCAGCATCGCGGCCATCAGCAGATACTCCGCCGCCAGCTCCAGATTGTGGATGCGGATCTGTTCGACGTAGGAGAGGTATTGCCGCGTGACATCCGCCATCGGGATGTCCAGCACATTGAAGTTCTGCTTGCGGATCAGATAGAGCAGCAGGTCGAGCGGCCCCTCGAAAGCTTCGAGGAAGATCTCCAGGGCGTCCGGTGGGATATACAGATCCTGCGGCATCTTGAAGAGCGGTTCGCCGTAAAGCCGCGCAAAAGCGACCGTATCGACCACATCGGGCGTACTGTCGACTTGCGGGGCGACCAGCTTATCCAGATCGTCTCCCGACACGGCCGACCGCGCGGGAGCGCGCGCCTTTGCCATTACTCTTCAGGCGAATAGACGTACGGCTTTTGCGGCACCCGGGCCTGACGGAAACCTTCCTGCAGTTCGGCGTCCTGCGGCTTATCCCACAAGCGCGCCCGGCCTTCCCGCTGACGCTGCTCGGTCTCGGGGTGCGACTTCTTGTAGCTCTCGAGGAACTGGGTGATTTCGGATTGGTAGTTATTGGCCATGACGCAGTGGGACGGCAAAACGGGAAGATCTACAGTGTACTTCAGGCAAAGGATGGGCGAGCACTTCAGGCGATGGACAGCCCACGGCGTTACAATCGATGCTCCTCCCTCCGTCCTCGGGCGCCGCCGCGCCCCACCCTCGACGTCATGTCTGCCCAACCGACGCTTCAGGCTCCTACCCTCAATAGCCCAGACGACGTCCGCGCCGCAAAGATGATCCCCTTCATTGTGGGATGCGCGTTGTTCATGCAGATGCTGGACGCCACCGTCGTGGCGACGGCGCTCCCCGCCATGGCGCGCGCACTGGGCACTTCGCCCGTGCGGCTCAACGTGGCGATTACGTCATACCTGCTGGCCGTGGCCGTCTTTGTGCCGATCAGCGGCTGGGCGGCCGATCGCTTCGGCGCGCGCCGCGTCTTCATCGCCGCAATCGCGCTCTTTACGTTGAGCTCCATCGCCTGTGCGTTGTCGGCCACGATCGGCCAGCTGGTGGGCGCACGGGTGGTGCAGGGCATGGCCGGAGCGATGATGGTGCCGGTGGGGCGGATCATCCTGCTGCGCACCGTGCCCAAGAAAGATCTGCTGCGGGCAATGTCGTTTCTTTCGATGCCGGCCTTGCTCGGCCCGGTGATCGGGCCGCCGCTGGGCGGGTTTCTGGTGACCTACGCGTCGTGGCACTGGATCTTCTTGATCAACATCCCCATCGGGATCATCGGTATCGCGCTGGTCATGCGCTTCGTCAAGGACGTACGAATCGACAAAAAGCCGCCCCTGGACTGGGTGGGCTTCCTGTTGAGCGCCGTGTGCATGGCCACGCTCGTCTCCGGATTCGATGCCATCGGCCACGGCCTGCTCCCCCTGCCCGTCCTGGCCGGGATGATCGCCACCGGCATCGTCTGCGGGCTGCTTTATTACTGGCACTCCAAATACACCGCCGCGCCCATCATCGATCTGTCGCTGATGCGCCTGCCCACCTTCTCGATCTCGATCACCGGCGGCAACCTGTGCCGCTTCGCCGTCGGGGCCACGCCCTTCCTGCTGGCGATGCTGTTGCAGGTCGGATTCGGCCTGTCGCCCTTTTCGGCCGGCCTCATCACGTTTGCCAGCGCCGCCGGCGCCCTGCTGATGAAGTTCGTGGCCACACCGATCGTGATGAAGTTCGGCTTTCGCCGCGTGCTGATGATCAATGCGCTGCTGACTGCCGTGTTCGTGGCCATCTGCGCCACCTTCACGCCACTCACGCCGGTGTGGCTGATGATTCTGCTGTTGCTGATCGGCGGCTTCTTCCGCTCGCTGCAATTTACCGGCGTGAATACGCTCACCTATGCCGACATTTCGTCCGAAGCCATGAGCCGCGCCAGCAGTTTCGCGGCAATGGCCCAACAACTGGCGATCAGCCTGGGCGTAGGCGTGGCCGCCTTCACCCTCAATATGAGCATGACGCTGCGCGGGCATGCCAGCCTCGATCTGCAGGACGTAGCCAACGGCTTCATCGTGGTAGGCCTCTTCACGGCATCGTCGTTCCTCTTCTTCCGCCGCCTGGCCCCGGATGCCGGCGCGCAGCTCAACAGCAGACACAAACGCGAGAAGAAAGCCGAGGAGATGGAACACAGTGAGGAATGAACTGATTCTGGCGCTGGACCAGGGCACTACCAGCTCGCGGGCGATGGTGTTCGACCGCAACGGCGCGGTCAAAGGCGTGGGACAACGCGAGTTTCGACAGTATTACCCCAAGCCGGGCTGGGTCGAACACGATCCGATGGAAATCTGGCACAGCCAGTTGGAAGTGGCCCGCGAAGCCTTGCGCAATGCCGGCGCCACGGCGGCCGACATTGCCGGCATCGGCATCACCAGCCAACGCGAGACCACGCTCCTGTGGGAGCGCAAAACCGGCCGACCCGTGGCGCACGCCATCGTCTGGCAGGATCGCCGCACGGCCGCCCTGTGCCAATCGTTGCGCGATGCGGGCCACGCCGACGTGCTGCAGGCCCGTACCGGCCTGGTGCTCGACGCCTACTTCTCCGGCACCAAGCTCGCGTGGCTGCTGGATAACGTCAAAGGTGCCCGCGCGGCCGCCGAACGCGGCGAACTGGCCTTCGGCACCGTCGACACGTGGCTGATCTGGAACCTGACCGAGGGCCAGACCCACGTCACCGACCCCAGCAACGCCTCGCGCACGCTGATGTTCGACATCCACAAGCAAGCCTGGTGCGACGACCTGCTCGCACGCCTGAACATCCCGCGCAGCCTGCTGCCGGAGGTGGTACCCAGCAGCGGCGTGCGTGCGCATGCCGCCGCCACGCTCTTCGGTGGCGCCATCCCCATCGCGGGCGTCGCCGGCGACCAGCAGGCCGCCACCTTCGGCCAGGCGTGCTTCACGCCCGGGATGGCAAAGAATACCTACGGCACCGGCTGCTTCATGCTGATGAACGTCGGCGACGAACCGGTCACGTCCACCCACAACCTGCTGTCCACCGTGGGGTGGGGCCTGCCCGGCGACGACAAAGGCTGGCACACCACCTATATGCTCGAAGGCGGCGTGTTCATGGCCGGCGCCACCGTGCAATGGTTGCGCGACGGGCTCAAGATCATCGAGCGCGCCGATGAAACCGAAGCGCTGGCCGCCAGCGTGGCGGATACCGACGATGTGTTTCTCGTGCCTGCCTTCGCCGGTCTGGGCGCCCCCGATTGGGATCCCTACGCGCGAGGCCTCTTGATCGGGATGACACGCGGCACGACGCGGGCACACATCGCACGCGCGGCGCTCGAAGCGATTGCCCTGCAAAGCGCCGAGCTTCTGCACGCGATGCATGCCGACAGCGACATCGCGCTATCCGAACTGCGCGTGGACGGCGGTGCCGCCCGCAACGACCTGCTCATGCAAATCCAGGCCGATCTGCTGGGCGTGCCGGTAGTGCGCCCGCGCATTCCCGAATCCACCGCGCTGGGCGCGGCAGGCCTGGCCGGCATTGCCGTCGGGATCTGGACGATGGACGAATTTGCGGCGCAATGGCAGGCCGAGAAAACCTTCGAGCCGCAGTGGAACGCGGATCAACGCACGGCCCGGCTGGCGCGCTGGCGGCAAGCGGTGGAACTATCCAAGGGCTGGGCAAAGCCGGGCTGAGCCCGGTCATCGATCGATCGCGTCGCGGTGGTGTTCAGCAACGTGGCCGTTGCCTTAAGCACCAAGCGTCACAGTCGGTGAGATCCGCGATCTCATGCTTTCCTCGACGATCACAAATAAAAAGGCCTTGAGCCGGTATCGCACCAAATCAAGGCCTTTGCACGCGGGCGCCAAGCGCCCACGTTTCGATCAGTTCAGGCTGGCGCCCGAGAGCTTGACCACTTCCTTGTACTTGGCCATTTCGCTTTTGACGAAGTCGGCGAAGGCGGCGCTGCTGGTGGGCTGCGGCTCCGACCCCATCGTCAGCAAACGCTGGCGCACGTCGTCCTGCGACAAGGCCTGCGCATAAGCGGCGTTGAGCTTGGCGACGATCTCCTTGGGCACACCGGCGGTGGTGAACACGCCAAACCAGGTTTCCAGATCGAAGTCGGGAATGCCCGCCTCGATCACGGTAGGCACATCGTTCAACAGCGGCGAACGCTTGACAGTCGTGACGGCCAACGCCTTGACCTTGCCGTCCTTGATCAACGGTGCCGAGGCTGCCAGGTTGTCGAACATGAAATCGGACTGGCCCGACAGCAACGCCAATTGCGCGGGGGCTGCACCCTGGTAAGGGATGTGCTCCGCGGCAATGCCGGCACGCGCCTTCAACAACTCACCCGACAGGTGGCCGGCGCTACCGTTACCGCCCGAACCATAATTCAACGCGCCGGGGTGCGCTTTCGCGTAGGCGATCAGATCCTTCAGCGATTCGATATTGTTTTTCTTGGCGAAGTCGACGTTGATGACCAACACGTTGGGCACCGAGGCCACGAGCGCAACGGCTTCGAAATCCTTCACCGGATCGTACGGCAGGTTGTTGAAGAGCCACGGGTTGATGGCATGCGTGGCCACCGCACCCATTACAAGCGTGTAGCCGTCCGGCTGTGCGCGCGCCACCATGTCGGCGCCGATGTTGCCGCCGGCACCCGCCTTGTTTTCCACGATGACGGCTTGGCCGAGCGGACCCCGCACTTTTTCGGCCAGCATGCGGGCCATCGTGTCCAGCGGACCGCCGGGCGGATAAGGCACGATGAAGCGGATCGGCTTGGACGGGAAGGCAGCGGCATCCTCTGCTGCGGTGGCGACCGACGTCATGCCCGTCAGGGCGAAGGCGGCCAACGCGAGGCCCCCGATGAGAGAGCGCCGACGTGCCGGCCGACCGCGCAGAGCGAGGGACATGATGTCTCCTGTCATTATTCGATTGTGAGAGGCGGTGAATATAACGCAGGGTATGGCGGCTTGCCACGCGGGACTGGGGATTACCCGTAGCGCACTGACAAGAACGCAACACTCGGGCAATAAAAAGCCCTCCATGCGGAGGACCGATGACGTACGGGACGATTACCCCGCCCTCAATGCAGGATCTGGCTCAGGAAGAGCTTGGTGCGTTCGTTCTGCGGATTATCGAAGAACTGGTCGGGCTTGTTCTCTTCGATGATCTCGCCACGGTCCATGAAGATCACCCGGTCGGCCACCTTGCGGGCAAAGCCCATTTCGTGCGTGACGCAAATCATGGTCATGCCGGATTCTTCGGCCAGCGTCACCATCACGTCCAGCACTTCCTTCACCATTTCAGGATCGAGTGCCGAGGTGGGCTCGTCGAACAGCATGACTTTCGGGCTCATGCACAACGAGCGGGCGATCGCCACACGCTGTTGCTGTCCGCCGGACAACTGACCCGGAAATTTCTTGGCCTGATCGGGAATGCGCACGCGTTCCAGATACTTCATCGCCGTGGCTTCGGCTTCGGCGCGCGGCACCTTCTTCACCCACATGGGCCCGAGTGTGAGGTTTTCCAGCACGGTGAGGTGCGGGAACAGATTGAAATGCTGAAACACCATGCCGACTTCGCGGCGGATCACTTCGATCTGCTTCAGATCGTTGGTCAACTCGGTGCCATCGACAATGATCTGACCTTGCTGATGCTCTTCAAGCCGGTTGATGCAGCGAATCATCGTGGACTTGCCCGAACCCGAAGGTCCGCACACCACGATACGTTCGCCGGAGGCCACGTCGAGATTGATGTTGCGCAACACATGGAACTGACCGTACCACTTGTTCACGCCTTGCAGTTTGATCATGGCATCGGACATGCCTGTACTCCCTTGAACGCACCGGGCGCGCCGCACTGCGACCGCCCCGGCGCAACTTTACCGTTGATGTCCCGTCTGCAGACGGCGTTCGATCGATTGGCTGTACTTGGACATCGAATAGCAAAACACGAAATAGATGAGCGAGATGAAGACGTAGGCCTCGATCCCGAATCCGCGCCATGCTGCATCCGACAACGCGGCTTTGGCAGCCAGCGTCAAGTCGAAAATACCGATGATCACGACCAGCGAGGTATCCTTGAAGAGCGAAATGAAGATCCCCACCAACGGCGGAATCACCACTTTGAGCGACTGCGGCAGGATGATCTTGCGCATGGCTTGCCAGTACGACAACCCAAGCGAATCCGCGCCTTCGTACTGCCCTTTCGGGATCGCCTGCAAACCGCCGCGTACCGTTTCGGCGATGTAGGCCGACGCGAACATGATGATGGCGATCTGCGCCCGCAGCAGCTTGTCGATCGAGAAGCCGACCGGCAAGAACAACGGCAGCATGACCGAGGACATGAACAGCAGGCTGATCAGCGGCACGCCACGGATCAATTCGATGTAGACCACGCACAACGCCTTGATGGCCGGCATGCGCGAGCGGCGTCCCAGCGCCAGCAACACCCCGATCGGAAACGCGCAGGCAATGCCGAAGGTGGCCAGGATCAACGTGAGAGGCAAGCCGCCCCAACGGGTGTTCTCAACCGGCGTCAGGCCGAAAATACCGCCGCCCATCAGCACGTAGAAGCCCGCCAGGCCGACGACCCAGACCAGGGCAAGCCACGGCTTCCAGAAGATGCGGATCGCGCTGACGATGATTACCGCCAGCAGCAGGATCGTGGCCAGCAGCGGACGCCATTGTTCCTCGTACGGATACGTGCCGAACAGAATGAGGCGGTGCTTTTCGATGATGAACGCCCAGCAGGCGCCCCCGGTCGCACGGCATTCCTGCGCCGTGGCGGCCGTGAAGTTGGCCTTGATGAATGCCCATTCGACCACGGCCGGAATGAACATCAGCAGAAGCCACGCGATGAGCACCGTCGCCAGGATATTGAGCGGCGAGGAGAACAGACGCGAGCGGAACCAGGCCCATACGCCGGTGTGCTCGGTGGGCGGCGGCAGAGGCGCCGTAGGTGATGTCGTTGTGCTGCTCATCTCAACGCTCCACCAGCGCGATGCGCTTGTTGTACCAGTTCATGAATATCGAGATCGAGAGGCTGACGGTGAGATAGGCGGCCATGATGATCAAAATGCCTTCGATCGCCTGCCCCGTCTGGTTCAAGGTCGTGTTCACCACCGAGACGATATCGGGATAACCGATGGCCACGGCCAGTGAGCTGTTCTTGGTCAGGTTCAGGTACTGACTCGTCATCGGCGGAATGATGACGCGCAGGGCCTGCGGCAGCACCACCAGACGCAGCACGCGCGCCCGGCTCAAACCCAGCGAACCGGCAGCTTCCCACTGCCCGCTGCTCACCGATTGCACGCCAGAGCGCACGACTTCGGCCACGAAGGCTGAGGTGTAGATGACCAGGCCGGCGAGCAATGCGAAGAACTCGGGCGACATCGAAATGCCGCCGGTGTAGTTGAACCCGCGCAGCTCGGGAACCTCGAAGGTCAACGCCATCCCACTGATCAGCCAGCCCACGATCGGGAAGCCGATCAGCATGGCCAGCATGACACGACCGGCCGGGAACATGTGCCCGGTGGCCTCATGCCGCTTCCGCGCCCAATTGGCCAGCACCACGCTGGCAATGATCGCGAGCGCGAACCCCCAGAAGATCCAGTCGAGCGAGGGCCCATCGACGCCCGGAATCCGTGCGCCGCGATTGCTGACGAATACGCCGGGCAGCGGATTGAGTGCCTGGCGCGGGCCGGGCAAGTTCTCGGTGATCAGGGCGTACCAGAAGAACAATTGCAGCAGCAAGGGCACGTTGCGCATCACTTCGACGTAAACCGAAGCAACCTTGTTGAGCAGGAAGTTCTTGGACAGCCGGGCGATACCGATCAGCGTACCGAATATCGTGGCGAGCACGATGCCGAGCACGGCCACACGCAGGGTGTTGAGAATACCGACGAAGACGGCGCGGCCGTAACTGTCGGCGGGGCCATAGCTGATGGCGGACTCACCGATGGCGAAGCCTGCCTCGCGGCCCAGAAAATCGAATCCGGTCGTGATATTGCGCACGGCCAGATTGGTAAGCGTATTGGAAATCAGGAACCAGGCTGCAAAGGCGACCAGCAGCAGCACGATGACTTGGTACGCAATCGCGCGTACCCCCGGATCGTTCCAGGACATGCGCCGGGCTGGCGGCGAGACGGGCGCATTTTTTTGATGTGTCGTCATGGATCAATTAACCGCAGTAAGACTGAAGAATGCGCGCAAGTGCGCGCATCCGGTACGCAGATCCATTAAGCAGGATGCAGCGTGTGCGCGCGGGCCTCGTCACAAGGGCGACGGCGCCCGCGCGGCAAAGGTATTAACGCACGGGCCAGGCGTACATCACGCCGCCTTGCTTGTAGCTGGCGTTAACACCACGTGCCAGTTTCATCGCGCTGCCTTGACCCAGGTTGCGCTCGAACACTTCGCCGTAGTTACCGACTTGCTTGATGATGGTGTAGGCCCACTTCTCGTCCACGCCCATGTTCTTGCCCATGCCCGGCGACACACCGAGAATGCGCTGAATGTTGGGGTTCGGGCTCTTGAGCATGTCGTCGACGTTCTTGGACGTGATGCCATACTCTTCAGCTTCGATCTGGGCGAACAACGACCAGCGAACGACGTTCAGCCAGGGATCGTCCCCCTGACGAACCATCGGGCCAAGCGGCTCTTTCGAGAAGTCTTCCGGCAGGATTTCGTACTTGTCCGAATTCTCCAGCGTGCTGCGGATCGAAGCCAGCTGCGACTTGTCGGTCGTGAACGCGTCGCAACGGTTGGCCGTGAAAGCACGCACGATTTCGTCGAACTTGTCGATCACGACCGGTTTGAACTCGATCTTCTCGGCGCGGAACCAGTCGGCGAGGTTGAGCTCGGTCGTGGTGCCCGGCTGGACGCACACGGTGGCGCCGTTGAGATCTTTGGCGCTCTTCACGCCCAGGTCCTTCGAGACCATGATGCCCTGGCTGTCGTAGTAATTGACGCCGGCGCCGATGAGGCCGAGGGTGGTATCGCGGGTGAGCGTTTGCGTGGTGTTACGTGTGAGCACGTCGATTTCGCCCGATTGCAGCGCGGTAAAGCGTTGCTGGGTATTCAGCGGCGTGACCTTGAATTTGGTGGAATCGTTGAACATGGTGGCGGCAATGGCGCGGCACATGTCCACGTCCAGGCCCTTCCATTCGCCCTTGCTGTCGGCGGCCGAGAATCCGGCGATACCGGTCGACACACCGCACTGTACAAACCCTTTCTTCTTCACGGCGTCGTAGGTCGCGCCAGCCTGAGCGGCCGAGGACGCGGCGAACAATGCGGCGCCGATGGCGACGAGTTTCAATGCTTTCATACACAATCTCCGGGCTTACAACGTGATAGATGTTTTGCAACAAAGCTTTCGCTTGCAGCGGATGGTAGCCGCTGGCCGATATTTAGGGACATAGGGAAAATCCCTTGTTATAAAAAGCGTCAATCAGGGACATATCACACCCAATCTGCGCCAATCTTCGGCGATAGGGGCAGCATCGGCGATCCGACGCCCGGGCATGGGATCGGAAAAAATCAGACGCAACCGCATTGCAGCAATTGCCATCGTCCTGAAGCAGGACAGGTATGATTAGCGCTTCCAACGAAAGCCGCCATGATCGAATTCCAGCACGTCTTCAAATCGTATGGCCGGGGACGCAACATCCTCGCCGATATCAACTTCCGTGTCGAAGCGGGAGAGTTTGTCTTCGTATCGGGCCCGTCGGGTGCCGGGAAATCCACGCTGTTGAAGCTTATCGGTGGCCTGGAACCCGCCAGCCGAGGGTCGGTGCAGGTCAACAACCAACGGCTGGAAAAAATGACGGCCCGGGCGCGCCCGTATTTGCGCCGCGCAGTGGGCGTCATCCTTCAGGACACCCACCTGTTGTTCGACCGCACGGCGCTGGCCAATGTGATGCTGCCGCTGGCCGTCACCGGCAACCCCACCGCCACCGCCAGTGCGCGCGCCCGCGCCGCGCTGGAAAAGGTGGGCCTGTCCGGCAAGGAAGACCTGAGCCCGATCGAATTGTCCGGCGGTGAGCAGCAGCGTCTGGCCATTGCGCGCGCGATCGTCAATCGGCCCGCCATCCTGATCGCCGACGAACCCACGGCCAACCTCGACCACGACACCGCCACGCGCATCATGAATGTGTTTCGCGATTTCAACCGCGTCGGCGTCACGCTGCTCATTGCCTCGCACGATCAGGAGCTCATGGCGCGTTACGCCACGCGCACCTTGCGCATCGATAACGGCAAGTTCGCCGACTCGCAGGGAGCGCAAGCATGAATGCCTGGCTGCGCCAACACCGTTATGCCCTGGCCGTCACGTTGCGCCGGCTGGCCGGGCAGCCGTTTTCGTCGCTCTCCAATCTGCTGGTGATGGGGCTGGCCCTGGCGTTGCCGCTGTTGGGTAGCGCCATCCTGATCTCCGTTCAGCCGGTGGCGCGGGAACTGTCCGTCACCCCCGAGCTCACCGTCTACATGCGGGTCGATGCCGCCCCTGGCGCCGCCGAACGGGTGGCCACCCAGATCCGCGCCGAACACGCCCAACAGATCGAGGATGTGCGCGTCATCAAGCGCGAAGAGGCGCTCGCGGCATTGCGCAACAACCCGGCTTGGTCTGCCTCGCTGGCAGTATTGCCCGAGAATCCCCTGCCCGATGCCGTCGTCGCTACGCTGCGCACGGGCGACGATCTGGCCACCCGGGCGGATGCGCTGGCCGCCACATGGCGCAAGCTGGATCAGGTTGACGTGGTGCAGCTCGACAGCGCCTGGGTTCAGCGCCTGGAAGCCCTGCTGCGCTTCGCCCGCATCGGTTTGCTGTTCCTCGCGGCCTGCGTCGCCGTCGTGGTGCTGGCTACCGTCTTCAATACCGTGCGCATGCAGGCCCTGTCGCAGCGCGAGGAGATCGCGGTCGCCCGCCTGGTCGGCGCCACCGAGTCGTTCGTGCGGCGTCCCTTCCTTTATCTGGGCGCCGTCACAGGCGGGGCAGCCGGCTTGGTAGCCATCGCCCTCGCGTCCATCCTGCTGCAACCGCTCAACAGCGCTCTGGTGGGACTGGCCCGCAGTTACGGCGCAACGTTTTCGCTGCATATGCCTCCCGCGTCGCTCCTGATCCTGGCCGTGGTGGGTGCCGCGGCACTGGGCGCCCTCTCGGCGCGCTGGTCAGTCACACGCAATACGCGGTTTTAACGGCGCTATTCCCACAATGCAGCGCGAGAACTCCAGCTATATTGCTATCTCGCCTGCAATCGTTTGGGAATTTCTTTCCGCGGCGCTACATTCTTTGGGTTTTCCCCCGTACCGCCATGCCCTTCCCCTCTGAAGACAAAGCTTCCCGTCACTATTTCGACAGCACCTTCAAGTGCAATGCGGTCAAGATTCTTCCCAACGAGTACTACGTGGCGGGTAATGACATCATGTTGTCGACCGTACTGGGATCCTGTGTGGCCGCCTGTGTGAACGATCCGGTCGCCGGCATCGGGGGCATGAATCACTTCATGTTGCCGGATGGCGACACGACGTCCCCAGCCTCGTCCACGATGCGTTATGGCGCCTACGCCATGGAAATGCTCATCAACGAGATCCTGAAGGCGGGCGGCGTGCGCGAACGGCTGCAAGCCAAGGTATTCGGCGGCGGTGCGGTATTAAGCGCCATGCAATATATGAACATCGGCGAACGCAATGCCGAGTTTGTGCTGCGCTACCTCAAGCTCGAAGGGATTCCGGTGGTCGGTCAGGATCTACGTGCCGACTACGCCCGGCGCATTCATTACTTTCCCAAGTCCGGCAAGGCCCTGATGCGCAAGATGGCGTCGTCGCAACGCGCCGATGCCGTAGCTGCCCGCGAGCAGGCCGTGGTGCAATCGATGCGCGATACCAAACCGGCCAAGCCGCGGGTGGAGCGGTTCGACACCGCCCCGTCCCGCCCGGCGAGCGGCACTGCCTCCTGGTTTACCGCGCCTGGCCGCTGAACGCTGCCGACGAAGCAGTTGGCAGCATTCGCTTGAACCGCCAGGCCGAAACACCGAGTTGAAACGCCGAGCTGAAACGTCAGGCTGAAACGCCAGGCTAAAACCTCAGGAAACTTCAGCTGAAACACTAGCTGGAAACCTCAGCTGAAACATTAGCCGAAACCTCAGCAGCCCTCTCAGCTGAAAACGAAGCGACGTCAGCCCGCCGAAACGCAACCGGCAAAGCCGACCCGTCGCCTCACCCGCTCATGCTGCCTTTTTGCCATCGGCGGGGGCCGAACGCGCAGCGAACTGCTGCAGCAACATCGCGCGCCGCGTCTCAGCTTTCTCCATTGCCGCTTCCTTCACATGACCGTAGCCGCGAATGTCTTCGGGCAAGGTGGCCAATGCCACCGCGGCATCCAGGTTGCCCGGGGTAAGTTGAGGCAACAGGCCGGCGATGGTGTCGCGATACGTCGAGATCAACGCACGCTCTGCGCGGCGCTCGGCGGTATAGCCAAACGGATCGAACGCCGTGTGGCGCAGAAAGCGTGCACGTGCGAGCCATTTGAAGGCCCGCAACATGCCTGGTCCATACGCTCGCTTGATCAAATGCCCCTTGCTGTCGCGCTTGGAGAATAGCGGCGGTGCCAAATGAAAGCGCAACGACCAATCGCCTTCGAACATATCCTCGATACGTTTCAGGAATGCGCCGTCGGTATACAGTCGCGCCACCTCGTATTCATCCTTGTAGGCCATGAGCTTGAAGAGATAACGCGCGGCCGCCTCGGCCAGGCGCGTGGTGCCGGTGCTGTGGCGTTCGGCTTGTGCGATCCGGTCGATGAAGGTGCGGTAGTCGTGCGCATACGCGGCATTTTGATACGCCGTCAGGAAGGCCACGCGAGGCGCCATCACTTCCTCGATGGCCACGGCCACGCGCTTGATGTCCACGACCGGCGCCACATGCCGCTTGACCTCGCGCACGTCCAGCTCGTCTGCCCCGATAGGCGCCACGGTCGTATGCGGCGTAACCAGATCATGGACGAACGCCGAATCTGCCGCGACGCGCCTGCCCCAGGCAAATGCCGAGAGATTGTTTTCGATCTGCGTGCCGTTGAGTTCGATCGCCCGCAACAAGGCCTCAAGCCCCAGCGGCAGCCAGCCCTTTTGAAAGGCATAGCCCATCATCAAGGGATTGGCATAAATCGCATCGCCCAGCAACTTCACCGCCAGCGCAGCGGCATCGATGGTGTCCACACGGCCGGGGCCACAGGCCGTGGCCAGATCCGCCTGCAGATCGCCGCCCGACAATCGCCAGTCTGGATTGGTGATGAACTCCGCCGTGGGTGCCACATCACTATTGAGCAAGGCATATGTGCGCCCCGGCCGCATGCGGGCGATCGCTTCCTGGCTTGTCCCCACGACGAGATCGCCGATCAACACCAGATCGGCTTCACCCATGGCGACGCGGGTGTTGACGATGTCATCGGGCGAGGCCACCAGAACGACGTGGGAGTACACCGCCCCGCCTTTCTGCGCCAGACCCGCCATATCGAGCACCGAACAGCCTTTGCCTTCCAGATGCGCGGCCATCCCGAGCAGTTGACCGATGGTGACGACGCCAGTACCGCCCACGCCCGCCACGAAGACACCGTAGGGCTGGGCGAGCACAGGGGCCGCAGGCAGCGGCAGGCCCGCGTCCGGCGCTTTGTCTTGCGCCAGCGCCTTCGGACGGCGCAGCTTGCCGCCTTCCACCGTGACGAAACTGGGACAGAACCCTTTGAGACAGGAATAGTCTTTATTACAGCTCGACTGATTGATCGTGCGCTTGCGCCCAAACGGCGTTTCGAGCGGTTCGACCGACAGGCAATGCGACTTATCCGAGCAGTCGCCACAGCCTTCGCACACGCGCTCGTTGATGACCACGCGCTTCGCGGGATCGGGGTACGAACCGCGCTTGCGGCGGCGGCGCTTTTCGGTCGCACAGGTCTGATCGTAGATCAGGATCGACACACCGGGATGCGTGCGCAGATCGCGCATGACCTCATCGAGCTGGTCGCGATGCATGACCGGCACACCGGGCGCCAGCTCGCCTTTGAGCCCTTCGTATTTTTCCGGCTCGTCGGTCACGATGACGATCTTCTCGATGCCCTCGGCCGCCACCTGCCGCGTGATCATCGGCACGCTGATCGGCCCGTCGACCGGCTGCCCGCCCGTCATCGCTACGGCGTCGTTGAACAGAATCTTGTAGGTGATCGGCACCTTTGCCGCCACCGCCGCGCGGATGGCCAGCAATCCCGAGTGATAGTAGGTGCCGTCGCCCAGGTTGGCGAACACATGCGGCTCTTCGGTGAACGCCGACTGGCCCAGCCAGGGCACGCCCTCGCCGCCCATCTGGGTGAACACCTGCGTGTTGCGGCCCATCCAGGTCACCATATAGTGGCAACCGATCCCTGCCATGCCGCGCGAGCCCTCCGGCAGCCGCGTCGAGGTATTGTGCGGACAGCCGGAACAAAACCACGGTTTGCGCTCGGCCACCACGCGCGGGCGCGCCAGGGCCTTGTCGCGTGCATCCAGAAACGCGAGGCGTGCTTCGATGCCGGCGCGCACCTCATCGGGCAACTCGAACTTGAGCAGCCGCGCCGCCACGGCACGCGCCACCATCGCCGGGGAGAATTCATAGTGTGCCGGCAGGAGCCAATTGCCCTGCGGCACCGACCATTCGCCACCGTCCTTGTCGCCGAATTTGCCCACCACCCGCGGGATTTTCTTGCCCGTACCGATCCAGCTGAAGAGTTCCTCCTTGAGCTGATATTCCAGCACCTGACGCTTTTCCTCGACCACCAGGATTTCGTCCAGGCCCTCGGCAAACGTTTGCGTGGCGGTGGCTTCGAGCGGCCACACCATGCCCACCTTGAACAGCCGCACGCCGATGGCGGCGCAGATCTCGTCTGTGAGGCCCAGGTCCGTCAACGCCTGACGGGTATCCAGATAAGCTTTGCCGGAGGTCATGATGCCGAACCTGGCTTGATCGGCGGGCACCTCCCACAACTGGCGGTTGAGCCCATTGGCGCGCGCGTAGGCCAGTGCCGCGTAGAGCTTGTAGTCGAGCAGCCGTGCCTCCTGCTGCAGGGGCGTGTCGGGAATGCGGATATTCAACCCTTCCGCAGGCAAATGAAAATCGTCGGGCAGATTGATCTTCACCCGATGCGGGTCCACATCCACCGATGCCGACACCTCGACGATGTCGGTAATGCACTTCATGCCCACCCACACGCCGGCATAGCGGCTCATGGCCCAACCGTGCAATCCGTAATCGAGCACTTCCTGCACGCTCGACGGAAACAGCACCGGAATCATGCAGGCTTTGAGGATGTGATCGCTTTGATGCGGCAGGGTGGAAGACTTGGCCGGGTGGTCGTCGCCCGCCACGACCAGCACACCACCGAGCGGCGAGGTGCCGGCGGCATTCGCGTGCTTGAACACGTCGCCGCAGCGGTCCACACCGGGACCCTTGCCGTACCACATGCCGAAGACGCCGTCGTATTTGGCGCCGGGGAAGAGATTGACCTGCTGCGAGCCCCACACGGCCGTCGCGGCCAGATCTTCATTGATGCCGGGCTGAAATTCCACATGGTGCGACTTGAGATGCTTGGCCGCCTTCCACATGTTCTGATCGACGCCGCCCAGCGGCGAGCCGCGATAGCCGGACACGAAGCCGGCGGTGTTGTGTCCCGCTTCGAGGTCGCGCACGCGTTGCATCATGGGCAGACGCACCAGCGCGTGGATGCCGCTCATCCAGGCCCGGCCTTGATCGAGCGTGTAGCGGTCGTCGAGGGTTACAGCAGATAGCGCCGTGCGTTGCGCCGGCGTGATGGGGGCATTCATTTGTCTACTCCGTGGGTGCGGGATGCCGAGCCTCGGCACCAACCACCGCTCTTGTGAAGCAAGGTGTCGTGTCAGACCCAAGCGTTACTACGTTTATGACTACGTTTGCCTATGGTTTTAACCGCCACGCCGCGATGCCGCAATAGGGCTATGCCAGCACTGATCCTGCGATAATTGCGCATGGACTTCGCCTCTCGCATCGTGGCCTGGCAAATTGCGCATGGCCGGCACGATCTTCCCTGGCAGCGCACACGCGACCCGTATCGCATCTGGCTGTCGGAAATCATGCTGCAGCAAACGCAGGTCGCCACGGTGATCGGCTACTACGCACGCTTTCTCGAACGGTTTCCGGACGTGGCCACATTGGCTGCGGCCAGCCAGGACGAGGTCATGCCGTACTGGGCGGGGCTGGGCTATTACGCCCGCGCGCGCAACCTGCACCGTTGCGCGCAGGAGATCGTCGCGCGCTTCGACGGTGCATTCCCACAGAGCGCCGAAACGATCGCCACCCTGCCTGGCATCGGCCCATCGACCGCCGCCGCCATCGCCGCGTTTTCATACGGCGAACGCTCGCCCATCATGGACGGCAACGTCAAACGGGTATTTACGCGGCACTTCGGCATCGAGGGCGATCCCGCCAAACGGGACGTCGAACAGAAGCTGTGGCAGCTCGCGCGCGAGCAAGTGCATGCTCACGACGACACCCTCGACATGGTGGGCTATACGCAGGGGCTGATGGACATGGGGGCAACGCTGTGCACACGCCGCTCGCCCACATGTGAGCGTTGCCCCGTGGCCGAGACCTGTACGGCCAGGCGCGAAGGCCGCCAGGCGTCGTTGCCGACGCCGAAGGTGCGCCGTGCGGTGCCCGAACGCAGTACGGCCATGTTGATCCTGGCGCACGCTGGCGCGGTGCTGTTGATCCAGCGCCCGCAAACGGGGATCTGGGGCGGGCTGTGGAGCCTGCCCGAGGTCGATGCCGAAGCAGAGCCTGTGGCCGCAGCGCGCGCCCTCGGCCTCGTCGGCCGGCAAGCCTACGCGCTGGCAGCCTTCGTGCACACCTTCACGCACTATCGGCTGCATGTGCGCCCGTGGTTCATCCCGGTCACGGCGCGCACCGCGATGACGTTGCCCGACGGCGGCGAGCAGGTATGGGTGGATGCGCGCGATCTCGGCAAGTACGGGCTGCCCGCGCCGGTCAAGAAGCTGCTGGAAGGGATGTTCGACGCGGGAATGGATCGCGACTTCGCGCTGTCGCTGTCCAATTGATCGGCAGCGCGGCGACGTGATCGCCTGGACGATCGCCGACGTACCCGCGTGCTAACTCGCTTTGGCGCCGCGGTGACGGCCGATGCTCATCAATATGCCGCAGGCCACACCCATCGTGAGCAACGCCGTCCCACCGTAACTCATGAAGGGCAACGGCACCCCCACCACCGGCAGCACGCCGGTCACCATGCCCACGTTCACGAAAACGTAGATGAAGAACATCATCGTCAACGCACCTGCCAAGAGGCGGCCGAACTGCGTGGCCGACCGCGCGGCGATCGTCAATCCGCGTGCGATGAGCAGGCCATACAGAATCAGCAGCAATACGCCGCCGTAAAAGCCGAATTCTTCGGCATAGACGGCAAAGATGAAGTCGGTGGTGCGCTCGGGGATGAAGTCCAGGTGGGTTTGGGTGCCGCGCATATAGCCTTTGCCGTACAGTCCGCCCGAGCCCACCGCGATCATCGACTGAATCGTATGAAACCCCTTGCCCAGCGGATCCGAGCTGGGATTGAGCAAGGTGCACACGCGATGCTTTTGATAGTCGTGCAACACGACCCAATCGACTTCCGGCAGGCACAACTGATCCTCGTAATACACGAGCGTGCTCACGCCGATGATGCCTACCGTGATCAACGGCACCAGCAGCTTGAATGACAGCCCCGCAAAATAGATCACGCAGAATCCGGCGCCGAACACCAGCAGGGCGGTGCCCAGATCCGGCTGCTTGACGATCAACGCAAAGGGGATGCAGAGCAACGCGCCGGCGGCAAAGAAATCGCGCACCCGTACCTGACCGTCATGGCGCTGGAAATACCAGGCAAGCATCAACGGCACCGAGATCTTCAACATCTCGGAAGGCTGAATGCGCGTGATGCCCAGGTTGAGCCAACGCGTGGCGCCTTTGCTGGTCTCGCCGAAAAACTCCACACCCAGCAACAGCACCACGCCGATCACATACAACGGCACCGCAGCCTTCAACAACAGGCGCGGCGGTGCAAGCGCGACCACCCACATGCACGCGAAGGCGATCATGAAATTGCGTGATTGCTCGGCGAAACGCCAGTCGGTACTGCCCACTGCGGAATGCATCACCGTCAGCCCGAGCGTGGCGAACATCAACAAGATGAAGAGCAGCGGCCAGTCGAAGGCCGTCAGCACGCGCAGCAGGATGAGGCCAAGACGCTTCATGGGGTGTCGGGAGGCAGAATCGTGGCGGTCGGCATACCGATCGCCCGATAGGACAAACTATTGGTCGGCGGCAGCGCGACGGTGGGCGCGGCACGCGTATCGAACGGCGGCGGCGGAAACGGCCCGCGCAGCAGCGGATGCCCATCAAATGGCACATACGATTCTGCCGACGCATCGGTGGCGCCCGTGGGCACCAACGGCAATGCGGGCACAGGCGGCACCAGCGGTTGGGCCGGCGCGCCGGGCGCGTCGCTGCCGATATCGACCACGTCGCCCTCTTCTTCGACACCCTCTTCCGGATCCGGATTGGCCGGACCATCCGGAACCTTGTGCAAAAGCCAATAGTCGAACACCTGGCGCGCCACAGGCGCAGCCACGCTTGCGCCCCAACCGGCGTTCTCCACGATCAGCGCCACGGCGATCTTGGGTTTGTCGGCCGGTGCGAACCCCATGAACAACGCGTGATCGCGCAGGCGTTCGTCGATCGACGAGGCACTGTACTTCGCGCCGCGCAGGCTATACACCTGCGCCGTGCCCGTTTTGCCGGCGGCCTGGTAAGGCGTGCCGGCAAACGCACGCCGCGCCGTGCCCACGCGCACCACGTCGGCCAGCGCCGATTTCACGACATCGATGTTCTGCTGCTTCAAGGGGATCTGGTACGAGCCTGGGATGATGTCGTCCTCGCGGCCGTTGCGCGTATCTTTCTTGGCCGCCACGATGTGCGGTTTCAGATAAAGGCCGTTGTTGGCGAGTGTGGAGGTGGCCTGCGCCAGTTGCAGCAGCGTGAACGAGTTGTAGCCCTGGCCCACCGCAACCGAAATCGTTTCACCGGCATACCACTGCTGCTGTTCGCGTTTCTTGTAGGCTTTTCGTTTCCATTCGGTCGATGGCAATACGCCCGCGCGCTCGCCTTCCAGGTCGATGCCGGTCAACTGGCCGAAACCGAATTGCTTCGAAAAATCGTGCAGTGCGTTCACGCCGATCTCGGGCCCAAGCGAATAGAAATAGGTGTCCGACGACACCACCAATGCCTTGTGCATATCGGTCGAGCCGTAGGCCGCACTCCCCGCGTTGCGAAAGCGCTGGCCACCGAACTCGAAATAGCCGGGATCCGATACGCGCTGCGAGGCCGAGCGCTTGCCCAGCTCCAACGCGGCCAGCGCGACGAACGGCTTGTAGGTCGAGCCGATCGGATAGGTGCCGTACAACGGGCGATTGATGAGCGGATGATCGGGCGATTCGTTCAGCCCGCGCCAGCTCTCCACATCGATCCCGTCGATGAAGAGATTGGGATCGAACGACGGTTGCGACACGAACGCAAGAATCTGCCCGGTGGCCGGTTCGATGGCCACCAGTGCGCCGCGACGATTGCCGAACGCATTTTCGGCCACGCGCTGCAAGCCCATGTCCAGCGACAACTTGATATCGGCGCCCGGCACCGGATCCACGCGCCGCAAGGCGCGCACGGGCCGGCCCGCGGCGTTGACTTCGACTTCGTCCAGACCCGTCTGGCCGTGCAACACCGCTTCCCAGGTCTTCTCCACGCCCTTCTTGCCGATGACGTCGGTGCCGCGATAGTTGCCGAGTTGACCGGCCTCTTCCAGGTTCTCGACATCGTTTTCGGCAATGCGCCCGATATATCCCACGACGTGACCGGCCACCTGACCGAACGGATATTCGCGTACCCAACGGGCGCGCAATTCGACGCCGGGAAATTCGAAGGCGTGGGCCGAGAACCAGGCTGCCTCGGTGTCATTCAGATTATTGCGCAGCATCAGGCTGGCGTAGCGGCTGGACTCACCCACGCGGCGCTTGAAGCGGCGCTGATCGGTGGGGCTCACGTACACGAGCGGCATCAGGCGTTCGAAGAGCGCGTCCAGATTACCTGCCTTGGCCGGCACGACCTCCAGCGTATACGTGCGGTAATTGCGCGCCAGCACGGCGCCGTTGCGATCTAAGATCTGCCCGCGGCGCGGCGGAATCGGCACTACCGAGATTCGGTTGCGGTCGGCCCGCTCGGAAAACCCCTCATAGCGGTCGACCTGCAAGTACCAGAAGCGGCCGCCCAGCGTCAGAAAGAAGGCGAGCGCAAACGCGCCGCCCACCCACGCGCGAAAGCGAAAGCGCTGCTTCTGCTGCTGGCCGGTTTTTTTGAATTCGAACATGAATCAGGAAGACGCGGGTTCGCCGTCGTCCGCGCCTCGAGTGGGCAGATGCAGCACCCAGCCGACCACCGGAAAAATCGCCGCCGTGAGCGCCGCGCCCAAGCCCCATTGCCATCCAGGCCAGGCGCCTGCCAGCCAGGCGTGTATCACGACGGTAAACAGCTCGGCCACGATGAACACCGGCAGCATATGGATGGCCTGGCTGAGCAAATCGAAACGCTGCAAACGACGATGCAGCACGATCGCCCCATAGGCTACCAAGGTATACGCCAACGCATGCTCGCCGAGCAGACCGGCATCATGCACATCCATCAGGATGCCGAAGACGAATGCGGTAAACATGCCGATGCGCGACGGCTCGTGAATGCACCAGAAGGCGATCACCACCAGCAACAGATCGGGTGAGCCTGGCCACAATCGCCAGGGCAACAGCGACACCAGCCAGGCCACGATGACCGTGCCCCACATGAACGCCGTATGCGCCGGACGCGCGACGCGCTCGGGCTCGACGATGCGGCGCGCCGCCAGCGCGCTCGCTTGATTGGCCTTATTGCTTTTCACCGGCCTGTGCCTCGTCACGATTCATATTCGCGCCTGCCGTATCCACTTGCAGCACCAGAAAGTGCCGGTAGCGCTCGGGATGCGCCAGCGGCTGGACCACGGCGCGCGCAAAGCCGGATGCCGTGTCGCGCTCGACGGAATCGACCTTGGCGACCGGCAACCCGGCCGGAAACAAGCCCCCCACGCCGCTGGTGACAATCGTGTCGCCCTGGCGGATATCCGCGTTGGCTGCCAGATAGCGTACTTCCATTTCGCCTGCAGAGTCGCCGCCGAATGCAATCAACCGCAGTCCGTTGCGCAAAATCTGTACGGGAATGGACACTTGTTCGTCGGTAACCAGGGCGGCTTCGGCCGTCATCGGCGTGACGCGGATGATCTGCCCGACCACGCCCCCTTCATCGATCACCGGCATGCCCGGCGCGATGCCGGCATTGCTGCCCTTGTTGAACACCAGACGCTGATTGAAGGAATTGGGTGGCTCGTACAACACCTCGACCACCACGGCCGACTGGGCAGTGGTATCGGAAATACCCAGCAGACGACGCAATTGGGCGTTTTCGGCCGCCAGTTGCGCCGCATGCGACGCCACCTGCGAGAGTTCGATGCGCTGGCGTTGCAACGCCTCGTTCTCGTTGCGGATCAGGCTTGCGGCATTCATCCATTCGTAGACGGTTTGAACGCCATCGCGCGGCAGCAGCACCACCCGCTGAAACGGGTAGAGCGCCACGGCAACGGCCTGGCGAACGGGATCGAGCACGCGAATGCGTGCGTCGGTAATCAGAAGCGCCAAAGCGACCAGGGCCAGCACCAACAGCCGCACTTCGGCCGAAGGGCCGTGCCGGAAAAGTCGCGGAGTCCCGTGATGTCTTGCCATGAATACTCAATGCAAGCGCCGCGCGCACCAAACCATCGAAACCGGTCGGCACCCGCGTCCGAGGACGCCGGCAAAAGCCCGCGCCGGTCAGTCGTTGATGAAAATCGCGCCGAGCTTTTCGAGATGCTCGAGCGCCTCGCCGCAACCGCGCACCACGCACGTCAGCGGATCGTCGGCAACAACGACGGGGAGACCCGTTTCTTCTTGCAGCAGGCGATCGAGGTCACGCAACAGCGCGCCCCCGCCGGTCAGGGCAATACCCTTGTCGGTAATGTCCGCCCCGAGTTCGGGCGGCGTTTGCTCGAGCGCGATCTTGACCGCGGACACGATCTGGTTGAGCGGATCCGTCAGCGACTCCAGGATCTCGTTGGACGAGACGGTGAAGCTGCGGGGAACGCCCTCGGCCAGATTACGGCCCTTGACTTCGATTTCGCGCACTTCCGACCCCGGAAATGCGGAGCCGATCTGCTTCTTGATCAGTTCGGCGGTAGGTTCGCCGATCAGCATGCCGTAATTGCGGCGGATGTAGTTGACGATGGCTTCGTCGAACTTATCGCCGCCTACGCGCACCGACCCCTTGTAGACCATGCCGCCGAGCGAAATGATCGCGACTTCGGTGGTACCGCCACCGATGTCGACCACCATCGAACCGCTGGCGTCGGACACGGCCAGCCCGGCACCGATGGCAGCCGCCATCGGCTCTTCGATCAGATACACGTGCGAAGCCCCGGCACCCAACGCCGACTCACGAATGGCGCGGCGCTCGACCTGAGTCGAACCGCAAGGCACGCAGACGATGATCCGCGGGCTTGGCGCAAACATGCTGCGGGGATGCACCATGCGTATGAATTGCTTGAGCATCTGCTCAGTGACCGTGAAGTCGGCGATGACGCCGTCCTTCATCGGTCTGATGGCTTCTATATTGCCTGGGACCCGGCCCAACATTTGCTTGGCTTCGCGGCCGACGGCTTGAATGATCTTCTTGCCGTGGGGGCCACCTTCGTGCCGAATGGCGACGACGGACGGTTCATCCAGGACGATGCCTTTGCCACGAACATATATAAGCGTGTTGGCGGTCCCGAGGTCGATCGCCATATCGCTGGAAAAGTAACTACGCAGAAATCCGAACATGGGAGCTCAGCTCGATTCGATGTGTGTGAAGTCATGCCGCGGGGGCGTCTGACTCGCGTATACGCAAGCCCGCCGAAACGCCGGGGCGATGGAATCGTGAATCATAACTTATAATTTCGCCGGAAATAGCGCACAAATCCCGGCAAATTGACGTTCATAGCGCCGGATTGACCGCAACACGCGGGCTACGCGCCCATTCGCTCGATCTCATCTTTTTCGTAACTACCCATGGCGCTCACAGAACAAGACGTGGTCCGCATCGCCCGGCTGGCCCGCATCGCATTGACTCCGGAGCAGTTGACCCGCGCGGAGCACGAATTAAACGGCATGCTCGACATAATTGCCAAACTTCAGTCGGTGGATACCACCGGCGTGGAGCCGTTGGCGCATCCGCTCTCGGCGCACGCCGAGGTCAGCCTGCGTCTGCGTGAGGACACCGTCACCGAGACGGCCTCCGTCGAGCAGCGTCAGGCGCTCCTCGCCAACGCCCCCGCCACCGCGGAAGGCGTGTTCCTGGTTCCCAAGGTCATCGAGTAAGTTCATGTCGACAGCCCCGCTACACACCCAATTCGACGGCGTCGCCGCCTTGCGCGACGCCGTTGCCGCCCGTCAGGTCAGTGCCGTCGAGCTCGCCCAGAGCGCGTTGGACGCCATCGCCGACGCCGGCGACCTCAACGCGTTCCTGCATACCGACGCCGAGCTTACGCTGGCGCAGGCGCGCGCGGCGGACGCCGCCATCGCAGCCGGCACCGCCGGTCCACTGACCGGCGTGCCCATCGCCCACAAGGACGTGTTCGTCACGCGCGACTGGCGCACCACCGCCGCCAGCAAGATGCTGGCGAATTACACCAGCCCGTTCGACGCGACCGTGGTCGAGCGGCTCGCCGCCGCCGGCGCCGTGTCGCTGGGCAAGCTCAACTGCGACGAATTCGCGATGGGCTCAGGCAACGAGAACTCGGCTTTCGGCGCCGTGCGCAACCCGTGGGACCGCCTGGCCGTGCCGGGCGGCTCGTCGGGCGGGTCCGCCGCCGCCGTCGCCGCTCGCCTGGTGCCGGCCTCTACCGGCACCGACACCGGCGGTTCCGTGCGCCAGCCGGCCGCCTTGTGCGGCGTGAGCGGCATCAAACCCACCTATGGCACCGTATCGCGCTTCGGCATGGTGGCGTTCGGCTCCAGCCTGGATCAGGCCGGGCCCATCGCGGCCAGCAGCCGCGATCTGCTCGAGATTCTCGATGTGGTCAGCGGCTTCGACGAACGCGATGCGACCAGCATCGAAACCTGCAATGGCGTGGCCAACGCACCGGGCCGGGTACGCACCGATTTCACACGCGCACAAACCGCCTTCGACGGCCAGGGCAGCCGGCCGCTCGAAGGCTTGCGCATCGGCGTTCCGAAGGAATACTTCGGTGCCGGCCTGACCCCGGAAGTGGCTGCGGCCGTGGAAACCGCTCTCGCCGTTTACGAATCGCTGGGTGCCGTGCGCGTGGCGATTTCGCTGCCGCGCACCGAGCTCGCCATTCCGGCGTATTACGTGATCGCGCCGGCCGAGGCATCGAGCAACCTGTCGCGCTACGACGGTGTGCGGTACGGCCATCGCACCGCCACCTACACCGACCTCGCCGACATGACGAGCCGCTCGCGCGCGGAAGGGCTGGGCCCGGAAGTACAGCGCCGCATGCTGATCGGTGCGTACGTGCTCTCGCACGGCTACTACGACGCCTACTATCTGCAGGCGCAACGCCTGCGCCGCATGATCGTGGACGATTTCCGCAATGCATTCGGGCAGTGCGACGTGATCATGGGTCCGGTCACGCCCGGCGTGGCCAAGAATATCGGCGAGAACCGCGACGACCCCACCGCCGATTGGCTGGCGGATGTGTACACGCTGGGCGTGAGCCTGGCGGGTCTGCCCGCCATGTCGGTGCCGTGCGGTTTCGGTGTCGCGGCCCACGCCAAACGCCCCGTCGGCCTGCAGATCATCGGCAATTATTTCGACGAAGGCCGCCTGTTGGCCGTCGCCGACCGTTACCAGCAAGTCACCGATTGGCATCGCCAGCGCCCCGGCGCTTGAGCCTCGTCATCCGCAGTTTGTTTTGCACTTGTATTGCACATTAGGACGCCAGTATGCGTTGGGAAATCGTCATCGGGCTCGAGACGCACGTTCAGCTCTCGACCGACTCCAAGATTTTTTCGGGCAGCAGCACGCGCTTCGGCGCGGCGCCCAACACTCAGGCCAATCTGGTCGATCTCGCCCTGCCCGGCAGCTTGCCGGTCATGAATCGCGGCGCGGTCGAGCGCGCGATCCGCTTCGGCCTGGCCGTCAATGCGCACATCGCGCCGCGCTCGATTTTCGCGCGCAAGAATTACTTCTATCCTGACCTGCCCAAGAACTACCAGATCAGCCAGTACGAGATCCCGGTGGTGCAAGGCGGCAAAGTGTCGTTTTTCGTGGGCGAAGAAGAGCGCACCATCAATCTGACGCGCGCGCATCTGGAAGAAGATGCCGGCAAGTCGATGCATGACGATTTCTCGCTGCCCAACGGCGCACCCGCCAGCGGCATCGACTTGAACCGTGCCGGCACACCGTTGCTCGAGATCGTGACCGAGCCGGAGATGCGCTCGGCGGCCGAAGCCGTGGCCTATGCGCGCAAGCTGCATGCGCTGGTGTTGTGGCTGGGCATTTGCGACGGCAACATGCAGGAAGGGTCGTTCCGCATCGACGCCAACGTATCCGTGCGGCCCGAAGGCCAAGCCGAATTCGGCACGCGCGCCGAGGTCAAGAACGTGAACTCGTTCCGGTTTCTCGAGCGCGCGATTCAGTACGAGGTGCGCCGCCAGATCGAGCTCATCGAAGACGGCGGCACCGTCGTGCAAGAGACGCGTCTGTACGACGCCGATCGCGACGAAACGCGCAGCATGCGCAGCAAGGAAGACGCGCACGACTACCGCTATTTCCCGGATCCCGATCTGCCGCCGTTGGTGATCGGCGAGGACTGGATCGCACGGGTGCGCGCCGAGATGCCGGAGCTGCCCGACGCCCAGCGCGCGCGCTTCGAAAGCGAGTACGACCTCTCAGCCTACGACGCCGCACAGATCACATCAGATGCGGCCATGTCGGCGTATTTCGAGACCGTGGCGCGTGCGCTACCAGCGGGCCAGGCCAAGCTCGCCGCAAACTGGATCATGGGTGAAGTGACGGCCTCGCTGAATCGCGACGACCTTACCGTTGCCGCGATTCCGGTCGAAGCGCCGGCGCTGGCCGCGCTCATCAATCGCATCGTCGACGGCACGATCTCCAACAAGATCGCGCGCGAGGTTTTCGGCGCGATGTGGGCCGGCGAGGCCGGCGGCCAACCCGACGCCATTATCGAAGCACGCGGCTTGAAGCAGATCAGCGACACCGGTGCGATCGGCACCATGATCGACGATGTGCTGGCCGCGAATCCGGCGATCGTGGCCGAGTACCGCGCAGGCAAGCAGAAAGCATTCAACTCGCTGGTGGGTCAGATCATGAAGGCCGCCCGCGGCAAGGCCAATCCGCAACAGGTCAACGACCTGCTGAAGGCAAAGCTGGACGCCTGAAGATCACCGCCCGCGCAGCGCGGATGTATCGGCGCTGCGCGGGCGACCTGCTTCAGTTGTCGGACATAAAAATCGCACAGCCCCGCCAGACCTGCTCTGGCGGGGCTGTTGCCATTCTGTGTGCGCGAAAGCGCCGGCTCTGGGGACGCCCCAAAGCACAAGCCCGTGCCCGCGTTCAGGCGACGCCGTAGCGCTCGCGATAGGCCAGGACCGCAGACCGGTGCTCGGCAAAGGTATCGTCGTTTTCGATCAACGTCAGGATATCGGTGAGCGACGCGATACTCACAACCGGTATGCCATACGTATCGGCCACGGCCTGCACGGCCGAATGCGCCGACAAGGCATCGTCGGCGCCGGCGCGCTCCATCCGATCCATGGCGATCAACACGGCTGCGGGCTCCGCGCCCGCCGCACGGATGATGTCTACCGATTCGCGCACCGAGGTGCCTGCGGTGATGACGTCGTCGATGATGACAACCCGCCCGGTCAACGGCGCACCCACCAGCGTGCCGCCCTCACCGTGGTCCTTGGCTTCCTTGCGGTTGTAGGCGAAGGGAATGTCGCGGCCGGCCATCCCGGGATGACCGGCCAGGGCCACCGCCGTGGCGGTCGAGAGCGGAATGCCCTTGTAGGCGGGTCCGAACAGCATGTCGAACGGCACCCCGGACTGCACCAGCGCGTCGGCATAGAACTGCGAGAGCTTGCCGACCAGCGCACCGCTATTGAACAGACCTGCGTTGAAAAAATAGGGGCTGATGCGGCCGGACTTGACCTTGAAGCTCCCAAAACGCAGCACGTTGGCGGACAACGCAAAACGAACGAAGTCGACGGCGGAAGTGGACGGTGTAGTAGCAGTCATGGGGGTGGGCGCGGCGGCGGAACAATTGGCGAAGGCAACATTATCCGCGATTCTTTTACACTGCGAGTCACCTGACCCGATAGAGAGCTCCCATGCGCGTCATCTCCGCCAATCTGAACGGCATCCGTTCAGCCGTCAACAAAGGTTTTCTGCCCTGGCTCGCCCAGCAGAATGCGGACTTCGTCTGCCTGCAGGAACTCAAGGCGCAGGCCGCCGATATGACGGCCGAGATGCTGAATCCCGACGGCTGCTACGGCTATTTTCACTATGCCGAGAAAAAAGGCTACAGCGGCGTGGGCATCATCGCCCGCAAGCAGCCGTTGCAGGTGATCGAAGGCCTGGGCATTCCCGAAATCGATGCCGAGGGCCGATATATCGAACTGGTGTATGACAAGCTGTCGGTGATTTCGCTGTATTTGCCTTCCGGCTCAAGCGGCGATCACCGCCAGTCGGCGAAGTTCGTGTTCATGGAACACTTCTTTGCCCACCTGATCGATCTGGCCCGGCGCGGACGCGAGGTCATCCTGTGCGGCGACTGGAATATCGCGCACAAGGAAATCGATCTGAAGAACTGGAAAGGCAACCTCAAGAACAGCGGTTTCCTGCCTGAAGAGCGCGCCTGGCTCACGCGCGTATTCGACGAACTTGCGTGGGTGGATGTGTATCGCCGCCTTTATCCGGAGGCCACGGGCGACGGCTACACCTGGTGGAGCAACCGCGGCCAGGCGCGCGCCAATAACGTCGGTTGGCGGATTGACTACCAGATCGCCACGGCCAATATCGCCGCCACCGCCACCGCGGCATCGATCTACAAAACCGACCGCTTCAGCGACCATGCGCCGCTGACGATCGACTACGACTACAGCGGCGTGTGAGCAGGCAGTGACGCCGTCTGCGGCGCATTCATAGCAAAAACAGCAATCCGCCCGCCACGATAGTGGGCGGCAATGCACCCAGCAGCAGGCTTCCCATGCCGACGGCTTCATGTTCGAAGCCCCGGCGCAGCAGCGCGACCCCTGCCGGGTTGGGCGCATTGGCGATCACGGTCAATCCGCCACCCGCCACTGCGCCCGCCATCAGCATGTATTTGGCCTCGTCGGACATCCCCACAATCAACGAGCCAAGATAAGTCAGCGCCGCGTTATCGGTAATGGCAGTCAGGCCCAATGCACTGACGAATAGCGCCGCGGGGGCCAGGCTCGATACGATGGGCTGCAACCACCATTGCTGCATGCCGCCCAGCACCACGAGCCCAGCAAGGAAGAACCCCACCAGCAGCGCTTCCTTGATGATCAGCGGGCTCTGCGCCGCGGAATAGGCCTGCGTGTAGCCGATGAAAAAGAGAAACAACGCCAGAAAAACAATCGGGTGATGGGCGAACACCACCACGGCGGCAAGAAAGCACACATGAACCGCGGTGACCAGGACCGGAATAGGCGGGCGCTCACGGCCTTGCACGACGACCGACGGTGCCGCGTTCACGTACTCGCGCAGCACATACGTGACGGCACTCGCATTGATCAGCACGGCAATCGCCGCTTTCCAACCGAAGGTTGCGGCCATGAATGCCGTATCCCACCCCCAGGCCTGCGCCACCATCAGAACGGGCGGCGCGGCATAGGACGTGAGCGTGCCGCCCACCGAGATGTTGACGAACAGCACACCCAGCGCCGCGTACTTGAGCCGTTCCGGCACACCTGCGCGAAACACCTGCGCGCGCAGCATCAGTGCTGCGATCGTCATCGCGGCAGGTTCGGTAATGAAAGAGCCCGCCAACGGCACCAGGGCCAAGCCAAGCCACACTCGCGCCGTGGTGTCGCGCATCGGCAATACCCGCGCCATGAGATCGACGGCCTGCATCATGGCCATCAGGATCGGCCGCGACGCCGCCACGACCATCACGACGAAAACGAACAACGGCTCGGTGTAGTTGCGCGACTCGGCGTAGCCCAACGCAGACTCGCCGCCGGCGATCAGGGCCATTGCAACGATGAGAATGGCGGCCCAGAAACCGAACACCACCTCCACTTCACCCAGCAAATGAAACAGGCCGCCGTGCCGCGGATGCCGAAGCGAAAGTTTCTCGATCGATTTAGCGGCGAAGGTGTGGATAAGCGCGAGGGCGAAGAGGCCCGCGGCAACGTAATGCGTCGTGCTTGGGTTCATAGCGGCCCCTGGTGCGATAACGGCAAGAGACCGCGGATGCTAGCAGCCGCTCACAGTCTAAATGTTTCCAGTCCACCGGTATCGTCCACCGGTATCGTCCACCGGTATCGTCCACCGGTATCGTCCACCGGTTTACGCCAACCGGCACTCGGCCAAAGGCACCCGATTACGCCATCCCGCACAACGCCTGCGCGACACCGGTCCGCTACCGCCGGTCCAGCGCCTCGATATCGCGTCGCCGCAGCCACAGCAATACCAATCCCGGCACGGCGATCAGCACCGTCAACAGAAAGAACACCGGCCAGCCGAAAGACTCCACCAGCACCGGCGTCAACGGCCCGGCCAGATACGTTCGGCCCACGGCCGAAAGCGCCGATAGCAGCGCAAACTGCGTTGCGGAAAACTGGCCCGCGCACAATGCCATCAACAACGCGACGAATGCGGCCGTACCCAGGCCGCCGCACACGTTTTCGATGCCCACGCCCAACGCCATCAGCGCGATGCTCTTGGGGCTGATCGCGATCAACCAATACGCAAGATTCGACACGGCCTGCAGCACGCCGAACCACAGCAGCGATTTGTACAAGCCCAATCGCGCCATCAACGTGCCGCCGGCCAACGCGCCGAAAATCGTCGCCGTCAGCCCGAGCACCTTGTTGACGGTACCGACCTCGGTGGCCGAAAAACCTGCGCCGCGAATCAGGAACGTGGTGGACAAGGCACCGGCAAACGCGTCGCCCAGCTTGTAGAACACGATCAGCGCCAGGATGGTCAATGCATCGCCGCGGCTGAAGAAATCCTTGAAGGGTTCGATCACGGCGCGCGCCAGCGAACGCGGCTGCTGCGCCGGCGCCTCGGGCTCAGGCGCCAACAGCGTGGCGATGGCACACAAGGCCATCAACCCGCCCATCATCACGTAGGTATAGCCCCACCCCAGCCAGCGGTCGGCGATCACCAGCGCCAGCCCGCCGGACACCACCATCGCCAGCCGGTAACCGAGGGTGCGGATCGCCGCCCCGGCACCGCGTTCTTCCGGGCGCAGCACATCGCTGCAATAGGCGTCGAACGCAATATCCTGCGTGGCCGACAAAAATGCCACGGCCACCGCCAGCAAGGCCAGCGTAAACAGTGCATTCGAAGGCGAGAAGGCGCCCATCGCCATGATGCCCACCGCCAGCAGCAACTGCGTGATGAGCATCCAGCCGCGGCGGCGGCCCAGCAACGGGGGCACGTAGCGGTCGATCAGCGGCGCCCACAGAAACTTGAGCGTGTAGGCCGATCCCACGAGCGTCAGAAAGCCGATCTCCTGCAGTGACACCCCATCCAGAGTGGCCCAGGCTTGCAGCGCCCCGCCGGTCAACGCCAGCGGCAACCCGCTCGCAAAACCCAACACCAGTAACGGCGCGACGCGTGCGCCGAAATAAATACGATATGCCGAGGCGATGGGCCTGCTCCCGAAATTCAGACAGTCGCGAAGCGGTAGGCCGCCAACGTGCTGCGCCATTGCGGCAGCACGCGAACCTCGCGATCGTGCTTGAACGTCGCGCGTTCGAGGATGCGGAAGCCCAGATCCTGAGCCAGCGCCTCGAAATCGTGCAACGTGCACAAGTGGATGTTAGGCGTGTTGTACCACTGATAAGGCATCTGCTTGCTGACCGGCATCCGCCCGCGCAAAATCGACCAGCCGTGCGGCCAATAACCGAAATTGGGGAACGACACGATGCCGAAATCCGCCACCCGCGCCATCTCGCGCAGGATGTGCTCGGTACGGTGCATCGACTGCAGCGTTTGCGACAGCACCACCGTATCGAACTGCTTGTCGTCGAACAACGCCAGGCCATCTTCCAGGTTTTGCTGGATGACTTGCACGCCGCGCCGCACGCATTGAATGACGTGCGCATCGTCGATTTCCACGCCGGCGCCCAGAACCTGTCGCTCGTCGCGCAACGACGCAAGCAACTCACCGTCGCCGCAGCCCAGATCCAGCACCCGGCTACCCGGTGCCACCCAGCCGGCGATTCGCGCCAGATCCGGGCGCAAGCCGTTCGACCCGCTTGTCATAGCGTCTCCCGTCCGTTGACTGGTCATGAACGCTCACGTCCAGGTTCGTCCAACGGCAATAAATCCATGTCTTCAGCGATGCGATCGAAGTAACCGCGCACCACGGCCATATAGCGCTCGTCATCCAGCAAGAACGCATCGTGCCCATGCGGCGCATTGATTTCAGCGTACGTCACCGGCCGCCCGCTTTTGAGCAACGCGCGCACCATCTCGCGTGACCGCTCCGGCGGGAAACGCCAATCGGTCGTGAACGACACCAGCAGGAAATCGGCTTGCGCCGGTGCCAGCGCCTCGGCCAGATCGCCATTGGTGGCGCGCGCGGGATCGAAATAATCCAGCGCGCGGGTGATCAGCAGATAGGTATTGGCATCGAAATAGCGCGAGAACTTCTCACCCTGATACCGCAGGTAGGATTCAACCTCGAATTCGACGTCGTAACCGTAGCGGTATTCGCCGTCGGCCGCGGCGTCGCGCTGCGTGCGCCCGAACTTGGTGGCCATATCGTCATCGGACTGATAGGTGATGTGCCCGATCATCCGCGCGACCGACAACCCACGACGCGGCACCGTATCGTGGGCGTAGTAATCGCCCCCGTGAAAGTCCGGATCGGTGATGATCGCCCGCCGCGCCACTTCGTTGAAGCCGATATTTTGCGCCGACAGGCGAGGCGTGCTGGCGATCACCACGCAATGCGCCACCCGCTCGGGTAGCGCAATCGCCCAGCTCAGGGCCTGCATGCCGCCTAGCGAGCCCCCCATGACGGCGGCAAACCGGTCGATCCCGAAATGATCGGCCACGCGCGCCTGCGCATGCACCCAATCTTCCACGGTCAGCACCGGGAAGGCTGCGCCCCAGGGCTTGCCCGTTTCGGGGTTGGTACTGGCCGGCCCGGTCGAGCCGAAACACGAGCCGAGGTTATTGATGCCGATCACGAAAAAACGCCGGGTATCGAGCGGCTTGCCGGGTCCCACCATGTTGTCCCACCAGCCGATATCCTTGGGATTATCGGCCGCCACGCCGGCCACATGATGCGAGGCGTTGAGGGCATGGCAGATGAGCACGGCGTTGTCGCGGCGCGCGTTGAGCGTGCCATAGGTCTCGACGGCGAGTTCGTACGCATCCAGGCTCTGGCCATTGGCCAGCTTGAGCGGGACGTCGAAAGACAGGAATTGGGCATTCACGACACCGACGGAGCCGGGATCAGCGGCTGTGGGTGCGTGTGCGGCAACGGCGGATACGCCGGTGGCGCGCAAGGAAGTTGCGGTCATAACGGACCTCTTTAGCTGGATTTATGAGGCGCCCGCAAGCGGATCAGTGCAAATCGGCGCCATGACTAGGTCGATATTCTAGCACCCGGCAAAACGGTCATTCGCCCGTATGCGGGCCGATGTACTCGTAGTGCGTGGTGTTGATGCGCGAGATGCGCCACTCGACCGGCCGCTGATGATACGAGTACGCGATGCGATGCACTTCGAGCAAGGCAAAGCCGGGGGCCACGTCCAGCCAGACGGCATGCTGCAGGTCGGCGTGGGCGACCGACAGCCGCTCTTCCGTGGCGATCACATTGACCTCGAACGCATCCTGATAAAAGTTGTAGAGCGTACTGGGGCGCGCCTTGAGCTGCGCTTCGGTCAACCCGCGAAACAGGGTATCCGGCACCACCACGCTATCGACCAGCACCACATCGCCGTGCAGCGACAGCAGATTGCAGAACTCGAACACCATTTCGTCCGGCCCCAACTGCAACGCCTCGCGCGCGGCAACCGACGCGCGCACGCGGCGAAACGTGAGCAACGCATTGGTGGGATAGGCTTTCTGGCCGTCCTTGCGCTGCAAACGGAAGTAGCGAAAAAAATGCGAATTGCGCTTGTGGGCGGCGACGAACGTGCCGCGGCCCTGCTGCCGGGTAAGGATGCCGTCGGCCACCATGTCGTCGATGGCCTTGCGCAGCGTGCCGATCGCCACACCGAACCGGCTGGCCAACACTTTCTCTGGCGGCAGCGCGTCGCCCTGCTTCCATTCGCCCATGGCGAGTGCGGACAGCATGGCGTCCTTGATTTGCCGGTACAACGGACCCTGCGCGCCAACCGCGGGAACGTCCGCGCCGGTGACCTGCGCGTCGGTGTCTTTCATCGTCGTTCTCGAAGCCTCAACGTCATTGTAGGTCGCCCCGCGGCGTCAGGCACATCAGGGCGTGGTGCTCCAGATCAGGAATGGCAACAACACAACATACAGCACGGTGGACACCATCACAGCACCCGCCGCCACCTCATGCTGGTCGGTGTAGCGGCGAATATACATATAGCTCACCACTGCGCACGGCATCGTCATCTGCATGGCCAGCGCTCCGTTGAGCTGCGGCGACAGGGGCAGGAAAGCGACCATCGCGTAACCCACGAACAGTCCGACCGACAAGCGGATGGTTCCCACCACCGCGCCCGTGCGCAAGCTGTTCGTCGGGATCAGCGCCAGCGCATGTCCAAGGCTGATCAACATCAGTGGCACGGTAACGGCCCCCAGAATGCGCGTCATGTCGAGCAACCACACCGGAACGTCCACGCCCGTGAGGCGCACGAGCGCGGCTGCCACGCACGCTAGCAGGATCGGACTTTTCCAGGCCCCTGCGGCATGCGCACCGGGTAATGAGCGTACCCCCAGGGTATGCATCAAAAATGAACTCACTGCGAAAAATGCGATGGACGCCGAGAGCCCTTCATCACCGAAGACCATCTGGGTGAGCGGCAATCCCAGGTTGCCGGCATTGGGGAAGGCCGCCAACAGCAAGAGTTTGCGCACCGGCATGCCGAGTAATTTGAGAATCAGCACTGAGATTGCCGCGCCGAGCGCCAGTGCCCCCACCGTCGAGCCCACGATCAGCACCAGGGTCTCGGATGGCAGATCCGTCGTGACCAGCGTGTGGAATACCAGGGCCGGCGTGGTGACCGACGTGACCAGCACGGTGATGAACGAACCGGCAAACGGATAGTCGCGTTTTGCCCACACGACGCCGATGCCGACGATGCCGATCAACGGCGCCAGCATGGCGAACGCCGAGCCATAGAGCGCAAGAAATGCCGTCATTGCACGCCCCGGCACGAACCGACGGCACGCGCCCCGATGCGCGCCGCGTTCGCCGCGCCAATTCGCACACGCATCGATACGGGCCTATTTGCCGCAGTGCCGCCATCATGGGCATCGCGCAAGAATGCACGAACGTCACTGGTTTGAAGAAGGAAAAAAGTCATGCGGTCTACCAAACCCTTATCGCCACGCGAGGCGGCCTGTCTGTACTGGGTGGCCTTGGGAAAAACCAGTTGGGAAACGGCACGCATCCTGGAACTGAGCGAGCGCACCGTGAATTTCCATTTGGGTAACGCGCGCGCAAAGCTCGGCGTCACCACGCGCACCGCCGCCGTTGCAATGGCTTTACGGCAAGGTTCGCTCAATGCCCTCACCGCTTGATCGCGGCTGCGCGCACGAACTCGGCGGCGTGCTCGGGCGTGAGGCTTTCGGCCGTGCCCATGGCAACCACTTCGATCAGCGCCCGGTCGGTCACCCAGACCCGCGCCAGCAGCCAGGGCGGCGCCCTGCCAGCGACGCCGGACTTGCCTGTAATACGGATGTCGTCGCCGAAGGCGGGCAATGGCAGGGGCGGTTCGACGCCGAGATTAGCGTACAGGGAGCGAACCAACGTCTCGCCCAACTGCCGCGGCATGCCCGGCGCGCCTTGCGCCGCCGGCGGCAACGGCGCATATCCCACCGCAAACAACGCGTCGCCCACGGTGGCCGTGGTCAGCGAGAAGGTGATCTTCTGGTTTCCCAGCGGCAGATCGCGCGATTCGGTGCTGGCGCGAGCGGGAAAAATCGCCTGCACCCGACCGTCGGCGACCGTCAGTTCGCGCCAGTTGTAATCGGGCGAGCAGGCGGACAACAGGGCGGCGAGCGGCAAAACCGCACAACAAAGCGCACGGCGCCACGAGAAAGAGAGACCGGACAACGGCGTAAATTCCAGCGAAATCGATCGGATCGTATTGATCCCAAACGGAATTGTCGCTTATTTCAGTGGTAAAGCCCATATTTCCGGCATGCCAACCTACCGGATATCATGACCCTGTGCCGTGCAAGGTCGCGTCAGCGGATCGTCGCAACACCACGTAAAATCCTCGCCTCAACTTTTCACCCTATAGATAACGCCACCGTGACCGATTCATTTCACAGCCGACTCGCCCGCCTGGATCGCCAGCGCGACCTGCTCACGCAGACGCTGCGCGGCATCGAAAAAGAGGGCTTGCGCGTCGACGCGAACGGCGTGCTGGCCCAGACGCCCCATCCCGCCGGCCTGGGTGCAGCGCTTACGAACGAGAAAATCACCACCGACTACTCCGAAGCGCTGCTGGAGTTGATTACCGGCACGCATCGCGATGTGGATGCACTGCTCGACGAACTGCGCAGCACCCACCGCTATGTGTACGGCAAGCTCGGTCAAGAACTGATCTGGAATCAGTCGATGCCCGCGCAGTTGCCACCCGAGCCCGAGATCCCGATCGCCTGGTACGGCACGTCCAACACCGGTATGTTGAAGCACGTCTATCGCCGCGGTCTGGCAGAGCGCTATGGCAAACGCATGCAGTGCATTGCCGGCCTGCATTACAACTTTTCGTTGCCGGATGCGATCTGGAACGAGCTGGGTGTACCGGGCGAGACGCTGCAGGATCAGCGGTCGGCGGGTTACATCGCCCTCATCCGCAATTTCACGCGCTATGCCTGGTTGCTGATGTATCTGTTCGGTGCGGCGCCTGCGCTGGACCGCCGCTTTCTCGACGGTAACGGCGGCCTTGAAACCTTCGATGCCGACACGCTCTATCTGCCCTACGCCACCAGCCTGCGCATGAGCGATCTGGGCTATCAAAGCGAAGCGCAATCCCAGCTCAAGCTTTGCTACAACGATCTCGACACGTTCCTCGGCCGCATCTACGGCGCCGTCACGCAGCCCTGGCCCGAGTACGAAGCCATCGGCACGCACCGCGATGGCGAATGGATTCAGCTCAATACCAATGTGCTGCAGATCGAGAACGAGTACTACTCGATCATCCGTCCCAAGCGCGCCACGGGTCGCTGCGAACGCCCCGTTACGGCCATGGCCGAACGCGGCGTGCAATATATCGAAGTGCGTTGCCTGGACATCGATCCCCACGAAGCCATCGGCGTTGCGGCCCACACCAGCCGCTTCGTCGACGCATTCCTGTTGTACTGCGCCACGGCCGACAGCCCCCTGTTTCCTGCGAACGGGTACTGCACACGCAGCGAAGACAACTTCGCGACCATCGTCAAAGCGGGCCGCACCCCCGGCCTCATGCTCGATCGGGACGGCGTGTCGATATCGCGCGAGGCGTGGGCCACCGAGTTGCTCGCCGGCATCGCCGCCTGTGCCGACGTGCTCGACCGCGCTTATGGCGGCGAGCACTACGCGCAAGCCGTGGCCGCGCAGCACGTCAAGGTCGATAACCCTGACGCCACGCCTTCGGCACGTGTACTGGCCGGCATGCGCGAAAGCGGATTGTCGTTCAACGCCTATACGCTGGCGCAGAGTCAGGCGCATGCCGATACGCTGCGTCAGACGCCGCTTTCGGGCGCTCTTCTTGCTGAATACGAGGCCGGCGTCGCGGCGTCGATCGAGGCCCAACGCGCGTTGGAAGCCAACGACGACATCGATTTCGACACCTACGTCGCCCGCTATCGTGAAGCGCTCAAAGCGCCGCCGGGCTTCGTCCGCGCGTCGTCGACCTTGGCCTGAGCGCCGCGCCCCCCCCTTGATTTGCCGGAGAACGTACCATGCGCATTGCCCCTCTACTTCTCGTTGCCGCCATGGCGGCACTAGTCACCGCTTGCGCGACCAAGCCGTCCACCGTCGCCACCGTGCCCAACGTCGACCTCAAGCGCTATGTGGGCAAGTGGTATGAGATTGCCCGCTTCCCGATGTTCTTCCAACGCAAATGCGTAGGCGACACCACGGCCGAGTACACGGCCAATCCGGATGGCACGATCAAGGTGGTCAATCGTTGCCGCACGGAAGACGGCACCTTCGACGAAGCCGACGGCACCGCGACCGTAGTGCCGGGCAGCAACAACGCCAAGCTCGAAGTATCGTTCTTCAAGCCGTTCAAGGGGGACTACTGGATCATCGGTCTCGACCCCCAATACCGCTGGGCCGTCGTCGGCGCGCCCGACCGCGACTACCTGTGGCTGTTGTCGCGCACGCCCACGCTGTCGGACGCCGAGACGCAGAAGGCGCTGGACACCGCTCGAGCCCAGGGTTACACGTTCGAAAAGCTTGTCTACACCCCTCACGGCGCGCAATAAAGCGCCAACAAGCGCTCCGGCGGGGCTTACGGGCACGCCGGATGCGCTATGCGTTGCGGGCGTCATACCCGGACGCAACGACAAGCGACACTTAGGCTCTCCGCCGCCTCCAACGTTCCTCGCATTACGCCCAAAAAAAGAAAGCACCCCCTGCATGTTCGCAGCGATTGCCAACACCACGCCTGACTTTGCGTGGTCGGCTTTGAGGAATTGGAGAGAAACCTTATGAACACCACCCCCTTGCGCACGGATACGTCCGTGGCCGCGACTTATCAAGGCGAATCGTCTGCATCGGCCGTCTCCTGGGCGGCCATTTTTGCGGGCGCCATTGCCGCCGCCGCCCTCTCATTGACCTTGCTCACCGCAGGTTCGAGTCTGGGCTTTGCCACGATGTCCCCATGGGGCAATGACGGCGCGTCGGCAACCACCCTGGGTATCGGCGCCATCATCTGGTTGATCTTCACGCAGATCATTTCTGCCGGTCTGGGCGGTTATATGGCCGGTCGTCTGCGCACGAAGTGGGTCAATACCCACAGCGATGAAGCCTACTTTCGCGACACCGCGCATGGTCTGCTCGTCTGGGCAGTCGGCGCATTGATCACTGCCTTCATGCTTACCTCGGCCTTGTCGTCGATCGTCAGCGGCACCGCGCGTGCCGGCGCCAGCGCCTTGTCGGGTGCGGGTTCGGCCATCAGCTCCACGGTGGGCAGCGCGGCCAACATGGCTAGCCGCAACGGCAACATGGGTTCGATGGATATGGACGGCATGGTCGACTCGCTGTTCCGTGGCGGTCGTCCCGACGCTGCCAGCAACCCCCGCGAAGTGCGCGCCGAAGTGGGCCGCATCGTCAGCCGCAGCATCAGCCGTGGCGATATGACGCCGGAAGACAAGTCGTATGTGGCCAGCGTGATCTCGGCGCAAACCGGTGTGGATCAAGCCACTGCTGAAAAGCGCATTACCGACGGCATCGCCCAGGCCAAGCAAACCGTGGAAGACGCCAAGAACGCTGCCAAGGAGGCGGCCGACAAGGCACGCAAGGCTGCCGCTGCGTTCGCACTGTGGGCTTTCCTGTCGCTCATGATCGGTGCCCTGAGTGCTTGCATCGCCGCCACGATGGGTGGCAAGTCGCGTGATCGCATCACGCACTAAGCTGCACTAGGCGCACTGCGCCGGCCAAGGTCGCGCCAGATGCGCCCGACCTTGGCACCGCCGCAGAGCCTGCCTATCGAGATCCCAGCTTCGGCTGGGATTTTTTTTGCCCCGCGTTTCTGGCGGCGATTCGGTGACGTGGCGATCGCCCGGTGTAAGCTCCCGCCGTTGGATCGAACAATAATGACTTTCGTGAGGACAAAGAGGATGACACCCATGAACACTGCCGCACACGGCGCTGTGGACACATCACGCGCCGACGCCGTCTATCGCAAGGTAGGCTGGCGGCTGATTCCGCTGCTTTTCGTGTGCTACATCGCCGCGTACCTCGATCGAGTGAACGTGGGCTTTGCAAAGTTGCAGATGCAGAGCGCCTTGCAGTTCAGCGAAACCGTTTATGGACTGGGCGCGGGCATCTTCTTCATCGGGTACTTCATCTTCGAAGTGCCCAGCAACGTCATCCTGCACAAGGTGGGCGCGCGCCGCTGGATCGCCCGCATCATGATCACCTGGGGTCTGCTGTCCGCCGGCACCATGTTCGTCACCACGCCGCAGGCCTTCTACATCCTGCGGTTTTTCCTCGGTGCCGCCGAGGCGGGTTTCTTCCCCGGCATCATCCTGTACCTGACCTACTGGTATCCGGCCCACCGGCGCGGCAAGGCCACGTCATTGTTTCTGGCGGCCATTCCGTTCGCCGGCATTCTGGGCGGCCCCTTCTCGGGCTGGATCCTGAAAACCATGAATGGCATCAACGGCTGGGATGGCTGGCAGTGGTTGTTCTTGCTGCAGGGCCTGCCCACCGTCGGCATCGGCCTGATCGTGCTGGGCTATCTCGACGACCGTGTGCGCGATGCCAAATGGCTCACCGCCGATGAGCGCGAACTGGTGGCGCGCGATATCGCGGCCGAAGCATCGGGCAAGGCCGAAGGCGGCGTAAGGTCGGTGCTGGCCAACCCGCGCGTCTGGCTGCTGGCGATCGTGTACTTCTGCTTCACCTCCGGCTTGTACGGCATCAGCTTCTGGCTGCCCAGCATCATCAAGGCACTGGGCATCAACGACCCGTTGAATGTGGGTCTGCTGAGCGCCGTGCCCTGGACCCTCGGTGTGATCGCCATGTACCTGGTCGCCCGCAGCGCCGACCGCATGCTTGAGCGCCGCTGGCACTCCGCGATTTCTGGCGTGGTGGGTGCAGCAGGCTTGATTCTGAGCGTGGTGTTTCACGCCGACGCGATGATGTCGATCGCCGGCCTGACACTCGCCACCATGGGCATCATGGCGTGCCTGCCGGTGTTCTGGGGCCTGCCCACGGCGTTTCTCGGGGGTGCGGCCGCTGCCGCCGGCATCGCGCTCATCAATTCGATCGGCAATCTGTCTGGATTTGCCGCACCTTATTTGATCGGCATGATTAAGGATGCGACCCAGAGCACCGACGCCGGCATGTACATGCTCGCGGGGCTGTTATTTATTGGTGCGGCATTGGTTTTGATGGCGCGCACTGCCAAAACGCGCTGAAAGTATGGGGGAAAAGTGGCGAATTCTTAAAAAAGGATGAACGCCACGGTTTCGGCACACGGCGTGCTTAATGGCCCTGCCGGCATGACCTCCCATGCCGTTACGGCCACGGAATCCCCATGACTACGAGCTTTTCTATCTCCGAAGGCGCCCCCTTTCCCCTGGGCGCAACCTTGAGCGGCGAAGGCGTGAACTTCGCCCTTTTTTCGGCCCATGCCACCAAAGTCGAACTGTGTCTGTATGACGAAACGGGTGAGAACGAAATCGCCCGCATTTCGCTGCCGGAATACACCGACGAAGTCTGGCACGTCTTCGTCAAGGATCTGAAGCCGGGCGCCCTGTATGGCTACCGTGTGCACGGGCCCTATGACCCCGCTGCCGGTCACCGCTTCAACCCCAACAAGCTGCTGCTGGACCCGTATGCGCGCGCCCACTTCGGCGAACTGAAATGGGATCCGTCCGTGTTCGGCTATACACTGGACGCCGAAGACGCCGACCTCACGTTCGACGAGCGCGACAGCGCCCCGTTCATGCAGAAATGCCAGGTCGTGGATCAGAACTTCACGTGGGAACATCCCTCGGAAGTGCGCGTGCCGTGGGAAAAGACGATTTTCTACGAAACGCACGTGCGCGGATTCACCAAGCGCCATCCGGCCGTACCGGAAAAGCATCAGGGCACCTTTGAAGGCCTGGGCCACGACGCCGTCATCAAGCACATCAAGGATCTGGGCGTCACCTCGGTCGAGCTGCTGCCGATCCATGCGTTCTGCAACGACAGCTACCTGATCGACAAGGGCCTCACCAATTTCTGGGGCTACAGCACGATCGGCTTTTTCGCTGCCGACCCGCGCTTCTTCGCCAATGGGTCCGGCGCGATTGACGAACTCAAGCACATGATCGACAAGTATCATGAAGCCGGCCTGGAAGTGATTCTGGACGTGGTCTACAACCACACCGCCGAGGGCAGCGAACGGGGCCCCACGCTCTCGTTCCGCGGGATCGACAACGCCTCGTACTACCGCTTGATGCCCGACGAGCCGCGTTACTACATCAACGATACCGGCACCGGCAACACGCTCAATCTGTCGCACCCGCGCGTGCTGCAGATGGTCACGGACAGCCTGCGCTACTGGGTCACCGAAATGAAAGTCGACGGCTTCCGCTTCGACCTGGCGACGATCCTCGCCCGCGAAACCTACGGTTTCGACGAGGGCGGCGGCTTTTTGGACAGTTGCCGTCAGGATCCCATCCTCTCCAGCGTCAAGCTTATCGCCGAGCCCTGGGACTGCGGCCCCGGCGGTTATCAGGTGGGCGGCTTTCCGCCGGGCTGGGCCGAATGGAACGACAAGTATCGCGACACCGTGCGCGCGTTCTGGAAAGGCGAAGAAGGGTTTGCCGCCGAGCTGGCTACGCGCATCACGGCCTCGGGCGACAAGTTCAATCATCGCGGTCGCCGCCCGTGGGCGAGCGTCAACTTCATCACGGCGCACGATGGCTTCACGCTGAACGATTGGGCCTCGTACAACGAGAAGCACAACGACGCCAACGGCGAAGACGGCAAGGACGGGCACTCGGACAACCGTTCGTGGAACTGCGGTGTGGAAGGCCCCACCGACGATCCGGAGATCCGTGCACTGCGCGAACGTCAGAAACGCAATATGCTGGCCACGCTGCTGCTGTCGCAAGGCACGCCGATGATCCTGGCCGGCGACGAATTCGGTCGCACGCAGCAGGGCAACAACAATGCTTACTGCCAGGACAACGAGATCAGCTGGGTCAACTGGGATATCCAGGAAGAAGGCAATGCACTGATCGAGTTCACGCGCAACCTGATCACACTGCGCCACGCCCTGCCGGTATTACGGCGCGGTCGCTTTCTGACGGGTGACTTCCAGGAAGACCTGCAGATCGCCGATGTGAAGTGGTTGAGTCCGTCGGGCGATCAGCTCACCGATGAACAGTGGGGCGACGCCGACATGCGTTGCTTCGGCCTGGTCATCGACGGGCGCGCGCGCGTCTCGGGTATTCGCCAGCCCGCGTCCGATGCCACGATCCTGATCGTGTTCAACGCCCACCATGACGTGGTGGACTTTACGTTGCCCGAGATCCCCGGCAGCGATCAATGGCAGTGCATGATCGACACCAACATGCCGGTGCGCGAGGAGTTGCCTGATTTCGAATCGGGCGACGTGTATCAGGTGACGGGCCGTTCGGTATTGTTGTTTGCCTTGCACACGAAGGGCGCCACGCGCCGTATTTTCAAGCAGCTTGCCGAAGAGCTGACTGAAACGCCGACCGACGCCCAGTAAAGCGGCGGCAGCATAAAGGCTTCGGACGTCGATCGCGTCCGAAGCCTTTTTTTTATGCCCGAATCAATCGCTCTCCGCGACGCGCATCACGCGACGTCGACACGCGCGCGTCCGGCCCCTTTGGCGCGATAAAGCGCGGCATCCGCCCGCTCGATCAACTGATGGAATCCCTGCGTGCGATCGGGCGTCGCGCCCGCCACACCCACGCTCACCGTGGCGATGCCGCCTACGCCATCCGGATGCGCAATGCCAAGCGCTGCAACCGCATTGCCGATGCGATGCGCAATCGGCACGGCATCTTCCGCGCTCGTGTCGGGCAGGATCACGACGAATTCTTCACCGCCGTAGCGGGCCACGAAGGTGTGATCGTCACCGGTATTCTGCGCAATGGCGTCGGCCATGCGGCGAAGCAAGTCGTCTCCGGCACGATGGCCGTAGCGGTCGTTGAACAATTTGAAGTTGTCGGCATCGATGAAAAGAATCGACAGGGGCGATTGCCGTCGGGCGGCGCGCTCCCATTCCATGGCCATCACCTCGTCGAAACGACGGCGATTCGCCAGGCTGGTCAGCCCATCGGTACGCGCCAGTACATCGAGCTCCGCCTGAATCAAGCGGCGGCGGCGCAGCTCGCGTTGGAAGAGCATCGTGAGTGCGCCGACGGCCACGCACAGAATCAGCGTAATCGGCCCCAGCACCATCGTCTTGATGCGCCAGGGCGACATGATCTCGTCCACCGACAACCCCAGATTCAGGATCAACGGAAATCCGCGGACGGCGCTGAACGTGAATAGCCGCTCGACGTTATCGGTGGCGGCCCGGCTCACAAAACTGCCCACGCCCTCCGAACTGATCCGGCGAAACGTAGTGGTGCGGCTCATGTCGCGCCCGATTTCGCTCGCGACGTAGGGGCGACGCATCAGCATGATGCCGTCGGAACGCATCAGACCGATCGCGTCTCCTTCGCCCAAGGCCAAGCCGGCAAATTTCTCCTGCATGTACGACAGCCGCATGGCGCCCAGCACCACGCCGGCGAAACTGCCGTCGGGATTGAAGAGTCTGCGGCTTAGCCCGATGCTCGGATCGCCGCCGCGCAGCCGGCTTTTATAAGGCACGCTGACGAACAACCCGACATCGGCGCGCGCCTTGTGGGCCATAAAATAGTCGCGATCGGCAAAGTTGCCCTGCCTGGGCACGATCGAGCCTGAATCGAACCGAATATTGCCTTCAGTATCGAGCACGAGTATCGAGCCCAGGTGCTCGGTCACGGCAGCCGTGGCGAACAGCAGTTGCTGCCGCAAGGCCGGGCCGGCATGTTCGAAACCCGGGGTACGCAACGATTGGGCGACCGACATCAACGTGACGTCGTAAAGTTGCATGGAGCGCGAAATGTCTTCTTCGAGCGTGACGACGATATTGCGCGCCGATTGCGCCGACCGGTTCCAGTCGGTTTGCCGGTCGGTCCACAACATGGTCAACGCCACGCCCAAAATACATAAAACAATCAACGCACCCAGTGCGTTAAGTGTGCGATGAAACCGCAAGGCCAACATGCGTGCCTCCCAGGGCATCGTTCTTACTTTTTCTGGCGCTGGGCAACCGTCTCCGCGTTACCCCTTGACATCGAACATCCGGTGGATATTCAACCAAGCGCGTAGTTTAGGCTATCGCTGCACGGTCGTTGCAATGCCGGCGCGATACCCGCAAATTTGACGATGATTTGGCCCTCGTCACTGTCAGCCGGTAAGCTGTGACCTCCATTACAGGGGGTCACGATGATTTTGAGCAGCTTTAAAGTTCTCACCTTCGACTGCTATGGGACGCTGATCGACTGGGAGACCGGCATCCACAACGGCATGCAACCCCTGTTGGCCAGATACGGCAAACCGCTTTCGAAAGATGAAGCCCTGGAAATCTATGCGCGGCATGAGGCGGACCAGGAAAAATCGACACCCGATATGCCTTACTCGCAACTGCTGTCTGTGGTGTACAAACGTGTCGCGCAGGAATGGGGCATCGAGGTGGACAATCAGGAGGCCAATATCTTCGGCGCGTCGGTTCCGGATTGGCCCGAATTTCCGGATTCCGTCGAGGCGCTCGCCTATCTGAAGCAGCACTACAAACTCGTCATTCTTTCCAACGTCGATCGCATCTCGTTTCGCGCCAGCAACGCGCGCCTCAAGGTTGAATTCGACGCGATCTATAGCGCGCAGGACATCGGGTCATACAAACCCGACCCCAGGAATTTCGAATACATGCTCGCGCGCCTGAAGACCGACCTGGGTCTGGACAAGCGCGACGTGTTGCACACCGCGCAAAGTCTGTTTCACGATCACGCAACGGCCAATCAATTCGGCTTGGCCTCTGCCTGGATCGACCGTCGCCACGACACCGAAGGCTGGGGGGCAACGATGCCACCGCCAGGCACCCCGCATGTCGACTTCCGCTTCGAGAGCATGGCTGCACTGGCACAAGCCCATCGCGACGAGCTCGCCGCCCGTTGAAGGTAACGCGGTGCGCGCCTTACCGCGGGAACGGTACTTGCCTAATGGCCCGGGTAACGCCGGCGGCGAACCAGGCCGCCAGGACTCGATTCATTATTCGGATAGGCAAGTCAAAATGAAAATCCTGCTGTGGGCCATCGTGATCATTTTCCTCATCGGCCTGGCCGTCGTGACGGGCTTTTTCAAACTCATCTTCTAATCACGTGCGTCTCAAGGGACGCACGGCTGACGGCGCACAGGGATTGACGTCGCCGTTGTCATCTTCAAGCGGGGGATCCATCATGCTACGCAAACTCATCGTATTCGCCATCACCTCTGGTCTGGCCAAGAAGCTCTATCAAAGCGTCATGAACAAGCGCGCCGCCAACACCGTGGCTGCACGCGGCCGCACTGGCGCGCCTCGCCGTCGCGTGTAAGCGGAATCACGTCGGGCACTCGCCCGATACATCGAAAACGCCAGGCCTTTGCCTGGCGTTTTTGTTTGCTGGCGGCAGCATTTATCGCCTGCAGCTTCGGCGGCCGAGCACCCCAGGTGCGCCACACCCGGCACTGTTACGCACAGCGTTTCCTTGCGCCATCTTTTTTTGTATGCAAAGATATACATAAATAAAACGACTCGAGACACTTCATCCGTGCCCATCGCCAAAGCCAATTCGCAGGCCTATGCCGCCTATAACGAAATCAAGCAGCGCATCTTTGCCGGTGCGTTCGCGCCCAGCGATCGCCTGCGCGAAATCGAGGTAGCGTCGCTGCTCGACATGGGCCGCACGCCCGTGCGCGAAGCGCTCAAGCGCATCCACGACGAAGGCCTGCTCACCCACGAACCCGGCCGTGGTCTGGTCGTGACCACGATGGACCAGCAGGACGTAAGTGAGCTCTATGCGATGCGTGAAGTGCTCGAAGGCGCGGCCGCGGCCTTCGCCGCGCAGCACGCCACGGCAGCCGAAATCGACAACATGCAAGCCATCCTGCAAGAGGGTGAACACGGCGACCCCGTGGCAACGAACCTGAAGTTTCATGCGGCCGTCTACAACGCCGCGCATAACCGCCATCTGATTCGCTCGCTGCAATCGCTCACCGACACCACTTATCTGCTTGGCCGGAGCACGCTCAGTTCGCCGAAACGCGCGCGCATCGCCATGCAGGAACATCTGGACATCGTTGCCGCCATCCGCAGCCGCGACGCGCAGCGCGCGTCACAAGCCGCGCAACAGCATATTCACCAGGCGCTGCTCGAACGCCTGAAGATGCTGCGGCAACGCTAGCCCCGTTTTCCAAGAAGCCCATAAGAGGAGACAACCCACATGCAGCGCTTCAATCTGAAATCCATCCCCTTGCTGGCCGCTGCACTGCTGCTGCCGGTCGGCGCGATGGCGCAAAGCTTCCCCACCCGCCCCATCACGCTGGTTGTCCCGTTCGCGGCAGGCGGCGGCACCGACAGCATCGCGCGCGACATGGCGCGCACGCTGTCGGACAAACTCGGTCAACCCGTGGTGGTCGAAAATCGAGGTGGCGGTGGCGGCTCGATCGGCGCCAACCTGGTCGCCAAGGCGCAACCGGACGGCTATACGCTGTTGTTCGCCACGTCCACGTTCGTCACCAATGCGGCGGCCGAAGTCACGAGTTCGTATGACGTCGAAAAATCATTTGCCCCCGTGGCGATGATCGGCCGCGGCCCGCTATTGGTGGTGGCCAGCAAGCAATCGGGTATCGGCTCGATCGCCGATCTGCGCAAGGCTGCGGCAGCCTCGAGCGAAGAAGTGAATTTCTGCTCGGCCGGCGCCGGCAGCATCAACCATCTTGCAGGCGAACGTTTCGCGCAGAAAGCCAACGTGAAGATGACGCATGTGCCCTACAAAGGCAGCGGTCCGGCCACGATCGATTTGCTGGCCGGACGCGTTCAGGTGTTCTTTGCCACGGTGCCCACGATCCTCACGCAGATCACGGATAAACGCGTGAACCTGTTGGCCGTGACCAGTGCACAACGGTCCCGTCTTTTCCCCGATACGCCCACGATGGCGGAAGCCGGCATTCCCGACTTCGATATCTCCACCTGGTGGGGCGTGCTGGCGCCCGCGGGCACACCGGCCGCAGTGGTCGACAAGCTCAACACCGCCGTCAACGATGCCGCTTCGGCAGACTTGGTGCGTGACCGTCTGACGCACGAAGGCGCGGATCCGATCAAGGCCACGCCGGCCGACTTCGGCCGCACGCTCTCGAGCGAACTGGCGTTGTGGCGCGGCGTGGTCAAGCAGTCCGGCATACAGCTTAACTAGCGCGCGGAGGCAGACAAGCATGCATCACATCGATTCCTCTTTCGATCCCCTGCGCCGCAGGGTACTGGCCGCTGCGGCCGGCGCGGCCTTGACCGCCACCTGGCGCGGTGCGCAAGCATCCGAAGCGTATCCCGCGCGGCCCGTAACGGTAGTGGTGCCGTATGCACCGGGCGGCCAGGGCGATGTCTTTGCGCGAATCGTGGGCGAACGGCTGGGCGTCGCGCTCAAGCAAACCTACGTGGTCGAAAATCGACCTGGCGCATCGGGCGCGATCGGCGCGAGGCTCGTGGCGCGCGCACCCGCCGATGGCTATACGCTGATGATGGGCCAGACGGGCGAGATCGCTGTCAACCAGTTCGTCGTCAAGGACCTCGGATACGATCCCCTGGTGGATCTCATACCCGTCGTGCTGGTGGGCGATTCGCCGCTTGTGCTGGCGGTGCCCGAGAAGTCACCCTACACCTCAATCGCAGCGTTGCTCGACGCCGCGCGAGCGAAACCCGATTCGATTTCGTATGCGTCGTCGGGCACCGCCACGCCGGGTCACCTGGCCGCCGCCGCATTGGGGCTTGCCGCCAAGGTGAGCATGGTGCATGTGCCTTACAAAGGCGCGGGTCAGGCCATGTCGGATCTGCTCGGCGGCCACGTCGACTTTTTCTTTTCCAGCGCATCGGCCGTCATGCCGCATGTGAAGTCCGGCAAGCTCAAAGCATTGGCGGTGTCTACACCCCAACGCATCGCGGCACTGAAAGACGTGCCCACGATCGCCGAGACGGCGGCCCCCGGATTTCAATTCAGTTTGTGGGGCGGATTCTTCGTGCCTGCGAAAACGCCCGACAGCGTGATCGATGCGCTCAACAATCAAGTGAACGGCATCCTCGCCGACCCCGCCATCAATAATCGCTTCGCCGATGACGGCACCACCGTGCGCGCCAATACGCCGGCGGAGTTTGCCGCATTCGTGAGAAGCGAAGCAGAGAAATACAAGGGCTTGGTGCAGGCCACCGGCATCAAGGTAGAGTAGTTATTCAGGCTCGATTAAAAAGGAAAGCGTTATGAAGATCGTCGTATTGCCGGGTGATGGTATTGGCCCCGAAACCATGGCCGTCACCGTGGACGTGCTGCAAGCCGCCTCGCGCCGCTTTGGCTTGAATCTCGAACTCGATCACGATATTGCGGGACACGAGAGCCTGAAGCGTCACGGTGCCACCGTCACGCCCGAGCTGCTCGCGAAAGTGAAAGCTGCCGACGGCTTGATGCTCGGGCCCATGGCCACCTACGACTTCAAGGATGAGACGCGCGGCGAGATCAATCCGTCCAAATACTTTCGCAAGAGTCTGGACCTGCACGCGAACATCCGCCCTGCCCGCACCTATCCCGGCATGACCGCGCGCCTCGGCGAATTCGATCTTGTCGTCGTACGTGAAAACACGGAAGGCTTTTACGCCGACCGCAACGTCGAATCCGGCGGCAGCGAAATGCTCATCACGCCCGACGTGGTCGTGTCGCTGCGCCGTATCACCCGCCAGTGCTGCGAACGCATTGCCCGCTCGGCCTTCGAACTCGCCATGACGCGCAAGAAACACGTCACCATCGTGCACAAGGCCAATGTGCTCAAAATCGGCGACGGCATGTTCATCGATGCCTGCCAACGCATCGGCCGTGAGTTTCCCGACGTTGCGATCGACGATGTGATCGTGGACGCCATGATGGCCCACGTCGTACGCGCGCCGCAAAAGTACGATGTGATCGTCACCACGAATATGTTTGGCGACATCCTTTCCGACCTCACCGCCGAACTCTCCGGCAGCCTGGGCCTGGGCGGCTCGCTGAATGCCGGCAGCGAGTATGCAATGGGGCAAGCCGCACACGGTTCCGCGCCTGACATTGCCGGCCAGAACATCGCCAATCCGATCTCCTTGATCCTGTCGGCCGGCATGCTGCTCGGCTGGTATGGCCAACGCAACGGCAAACAGGCCTTCATCGACGCAGCCGCCGCCATCGACCGCACCATTGCGGATGCCATTGCGGCTGGCGAATGCACGCGCGACGTGGGCGGTTCGCTCGGTACACGCGAAGCCGGTGCCGCCTTCGTTGCACGCCTCGAGGCCGCGTAACGATGACGGCCTCATTTCCTGCCGGCGGCGTCAGGCTGCACCGCATCTGTCCAAGGGCGGCGTTGCAATGGGAGCACCGTTACCCGAAGGCTGCATCACGATGACCACACCGCTGCCTGAGGGAACCTGCGATTGCCACGTTCACATCGTCGGTTCGCTAACTGACTATCCGATGCTGGCCGACCGGCACTACACCCCCGGGCCGGCATCGGTGAAAGACTTGCGTGCGCATATGAGCGCCGTCGGTGCCACGCGTGCGGTGATCGTTCAGCCCAGCATCTACGGCAGCGACAACCGCTGCATGCTCGATGCGATGGCGCGCATGAACGGTACAGCGCGCGGCGTGGCAGTGGTAGAGCGCGACATCGATGACGCGGCGCTGCGCACCATGCACGAACAAGGTGTGCGCGGGTTGCGCATCAACCTCGAGAGCGTGGGTGCCAGCGATCCCCATGCGATCGGCCAGGCGTTGCAGCATTGGGGCGCACGCATCGCGCCGTTGGGCTGGCACATCCAGATCTATGCAGGCCTGGATGCCATGGCGGCAGCCGCCCCCGATCTGCCACCGCTCATAGTTCCCATCGTGCTGGATCACTTCGCGATGATCCCCGCATCCACCTCGCCCGACGATCCTCGTGCCAAAGCGATCATCGCCCTGGTGGCAAGCGGTCGCGCGTACGTGAAATTGTCGGCGTCGTATCGCGTGGACACGGACGGCCGGCATGCCGACGGCGTCCGCACACTGGCGCATGCTTTTGCCGATGCCAATGACGCGCGAATCCTGTGGGCCAGCGACTGGCCGCATACCAATCGCGAACCCGGACGCCGGGCATCGGACGTCAGCGCCTACCGCCAGATCGGCGCCGTGCGGCTCTGCGAAGAAGTGCGAAATTGGTTCAGTGATGAGCGCGTCCTGCAGGCATTGCTGGTGGCGAATCCGGCGCGGCTCTACGGATTCGAGTGAGCCTGGCGGGAACGCCACATGCTCATCCGTAGACACATAAATACGGGAACTCACCACCATGACGATCTTTGAAGCGCTTCGCGAAAGCCATGAGATTCAACGCAATCTCGTCAAACGTGTGCTTGAAACGAGTGGCGATTCGACGGAACGCCATCAGCTTTTCAAGGAATTGAAGGAAGAGCTTTCGGCTCACGAACTGGCTGAGGACCGCCACTTCTATGCGCCGATGATGGGCACCGATGTGGGGATCTCACTGTCGCGGCACGGCATCGCCGAACATCACGAGATCGACGAGATGATCGAAGAACTCGAGAAAACCGATCCGTCGAGCCCCTCGTGGATCGCCCAAGCCAAGAAGTTGAGCGAGAAGGTGCATCACCACCTGGAAGAGGAAGAACACGGGTTCTTTCAAACGGCAGGTAAGGTGCTCGACGAAAAGCAGAAGACAAGCCTGGCGACCAAGTATCGGTCGGACTACACGAAGGCCAAGCACGCGGATTGAGTGGTGCAGATGGATCGGTGGCACGATCGACATCGAAGATTGGGAGCCCGCATCGCGCGGGCTTCTTTGCGTTGGGCTGCACGCACCTCTTTACCCCGGGCTGCACGCCCCCGCTTTGCGTCAGGCTGCGCGGGCCGGTATCTTAGATGCACCTGCACGTTTGCGACGTTACTTCAGCAAAGGACCCCATGTCAGACCGCGATCCCCCCACCTACGACGAACTTGGCGACGCCTTGAATATTCTGCTGGAGGCATGCAACAGGATTGGTGTGCGTGCGACCGAGGAACTCGAGCAACCCAGCCCATTCCACGACAAGCTTTCGCAAGTCGACGCATTCAAAGTGGCGGTAGGCGAAGCGGAACGCTTTCGTACCCTGTCGATCGATGTCGTGGTCGAGATGGCCACTGCGCGCGAGAATGCGTTGCGGCTAATGCGCTTTATCGAGTGAGGGGAATTGGCTCACGCCGCGTGGTGATTCGGCGATCCCGCCTGAATCATCCCAAGCATTCGCGTGATGCGAAATGCGGCTATACAGCGTATACAGTCTGCACAACCTCGAGACACTGCTGGAAACTTGGTGCGCCCGACAGGAATCGAACCTGTATCAAGAGCTTCGGAAACTCACATTCTATCCATTGAACTACGGGCGCCAAGAGGCGGCATTGTACCGGACTTTTCGAGCTGTGCCGGGCTTTCTTAGGACATGCACCTATTTAGTGCCTATCGCCCCAATAGCGGGCACCGATATATAATCCAGCGTTTGAACGCGGGGGGTTCCCCTCTCGTCGTCCGTCCACTGCTGCTTGGTTTGCGGCGGCCCAGTATCCCGATTCGCAGGATTTGGTTATGAGCAACGCGCAGGATCATACAGAAGAACATAGCTCTCCGATCAAGACGCCGAAGCAGTTGGTGGTGACGATCGTCCTTTCGTTTGTGATACCGGTCATCGTGCTGATTCTGTTGGCCAACATGGTCACGTTCGGCAGCAAGGGCGGCTCAGGATCGGATGCCGCAACGCCTGAAGCCGTCAGCAAGCGTTTGGCGCCCGTGGCTGGTTTCGAGTTTGTGGACGCTACCGCCCCCAAGGTCTTCAAGACCGGAGAACAAGTATTCCAGGCGGTCTGTACGGCCTGTCATACCGCCGGCGTCGCCGGCGCGCCCAAGGTGGGCGATAACGCAGCCTGGGCGCCGCTCATCGCGTCGGGCCTCGACGAGATGACGAAAATCGCCATCGCCGGCAAGGGCGGCATGCCTCCCAAGGGTGGCAACCCGTCGCTGAGCGACTATGAAGTCGCGCGCGCCGTTGTGTTCATGGCCAATAAATCCGGCGGCGATCTGAAAGAACCGGCAGCGCCCGAGCAACCGGCTGCGGGCGGTCAAGCTGCGGCAGCGCCTGCGGCGCCGGCAACAGCGAGCGCCACGCCGCCTGCTGCGGGTGCAGCCGCACCCGCGCCCGCAGCACAACGACAAGCACAAGCCCAGCCCGCAGCCGGTGCCGCGCCAGCATCTGCCGCACCGGCTGCAGCGCCCGCCGCAGCACCCACGCAAACCGCCGCCGTCAATCCGGCCGGTGAGAAGCTCTACAAGTCCGCGTGCATGGCCTGTCATGCCGCCGGTATCGCCGGCGCACCGAAGTTCGGTGACAAGGCCGCGTGGGCACCTTACATCGCCACCGGTATCGATACGATGGTGCAAGTGGCGCTCAAGGGTAAAGGCGCGATGCCGCCCAAGGGCGGTGCCATGAATGCTTCCGAAGCGGACATCCGCGCAGCTGTCGAGTACATGGCAAGCGCCGCAAAATAATCGCGCGCTTCGGCGCATCGGCTGGTGAGCCAGTACACACCCATCCCCGCCTCGTTACCGGCGGGGATTTTCTTTTTCAGTACCGCTCAAACTTCTCGCATGCCTTCCGTCGTCTACCTGCTCGGCCTCACCATCTTTTCACTGACTACCGCGGAGTTCATGGTTGCAGGCATGATGCCATCGCTGGCCCAAGCGCTCGGCGTCACGATCGGCGAGATCGGTTATCTCATTTCACTCTATGCCTTGGGTATGGCGATCGGCGGGCCATTGTTGACCGCCCTGCTGCTGGCCCTGCGCATGCCGCACAAGCGCGCACTGGTGTGGCTGCTCGTGCTCAATGTGGCCGGTGCCGTGCTGGCCGCGATGGCGTCCGACTATCTCACGATGGCCGTGGCGCGCGTGGTCATGGGAGTGGCGAGTTCGGCGTGCATTGGGGTGTCGCTCACGCTGTGCGCGGCACTCGTCGCACCCGATGCCCGAGGGCGGGCAGCCTCCTTCGTGTTGGGTGGCCTCATGCTCGCACCCGTAGTAGGTGTGCCGATCACCGCATTGATCGAACAGCACTTCGGCTGGCGTGCCAGTTTCTGGGCGGTAGCGATGCTCGCGATGGCGTGCACGGCGATCGTGGCCGCACGCGTGCCCGCCACCGAGTCGCAGCACCCGGTCAGGCTCGGCCCCGAGGTGCGCGCCTTGTTCAACGGATCGCTTTGGGCAGCCTACGCTACCAGTGGCCTCATCATCGGCGCCACCTTTACCGCGTTCACGTATTTCTCGCCCATTTTTACGCAAATCACCGGCTTCTCCGTCAGTGCCGTTCCCTGGCTGTTGGCGATCTACGGCTGCGCCAACGTGATCGGCAATCTTGTCGTGGGCCGCTACGCCGATCGCTACACCTTGCCGATACTGGCGCTGGGACTGGCGGTGCTCGGCACCGCACTCGCAACGTTTGCGCTGGGCGTACAGCACGCCGTGGTGGGCGTGGGTGCCTTCCTTGCGATCGGCCTGAGCGGCGTGTCGCTCAACCCTGCCATGGTGGCGCGGGTGATGCGTGCAGCCTCTCCGGGCCCGCTCGTAAACACCATGCACGCGTCGATCATCACGGCCGGCATCGCCCTGGGCACTTGGGCGGGCGGCATGACCATCGATGCAGGCTATGGATTGCGATCGCCGTTGTGGGTCGGCACCTCGTTTGCCGCGCTTGGATTGCTGAGCCTGGTGCCATATCTGCGCCGAGACAGAGGCGCACCCACGCCCGCCGCCCGCTAGCGCGCCGGAACGCTCCAGAACGCGCCCGAACGCACGTGCGGGCCAATCCAGCGGCGTACATCGTCGCGGCATCGCCAGCCAACCGGCGACCCCGCTCACGATCAATCAGGGCTGCGAAGGCGCCTGCGAAGGTGCCAGCAACGAAAGCCCCAACTGTGCCCGGCGCTGCAGCCACAGACTGGCGCGATAACGCGGGTCGCCAGTCACGTCGAGAAGATTGCGCAGCACTTCCACGATCGTCGCAGCGCCAAGCTTGTCGCCCATCGCCAGCGGACCGGCGGGGTAACCCAGTCCCAGCGTGACGGCGCGGTCGATGTCCTCGGGCGTGGCGATTTTTTGCTGCGCGATATCGCTTGCCACATTGACGATGGCGGCCACGATACGTTGCGCCACGAAGCCCGGCGAATCCTCGATCACGCTCACCGGCACGCCGTCTTTCGCGAACAATGCATGCGCGGCATCGCGCCACTCGGTGCCAGTCGCAGGCGACACCATGATGCAACGGCGTTTGACGTCCTCGACGCCAAACAAGGTGTCCAGACCTACCGTGCGCTTGGCATCCAGGCCTTGGGATTGCACGGCCGTCGAGACGTCCTGCCCGTACGGCGTGACGACGATCAACGCATCGGCCGGCGGCTTGGCCGTCACTGCGAGGTCCGCCCCCAACGCCTTGATCAGCGACACGGCGCGCGCGTGACCGTCGCCATGCTGCGGGCTGACCCATACCGTAAGCCCCGTACGCAGCGCCGGCACGGCCGGCTCATCGGGCACCTGCTTCTTGCCATCGGCGTAGGTGTAAAACCCTTCACCGGCCTTGCGCCCCACCAGGCCGCCGGCCAGGCGCACGGCGGTGATGGGCGACGGACGAAAACGCGGCTCGTCGTAGAACTGGCGATAGATCGACTCCATCACCGGATGCGACACATCCAGCGCGGTGAGGTCCAGCAACTCGAACGGCCCCATGCGAAAGCCGGCCTGGTCGCGCATCAACGCATCGATCTGATCGAACGGCGCGACGGCTTCTTGCGCCACGCGCAGGCCTTCGATGTTCATGCCGCGCCCGGCGTGATTGACGATGAAGCCCGGCATATCGCGCGCGCGCACCGCCGTGTGGCCCATACGGCGGCCGAGATCCATCAAGGCGTCGCCCGCCGCAGGGTCGCTGCGCAAGCCGTCGATCACCTCCACCACCTTCATCAGCGGCACCGGATTGAAGAAGTGATATCCCACGACGCGCTCAGGATGCTTGCACTGCGCGGCGATGGCGGTGATCGAGAGCGAAGACGTGTTGGACGCCAAAATGCACTGTGCATCCACAATGCCTTCCAGGTCGGCAAACAACGCACGCTTGACGTCCAGGCGTTCCACGATGGCTTCGATGACCAGATCGCAACCCGTCAGATCCGTGAGTGCCTGTGCGGGCGAAATGCGGGCGAACGCGGCCTGCGCATCCGCGGGTGTGAGCTTGCCTTTCAGCGACAAGGTTTCCCAGGTCTTCGACAGGGCTTGCGTTGCAGCAGTGACCGCGTCGGCGCTCACGTCGAAAAGTCTGACGTTCAAACCTGCTTGCGCGGCGATCTGAACGATGCCGCGGCCCATGGCGCCGGCGCCGACGATGCCGATCGTATTGATTGCTTTCACTGCCTGTCTCCCTGTTGTCTCGCGGCGTCGAGATAACGCCGTGTTCTCGCTTCACACTTCCATTTGAATCGCATCGATCTCGGCGTCGCTCAACCCCAAGCGGTCGCGCAGCACTTCGCGTGTGTGCTGCCCCAACGTGGGTGCGGGATGGCGATAATGCACAGGGCTGTCGGACAGCTTGATCGGGCTCGATGCCACAGGCGCTGTGCCCGCCAGCGGATGGGGCAGTTCGCGGCGCATCTCGCGCGCGACGACTTGCGGGTCTTCAAACACTTGATCGATCGTGTTGATCGGACCGGCCGGCACGCCGGCTCTTTCAAGCTCGGCCAGCCAGAAATCACGCGCACCGCCGCCCATCAGCTCGACCAGAATCGGCACGAGTTCGGCGCGGTTGCGCACACGTTGCGGATTGGTGGCAAAGCGGGGGTCGTCGGCCAATTCGGGGCGGCCGATCACGCGACTGTACGCGCGGAATTGACTGTCGTTGCCTACAGCGACGATCAAGTGCCCGTCGTTGGACGCAAACACCTGATACGGCACCAGGTTCTGATGCGCGTTGCCGGCGCGCTTGGGCGCCACATCCGAAGTGAGATAGTTGGTGGTTTGATTGGCTAGCATGGCCACCTGGCAATCCAGCAGCGCCATGTCGATGTGCTGCCCGAGCCCGCTGCGATCGCGCTCATGCACCGCGGCCAATATGCCCACCGTGGCATACATTCCCGTCATCAGATCGGCAACCGCCACGCCCGCTTTCTGCGGTCCGCCGCCGGGCAGATCGTCGCGCTCGCCGGTGATGCTCATCAGGCCGCCCATGCCCTGAATCATGAAGTCGTAGCCGGGGCGATGCGCGTACGGCCCCGTCTGACCGAAGCCGGTAATGGAGCAATAGATCAAGCGCGGATTGATGGCCTTCAAGCTCTCGTAATCGAGACCGTATTTGCGCAGACCGCCAACCTTGAAATTCTCGACGAAAATGTCGCTATCCACCGCCAGACGGCGCACCAGTTCGGCACCTGCCGGTGTAGCGATGTCGATCGCCACCGACATCTTGTTGCGGTTGGCCGAAAGATAGTAGGCCGCTTCGCTGGTGTCGTGCCCTTCGCCGTCGCGCAGATAAGGGGGGCCCCATCCGCGCGTGTCGTCACCGCTGTTGGGACGCTCGATCTTGACCACTTCGGCGCCGAGATCGGCCAGGTTTTGCGTGCACCACGGACCGGCGAGCACGCGGGTCAGATCCAGGACGCGGAGACCGGCAAGCGGCGGGGGACGATGTGACATGAGGCTCAATATTCAAGAGGTGGTAAGTGACCGAAACCGGACAACCAAACGACACGTCCGGGCGATGAGACCTGCAAAACCTGGGCGTTCCGGTTTAAGCTTGGACAGCTACACCTCGCCGCATCAAGCGGGTTGCCGGCGACCCCAGCCGACCATTATAAATCGCAGAGGAGACACATGCCCCACGAACTGGCTACATCACTGCACGCACAGATGCGATTGCCCGTCATCTGCGCCCCGATGTTCATCGTATCCAATCCGAACCTGGTCGTCGCGCAGTGCACCAGTGGCGTGATTGGGTCGTTCCCTGCGCTTAACGCCCGCCCGCAAAGTCTCCTCGACGAGTGGCTGCACGAGATCACCGAACGGCTCGACGCGGCACGCGCCCAGCCCGGCGCACGCGTGGCGCCATTCGCCGTCAATCAAATCATTCACCACAGCAACGACCGGCTGGCACTCGATCTCGAAGCCTGCGGCAAGCATCGCGTGCCGCTCATCATCACCAGCCTGCGCGCACCCGGCGATGTGGTGGATGCCGTGCATGCGTGGGGCGGCAAGGTATTCCATGACGTCACCACGATCCGCCATGCCGAGAAAGCGCTCGAAGCCGGGGTCGACGGCCTGATCCTCGTGGCCGCCGGCGCGGGCGGCCATGCCGGCACGTTGAGCCCGTTTGCGTTGCTGGGTGAGGTACGCAAATTCTTCGACGGCCCCATCGCCTTGTCCGGCGCGATCACCAATGGCCGCGCCGTGCTCGCAGCCCAGGCCATGGGCGCCGACTTCGCCTATATCGGCACGCGCTTCATCGCCAGCGAAGAGGCCAATGCCGCCCAAGCCTACAAGGACATGATCGTGTCGTCCTCGGCGGCAGACGTGCTGTATACGCCGTTCTTCACCGGCATTCCCGGCAACTATCTGTCGGGCAGCATCACTGCATCGGGACTCGATCCCACCGCCCTGCCCGCACCTGAACCGCAGGCAAGCAATTTCGGCAGCACCCGCGTCAAGCCCTGGCGTGACGTATGGGGCGCGGGACAAGGCGTGGGCACGATCGATCAGGTGCGGTCCACCCGCGACATCGTTGCCACGATGGCCGACGAGTATCGCGCCGCGCAGGCCGCGCTGGCCGAGGCCTCGTTCGCATGAGCGCCGGGCTTCTCACGGCGCTCGATGACGGCGTGCTGCGGCTCACGCTGAGCCGGGTAGCCCAACGTAATGCGCTCGACAGCGCACTCTACGATGCGTTGTCCGATGCGATCGGGGACGCGGCCAACCACACCGACATCCGCGTAATCCTCATCACCGGCGATGGAGGTTGCTTCACCGCCGGCAACGATCTGCGCGACTTCCAGGCTGAGCGCCCGGCAGGCGACAGTCCGGCGATCCGTTTTCTGCGCACGATCGCGGCCACGCCGGTGCCGGTGATCGCTGCGGTCGAGGGCTTTGCGATCGGCATCGGGGTGACCATGCTGCTGCATTGCGACGCTGTGTTTGCCGCCGGGAATACGGTGATGCAGTTGCCCTTCGTGTCGCTTGGGCTGTGCCCCGAAGGCGGATCGAGCATGCTGCTGCCGCAACGCGTGGGTGCCATGCGTGCGAACGATTGGTTGATGTCCGCCCGGCGTTTCGACGGTACCGAAGCGGCACAGGCCGGCTTGATCACCGCCGCAACGCCACCGGGCGAAGCGCTGCAGGCCGCTGAGCACATGGCACGGCTTTGGGCCACTCAGCCCCGCGACGCCTTGCGCCTGACCAAGCACATGTTGAAACGCGACGAACAGGCTGCAGTCGACAAGACGCTGCAATATGAGGCGACCCAATTCGCTGCCCGCCTGAAGACCGACGAGGCGCAAGCGGCGTTTAAGGCGTTCTTCACGAAGAAGACGAAGGCGTAACGCGTTACGTTATGCGGTGGCCCGGGGCACGCCCTGCCGCGGCTTAGGGGACGCCCTGGCAGGGCTTAGGCGTACACCTTGCCGTGGTTTAGGGGTACGCCCTGCCGTGGCCCAGGGGATGCCCTGCCACGGCCCAGGGGTAAGCACCGCCTGGGACTAGGGGTACGCCCCGGCCGTGCCCCAAGAGGTATGTTGTATCCGTGGCATCACGCTGGCTGCGTTGATTCAGGCGCAGCGAAGACAGGCGCCTAGCCGTGTTTAGAACGGGCTTTTCGGATCGAAGGACGGCGGGCGGCGGTCGCGCAACGATTGAATGCCTTCCTGCACGTCGGGCCCGGAGAACCCCATGAACTCCAGCGCCAGCGACGCATCGAAGCTCGGGCCCGCCATGCGGAGCCAATTATTGAGCGAGTATTTCGTCCATCGAATCGCGGTTTGCGAGCCATGGGCAAGTTTGCCGGCGACTTCGAACGCGCGCGGAATCAGATCGGCGTCGTCCACACATAACGACACCAGACCAATCCGCTCGGCCTCTTCGCCGCTGACGGCCTCGCATAACAGCAAGTGATACTTGGCCTTGGCCATCCCGCACAACAGGGGCCACACAATCGCAGCATGATCGCCCGCGGCGACGCCGAGCCGGGTGTGGCCGTCGATGATCCGCGCCGTGCGTGACGCGATCGAGATGTCCGCCAACAGCCCCACCACAAGCCCCGCGCCCACCGCCGCGCCATGCATGGCCGATACGATGGGCTTACTGCAATTGATGACGTTGTAGACCAGGTCGCGCGCCTCGCGCCAGACCCGGGCGCGCACGGCAAAATCCTCTGCCATTTCGGCCACAAGCCCCAGATCGCCGCCGCCCGAAAAGCCTTTACCCTCGCCGCGGATGATGACCACGCGAACGTCGGGATCGGCATCGATGTCGCGCCAGACGTCGGCAAGTTCGCGATGCAGATTGGCGTCGGCGGTAGACAGGCTGTCCGCGCGACCGCCCTTGCCGGGCATGACCAGTTCGAGAATGCCGTCGGGATGGTGATGAAAGATAAGTGAAGTATAGGCAGCGTAGCGATCCGACACGATGGGGTTGTCTCCTTGAAGATGGCGTGGTGCGCGAGCGATCTATGCCGCGCGTCGTTTTTGGTCGTACATGCCGCAGGCGTTTCCAGGCCCACACGGCGATCCACTATTGATGCACTATATCCGCGATAAGCCGCCACCTGCGCCTGCCTTGCCTTTGGCACGCCGCTATTCAAAGGGATATTGTCCGTGAGCCACCCCACCTCGTCTGCCGTTGCCCCAGCCATCCCCGCCATTGCGCGCGCCGATCTGACTGCTGTGTTTGCCCCGCGTGACGCCGACACCAACAAGGGCAGCTTCGGCGCGGTAGGCATATTGGGTGGCGGCCCGGGCATGACCGGCGCGGCACTACTGGCCGCACGGGCTGCGCTGAAACTGGGCGCCGGCAAAGTGTTCATCGGTTTTCCCACCGACGATCTCCCCTTTCCCTGCGACATGCTGCACCCCGAACTGATGTTGCGCGACGCACGCGGGCTCCTGGCAGACAAGGTGGTCACGAGCTGGGTGGCGGGATGCGGGCTTGGCGAAACCGATGCTGCCGTCGCGCTGCTGCAATCGCTGATGGCATCAATTGAGAACACACCCTTGGTGCTCGACGCGGATGGATTGAATCTGCTGGCGGCCAAACGTGTTGATTTGCCTCGCAGCACGCACACCGTGCTCACGCCCCATCCGGCCGAAGCGGGCCGCCTGCTGGGCAGCGACGCAAAGGCGGTGCAAACCGATCGACCCGCTGCGGCGCGGGCGCTGGCGGCCACATTCGGCACATGGATTGTGCTCAAGGGCGCCAATACTGTGATCGCATCGCCGACGGGCGATCTGCGCCTCAATACCACCGGCAATCCGGGCCTGGCCACAGGCGGAACCGGCGACACCCTGGCAGGCATGATCGGGGCGCTGATTGCCCAACGGATTCCGATGGGCGAAGCGGTGATGGGGGCAGTCTGGCTACATGGCGCCGCCGCAGACCTCCTCGCCAGCCGCGGAATCGGCCCGATGGGCATGACAGCCGGCGAACTTCCCGATGCCGCGCGCGAACTGCGAAACCGCCAAGAATAAGCATCCGAATAACCACGTGGCTGCCCGGGCCACGGAATTGCCCCGCGGCTGGTCCTGCTTCCGATTGACCACGTGGCTCCTCGTGGCCCCAAATGGCCGCGCGGCTGCCGGTTTCGACCCGCCAGCCCACGCTTTGGACATCGCCCCGAGGGTTAGTAACCACTAACGGTTCCCCTTGGCGCCCGCTCGCCGTCGAATGTCGCTGATGCCGCCGCGACCCGGTGCCCACTTGCGAACCCCACAACCTGCTGATTCGTAAAAAGAATCAGACTGGCAAGCGGATGTCAGGGGTATGACGGTCCCAGTGAAATGCGCTGCGGCGCACAAAAACAACGGACTAGGGTTTACCCTGGTTGCTAATCTACTAGGGTTATCCCTATAATGGCTTACCCGAACGCGAAATGAACTGGAGTTAACCATGAACCGCATCTCTTACGACCAAAATATCCGCTTGACCGACACCCTGGAACGCGACCTTCTCCGCGGTGCGATGCAACAACAAAACGATCTGCGCCCGATGGCTGCCTTGAAGGCTGGTGCCTTGGCTGCTGTTGCCGCTTTCAGCGCTTTCGTCTCGTTCGTTCGTGACGTCAATGCCTCGATGGACGACGCTCGCCAAAAGAGCACGAAGTTCACCAACGCTCAGTGGTAAGCCGCCCGGCCTTGCGGCCACGGCTTTCGGTCTGCCGATCACTTTGTCGGACTGAATGAGAATGGTGTTGCCAGCATCTTGTCTGCTGAGATGTTGAAATGTGCTGTCTTTGAAGTGATCGGCAGTCGATAGCCGGTATCGATTGTTCCAACGTCACTTGCTGTGCTGTTGTTGTGTTGTCGGGTTGTTTGTTGCAGTGGTTCTGATTGCAGAGCCACATCCGGCGCCTGTTTGATGGCGCCGGCCAAGCGAGCCGCTGTCGTTGTTGCTGTACCTACCGCGCATGCCGTTCGGCATGCCAGCCGTTGATTCGCTGTTGCGCGTCAACACCAATACGATGTGCCGCTGTCAGCGTTGCATCAACGTCCCGCGCGTTCTCCCAAACGCGCCACCCTAAAAAGCCATTTCTTCGAAGATCGACATCCGATGCGATGGCATCATGCCGTCCGCGTGGGGATTAGTCGCATGCATCGGTGCATCGGTGCATCCGTGCACCAGTGCATCACTTCGGGTTATCCCGCCGGCTTGCTCAGCATCGACTTGAGCATCGCGAGCCTTTCCTTCGGGCTCATCGCGCGATGGGTATCTTCTTCGGTCACCTTGACCTGGCTCAATCCCATCTCTTCGATAAACCGCGATGGCTCGCGCACGAGATCTTCGCGCGCGCGGCGGCGCTTCTTGCACCAGCTCAAGTGCAACGTGCGCTGCGCGCGCGTGATGCCCACATACATCAATCGACGTTCTTCTTCGATGCGCGTGGCCAGCGATTCGGCTGCGCGCGCCGGATCGCCTTCTTCTTCATCCTTGCCCAAATGCGGCAGCAGACCCTCTTCCACGCCCGCCAGATAAACGTGCGGGTACTCCAGGCCTTTGGACGCATGAAGCGTAGAGAGCTTCACCGCGTCGGGATTATCTTCTTCACCGCGCTCCAGCATCGTGACCAGCGCGATATGCTGCACCAGCTCGAATAGCGTCATGCCATCTTCGTCGGCCTTGCGTTTCAACCAGCCGGTAAGCTCCAGCACATTCTGCCAACGCGTTTGCGCGGGCCGCTCTTCAAGCGTGTCGTACAGATATCGTTCGTACTGAATGGCACCAAGCATGTCGTCCAGAATCTGGCCGGCGCTGTCCGTGGCACCGCTTTCGAGCCGGCCGTCGCGGCGCCCTGCCCGCCATTGGATGCGCTGGATGAATTCGACAAACGTGCGCAACGGTTCGATCTGGCGGGGCGTCAGGCGACTTTCCAGGCCCGTTTCGAACACGGCGCCGAACAGCGGCAGCTCGCGCTCGGCCGCGTACGTGCCCAGGGCCTGCAACGTGGCCTGGCCGATGCCGCGCTTGGGCGTGGTGGCCGCGCGAATGAATGCGGGATCATCGCTGTCGTTGGCGACGATGCGCAAGTACGACAGCACGTCACGAATCTCGGCCTTATCGAAGAAACTCTGGCCACCCGAAATCGCATACGGAATCTTCAGGTTGCGCATCGCCTGCTCGAGGATGCGCGCTTGATGATTGCTGCGATAGAGGATCGCGAAATCGCGCCATTCGGCCCGCCGTTCCACGCGCGCAGCCGATACCTTCATCGCCAGCGATTCGGCCTCGAGCTCCTCACTATCCATCGCGGTCACCACAATGGGCTCGCCCACGCCGAGATCGGACCAGAGCTTTTTCTCGAACAGCTTGGGATTGCGTTCGATCACCTGATTGGCGGCGGCCAGAATGCGCTGCACCGAGCGGTAGTTCTGCTCCAGCTTGATCAGCTTGATCGAGGGATAGTCGGTGGTGAGCCGTGCAAGGTTTTCCATGGTGGCACCGCGCCAGGCATAGATCGCCTGATCGTCGTCGCCGACAGCAGTGAACATCGCACGCGGTCCGGTGAGCAGTTGCACCAGACGGTACTGGCACACGTTGGTGTCCTGGTACTCGTCCACCAGCAGATAGCGCACGCGATTTTGCCAACGCGTGCGCACCTCTTCGTTGCTGGCCAAGATCTGCGCCGGCAGCCGGATCAGATCGTCGAAATCGACCGCCTGATAGGCCTGCAACGTGGCGGCGTAACTGCGGTAAACCGTGGCGGCTTCAGTCTCGCCCGGCGTGGCGGCAAGACGTGCCGCCTCATCGGGATCGATCAGCCCGTTCTTCCAGAGCGAAATGGTTTGCTGCACGTTGCGCAGCCGGCCCTTGTCGGTACTGGCGAGCAATTCCTGCACGATGCCCAGGGCGTCGTCGGAGTCGAGGATCGAGAACTGCGCCTTCAGATTGGCATGCCGCGCCTCTTCGCGCAGAAACCGCACACCAAGCGCGTGGAAGGTGCTGATGGTCAGCCCCTTGGCCAACTTGCGATCCACCAACGTCTTCACACGCTCGTTCATTTCGCGCGCGGCCTTGTTGGTGAACGTGAGTGCCACCACGTTGCGTCCCATGTAACCGCAGTCGCGCAGCAGATACGCGATCTTCTGCGTGATCACGCGCGTCTTGCCGCTGCCGGCGCCCGCCAGGACCAGGCAAGGACCGTCGAGGTACAGCATCGCTTCGGCCTGCGCGGGATTCATCCCGGCGGCGATGGTCTGCGTTTCAGATTTCAAGGGGATCGACTTCCAGTTGCCAGCGAACGCGACACGTGGAAGCAAGCGCGGGAAGCGCGTCGTTCCAGGCGGTAAGGAATGCCTGCAAGGCGGGGCGATGCTGCGCTTCGATCAACAGTTGGGCCCGCTCGACATTGGCCACGCGCACAACACGCAGGGGTACCGGATCGTACAGCGTTATGTGATCGCCGTATGCACCGCAAGCATGCTCGGGCGACGTCGCCAGCGCACGCGCCTGTTGCAGGAAACCGATGGCCTGCGGCAACTCGCGCGCTTCGGCCGTCAACAGGGCCTGAAAGGCAAAAGGTGGCAATCCCGTCTCTTCCCGCTCCTTCAAGGCGTGGCGGGCAAACCCCACATAATCGTGGCGCATCAGGGCCTGATAGATGAACTGATCGGGATAACCGGTTTGCACCAGCACCTCGCCGTTACCGGCGTGCCGCCCGGCTCTGCCGCCCACCTGCATCAGCTGCGCGAACAGGCGCTCGGGCGCCCTGAAATCATGCGCAAACAGCATCGCGTCGGCATTCAGCACGCCGACCAGTCCCAGCCGCGCGAAATCGTGGCCCTTGGCCACCATCTGCGTGCCCACGAGGATGTCCACATCGCCGGCATGCACCTGATCGAACAACGCCTGCGCACTGCCCTTGCGCCTTGTGGTGTCGGCATCGATGCGCGAAATGCGGGCACCGGGAAAAATCTCCGCCAGATGCTCTTCCACCCGCTGGGTGCCGCGGCCCATGGGCTGCAGATCCTGATCGCCGCATTCCGGGCAGGCGCGCGGCACCCGCGACTGAAAACCGCAATGGTGGCACTGCAGCCGATGGCTGCCGCCCGAAAACCGGTGCAATACGGTATAGGCCGTGCAACGCGGGCATGACGACACCCAGGCGCAATGCGTGCATTGCAGCACGGGCGAATAACCGCGCCGATTGATGAACACCAGCGACTGCTCGCCCGCCTCCAGCCGCTTGCCGATCGCCGTAATGAGCTGATCGGAAAAGCCTTGCTTGAGCGCCGCACGCCGCGTGTCGACCAGTTTGACCGTGGGCAGCGTGCTTGCGCGGGCGCGTGCCTGCAGGGTCAGCCGTCGATACCGTCCGCGCTCGGCCTGCTGCCACGTTTCCAAGGATGGCGTAGCCGATCCTAGGATGATCGGGATTCCCGCATCGTGTGCGCGCCACACCGCCAGATCGCGCGCGGAATAACGCAGGCCATCCTGCTGCTTGTAGGACGCTTCGTGCTCTTCGTCGACCACGATCAAGCCCAATTCGGCCATGGGAGCAAAGATCGCCATGCGCGTGCCCAACAGCATGCGCACGTCGCCGCGCTGGGCGCCCACCCACGACGCCAACCGCTCGCCGTCCGATAAGCCGCTGTGCATCACGGCGACGGCCTGGGGCCCCACCACATGCTCCAATCGGCGGCGCAGCGATGCCTCGAGCTGCGGCGTCAGGTTGATTTCGGGCACCAGAAGCAATACCTGTCGGCCCCGGGCCAGGATATCGGCGGCCGCGTGCATGTACACCTCGGTTTTGCCACTGCCGGTGACGCCGTGCAGCAACACCGGCGCGAAGCCCTCGAGCTCGCGCAGCGTGGCCACGGCAAGCGCCTGCTGCTCATTGAGTTCGGGTGCCACATCGGCGGCCACATCGACGATCGGGCGCGCACGCCGTTTATCCAGGCGCACGATCGGCCCGGCCGCCGAGCGAGCCCCCACATACGCCGATGGCTTACGCAACGCCGGAGGCAATGCCGGCAGGATCACCTCGCCCCACGGCCGTTGATAGTAGTCCGCCGCAAACCGCGTGAGCTTGAGCCACTGCGCCGTGAAGGGTGGCAGATCATCCAGGATGCGTTCGACCGCCCGAACCGTGTCGGGCGCGACCCCCGGGGCATCGGAATGACCCACAACCACGCCGATCAACTGTCGACGACCGAATGACACAATGACCCGCGTTCCAATCGGTACAGCGACCTCCGACCGATAGTCGAAGGGGCCCGGAAGCGGAACGTCGAGCACGACCTTGACCCAATGCACCGCCGCATCGTCAGACGCACGCGGCGCGTGCGCCTGTGCAGGAGGCGATGAGGGAGCGGTGTCGACGAGAGACGTCACCGGTCCGGAAACGACGGAATCCGTGTGTGGCACTTAAAGTAATTTCTGGATTGTGCGGCTAAGCGACTGACCAGCAGCAACTATCGGAAATAGAGACAGCCAGCCTGTGGATAACTTTGGGGAAAAGAAAAGGAAAAGCCCGGGATTCATCCTATAACACAACTTGCGGGGCATACCGAGCAACCGGTCAAATATTTTAAATCATGAATCAAGTCAGATACTTACACGCACTTCGAAGGATGTAACGAATGTACTGTGGGTTTTCCCGACTAGCGGAAATTTTGTGCACAAGTCCATTTGCTACGACGCAGTGCAGCGTCAACTGCCAACCCATATCGACGCCCTTTCCCGCCTATTACACGTGAAACGCGCGGCTATAGTTGTGCACTTCATCGACAAGAATGCCCACCGATTCGGGGGGGGTGAAGCGCGAAATCCCGTGACCGAGATTGAAGGCATGCCCACCGGCACCCACCTGGCCGAACCCATCCAGCACCCGGCGCGCTTCACGACGAATGGCCGGTTCGCCGCCAAACAATGCCATGGGATCCAGATTGCCTTGCAGGGCCACTTTGTCCTGCACGCGGGCACGGGCCGAACCCAGGTTGACGGTCCAGTCGACCCCCATTGCATCGCAGCCACAGCCGGCAATATCCTCAAGCCAGAGGCCGCCACCCTTGGTAAACACGATCACGGGTACTTTGCGGCCCTCACGCTCGCGCGTGAGGCCGGCCACCACACGCCGCGTGTAGGCGAGCGAGAACTCCTGAAACAAGCCCTCGCCCAACACGCCGCCCCAACTATCGAAAATCATCACCGCCTGCGCGCCGGCGTCGATTTGCGCGTTGAGGTATTGCTGCGTGGCCTGTGCATTGATCTCGAGCATGTGATGCACCAGATCCGGTCGCGAGTACATCATCGTCTTGATCAACCGGTAATCGTCCGATCCCTTGCCTTCAACCATGTAGCAGCCGATCGTCCAGGGACTCCCGGCAAAACCGATAAGCGGCACGCGCCCGTTCAGGTCGCGACGAATGGTGGCGACCGCATCGAATACATAGCGCAGCTTTTCCATATCGGGAACAGCCAGTGCCTGCACATCGGCTTCGGTGCGAACCGGGTGCGCGAAGCGCGGCCCTTCGCCGATCGCGAAGTCCAGTCCCAATCCCATCGCATGCGGAACGGTGAGAATGTCGGAAAACAAAATCGCGGCATCGAGATCGAAGCGCTCCAACGGCTGCAGCGTGACTTCGCTCGCGTATTGCGGATTTTGGGCGAGGCCCATGAACGAACCCGCGCGGCCACGCGTTTCGTTGTACTCGGGCAGGTAGCGGCCCGCCTGGCGCATCAGCCAGATCGGCGTATAGGGCACAGGTTCGCGCATCAGCGCTCGTAGGAAGACATCATTTTGCAAAACGGGGGCAGACACGGCGATCCTTGAAGAGCGGCAAGCGGGGATTTTACTGCCTGGACGCAAGACTGCGCCCAACGCGTATCGAAAGCCCTTCGTCGCAGGGCTCGCGCCGGTAGGTCGCGGCATCGATACCATGCTTGCGCATCAACGCCCAGAAGGCGCGGCGGTGTTTGTCGGAGGCGCGCGCCGCCCGTGCGACATTGCCTGCGTGACGTGAAAGCGCAAGCCGCAGATAGTCCTGCTCGAACTGTGCGACCACACGCGACTTCGCCTGCCGAAAGGGTTCGTCGTCGCGCACTTGCGGTGCCTGGGAGAGCGCCCGCAGTGTTGCGTCGAAATCGCTGTTGCTGACGCGCGCACGGGCATGCAGCGACGCCTGGGCGCCTTCCTGCATCCCGCCGAAGGTGGCGGCAGCCATGAGGGAGGGCTGCGCGCGTGGCGCGCCAGCGGCCGCGCTGTAGCCTCGCTGCGGTTCGCCCACACCTGATGGAAACGCGGGGACAAAGCCGGCCGCACTGGTCGCCCCATGACCTGCCCCCTTTGCGGGGTTGAACGCTCCGGCGTAATCGCGCGGGAGCCGCTGCCACCGCATTCGCAGCTCATCCACGCTGAAAGGCGGCGTGACGAAATCGGCCATGCCGAGTTCGAACAGATCCTGCAAGCCGACTGCCCGAAGATCGCTGGTGTAGCCGAAGACCGGTGTGCGCAGCGTGCCGCGCGCCGCCGCCAGCGCGGTTCGCGCCCAGCCCAGCGTGGCCGGCGTAATCGCAAGCACGCATACATCGAATCGCATCAGCGCGGTGGCAAGTCGTGCGAGAAGTTGCGGCGTGGGGCCCTGCCCGTGGGCGTCGGGCGACTCCAGACGAATGGGCGACCACGCCACGCGTTGCGCGGCAAGCGCCTGGACGCCAACATCCGCAAGCGGGTCGTCGTGATGGTGAGGATCGAAGAGAAATGCGCACTCCAACTGCTCTCGCATCGGGGCCTCCTGTCGCGGCAAAAACCCCAGACTACGGAAGACCAGGCCTGCTGCCTATTCGCAGAAGCCACACTGCGGGAACTACGCGCATGAAAAAAGCAGCCCGCAGGCTGCTTTTTCTTCCTTCACCGCACGATGCGCGGCGCAGGTGCATCAGTGCGAACTCGATTTGCCCTTGAGCAGACGAGCGGCGTGAACCTCTGCCGTCAGCATGGCGAGCTCTGCCTCGACCTGGGCGATGTCCGCCTTGTCCTTGGCATTGCGCAATGCTTCCTCAGCCTTCTTACGGGCTTCCTCGGCGCGGGCTTCGTCCAGATCGCCAGCACGGATCGCCGTGTCGACCAGCACGGTGACCATGCCAGGCTGCACTTCGAGAATGCCGCCGGCCACGAAGATCGACTCTTCGGTGCCGTCGGTACGCGTGACTTTGACGATACCAGGCCGGATGCGCGAAATCAGCGGGGTGTGGCCGGGCAAGATGCCCAGTTCACCCGCCTCGCCAGGCAGTGCCACGAACTTCGCCTCACCGGTGAAGATCGCTTCCTCTGCGCTGACGACGTCTACTTGCAGGGTAGCCATATGTATACGTCCTTATTGCAGTTTCTTGGCCTTCTCGAAGGCCTCGTCGATCGCGCCGACCATGTAGAACGCTTGTTCGGGCAGCGAATCGCACTCGCCCTCAACGATCATCTTGAAACCACGAATGGTTTCGGCCAACGGCACATACTTGCCAGGCGCGCCGGTAAACACTTCGGCGACGTGGAAAGGCTGCGACAGGAAACGCTGGATCTTACGTGCACGCGCGACGGCTTGCTTGTCGTCAGGCGACAGTTCGTCCATGCCCAGAATGGCGATGATGTCACGCAATTCCTTGTAGCGTTGCAGCGTTTGCTGCACGCCACGCGCAACGGCGTAGTGCTCTTCGCCCACGACTTGCGGGTCGAGCTGACGGCTCGTGGAGTCGAGCGGATCGACGGCGGGGTAGATACCCAGCGCGGCGATATCACGCGACAGCACGACGGTCGAGTCCAGGTGCAAGAAGGTGGTGGCAGGCGACGGATCGGTCAAGTCATCCGCAGGCACGTACACGGCCTGGATCGACGTGATCGAACCGGTCTTGGTGGACGTGATGCGCTCTTGCAGCTTGCCCATTTCTTCAGCCAGCGTCGGCTGATAGCCCACGGCCGAAGGCATACGGCCCAGCAGTGCCGACACTTCCGTTCCGGCCAGCGTGTAGCGGTAGATGTTGTCGACGAAGAACAGGATGTCGCGACCTTCGTCACGGAACTTCTCGGCCATCGTCAGGCCCGACAGCGCAACGCGCAGACGGTTGCCCGGGGGTTCGTTCATCTGACCGAACACCATCGCCACTTTCGATTCTTTGATGTTATCGAGGTTGATAACGCCGGCTTCCGCCATTTCGTGATAGAAGTCGTTGCCTTCACGAGTGCGTTCGCCCACGCCTGCAAACACCGACAGACCGCTGTGCTGCTTGGCGATGTTGTTGATGAGCTCAAGCATGTTCACGGTCTTGCCCACGCCGGCGCCGCCGAACAGGCCAACCTTACCGCCCTTGGCGAACGGGCACACCAGATCGATAACCTTGATGCCGGTTTCGAGCAGCTCGACCGAAGGCGAGAGTTCGTCGAAACGGGGGGCGTCCTGGTGAATGCTGCGACGCTCTTCGGTCGGGATCGGACCGGCTTCGTCGATCGGACGGCCGAGGACGTCCATGATGCGGCCGAGCGTGGCTTCACCGACCGGCACCGAGATGGGCGCGCCCGTGTCGGAGACGGACATGCCGCGGCGCAAGCCGTCGGACGAGCCCATGGCGATCGTGCGCACGACGCCGTCACCCAGCTGCTGCTGCACTTCGAAGGTCAGATCTTTCTCAGCGAAAGCCGAGCTAGTATCAGCCAGCTTGAGTGCCGCGTAGATTTTGGGCATTTGATCGCGGGGGAACTGAATGTCCACCACGGCGCCAATACACTGAACGATGGTTCCGTTGCTCATGTCGAGTCCTTGCTTAATTACGTTCTAAGGGTCGCTGCGTCGTCCGATTCATCAGACGGCGGCAGCCCCCCCCACGATTTCTGAAATTTCTTTGGTAATCGCAGCCTGACGGGTCTTGTTGTAGACCAGTTGCAGTTCGCCGATAACCTTCTTGGCGTTGTCCGACGCCGACTTCATCGCGACCATACGGGCCGATTGCTCGGACGCCATATTCTCGGCCACTGCCTGGAACACCAGACCTTCGACGTAACGCTGGAGCAGATCGTCGATCACCGACTTCGCGTCGGGCTCGTAGATGTAGTCCCAGCCGTAATTGCTCTTGATCTCGGTGCTCTTTTCGGCAGCCGTCACGCCCAGCTGGAACGGATCGTCCAGACCATCGGGCAACGGCAACACGCGCAGAAATACCGGTTCCTGGCGCATCGTGTTCACGAAGCGCGTGCTGGCCAGATACAAGGCGTCGATGCGGCCTTCGAGGTAGTCGTCCAACTGCACCTTGATCGCGCCCAACAAACGGGTCAGATCAGGCTTGTCGCCCAACTGCACTTCCTGCGACACGAGGTTGGCGCCAATGCGCGTCAGCAAGCTGACGCCCTTGTTGCCGAAGGCCGTCGTTTGCACGGAAACGCCGCTGGCTTGGAATTCTTTCAGCTTGTTGAGCACCACACGTGTGATGTTGGTGTTCAAGCCGCCGCACAAGCCCTTGTCCGTCGTGACCATGACGATACCCACCGCTTTGTGATGCTCGCGGTTCTTGAGGTAGGGATGGCTGTACTCGGGATTGGCTTGCATCAAGTGCGAGGCAATTTCGCGCACTTTCGTGGCGTACGGACGGCCTGCACGCATCCGCTCCTGCGCCTTGCGCATCTTGGACGCGGCGACCATTTCCATCGCCTTGGTGATCTTGCGCGTGTTTTGCACGCTCTTGATCTTGGTTCGGATTTCCTTGATTCCGGGCATTACGCTTTCCTGTAGAGACGGCTGGACGGGGTGGATCGACTGACGGTCTGCCCCGCCCGGTGTGGTGCGTAAAGCAAACGGGGATGGCCCCGCTTGCCCGACGTCCTACTGCTGTCCGAATGCCTTAAAACGCACCGTGCTTTTTGAACTCTTGCAGGGCGGAAGCCAATTCGGCGTCGTCGTCCTTCGAGAGTTCTTTGCTGGATTCGATGCGCTCGATCATTGCCGCGTGCTTGGACTTCAACTGATCCTTGAACGCTTTTTCGAAGGCCAATACCTTGGTGACTTCGACGTCGTCCAGATAACCGTTGTTGACGGTGTACAGCGTGACGGCCAATTCCCACACTTGCAGCGGCTGATACTGCGGCTGCTTGAGCAGTTCCACCACGCGCTTGCCGCGCTCGAGCTGGCGACGGGTCGAGTCGTCCAGATCGGAAGCGAACTGCGCGAAGGCGGCCAATTCACGGTACTGCGCCAAGTCGGTACGGATACCGCCCGACAGCTTCTTCACGACCTTGGTTTGCGCCGCGCCACCCACACGCGACACCGAGATACCGGCGTTGATAGCCGGGCGCACGCCTGCGTTGAAGAGGTCGGTTTCCAGGAAGATCTGGCCGTCGGTAATCGAAATCACGTTGGTCGGCACGAAGGCGGACACGTCGCCGGCTTGCGTTTCAATGATCGGCAGGGCCGTCAGCGAACCGGTCTTGCCCTTGACGGCGCCGTTGGTGAACTTCTCGACATACTCTTCGTTCACGCGAGCGGCACGCTCGAGCAGACGCGAGTGGAGATAGAACACGTCGCCGGGATAAGCTTCGCGGCCCGGGGGACGACGCAACAGCAGCGACACTTGGCGATAGGCCCAGGCTTGCTTGGTCAGATCGTCATAAACGATCAGCGCGTCTTCGCCGCGATCGCGGAAGTACTCGCCCATCGTGCAGCCGGCGTAGGCCGACAGATATTGCATGGCGGCGGAGTCGGAAGCCGAAGCGGCCACGACGATGGTGTATTCCATCGCGCCGTGTTCTTCGAGCTTGCGCACCACGTTGTTGATCGTCGAGGCCTTTTGACCGATCGCGACGTACACGCAGGTCACGCCCTTGCCCTTCTGGCTGATGATCGTGTCGACGGCGACAGCGGTCTTGCCCGTTTGACGGTCACCAATGATCAGCTCGCGCTGACCGCGGCCGACCGGCACCATCGAGTCGATAGCCTTGATACCCGTTTGCAGCGGTTGCGACACCGACTTACGCGCGATCACGCCGGGAGCGACCTTTTCGATGATGTCCGTCTGGGTGTTGCCCAAGGGACCTTTGCCGTCGATCGGCGTGCCGAGTGCGTCGAGCACGCGGCCGCGCAATTCGGGACCGACCGGCACTTCCAGAATGCGGCCGGTCGTCTTGACCTGGTCGCCTTCCGAAATGCTGGTGTAGTCGCCCAGAATCACGGCGCCGACGGAATCACGCTCGAGGTTGAGCGCCAGACCGAAACGGTTGTTGGGGAATTCGAGCATTTCGCCCTGCATCACGTCCGACAGACCGTGGATGCGGGTAATACCGTCGCTCACGGATACGACCGTGCCTTGCGTACGGATATCATTCGAAGCGCTCAAGCCCTCGATGCGGCTCTTGAGCAGTTCGCTGATCTCGGAGGGATTGAGTTGCATGTGGAGACTCCTGGAATCCTGTTGAGTGCCTGGCTTATGCAGCCAGCGTGTCGCGCATGCGGGCCAACTGGGCTTGCACGGATGTATCGAGCACCTGATCGCCCACAGCCACGCGCACGCCGCCGATGAGCGACGGGTCGACAGTAACGTGGGGCTTGAGCTTAAGACCGAACTTCTTTTCCAACGCCGTGATCAAATCTGCGACCTGAGCGTCGGACATCGGGAATGCACTGGTGATCTCGGCCGCAGCGGCGCCTTCGTGACGATTCTTCAGCGTCTCGAATTGCGTCGCAATCTCGGGCACCAGCATCAGGCGGTCGTTCTCGACCAGCAACTGAATGAAGTTGCGCGCGGATTGCGGCAGCGGCGACCGGACCAGACCAAGGAAAATCTCGGCCCGTTGGGCGTCGCTTACCTTCGGATCGGACAGAAGGCGCTGCACATCGGGATGCGCAGCGATCTGATCCATTTCTTTGATCAGGTCGAGCCAGCCCGACGTACCGAGCGTCTTGTCGTCGCGCGCGGCGGCGAACAAGGCTTCGGCGTAAGGTCTGGCAACTGTCGAAAATTCAGCCATGACGTTCCCGGATTAAAGCTGCGCCTTGAGCTGGGTGAGCAGCTCGGCATGGGCGGAGGCGTCAACCTCGCGCTTGAGGATGTGCTCGGCGCCCTTGACTGCCAAGGCAGCCACTTCGTCGCGCAACGAGGCACGCGCACGTTGGGCTTCTTGCTGGGCTTCCTGCTTGGCTTGCGCCACGATGCGGGCACGTTCGACTTCGGCTTCACGACGAGCTTCGTCGATCAAACCGGCAGCCTGCTTTTCAGCTTCAACGATGCGAGCATGCGTTTCCGATTTCGCAGAAGCTTCGATCAGACTGACGCGCGCCTGGGCTTGAGCCAAATCGGCCCGGCCTTTCTCGGCGGCGGACAAGCCGTCGGCGATTTTCTGGCGTCGCTCGTCCATCGCCTTCGTCAGCGGCGGCCACACGAATTTCATCGTGAACCAGGCCAGGACGAAGAACACAAGCATCTGGAAAAAGATCGTCGCGTTTAAATTCACGGTCGTTTCCCTCTAATACCTTGGAACCCTGCCGCGCCAAACGTGCACGGCGGGGTCAACGAATATGTAGCCGTCTCAGCATTGCGCCCCGATGGGGCGCCACGCGATACGGCCGAAAGCGCCCGCAAGTCTGGCCTGCGGGCAGTGCGCAATCAGACGAACGGATTGGCGAAAGCGAACAGCATGGCGATACCGACGCCGATCAGGAAGGCCGCGTCGATCAGACCCGCCAACAGGAACATCTTCGTTTGCAAAGCGTTCATGAGCTCAGGTTGACGAGCCGAAGCCTCGAGGTATTTACCGCCCATGATGCCGATACCAATGCAAGCGCCGATAGCACCCAGACCGATGATGAAAGCGCAAGCGAGAGCAACGAAAGCAACGTTGGTCATGACAACTCCTTGATTAAAAATCGAAATGCAAAAATTAGAAAGAGACAAACACGTCGTACATGCCGTACATGCCGTACACGTCGTACATGCTTTACAAAAGGGCCTTACATCCCGGTCAGACGCGCACGCCTGACCGGAAAATCCTTAGTGACCTTCGTGAGCCTGGCCGATGTAAACCAGCGTCAGCATCATGAAGATAAAGGCTTGCAACAACACGATCATGATGTGGAAGATGGCCCACACCGATCCCGCCAGGACTTGGCCTACGCCCAATCCGATACTGGAAGCATTGAAACCTGTCCAGGCACCACCCATCAGGGCGATAAGCATGAACAAGAGCTCACCGGCAAACATGTTGCCGAACAACCGCATACCCAACGACACCGACTTGGCCGCGTATTCGACCAGGTTGAGCGCAAAGTTGGCGGGTGCCAGTATGATGGCCATGACGCCGTGCCCATGGAAAGGCGCGGTGAAGAGTTCTTTTGTAAAGCCCACGGGGGTCTTGATCTTGATGCCGTAATAGAACATCAGGAGCAACACGCCCAGCGACATGCCCATCGGCACGTTCAGGTCGGCCGTCGGCAGAATGCGGTGGTAGTAGAGCGGATCGCCGTGCTCGGCGCCCACACCGGTATTGATGAAGATCCAGGACATCAGATCGACCGGCACCAGATCGAGTGCGTTCATCAGCACGATCCAGAGGAAGACGGTCAGGGCGAGCGGTGCGACGAACAGGCGACTCTTGGCATTGGGTACGACGCTCTTGGCTTGCTGGTCGACCATGTCGACGATCGACTCGACCAGTGCCTGGAAGCGGCCCGGCACGCCGGACGTGGCACGGCGGGCGGCAAAAGCCAGCACGCCCACAACGATCAACCCCATCAGCGCCGACCAGAACAACGAGTCGTAGTTGATGATATTGAATTGGGCAATGATCGATTGCTTTTCGCCCGTGTTATTCAGGTGCACCAGGTGATGCTGAATATAAGCGGACTGAGGCGAAATGTCGGCGTTGGCGGCTGCCATGAAAATCCTACCCTTTTTGCTAGATGAAGAACGTCCGGGACGTCCACCATGCACGTTAATTTTGTGCGACTACGACAACTTGCGAAACATCATCAGGAGAAAGTAGCCCTTGAGCGTGAGGATCAACCCCCCGATCACCGCCGGCCACACCAACCATTCACTCGCGAACCGCGACAGCAACCACAACAGAAAGACCGTTGCAGACAACTTGAGCATTTCGCCTAGAAAGAAAAAGACTGGACTGGCCGAGCGACCAGCGAGCAGACCGAACATCAGACGCAGGCCGAAAGCAGCGTTGGGCAACCAGTACGCCCCCGCTCCCGCCAATGCTGATGCCGCCGCCGCAGTGCCTCCAACCGCCCACGCAATGATTGCCCCCGCAATCGCCATCATTCCCTGTGCCGCCAGCGCCCACATCATCCCCCGCACAGCCCGCGCATTCATCGATTTGCGCTGAGCTTCGGTAAGCTGGACAGGACTCGCTGTATCGGTATCGACTTTGATCATGACAGACTCATCACGACGCATCGACATGAGGAAACTACACGGCAAGCGAAGCTGAACGTCGCCCATCGCGCCTTCTTTATCCCGCAAGCGTCAAACTCAACGAGTATAGCGTGAATCGAAAACACCTGACAATCGCACCTCATAGCGTTAGTGGCATTCACGCACACTTGAGTCTTCGCTCAGGCTTACGCAATCTCGTTCAGCGCATTGTAATGCTTTCTTGGCGGGCGTGAAAAAGGGACCGCCAGGCGGTCCCTTTTGTTGCCAGCGCCCTGTACGTGGCGCTAGGTCAGCGGCGAAAAATCAATTTTCACGCACGGCAGGCGGTGCCCACAGACCGTCCAACGCAATGTTCTTGGGCGAGTACAGGCGCATGTTGAGCATGAAGTTGCCCTCGCTGGGCGAAGGCAGCCAATTGGCCTGCTTGTCGCCACGCGGCTGACGCTTCTGGATGTAGATATCCAGCGAACCGTCCTTGTTGTACGTGAGATTGTCGGTGCTCAGAATGGCATAACGATTGGCTTCGTTGCGCGCGAAACTACGGTCGGCGTTGTACAGGAAAAGCGACCAGTGACCATCCACCGGCGGCAGTTGCGCCTTGTCGAAATGCAGCACGTAATCTTCGCGCGCATCGAGCAACTCGCCATCGGCATCGACCATGGTGACAGGATAGATCACGTCTTCAGGCACGCTTGCGCCCAAGCCCAGCGCCGCGATCGCAGCGCGACGCGAGTAGTCCGTACCGTACGTGCCGATGCCACCGGTCACCGTATTCCAGCCGTTGACCGGCGCGGTCAGTCGCTGCGCCGAATCGGTAATGCGGCGGCTGGCAAGCGGCGCAGCGTTGGTGAGTGCTTGCTGCACTGCCGGGTCGAGCGACGGGAACGAGAACGGGCGATACGTGCCACCGATACCCACACGACGCAGACGGTCGAGGATCGGATTGTCGTTGGCATGCGGCGGATTGGTGCGCGCTACATCGGCGAATACGCTGAAGAACGTGGCCGCGTCCATTTGCGCCACTTGCTGCGCCGGCGTCAAGCTGGGATCCACGTTTGGCTGATAGGTATATGTCGGCGTGGTGTTGATCAGTGCACCGGCGAAAGGCGACACGCCTTGTGCATTGCCCGTCGTGCCCTGCGCGCCCGAACTGGCGCCCGGGGTCAGCCCGGCACGCATGCGCGCATCGCGATTCGATTCGGCCATGGGGCGAGGGTTGCTCATACGGCCGTCACGCATCGGGCGGACGTCGCCCTGCGCGGTGTCGCCCGCCACGGGACGCACATCGGACTGCAACCACGGCGTGGCTTTCAAGCCCTGCTGAAACTGATTGGCGCCGGCGAGGTCGTTCTGGCCCGTGATCTGGGCGCGCGCAATCAACCAACCCATCGAGGTCGGGCTGCGCACCACATCGACGCCCTGCGGCACCGAACCTTGCCAATACGGACCCACCAAAAGGAAACGTTGCGGACCAGGGCCCGCCGTACGCGTACCGCGCGACGCAAACACGTCGGTCCACATGTCGAACAGGGTCAGCGAAACATAGCGGTCACCTGCATCGGGCGCTTCGATGAGAAGCGGCGCGCGCGACACGTCGAACCACAGGTTCGAGTTGACACCATCGGTGCTCGGCCAGCGCGCATCGGCGGTCGTGGCATCGGGCAGTGCGGTGTGATGCGAAAACTGATTCATCGGCGCCTTGCCGTCGGCGGCCGAACCCACGCCGGTGGCTGCACGACGGGTCATTTCCATCAGTACCAGCGGGTAGGCATACACATACGCATCGCTGGCGATGTCGTTCAATTCAGCTGCCGTGACCGGCGCCGCTGCGCGCGTGGGCGCAGCCTGCGTTTGCATCGGCGTCTCCGATACCAGGCGCAATTCAGAACGGGGTGCCGCAGTTTGAGCTTGCGCCGCCGTCACGAAGCACAGCGCCAGTGCGCTGGACAATACGGCGACTGGCCATTGACGAGATTGGGTTGGTTTGCGCATGGTTCGATCCTTATCGTTATTCAACGGCGTCAAACGCGACTCCCACGCGCCGACACCCAAGTTGCTCAGGATAGGCCTCACGTGTGAAACGGGCGTTTCCGTTAGCGTGTCAAAGCGCAACCAATGCACAGCAATTGCTGCGGACGCGAGTACGCATCGCAACATTTGTAAATGACGTTAAAGAGCCTGAATAATCGCGGCATCGGCATGAAATCGATTTGATTGCCGAGGCCGCCTGCACTGCAAGGCTAGGCCGGAAGTCATCCTTCGGTCGGGATGGCGGACACCACCCGACCAAAGATAAAGCTACCGGGGCGGGAGATTCCGCCGATCAACGGTGCTTGAACTGGGCCGGTCGCTTGTCGGCGAACGCCGCCATGCCCTCTTTCTGATCTTCAGTCGCGAAGAGCGAATGAAATACGCGACGCTCGAACAGCAACCCGTCGTTCAATCCGGATTCAAATGCACGATTGACTGTTTCCTTGGCCATCAACACCGATGGCAGCGACATCGACGCAATGATCGTTGCGGCATCGAGCGCTTCGTCCATCAGCTTATCGGCCGCAACCACGCGCGACACCAGTCCGGAACGTTCCGCCTCATCGGCCTTCATCATGCGCGCGGTGAGCACAAGGTCCATTGCCTTCGCCTTGCCTACGGCACGCGGCAAGCGCTGCGTGCCGCCGGCACCGGGGATCACGCCAAGCTTGATTTCCGGCTGCCCGAAACGTGCCGTATCTGCCGCGATGATGATGTCGCACATCATCGCCAACTCGCAGCCGCCACCCAATGCATATCCCGCCACCGCGGCGATGACAGGCTTGCGCACGCGCTTGAGCGTTTCCCAATTGCGGGTGATGTAATCGCTGCGATAGACATCCATGTAGCCCCAGTCTTTCATCGCGCCGATATCGGCGCCGGCGGCAAAGGCCTTCTCGCTTCCGGTGATGACGATGGCACCGATCTCATCGTTCGCATCGAAGGCCAGCAGGGCCGCCCCAAGTTCGTCCATCAGCGCGTCGTTCAAGGCGTTGAGCGCCTTGGGGCGATTCAGCGTCAGGATGCCGACGCGACCGCGCGTGTCTTGTAATACGAGAGCTTCACTCATAGATGTCTCCTCTGATCTTCGAAAAAGTAAACTAAGCCGATGAACGATACCGCCATACTTTACCGCCTCGAACCCTTTGACGTTGCCGGACATCGCTTTCGGATCACACTCGAAGTGGCCCGCCCCGATCCCGTGGGGCAACAACTCTCGCTACCGGCCTGGATTCCGGGCAGCTATCTGATTCGCGATTTTTCGCGTCAGATCGAAACGCTATCCGCGAAAAGCGGAACCCGTCGCGTCAATGTCAGCAAGGTGGACAACCACACCTGGCAGGTTGCCCCCTGCGAGGGCCCGCTGACCGTCGAGTACGTCGTATATGCCTGGGACTTGTCGGTGCGCGGCGCGCATCTGGACGAATCGCACGGGTTCTTCAACGGCACCAGTGTGTTTCTGGGCGTTCACGGACAAACGGATCAACCCTGCCTGCTGGATCTGGTTCCGCCCGATCACGCCGAGTGGAAGGTATACACGAGCCTGCCGGAAGCACGCGGTCTGGCCGGTGCCGCGCGGCGCCACGGCTTCGGTCTTTATCGTGCGCCCGATTACGATGCCCTCCTCGATCATCCCGTCGAGATGGGCACGCCGCAAGTGGTGCAGTTCGAAGCCCACGGTGCGCTGCACGAAATGGTGTTTACCGGCGTGATCCCAAAACTGGATCTGGTACGCATCGCTGACGACACCCAGCGGATTTGCGAAGCCCAGATCGCGTTTTTCGAGCCGCGCAGCAAGCGCGCGCCGTTTCTGGACAGCAGCGACCGCTATGTATTCATGACGATGGTGACGGGCGACAGCTACGGCGGCCTCGAACATCGTGCCTCGACGGCATTGATGGCGTCTCGCAAAGATCTGCCCGTTCTCGGCCTGCCCGGCCAGGACGATGGGTACCGCACGTTCCTGGGACTGGTCAGCCACGAATATTTTCACACCTGGAACGTCAAGCGCATCAAGCCGGCCGCCTTTGCGCCATACGATCTGCGCCAGCCCAACCTGACCCGCCTGCTGTGGGTATTCGAAGGATTCACGTCTTATTACGACGACCTGTTCCTGCTGCGATCGGGCGTGATTTCGCACGATCACTATTTGAAGATGCTGGGTAAGACCATCACCAGCGTGGCACGCACGCCGGGACGCCACAAGCAATCGATTGCCGAAAGTGCCTTCGATTCCTGGACGCGCTATTACAAGCAAGACGAAAATTCGCCCAATGCCCTGGTGAGCTACTACACAAAGGGTGCACTGGTCGCGCTCGGCCTGGACCTGACGATCCGCAAGGGCTCGGGCGGCCGGCATTCGCTCGACGACGTCATGCGTCTGATGTGGACGCGTTATGGCCGCGACTTTTATACGGGCGGGGGGCAAGGCATTCCGGAAGATGCGATGGCGGGACTTATCGAGGAAGCCACCGGTGTGGACACCGCCCGCTTCATTGCGCGGCACGCCGACGGCCGCGCCGATGTGCCGCTGGACACGCTCTTGCCCGAGCACGGTGTGAATGTGCGCTGGAAGGCCACCACCCCCGCCCCCACCCTGGATGTGCGCGTGCGCAAGCAACAGGACCAGTGGGTGCTGGCGACAGTGCTGGAAGGCGGGGCCGCACACCGCGCGAGCCTGTCGGCCGGCGATGTGCTGGTGGCGATCGATGGCTTGCGTGTGGACACGAGCACGTCGCTGGACGCAATGCTGTCGCGATATAAACCGGGCACATCACTGACCGTGCACGTGTTTCGCCGCGATGAACTGCGCGCCTTTCGTGTGAAGCTCGCCGCGCCGGCGGCCCTCGATTGTGAGTTGACGGCGCAGTTGGCTGGTTAAGGTGGCGGCCGTTTAAGGTGGCGGCCGTTCAGAATGGTGGCCGTTGATGTAGTGCCGTCTAGGGTGGCGGCCGCTTGTAGTGGCCGCCTAGGGTGGCGGCCGCTTGATGTAGTGGCCGCCTAGGGTGGCGGCCGTTTCATCGCGTGATTTGCCGTAGCGATTTCAGATGACGACCGGGAGGGCGACCCATCCAGGGCGCCCCCGCTCCCCCCCTCTGCCCAGCTCAAGGGCGCGGTTCGAGCCGCGCCTGAATCGCTTTCGCGGCGACGACGCCGTCGGCCAGGGATGTCACCACGCACGGATGCATGCGATGGGCGACTTCACCAATCGCGTAGATGCCGTCGACACTGGTTTCGGCGGTTTCACGGGCGGTGCGCACAAAGCCGCGCGCGTCGCGAACGAGCCCCAACCCCTCGGCGTAAGGCACCTGCGGCACCCAGCCGTAAAACACCAGCAGCAGATCGTACGGCAACCCATTCACGCGGCGCGCATTGACGTCGACATCGTAGGCGCCGATGCGCACATCCTCGGGGCGCGTGCGGTCAATCCATTGCTGTTGGGCACGCACGTGCCGCGCATAAAGATGCAGGACCGCCGGATCGCGCTCGCGCACGAACGTATAGTTCTCGAAGGCGTTGTCGCCACCGCCAAGGATGGCGACGCGCAGCCCGCGGTAATCCCGATCGGCCACATCCGAACCCGGGCCGACCAGGATGCCGGGCACGGGTGTGGGCCCCGCCCCGTCCAGACCACGCGCGGTCACGCCCGACGCAATGACAACGGTTTGGGCACGCAAGGTTTGGGTCACGTCTTGTGCGTCGCGCACGGTCACCTCGAACGTGCTGCCCTGCCGCTCGACCGCGCTGACGGCGCTCTGCAATCGCATTGCGACCCCTGCGTCGACCACGCCGCGCGCGATGCGGCCGGCGATTTCATGCCCCGTCTCGCCTTGCACCAGCGGCGTCCAGTCGTCTTGAAACGGGTTGACTCGCGCCAAGCCGCCCAACGCACCTGCCGTTTCGATCAGGAGAGGCGCAAAGCCAAGCCGCTTGAGCCAGATGGCGCAAGACGCGCCCGCAGGGCCGCCGCCGACAATGATGGCATCGTGAATCGTATTGGATTGAGGGGCGACATCGTTCACCGGGACTCCTTCGTACTGCTGCGATTGTAGCGACGCGCGCACGCCATTTCCGGCAAGCCCCGCCGATCGACAGGGAATCGTTCACGCCATCCGCAAAGCGGGCACCAGAGCACAGGCGCGTCGCGCCTTGGCGCGGCACGACGCCCTTCGTGCCGAAGCGTCCAAAGCACGACCCCTGGCACGTTACGGCTTTACAATGCCCGCTCATTCCGTTCCTGGTGTCTTGCCATGCCTACCCGCCGCATCATTTTCAATCGCCTGGCGCTCGACGCGCGCATCGGCATCCTCGAACACGAGCGGCGCGCCACGCAGCCTCTGCACATCGATGCCGAAATCGATGTCGACATTCAGCGGCAAGTCGACGACCACGACATCCATACCGTGCTGGACTATCGGCAGATCCGCGAAGCGATCGTCGAAGAATGCACCCAGGCACACGTCAACCTGATTGAGACGTTGACCGAGCAGGTCGCCGACCGGCTGATGCACGACTTCGCCGAGATTCGTGCTGTGCGCATTCGGATCAGCAAGCCGATGGCGTTTTCCGACTGCGCGGCCGTGGGGGTGGAAACCTTCATCACACGGTCACCCTCATAAGCACACCGATCGGTTAGGATTTGCGCTGACCCTCTCAAAAAAGGAAGCGCTATGAGCAAGGTTTACAAGGTTGCGGTACTGGTGGGCAGTCTGCGACGCGATTCGATCAATCGCAAACTCGCGTTGGCATTCAAGCGCCTGGCGCCCGCCTCGCTGGCGCTGGACATCGTCGAGATCGGCGACCTGCCGCTTTACAACGAAGATATCGATGGCACGCCTGGGCCGGCGAGCTACAAGGCCTTTCGCGACAGCGTAGGTGCGGCCGATGCCGTGCTCTTCGTCACGCCGGAATACAACCGCTCAGTGCCCGGCGCGCTGAAAAACGCCATCGACGTGGGATCGCGCCCCTACGGCAAGAGCGTCTACAGCGGCAAACCCGCCGCGGTGGTCAGCTCGTCGCCCGGCGCGATCGGCGGCTTTGGCGCCAATCACCACCTGCGCCAGTCGCTGGTCTTTCTCGATATGCCGTGCATGCAGCAGCCCGAGGCCTACCTGAGCAATGCCGGCACGTTCTTCAATGAGCAGGGTGAGTTGTCCGATTCGATCAAGCCGTTCCTGGAAAAAATCCTGGCGACGTTCGAAAAGTGGGTGGCCACGCACGCCGCTGCGAAGTAGGCGCGATGCCCAGCGGTGCGGGCACCCGTCGGTGCTCGCGCCGTTACAGCGCGGCTTGCTGCCCGGCGGAACGCGTGGCCTCGGGTGCAGGCGCAGATGGCAGCGCTGGCCGCGCTTCGGGCCGGATGAAAGACATGCGCGTTTCCGTGCCGCCGGCGAACACCAGCGGGGTTTGTGCAAATGTCGCTTCACCAAACAGCGCATCTTCGCTTACGGTGGCCAGACCGGTCGCCAGCCCCTTGAAATCAAACAGGTCGGTATCGGCCAGATGCGACGGCACGACGTTGGACAAGGCACGAAACACGTTATCGACGCGGCCCGGCGTGTCGCGCTCCCACTGATGCAGCATTTCCTTCACCTTCTGGCGCTGCAAGTTTTCCTGCGAGCCGCACAGATTGCAGGGGATGATGGGAAAGGCTTTACCCCGGGCGTAGGTCGCAATATCCGATTCCTTGCAAAACGCCAACGGCCGAATCACCACGTGCGCGCCGTCATCAGTGGCGAGCTTGGGCGGCATGGCTTTCATCTTGCCGCCAAAGAACATATTCAAGAAAAACGTTTCGACAATATCGTCGCGATGGTGGCCGAGCGCGATTTTGTTGGCACCCAGTTCCTTTGCCGTTCGGTAGATCACGCCACGGCGCAGACGCGAACATAACGAACAGGTGGTTTTGCCCTCGGGCACCTTCTCTTTGACAATGGCATGCGTATCGGCCTCGACGATGCGATACGGCACGCCCAGCGCTTCGAAATAGCCGGGCAGCACGTCTTCGGGAAAACCGGGATGCTTTTGATCGAGATTCATCGCAATGATCTCGAACTTGACCGGTGCGCGCTTTTGCAGCGCCATCAGGACGGCGAGCATCGTGTAGGAATCCTTGCCGCCACTCATGCACGCCAGGATGGTGTCGCCGTCTTCAATCATATTGAACGCCGCGATAGCCTTACCAGTTTCCGATTGCAGCCGGTTTTCAAGACGATTGAAGTTATTCGAGGCTTTCATGGCACATCACAGAACACGTTAAGTGCCTTCCCAGGTGGGACCCGGCACATCGATCTCAAACATTTCGAGCACGCGCTTTACCGTATGGTCGACCATCTCTTCGATGGTGCGGGGCCGATGGTAAAACGCCGGCAAGGGCGGGAAAATGATGCCGCCCATTTCGGTGACGGCCGTCATGTTGCGCAAATGCGCCAGATTGAACGGCGTTTCGCGCACCAGCATGACCAGCCGCCGCCGTTCTTTCAACGTGACATCCGCCGCGCGCGTGATCAGGTTGTCCGAAAGCCCGATCGCCACCGCCGCCAGGGTGCGCATCGAACACGGCACGATGACCATACCTGCGGTAGCAAAGGCACCACTGGCCAGGGTGGCGCCCACATCGCGCACGCTGTGCACGTGATCGGCCAACGCCTGTACCTCATGGCGCGAGATATCCAGCTCGTGCTTGATATTCAACACGCCCGACGACGAGATGATCACATGCGTTTCCACATCTGGCACATCCCGCAGCACCTGCAGCATGCGCACGGCATAGATGGAGCCGGTCGCCCCCGTAATGCCGATCACCAACCGGCGTGTCGGTGGCGCCCGTTCCAACGGCGACATCAGGCCGTGGCGCCCGAGCCGTCGAGCATCGTTTTCAATTCGCCGCTTTCGTTCATCTCATTCATGATGTCCGAACCGCCCACGAACTCACCCGAAATGTACAACTGGGGAATCGTCGGCCAGTTGGAGAATTCCTTGATGCCCCGGCGGACATCGTCATCTTCCAATACGTTGACGGTGACGAGCTTCTTCACGCCATTGCCTTTCAGGATCTGAATGGCCTTGCCGGAAAAGCCGCATTGCGGAAATTGTGCCGTGCCCTTCATGAAGAGCACGACGGGATGTTGCGTGACGGTGTCACGGATAAAGGTTTGAACGTCGCTCATGGTGACCTCAAAATCAGGTGAATGAATCAATTATAGGTATCCGCCGGAAATCCGCTCGATTCCGGCCAGATCGCGACGGCTTTCCACCCGGGAAAAGCCGTTCTGAATAAAAAGTGCCCGCACTGCCTCGGCCTGGGTCCAGCCATGTTCGACCCACAGCGCCCCGCCCGGGTTCAATCGCCCGACGGCACCGGCCACGATCTGAATCAGGTCTGCCATGCCGCAGGCGTGGTCGGTAAGCGCGCCGGCGGGCTCGAACCGCAAGTCCCCTGCGGCAAGATGGGGATCGTCGGCGGCAATATAAGGGGGGTTCGACACCATCACGTCGAATCGGCGGTCGGCCGCCAATGGCTCGAACCAGGAGCCGGCGAGCCATTCGACGGCGGCGCCCAAAGCGATGCCGTTCTCACGCGCCACGGCCAACGCCGCCACACTTTCGTCGATCGCCGTCATTTGCGCGTGCGGGCATGCCAAGGCCACACTGACCGCGATGGCACCGCTACCGGTGCCCAGATCCAGCACGGTGACGCGGTTCATCGAGGTTGCTGCGATTTGCGCCCGGCGCACCACCGCGGCCTCGACTTCAGCCAGCGCAGTCTCCACCAGCAACTCGGTGTCGGGACGCGGGATGAGCACGTCGGGCGTGACGCGGAATCGGTGTCCCATGAACTCGCGCCAGCCCAGGATGTAGGCCATGGGTTCGCCTGCCAACCGGCGGGCGGCGGCGGCGTTGAACGCCTGCGCTGCGGCGTGCGGCAGCAGATCGGTGTCGTGGGCCAGCAGCCAGCTACGCGGCTTGTCGAGCACCGCTTCGAGCAACATGCGCGCTTCCAGACGCGGCAAACCACTCGCCGCCTGCAGCGAGCGCGGCGTGCTGTCACCCTGTGCAGGGTTGGCCATCGTGCTCAAACGTCGTCGCCCAAGGCGGCCAGCAATTCGGCCTGATGTTCGGCAATCAAGGCGCCGGTGAGCTCTTCGAGATCGCCTTCCATGATCTGCCCCAGCTTGTAAAGCGTCAGGTTGATGCGGTGATCGGTCAGGCGCCCCTGCGGAAAGTTATACGTGCGAATGCGCTCGGAGCGATCGCCTGTGCCCACCAGCGATTTGCGCTCGGCGGCTTCTTTCCCCTGGCGTTCGCGCAATTCGGCGTCTTTCAATCGTGCCGCCAATACCTGCAAGGCCTTGTCCTTGTTGCGATGTTGCGACCGATCGTCCTGGCATTCCACCACCAATCCGGTGGGCAAGTGCGTGATGCGCACGGCCGAATCCGTTTTGTTGATGTGCTGGCCGCCGGCGCCGCTCGCGCGGAAGGTGTCGATACGCAGATCCGACGGGTTGATCACGATCTCGGTCGCCGCATCGGCTTCGGGCAGCACCGCCACGGTGCAGGCCGAGGTGTGGATACGGCCTTGCGCTTCGGTCGCCGGCACGCGCTGCACCCGATGTGCGCCCGACTCGAACTTCAGGCGGCCGTAGGCCCCGTCGCCATCCACGCGCACGATGACTTCCTTGTAGCCACCCAGCTCGGATGCACTTTCCGACATGAGTTCGACTTTCCACCCGCGGTTCTCCGCATAGCGGGAGTACATGCGCAGCAGATCGCCCGAGAACAGCGCACTTTCGTCGCCACCCGTACCGGCGCGGATTTCGAGAAACAGGCTGCGACCGTCGTTGGGATCGCGCGGCAGCAGCAATCGCTGCAGGTCGGCGCCCAGCGTGTCGAGCTTGCCCTTCGATGCACGAATCTCTTCTTCGGCGAGGCTTTTCATTTCCGGGTCGCCGAGCATCTCCTGCGCCGTCGACAAATCGGCTTCCGCTTGCGTGTAGGTGCTGAACGCGGCGACCACCGGATCGAGTTCGGAACGCTCGCGCGACAGCTTGCGAAAGCGATCCATATCGTTGGCCGCATCGGGATCGGCAAGCAAGGCGTCGACTTCGATCAGACGGCGAGACAATTGCTCGAGCCGGCTGCGCATAGAGGATTTCATGACGGATAAACCAGAGGGGAGACGGGACCGGACGGATAATGTCCAGACGATGCGCCACGCGAAGACCCCGCGTGACCTGCGACGCGACCACCGCTACCGACGTGAGTCGGAGGTCGGGAAAAGACGTGGCACCCAGGTCAGCAATTGCTCGCGGTCGCCCGCTTCGCTGCGGTTGAGCGCCGCCAGCGGACCATGCAGGTATTTTTGCGTGAGGCCATGGGCCAACTGCTCCAGCACGGCTTCGGGCGATTCGCCACGCGCCAGTGCCCGACGGGCCCGATCCAGTTCCTGCACACGCAAGGCATCAGCCGATTGGTGCAGATCGCGAATGATCGGAACGACGGCACGGGACTGCATCCAGTGCATGAAGTTGTCGACACGCGTATCGATGATGGCCTCGGCCTGCACTACCGCGGCGCGGCGCGCATCGGTGCCGCTTTGCACGAACTTGCCGAGGTCGTCGACCGAATACAGATAGATGTCGTCCAGGCGGCCCACTTCGGGCTCGATATCGCGCGGCACGGCCAGGTCCACCATCACGATGGGGCGGTGCCGGCGCAGCTTGGTAGCCCGCTCGACCATCCCCAGGCCGAGGATGGGCAAGGAGCTGGCCGTACAGGAAACGATCACGTCGAAGTCGGCCAAGCGATCGGGCAGATCGGCCAATTTCATGGTTTGGGCCGAAAAACGCTCGGCCAGCGTTTCGGCGCGCTCCAGGGTGCGGTTGGCCACGACCATGCTGCGCGGCTTCTGCGCGGCGAAGTGCGTGGCACAGAGTTCGATCATTTCACCGGCGCCGATGAAAAGCAGCCGCGTCTGGCTCATATCGCCAAACACCCGTTCGGCCAGACGCACCGCCGCAGCCGCCATCGACACCGAATGCGCGCCGATGGACGTTTGCGAACGCACTTCCTTGGCCACCGAGAACGTACGCTGGAAGAGTTGATGCAACAACGTGCCCAGTGAGCCGGCCTCGCCCGCAGTGCGAACGGCGTCTTTCATCTGGCCCAGAATCTGCGGCTCGCCCAGCACCATGGAGTCCAGGCCGCTGGCCACGCGAAACGCGTGACGCACGGCATCGCCCTGCTGATGACGGTACAAATGCGGTTGTAAAGCGCCTGCCTCGATCTTGTTGTAATCGGCCAGCCACGCGGGCAACTGCTCGGCGACCTGCGGCTCGGCCGCGCAGTACACCTCGGTGCGATTACAGGTAGAGAGAATGGCAGCTTCGCGCACGGCGCCGCCGAAGCATGCCCGCAATCCCTCGATGGCCGGCTTGATGAGATCGACAGGCATGGACACGCGCTCGCGCACCGAAACGGGCGCTGACGTGTGGTTCAAACCGAAGGTCAGGACATCAATCGACATCGTAAGTGCTGCGCACAGCGTGGTTCACGCGTAAACAGGGATTGCAACGAAGTTAGACTTAAAGTATAGCGCTTGAGACCCGATCCGTCCCGGTCGTACCCCGGTCCGACGCAGAAAGCGTGATCTTTTTGCTGCGTTGCGTGCACGACTTCAATTTTTTGTGTAATATGCGGCTCTCTCGTTGGCCCGGTAGCTCAGTCGGTAGAGCAGAGGATTGAAAATCCTTGTGTCGGTGGTTCGATTCCGCCCCGGGCCACCAAAGTATTTTTGCTGGATTGCCGATCCAGCAACGCAGTCGAAAAAGCCTCCTTTACCGGGGGCTTTTTTTCGTCCCTATCTTCGTTCGATCCACTGCCGTCTTAAAAAAGATCGGTCGTCCGCAGGCCAAGGCAAGCCCAACTGTGCGTGCATCGGCGGATGGCGTATTCCGCTCGGCAGGGCCAGTGCCTGCCGCAGCGTGTTGTTGGCTAGCGGTTCTCAGGGGCAATGCGAATTTTGCATTGGGCATGCGCGGCGCGCTGGGGCATGCTTTCCGGCATGAACACTCCAAATCCATTCGGATGCATCGGCATCCTGGGCGGCATGGGCCCCGCCGCCACGATCGATTTCATGGCCAAGATCGTGGCCCACACGTCGGCCTCCTGCGATCAAGAGCATGTGCCGATGCTGGTGCACTGCGTGCCGCAGATTCCCGATCGGTCCACCGCCATTCGTGCCGGCACGGACGAGCCATTCGCCTGGCTGCTCGATGGGCTGCACAAGCTGGAAGCCGCGGGCGCCGACTACATTGCCATTCCATGCAACACGGCGCACTTCTGGCATGAGCGGCTGTCGGCTGCGGCACGCGTGCCGATCATTCATATTGCACAGGCCACCGCCGACGCGCTCACTGCCTGCGGCCAGTCGCCCGGGCGCGTGGCGTTGATGAGCACCCGAGGCACGGTCGGCACACGGATGTACCAGTCGCGTCTGGAAGACCGTGTCGAGCAGTTCATCGTGCCGGACGAAGCCGAGCAGGTGTTGATCGATACCGCGATCTGGTCGGTAAAGGCCGGCAACATCGCCTTGGGACGCGAGCATGCGCAGCGCGCGGCCGAACGGCTCTTCGAGCAAGGCGCCGATCGGGTACTGCTTGCCTGCACCGAGCTGCCGGTGGTGCTCACCCGCGAAATGATGGGCGCAACGGCGGTAGACTGCACGGACGCGCTCGCCCGAGCGTGTGTCGTGGCGTCGGTCAGTGGCCGCGTTCCGGATCACCCTCTTCCTGAACTGGAGGCTGCCGCCTGATGGATATGCGCTGGCTACAAGACTTTTTGACGGTTGCGGAACTGGGGAATTTCACCCGTTCCGCCATGGAGCGGCACACGTCGCAAACCGCATTCAGTCGACGTATCCAGGCACTTGAAGCCTGGCTGGGGGTGGCGCTGATCGATCGCAGCGTGTTTCCCACCCGGCTGACACCCGAAGGCGAACAGTTTCGCGGCCAGGCCGCCGACATTCTCGAGAAACTGCTCGAGGCCAAGGCCGGCCTTACCGATCCGTCGCTATCGCGACGCGACAAGGTGCGCATCGCCCTGCCCCATGCCCTCGCGCTGGGGCGCTTGCCAGGCTGGTGGGCCACGTGGTCGAACGGCCGATCGCTGAGCTGCCAGGCCGTTCCCGGCAATGTCCACGACACCGTCACGTCGCTGGCGGCCGGTGAAGCCGACGTGCTGCTCTGCTTTCATCATGCCCAGCAGCCCATTCATCTCGACACCGATCGCTTCGACCGCCTGGTGATCGGCACCGAGCGCCTGCGGCCCTATGCGGCCACCGATCACGCCGAGCGCTGGTCGCTGACCAAAGCGCGCGACAAGCCGCCCACACCACTCCTGATGTATTCGGCCGGCACCTACCTGGGCCGCATGGTCGATCTGATTGCGCAAAGCGCACCCGAACCTTTGGTCGGCCAGGGCGTGTTCGAGAGCGATATGGCGGATGTGCTGGCCAACGTGGCCGTGTCGGGCCAAGGCATCGCCTGGCTGCCGGACTGCACTGCGATTCAGAAAGGTGACCTGCTTGCGCCGTTGGGCGACGAGAGGTGGTCCATGACACTATCGCTGGTGGCGTACCGCGATCGCACCAATAGTGCGCTGGCGCTGAACCGCCTCTGGGCCGGCATCGTGGCCAGCCTGGACAGCCCGCACGCCTGAACGCAACGCAGACCGAACGCAGGGAGAAACGGATGACGGATCGTACGCCCACACGAAATGACAACGCGTTGCCGCCGGCGAGCACCATCCCGCACAGCTTCATATTGAGCGGTGGCATGGTGGTCGACGGATCGGGAGCACCGCCTTACCGCGCCGACGTGTTCGTGCAAGGCGATCGCATCGCCGCTATCGGTACGCTGGACGCGCCGCCCAGCGCGCAGATCATCGACGCGACCGGCCTATTCATCACGCCCGGCTTCATCGACTCGCATACGCACGACGACGGGTATCTGCTGGCCCATCCCGACATGACGCCGAAAGTGTCGCAGGGCATCACCACCGTCGTGACGGGCAACTGCGGCATCAGCCTGGCACCGCTTTCACCTCGCGAGATTCCGCAGCCGCTGGATCTTCTGGGGCCGCCCGCGCTTTTTCGGTTCGACACTTTCGCCGGCTGGCTGGCGGCCTTGCGCGCCACGCCTGCGGCCACAAACGTCATACCGCTCGTGGGACACACCACGTTGCGCGTCGAATGCATGACGGATCTCGAACGGCCCGCCGATGAGACCGAAACCGCACACATGCGCGCGCTTCTTGACGACGCCATGCAAGCCGGCGCATTCGGCATGTCCACCGGCACGTTTTATCCGCCTGCCGCGCAGGCGACCACTGACGAAATCATCGCCGTCGGCGCGCCGCTCAGGGAACACGGCGGCGTTTTTGCCACCCACCTGCGTGATGAAGCCGATCTGATCGTGGACGCCATGGAAGAGGCACTGACGATCGGCCGCGCCTTGAACGCGTTGGTCGTGTTTTCCCATCACAAGTTGGCCGGCGAAAAGAATCACGGCCGGTCCCGGGAGACATTGGCGCTGATGGAACGGGCAGCGACCCGACAGCCGGTATGTCTCGACTGCCATCCCTACCCGGCCACCTCGACGATGTTGCGACTGGATCGCGTGCGCATCGCGCGCCGCACGATGATCACCTGGTCGAAAGGGTATCCGGCCGCCACCGGGCGTGACTTCAGCGATGTCATGGCTGAATTGGGGCTGGACGATGCGGCCGCGCTCGAGCGCCTGGCGCCCGCCGGTGCCATTTATTTTTTGATGGACGAGCGCGATGTGGAACGCATCATGACGCATCCGCTTGCCATGGTGGGATCCGATGGCTTGCCCTTCGATCCCCATCCCCATCCGCGGCAATGGGGCACGTTCACGCAGGTGCTGCGCAAACTGGTGCGGGAGTCGCAGGTGCTGACGCTGGAGGCGGCCGTTCACAAGATGACGGGACTGGCCGCGCGCAACTATGGCATCGCGCAGCGCGGCCTGCTCGAAGCGGGCCATTTTGCAGATATCGTCCTGCTCGACCCCGCGCGCGTGACCGACAACGCAACCTTCGAGGCCCCGATACAAGTAAGCACCGGGATCGAACATGTGTGGGTGAACGGACATTCGGTATGGGACGGCAAGGCCGGCAAGAGCGGCTTGCTTCCAGGTCGCGTATTGCAGCGGTCGGTTGCCGATCGATAAGCGGACACATTCACGCACCAAACAGCCACAAAGCCTTCGCATTGTGCGCGATACCTCGCCGTATCGACACCCAACGCAGCAAAGTTGCAACATTTTCTCGTTTGCGTACCCAAAGGAAAGATTTTTGTGCCTCAGCCGGGGGCAGAACGTCGGAAAATGGTAGCCTCTCGTCCCGTTATCGACCGTCCCGTTCCTATCGCATCGATGCCGAATTCCCTTGCCGCGCAACAGCAGATCGCCGTACTCGACGCCCGAGCCACCCGCCACGCCGTAACGTACGAAGGCAAGACCGTCCAATGGCGGCGATTCGGCAATGGCGCCCCGCTGGTGCTGCTGCATGGCGGGCATGGCAGCTGGATGCACTGGGTGCGCAATATCGAAAGCCTCGCGGCCAGGCACACCGTATGGGTGCCCAACATGCCGGGCTATGGCGACTCCGACCTGCCCGACGGCGATACCCTCGACACCCTCGTCACGTTTCTCGGCAAGACGCTCAATCAATTGGTCGGTCCCCGCACGCGCGTGTCGCTGGCAGGCTTCTCCTTTGGCGGCCTGGTCGCGGCCCATCTGGCCACCACGCGTCCGGTCGAACGGCTTGCCTTGCTTGGCCCGGGCGGACATGCATCGCCGCGACGGCAGGCCGAACCCATGGTCAACTGGCGCGATGCGGCCGCGGATGACGATCTCGACGCTGCAATGCGGCATAACTTGAGCGTATTCATGTTGTCATCGCCAAAAGCAGTCGACGATCTGGCGACACGCGTGCATCTGCTGTCTTGTCAGCAGACGCGTTTTCGCAGCAAAAATCTTTCTCAGGGCGGGGGTCTGGCCGAAGCGCTGAAGGCGTATGGCGGACCCACCTTATTAATATGGGGCGAGCACGACGTGACCGCCGATCCCGCCATCATCGCACCGGCACTTGCCGCCGAGATTCCCCGGACCGACTATCGCATCGTCCAGGGCGGTGGCCACTGGATTCAGTTCGAGCAGGCGGATGCCGTCAACGTCCTGTTGCAGACCTGGCTGGGATGTGGCGATAAACTGACGCCAGATCACATCGCATACCAAAATGAGGGACAGGGATAAGGGGTCCCTGGCGCTTCTGTTTCCACACTGTGCAAGAATGTTGAACAAATCTGCTTTCACAGCCGAAAGCTACGGGGATTTACGTGCTCGCTAAATATCAAACATCCGGATCGTCTCGTTTTGCTCGATTCTTTTGCGTCGCAACATTGACCGCCCTCCTCGCTCCAGGGTTGGCCAGCGCGTTCTCGTTCGACGATGTGGCCAGACTGGCCGCAGAATCGTCGAAGAAAAAATACGAGGCCCCGCAGTCGAATCTGCCTGATGAACTTAAAGCGCTCAAGTACGCCGGTTACCAGGAAGTGCGCTATCGCGACGACCGCCTGCACTGGAACGACGCGGGCACGCGCTACAGGCTGAGCTTCTATCACCAGGGCATGCACTTTGACGTGCCGGTGAAGATCAACGAAGTGGATGCCAAGGGCGTGCACGAAATCCCGTTCAATCCGGACGACTTCAGCTACGGCTCGCTGAAGCTGGATCAAGCGGCGTTGAAGAATCTGGGCTTTGCCGGGTTCAAGGTGCTGTATCCCGTCAACTCGGAAAAGAAGCCGAATGACGAACTGACGACGTTTCTGGGCGCCAGCTATTTCCGTGTGATCGGCAAGAATCATATTTATGGTTTGTCGGCCCGCGGCCTGGCAATCGATACGGCCCTGCCCTCCGGCGAAGAATTTCCCCGCTTCACGCAGTTCTGGATCGAGAAGCCGGGCGCAGAAAACCGCAACCTGGTGATCTACGCGCTGCTCGATTCGCGTCGAGCAACGGGTGCCTATCGCTTCACGATCAAGCCTGAGGACGACACCGTTGTCGACGTGAAATCGCAGATCTATTTGCGTGAGAAGGTCGACCGCCTGGGCGTCGCCCCGCTGACCAGCATGTATCTGTACGGTTCGAACCAGCCCTGGCCGACGCCGAACTACCGTCCCGAATTGCACGATTCCGATGGCCTGGCCATGCACACGGGCAGCGACGAATGGATCTGGCGTCCGCTGAACAATCCGAAGAAGCTCGCGGTGAGCGCATTCGGCGCCGAAAACCCCAAGGGCTTCGGCTTGCTGCAGCGTGCGCGTTCGTTCAGCCGCTACGAAGATCTGGACGACCGCTACGAAAAGCGTCCCAGCCTGTGGATCGAACCGCAAGGCGATTGGGGCAAGGGCAGCGTGCAGCTGGTTGAAATCCCCACGGGTGACGAAACCAACGACAACATTGTTGCCTTCTGGGTGCCCGATCAGCAGCCCAATCCCGGTGAGCCGCTCAATGTGGATTACCGCATGACGTGGACGATCAAAGAGGCCAACACCCACAAGACGCCGTTGGCATGGGTGCAGCAGACCCGCCGCTCGCGCGAAGAAGTGAAAGGTCCCGACCTGATCCGCCGTTGGGACGGCAGCATCGCCTACATCATCGACTTCGTGGGCCCCTCGCTCAAGGAACTGCCCGCCGACAAGCAAGTTCAGGCGCAGTTCTGGGCCGACGCCAACGCCGAAGTGATGGAAGTGAATGTGCGCCCCAACGAAGTGACGCAAGGCCGTCGCCTGACCGTTCGCGTCAAGGTGAAGGACCCCGCCAAACCTGTGGAAATGCGCGCGTCGTTGACCGACGGCCAGACCCCGCTTACCGAAACATGGACGTACCGGATCCCGGTCAATGAAACTCAACCGAAATGATCCCGCGGAAAGCGCCCGAGACTATCTTGGGCGCCTTCCCCTGCCTGCACAGCAGCTCGAGCTTGTCATGCAGGAAGTGGATAACGCGACTGCCCGCGGCCAAGATCCCATCGAGGCCATGCATCGCGCATTGGCCGAAGAACCGGGTCAAGATCCGGTAGCCGCCTCCACCAAAGAACGCTTGCGTCTGGCATTTGGCGACGGCCTGGCCCGGGATGCCGGTCTGGATACCGACGGCACCACCGGCGACGCGCGGCTGCGCGTTGCACCGCCACTCAATCGCACGGCCATGTCGCCCGAACCGTGGACGACCAATCCGGTCGTGCGCGGCTGGCGGCGGTTGCGCAACCGCGTCACGCATCAAAGTCGGCCCGGTCGCGCCCATACCGACCAGGAAGATTCCAGCTGGCGCGCCGCCGGCAGCCGGCGGCGCTTCGTGCTGCTGGTGGCCATCACGGTGCAAACCGTCTTTGCCACCTTGACGATGAAGTCCGTGCTGCCCTACCAGGGCACGCAGTGGCTCGAGATCGCCATCCTGTTCCTGTTTGCCCTGCTGTTTCTGTGGGTGTCGGCCGGCTTCTGGACGGCCATGATGGGCTTTGTGCAGTTGCTGATCGGCCGCGACCGCTACAGCATCTCGGCCCGCAGCGTGGAAGATGGCCCCGTGGACGCCAACGCGCGCACGGCCATCGTGATGCCCATCTGCAATGAGGATGTGGCACGCGTATTTGCCGGACTGCGCGCAACGTACGAATCCTTGGCGCAAACCTACTCGCTCGATCGCTTCGATATCTTCATTCTGAGCGACAGCTACAAGGCCGACATTTGCGTGGCTGAACAAAAAGCCTGGCTGGATCTGTGCCGCACGGTGAATGGCTTTGGGCGCATCTTTTATCGCCTGCGCCGCCGTCGCGTGAAGCGCAAGAGCGGCAACATCGACGACTTCTGCCGTCGCTGGGGCGCCAACTACAAGTACATGGTGGTGCTGGACGCCGATAGCGTGATGAGCGGCGCCTGCCTGAAGCAACTGGTGCGTTTGATGGAAGCCAGCCCGGATGCGGGCATTATCCAGAGCGCCCCGCAAGCCAGCGGCATGGACAGCCTCTACGCGCGCTTGCAGCAGTTTGCCTCGCGCGTGTACGGCCCGCTCTTTACCGCCGGCATGCATTATTGGCAGCTGGGCGAATCGCACTATTGGGGCCATAACGCCATCATCCGCCTCGAGCCGTTCATGCGTCATTGCGTACTGGCACCGTTGCCTGGACGCGGCTCGTTTGCCGGCGCCATCCTCTCGCACGACTTCGTCGAAGCAGCGCTGATGCGCCGTGCCGGCTGGGGCGTCTGGATCGCCTACGATTTGCCTGGCAGCTTCGAGGAGCTGCCGCCCAACCTGCTGGATGAACTGCAACGCGACCAGCGCTGGTGCCACGGCAATCTGATGAATTTTCGGCTCTTCCTGATCAACGGGTTTCATCCGGTGCACCGCGCGGTGTTCCTGACCGGCGTGATGTCGTACCTGTCGGCCCCGCTGTGGTTTCTGTTCCTCATCCTGTCCACCGCATTGCTGGGTGTGCATACGCTGACCGAACCGCAATATTTCGTCGAGCCGAATCAGTTGTTCCCGATCTGGCCGCAGTGGCATCCCGAGAAGGCCGTGGCGCTGTTTTCCACGACGTTCGTATTGCTCTTCCTGCCCAAGCTGCTCGGCGTGATGCTGACCTGGGCCCAAGGCACGAAGGCCACGCGTTTGTATGGCGGACGCAAGCGCATGGGCGTGAGCCTGGTGCTGGAAGTATTGTTCTCGATGCTGCTGGCTCCGGTTCGCATGCTGTTTCACACGCGCTTCGTGCTCTCCGCATTTCTAGGCTTGTCGGCCAAATGGGTGTCCCCCGCGCGCGACAACAATGAAACCACCTGGGGCGACGCGATTCGCCGTCACGGCGGCCAGACGCTCCTGGGCATTGGCTGGACCGCGCTGGTGGCCTGGCTTGATCCGATTTTTCTGCTGTGGATGGCGCCGATTTTGCTGGCCTTGTTCCTGATCATTCCGCTCTCGGTATATTCGAGCCGCGTGGGGTTGGGGCGGCGCTCGTATCTGATGCGTCTCTTCCGTATCCCGGAAGAAACGCAGCCACCCACCGAGCTTGCTGCCACACGCCGCTACGCGGCCATCAACCGCTCGGCCACGCACACGCCTACGTTTGAGGATGCCGTCGCCGATCCGGTCACGAACGCCCTGGCCTGCGCCATGGCCACGTCGCGCCACTTGTTCAATCCCTTGAACGAAGCGCAACGCCAGGCGGTGGTCGACGATGCCGTGTCGCGCGGACTGGTACACCTCACCGAGCCGCAAAAACTGCGCTTGTTGAACGATCCGATCGCGCTCTCACGTCTGCATGCCCGCATGTGGCAGGAGCCGTCGGAAGAAGCCGAGGCACTGCGGCAGCGCACGTTGCGTACGGATCGCCCGTTTGGCGAGGGTGTGCTGGCGATTTAATCGTCAGTCGTACCGGCGATCCGAAGCCGGACACGCCAGAAAAGAAAATGCCGATCGCTGCGATCGGCATTTTTTTGGCCTGCAATGATGTGCTTGAGTTCCTGCAGTACGGCATCCATTGCGATTACTTACCCAACACCTTGATCGGTTTGCCGTTTTTCCATGCTTGCACGGCGGCCACGGCATTCTCATAGAAGGCGCGGAAGTTGCTTTCGCTCACGTACCCGAGATGCGGCGTGAGCACGACGTTGTCGAGCGTGCGAATCGGATCGTCGGCGGGCAACGGCTCCTGATCGAACACATCCAGGCCGGCGCCACCGATCTTGTGATTTGTCAGGGCGTGCATCAACGCATCGTTGTCGACCAGACCTGCACGAGAGGTGTTGACGAAAAACGCCCCCGGCTTCATCGCGGCGATCGCTGCCGCATCCACGATATGACGCGAACGCGCACTCAGAATCAGGTGCACGCTGACGGCATCCGACGTCGCGAAGAGTTCTTGCTTCTCGACACGCTTGACGCCGATGTCGGCGGCTTTCTCGTCTGTGAGATTGGTGCTCCACGCCACCACGTCCATGCCGAATGCCAGGCCGACGCGCGCCGTGGCGGCACCCAGCTTGCCCAGACCCACCACGCCCAGTCGCTTGCCGGCCAGCGGCACCGGCATGCGCGTCTGCCACTGGCCGTGTCGCATCGAGTCGTTCTCGTGCGGCAGATTTTTGAACAGTGCCAGCAGCAAGGTCCATGCGAGCTCGGAAGTGGCGTACGTGCCATCGGCGCTGCCGGGTGCGCCGCACACCGTGATGCCCTGCGCCTCGCAGGCCGCAAGATCGATCGCGTTGTTGCGCAGGCCGGTGGTGACCAGCAATTTGAGATTGGGCAGTGCGGCAATCTGCGACGCCGGAAAAGGCGTGCGCTCGCGCATCGCGATGATGACGTCGAAGGGCTTCAGCGCGGCATCGCGATCGGGCCCTTCGGGCAGGTAGTGCCCGAAGGTGGTGACTTCGGCGTCCGCGCCAAGTGTTTTCCAGTCGGCGTAGGTTTCGGCCACACCGTGATAGTCGTCCAGAATGGCAATCTTCATGCGTTGCTCCTGCGTGGTGTCGATCTACCGGGGGCCGGCGTATGGATTGAGGGTCGAGCGATTTACTTCAAACGCGCCTGCAACATCTCCAGGGGCAACGCGCCACTGATGCGCGTGCCATCTGCAAAGAACAGCGTGGGCGTGCCCTGAATCATCAATTGCTTGCCGAATGCCAGCACCTTATCGGACGGATCCGAACATTGTGCCGTAGGCGGCGTCTTGCCATTGAGCATCCAGGCGTCCCAGGTCTTGCCGGGATCCTTGGCGCACCATACGTCGCGCGATTTCACGCGCGAGTCGGGCGCAAGAATGGGATAGAGGAACGTGTAGATCGTGACGTCACTGACGTCTTCCATCGTTTTGCGCAATTGCTTGCAATAGCCGCAGTTGGGATCTTCGAAAATGGCGACTTTCCGCGCGCCGTTGCCCTTGACCTGCTTGATGGCCAGATCGAGCGGCAACTGGTCGAAGGAGATTTTGCCCAGTTGCTCCTGGCGAGCCTGCGTCACGTCCTGCCGCGTGGTGGCATCGATCAAAGGCCCTTCCATCACCCAGTTCACGCCTTCATCGGTGTAAACCAGATCCATGCCCAGTTGAATCTCGAACAAGCCGTAGGGAGTGCGGTGAACGGCAGTAACGGGCATGCCCGAGAAGCGCTGCATGAACCGCTGACGGACGCCGTCGGCTATCGGGTCGGGGGCAAGATCGGTGGTGGACACGCTTTTCTGACCTGGATTGGGACGGCCGACATCGTTTGTGCCGATCGATGTGGTGCCGGTGGTGGCGGCCTTGCCTGCCGCATTGGGCGGATTGTCGGTATTGGCGTTGGCGCCCATCGTGCCGGTGCCGATCGATGCCGCACTCGCAGCGCCAACGCCTGCACCCAGTGCGCCAAAGGCGACCGCAACGGCCAGCAATGATTGTTTGAAACCCATCATGATCTCTCTCCTCGAGATCGTTCGACGGGCCGTGGCGTTGTGCCACCGGCGCGTCGCGCGATCCATTTATTTGCCCGACGCACTGTCGATCAGACGACGCTTGATCGCCGGCATGGCGTTCACTGCCCGCATCCCTGCATTGCGCAACCACGCCACCGGGGGCAACGAGGTGGCAAACAACTGGTACAAGCCATCCGTGGCCAACCGCATCGCCGCAACCGGTTCGGCGCGGGCCCGCCGATAACGGCGCAACACCTGCAGATCGCCGGCCGACTGCATCGGCGATCGCGCCGACACGATGTCGGCCAGCGCTTCGACGTCACCCAAACCCAAATTCAAACCCTGCCCCGCCAGCGGGTGCACGCGATGCGCCGCGTCGCCCACCAGCGCCACGCCCGGCGCGATCATCTCGCCATGCTCGACGAACAACGGAAAGCCGTGCAACGGACCGTTGGGCACCAACGTACCCAACCGATTGCGGGTCACGGCCGCCAACTGCGTGGCGATCGCGTCGCGCTGTGCCTCGGGGCCGAGCGCCAGCAGGGCTTGCGCACGCGGCGTGGCCATCGACCACACCATCGATACTTGCGCGCCGCGGGCGGTGTCCGGCAGCGGCAGCAGGCCCAGCACACTGTCGCTCAAGAACCATTGGCAAGCGCGGCCTTGATGCGCCACGCCTGCATCCAGATGCACGATCACGCCGGTATCGCCGTAGCTGCGCGAGCGGTGGGTCATACGCGCGAAGCGCCGCACCGGCGACTGCGCGCCATCGGCGCCCACGATCAGATCGGCCGCGATCGCGGTCCCTTTTTCAGTGGTGACCCCGCGATCGCCCAAGCCGGTGCAGCGATCGTCGATCCAGGTCACACCGGCAAGTCGCAGCGCCTGCGCCAGCACCCGCTCGATCTCACGCGATTCGACGATCCAGGCCATATCGGCCTGGGCCGCTTGCCATGCATCGAGCGCAACGCGCCCGAACTTGTCGCCATACACATCCATGCCTTCGACGCGCGTGTAACGCGTATCGGGCAAGGCATCCCACACATGCAGGCGCTGCAGGAACGCCCGGCTCGCCGGCGAGATGGCGTACACCCGCGCGTCGATGGCCTGGGCCTGGGCAGCCGGAATCGTGGCGTGCGGCGCCAATAGCGTCACCGCTTGCTTGCGCTGCGCCAGCGCCAGGGCGGTGGCCATGCCGGCAATACCGGCGCCGCAGACGACGATGGGTGAGGTCATCGCGCGCTCGGCTCGCCGGCTTGCTTGGGCCACAGCACCCACATCTGGCCCCGCTGTTTCATGCGCCCGGCCATATCCCCTGCAGCATCGCCATACCCCCAGTAGAAGTCGGCGCGCGCAGCGCCCTTGATGGCAGCACCCGTGTCTTGCGCGAACACGAGCCGCGCGAGCGGCTGATTGGATGCCGGTTGCGTCGTGGACAGAAACACGGGCGTACCCAACGGCACGAAGGTCGTGTCCACGGCAATCGAGCGTTGCGGCGCGAGCGCAATGCCGTATGCCCCCTTGGGACCCTGGTTGGGATCGATCACGGGTTCTTCGCGGAAGAACACCACGGCCGGATTGGCGTTGAGCATCTCGGGCACACGCTTCGGATTGCGCTGCGCCCACGCCCGGATGTTTTGCATCGACGCTTGCGCCAGCGGCAGCTCGCCCTGGTCGGCAAGCCACTTGCCGATCGACGCATACGGCTGACCATTGTGGTCGGCGTAAGCCACCCGAATCGTGCTGCCCGAATCGGGGCCGGAGGTGAGCAACACACGGCCCGAGCCCTGCACCTGCAGGAAGAAAGCGTCGACGGGATCGTCGATGTACACGATCGCCGGCGGACGTTTGCCGGATCGTTCGAGCGCAGCCCGCGTGTCGTACGGCACGACGCGCTTGCCTTCAAGCTTGCCGCGCACGCGCTTGCCCGCCAGTTCGGGATAGATGCCGCCCAGATCGATCGTCAGCAGGTCGGCGGGCGGCGTATACAACGGCCATTGGTAATTGCCGCCCTGACGGCGCGATCCACGTACCAGGGGCTCGTAGTAACCGGTGACGGTGTTGGCCGCAGGTTTGCCGTCGCCGCCGTTCAAGCGCCACGGTTGCAGATACGTTTGCACGAAGCGGCGGATACCGGCCGCGTCGCCCGCGGCGGGCGCACGCGCCGGATCGATGGCCGCCGCGCAAAACGGTTGCCAGGCGCGCGGTGTGGCGCGCGCCGGTGTGGTGAGGGTGCCGCCCGTAGGGCGCATCAGCCCTTTGCAATTGCGCAGAAACAGCGCCCAGGTGTCGGACAGATTGTCATCGTCCCAGCCGGGCATTTCGTTGAAATTGGCGCGCTGGAAACGGCCGCCGAGCGTACGCGGCGCGGAGTCGGGCAAGGACGTCAGCGCCGGCACGCGCAGCGGCGTGTCGGCCGCCGGGACGTCCGGTGCGGGCGGCGTGCCTTCCGGCGCGATGCCGGGTTCGGGCGGGGTGGTGGTCGAGCAGGCGGCGAGCAGCGCCGAGAGGAAGCTGATACAAAAAAGACGTTTCATGGGCATCTGAAAAACGGGGACGCGGCGCGTCAATGCAGGGTGCGCGGCATCGCCAGCACAAACTCGGAGATGGTGGTTTCAAACGGGATGCCGTTCTCGCCCACGCAGTGGTAAGTGCCACGCATGGTGCCCACCGGCGTAGGCAGCGGACAGCCGCTGGTGTATTCGAACGTTTCGCCCGGTGCCAGCAGCGGCTGCTGGCCGACGACGCCCAACCCGCGCACTTCCTGCTCGCGCTCGTTGCCGTCGGTGATGATCCAGTGACGGCTGATGACCTGCGCCGGATGCTCGCCGGTATTGGTAATGCGTACCGTATAGGCGAACACGTACTGGTGCTCGCCGGGATCCGATTGGTCCGGCACATACTGCGGCGCCACCGTGACGGTCAATTCATAAGGTTTCAAGACCGAGTCCTGGATACGGGGTTGGAATGACTACAATGATGGCACATTTTGCCATCCGAAAAGCCGTCGATCATGTCCGATTCCTCTCTGGCGCCTACCACGCGCATCGCTCCCAGCATCCTGTCCGCCGACTTCGCCCGCCTGGGCGAAGAAGTCAAAAATGTCGTGGCCGCGGGCGCCGACTGGATTCACTTCGACGTGATGGACAACCATTACGTTCCCAACCTCACCATCGGTCCGATGGTGTGCGCCGCGATCCGCCCGCATGTCGACGTGCCGATCGACGTGCACCTGATGGTCGAACCGGTGGATGCCATCATTCCCCAGTTTGCACAGGCCGGTGCCAACATCATCACGTTTCACCCCGAAGCCTCGCGCCACATCGATCGCTCGTTGGGCCTGATCCGCGACAGCGGCTGCAAGGCCGGGCTGGTCTTCAACCCCGCCACGCCGTTGTCGTTCCTGGATCACGTGATGGACAAGGTGGACGTGATCCTGCTGATGTCGGTCAACCCGGGCTTCGGCGGCCAGAGTTTCATCCCGTCGACGCTGGCCAAGCTGCGCGACGCCCGCCGCCGCATCGATGCGTGGGTACAGGCGGGCGGCCAGCCCATCGCCCTGCAGGTGGACGGTGGGGTGAAGATCGACAATATCGCCGAGATTCGCGCCGCCGGCGCAGACACCTTCGTGGCCGGCTCGGCGATTTTCGGCAAACCCGATTACAAGCAGGTGATCGATGCCCTGCGCGAACAAATCAAAAAAGGCGAAACCGTTGCCGTATGACCGCGAGGCGCGTAGCGCTCCCCCCCGCCCCACTGCGCCCGCCCCCACGGCCGGCGCGCCGCTTACCGTGATCACCGCCGCGCTGATCGATCTGGACGGCACGCTGCTCGATTCGATCCCCGATCTGGCGCACGCGGCCAACGCCATGCGCATCGACTTGGGCATGACACCGTTGCGCGAAGCCGTGATCGAGACCTTCGTGGGCAAGGGGGTCGAGAACCTGATCCGTCGCACCCTCGCCGGACAACTGGACGATGTGGAATCGGACCCAGACCAGTTCGCCGCTGCGCGCGAATCGTTCTTCCGCAATTACCACTTGGTCAATGGCGACAAGTCCACCGTTTACGACGGGGTGATCGATGGCCTGAAGGCCATGCGTGCGCTGGGGTTGAAACTGGCCGTGGTGACCAACAAACCTACCGAGTTCACACTGCCGCTGCTGCAACGCACGGGTCTGTCCGGCTTTTTCGACACAGTCGTGTGCGGCGATACCTGCGCGCGCAAGAAGCCCGATCCGCTGCCGATGCTGCACGCCTGCGAGCAGTTGGGCGTGGCACCCGCGCAAGCCGTCGCGATCGGCGACTCCATCAACGACGTGCAGGCCGGCCGGGCGGCCGGGGCGCGCGTGCTGGTGGTGCCCTACGGCTATAACGAAGGGCATGACGTGCGCACGCTGAAAGTCGATGGTATAGTGGGCAGCCTGATCGACGCGGCCCAATGGATCGCGAGTCAGACCGAGGCGCAAGCCTCGTCGCCGGATTGAAGGTCATGCGATCGTGTCGTCACCGATCGATCGCGATAACGTTCTTCCGCAAACCCTTTTGATAACGTCGACCCAAACCCGACCATGTTGCTTTCGTACCCGATTCAAATGTCTTCCGGCGCCTATTGGCGCTGGTGGTATTTGACCTCCGGGTGGCGATGAGCGCTCTCCGGCCCCCTAGGCGCATGCCGAGCGGAAGCCGACAGTAATACGACACATCCCCAAGCCCGGAACCAGATCGCTGGCCGGGCTTTTTTGTGTCCAGCGATTTGTGGCCGTTGCCCCCAAAACAAGCACTACGAGATCGGACATGACAGAAATCGAATTCAAGGCCCTCGCAGCTCAAGGCTACAACCGCATTCCCCTGGTCAAGGAAACCTACGTCGACCTGGACACGCCGCTCGCGATCTACCTGAAGCTCGCGCACAGCGGCCCGCATCAGGGACGCATGAGCTGCCTGATGGAATCCGTGGTCGGCGGCGAGCGCTTCGGCCGCTATTCGTTCATCGGCCTGCCCGCCCGCACCGTGATCCGCGCCAGCGGCACGTTGACCGAAGTGCTGCGCGACGGCAACGTGGTGGAAACGCATGAAGGCGATCCGCTGGCGTTCATCGAGAACTATCAGGCGCGCTTCAAGGTGGCGTTGCGCCCCGGCATGCCGCGCTTCGCTGGTGGCCTGGCCGGCTACTTCGGTTACGACACCGTGCGTCATATCGAGCCCAAGCTCGGCCCCGCCGTGAAACCGTTCCCGTCGGGCATGGAAGAAGGCACGCCCGACCTGATGCTGATGCATGTCGACGAACTCGTCATCGTCGACAACCTCGCGGGCCGCACCTACCTGATGGTGTATGCCGACCCGGCCCTGCCCGAGAGCTACAGCAAGGCACAAAAACGCCTGCTCGAACTGCGGGCGAAGCTGCGCAAGCCGGTCGAGATCCCCTACAGCCTGGCCAGCCTGCAAACCGACGAGCGCCGTGACTTCGACAAGACCGACTATCTGGCCGCCGTCGCCCGCGCCAAGGAATACATCGCCGCCGGTGATCTGATGCAGGTGCAGGTGGGTCAGGTGATCGCCAAGCCGTTCCGCGACGCGCCCCTGTCGCTCTATCGTGCGCTGCGCTCGCTGAACCCGTCGCCGTACATGTACTTCTGGAATTTCGGCGACTTCCAGGTGGTGGGCGCCTCGCCCGAGATCCTGGTGCGTCAGGAAGCCATCGTGGTCGATGGCGAAGCGCGTTCGCGCGCCACGATCCGCCCGCTGGCCGGCACCCGCCGCCGCGGCGCCACGCTGGAAGAAGATGCGGCGCTTGCCGAAGAACTGAAGGCCGACCCCAAGGAGATCGCCGAGCATGTAATGCTGATCGACCTGGCGCGCAACGACCTGGGCCGCATTGCCGAAACCGGCACGGTGGACGTTACCGATACGATGACCATCGAGCGCTATTCGCATGTGATGCATCTGGTGTCCAACGTCACGGGCACGCTGAAACCGAACATGAGCAGCATGGACGTGCTGCGCGCAACCTTCCCGGCCGGCACGCTCACCGGTGCGCCGAAAGTGCGTGCCATGGAAGTGATCGACGAACTCGAACCCGTGCGTCGGGGCATCTACGGCGGCGCGGCGGGCTACCTGAGCTACAGCGGCGAGATGGACGTGGCGATCGCGATCCGCACCGGCGTGATCAAGAACGGCACGCTGTATGTGCAGGCGGCCGCCGGCGTGGTGGCCGATTCGGATCCCGAAAAAGAATGGCAGGAAACCGAGGCCAAGGCGCGCGCCGTACTGCGTGCCGCAGAACAGGTCCAGGTGGGCCTGGACGAACCCATCTGAATCCCGGAGAACTGCCATGCTCTTGATGATCGACAACTACGATTCGTTTACCTACAACCTCGTGCAGTATTTCGGCGAGCTGGGCGAGGATGTGCGCGTGGCGCGCAACGACCAGATCACACTGGACGAAATCGCCGCGATGCAGCCCGACCGCATCTGCGTGTCGCCTGGTCCCTGCTCGCCCAACGAGGCCGGCATTTCCATCGACACGATCAAACGCTTTGCCGGCGCCATTCCGATTCTGGGCGTGTGCCTGGGCCACCAGGCCATCGGTGCGGCATTCGGCGGCAATATCGTCCGGTCGCCCAACATCATGCACGGCAAGACCATCCGTTTGTCGCACACCGGCACGGACATCTTCCGCGACCTGCCTTCGCCCTATACCGTGATCCGCTACAACTCGCTCACGATCGATCCGGCCACTGTGCCCGATTGCCTGGCAGTCACGGCCACGGCCGACGATGGCGACATCATGGGCGTGCGGCACCGTGAGTTGCCCATCTACGGCGTGCAGTTCCATCCCGAGTCGGTGCTGAGCGAACACGGCCACGCGCTCCTGCGCAACTTCCTGACCCTCTAAAACAGCGCGGAGACACGCATGCCTATTACGCCCAACGAAGCGCTGACGCGATGCATCGAACATCGCGAGATTTTTCACGACGAAATGCTGCACCTGATGCGCATGCTGATGCGTGGCGAGATGTCGCCGCAGTTGGCCAGTGCCCTCCTGATGGGCCTGCGCGTGAAGAAAGAAACCATTGGTGAAATCGCGGCGGCCGCGCAGGTGATGCGCGAGTTCGCCACCAAGGTGGACACCCCCGATCCCAACAACCTGCTGGATATGTGCGGCACGGGCGGCGACGCCAGCCATACCTTCAATATCTCGACGACCGCGATGTTCGTGGCCGCCGCTGCCGGCGTGCGAATCGCCAAGCACGGTAATCGCAGCGCATCGTCGTCTTCCGGTAGCGCGGATGTGCTCGAAGCCTTGGGGGCCAATTTGATCCTGACGCCCGAACAGGTGGCCGAGAGCATCGAGGCCACCAATATCGGATTCATGTTTGCCCCGGCCCACCACGGCGCGATGAAGAACGTGGCGGCGATCCGCAAGGAACTCGCGGTTCGCACGATTTTCAATATCCTGGGGCCGCTGACCAATCCGGCCGGTGCCGCCAATCAGTTGATGGGCGTGTTTCACCCCGATCTCGTCGGCATCCAGATGCGCGTGTTGCAACGCCTGGGCTCCAGGCATGTGCTGATCGTGCACGGCAAGGATGGCATGGACGAAGCATCATTGGGCGCAGCCACCTTGGTCGGCGAACTGAAAGACGGCGAAGTCCGGGAATATGAGATTCATCCTGAAGACTACGGACTTTCCATGATGTCCAATCGGGGCATCAAGGTGTCCAATCGCGAAGAATCGCGCGAACTCGTGCTGGAGGCGCTCAACAACGTCGAGGGCCCGGCCCGGGATATCGTCGCCTTCAACGCGGGCCTCGCCATCTACGCCGGCAACAAGGTCGATTCGATAGAATCCGGCATGGCCCTTGCTTTCGAAACCATTGCTAACGGCTCGGCGCGGGCAAAGCTTGAAGACTTCTGCGCCTACACCCGGAAATTCACGACATGAATGACATCCTAGCGAAAATCCTCTCCGTCAAAGCCGAGGAAGTCGCGACCGCGCGGCAATTGCGCAGCGAGTCGGAACTTCTGCGCGAGGCCAAGGCGCGCCAGGACGTTCGCGGCTTCGCGCAAGCCATCGAAGACAAAATCGATGCCGGCCGTGCCGCCGTGATCGCCGAGATCAAGAAAGCGTCGCCCTCGCGCGGTGTATTGCGCGAACACTTCAGTCCCGCCGAGATCGCGTCGTCTTATGCCGTGCACGGCGCCGCCTGCCTGTCCGTCCTCACCGATGTCCAGTTTTTCCAGGGTGCCTACGACCATCTGCGCCAGGCACGCGCCGCCTGCAATTTGCCGGTGCTGCGCAAGGACTTCATTATCGATTCCTATCAGATCGTGCACGCGCGCGCGTTGGGTGCCGACTGCGTGCTGCTGATCGCCGCGGCCCTGTCGCCGACGCAGTTGCTCGAGTTCGAAGCCTGCGCCATGGACCTGGGCATGGATGTTCTCGTTGAGGTGCATGACGCCGCCGAGCTCGATATCGCATTGACCATGCAGACGACGCTGCTGGGCATCAATAACCGCAACCTGCGCACCTTCGAGACCAGCCTGCAGAACACCCTCGACCTGTTGCCCCGCATCCCGGAAGGCAAGCGCGTCATTACCGAGAGCGGCATTCTCACGCCAGACGATGTGCGCCTGATGCGCGGCAACGACGTGCACGCATTTCTCGTGGGCGAGGCCTTCATGCGCGCCAAGGAGCCGGGTGCCGAACTCGCGCGCCTGGTGGCCTGATCATCATGTTCGAAGAAGCCGAGTCCGACCCCATCGTTGAAAAAGCGAACGCCAGGAAGGCGGAAGAGAAACTGCGCACGGCCTTGCTCCAGGCGCAGTATGCATTTCTGGAAAAGGCCGACCGCGCCCTGCTGGTGGTGGTGAGCGGCATCGACGGGGCCGGCAAAGGCGCCACGATCAACCAGATCAACGAATGGATGGATCCGCGGCACATTCAAACGCTTGCGTTCGGCGCGCCCACCCCTGCCGAGGCCAGTCGGCCGCCGATGTGGCGCTACTGGAATGCGTTGCCGGCAAAGGGCCGCACCGGCATTGTGTTCGGTTCCTGGTATGCCGAGCTGGCGCGCGAGGCCTTCCGCAAGAAACCGAATCTGGTGCGCATCGAAACGCTCGCCGATGAGATTGCCGCGTTTGAAAGCATGCTGAGCCGTGAAGGGGTGCAGATCGTCAAGCTCTGGTATCACCTCTCGCGCGACGCGCAAGCGGCGCGCACGGCGCGTCTGTTGTCCGACAAGGACACGGCGTGGCAAGTGGCGCCGTCGGACCGCAAGGTGGCCAAGCATTTCGATCGCTTGCGCAATGCGGGCATGGCGATGATCGATCGCACGCAGTGGTCGTATGCGCCGTGGATCGTGATTCCCAGTGCTGACGAAAATCTGCGTACGCTGCGCACGGCGGAAACCCTGCTTGCAGCGTTGCAGCACCCCGGGCCGAAGCCGCGCCAGCAACCGCGCTGGACGCGCGCCGCCGAAGTGAAAATGCTGGCGCAGCGGGCTGCGCACGCGGGCGCTGCCCTGGCGACCGAACCGGCCGTCGAGGGTGTCGAGAAAGAAGACTACACCGCGGCGCTCACGCGCTGGCAGGCGCGCCTCGCCCGTGCCGTGCGCAAACGCAAATTCGGCGAACGTTCGCTGGTGCTGGTGTTCGAAGGCCAGGATGCCGCCGGCAAAGGCGGCGCCATCCGGCGCATCACGCATGCGCTCGATGCACGCCAGTACGACATCGCGCAGATCGCCGCGCCCAGCACTGAAGAGCTGGCCCGGCCTTACCTGTGGCGCTTCTGGCGCCGCGTGCCCGAACGTGGCCGCATCGCGATTTTCGATCGCTCCTGGTATGGACGCGTGCTCGTGGAGCGGGTGGAAGGGTTTGCGCCGGAGCAAGCGTGGCGCCGCGCTTACCGCGAGATCAACGAGTTCGAAGCAGAGTTGAATGCGGCCGGGGCGATCGTCGTGAAATTCTGGCTGGCGGTATCGGCCGATGTGCAGTTGCAGCGTTTCAAGGAACGCGAACAATCGCCCTTCAAGCACTTCAAGATCACCGACGAAGACTGGCGCAATCGCAAGCAATGGGACGCCTACGCCGCGGCCACCCGCGACATGCTGGCTCGCACCGATACCCGCGAGGCGCCCTGGCATGTGATCCAGGCGGACGACAAGCGCCAGGCGCGTCTGGACGTATTGCGTAAAGTGGTGCTGGCCCTCGAACAAGATAAACCTGGCCGCCATGAGCGCACACTCTGAACACACCGGCTCGCCCGACCCCGCCTGCGCGCTGTGCCGCGATGACGGCGGGCGCGTGCTGTGGACCGGCCCGCGGTTGCGGGTGATCGACGCGGGTGAGCCGGAGTATCCCGGTTTCACGCGCGTGATCTGGCATGCGCATGTGGCCGAGATGACCGATCTGGCGCGCGACGAACGCGAGTTGATCATGCATGCGGTGTGGTTGGTCGAGCAGGCGCAGCGCGATGTGCTGCGCCCGGACAAAATCAATCTTGCGGCCTTCGGCAACTATGTGCCGCACCTGCACTGGCATGTGATTCCGCGCTGGCGCGACGATCCGCATTTTCCGGACGCGTTCTGGTCGCCGCGGCGCCGTCCGCCCACGGCCGATGCCCCGCAGGGCGCCGCACGTCTGGCGCGCCTGGAAGCATCCATGCCGGACTATCGGGTGGCGCTGGCCACCGCGCTGGACGAGCTGCGCTAGCTGCCGCCACGGCAGCCCGGCGTGGCGATCAGGCGACCTTGAAGGTCACCACGATACGACTGAACGGCGCGTTGCGATCGACCATGATCGCGTTCGGGCCACGCCCCGCGTACGCCTTGATGAGGCGCATGCCTAACCCCGTGCCTTGCGGCGTGGGAAAAGCGTCGGGAAAGCCCGGACCCTCGTCTTCCACGGTGACTTTGACGTCCTTGCCCGCGGCAGCCAGGGTCACCGCGATGTCGCCCTTGCCGTACTTGATGGCATTGGTGACAAGCTCGGCGGTGACCAACCCAAGCGGCGCAAGCTTCTCGGCCGGTACCGTCACGTCGGCCGGCGCCTTGAACGCGATCGAACGATCCGATGCCAGCGCGCGCAGGTCCGTCACCAGTCCGCTCAGATACGCACTGGCGTTCGTCGCTTCCTGATTGCCTTCATACAGGCGCTGGTGCACCGACGCCACGGTGAGCACGCGCGTGGCGGCCACCTGCAGGTGACTGGCGACGGTCTTGTCGCCGGCCAGATTGCCCTGCAGGGCCAGCAAGGTTTGCACGAGCTGCAGGCTGTTGCTCACGCGATGATGCACTTCCTTCATCATCAATTCGGACGTGTCGAGCTTGGTTTCCTGCACCGAAATCAAATCGGCGAGGATCTGTTCATTCGTATGCCGTTCGGTGATGTCGCGCGACACGGCCACGATCCGTTCGATCTCGCCGGAGTCGCCCTTGATCGGCGCCACCGATACGTCCCACCACCGGGGCTCGCCACGACGTGTGGGGCTGTATGCCTCGAAGCGTTCCGACTCGCCGTTCAGCGCGCGGCGAATGGCGTGTTCCACCTTGGCCGGATCGTCGATGGGCCATACTTCGCGCCATGACTTGCCCTGAACCTCGGCAAAGTCTTCGATGCCCATCTGCTGCATGCCGTTGGCGTTCATGAACTCGACATGACCGTCGGGCGTGAGCACCTTGATGCAGTCGGTACTGGCATTGAGCACGCTTTCCGACAGCAATTCATTGCGGCGTTCGTAGCGCTCGGCACCCACTCGCTGGATCGTCATCGAGATGACGTTGGCGATCGATTCCATGAAGACGATGTCGGCTTCGATGAAGTCTTCGCCGTTGGAGCTATCCGCTTCAAGCACGCCGAACGATTCCGGCACGCCGCGAATCGGCACGTTGATCGCGCGCTTGATACCGTGACGCAGCAGCAGGTCGGGCGTACGGAAGCGGTGCTCGTCGCCGAGATGGTTGGAGATGACGGGACGACCGCTGATATAGGCGTGCCCCGCTGGACTGGCGTCGTCGGCGCTGAGCGTGGCCACCCCGATTTCGTCGGGTGCCCAGCCCACCCCGTTGATCAACAACAGGCGCTCGTCCGCCGGTTGATACTGCAGCACTTTGACGTACTGCGCGTGCACGCCATCGGCGACCACCACGCAGGCTTGTTTGAGCGCCTGCGCAATATCGCGCATCTGATGCGCGGCGATGGCGAACTCGACGGCCAACTCGTGCTGACGCCGCAAGCGCACACTCGACACCTGCACTGCGCTCGTTACCAGCTCGTCTACGGTCGGCTCGCTCATCAACATTCCTCGTATCGCCTCGATGAGCCAGAAGAGGACGCATCGATCGGCGCGATGTTAGCCTAGATTTGGCCCGACCCGGCGAGAACCGGGCTGTTGGAATCGCAACGTCGCAAGGGGGCCACGTCTTGCGCGCGACGGGCTTGTCGAGGCTGGCATGGCGGCGGCACGATGACCATGCTTCGGGGTGCCGAGTAGTGGCACAATTTGCGCCGACGATGACCGATAAGCCCATGACGACCGATAACCGACTGCACACCTCCCTTCACTCGCTCACCGACGCGTTGCCCCTGGCATGGCGTGAGGCCCTGGATGCGCCGCCCGTCAGGCATGCACTTACCCAGGTGGCCGACTATATAGACGCGCGTGTCGCAGCCGGCGCAACGGTGTATCCCGCCACGCCCTATCTCGCCCTGACGACGGTCGCCCCGGCAGATGTCCGCGTGGTGATCCTGGGGCAGGATCCGTATCACGGTCCAGGTCAGGCGCAAGGGCTGGCATTCTCCGTACCGGACGATTGCCGCCGGCCGCCGAGCCTGCGCAACATCTTCAAGGAGATCGCCCGCGAATATCCGGAGGCGCCCACGTCGACGGCGAACGATCTGTCGTCGTGGGCGGCGCAAGGCGTGCTGCTGCTGAACACCTCGCTCACGGTGGAAGACGGCCAGCCGGCGTCGCACGCCAAGCGCGGCTGGGAAGTCGTCACCGACGCGTTGATCGCCGATGTGGCCCGCCAGCCCGGCGCACGGGTGTTCATGTTGTGGGGTGCGCATGCCCAGGCCAAACGGGCGTTGCTCACGCCGCGCGATGACCGATTGGTGCTGTGCGCCAATCATCCGTCGCCACTATCGGCCATGCGCCCGCCGGTGCCGTTCCTGGGTTGCGGGCACTTCGCACAGGCCAATGCGTGGCTGGAAAACCACGGACGCCCCCCTGTCGATTGGGCATCTCCGCATGCCGGGGTAGCCAGGCAGGGCACTTTTGGGTTATGATTCTCGCACTGCACAAACCAACGACTCGGCATAGGGCTCTGTAAGCAGAGACCAACACGCAGTTTTATCGGGCAATTTCATGTGACCAACACATGCCCGTTCAGATGCCGAGCGTCATCGATTCCTGACCTCCTTTCCTTTCGCACCGCACTTCCCTTTTGGAATGCATGACGCGCACGGTTGATTCGGTCGGCACGATGCTCCGTCAACCGTCGCCCGTCTCGGCTTGAAGCCTTGCGGCGGCATGGTCGCTTTTCGCGGCCGAAGGAAAGTCATGTCTTTTCAAGACCTGGGCTTGTCGCCCAAACTGTTGTCCGCGCTGGCTGATGCTGGCTTCACGACCCCCACTTCCGTTCAAGTTGCCGCGATCCCGAAAGCGCTCGCCGGCAGCGATTTGATGGTTTCGGCGCAAACCGGCAGCGGCAAGACCGCAGCCTTCATGTTGCCCGCCCTGAACCGTATTGCCCAGAACGCCGACCGCGGCGTTGGCGTGCAAGTCCTGGTGTTGACCCCGACGCGTGAACTCGCGATGCAGGTCACCGACGCCACGAGCGCCTACGGCAAGAACCTGTCCGATCTGCGTACCGCCACCATCGTCGGCGGCATGCCCTACGGCGCCCAATTGAAAGCCCTGTCGCGTCGCATCGACGTCCTGGTCGCTACCCCGGGCCGTCTGCTGGATCACCTGCAAGCCGGCCGCGTCAAGCTGTCGACCGTGCATACGTTGGTGCTGGACGAAGCCGACCGCATGCTCGACATGGGCTTCATCGAAGACATCGAAACGATCGTCGGCCGCTTGCCGAAAGAACGTCAAACGCTGCTGTTCTCGGCAACGCTCGATGGCAACATCGCCAAGCTGGGCGCTACGCTGATGAACAATCCCGAGCGTCTCGAACTGGCCGGCCAGAAAGAGAAGCACAGCAACATCACGCAAAGCCTGTACTACGCCGACGACCTCAGCCACAAGCTGCAGTTGCTCGACCACGTGCTGCGCGATGCCGCACTCGATCAAGCCATCGTTTTCACGTCGACCAAGCGCGGCGCTGACGATCTGGCCGATCGCCTGTCGGAACAAGGTTTTTCGGCTGCCGCTTTGCACGGTGACATGAACCAGCGCCAACGTACCCGTACGTTGACGATGCTCCAGCGCGGTGCGTTGAAGATCCTGGTCGCCACCGACGTTGCCGCTCGCGGTATCGACGTGCAAGGCATCAGCCACGCAGTGAACTTCGACCTGCCGATGCAAGCCGAAGACTACGTGCACCGTATCGGCCGTACCGGCCGCGCCGGTCGCAGCGGTCTGGCATTCACGCTGGCCACGCACTCGGAACGTCACAAGATTCGCCGTATCGAAAGCTTCACCGGTCAAACGATCGACGCCCAGACGATCCCGGGTCTCGAGCCGAAGCGTTCGGCCCGTCCCTCGAGCGATCGTCCGGGCGGCAAGCCCTTCAACAAGCGCAGCGGCCCGAGCCGTGGCGGTTTCGGCGGCGGTCGTCCGGCATTCGGCGGTAACGGCGGCGGCTACGAAGGCCGTGGCAAGCCGGCAGCGCGTCCGTCGTTCAACGCTCGCCCTGAAGGCGCCGGCGGCGGTTATCGCGGCGATCGTCCCGAAGGCGGTTCGCGTCCGGAACGCAGCGAAGGTTTCCGCGCCGAGCGCAGCGAAGGCTTCCGTGCCGATGCACCGCGTCCGAGCTTTGGTTTCCGCGGCGACGGCGACCGTCCTGCCCGTCCCCACGGTGCAGCACCGGCCGGCACGCCCCGTGGTCCGAAGCCCGCATTCGGCAAGCGTGAAGGCGCTCCCGCCAAGCGCTTCGGCAAACCGGCTCTCGCCTAACGTCGCGATTGAGAAAGCAGGCCAATACACTTCCCGAGCTTGATCCTGCCGTACGCGCGCACAGCGCGCGCATGGCAGATGCTTTACGCGGCAACATTGCCGCGCAGGGCGGCTGGATCGCTTTCGAGCAGTGGATGGCCGATGCCTTGTATGCCCCTGGCCTGGGGTATTACGCGGCAGGCAACATCAAATTGGCCGACACCGATTCGCCCGCGTCCCTCGCGGGCGATTTCGTTACCGCGCCACAACTCACTCCCGTGTTCGCCCAGACCTGGGCCCGCTGCGTGGCCGAAGTGCTGCAGGCGTGTGCCGGGCACATGGTGCTCGAATTCGGCGCCGGCACCGGTGCCCTGGCGGCCGACATGCTGGATGCGCTCGACGCGCTGGGCGTGACGGCCGACTATCGCATCATTGAAGTGTCGGCCGATCTGAAAGCCGTGCAGCAGGCGCGCCTGGCACGTTTCGGCGACCGTGTGCAATGGCTGGATCGCCTGCCGGATCGGTTTGTGGGCTGCGTGGTCGCCAACGAAGTGCTCGACGCCATGCCGGTCACGGTGTTCGGGTTCGACGCCAATGGCGCACTGCAGGAACATGGCGTCGCCGTCGATGCCGACGGCAGTTTCGTATGGTCTGCCCGCCCCGCCTCGGCTGCCCTGCAAGCCCAGCTGGCCGGCCGCCTGCCGGCCATGCCGGGGTACGTATCGGAAATCAACCTGCTCGGCGAGCAATGGATTGCTGCGATGGGCCAGTGGCTCACGCGCGGCGCAGCGCTGCTGATCGATTACGGGTTTCCGCAAAGCGAGTACTACCACCCCCAACGCGCCGGCGGCACGCTGATGGCGCACTTGCGTCACCACGCGCATGCCGACGTGCTGCGATATCCGGGCGTGCAGGACATCACCGCTCATGTGGACTTCACGGCAATGGCGCAGGCCGCCATCGATCACGACCTGGATCTGATCGGCTACACCAGCCAGAGCCGCTTTCTGATGAACGCCGGCCTGCCGGCAGTGCTGCAGGCCTACGACCCCAACGACGTCGCTGCCTATGCACGGGTGATGGGACCGGTGCAAAAGCTGGTATCCGAAGCGGAAATGGGCGAGCTCTTCAAGGTGCTGGCCATCGGGCGAGGCATCGATACCCCGCTCACGGCCTTCGGGGCCCGCGACCGCCGTCACACGCTCTAAAGCGCCACTGTGCTCGGCCGAGGTCGCAGCCCTAAAGGGCACCCTTGAGCGCTGCCAGCCGCGCTTCGCGGACCGCTGCTTTGATACCTGCGGGATTGGCTGCCTGGCCGCGCGCCACGGCGCCGGCATCCACACCGCGCACGCACGCCGCATCGGCCAGCCAGGCCGACACCGCCACCCGCTTATCCCACAATGCAGCCGCTGCGAGCAACGCCTCGAAGCGCTCCGGCTTGCGCAGGGCATCTGCGCGCTCGATCAGGGCAAGACGAGCAGCGAGATCGGCGCGCGCAGCCAGCCCTTCCAGCATGATCGGCAACAGCCGCGCGTAATCCGCGCAGAGCTGGGGCACGCGCATGCGCTGGCTGAGCGCATCGCGCTCCGGCGATTCGATGCAAAGCAGTGCATAACGCTGCGGCAAGGTCATGTCGGCCCGTGCGGCCGCGTCGACGGCCGCCAACGCGCGCGGCGTCGCGTTCAGTTGCGGCATGATCCGCTCCAGCGCCCCGCACTGCGCCAGGACGTCGAACATCCGCGATGGTGCCGCCGCCATCAAACCGCGTGCGACTTCTTTCCACACGCGCTCAGCCACCAGGGCGTCGGCTTCGCCCGCCCGGACCATTTCCCTGCACAGCGCCATCGTTTCCGCGGCGACCGTGAAGTCGGCAAAGCGGGCGGCAAAGCGCGCCAACCGCAGGATGCGAACCGGATCCTCCGCGAATGCGCTGCCCACATGGCGAAAGACTCGGGCCTGCACATCGGCGGCGCCGCCCAGCGGGTCGATCAGCGTGCCATCGGCCGCCTGCGCAATCGCATTTACCGTAAGATCGCGGCGCTTCAGATCGTCGGCGAGCGTAACGTCCTCACCGGTATAGAAGGTGAAGCCCTGATACCCCAGCGCCGTCTTGCGCTCGGTGCGGGCCAGGGCGTATTCCTCTTTCGTCACGGGATGCAGGAAGACCGGAAAATCCCCGCCCACCGGCATGAACCCGCGTTGCGTCATGGCGTCGGGCGTGCTGCCCACCACCACCCAATCGCGGTCGCCGGCGGGCAGGCCGAGCAATGCATCGCGCACGGCACCGCCCACCACGTACGCCTGCAAGCCCGCCGTGGCCGTGTCCGTCATTGCAGATCGGTCGATTCGTTGCCCTGCGGCACGATGCGGCCCAACCGCGCTTTCAACGACTGCGGCTGGCCACTGAAAAGCGCTGCATAGTAGGTGGCGTTGGACATCACGTTCTTGACGTAGATGCGCGTTTCGGTAAACGGAATCGTCTCGGCGAAGATCGCGCCTTCCACCGGGTGGCTCAGGGTGCCGCGCCACGCATGCGGGCGGCGCGGACCGGCGTTGTAGCCGGCGCTAGCCAGTACTTGCGAGCCGCTCAGATCCTGCAGCACCATATTCAGGTAGTTGGTGCCCAGACGGGTGTTGACGTCGAAATCGTTGACGCTGTCCGGCGTGAAGTCGTTCATGCCGATCTTGCGCGCCACGAATTTGGCCGTACCGGGCATCAACTGCATCAAGCCGGACGCGCCCACTTGCGAGCGTGCGTTGCTGATGAAGCGCGATTCCTGGCGAATCAGGCCATATACCCAGGCCGGATCGAGCGAGATCTCGCGTGCCTGAGCGGATACGCGGCCTTCGAAGGGCGCAATATAGCGCTGGGTGAAGTCCACCTCGCGCGCCGTGCGATCGGACGTGTTGACCACCCGATCGTAGATGTGTTCGGCGCGCGCCACTTCGGCCGCCGCCAACAACTCGCGGTCGTTCATGTCGCGAATCGCGAAATTCCATTCGGGCACGGCCTCGGCGCGCCAACCCAGACGAAACAGGGCCACCGCCCGCTGGATGCCGGGGTCGCCGCTGACGCGCAATACCTCGCGCGGGGTGAGCGGGCTGGGACGCGGCGGGACGACGATCGTGCGGCCGAGTTCTTCAGCCGCCAATTGGCCATAGAAGTTGTACTCGTCGGCGATCCGCGCATACTCGCGCTCGGCGCGGCTGCGCTGATTGAGCGCGGCAAAACCCCGGCCGCGCCAATATACCCACACCGGCTCATCCTGCTGCGACTTGGGCATGTACTCGATCGACTCGATCACCCATTTCCAATCGATGGCGGGTTGCCGCAATGCCGAGCGAATCTTCCAGGCCTGGCTGTATTCGGACATGCGGATATGGCCGGCCTGACGGTAATACCCATCCGCGCGGTCGTCGAGATTGAGTGCGGCGATCAGGGCAAACTGGCTGCGCACCCAGGCCATGTCGGCCTTCGGTGTACGCGATGCCCATTCACGCTCGGCATACGCCGCGCCGGCTTCCTTTTCCTTGCGCGCCAATCGGCCCAGGGCCAGTGTGACGAACTCCTGATTATCGCGGCCGGCCGACGGGTTGGGCAGGTGCGAGAGCCAGCGCATCGGATCGCGCATGACCGAATCGAAGGTGCGCATGTCGTCGGCCGAGAACATATACGCGGCCAGGCGGCGCGCATCGGCGATCTTGTCCTGCTCGACGGCGTCGCGCATTTGCGGCTGCACGTCGCTCCATTGCACCGCACGGTCCACGACCAGCTGATCGAGCAAGGCCCAGCAGGCCGAGCCCGGCGTGAAGGCCGTAAAGGCCTGATCCGCCGTGACCTTGCGCCCGCCCATGTGGCGCGCCTGGAGTTGGGCACACGCCACTTGATCGCTGGTCGACTTGACCTCTCCCAAGCGCCTGACGGTATCGAAATCGCGGGCACGCGCCGCGGCCAGAATCCAGTCGGTACGCAACCGATCGGCAAGATAAGCATCGCGATGGGTCGCCATGAAGCGCTCCATCGAACCCGTCGGCCACTGCGCCTGCGGGGCATTCCAGAGCTGATAGCGCAGCATCCAGTATTGCGGATACATGCCCAGCAGATCGGCATCAGCCTGCGGCAGAAGCGAACCCAACACCGACCATTGCTTGCGCTGCAGGGCTTCGCGCGCGGCAATCACGGCCGGCAACGTAGGCGAACTGAGCATCGGCGCAATACTGGCCGCTACCTCGGGCATGCCCTGCGCGGCGCCTTCAGCAGCCGCCATCCGCGTGGCATTGGCTTGCTGCTGTTGCGCATCGACCGACCCGCATGCGGCCAAACACAGAACGACCAACGGCGACCAGCGGCGCCAGCCGCGACGCGCCACCCCTGCCGGGGATTTCTGATACCGTCCCGCTTTAAGCCTATGCTTCATTTTTTACCGTCGACCCGCATGAATTCGCAAACCCCCGAGGATAACGCAGTCGCTATACGCGCGCGTCTACGCGCATCACGCGCGGCCCTGCCCGATGCCCTGCGCGATCGTGGCGCCCTGCTCATGCGGGCGCGGCTGTTTGCATGGCTCGGCACGGCACGCGATGCGGCGATCGAAGCCGGGCGTCCGGTGCCCACCTGCGTCGCCGCCTTTTGGCCCATGCCTGGCGAACCCGATCTGCGCGCCTTGCTCACACAGTGGGCCGACGGCGATGTGACCGTAGCGTTGCCCGTGATCGAGGCGGCCGCCCAGCCCCTGGTATTCAGGCAATGGTCGCCGGATCTTCCCATGACGCCGGGGCTTTTCGACATCCCCGCGCCACGCGACGGCGCCGTCTGCCAACCCGACGTCATCCTGGTGCCGACCCTGGGCTTCACCGCGCAGGCCGATCGCCTGGGCTATGGCGGCGGCTATTACGACCGCACCCTGGCCGCCATCCGCGCGTCCGGGCGCGCGCCGATCACCATCGGCATCGCCTGGTCCGAAGGTCGCCTGCCGGCCGACTACCACGCCGCGGCGCACGACCAGCGTCTGGATGCCATCCTCACGCCCGATGGCTGGGTGCCCGCCGCCCCCGGCGAAGCCGTCAACGACAAGCCACGCATTGCCGCGCCGCCTGCGCGGTTCACGTTGCGCTGACGCGCGCGCCAGGCCCCGTTCTGGCGCAGCCCGGCCCAACGCATGCCTGCTTTGACAATCAGCCGCACCAAATCGGTGCAGGCTGTACACATGGCACTGTATTTTTTTGCCATCCAAGCGTAAACCGCTATGGAAATTCCGCGCACGACCCGCGTAAGATGATCTGGCACGGTCATTGCTAGTGATGTGTAGAAACGGCTCGCATCGCGGGATTCAAAAGAAATACATGTCAAGGAGGGGCCGTCTATGGACAAAGCGTCCAGCCCGGTCGTCGCATTCGACGAAATGCTCGACCAAGAGGGTAAGGTTCGTTCGCATTACGAAGTGTTCAATGCATGGCTGGCCAATCAAAGTGCCGAGTCCATGCTCACCCGCAGGCTCGACGCCGATCTGAATTTTCGACGCGTCGGCATCACTTTTTCGGTGGCGGGCGATCAGGCCGGCACCGAGCGCCTGATTCCTTTCGATCTGATCCCGCGCGTCATGCCCGCCGACGAATGGCTTCGCCTGGATGCCGGCCTGAAGCAGCGCGTGCGCGCACTCAATATGTTCCTGCACGACATCTACCACGATCACAATATCGTGCGCGCGGGCAAGATTCCGCCCAAGCAGGTGTTCATGAACGCGCAGTATCGGCCTGAGATGCAGGACGTCGATGTCGCGGAAGGGATCTACAGCCACGTCGCCGGTATCGATATCGTCCGCGCCGGAGCGGGCGAGTTCTATGTGCTCGAAGACAACCTGCGCGTGCCGTCAGGCGTCTCGTACATGCTGGAAAACCGCAAGATGTCGATGCGGCTCATGCCCGAAGTGTTTGCGCGCGCCAAGGTCGAGCCCGTGGCGCACTACCCCGATCTGCTCCTCGACAACCTGCGCGAAGTCGCCCCCCGCGGCAGCGACGACCCCACGGTCGTCGTGCTCACGCCGGGCATGTACAACTCAGCTTATTTCGAGCATGCCTTCCTCGCGCAGCAAATGGGCGTGGAGCTGGTCGAAGGACAAGATCTGTTCGTCGAACGCAACACGGTGTTCATGCGCACCACGCGCGGACCCAAACGTGTGGACGTGATCTACCGCCGGGTCGACGACGACTTCATGGATCCGCTGTCGTTCCGCGGCGATTCGGCGCTGGGCGTGCCCGGCTTGCTGTCGGTCTATCGCGCCGGCCGCGTGGCGCTCGCCAATGCGATCGGCACCGGCATCGCGGATGACAAGTCGACCTATCTTTATGTGCCCGACATGATCCGGTTCTATCTCGATGAAGAACCCATTCTGTCGAATGTGCCCACATGGCAGTGCGGCAAGCCCGACGAACTGTCGTACGTGCTCGCCAACATGCACGACCTGGTGGTCAAGGAAGTGCACGGCGCGGGCGGCTACGGCATGCTGGTGGGCCCGTCGTCCACGCAGGCCCAGGTCGAGTCGTTCAAGCTGCGGGTGCGCGCCAATCCGTCCAACTACATCGCGCAGCCCACGCTGGCGCTGTCCACCGTGCCCACCTATGTGGAATCGGGCGTGGCGCCACGTCACGTCGATCTGCGGCCTTATGTGCTGTGCGGCAAGGAAATCCGCACCGTGCCGGGCGGCCTGTGCCGCGTGGCCCTCAAGGAAGGTTCGCTCGTCGTCAACAGCAGTCAGGGCGGCGGCACCAAAGACACCTGGGTACTGGAGGCATAACGATGCTGAGCCGAACTGCCGACAATCTCTTCTGGATGTGCCGCTACCTCGAACGCGCCGAAAATACCGCGCGCATGCTGGACGTCAATCTGCGCATGTCGCTGCTGCCGCAGGACGCCGCCGCGCAGGAAGCGTCGTGGCGTGCCGTGCTGCGTATTTCCGAACTCGAAGCCGCCTTCGATCAGGAACACGAACGCGTCACCCCCGAGGCGGTCATTCATTTCATGGTGCGGGACGCCGCCAATCCATCGTCGATTTTTTCGTGCCTGCGCTCGGCGCGCGAAAACGCACGCGCCGTGCGCGGCAGCCTCACCACCGAATTGTGGGAAACCCATAACGGCACGTGGCTGGAACTGCAGAAGCACCTGAACAACAAACTTCCCGAAACCTATCCGGGCGACTTCTTCGAGTGGGTGGTGTTTCGCTCCCAGATCGCCCGCGGGGTAACGGTGGGCACCATGCTGGCCGACGAATCGCTGCACTTCCAGCGCATCGGCACGCATCTTGAACGCGCCGACAACACCGCACGCCTGCTCGATGTGAAGTTTCACGAGAAGGCCGATGACGCCGCGGCACAGTTGGCCGATCCCGGCCGGTACCAGTCGCCGCATACCGAGTTCTATCGCTGGTCCGCCATTCTGGGATCGGTGTCGGGCATGGAGATCTACCGCAAGGTCTATCGCGACGTCATCAGTGCCGACCGCGTGGCCGAGTTGCTGATCTTACGCGGCGATATGCCCCGGTCGCTTCTGGCCTCGGTCAAGGCAGTGGCCGACGATCTCGCCCTGGTATCGAATGCGCGGTCGACTGAAACGCAACGCCGCGCAGGGATGTTGTGCGCCGAGCTTGAGTACGCCCGCATCGAAGACATTCTGAAAGACGGCCTGCATGATTTCCTCGACCGGTTTCTCGAACAGATCAACGACCTGGGCAACCGCGTGAGCCAGGATTTCCTGGTGCCGCTGTCCGCATGACCGCGCCCCAACAACGATACGGAGACTCGACGTGAGACACATCATCCGGCACGTCACGCGCTATCGCTATAGCGCGCCGATCACCTACAGCATTCAGACGCTGCGTCTGACGCCGCGCCAGGATAATCACCAACATCCCCTGCGCTGGCATATCGACGCACCCGGCGAACTCACGCAGCAGGCCGACGCCTACGGCAACGTGACGCATATCCTGACACTCAACGGCGCGCATCGCGAAATCGAGCTGCGCGTGACGGGCCAGGTTGATGTGCAACCGCTACATGACGGCGTCGTTACGGGCGAAGACAGCCGCTTGCCCGTGGAGGCGTTCTGCGTGCCCACGCCGCTCACCCAGAGCGACGAGACGATCCGCGCTTTCACGGCCGACGCCCTGCCGCGCGGGTTGAAAACGCCGGGCGATGGGCTGGCCCTGGCAGGCGCCATCCACGAACGCGTGGCGTATGTGCCCGGCATCACCGACGTGACCACGGCCGCCCCCCAGGTGCTCGAAATGGGCCACGGGGTGTGCCAGGATCATTCGCACCTGTTTCTGGCGTGCGTGCACGGCCTGGGATTGCCGGCGCGCTATGTGAGCGGCTATCTGTACACCCCCAACGAGCACGCGGCGACGCACGCATGGGTGGATGTGTGGCTTCAAAACCACGGGTGGGTGAGCATCGATGTCACCAACCATCAGTTCGCTTCCGATTGCCATTGCCGATTGGCCGTGGCACGGGATTACGACTCTGCTTCCCCAGTGCGTGGCGTACGTATCGGGGGCGGCGAGGAGTCGATGATGGTGGATGTGCAGGTGGATTCGGGCCCGCCGCAAAGCCAGCATCAGAGCCAGCATTCAGGTTTCGGGCAGAGCCAGTCGCAATCGCAGGTCTAGGAACGGCCCGCCGGCCACGGCCCTTGCAGCAATTCCGGCGGGGTTTGAGTACACTCCACTCAGTTGTTTCCGACTGTACATCCATGACTTACTGCATTGCCGCCCGCCTCGATGCGGGGCTCGTCTTTCTCTCCGATTCCCGCACCAATGCGGGCGTCGACCAGATCGGCGTGTTCCGTAAACTCAATGTGTTCGAACGTCCCGATGACCGCGTGATCGTCATCATGACGTCGGGCAATCTGGCGGTCAGCCAGGCCGTGCTGAGTGTATTGGGCGAACACGACGAAACAAGCCCCGACTCGATCTGGAACGCGCGCACCATGTACCAGGTTGCGCGCACCGTGGGCGAAGCCATTCGCACCGTGCATCAGCGCGACGGCCAGGCCTTGCAGGATCAGGGCGTGGATTTCAATGTGTCGTTGATTGTGGGTGGCCAGATCGCCGGCGAACGCTGCCGACTCTTCCAGGTCTATGCCGCAGGCAACTTCATCGAAGCCCACGATAACTGCCTGTATTTCCAGATCGGCGAAGCCAAGTACGGCAAACCCATTCTCGATCGGGTGCTAAGCGCGAATACGTCGCTGGACGAAGCCGCGAAATGCGCACTGATCTCGATGGACTCCACGCTCAAATCCAATATTTCGGTTGGATTGCCGCTGGATCTGCTGGTCTATGAAGACGGCGCCCTGCGGGTATCGCACTTCGCCAATATCGACGAAAACAACGCTTATTTCCATATGATCCGCACCGAATGGGGCGAGCGTCTGAAGCAGGTGTTTACCGAGATTCCGGATCCGATCTGGAGCAACCCGGCCGCCCCCAAAACGCTGGTACCGCCGGACCGCGTGCATCAGCCGGTGCGCGTGTCGCCTGCAGGGGCCCCGCCGCGCGAGTTCGCGCAGCCCCAGGCATTTGCCCAAGGCCCGGCCGACCCGCTGCAGGCAGGCTGATCAGGCCAGGCCGGCCACGACCAACCGCGCCGCGATCAGGACCATCACGACGGCAATCACGCCGTCGAGCACCCGCCACGCCGCGGGCCGCGCAAACAGCGGCGCCATCAAGCGGGCGCCCAATCCCAACAGCCCCAGCCAGATCAGGCTGGCGGTCAACGCCCCGAGCCCGAACGCCAGCCGGAAGGCATCGAAGCTGTGGGCCAGCGACCCCACCAGCAGCATGTCGAGCCAGAAATGGGGATTGAGCAGCGTGAACGCCATGGCACCAAGCACCGCGGATCGGCGTGACGGCACGGCCTGCGGCATATCGCCTGAGGCACCCGCCTGACCGCGCCAGGCACGCACGGCGGACTGCGCGGCGTACCACAGCAGAAACGCCGCGCCGCCCCACGTGACGATATGGGTCAACCCAGGCGCCCATGCCGTGAGCTGCTGCACGCCCCATACGCTGGCGAAAATGACGATGGCGTCGATAAGGGCGCACACGCCCAGCACACTCAAAATGTGCAATCGCATCACGCCTTGCTTGAGCACAAATGCACTCTGCGCACCGACGACTACAAACAGCCCCATGCCGGTGGCCGCACCGGCCAGCCAGGCGTTGAATCCAGGAGAAAACGTGGTGAGGGTGAACATGACAGCATCCTGATAACCGCTTTGCGCCGCCCAGATGTGAGCAGCAGGCACGTCATTTTGGCCGCAGCGCGATATAAACTGAAGCTAATCTTCCTCAAGCTGGATTAGCCAAACTAATCGTTAAAATTGCGTCATGAACATTGACCACGATCAGTTGCGGGCCTTGGCCGCCGTCGTTCGCGAAGGTAGCTTCGAGCGTGCGGCCGCCGTCCTTCATGTGACGCCTTCGGCAGTGTCACAACGCATCAAGGCGCTGGAAACACGCGTCGGCCGGGTGCTCGTGCGCCGCACGACGCCGGTGGTGGCAACGGACGACGGCCAACCGTTGGTGCAACTGGCGCAACGCACTGCGCTGCTCGAACACGATGCACTGCAGCGACTGGGCTTGGCGGACGACGAAGCGCGGCCCGCCAGCCTGGCGGTGGCCGTGAATCACGACAGTCTCGAAACCTGGTTCGCGGACGCGGCCACGCGCTTTGCCGCGCGCACGCACGCCACGCTCGACTTGCACTCGGAAGACCAGGATCACACCGCGGCGCTATTGCGCAGCGGCCATGTGCTGGGTGCCGTCACCACGCTCGCCGAACCGGTTCAGGGATGCCGCCTGCACGCTTTAGGCAGCATGCGTTACGCCGCCACCTGCAGTCCGGCCTTCCACGAGCGGCACTTTGCCCATGGCGTCACCGCGCGCGCACTGGCCGTGGCACCGATGCTCGTCTACAACCGCAAAGACGCAATGCAGTCGCGCTTTGCTGCCCGCATTGCGCGTACGCAGACGTTGCAGCCGCCGATGTGGTGGCTGCCGTCCACGCATTTGTTCGTCCAGGCCACGCTGGCCGGCTTGGGATGGACAATGAATCCGCTGCCGATGATCCAGTCGCACCTGGATGCCGGCCGGCTGGTGTTGCTGCGCCAGCGCGCCTGGGAAGATGTGCCGCTGTATTGGCAACACTGGCACATGCCCTCGCCCGTCATGGACGCGCTCACCGACGCGGTACTGGCGGCGGCGCAGCCGTTGATCAAGCCGCGGTGATTGGGCCGCGGTAATCGAGCCGCGGTGATTGGGCCGCGATGATCGAGCCTCGGCAATCGGCAGCGTCGGGGGCCGCCTCAAGCTGGCGTGCCGTAATCCCGTTTGCCAAAAAGCGCCGTGCCGATCCGCACTTCAGTCGAGCCTTCTTCGATCGCCATTTCGAAATCGTCGCTCATCCCCATGGACAGGCGTTCAAGCGCGAGGCCGCCGATATCCGCCGCGCGGGCGCGATCGCGGCACGCGCGCAGAAGCCGAAAGCATGCACGCACGTCATCGGCGTCGCCCGAGTGCGTGGCCAGGGTCATCAGACCGAGCACACGCAGCGTGGGATAGTCGCGGGTGATCGTACGCAAGAAATCTTCGAGCTCGTCCGGTGCCAGGCCATGCTTGCTGGGCTCGGACGACGTCTTGATCTGCACGAGCACGTCCAGCGTGCGACCCGCGGCGTCCAGTTTGCGATGGAGCGCTTCAGCCAGCGACAGCCGATCCAGCGACTGCAGTTCGTGCGCGTACTTGGCCACATCGCGCGCCTTGTTGGTCTGCGTGTGGCCGATCACCACCCAGCGGACGGTCTCGTCGGTAAGTACCTGCGCCTTGTCGCGGATTTCCTGCAGCGTGTTCTCACCGAACCGGTGCATGCCCAAGGCCATGGCCTCGCGGATGTCGTCCACGCTGAACGTTTTACTCACAGGCAGCAAGGCAACGCTGTTGCTTGATCGGCCGGCGCGGGCGCAAGCCTCTGCCATGCGGCGCTGGATGTCGGCGGCGCGGGTGGCCAGGGAATCGGTGACGGTCATGAGACTGGAAACAGTTAAACGAAACAGATGAGGCATGCCGCGCGACGCACCACGGCACATCGCGATGCCTCCAGTGTAGTCGCCCCCGCCCGATCCGCACGATAGCGCCCCCCTTTCGCCCTTGTTCGAAAGGCTGAAACCCGCGACGCGGCGCTACGATGACCGATCGTGTCTTGCTCCGGAGACTGTGCGCATGCGCCCGGTTCGTTACGTTATTCTCGCTGCCGTGCTGATGGCCGGCTCGTCGGCCGTCGCTGCTCCCCCGACGGCAGCCGGTCCTGCCGGCCTGTCGCCTACCGCCATCGCGGCGCGCGACGATGCCCGCATCGCCGAGCAAACGTATCTGTATGCCTACCCGCTCGTGCTGATGGATCTCACGCGCCGGCAAGACACCAACGTCAACGTCGGCAGCAGTCCCGACCGCGGCCCTGCCAACCGCTTCATCCATCGTGTGGCCAACGCGACATCCGGCGCGGATCAGTCGGCCACCGAGTCGGCGCGGTCGCGCGCCTGGATCGATCTGGAAGACGGCCCCGTGGTGCTGTCGTTGCCCGATACGCGCGGCCGCGATTACACCCTGACGCTGTCGGATATGTGGGGCGACGTGATCGCCGTGCTCGGCAAGCGCACCACCGGCACGACAGCGCGCAATCTGATCGTCGTGCCGTCCGGCTGGGCCGGCACGCTGCCCAGCAACCTGACCACCCTTACCGCCACCACGTCGTACTTGCGCGCCCGGCTGCGCGTGCAAACCTTCGGCTCCGGTGACAGCACCCAGGCGCTGGAGGTGCAGAACACATTCGCCATCACGCCCTTGAGTGCCTGGCAATCGAGCGGGCAAGCCGTGCATATGCGCGCCGATCCCGGCATCAATATGCTGACGCCGCCGCGCGAGCAGATCGCCCGCATGACGCCCCCGGCGTTTTTCGCCTACGTGGCCGATCTGCTGCGTCGCCACGCGCCTCACGCCACCGACCAACCGCTGATCGCTCGCATGGCACGATTGGGGATCAAGCCCGGGCAGCGCCTGCGCACGGACGACCTCACGCCTGCCGTCCAACGTGCGCTGCGCCTGGGTGCTGCGGCCGCGCAGGTTCGGCTCGCCCAACCCGCCGCGCCGGCGCTGTTATCCGCAGGCTGGCGCTTGCCGAGCGCCACTCAGGGCGTCTACGGCAACGATTACCTGACACGGGCCCGCGCGGCCTGGTCGGGCGAGAACGGTATCAGTGCCGAGGACGAATGGCGGGCTGTTGCCGTGCAGGACGCCGCCGGCGATGCCATAAGTGGCGATCACGCCTACACGTTGCGGTTCGAGGCCGACGCCTTGCCACCAGGATTGTCGGGCTGGTCGTTGCGCAGCACCGCTGCCGATGGCACCGGCTCCAACGGTTCACGCGCTCCGCTGCTTACCGATCGCAGTCCGCTCGTCTACAACGCCGACGGTTCGCTGGATCTCGTGTTGCAAAGCGCGCCGCCTGCCGCGAGCGACACCGCCAACTGGCTGCCGCTGCCGGCGGGATCGACCTCGGTTATCCTGCATCTGTTCACCGCCGATGCCACGGCTATCGACGGCGCCTGGACCCCGCCCGCGCTCGTGCGCGCAGATTGAACCCACTCACAGAGACCTCCATGGACGACGCCTTCAGCCACCAGTTGTCGATGACCATTCTGATGACGCCCGACATGTCCAATTTTGCGGGCAATGTGCACGGCGGCACCATTTTGAAGTACCTCGACCAGGTAGCGTATGCCTGTGCGAGCCGCTACGCGGGCCAGTATGTGGTCACGCTGTCGGTCGATCAGGTTGTCTTTCGCGAACCCATTCATGTGGGCGAGCTGGTGACGTTTCTCGCGTCGGTCAATTACACCGGACGCACGTCGATGGAAATCGGCATCAAGGTTGTCACCGAGGATATCCGCCAGAAGCTGGTGCGTCATACGAACAGCTGTTATTTCACGATGGTGGCCGTGGATGAACTCGGCATGCCGACGCCCGTGCCGCAACTCGAACTGGCCACGCATGAAGAACGCCAGCGCTACGATGCCGCCGAAAAGCGGCGCGCCTTGCGGCAGGAGATGGAAAAGCAGCACGAGGCCATCAAGCGACGCGCGCAAGAAGCGACTTGAGTTTGCCCGTCAGCGCTAAACGAAAAAACACCGGCCAGAAGCCGGTGTTTTCAATTTTCCGATCGGCGGCGTGCGATCAACGCCGCGATGCCGGCGATCCAGACCGCACTGTCGGCGATCGAAGACACGCTGCGCGATCGACCGCGCAGCGCACGCGCTCAACGGCGCGTCAGCAATGCCAGCACGTAGCCCACTGCACCGGCAACCAACACGGCACCCAGCGGATTGCGTTCAACCGCGCGGCTCACTTCGCACGCAGCATCGCGCACCTGATCGATGGTTTGACCGTAGGCGCTTTGCACGCGGCCCTCGGCTTGACGGGCGTAGCCACGCGATTCGCGTTTCGCGTCGCCCGCGGCCTCGCCGTAAGCTTGCTCCGCGCGACCGGCCAGATCTTTAACGGTACCTTCGAGACGGTTGAGATCCATGGCATGACTCCTGAATGAAATAGGCGGAAGATTCCCGCCGTGTGATTAAAGGATAGGCCAGACCCGGTACCCAGAAATTACCGGAATGTAAGTCTGGCCGTCCCGCGTAAAAAAACATGTCTTCGATCTCATTGCATGGCGATGACTAATCGCGCGGTCGCCGGGGTCGCGCGCCCGTGAAGCCACGCTCACGCGCCCACACGATCGCACCGCTGCGCCGGTTGACGCCGATCTTCTCGTAAAGCGTGGACACATGATTGCGCACGGTGTTGCGTGCAATCCCCAATGAAGAGGCGATCTCCGCATCGGTCAACCCCTGGCACAGTCCACCCAACACGTCCTGCTCACGCGAGGTCAGGTCGCCGACCCCGGTTTCCCCCACACGGGGCTTGCCGGGATTGCGGATATTGGCCAGCTTTTCGATGATGGATCGGCTGAACCACGACGTGTCCTGCATCACGGCCTCGATAGCGGTGATCAATTCGGTTTCGGTACGCTTGCGGTCGGTGATGTCTTGAATGGCAATCAACATGCATTCGTCATCGTTGATCATCACGGCCTCGGCGGACAACACCCCATCGATTTCCTCGCCGTCCTTGGCGGTGGTGCGCGCATCCAGTCCGCGCAAGCTCTGCTGGCGCGTCATCGCCTGCTCGAGATCGCGCAGCGTGGTGCCATGGCGCCACAGCGACAGTTCACGCAGCGTATAGCCCAGCGCTTCTTCATTGCGGTAATGGGTGCTTTCGAGAAAAGCGTCGTTGGCGTCCAGAATGCGTGCATCCTTGCGCGTGACGACGATCATCGGCACCGGCGCCAGTCGGAACGCTTTGGAGAACAGTTCCTCGTTGTGCTTGAGCGCATGCTCGGCCTTGCGTCGCGCATCGACGTCGACGTAGGTCAAGAGAATGCACTGCGCCTCGCCCATCTGTAGCGGCTGGCCGGCAAGGATCACGAATTTGCGCGCCCCGCCGGCCACCTTCAGTGTCGTGTCCGTCTGCGGAAAACCATCAGCGTCGGCCAGGTGGGTCAGCACCATATCGTGCATCGACTTGTCGTCAAACAAATCCACCGTCTTGAGGGTGCGATTGACGAGTTCCTGATTGGTATAGCCCGTCATCTGCAAAAAGCCGGGGTTGACCTTGATGATGCGATGGTCGTCGTCGCGCACAATCATCGCGGGCGCCGGATTGCTGGCAAAGGTACGCTCGAAGCGGTCTTCGGCTTCCACCTTGGCCGTCACGTCGTCATGCACGATGGCATGAAAGTCGGGGCGACCCTCGTTGTCGACCAGCGTCAGTGTGCGAATGGCGTGAATGCCGATCGGCATCTCGTCCTTGGCCGCACCATGACGAAAGACTTTGAATTGGGTGGGTTCGACCAGGTCGGCAGCCTTGGCCCGCGACATCGGATAGTCCGATTTGCGCAGTTTGCGATCGTTCATGTGCCGCAAATCGAAGGTCTGAAAATAGGCGTCTATATCTTGCCCGAGTGCCTTGATGGCGCGCACATCGTGCAAAGCCAACGCCGCTGCATTCGCCCAACTGATGCGACCGTCGGGCTCGAGCACGATAATCCCTTCACCCAGCCCGCCAATCAACTGTTGAAGCTGACGGCGATCGGGAATCGGAGCAGTAGCATTTTTGGCAGGCATAGGCGCGAGGCGAGAAGTGTCGGTCCGGCCCTGCACTTAGCAAGCGATGCGCCCGGTGTTACATCGGCCCGGCCGTCAGTTCGTCCCGCGATTGCGGAATACCGCCGCGCGCATCAGCATCATGGCCGTCACGGGCGACGTCAGGATCAGGAATACCGTAATCATCACCTCGTGCAATACGGGGCGACCGACAATCGCCGACGACGTGATGATCGAGGCCGCCAATACGCAAAACGATCCGAACGTGTTCCCCAGGGTAGGCGAATGAATGCGCTTGTAGAAGGTCTTCAGGCGCAGCAGCCCGATCGATCCTGTAAGGGCGAGAATGCCGCCCACAATCAGCAGCACCGAAGCGGGAATGGCCGCCCAGGCGGGCAAGTCGTGTTCCATCATGGCTCGATCACCTCGCCGCGCAACAGAAATTTGGCCATGGCCGTGGACCCGACAAAACCGAACAGTGCAATCAGCAACGCGATGTCAAAGTAAAGCATGCTGCCGAGTTGGATGCCGATTACCAATACCGCCAGCATGCCGTTGATGTACAGGCAATCGAGCGCGAGCACGCGATCCTGAGCCGTGGGCCCGCGAAAGATGCGAATTGCCGCGCACGCCATGCCCGCCACGAAGCAGAGCAAGGCGAACACGCAGGCGATGAACAACAGCATATTCATTCGAAAATCTCCTTCAGCGGCGCTTCATAACGGGTGTGCACCAGATGCACCCATTCCGATTCGTCTTTGAGGTCGAGCACATGCAGCGTGAGTACATTCTCGGGCGACAGGCCCACCCAGACAGACCCCGGCGTATACGACAGAATGCAGGCCAGCACAGCCAGGCCATGCGGATCCTTCATCGAAAGCGGAATCGTCATGAATCCCGAAGTGATCTTGCCGCGCGTCGGCCGCCAGATGATGCGAAACACCGACACATTGGAGCGCGCCACATCGTAGAACACACGACCGGCCAGACCCAACGCCGTCAGCGCTTTCTTCGGGTACGCACGCTTGGGGCGCAGCGAGCCGGCGGCCCAGGTGAAAAAGATCGCCAATGCGCCCCCCAGCAGCATCTGCCCCGGCGATAACGAATCGTTCAGCAGCGACCACATGATGAGCAGCGCCACCGGCAGCAAGAGATATTTCATCATGGCTGTACTCCATAACCGGGCAGGCGTTGCGACGGCGCGCCGCGCACGGCCTCGACGTAATCCTTCGGACGATCCAGCGATTGCGCCGCCGACGACAGGTAGCCCATGACGGGTCCGGCGAATGCCGCCAGTGCAATACACAGGGCGATGAGTGCCGATACCGGCAACGCCTCGACCAGCCGCAGACGCGGCGTGGTGCGATCGCCCGAGCCCCAGAACACACGCACGCCGGTGCGACTCAAGGCCACCACGCCCGCGAGGCCGGAAATCAGAATGCCGCCCATCAAGAGCCACGCATCCAGAGGCGGGGTGCTGCCATTGGCCGCCGCGATCGCGCCGGACAGGATCGAGAACTTGGCCACGAAGCCCGAAAGCGGCGGCAGGCCCGTCACCAGCAACACGCACGAAACGAAGGCCAACCCCAGAAAAGCCATGGCGGCAGGGATCGCCACGCCCACCACATCATCCGACCGGTTCTCGGTATGCGGGTCGTCGAGATCGAACATATCGACCGTGACGGCCAGCACGTTGGCGCCGAACACGCGCGTGCGCTCGATCATCTCGATCAGCATGTAGAAGGCGGCTGTGGCCAGCACGGAACTCAACAGATAGAACAAGGCGGGACCGGTCATCGACACGCCTGGCATGCCAAGCGTGGTCAACAGCGTGCCGGACGACACGATGACGCAATAGCCGACCACGCGCTCGAGTTGCTGCGCGGCCATGAGCCCGATCGCCCCGAACGCCAGCGTTGCGAGGCCGATCATGAACATCCATTCCAGACCGAAAGCTGCCGGCGCGCCCGTGGGCAACAACAGCGAACCCAGGCGCAGCAGCGCGTAGATACCGACCTTGGTCATGATGGTGAACATCGCCGCGACCGGCGCGGCTGCGCTGCCATAGCCCGCCGCCAGCCAGAAGTTCATCGGCCAGGCGCCGGCCTTGACCAGAAACGCCACGCTGAGAATCGCCGCGCCGGCTTCGTACAGTTGACGGTCGCCGGGATCCAGACTACCGGCGCGCATCGCCAGGTCGCCCATATTGAGCGTACCGGTCACACCGTAGATCAACGCAATGCCGATCAGCAACAGGAACGAGGCCAGCAGGTTGACCACGATATAACGCAGGCCCGCGCGCACGCGCGTTGCGCCCGAGCCGTGCAGGATCAGCCCGTAGGACGCCGCCAGCAGCACCTCGAAGAATACGAACAGGTTGAACAGATCGCCCGTGAGGAAGGCCCCGTTCAGACCCATCAGCAGAAACTGGAACAACGGCAGGAAGTGCACGCCCGCGCGATCCCAGCGCGCCAGCGAAAACACCAACGTCATCACACCCAGCACGGCGCTCAGGCACAGCATCACGGCAGCGAGCCGATCGACCACCAGCACGATGCCGAACGGCGCGGGCCAATCGCCCGGCAGATATACGCCGATATTGTGAATCCAGTTCAGTCCCAGACGGCCGTCTGCCGCAAGCAGCAGCATCACGGCCACGGCGAGCTGCGCGATCACCGCCAGCAGCGACAGCGCATTGCGCCCGATACGGTGGCCGTCGCCGATCAACAGCAACGCCGCGCCGGTCATCAACGGAATGGCGATGGGCAATACCGGCAGGTGCATCATCAACGCATTCATCATGCTTCAGGCTCCCTGCCATCGACGTGGTCGGTGCCCGAGAACCCACGCGAGGCAAGCAGCACAACAAGAAAAAGCGCCGTGGTGGCAAAGCCGATCACGATCGCCGTCAGCACCAGCGCCTGAGGCAGCGGATCCGCATATTGCGCGGCGCTGATGGGCGCGGACGCGTCGATCACGGGGGCACGCCCGGTCCACAGGCGGCCCATGCCGAAAATGAATAAGTTGACGGCGTAGGACACCAGCGACAAGCCCATGATTACCTGGAACGTACGCGGGCGCAGCAGGAGCCAGATGCCCGAGCCTGCCAACACGCCGATCGCCAAAGCAAGTACCAATTCCATTTATGCCTCCCCTGGCGTTACGGCGGCGTGCGCGATGGCTGCCGCGGCCGCCTTGCGCTGCATCCGCAGCGATTGGTGGGCCAAGGCAACGAGGATCAGCACCGCGGCGCCGATCACCAACATATACACGCCAATGTCGAACAGCAGCACCGTCGACAGATGAATATGGCCGATCACCGGCAACGCCACATCCCACGCCATCGCCGTGAGGAAGGGCTTGCCCATCACCCACGACATCAGCGCGGCGCTGCCCGCGGCAAGCAATCCGAATGCGATCCAGGCCTGCGGATGAATGCGGGTTCGCGATTCCACCCAGATCACGCCGCCGACCATGTACTGAAGAATGACGGCCGTGGCCATGATCAGGCCGCCGACGAAACCGCCGCCCGGCAGGTTGTGGCCGCGCACCAGGAAGAACACCGATACCAGCGCCGCCACCGGCAAGAGCAGGCGCACCAGCACGGCGGGCACCATCATCTGGCCCACGGGCAGTTCGGCGTCGATCACCTTGCGTGCCGCCTCTTCACGATCGGCCAGCGGCTCCAGGCGCGGCGGCGCATCGCCGTCGTCATCCTGCTGTCGTTGCTGAACGGGCCGATCCACGCTTTCGGGTGGCGGACGGAACCGTCGCAACAGGGCATACACCGTCAACCCGACGATGCCCAGCACCGCGATCTCGCCCAGCGTATCGAAACCGCGGAAATCCACCAGCAACACATTGACCACGTTCGTGCCGCCGCCCAATTCGAGGGCGTTCTCGACGAAGAAGGACGAGATGCCTTCACCGGCAGGACGCGTCATGACGGCATAGGCCATCGCAGCCAGGCCGCCGCCGGCGGCGATCGACACGACCACGTCGCGCACCCGCCGTCCGCGGGCGCGCAGATCGACATCCGCCTCATCGCCTTCGATACGGCGCGGCAGCCAGCGCAAGCCCAGCAGAATCAGCACGACCGTCACGACTTCCACCGCCAATTGCGTGAGGGCCAGATCGGGGGCCGAAAACCAGGCAAACGTGAGGCACGTAATCAAGCCGGCTGCGCCTGCCAGCGTGAGCGCGGCCAACCGGTGAAACTTGGCCTGGAAGGCCACACCGACCGCGCAAGCGCCGCCGATGGTCCAGAGCAACGCAAACACCGGATCGATGGTGGATGTATTGGCCCAGGCGCCGCTCCAGCCGCCGGCGCGCAGCGGCAACCAGGCCGACAAAAAGGCCACGATGACGATGGACAGCAGTTGCACTTGCAAACGATAGGTGGACACCCAGCCCAGCAGCCAGGTCGAGCCGGCCGTGAGGCTATCGAGGATGAACTCGAACGAGCGGCGGCCGTCGAGCCGGTAGATGAACGGTGCCCGCCCGGGACGGGTGCGCTGCCAATGCCGCAACGAGTAATGAATCAGCACGCCCAGCGCCATGGCGAGAAAGCTCATGGCCAGCGGCAGATTGAAGCCGTGCCACAGCGACAGGCTGTACTCCGGCAGGTTGCCCTCGCCCAGGATGCTGCGCGCCGCCACGGTCAACAGCGGACCGAGGGTATAGGCCGGCAGGATGCCGACGATCAGACAAATGAACACCAGCAATCCACTGGGCACCAGCATGAAGCGCGGCGGCTCATGCGGGGCGCGCGGCAGATCGGTTGCGGGCGGGCCGAAAAAGACCTGCGCGATGAACCGCAGTGAGTAGGCCACGCTGAAGGCGCCCGCCAGGGTGGCGGCGATCGGCAAGCCCACACGGGTGATCAGATCGCCGCTGATGAATGTGGTTTCGGCGAAGAACATTTCCTTGGAAATGAACCCGTTGAGCAGCGGCACCCCGGCCATCGATGCCGCCGCAACCATGGCAAGCGTGGCCGTGATCGGCATGGCGCGGTAGAGGCCGCGCAAGCGGGTCATGTCGCGCGTGCCGGTTTCATGGTCGACAATCCCGGCCGCCATGAAGAGCGACGCCTTGAAGGTGGCGTGGTTGACCATGTGGAAGATCGCGGCCACCAGGCCCAGTGTGCTGTTCATCCCGAGCAGCAACGTGATGAGCCCCAGGTGACTGATGGTGGAGTAGGCAAGCACGCCCTTCATGTCGCGCTGGAAGATCGCCGCGTAAGCGCCGATGAGCAGCGAGCACAGTCCCGCGCCGCCGATGATCCAGAACCACTCGTCGGTACCGGCCAGCACGGGCCAGAAGCGCGCCAGCAGAAACACACCTGCCTTGACCATGGTTGCGGAATGCAGATACGCCGAGACGGGCGTGGGCGCCGCCATCGCATTGGGCAACCAGAACTGGAACGGAAACTGCGCGCTTTTGGTGAGCGCTCCGAGCGCCACTAGGATCAGGATGGCGGTGTACCAGGGATGATTGCGAACGATGTCACCCGATTGCAATACCGTATCGAGGTCGTAGCCGCCGGCCACATGGCCCAGCAGCAGCGCCCCCGCGAGCAGGCACAGGCCGCCGGTCGCCGTCACGGTGAGCGCCATCCGGGCGCCGCGCCGGGCGTCGGCCCGATGGTGCCAGTACGCGATCAGCATGAACGAGGAAAAGCTGGTGAGTTCCCAGAACAACACCATCTGAATCAGATTGCCCGACAGCACGACGCCGAGCATGGCGCCCATGAACGCCAGGAAAAACGAAAAGAAGCGCGGCACGGGGTCTTCGGGCGACATGTAGTAACGCGCGTAGAGGACCACCAGCGCGCCCATCGCCGAGATGATGACGGTGAAAAGCCACGCGTACCCGTCCATCCGCAGGTAGAAGTCCAGCCCCAGGGTCGGCGCCCAGGGCACGACCACCCGGATCACGCCGCCGCTGTTGACGTCGCCGAACTGCAGCACCGCAAGCACCGTACAGATGACCGCCACCCCGCCCGCCAGCCATGCCTCGGCATTGCGCGCGTTCGAGGGCAATAGCGCGGCGCAGATGCTTCCGAGAAACGGCAGGACGAGGATGAGGATCAGCGACATGGAACTCCGGATTCAGCCAGGCTTACAAAAAGTTGAACGCAACCGCAAGAGTCTAAATCATCCCCGGGGCACTGCTGTGTCAACAGCGTGTCCGAAAGATTGCACTCACGGCATGATGGAGATTAGTGGACGCCGTGCGCGAGTGCGCGCGGCATGGATATTTCAAAAATCGTCCCGGCGGCGGGGGAGGACGTTGCCGTCACATCGCCACCGTGGGCTACTGCAAACTTCTTAACGATGAACAAGCCGAGGCCGAGACCGCGATGGCCGTTGTTTTCGTTCTCTCCCGAGCGGAAAAGTTCGAAAACGTGAGGTAACTGGCCGGTCGGAATGGCGCCGCCGTTCTGCACGGTGACGGTAATGCGCTCCGGCGCGGACCCGTCGACCCGCAGACGTATCGGTGCATCCGGCGTACCGTGCTGCATGGCGTTGCCGACCAGATTGGAGATCATCTGCGAGAACCGGTCGACGTCGACCTCGCCCTGCACGTCACCAGCCTGTTCGAATTCTATACGGGCCGCACCGTCACCGGCCGCCTCCATTTCGTCCACGATTGCGCCGCAGAGTTCCGCATAATCGGCCGAACACACATTCAAACGCAATCCCTGCGAGCGAATTCGGGCCAGATCCAGCAGTTGCTCGACCATGTTCCCCATGCGCCGCGTGGTGGTCTGGATGCGGCGGGCCGTGCGCGTGACGCCCGGATCGCCAGACATTTTAAGCAGCACCGCGGCGCCGTTGGCGACCGACGACAGCGGATTGCGCAAATCGTGGCTCAATACCGCCGTAAACATCTCATTCAGTTTAAGGGCTTGCGTTAGTTCTTCGAGTTGGGCGGCCAACTGCTTCTTCTGGCGATCGAGCGCCACGAACACACCAACCTTGCTTTGCAAGACGCCGGCATCGATCGGCTTATAGAGAAAATCAACCGCACCGGCGCCATATCCCTTGAAGAATTTCTCCGGCTCGCGAGCCGCCGCCGTCAGGAAGATCAGCGGGATCGCGCGCGTGCGTTCGCTGCCGCGGATCAGCGATGCGAGTTCGAAGCCGTCCATATTCGGCATTTGCACATCGAGCAGCGCCAGCGCCACATCGTGTACGAGCAGCAGTTCGAGCGCAGCGATGCCGGAAGTCGCCTTCAGCACCGTTACATCGGGTCCCGCGATCAATGCTTCGATCGCCGTCAGGTTCTGCTCGACGTCATCGACGACCAGAACATTCACATTTATTGCCACGCTTTCCTTTTCCATTTCTTAACTGGTATGACTCGCGAGGCGCGACAAATTTGCCGCCAAACTACTCAATTCTAATATGTCGTCCGCGCCGGCAATCTCGATCGCCGCCCGCGGCATGGTTGCCGCGCGCGCGGTGTCCGGATCCTGAACCCAGGCACGGCCCCCTTGCGCGCGCACGGCTCGCAGGCCGGCAGCGCCGTCCGCGCTTGCCCCCGTGAGCACAATGCCGAGCATCCGGTTGCCATAACTCTCCGCGGCCGATTCAAAGAGCAGATCGATCGAAGGCCGCGAATAATGCACCGCCGCATCCACGGATAATGCAAACGTACCGTCCGGTTCAACCAGAAGGTGATAATCGGCCGGTGCGAAATATACCGTCCCAGCCTTAATCGCATCTTTATCGACGGCCTCGACTACCGGCAAACTGCACCGCTCGGCAAACAATGCCGGCATCGGATTGAGACGCCCGGGCGGTATATGCAGCACGACCGCAATCGCCACCGGAAAATCCGGTGGCAGTGCCTGCATCAGCACGGTCAACGCTTCGACGCCCCCCGCGGATGCGCCCACTGCAACGAAATCGATATCGGACGGCATATCCTGATGCATGGGAACGGCGGCTCAATCAAAGGCGTTGATAGATTTTTTCGCTGGAAGACACTTCGGTAAAGTGGTCCGCCTGCGCGGTAAATCGCAGACTTTCCTTGGAACCCAATCCGAGAAATCCCCGGTGCACGAGCGCCTCGTGGAACAAATGCGCGGCACGATCCTGCAATGCCCGATTGAAGTAAATCAGCACATTGCGGCAAGAGACGAGATGGACTTCCGAGAACACGCTATCCGTGGCCAGACTGTGGTCGGCAAACACCACATGCTGTCGCAGATTGCGTCCGAATATAGCATTATGCTCATTTGCAGTGTAATAGTCGGCCAGCGAACCGGTCCCGCCGCTGCGCATATAGTTGCGGCTGAACTGTGCGATCCGGTCCAGATCGTAAATACCCGTTTCGGCGATTTTGAGTGAGTCGGAATTAATGTCGGTCGCATATATCAGCGTGCGATCCAATAACCCTTCCTCAGCCAGCAATATTGCCAGCGACCATACTTCCTCGCCAGTGCTGCAGCCCGCCACCCATACCTTGACCGAGGCGTAGGTTCGCAATACCGGAACGACATCGCGCCGCAGTGCCAGAAAATACTCCGGGTCGCGGAACATTTCGCTGACCTGCACCGTGAAATATTGCAGCATCTGGGCGAAAACGGCCGGGTCGTGAAGGATCTTGTGCTGTAAGGCAGATACGGTCGAGCAATCGAAACGCTCCATGGCGTGCCGAACCCGGCGTCGCATCGAGGCCACCGAATAATCCCGAAAATCGTGCTGATAACGCAGATACACCCCCTCCAGCAGCAAGCGGAGCTCGATATCGAAGAGGGTTTTGGGCGGCATTATTTGGACATCCACACGCGGCACAGGGACACCAGCTTATCGACGTCGATCGGCTTGGCGATGTAATCGTTGGCACCGGCCTCCAGGCAGTTGCGCCGGTCGTCGGCCATGGCCTTGGCGGTCAACGCGATGATGGGCAACTGCTCGAAACGCCGGTCGCGCCGGATATGCCGCATGGCGGTCAACCCATCCATTTCCGGCATCATCAAATCCATCAGCACCAGGTCGGCTTCGCCATTGCCCTGCAGGTACTCGACGGCTTCGCGCCCGTTGCGGGTAATGACCAACTGCGCACCCAACGGCTCCAGAATCCGCGACAGCGCAAAAATGTTGCGCACGTCGTCTTCGGCCAGCAGGATCTTGCGGCCTTCAAATACCGTGTCGCGCTGGCGCGCCTGCAACAGCAATTTCTGCTGATCGGGGGGCAAGGTGGCCTCGACCCGATGCAGGAAGAGGCTCACTTCGTCGAGCAAACGCTCCGGCGACTTCGCGCCCTTGATGATGATCGAGCGCGAATACCGGCGCAGGCGTTGCTCTTCGTCGCGGCTCAGCGCCCGGCCGGTATAGACGATCACGGGCGGGAAGGCATATTTGCCGCCGCTGGCCATTTGCTCCAGAAGCTCGTATCCGGAGGCATCCGGCAGCATCAGGTCCATGACCACGCAATCGAACGAGCGCTCGGCGACCTGCAGCAGCGCTTCCGCGCCCGTCGCGGCGCCTACGATCTCCACATCGTCGGCCTTCAACAGCAAGGTGATGTTCTCGCGCAGCGTGTCGTCGTCTTCCACGACCAGCACGCGCCGGGGACCCGACTTGAGTTTCTCTTCCACTTTGGCGAAGGCCTGCACCAGCTCGTCGCGGGCGACGGGCTTGAGCGCGTAACCGATGGCGCCCAGCTCCAGCGCCGTTTGCGTGTGGTCCTCGGCCGACAGCATATGGATGGGAATATGCCGCGTTTCGGGGTCGCGCTTGAGCTGATCCAGAATGCTCAGTCCGGACTGATCGGGAAGATTGACGTCGAGCAGGATACCGGCGGGCACCAGCTCGCGCGCCAGCTTCATGGCTTCGTCACCCGAAATGGCGTGCACGAAGTCGAAATTGAGATCCCGCGCCAGATCGCGGATCACCGCGGCAAAGCGCTCATCGTCCTCGATCAGCAAGATCAACCGTTCGCGCCGCATGTTCGCGCCTGCTGCCCGCTGCGTCGCGGTGCGCGCCAGCTCGGCCACGGTGGGTGGTGCCGCCCCGGTTTGCGCCGCCGACGGGCCGGCAAACGCGCTCACGTCGCCGCGTGTGCCCGTCCCGGATGCCTTGCTGTTCCACTCGGCACCGCCCGCGGCACCATCGCCACGCGTACGGTTGCCGTCGGCAGGACGCAGCATCGGATCGAGCGACCCCATTGCGTTGCCGCGGGCAGCGGTGCTGTTTGCATTGCCTGCACCCGTCGCGTCGTCGGTCTTGTGGCCGTCGTCATTCACGCTAGCCGTTTCGAGTTCGACGGCGACTTGCACCGTAAACACGCTGCCTTCACCGGCGGTGCTCTGGACGGCAATATCGCCGCCGAGCCGGCGCGCCAGTTCGCGCGAGATCGAAAGCCCCAGACCCGTGCCGCCGTATTTGCGGCTGGTGGTGCCGTCCGCTTGCCGGAACGCCTCGAAAATCACCTGCTGCTGGGCGTCCGGGATGCCAATGCCCGAATCGCGCACCGCAAAGGCGACCTTGCCCGCAGCGCCCCGTTTGACCCGCAGGCGCACACTGCCCTGCTCGGTAAACTTGAACGCATTCGAAAGCAGGTTCTTCAGGATCTGCTGCAGGCGCTGGCGATCGGTCACGAGCGAGGTCGGCGCATCGTCATCGATCTCGATCGTGAACGCCAAACCGCGATCGGCGGCGATCGGTGCAAACTGCTGGCGCATCGGCTCGAGCAATCCCACCATCGACATGGGCTCGGCTTCGATATCGACGTGACCCGCCTCGATCTTGGACAGATCGAGAATATCGTTGATGAGCGTCAGCAAATCGTTGTTTGACGCATGAATGGTCTGCGCGTACTCGCGCACCTGCTCCACGCTCAGCGTGGACTTCGAATCGGACAGAATCTGCGACAGGATCAGCGAACTGTTCAATGGCGTGCGCAACTCGTGCGACATATTCGCCAGAAATTCGGATTTGTACTGATTGGCCCGCGTCAGTTCTTGCGCGTTGACCTGCAGCGTGCGCTGCGCGGCCAGCAGATCCTGCTTCTGGCGATCCAGCCGCTGAGTGTGTTCTTCGAGCTGAACGTTGGTTTGTTCGAGCTCGGCGTGCTGATTTTCCAGACGGGCCTGCGACTCGCGCAACGCCCGGCCTTGTTCTTCAAGCTCTTCGTTGGAAACGCGCAGTTCTTCTTGCTGCACCTGCATCTCTTCGCTCTGGCGCTGCGTTTGCTCCAAAAGCGCCTTCAGGTGCTCGCGATACGCAGCCGCCCGAATGGCCACGCCCACCGTCTCGCCGACCAGTTCCAGAAACTCCCGCTTGTCTTCCAGCCGGGCATCGCGGTTCACGAAACCCAGTTCGAGCACGCCCAGCGGCCGCTTGTCGGCCGTGATGGGGACGATAACCAGATGCCGCGGCGCCGTCTCCCCCATCATCGACTGCACGCGAACATAATGGTCCGGCAGATCACGCACGATGATCGACTCGCCGCTGCGGGCGACTTCGCCCGCAAGATTGCTTCCGGGGCTGCCCTGGCCCGCGAGCACGACCTGCGGATCCACGCCAAACGTGCCGGCCGGCACCAGCGCACCGCGCTCGAGGCGTTGCATCACGCCGATCTGCGCATTCAGATAACGCGCCAACGTGGCGAGCACCGCGCGTCCGGCGGTATCCACATCCGGCTCGCCCAGCAGGCTTGCGCCCACCTGCGTCTGGCCCGCCTGCAGCCACAATAGCCGCCGCGCCTGCATCCGCTCGCCGATGACACGTTCCGCGAGCCATGCCACGACCAGGATCGCGACCGAACCGGCGCCGCGGTTCAACAGCGGCAAGTTGCCGCCGATGCCTTCAGGCTTGATGGTGTAGCCCAGCCCGATCAAGGCAATGATGGCGAGCGCCGTCAATATCGGCAGGCCGCGGCGCGACTGCAATACCGTCAACACCAGAGGCACGAGATAAAAAACCCAGACTGCAACGCCAAGCGTCGTCACGCAGTCGACGGCGAAAACAACGCCGCATAAAACGACAATCAACAAATTGACCGCGGTATTTTCTTTGTTATGGGGTGCCTGCATGGTTCACGATGTGAGAGGTTGGCCGGGTATCGAGGGCGGGGGAAGCCGCCGCGAGTTTACTTCCGGACTGCTCATTATCGGAAACCGCTTCGCCATCGGGGGCCTGCGCCTGCGATGTCTGCGCGGCCGGCCCATGCTGACGGATCAGGTTAAACGCCGTGTTCACAAGCCCGATATGCGAAAAGCCCTGAGGAAAATTACCGACCAGACGGCGGCGCACGGTGTCGTACTCCTCCGACATCAGGCCCAGATCGTTACGCAACGCCAGCAACTTCTCGAAGAGCTTGCGGGCCTCCTCGCGGCGCCCGAGCATCACATAGGCGTCGGCCAACCAGAAACTGCACGCCAGGAAAGCGCCCTCCTGCCCGCGCAGCCCATCGTCCACCTCGGTAGTGTCATAGCGCAGCAATAGCCCGTTGTGCATCAGCCGCTGCTCAACGGCCCTGACGGTACCGATCACCCGCGGGTCGTCCGCCGGCAGAAACCCGCTGATGGGAATCATCAGCAGACTGGCGTCCAGCGCCTTGCCGCCGTAATACTGCACGAAGGTGCCGCTGTTTTCATCGAAACCGTTGGCACAGATATCCGCGTGGATGGTGTCGCGCAACTTCGCCCACCGGGCCACGGGGCCCGAGAGTTTGAAGTGCTCGGCCGACTTCACGGCGCGATCAAAGGCGAGCCAGCACATCAGCCGCGAGAATGTGAAGTGCCGCGACGGGCCGCGCACTTCCCAAATGCCGTTGTCTTCCTGTTGCCAGATCGTTTCGAGCTTGGCCAGCAAGACCTTCTGCAGGCGCCACGATTCGGCGACCGGCGCCAACTCCGCTTCGCGCGCGACGTGAAGTGTGCCGATCAGCTCGCCGTACACGTCAAGCTGCAACTGGCCCGCCGCTTCGTTCCCGATACGCACCGGCTTGCTGTTTTCGTAGCCAGCCAGCCAGGGAACCTCATGCTCGGGGAGCCATCGTTCACCCGAAATGCCATACATGATGTGCAGTTGGTCGGGATGACCGGACGCTGCGCGCAGCAACCACTGCTGCCAGGCTTCCGCCTCTTCGCGATAACCGGCATTCAGCAACGCGTACAGGGTGAGCGACGAATCGCGCAGCCAGCAAAAACGATAATCCCAGTTGCGATTGCCACCGATGGCCTCGGGCAGCGACGTGGTCGGTGCGGCAACGATACCGCCCGTGGGCTGAAACGTCAGCAGTTTCAGCGTGATCAAAGACCGCACCACGGCTTCGCGCCAGACCTTGTTGTCCGTGTCGCACACGCAGCGATTGCTCCATTCGCGCCACCAGCCGATCGTGCGCTGCAGGCTCTCATTGCGGTCGGGCACGAAATGGGGAATCTGATGCGACCGATGGTAGGACAACGTAAACGGCACGGTCTGCCCGGCTTGCACCGAAAAGCTCGCATGGGTTTTCATGTCGCGGCCCACCAGCGGCACGCTCGTATGGAGTTCGACGGCATCCGGTCCCGAAATGGCGCTCAATCCATAATCGCGGCGACGCACCCAAGGCACGACCTGCCCGTAATTGAATCGGAGGGCGAGCTCCATTTGCATATCGACGTGACCGTGCTCTGCCCGCACGATACGCACCACATCGACGTGTCCCTCATCCTCGGACAGCGGCATGAAGTCGATCAGCGTAACCGCGCCGGTGGCCGTTTCGAATCGCGTCTCCAGCACGGCGGTCCCGGGAACATAGTGGCGCGTGACCTTCGCGCGGCGGTCCTTGGGACCGATCCGCCAATGCCCGTTGTCCTGATTGCCCAGCAAGGAAGCAAAGCAGGCGGGCGAATTGAAGTGCGGCAGACACAGCCAGTCGATGGATCCCTCGCGCGACACGAGCGCGGCCGACAGCATATTGCCGATGACACCATAATGTTCGAGCGGGAGAGACATGACTCACGGTTCCTTAATCAGCCTGCACCACGAAAACCGGGGTAGAGGGTCATACCGCCATCGACGAACAAGGTGGTGCCGGTGACATAATCGGAATCGTCGCTGGCGAGCCAACGTACGGCGCGGCCGACGTCTTCAGGCTCGCCGATACGACCATACGGAATCAGCTTGAGCAGTTCGGCCAGCTTTTCCTTCGAGTCCCAGGCTTCCTTGTTGATCTTGGTGCGAATGGCGCCCGGAGCAATGCTGTTCACACGGATCTTGTAGGGGGCCACTTCCTGCGCCAATGACTTCATCAGCAACATCACGCCGCCCTTCGATGCAGCATAGTTCGTTTGGAACGCCCACGGTATGACTTCGTGCACGGAACTGATGAAGACGATATTGCCCACCGCGCGGACGTCACCGTTGTCAGGCTGCCGTGTCTTGAAGTGCCGCACGGCAGCGCGCGCGCACAGAAATTGGCCGGTCAGGTTCACGTCCATCACCGCTTTCCAATCCGCCAGCGTCATCTGATCGAAATCCGCCGGCTTTTCGATGCCAGCATTGTTGACCAGGATGTCGAGCTTACCGAAACGCTCGATCGTTTGTGCGAAAAGCGCTTCGATTTGCGCTTCGTCGCTGACGTCGGCCGCCATGGCGACAGCGCTGCCGCCTTGCTCGGCAATCGCCGCCACCTGCTTTTCGGCCGCTTCGCGCGAAGAGTCGCGCGGACGATGATTGACGATCACCGTCGCACCGGCCTGCGCCAATGCCATGGCACTGGCGGCGCCAATGCCGGCGCCGCCGCCCGTCACAATCGCTATCCGTCCATCGAGCCGCTGTTGATCCATACAGACCTCCGTCTTTGCACGTTAAAACGGGCCTGCATGCGCGGCCCTAGACGCGGGCACTCAGCACACGCTGTGCCGCTCCCATGTCCTGCCAGGCCTCGGCGTGGCACGTGAACATCAGAATCTGGTGGCGGGTGGCTGCGTCGAACAGCGCCCGCTTCATCAACGGCCGGCGCGCGTCATCCGTATGAACCAGGGCGTCGTCCAGCACCAGCAACGTCGGGCGCCCTGCTTCGGCAAGCAGATCGGCATACGCCAGACGCGCCAAAATGCCCAATTGCTCCTGTGTGCCGAAACTCAAACTGCGCAAGGCGTCATTTGCCTCGCCTCGCACCAGCGTGGCCGGCATCAGTTGATCGTCGAGCTGGATGGCCGCGCCCGGCGACCACAACCCCAGATAATGATTCAACCGGCGTGCGAGCGGCGCCTGCAGCCGCCGCGTTGCCGCCTCGCGCTGCGCGCCCAGCAGCTCGCTCAGCAGGTCGAGTGCACGAGCGCGACGGGCGATTTCATCGCGGCGGCGCGCCAGACGCTCGACCTCGGCCGTAGCGGCAGCCAGGGCTTCGCCCACGCCCTGCGCCCCAGCCTGTTCCAGCCGCCCTTGCAACTGCAGAATGCGTTCACGCTGCGCGTCGTGTTCTTCGCGTGCGATCCGCGCGGACTGCTCGAAACGGCGCACGTCCTGTGCGAGCAGTTCCGGCTGGCGTGCCGCCAGTTCGGCTTGCGCACTGGCCAGTTGTTGCGTCGCGGCCTGCCATTGCACATCGGCTTGCCCGGCATGCACGGCATCCTGCTCCCGCTCGCGTACCCGGTCGGGATGATCGAGCGCATCGCTGGCCGCACGCCATTGACGACTCGCCCACTCGGCGCGGGCCACTGCGGATTCGACATTGCCTGCGGCCCGCGCGGCGGCTTGCCGCGCAGCGTCGAGCTGCTTTTCGGCAGCTTCGCTGCGCGCCAGCAACGTAGCGTCGTCGACGTCGCTGGATGCGCCGTTGCGCGGGTCGGCCGATACGGGTGAGACGGCGCCGTCGAATGCAAGCTGCCCCTCGTGCCCCGAGCTTTCATCGGACGCAGAGCCCCCTTTGGACTCAAGCTGCCCATCGCGCGCAGGCGCGCCGGCAGCCGCCACGCTGTCAGCGGCGGCCGACCATTGACGGTGGTATTCGGCTTCGGCCGTCTGGGCGGCCGTCAGATCGTGCGTCAACGCGTCGATCCCATTGGGCGCATGGATGGCGAGTGCACGACGCGCCAGCGCGATATCCTGATCACGGCTCGATTGGCGAAGCCACGCATCCTGAGCGGCTGCCGCATGGTCCACGCCCATGCGATCGAGCAACGATTGCCTGCGGCGTTGTGCGTCGATGATCTTGCCGCGCAGGGCGTCGAGATCGACACCGCCCGGCACGATGTGAAAGACGCCCACACCATCGACCGCGATATCGGTGGCCGCAGAGACGGCGTATTCGCCCTCACCCGACACCTCCGCACCACCGATGGTGACTGGTGCTCCCGCGGTCAGACGGTAGGTCAGCTTGGGCGCGAGCGCTCCCAGCTGCGCGGTCCATGTCGAGAGCGACTGCTCGATCGCCTGCAATGCATCGATATCGGCCTGGGCAATGGCAGGGCCGACACGTGCCGCTTGCAATGCCGCCAACTGCGCGTGCAACACGCTGGCCTGGCGATGCTGCCCCGTCAGTTGCGCCGTCAATGCACCGGCACGCTCGCGACGCGCCAGCAATTCGCGCCGTGCCGCACGCTGGTGCACCGCGTCGCGTTCGGCCCGCGCACGCAAGGCCACGTCGGCTGCTTGACGTTGCGCTGCCTCAGCTTGCGCAGCCGCCTGGCGCACGCCTTCGATGGCAACGACGGCGTCGTCGCGTTGCACCCGCAGCGCATCGCGCTCGATATGGTCGCGACGATCGCGCTGCTGGCGCTCTTGCACCAAAGCCTGCCGCTGGCGAAGGGTTTCGGTATCGCGCACCAGCGCCTCAACGCGTTGCCGCAAGATCTCGGTTTGCGCCAATTGCTCACGAGCAGCCGTTGCCTGCTGCTCGAAGTGCGCCCACGGTTGCTCCGCTGCGCGGCGCGCCTGGCTTTGGCGCCACTGGGCCAACTGATCCACGTCGCGATCAAGCGCGGCGCGGTCCTGCTGCAATTGCGCCACGCGCGCGCCCGCCTGCTCCCATTGCTCTTCGGCCTCGCGATAAATGCCCTTGGGACGGCCGGTGCGGGCATCGCGCAAGGCGCCACGCGCGGCCGCCACGGTTTCAAACAACCGATCGCCATCGCTGGCGGTCAACTCGCCGGAGATGCGGGTAAGGGCATCCCGCAAATGCTGACCCGCATAGCCCGCCACATCGGTGATCGACTGGCTGCTGCCCTGTTGTATCCACAACAGACCTGGAATACCCCCATGCTCGGTTTTGCTCTGGCCCTTGAGCGGGAGCTCGTACCCCAACAATTGCGCCAGGGCGTCTTCGGCTGCCTCGCCTTCAAGACGGCGTTCGCCATCGATGGTGAGTTCGCAACGCGCACGGTTAAGAAATGTTTTGCGAAGGCGATAGGTCGAGCCCGCCTGTTCGAAATCCACATCGATCGACGGTCGCGGCTGTGCCAGCCCCCACGGTGCCAGGTCGGACACCATCTTCGTCTTGAAGCGTTCGAGAAATGCCGCACGCAGCGCGGCAGCGACCGTGCTTTTGCCGGCTTCGTTCGGCCCCACAAAAATATTGAGGCCATCCGTGAGCCCATCAAGCACCAAAGGCGTGCGGAACTGCCGGAACTCCTCCAGCGCCAGGCGGGTGATCTTCATGCCGGGCTCCCGGCGCTACGCGCGGCGTCCTGCTGAAATTGCACCAGGAGGCGCAACGCATCGCGCGCGATTTCGCCCTGTGCCGTATCGCCATCGGCCTGCAGGGCTTGCAGCGTATTGGCCACGTCTGCCACATAGCCATCCAGACCCAGCGTGGACAGATCATGTGCGTCCGGTGCCAACACGACCTGCGTCGTGTCGGCGCGCAGGGCGCGCACGCGCGCATCGGCCTCGCCCAGTACCGCTTGCAGCCGCTCCCATGCCGTCAGCGTCAACGATCCGGACACCTCCAGCCGCAATACGTCGTCGCCCCCCAGCGGGGAAAGCCGTTGCGCCAGCGCATCGATATCGGCATCGACCAGCAGAGGAGCCTGCCAGGACAGCCAGCGATAGCGCGCCACACGCAGGCGATCGACAACCGGCTCGGCGCCGGCCGCATCGATACGCACAATCAATACATCGCCCGGATCGTTGCCACGAAACCGCTCAGGCTCAGGTGTGCCGCTATACCAGGTGCGGGCATCCAGACGCAGACAGCCGTGCCAATCGCCAAGCGCCAGATAGTCCAGCCGTGCCGTGACGGCGCGGTCCGCAGCGATCGGGTTGGCCGAGTCGATCCCTTCGTCCAGTTTGCCCGTCACGCTGCCGTGAGCCAGGCCGATACGAAGCACACCTTGCTGCGTATCGAGACGATCGAACGCAGCGGTCACATCATCGTAGGTATGGCGCTGGGTAAGCGGCGCGGCAAGCACCGCGATCGTATCGCTCACCGCTACCACTCCCGGCGCAAGCGCGAGATGCACGTTGGACGGCACACAGCCCAGGGCCTGCGCCCGCGTCCACACGCTTTCGGCCAACGCCGCGTCATGGTTGCCAGGAATCATCACCCAGGGACCGGGGTACGCCGCCAGCGCGGCGAACAGGCGGCGAATGGTGCGATCGGACACGGCTTGCGTATCGAAAACGTCGCCTGCAACGAGCACGGCGTCTACGCCGCGCGCCTGCGCCAGCCGCGCAATGGCCGCGACGGTATCGAAACGCGCTTCGGCCAGCAGTGCGCCGGACTCGACATCGAATTGACCGTATTGGCGGCCGATCTGCCAATCGGCCGTATGAATAAAGGTTGCCACGTGCGTCCTGCCTATCGTTCGTATGGACACGATCATACGTTCTTGCCATGACGGTGCAAGCCGTAGAACTACGTCTGGCGTGGGCGCGCATCAACCTGGAAAATGACCTGCCTGCCCACTTTCGGCAACGCAATGGCCGCGAGCGGGCACGCCAGTTGCCCCACGCCTCGCTTGCCTTACCGAGAGATTGCCGTGATTACGCTTACGAATGCCCGCCGTATCGCCATGAGCCTGGGTGCCGCCCTGTGCCTGACGGCCGCAGTGCATGCCGCGTCGCCGGCTGCACCGGACACCGCCTTCATGAAAGAGGCGGCGCTGGACGGCCAATTCGACATTCAATCGAGCCGATTGGCCGAAAGACTGGGCAAAAGTGACGCCGTCAAGAAGTACGCCGCGCAAATGGTGGACGACAATCGGCGCATCGAAAACGCCTTGAAAAAGCTTGCCATGGACAAGAAGGTTGCCTTGCCGGTGGGTCCGGGTGACGCGCATCACGCGGTGCTGAAAAAGCTGTCGGCTCAGAAGGGGGACGCTTTCGATCGCGCCTATATGGATCAGGCGGGCCCCAAGCGTCAGGCGGCCTCGCTCAAGCAATTTCAGCAAGCCGCCAGTCAAGCCAAGGATAAGGACGTGCGCGCGTTTGCCCAGGAAATGGTGCCCGTCCTCACCGAGCATCACACCCGCGCCGTGGAAACCGCCGCCACACTCAATAAATAGCGGCGGGAAACCGGTCACGCCAGGCATTGCCGTGCCCCCCACTACTGACGTATCGGCACCGGGCCGATAACCGCCGCACCGGGGGCATCGAACCGGGCCGCCGCCCCTTTCAGTCCATGCCCATGAAACCGCCGGTTTGATGGCGCCACAATCGCGAGTACAGGCCTCCCGCCGCAATCAGCTCGGCGTGGGTGCCCGATTCGACGATGCGGCCACGTTCCATTACGACGAGCCTGTCCATTCGGGCGATCGTCGACAAGCGATGGGCAATGGCAATCACCGTCTTGCCTCGCATCAGCACATCCAGGCTCTCCTGAATTGCAGCCTCCACTTCGGAGTCCAGTGCCGAGGTCGCCTCGTCCAGGACAAGAATCGGCGAATCCTTCAAGAGCATGCGCGCGATCGCCACGCGCTGACGTTGGCCGCCCGAGAGCTTCACGCCGCGTTCGCCTACGTGTGCATCCAGCCCGATCCGGCCTTCGCGGTCGCCGAGTGCATTGATGAACGAATCGGCCTTGGCCTGCGCGACGGCCTGCACAATCTCTTCTTCGGTGGCGTCGGGCCGCCCGTAGCGCAGGTTTTCACGGATCGATCGATGCAAAAGCGACGTGTCCTGCGAGACCACACCGATTTGCGCGCGCAAGCTCTCCTGCGTCACCCGTGAAATGTCCTGGCCGTCGATCGTGATGCGTCCGCCCTCCACGTCGTACAACCGCAGCAACAGGTTCACCAGTGTGGACTTGCCGGCCCCGGAAAGCCCGATCAAGCCGATCTTTTCTCCGGCGGCGATATGCAGATCGAGCTTGTCGATCAACCCGGCGCCTTTACCGTAGTGGAAATCGACACTCTCGAAATCCAGGGCACCCGCCGTCACGCGCAACGGCGGCGCATCCGGCACATCGACGATGCTGCGGGGACGTGAAATCGTGTTGATCCCATCCTGCACATTGCCGACGTTCTCGAAAATGCCGTTGACCACCCACATGATCCAGCCCGACATATTGTTGATCTGGATGGCCAGGCCCACCGCCAGCGTGATCGCCCCCACCGAAATGCGGCCGATCGACCACAGCCACAGCGCCAGCCCGGCGGTGCCCACGATCAATACGCCGTTGAGCAGCATGATGCAAAAGTCCATGGCCGTGATGACCCGCGCAGCGTACTGGGCGCTGCCGGTTTCCTCTGCCAGGGCCTCACGCGCATACCGTTCTTCGCCCGCGTTGTGACCGAACAATTTCAGCGTCGTGATATTGGTGTAGCCGTCGACGATGCGCCCCATCAGCTTGGCACGTGCTTCTGCGGCCACCGCTGAGCGAGCCTTCACACGCGGGATGAATACCCGTAACACGATGCCGTAGCCGACGATCCAGATGATCAGTGGCACCGTCAGCCGCCAGTCGGCTTGCGCGAAAAGAATCAGCGCGCTGCCCGCATAGATGAACACATGCCACAGTGCATCGACGGCCTGCACGGCCGAATCGCGCAGGGCGTTGCCGGTTTGCAGGATGCGCTGCGCGATACGGCCGGCAAAATCGTTATGGAAGAAGCCGATGCTTTGCTTGAGCACGTAGCGGTGCGTCTGCCAGCGGATCAGCGTGGTCAGATTGGGATTGACCGTCTGGTGCACCAGCAGATCGTGCAGCCCGATGAAGAGCGGTCGCACGATCAACGCCACGGCCGCCATCACCAGCAAGGTGGTGCCATGCGTAGCGAAAAATTCCCCTGGCGGGGTCGACTGGGCCAGGTCAACGATATTGCCCACGTAACGAAACAACGCCACTTCGATCAGCGCTGCAATCAGGCCCACGGCGAGCAAGGCGAAGAGCACCGGCCACACCTGGACGAGATAATAGATATAAAACCTGGCGACACGCGCCGGCGGGGTGGCGTCGCTGGCGGGCTGAAAGGGATCGATCAGCCGCTCGAACCGCGCAAAAATACCCCGAGTCGATTTATTGGACATGACGTCTTAGACGGCACTCGCGGCAAGGTCGGGCTCGACGGTCAGTCGCACCGATAACGTATGTGCGGCACCGGGTTCGAGCGTAAGCAGATCGGCTGCAGCGCGTGCGGTCTCGATGCACAACATGCCGCGCCATGCTTCATCGTCGAATTGCGACAGGCGGCGTGCCTTGTCGATCCACGGATTCCATACGATGGCGGAGGCCGATCCCTGCGTATGGATCTGAATCGTCCGTCGCCAGCCCGGATCGTGGATCGTGGCATGCCCGCCAAACCCCTGGTATATGCGATCGGTTTCGCCCGTAAAGCGAATGGGACCGGCTTGCGGCTTCTCACGCCAATCGTCGAGCGTATCGATGTAGTGCGTGCCGTCAAAACCGTCGACCGACACGGCATGCACATCGCTCACGGCAAAATAGGTGTGCAACGCCTGCGTCATGGATAACGGGGCGGTGCCGCGATTGAGCGTGGTGAGCGATAACGTGACGGCGGTGTCGAAACGCATCGTCAGTGAAGCCCGCGCGCGATGTGGCCAGCCATCCAACCCGTCCGGCAGATCGAGCGTGAACACCAATGTGGCACCCTCGGCATCCGTGCTCTGCGACGTCAGCGTCCACAGCTGCGTGCGCGCCACGCCGTGCTTGGGCGGATCGTCCATGTCGGCCGCTTCCGCACGCACCACATGGGGATTGCGCGCCAGGTCGCCGAACCAGGGCCAGCATACCGGCACACCGCCCCGCGGGCTTTCGCCCAGACGAAAGGCCGCCTGTTCGCTCAACCACACCAGGGGCGGCTGATCGGTAGGCCGGTAACGCAGCAGATGGGCGCCCTGCTCCGCGACGCACGCTTCCCCATGTGGCGTGCGCACACGCCAGCACACCAGTTCATCGAGCATGATGCGGTCGATCGTGCAAAGAGAAGTATCGGTCATCGTGTGTAGTGAGTTGGATAAGCGTGGCGCAGCGCGGGCGCGCAGACGCGTCAGCCGCGACCTGATCGATTGTCGGTTTTCGGCGCGGCAGGCGTCTGTTTGCCGGGATCGCGTGCTGTATCAGGGTCGACCCCTGGCGGAATATTAAACCCCGAATCGCGGCTGGTGTCGGCAGATTCCGGCGTTTTCAGCGGGGTTTTAGGGGGTGGGGGATCGGTGCGAGACGCATCGTTGGGCTGCTGATTGCGCGGCAGGCTCATGGCATTCTCCAGACGCGGCGGACAATGACAATCGGCGGCCTCGCGCCGCGGATGACGAGACTATCGTGCCCACTGTTACAGCAAGGGGCATGCCGCCGAGCACCCGACTTTCTCGTCGGCGGCCACCCGTCGGGCCGCGCGCCGACACCCGCATCACAGCGATGTGCGCAAGGTCCAGATCTCGGGGAACAGCACCACGTCGAGCATCTTGCGCAGATAGCTCACGCCACCCGTGCCGCCCGTGCCGCGCTTGAACCCGATGACCCGCTCGACGGTCGTCACATGACGAAAGCGCCATTGACGAAAGGCATCTTCCAGATCGGTCAACTTCTCACCCAACTGATAAAGATCCCAATATCGTTCCGAATCGCGATACACCGTCAACCACGCCAGTTCGACGCCGGGGTCCGCCCGATACGGTTGTGTCCAGTCCCGCTGCGTGGCGGAGGCCGGTACCGGGATGCCGTGGCGCGCCAGCAATCGCAGCGATTCGTCATACAACGATGGTGCCTCGAAGGCGGCCTGCACCTGCGCCTGCAGATCCGGCCGATGCGCATGCGGCTTGAGCATGGCCGCGTTCTTGTTGCCCAGCAGAAACTCGATCTGACGGTACTGGAAACTCTGGAATCCGCTGGACCGTGCCAGATATGGCCGCAATGCCGAATACTCCGGGGGCGTCATCGTGGCCAGCACATCCCACGCATGCACCAGTTGATCCATGATGCGGCTCACGCGCGCCAGCATCTTGAAGGCCGGAGCCAGCCGGTCATTCGCGACGTTGTCGATGGCGGCACGCAACTCGTGCAGCATCAGCTTCATCCACAACTCGCTGGTCTGATGCTGCACGATGAAGAGCATTTCATTGTGCTCGGGCGACAACGGATGTTGCGCGGTGAGCAGCGCATCCAGATGCAGATAGTCGCCGTAGGTCATGTCGCGCGAAAAATCGAGTTGCGCGCGTTCTTCGCGGACGATGTCCGCGGGCATTTGGGGTTCGGTCATTGCGCTCTCCGGGTTGCTCACGTTACCGCCGCGCGTTGCGCAAAGCGCGCCTCGCGCCATTCTCCACCCTCAAGCACCTGGCGCAGTTGTTCCACCGATCGCCACACGTCCACATAACTCGTATACAACGGCGTAAAGCCGAAACGCAAGATATCCGGCGCCCGGAAGTCGCCGATGACGCCGCGCGCAATCAGCGCCTGCACGATCGCATAGGCGCCATCGGGAAGACTGAAGCAGACCTGGCTGCCGCGCAGCGCGCCCTCGCGCGGGCTGGCAAGCACCAGGCCATGCCCGGCGCAACGCGACTCGACCAGATCGATAAACAATTGCGTCAGCGCCAGCGATTTTTCGCGCAGCGCCGCCATGCCGCCCAGCGGCTCGGCGGCCAGCACGCTGTCCACCCCGCACTCGAGCGCCGATAGCGACAGCAGCGGCGGCGTGCCGCACAGAAAACGGTTGATGCCCGGTGCCGGCGCATAGCCGGTGGTGAACGCGAACGGTGCGGCGTGCCCCATCCATCCGGACAGCGGTTGCGTGGCGCGCTCGGCATGACGCCGATGGACCCACACGAAGGCTGGCGCGCCCGGGCCGCCGTTCAGATACTTGTAGCCGCAACCGATGGCGAAATCGGCGTCGGCGCCATTCAGATCCACGGGCACGGCGCCCGCCGAGTGGGCCAGATCCCAGATCGTGAGTGCGCCGGCACGATGCGCGGCGGCGGTGATGCCCGCCATATCGTGCATCCGGCCGGTGCGGTAATTGACGTGCGTGAGCAGCAGCACCGCAACGGTATCGTCAAGCGTTTCCAGGATGTCGTCGGGCTCGATCAGGTCGAGTGTGAACCCCTGCTCGCGGGCGAGCGATTCGGCAATATACAGATCGGTGGGAAAGTTGCTGCGCTCGCTGACGATACGTCCCGCGCCACGACCTGCCTGCCGGGCCAGCGCACATGCCGCCGACAGCGCCTTGTACAGGTTGACCGAGGTCGAGTCGGCGACGATCAATTCGCCGTCGGCTGCGCCGACCAGACGGGCGATCTTGTTGCCCACGCGTTGCGGCAGGTCGATCCAGCCGGCGGTATTCCAGCTGCGGATGAGGCCATCGCCCCACTCCTGCGCAACGACGTCCTGCATCCGCGCCGCGGTGGCCCGTGGCAGCACGCCCAATGAATTGCCGTCCAAGTACACTTCATCGGGATTGAGTACGAAGTTATCGCGCAGGCTGCGCAGCGGGTCTGCCGCGTCGCGCGCCGCGCACGTTGACTCGTCGATCGTCATGACGTTTTTCCGGTAAAACAGGGCGGTCGATGCCGTGACGGCGCCCTCGTTGATAAAGCGATGCTCGGCGCTTGGCGTCGGGTGCGACCGCAGGCATACTTTAAGCTTAAATCATTTCGCGCAGGAATTGGATATGACGAGGCTCTGGGATATCTCACCGCCGGTGCGTGCCGCATCACCCGTTTTCCCGGGCGACACCCCGTTTTCGCAGCAATGGAAATGGACGATCGGTCCAGAGTGCCCGGTCAACGTCAGCGACATCCGCCTCTCGCCCCATGTGGGCGCGCATGCCGATGCACCGCTGCACTACGACGCCAATGGCGCGCCCATCGGCGCCGTGGCCCTCGAGCCGTTTCTGGGCGTCTGCCGCGTCATCCATGCGGTGGGTGTACACCCGCTGATCGAGATCGCCCATTTGCAACATGCCGCGGCCGCGCTGCCGCCCCGGGTGTTGGTGCGCACCGAACAGCACGCTGCCGTGGATACCTGGCGCGACCGCTTCGCGGCGTTCGCGCCGGAAACGCTGGACTGGCTGGCGGAGCGTGGGGTGCGCCTGGTGGGGATCGATACCCCGAGCGTCGACCCGGGGACGAGCAAAACGCTCGACAGCCATCAGCGCCTGCGGCAGCACGATATGCGGGTACTGGAAAATCTGGTGCTCGACGCCGTACCCGAGGGCGACTACGAACTGATCGCCTTGCCGCTGGCCCTGGCCGATGCCGATGCCAGCCCGGTACGCGCCGTGTTGCGCGCCCTGCGATAGCGGCGCGATTCTGAATCCCGACTAAGTGTATAGTCGCCGCTGATGGACCTGCCAGTATTGAGGACAACGGCCGATGAGTTACGACCCCAACAATATCTTTGCAAAGATCCTGCGCGGCGAAGCGCCGTGCGTCAAAGTGTATGAGGACGACGCCACGCTCGCCTTCATGGACATCATGCCGCAAACGGATGGCCACGTGCTGATCATTCCGAAGGCGGCGGGTGCCACACTGATGGATGTGCCGGCCGAGGCCCTGCAGGCCACCATCCTCACCACGCAACGGCTGGCCCGCGCGGTAAAAACCGCCATGCAGGCGCCCGGGATCTTCGTTGCGCAAATGAATGGCGAGGCTGCCGGCCAGACGGTGCCGCACTGCCACTTTCACGTCATCCCACGCCACCCCGGCCGCACCTATCGCGATCACGCCACCACCATGGCCGACAGCGCCGTGCTCGAAGCCAACGCGCAGAAGATTCGCGCGGCGCTCGCCGAATAACGTTTGCTGCGACGAGGCGGCAGCCGCCGCGCAGCGCTACATCGCCGCAGAAGCGATCATGCAACACCGGCCGCCGCGACGCCCCCAGTCGCAGCAGCGCCATCCCCCGACCTCTCAAGGAGTAGACAATCGTGGCCACCCCCGCAGCAAAACCGTTTCGCATTGCAGTGATCCCCGGCGACGGGATTGGCAAGGAAGTCATGCCCGAAGGCCTGCGCGTGCTTGAAGCCGCCGGCAAACGCTTCGGCCTGACGTTCGACTTTCAACACATCGAATGGGCCAGTTGCGACTATCACAAGGTGCATGGGCAGATGATGCCCGACGACTGGAAAGATCAGATCGGCAACTGCGACGCCATTTACTTCGGCGCAGTGGGCTGGCCCGAGATGCTGCCCGACCACGTCTCGTTGTGGGGCTCGCTCCTGAAATTTCGCCGCGAATTCGACCAGTACATCAATCTGCGCCCGGTGCGATTGTTCGACGGTGTGCCGTGCCCGCTGGCCAACCGCAAGCCTGGCGACATCGACTTTCTGGTCGTGCGCGAGAACACCGAAGGCGAATACAGCTCGGTGGGCGGCCGCATGTTCGAAGGCACCGATCGCGAGATCGTGTTGCAGGAATCGATTTTTACGCGCATCGGAACAGACCGCGTGCTGCGCTTCGCGTTCGAACAGGCCCAGCGCCGTGCCCGCAAACACGTGACTGTGGCCACCAAGTCGAACGGCATTGCCATCAGCATGCCGTATTGGGACGAACGCGCCGAATTGATGGCGGCGCAGTATCCTGAAATCACCACCGATAAGCAGCACATCGATATCCTGAGCGCACGCTTCGTGCTGCAACCGGATCGCTTCGATGTGGTGGTGGCGTCGAACTTGTTCGGCGACATTCTTTCCGATCTGGGCCCCGCCTGCGCCGGCACGATCGGCATCGCGCCCTCGTCCAACCTGAACCCCGATCGCAACTTTCCGTCGCTCTTCGAACCGGTGCACGGCTCGGCGCCGGATATCTATGGCAAGGGGATCGCCAACCCGATCGCAATGATCTGGTCCGGCGCCATGATGCTGGAGTTTCTTGGTCAGGGCGCCGGCGGCGACGTGCAGCAACGCACCGATGCGGCATTCACTGCCATCATGCAAGCCATCGAAACGGTCTTGCGCGACGGCCCGATCACGCCCGATCTGAAAGGCAGTGCGAAGACGTCGGATGTGGGCGCGGCCATCGCCAAGCTCGTCGCGGCCTGATAAGGGCCTTGCTGCGTCCTGCGGCACGCCCGAAGCGCTGCTCGGTCCCGCGGGACCGAGCAGCACTACAAAGCGTTCATACCGACAAATGGCGGCGTACGTCGTCGCCATCGATATGCGTGCGATCGCCGCTGGCGACCACTTCCCCGCGCGACAGCACCACGAATTGATCGGCCAGTTCGCGCGCAAAATCGAAATATTGTTCGCACAACAGGATGGCGATATCGCCACGTTGCCGCAACAGGCGGATCACGTTGGCGATATCCTTGATGATCGACGGCTGGATGCCTTCGGTGGGTTCGTCCAGGATGATGAGCTTGGGCTCGGCCACGAGTGCCCGTGCGATCGCCAGTTGCTGTTGCTGCCCGCCGGATAGATCGCCACCACGCCGCGCCAGCATTGTGCGCAACACCGGAAACAACTCGAAGATCTCGCCCTTGATGCGGCGCGCGTCACGCCCACTGCGGGTGGCCATGCCCATCAGAATATTTTCTTCCACCGTGAGCCGCGCAAAGATATCGCGCCCCTGCGGCACGTAGGCCATGCCGCGCGCGGCGCGCCGATGCGGCGCGAGACGGGTGATGTCGGCCCCTTCGAAGCGCACGTCGCCTGCGGCGACCGGCAGTACACCCATCAAGCACTTCAGCAGCGTGGTCTTGCCCACGCCGTTGCGTCCCAACAGCGCCATCACGTCGCCTGAGCGCACGGTAAGCGACACGTCGCGCAGCGTGTGGCTGCCGCCGTAATACTGGTCGATATGATTGACCTCGAGCATCTCAGCGTCCCAGATAAACTTCGATCACGCGCGGATCGGCCTGCACATGCGCCATCGTGCCTTCCGCCAATACCGAGCCTTCGTGCAGCACCGTCACCTTGCCGGGTCCGGCAATCTGCGTGACGAAATCCATATCGTGCTCCACCACCATCAGCGAATGCTTGCCACGCAATTCGTTGAGCAATTCGCCTGTGCGTTCGGTTTCGGCATCAGTCATGCCGGCCACCGGCTCATCCAGCAGCAACAGTTGCGGCTCCTGCATCAACAGCATGCCGATCTCCAGCCACTGCTTCTGCCCGTGCGAGAGCAAGCCCGCCAGGCGCCAGATTTCCGGCGTCAGACGAATGAGCGCGAGCGTGTCCGAAATACGATCCTGTTGTTCGCTCGAGAGCCTGGCAAAGAGCGTGGAGCGCACGCCTTTATTCATCTTCATGGCCAATTCGAGATTCTCGAACACGGTATGGTTTTCGAAAACCGTGGGGCGCTGAAACTTGCGCCCGATGCCGGCATCGGCGATCTGCGCTTCGTTCAGGGTGGTAAGGTCGATATTCTGACCGAAGAACACCGTGCCGCCCGTCGGCCGCGTCTTGCCGGTGATCACGTCCATCATCGTGGTCTTGCCGGCGCCGTTGGGGCCGATCACGCAACGCAACTCTCCGACGCCGATATCCAGACTCAAATTGTTGAGGGCCTTGAACCCGTCGAAACTGACGGTGATGTCTTCCAGATACAGGATGGCGCCGTGCGACGTATCCACACCGGCCTGGCGGACACGGCCATAGCCCGCCTCGCCACTGGGGCCGCCTTCGGTGAGCGATTGCGCATCGCGCTCGGCGGCAGGATGCAATGTCATACGCGGCGCTCCTCACGGTGCCGCATGATGCGGCGGACCAGACCGACGATGCCCTGCGGCAGGAACAGCGTCACCAGTACGAAAATCAATCCCAGGCAGTACAGCCAGTATTCGGGCAGCACGCTGGTGAACCAGGTCTTCAATCCATTGACCGCACCCGCGCCGATGATGGGTCCGATCAGCGTGCCGCGTCCGCCCGTGGCCACCCAGATCACCATCTCGATCGAATTCTCGGTCGACATCTCGCCGGGGTTGATGATGCCGACCTGCGGCACATACAGAGCGCCTGCGATGCCGCACAGCACGGCCGACAGCGTCCACACGAACAGCTTGAACCCCAGCGGGTCGTAGCCGATGAAGCGCAGCCGGCTTTCCGAATCGCGCACGGCTGTGAGGACGCGCCCAAGCTTGGATTGCGTGATCACACGGGCCAGCACGAGTGCGCCGAACAACACGGCCAGCGTGATCCAGTACAGCCCGGCGCGGGTGCTTGCCGCAGTGATGTCGAAGCCCAGGATCCGCTTGAAATCGGTGAAACCGTTATTGCCGCCGAAGCCCGTATCGTTGCGAAAGAAAAGCAACATCGCCGCGTACGTCAGCGCCTGCGTGATGATGGAAAAATAGACGCCCTTGATGCGCGAACGAAAGGCAAAGTAGCCGAAAAGAAAGGCCAGCACCCCGGGCACGAACAGCACCAGGAACCAGGCGTAGGCAAAGTGCTCCGTACCCCACCAGTACCAGGGATACGTCTTCCAGTTCAGGAACACCATGAAATCCGGCAGATCGCTCTGGTAGACACCGTCGCGGCCGATCGACCGCATCAAATACATCCCATGGGCATAGCCGCCCAGCGCGAAAAACAACCCATGCCCCAGCGACAGAATGCCGGCATAACCCCACACCAGGTCGAGCGCCAGCGCGGCGAGCGCGTAGCACATGAACTTGCCCAGCAACGCGACGGCATAACTAGAGATGTGCAATGGATGATCGGGAGCGAACACCAGATTGGCCATCGGCAGCACGGCCAGGACGGCGACCGCGACCAGCAGGCCAAGCCAGGCCTGGGGTGAGAAGAGACTGCGCCGCGTCATCAGTGCGGGATGCAGACTGGCGGGTGCGGCCAGCGTGGCGGCTTGATTCATTCGACACTCCTGCCACGTGGCGCGAAGAGGCCCTGCGGGCGCTTTTGCACGATCAGGACGATCAGCACGAGGATGATGATCTTGGCCAGAACGGCGCCGGCATACGGTTCCAGAAACTTGTTGACGGTGCCCAGGCCCATGGCGGCGATCACCGTGCCGGCAAGTTGCCCTACGCCGCCCAGCACCACCACCATGAACGAATCGACGATATAGCCGCGGCCCAAATCCGGGCCCACGTTGCTCAACTGCGAAAGCGCCACACCCGCCAGGCCGGCGATGCCCGAGCCCAGCCCGAACGCCAGCATATCGATGCGGCCGGTGGGAACGCCGACGCAATCGGCCATGCGGCGGTTTTGCGTGATGGCGCGCACGAAGAGCCCCAGACGGGTGTGATTCAGCAGCAACCACACGAGGAACACCACCAGTGCCGCGAAGATGATGATGGCGATTCGGTTATAGGTGAGCACGAGACCGCCCAGCACCGTCACACCGCCCGACATCCACGACGGATTGCTGACCTCGACGTTCTGCGCGCCAAAGAGGGTGCGCACGCCCTGCATCAGAATCAGGCTGATGCCCCAGGTGGCCAGCAGGGTTTCGAGCGGCCGGCCATACAGCCAGCGGATCACCGTGCGTTCCAGCGCCATGCCCACCAGCGCGGTGATCACGAAGGCCAGCGGCAACGCCGCGATCACATACCAGTCGATCCAGGCCGGCATCCATTGCCGGAAGAACGACTGCGTCATGTAGGTGGTGTAGGCGCCGATCATCAGCAACTCGCCGTGCGCCATGTTGATGACCCCGATCAGGCCGAATGTGATGGCCAGGCCGATGGCGGCCAGCAGCAGCACGCTGCCCAGGCTGATGCCGTAGAAGAGATTGCCGCTCCATTCGATCAGCGCCTGGTGGCGGTCGATCTGCTTCAGGGCATTGACGGCCGCTTCGCGCACCGAGCCATCGGGCTCGGCAAAGCTGCCGTCGGCACGCGGCATCGCCAGCGCGGCGAGCACGGGCCTGAAGGCCGCGCTCTCGGTGTTGCCGAGCAATTCTGCGGCCGTGCGGCGGCGCGCCGGATCGTCGCTTTGCAGCGCGAGATTGGCGCGCGCGATGTCGAGCGCGTCGCGCACCGCAGGGTTCTGTTCTTTATCGCGTGCCGCATCGAGTGTGGGCAGGAGCGCCACATCGCTGCCGCTCTGCAGCCGCTGGGCGGCTTGCAGACGCACCTGCACATCGTCGGCAAAAAGACGCGAAGCGGCCAGGGCGCCAGCAATGGCGCGCCGCAACCGGTTGTTGATGGTGATGGCGCTCGCATCCGCAGGCATCGCCAACGTGCTGCCGTCGATGGGATCCACGGCCGCACCACCGGCACCACCGGTGCCGATTAGCACACGGCCGGCCGGTGTGGCAAATAGCGCACCGGTGTTGAGCGCTTCGAGCACCCGCGCGGCCGCCGGATCGGGAAGCTGACCCAACGCTGCAATCGTCCCGAGTTTGGCGTCGGTATCGCTTGCCGCCAGCGGTGCCAGCATGGCCGCGTCTATACGGCCAGGCGCGGCCGCCCCGGCCGTGTGCGCGAACACGGCAAGCAGCCCGATCGCCAGCCATCGATACCAAACCCGGGTGATTGCCGAATGCACGATTGCTCCTGTCCGCGTCAGAGACCTTGCTTGCCTTCGTTACCCGCGATGTACGGGCTCCAGGGCTGGGCGCGGATCGGGCCCTTGCTCTTCCACACCACGTCGAACTGGCCATTGGCGTTGATTTCGCCGATGAACACGGGCTTGTGCAGGTGGTGATTGGTCTTGTCCATTTCGATGGTGAAGCCATCGGGTGCGGCAAACGTTTGACCGCCCATGGCCGCGATCACCTTGTCCACATCCGTCGACTTCGCCTTCTCGACGGCCTGCTTCCACATATGCATGCCCACGTAGGTGGCTTCCATCGGATCGTTGGTCACGACCGTGCCGGCATTCGGCAGGTTCTTGGCCTTCGCGTAGGCCTTCCACTTGTCGATGAACGCCGTATTGACGGGATTGTTGATCGACTGGAAGTAGTTCCATGCGGCCAGGTGACCCACCAGCGGTTTGGTGTCCACACCGCGCAGTTCTTCCTCGCCCACCGAGAACGCCACCACCGGCACGTCGGTCGCCTTCAGTCCGGCGTTACCCAATTCCTTGTAGAACGGCACGTTCGAGTCGCCGTTGATCGTCGAGATCACGGCCGTGCGCCCGCCCGTGGAGAAGCGCTTGATGTTGGCGACGATGGTCTGATAATCGGCATGACCGAACGGCGTATACACCTCGTCGATGTCGCTGTCCTTCACGCCTTTGGCGTGCAGGAAGGCGCGCAGGATTTTGTTTGTGGTGCGCGGATAGACGTAGTCGGTGCCCAGCAGCACGAACCGCTTGGCGCCGCCGCCGTCTTCGCTCATCAGATATTCCACTGCCGGAATCGCCTGCTGGTTGGGCGCGGCACCCGTGTAGAACACGTTTTTCTCCAGCTCTTCCCCTTCGTACTGCACGGGATAGAACAAGAGGCTGTTGAGCTCCTTGAACACCGGCAACACCGACTTGCGCGATACCGATGTCCAGCAGCCGAACACGACCGACACCTTGTCCTGCGCGATCAATTGGCGAGCCTTCTCGGCGAACAGCGGCCAGTTCGACGCCGGGTCGACGATGACGGCTTCCAGTTTCTTGCCCATCACGCCGCCGTTGGCATTGATCTCGTCGATCGTCATGAGTGCCACGTCCTTGAGGGACGTTTCGGAAATGGCCATGGTGCCCGACAGGGAGTGCAGAATGCCGACCTTGATCGTGTCTTCAGCCGCCATCAATTGCGGCATCCAACCCGACATGGCCAACAGGCTCGCGGCGGTCAGGTGTTTGAGAACAAGTCTGCGCTTCATGGTGAATCCTTCGTAGAAAGGGCCGGCGCGGCCGGCATGATGGTCTGAACAACCTGTACGCCTGCGAGTGAGACGATCGATGCCTCGGCCTCATCGCGTGATGGCATTCAAAGCAAAATGAATGCCAACTTTTGACCGCGATCGGCCTCGCGCGCGCGTACTTAAGGGAAGGTGACGCGGCATGTGTGCCGCGTACGCAATGCGGCCAACGGATGCTTCACGTCGGCACCACCTCGGTGCGATAAGCGATCGATTTCGGTGCACATGTCCGAAATCGTGCTGTACGCGTTAACCCTGAAACGGCATCGCTTTTCCTGCCCACGTCCCGGATAGCCTTGATACATGCGGGTTGTGGCGGAGTGATCGAAAAAGTTGGCATACGTATTGCTTGAGTACGCGGACATGTATACCAACGAGGATTTCTTTCATGCCCGTCTCTGTTTCTCCGTTGTCGACCCTCGGCTGGACGATTGCCGACTGGCAGCGCGCCTACCGCGAGCATGATGCCGATCCGCGCGCGCTGCTCGCGCCGTTGATCGCGGCCAGTGCGGGCGACAACGCCTGGATCACGCCGCTCGATGACACACACCTGGCGCGGCAACTCGATCTTCTCGCCGCGCGCCGTGAGGCCGTCGGTAGCCTCGCCGCGCTACCGCTTTACGGCGTGCCCTTTGCGATCAAAGACAACATCGACGCCGACGGCTGGCCGACCACCGCCGGTTGCCCGGCGTTTGCTTACGCCCCGCAAGCGGATGCGACCGCCGTCGCCCGGTTGATTGCCGCCGGCGCCGTCCTCGTCGGAAAGACCAACCTCGATCAGTTCGCGACCGGTCTGGTCGGCACACGCTCGCCGCATGGCGCAGTGGCCAACAGCTTCGATCCGCGCTACATCAGCGGCGGCTCGAGCTCCGGATCGGCGTCGGTGGTCGCGCGCGGCCTCGTGCCGTTTTCGTTCGGAACCGATACCGCGGGCTCCGGCCGGGTACCGGCTGGATTCAACAACATCGTGGGTTTGAAGCCCACCAAGGGCTGGCTGAGCACCCACGGCGTCGTGCCCGCCTGCCGCACGCAGGATGTGGTGTCGATCTTCAGCCTTACCGTGGACGATGCCGGCCTGGTGGCCGCGATTGCCGGCGGCTACGACAGCGCGGACCCCTACTCGCGCCGCGCGCCGCAAGCGGCAGCGCGCATGTGGCCGCAACAGCCGGTGCTGGCCGTGCCGGATACGCTGGAATTCTTTGGCGACGACATCGCACGCGCGGCCTTCGATCATGCGCTCGACACTTTGCAAGCTATGGGCGTGACGTTGCGCCGGGTCGACTTCTCACCGTTTCGCGAGCTGGCCGAACTACTCTATCAAGGCCCGTGGGTGGCCGAGCGTTTTGCCGCCGTCGAATCGCTCTGGCGCCGCGATCCCGACAGCATCAACCCTGTGGTACGCAGCATCGTCGAGCAGGCCCCCCGCTACGACGCCACCGCCACCTTCAACGCCGAATACAAACGTGCAGCCCTCACGCGGCGCATCCAGAACGCGCTCGCCGAGGTCGACGGCATGGTCGTGCCCACGTCGCCCTCGATCTACACCATCGCCGAACTCGACGCCGATCCCATCACACTCAACTCCCGTCTTGGCGTGTACACGAACTTCGCCAACCTGGCGGACTTGTCGGCCTTGGCATTGCCGGCCGGTGTGCGCACCGATGGTCTGCCCGCAGGCATTACGTTGATCGGCCCGGCGTGGGGCGATCAAGCGCTGGCGACGTTCGGCAAGCAATGGCTGGCGAAACAGCAACTGCCGTTGGGCGCGACGCAACGACCGTTTGCGCAGGCACAGGCCCCTGCATCTCACGTCGACGACGGCGCCTCAGGCTTGACGGGATCTACCCCTGCAGCGCCATCACCGGCGTCTGGCGCGCCGCGGCCATCCTCACTCGAGGGCGCAGCGCCGGATGGCGCCGTGATCCGCGTGGCCGTCGTCGGTGCCCATCTGCGCGGCATGCCGCTCAATCACCAGCTCACGTCACGCAATGGCGTATTCGTCGAGGCAACAACAACCGCCGATACCTATCGTCTCTATGCACTGGCCAACACCACGCCGCCCAAGCCGGGCCTCGTGCGCGCCGCGCAAGGTGCCGCGATCGCGGTCGAGTTGTGGGATGTGCCTGCGACCCGCTTCGGCGAATTCGTGGCCGAGATTCCCGCACCGCTGGGCATCGGCACCTTGACGCTTGCCGATGGCCGCAGTGTGAAGGGATTCATTTGCGAACCGTATGCGCTGGACGACGCGCGCGAGATCACGTCGTTCGGCGGGTGGCGCGCCTACATCGCCAGCTTGCAGACCGCCGTTCAATAAACCCGGAGCCGATAACGTGTTCGATACCGTCCTCATTGCCAATCGCGGCGAAATCGCCGTTCGCACCATCCGCACCCTGAAGCGTCTGGGTATTCGCAGCGTTGCCGTCTATTCCGACCCCGACCGCAATGCCGCGCACGTACGCGAAGCCGATCACGCCATCGCGCTCGGCGGTGAAAAAGCGGCCGACAGCTACCTGCGCATCGATCTGATTCTGCAGGCCGCCCGCGATAGCGGCGCGCAAGCCATCTATCCCGGCTACGGGTTTCTGTCGGAAAGTGCTGAGTTTGCCGAGGCCTGCGAAGCCGCCGGTATTGCCTTCATGGGGCCCACGCCGCATCAGATCCGCGAGTTCGGGTTGAAACATCGTGCGCGCGAGTTGGCGGCGGCGGCCGAGGTGCCGATGACGCCCGGCACGGGACTGCTCACCGGTATCGACGACGCCCTCGCCCAAGCCGACGTCATCGGCTATCCCGTCATGCTCAAAAGCACGGCGGGCGGCGGCGGGATCGGGCTGTCGCGCTGCGACGATGCGGCGGCCTTGAGCGCCGCGTTCGACGGCGTGCAGCGCATGGGCGCCACATTCTTTCGCGATAGCGGCGCTTTTCTCGAGCGCTACGTCGATCACGCACGGCACGTCGAAGTGCAGATCTTCGGTGACGGCAACGGACGCGTAGTGGCGCTGGGCGAACGCGATTGCTCGGTGCAGCGGCGCAATCAGAAAGTGATCGAGGAAACGCCCGCGCCCAACCTGCCGGCCGCCACCCGCGCGGCCTTGCATTGCGCCGCCGTGCAATTGGGCGAATCGGTGTCGTACCGGTCGGCAGGCACGGTGGAGTTCATTTACGATGCCGCGCGCGACGCCTTCTATTTTCTCGAAGTGAACACGCGTCTGCAGGTTGAGCATCCCGTGACCGAAGCGGTGATCGGGCTCGATCTGATCGAGTGCATGTTGCGTGTGGCAGCGGGCGACCCGCTCGACTGGAATGCCTTGTCCGCCCCGCCGAACGGCGCAGCGATCGAGGTGCGGTTGTATGCCGAAGATCCGATCAAGCAGTTTCAGCCCTCCCCCGGCGTGCTCACCGATGTGCACTTCCCCGACGACGTGCGCGTGGACGGCTGGATCGCCACCGGCACCGACGTGCCCGCGTTTTACGATCCCATGCTGGCCAAGCTGATCGTGCACGGCGCCACGCGCGACGAAGCGCTCGACCGGCTGGCGCGCGCGCTGGACGAGACGCGCCTGGCCGGTATCGCCACCAACCTCGATTACCTGCGCCAGATCGTCGGTAGCCCGCGCTTTCGCGCCGCCGAACTCTCCACCCGATTTCTTGAATCGTTCACGTACGCGCCATCGGCGATCGAAGTGCTCGAAGCCGGCACGTACACGAGCGTGCAGGACTATCCGGGCCGGTTGGGCTATTGGCATATTGGCGTCCCGCCCTCGGGCCCGATGGACGACTACGCCTTTCGCCTGGCCAATCGCATCGTCGGCAACCCGGGCGACGCGGCCGGGCTGGAAACCACGCTGATCGGCCCCACGCTGAAGTTTCACTGCGATGCGTTGATCGCGCTCACGGGTGCCGTAAGCGACGCCCGATTGGACGACACACCCATTGCGATGTGGACACCGGTTGCGGTGCGCGCCGGGCAAGTGCTCACCCTCGGGCGCGCCACCACCGGTTGCCGCAGCTACCTCGCGGTGCGCAATGGGCTGGATGTGCCGATCTATCTCGGCAGCCGCGCCACCTTTGCGCTTGGCCAGTTCGGCGGCCATGCGGGCCGCACGCTGCGGGTGGGCGACATGCTGCCCGTGGCGGACCCCACACGCGCCGCGTCGCAGATGACCGCACCCACTGCCGAGCCGGCCGCCGCGCCCGCGGCGCTTGTGCCCACCTACGGCGATCGTTGGGAGATCGGCGTGCTGTACGGCCCGCACGGCGCACCCGACTTCTTTACCGAAGCCGCGATCGACGACTTCTTCGACACCGATTACGAAGTGCACTACAACTCCAACCGGCTGGGGGTGCGCCTGCTCGGGCCCAAACCCACCTGGGCGCGCGAAGACGGCGGCGAGGCCGGCCTGCACCCGTCGAACATTCACGATTGCGAATACGCCATCGGCAGCATCAACTTCACCGGCGACAGCCCCGTGATTCTTACCCGCGACGGTCCCAGCCTGGGCGGCTTTGTGTGCCCGGCCACGATCGTGCGCGCCGAGTTATGGAAAGTGGGCCAGGTGAAGCCCGGCGACCGCATCCGCTTCAAGCGCATCGATTACGCGGCGGCCGTCGCGCTCGAAGCCGAACAGGATGCCGGCATTGCGGCGCTGTCGATGCCCACACCCGCCGTTGCGCGTGCGCTGGCGCTTGCCGACGATGCAGCGGCCGCCGAGGTCGCCACGGCCGCAGCGGCACTCGAAGCCACCGCGCCGGCCAAAGCCGCCGCCACGGCTGCCAACCCGCCCGTGTCCGACACCATCGTCGCGTTTTTGCCAGCGCGTGACGGCTTGCCGTCGGTATCATACCGGCAGGCCGGCGACGGCTACCTGCTGGTCGAGTATGGCGAGAACATCCTCGATCTTGCGTTGCGCATGCGCATTCATCTGCTCATGACTGCAGTCGATGCCGCCGCCATTGCGGGCGTGCTCGAACTCTCGCCCGGCGTGCGTTCGGTGCAGATCCGCTACAACAGCCAGGTCATCGCGCAAGGTGCATTGGTCGAACGTCTGCTGGCGCTGGAAACGGGACTGGCCGACGTTGCCACGCTCACGCTGCCCACTCGCGTGGTGTATCTGCCGATGGCGTTCGAGGACTCGGCCACGCTGGGCGCCGTGCAACGCTATCAGGAGACCGTACGCGCGAGCGCGCCCTGGCTGCCGAACAACGTCGATTTCATTCAGCGCATCAACGGTCTGCAAGACCGGGCCGAGGTTGAACGCATTGTGTTCGACGCCAGCTATCTGATCATGGGCCTGGGCGACGTCTATCTGGGCGCGCCCTGCGCCGTGCCGATCGATCCCCGCCATCGCCTGCTCACGTCCAAGTACAACCCGGCGCGCACCTTCACGGCCGAAGGCACGGTGGGCATCGGTGGCGTGTACATGTGCATTTACGGCATGGATTCGCCCGGCGGTTATCAGCTTGTGGGGCGCACGCTGCCCATCTGGAACAAGTTCCTCAAGAACCCGGACTTCAAGGACGACAAGCCCTGGCTGCTGCGCTTCTTCGATCAAGTGCGTTTCTATCCGGTCACCGAGGCCGAGCTGGACGACCTGCGCGATGCATTCCGCGAAGGCCGCGCCTCCGTGCGCATCGAAGAAGAGGTGTTCGACTTTGCCGCGTACACGCAGTTTCTCGAGCGCGAGTCTGAAAGCATCGCCGCTTTCCAGACGGCGCAGAAAGCGGCGTTCGACGCCGAAGTTACGCTCTGGAAAAACGAGGAGAGTACGGTCATCGACATTGCTGCGCCGGTGGACAACGCCATCGAACTGGCGCCCGGCGAGCAATGGGTGTCGGCCGACATGTCGGGCAGCGTGTGGAAGATTCCGGTCTGCGTCGGCCAACGCGTGGCGGCCGGCGATACGCTCGTCATCGTCGAAGCGATGAAGATGGAACTCTCGGTGACGGCGCCGGCCAGTGGCACCATCAGCGCGATCCAGTGCGCGCCCGGCCGACCGGTCAACACCGGCGATCCGTTGCTCGTGTTGTCGGTCGACACCGTTGCTGCCGTGAACTGATATGCGTCTTGCCGCCCTCCAGACCGGATCGTCTCCCAAAACCACCGCCGGCCCGGCAACCACGCTGGCCGATCAGGTGTATGAACAGGTGAAGGACGATCTGTTTTCCTTTCGCCTGCTGCCGGGCGATCACTTTACCGAAGCCGATGTGGTGGGGCGCCATGGTGTAAGCCGCACGCCTGTGCGCCAGGCGTTGTATCGCCTGGAGCGCGAAGGCTTCGTCATCGTGCATCTGCGCAGCGGCTGGCAGGTGCGGCCGTTCGATTTCGAACGTTTCGAAGCGCTGTACGACGTGCGTATCGTGCTGGAACAGGCGGCGGTCGAGCGGCTGATCGCGCATGCCGACATGGATCCCACGGGATTGATCGAGGCGTTGAAGAGCGTGTGGCTGGTGCCGCCGGCCGAGCGGATCCGCGACGGCGATCTCGTCGCCCGATTGGACGAGGCGTTTCACTGCAATCTGGTGGCCGCGGCCGGCAACGCCGAGATGACGGCCATCCACCGCGACGTGACCGAGAAGATCCGCATCATCCGGCAGCTTGATTTCACCAAGGACTTCCGGATCGATGCCACCTACATGGAACATGCCGCCATCCTGCGTGCCGTGCTCGCGCGACGGGGCGACGAAGCGCGCCGCATGCTCAAGTCGCATATCGAGATGAGCAAGGCGGAGGTGCGCAAGATCACACTGCACATGTTGCACGCCGCGCGCGACCGGTATTGATGCCCGAGCCTGCGCCGGCGCTCGGCATCCGGACGTCGGCGCGCACGCTGGCCTACCGGGGCTTGACGGCGCCCGGGCGGATCAGCGGACACGTCGAGCAATACGCTGCCGGCTGCGTCGCCTTGAAATAGAGGCAGCAGGTTTTGCGGAACCTTATGGCCGTTTCGGGGAGGGCAGTTTCGCGGATGGCGATTTCGCAGGTAGCGTTTTTGGATACTGCAGCTTCGGGTATGGCGGCTCTGGGTCGGGCAGCTTCGGGTATGGTGGCGTTGGGTATGGCAGCTTTGGGTTGGGCGGCCTTGGGTTGGGCGGCTTTGGGACGGGCGCCCCGCGGCATGGAGGCCGTGGAGGCCACATGACGCGAGCCGACGGGGCTGAAGAACCGTATCAGCGGATGCGCGGCCAGGCCAAACACCCTGCCCGGCGCGCGGTGCATCAGATAATCGAAATCATCGCGGGCCTGCCGTCGCGCGGGCTCACTATCGAGCTTGGCCAGCCGGCGTTCATACAGGCTGAAGACGCGCACGGCGGTGTTTTCCCACAGGATGCGGGGTGCGATGCCACAGGCCTCGTGCAACGTGCCCCACAGTGGCGTGAGATGCTCGGCAAACACCCGCTGCATCACGCGCTCGCGCCATTCGCCGCGACGTCCGTCCTCGGGCCGGTCCACGGCGAGATCCTTCAGCACCATGCGCGATTGCCATAGACCATCGCGATGCGCATACTCGGTGATGCAGTTCTCGCGCGCCAGATTCAGCCCAAGATTGAAGGCCGACATCGCATAGAGGCTGGGTCCGGTGGCCAGAAACGCGATCCGTTTGGCCAGCAATGACGCCGTCACCACGCGTGACGGCGAGCCGATGGCCGGTCCCACCGCATCGAGGATCGAACGGCATCGATCGACGTCGAGCAGGTCGGTCGTGTCCACGGCGAAATCGACATCACGATCGGCAGCGCGCGCCAACTGCAGGCTTTGCGACAGCACCTGCCATTGCGCGCGATCGAAGGGGCCCACGATTCAGGCCTCCGGCGGATTGCGCCGCCTGCGACCGATGGGAATGCACAGCGGCGTGCCGTACAGCGGATCGGCAATCACGTGGCAATCGAGATCGAATACCGCCTTGACCAGCGGCGCGTCGAGAATCCGCGCGGGAGCCCCCTGCGCGAAAATGCCGCGATCGTGCATCGCGATCATGTGATGCGCATAGCGCGCCGCCAGATTCAGGTCATGCAGCACCATGACGATCGTTTTGCCATGATCCGCATTCAATGCGTCGAGCAGATCCAGCACTTCGATCTGATGCGCCAGATCGAGATAGGTGGTGGGCTCGTCCAGCAACAGGATATCGGTGTCCTGCGCCAGGGTCATGGCGATCCATGCCCGTTGGCGTTGCCCGCCCGATAGCGCATCGACGCCACGGTCCTTCAAGGCATGCAGATCGGTAGCATGCAGGATTGCCGTCACGGCATCCTGGTCGGCCCGAGACCACTGCTGCAGCCATGTCTGATGCGGATAGCGCCCCATGCGCACCAGTTGCTCCACCGTCAGGCCTTCCGGCGCCACCGGGCTCTGCGGCAGCACCGCCAGCTCGCGCGCCACTTGCACGGTGGGCTTGCGCTGGATGTCTGCGCCGTTGAGCACCACCGTACCTTGCGCGGGCTTGAGCAGCCGGGCAAGGGCTTTCAGCAACGTGCTTTTGCCGCAACCGTTGCTGCCCACCAGTACTGTGATCTGCGCGGCCGGGATGTCCACATCGAGCGACTCGATCACCACCTGGCGACCGTATTCCAGCGTGAGCCCGCGACCCTGCAACGGGGGCAGGTCGGCGGGCGAGTCGGCGTTCGGCGAGCGAGGTGAGGAGGTCGGCATGAGGATCGAAACGTGATTCAGCGGGCTTGCCGCAACAACAAATAAACGAAGAACACCGCGCCCAGCATCGAGACGAACATCCCAGCCGGCAGGTCCAGCGGCAGGAACAGCGTGCGGCCTGCGAGATCGGCGGCCGCGACGAGGATGGCCCCCACCAGCGCCGTGATGGCCGCCAGGCCGCCGAAGCTGTGCGCCACGAGCACGCGCGCGATGTGGGGCGCGATCAACCCCACGAATGCGATGGCGCCGGCGTGCGCCACCGCACTGCCGGCCAGCGCCACACTCAACGCCACCAGTGTCAGTCGCATCGTCTGCATGCGCATGCCCAGACCGAGTGCCAGCAGGTCGTCGAGCTCGAGCACGTTGACCCGCCGCGCGACCCACACCAGCCCGGGCAGCAGCATGCACAGCCAGACAAACATCGACTGCACCTCGGGCCACGACGCGCCGAAGACGCTGCCGGTGAGCCACACGTAGGCCGAGAGCGTGGAGGCGATCGGGCTGAGCACCATCAACAGCGTCGTGATCGATGCCATCAGGGCCGAGATGCCCACGCCCGTCAGCACCAGCCGCAAGGGCGAGACCCCCTGCTTCCAGGCGAGCAGATAGACCAGCGCCGCTGTGGCACAGGCGCCTGCGATCGCGGCCACCGGCAGCCAGCGCATGCTCATCACCGGCGCCAGAAAGGAGAGGAAAGCCACCGCAGCCGCCGACGCACCGCCGGTGATGCCAAGGATATCGGGCGAAGCCAGCGGGTTGCGCACCACGGATTGCAGAATGAGACCCGACAACGCCAACGCGGCGCCCACCATGCAAGCCATCAAAAGGCGTGGCATGCGCAAGATCTCGATGATGAACGTGTCGCGTCGCGGGCCTTCGCCGAGCAGCGCCGTGGCGACGTCGATGGGCCCGATCACATGCTTGCCGATCGCAAGCGATGCCAGGCCGATGCCCAGGCACACGAGTGCCAGCAGCGCCGCAACGGCCGCCGTCCTGAGATTAACGTGCCGCGAGAACGCCCGTGTTCTGAATGTCAGTGCATCACGCATGACGCAGCCCCCGGCGCACCATGCCCACGAAGACGGGCGCGCCGATCATCGCCGTGATGGCACCGATCGGCAACTCGCCGGGCGCGATCGCGACGCGCGAGAGCACGTCGGCACCCAGCAACAACAGCGCACCGAACACCGCGCAGCCGGGCAGAAGCCAGCGGTGGTCGGCACTCAACACACGACGCACCATATGCGGCACGATGAGGCCCACGAAACCGATGCTGCCGGCCATGGCGACGGCGCCGCCCGCCAGGCACACGATCGCCACCGCTACCGCCGCTTTCACCCAGGCCGTGCGCTGCCCGAGACTGACGGCGATGTCGTCACCCGCCGCGAGCACATCCACATGACGGGCGAGCACAATCGCCGCCACGATCGCGCCGGCGGCGAAGGGCAGGATGGGCGCCACCGTCTGCAGACTGCGTTCGGCGGTCGATCCCGCGAGCCAGAACAGAATGCTGTCCAGTCCGTCCTGGTTCACCACCAGAATCGCCTGGGTGAAGGCCGCGAACAGTGCCGTGACAGCGGCGCCCGCCAGCACGATGCGTAACGAGAACGCCTGCGCGCGCTGCGTCGTGCCGAGCGCGTAGACCAGGGCACCGGCTGCGGCCGCCCCCGCGAAGGCCACCCCCATCATGACCTCGAACGAGGTGGGCGGCGCAAAGGCAGCCAACGCTACCAGAAAGAACATCGCGCCCGCATTGACCCCGAACAGGCTGGGCGATGCCAGCGGATTGCGCGTCAGCGCCTGCATCAGCGCCCCGGCGACCGCCAGGCTCGCGCCCACGGCGACGGCGATGGCGGTGCGCGCCAGGCGCGTCGTCGTGACGATAATGTGATCGACGTTGCCCGGATCGTGCTGAATGAAGGCGTCGATCGCGGTGCGCAGCGAGATGCTTCTTGGACCGGTGATGAGGCTGACCGCGACCAACACCAGCAACGCCACGACGCCTGCGGCCAGCCGCCATTCGTGCGCATCGGTGCGCCATCGGCGATCGGCTGCGCTCATGCCGGCGGGACCAATTTGGCGGCGATATCGTCGAGCATCAGCTGCGCACCCAGGATCCCGCCGGACAAACTCCACGCCACGTTGTCCACTTCGTATACGCGGTTGTGCCGCGGCGCATCGAGTCGGGTCCATAGCGGATGTGCACGCCAGGCCAGATAGTTCTGTCGCACGGCGGGCCGCTCCGAACGCATGAGCACGAAGAACACCTGCGCATCCAGAAACGGGATCGCCTCGCGCGACGTGATCTTCTGCAGCGTCTGCGTGGCGTCGGCCTGCAATGCGGTGCGGGTAAATCCGAGCTGGGCCAGCACGCTGCCGGAAAAACTGTTCGGCAAGTAGGCGCGCACATGATCTTCCCGGAAATCCAGTACCGATACAGTCATCGGCCAGAGCGGGTGGCGCGCGCGCAAGGCATCGCGCAGCGCCGCGACCCGGGCATCCCACGCCGCCAGCGCGCGTCCGGCTTCGGCCGTTTTGCCCAGTGCCTGCCCCATCAGCGCCAGCGTGTCGCGAAACGAAAAGACGTCCTCCGCGGCAATGGTGGGCGCGATGCGCGACAGCAGGTTATAGATGCGTTCGTTTCTGAAGCGCGATGCCACGATGAGATCGGGTTCCAGCGTGATCACGTCTTCCAGACTTGGTTGCGTTTCCAGTCCCACCTGCGCCACCCTCGCTAGCGCCGGCCGCAGATAGGCATACACCGGCTTCTGCGTCCAGGATTCGACGACGCCGATGGGCGTCACGCCCAGGCTCACCGCGCAATCCGTGGCGCCTTGAAAGAGCGTGATGACGCGTGTGGGCGCCAGCGACACCTGCGTGCGTCCCAGCGCATGCACGATCTCGCGCGTCGCGGCCGCCTGCGCGGCTGCGGCAAACCCCGGCCCCGCGAGACTACAGCCCAGCGCCTGCACCAGGCGCCGGCGCACGTGGCAGGCGGGATCGAGCGGCGGATCGCAGCGGCGCATGACTCAGAACTTGAGCGAATAGCCCAAGGTCACGGTACGGCCACGACCGGCGAAATAGCGGTTGGGTTCGACCAACGCGCTCTGCGAGTAGTAGGTGATGTATTGCTTGTCGAACACATTGGCCATCGCCAGGCGCATCGTGCCCTTGGGCAGCTTGTAGCTCATGGCGGCGTCGACCAGCGTGTAGCCGTCGAAACGCTTGGCGGGATCGTCGAACGATTTGCTGAACGCGTGCTGCACCTGCACGAACGATGAAAGCTTGTCGTTCCAGTCTGCCGACCACGTACCGATCAGGCGATTGGGTGCCACGTTCAGGCCATCGAGCGCCGCGTCCAGGCGGCCGTCGTTGTCGCTGTCGTAACGGCCACGCGTATAGGCATACGACAATTTGGCGCGATGCGCCTGGTTGAAGCGGTAACCCACACTGGTCTCGAATCCCTGAATGCGGGTTTTCTCACGCGCCATCATGAAGGCGCCGTTGATGGGCACGATGCGGCTGCCGAAGTCCGAGTTCGACTGGAAATAGCTCAGGTCGTAGTCCCATGGTCCCCGTTTGATGCGCGTGCCCACTTCCACGCTCTTGGTCAGGATGGGTTCGAGGCTGCTCAAGCTATCCACCGTGGTGCCGGGCGTGTTGATCGCACGCAGCACGCGCCCCACGTCCGGCATGCCGAAGCCTTCGGAATAACTGGTGAACAACGTCACGTCTTCGATCGGCGTGTACACCACGCCGGCGTTAAACAACGTTTCGTTGAACTTCAGCTTGCCGCCATCCACATCCACGCGGTTGTAGCGCGCGAGGGTCTGATAGCTGTCGATCTTCAGGTCGGCCATTTCATGACGCACACCACCGTGCAGCGTCACGTTGTCCAGCACCTTGTATTCGCCCTGGGCAAACAGCGACAGATTGCGGTATTCCGATTCGGGCACATAGGTGCGGCCCGTGCCGTAGAGATCCTGCTTGCCTTTGTCGAACAAGGTATCGAATCCGCCAGTGAGCTTGAAGCGACCATCGAACATGCCGTCCTTCATCAGGCTCACCTTGCTGCCGTACTTCGACGCCACCGAGCGCGATTGATCGTAGAGCGTGCCGACCGGCGCGATGCGCGGGTCCTGGAAGGTGGAGGAGTTGTCGGCGCCGAAAAGCCCCTCGAACTCCTGGTTGAACACCATCGCGTTCAGTTCCATCCCCGCCAGATCGTGATGGGTGTAGGCCACGCTCGACGTCCACACGTCGTTCCAGGCCGGCAAGCCGTTGATGTCCCCTTCGATCGAGGTGGTGGGCAGACCGGTTTCACGATCGCCCGCCACACCGATGTAGTTGCCCTTGGATTTGATCTTGTAGCGGTTGAGCGAGAATTGCAGGCGTTGATTGTCGTCGAACCAGTAGCCCACTTTGGCCAGCACATCGTAGGTGCGCGAGTCCATCAGATCGCCTTGCGTGACGTCGGCCCCGATCGCCCGCCCGCGCCCGTCCCGATACAGGCCCTGATCGTCGTAACCGACCGAGAACAGATAATCGAGCTTGTCTGAACGGCCGTCCACGCGGTAGGTCGTTTTGTAGCTGAGGGTGTCGGCATTGAGCTTGTGCGTGGGCACCGTGGCTTGCACATCGATATGCTGATTGAACGCGCCGTTCTCGGGCCGCCGCGTAATGATGTTGATCGTGCCGCCGGTGGCGCCCAGTCCGTTGATGGCATTGGCGCCCTGCACCACTTCGATGCGATCGACCATCGCAAAGTCGATGGTGTGCACCTCTCGCCCGGTGGGACGCAGCGGATTCGACTGCGGTACGCCATCGATCATGATGAGGGGCGTGCGCCCGCGCAGCGTTTCGCCGCTGCCGTTCATCTTGCCGCGGCTTGGCGTATACGACGGCAGCAGGTTGGCCAGCACGTCGGACGAATTGTTCGAGATCGTCAGTTGCCGTTCGATCTCTTCCTTCTCGATGACGACGACGGTTTGCGGCGCCTTATCGGCTTCGATATCCGATCTCGACGCAGACACCACGACGGGTTCCAGGGTGGTGCTCGTGCGCTCGGCATCCTGCGCATATACCGACTGCACCACCAGCAACGGCGCAATCGCCACGATCAAACTGCCCTTCGTCAAAACGTGTTCCACCTTTACTTCGAGCGCCATACTGCGCCGCCAATGAATGGGAATAACTATCGTTATCTTTACCTTTTTCAATGGTAATCGACCTGTGTCGCGGCGTAAACGCCGGTGAAGTAACGCAACCGGAATGTGTTGTGTGCAGGCACTGCGCTTGCCGACAGCCAAACATCACCCCGATTTAGATTTCAACCATCATTTATAATGACGGTGTCGTTTTCGAGACGACGTGTGAACGTCCGCCATTCCCAAGGAGACTTCGATGAGAGTCAGTCGCGAGCAGGCTGCCGAGAACCGGGAGCGCATCATTGCCGTAGCGTCGGCATTGTTTCGTGAGCGCGGTTTCAACGGCGTCGGCGTGGCCGATCTGATGCAGTCCGCCGGCCTCACGCATGGCGGGTTCTACGGGCACTTCGAATCCAAGGAAGACTTGATGGCGCAGGCGGCGGCGCGTGCGCTGGATGGTTCGCGCGACCTGTGGCGCGATCTGGCAAGCGAACACCCCGATCGCCCGCTGGATGCCGTGCTGGATCATTATCTGTCGAGTGCCCACCGCGACCGACCGCAACATGGCTGCCTGCTGACGTCCCTGGGAAGCGATGTGGCCCGCCAGGGCGTGGATGTGCGGCGCACCGTCACCGAACGCTTCACCAGCATGATCGGGCTGATCGAATCCTGGATTCCGGGGCGCTCGCAGGCGGCCAAACGGCGCCGCGCGCTCGCTGCTTACTCGACCATGGTGGGCGCCATGATGCTCGCCCGCATGGTCGACGATCCTGAACTGTCGGACGAGATTCTCGCCGCGTCGCGGGCAAATCTGCCCGGCGGCCAGGGATAGCCCGGCGGCGTCGATGGGCGGCTGGCGTCGTCGACGGCTAGGCTTATCGATCACGCCACCGAGCGGGCCGCCGAACGGGCCATCGGGCAGGCCACCGAGCGGGCCACCGAACTGGCCACCGGGCGAGACCGCGGTTGCGACGCGGCAGGCCTGCGTGGCATGATGCCCGCCGGTGTCCAACCCCTGAAGGATCGCTTCCATGATCGACCTGTATGGCATGAGCAGCCCCAACGTCGTCAAGATCATCTTGATGCTGGAGGAAATCGGCGCGCCCTATCGCTTCCATCCCATCGAAGTCTGGCGCAAGGAGCAGTTCGGTGAGGCGTTTCGTGCGCTCAATCCCAACAGCAAGGTGCCGGTGATCGTCGATGCGGACGGCCCGGACGGTAAGCCCTATACCGTATTCGAGTCGGGCGCGATTCTCACCTACCTTGCCGAGAAATCGGGTCAATTGCTGCCGGCGGCGGGCCGCGCGCGCTACGACGTGCTGCAGTGGCTCACGCTGCAGTTGACTGGGCTGGGTCCCATGTTCGGCCAGTACGTGCACTTCACTCGCTTCGAACCCAACGCGTCGGACTACGCCCGCTCGCGCTACACGACCGAAGCCGTGCGGCTGATCGATGTCCTGAACGAACGACTCACCCACGTGCCCTACCTGGGCGGCGACGCGTATTCGATTGCGGACGTGGCCACCTACCCGTGGATTGCTCGCCTTGAAGCGCTCAAATTGCCAGTGGCGGGCCGCGACGCCCTGCTGCGATGGCGCGACGAGGTGGCCCGCCGCCCTGCCGTCACGCGCACGGCCCTACGCACGGCCGAGATCCAGCAAGCCGGCGATGTCTCGCGCGCCGCTGCCACCGCCGACGACCTGGACCGTATGTTCGGCCGCGGGCGTTACGCGCACCAGGCTACCTGACCCGTCTCCCGCTGCGTGGGCCTCGTCCCGCGCATTGCCGCCCTTTCCTGCACCGACACCGCCATGCCCAACCCTTCACCGCAAGCCGCCATCCCCGCTTACTACATGCGCGGGGGCACCAGCAAGGGCGTGTTCTTTCTGCCCGAAGATCTGCCCACCGACCCGGCGCGCCGGGATGCCACGCTGCTGCGCATCGTCGGCAGCCCCGATCCCTACGAAAAGCACATCGATGGCATGGGCGGCGCGACCTCCAGCACCAGCAAGGTCGTCATCGTGGGCAAAAGCACGCGGGCGGATTGCGACGTCGATTACTGGTTCGGCCAGGTCGCGATCGCCGCGCCGCTGGTCGACTGGACCGGCAATTGCGGCAATCTGACCGCCGCCGTGGGACCGTTCGCCATCCATCGCGGCCTTATCGATGCGCCGCGCGATGGCCTGGCCACGGTGCGCATCTGGCAGGCCAATATCGGCAAGCGCATCATCGCGAGAGTGCCGATGCGGGACGGCGCCGTGCAGGAAATGGGCGACTTCGTGCTCGATGGCGTCCCGTTTCCGGCGGCCGAGATCGCACTGGCGTTTCTTGACCCCGGTGCGGATGATGCCGAGGGCGGTGGTGCGATGCTGCCAACCGGCAATGCCACGGACCGCCTGACGATCCCCGGTATCGGCGACATCGATGTCACCTTGATCAATGCCGGCAATCCCACCGTCTTCGTGCATGCGGCGGCACTTGGGCTGACCGGCATCGAGTTGCCGCGCGCCATCGATATCCAACCCGATTTGCTTGCACGCTGCGAAGCCATTCGCGCCCATGGCGCGGTGGCGATGGGACTGGCCGAGAGTGTGGAATACGCCAGCACCAAACGCCAGAGCACACCGAAGATTGCGTTCGTGGCGCCGCCCGCCGCCTATGCCGCCACGAGCGGCGCCGCCGTTGCCGCCGCCGATATCGATCTGGTGGCGCGCATTTTCTCGATGGGCAAACTGCATCACGCCATGACGGGCACCGGCGCCGTGGCCATCGCCGCCGCTGCGGTCGTGCCGGGCACCATCGTCGCGCAGGCGCTCGGCGGCGCGCGCGAAGGCCTGCGCTTCGGCCATCCGGCAGGCATCCTGCAGGTCGGCGCGCGCGCCGAGCAGCGCGAGGGGGTGTGGCAGGTGACACAAGCGCTGATGAGCCGCAGCGCCCGCCGGCTAATGGTCGGGCAAGTGTTCGTCCCCGATATCGAATAGCGGGGCGTTCACGCCTGGCGATCGCATTGACGATCAGGCCTTCGCCGACCCTGGCAAAGGCGGCGTGGGTGGAGCGGCCACAGAGCCGGACGCGGGTGCCGCAGGCGCATCGGCCGGCGGCATCGCGGCCGAGATGGGCGGCACCACGCTCGCGTCCGCCTGCTTGCCGTCGCGCCGGCCCTCCAGACTGCCCAACAACATCGTGGGCTGCTGCGACATCTCGATCTTCGCGGCCGACAGGCGGTTGAGTATTTCGAACAGCAAGGCACTGCGCACCGTATACGACTGGCGGGGCGACGATACCGATCCCGACGCATTGAACATCAGATGCGTGCCGTCGATCCCATCGAGGAACACGTTGGGCGCCGGCGTTTCGAGCACATCCGGGTTGTCCTGAAACACGGACAACATGATTTCACGCACGCGCTGGGCGTCGGTGCCCAGCGGCAGCGGCATCTTCACCGTCACCACGCCCTGCGGATTGGCGTGGGTGACGTTGCGCACATGCTTGGTGATGAATTCGGAGTTGGGCACGATCAGCGTCGACCGATCGGACATTTGAATTTCCGTGGCGCGCACATTGATGCGCCGGATATCGCCTTCCACGCCCGCACTCAACGACACCCAATCGCCCACCTTGACCGGCCGCTCCGCCAGCAGGATGATGCCCGACACGAAGTTCTGCACCACCGCCTGCAAGCCGAAGCCGATCCCCACCGACAGGGCGCTGGCCACCCACGCCACACGCTCCAGGCCGATGCCGACGGCGGACATGGCCAAGGCCACAGCGATCACGAAACCCGCATAGCCGAAGAGCGCCGCAGCCGACAGTTGCATGCCGGGGTCCAGCGTGGTGGTCGGCAAATAGCGATCGCGCAGCCAGCTCTTGAGCATCTTGACCGCGATCAGTCCCACGACCAGCACGATCAGCGCCTGCATCACGGTGCCCGGCTTGATCAGCACTTCGCCGATCGCCAGCCCGCTTTGCAATTGCCCCATACGCTGGAACAACTCCATGGGCCCCGCACCGAACGGCGCCAGCACCAGCAACAACGCAAACAACGCGATCAGCACGCGGCCCACGCCTGAGAGCAACACCGCAGCCTGATCGCGCGCGCGCGGCTCATAAGGTTGACTCTTGCCCGACGCATCCACCTGCGTGGCACTGCGCAAGGTCGAGAAGAAATCTTCGATCAGCACGCTGAGCAGATAGGTGCTGGCGAGAATGATGATCAGCCATACCATCTGCTTGAGCAGGAAGTTGCCGAAGGCCACGTAGCCCACCAGCACGCTGCCCACTGCGCCCACGATCACGCACCACAGCACACCCGCGAGCACGCCCAGCCACAGCGGACGCGGCGGTGGCGGCTCGACCTGCGGCACGGATTCGCCGTCCTGGCCTTCTTGCGCTTCGGCCGCCGAAGCCTGCTTGGCCTGCGCATCGCGAATGACGCGGCGGCGCAATCGCTCGCCACGGCGCAAGGCATAACCCAGCACCATCGCCAGCCCGAACGCCACCGCGCTGTTGAGCGCAATCGTGGTGGTCAGCCGGAAATTGAGCAAGGTCACGAAGCGGTCCAGCGACCACACCAGCACCACCACAATGCCCAGGGCAATCGGTAACCAGCGCATGCGCAGTGCGATCAGATCCGGGATCGCCGGCAGACGCCACGACGGACGATTGGGCGAGAGCAGTGCTCGGCCGAGGCCGGACACATAACCCCCGAAAAACATCACGCCCACCAGCCCGGTGGCAAAAGTGGCCAGATCGCCGGTGAGAACGGAACCCCAGCCCATCCCCAAGTAGAACAATTCGGCGATGAGACCGGGTGCCGCCACACCCAGCAACACGACCGCCACGGCGTAAAACGACCGCCGCAAACGGCCCGACGGCACCCGCGCCGCGGTGATGCCCGTCAGCCGCTTGCTTGCCCAGATGCGCACGCCGAAGATGGCGCCGATGAGCAGCAGCACGCCGGCCCACACCCACAATGGGGTGGCGATGGCCGCGGCGAGCGCCTCGTCCCACAGTGCTTTCAGGCGATCCCGGTCGCGCGGCCAATCGCCTTGAAACTCGGACCAGAACGAAGGCGTCAGCACCGAGGGCCGACGCTCACCGAGCGCCGCCGAAAACTGCGAACGCCGCAGAGACGAGATCGTTTCGATCGCCTGCCCGCTCTCCACCGCCAGCAAGCGCGCGAGCTTGATCTGCGAATCGAGCGCCGTGCGTTGCTTGTTCAAATCGGACCGCTGCGCCGCCACGTCCGGCGCTTCTTTCACGCCTTCGGCGACGTCGCCCAGCTCTTCCAAGCGGGCGTTCACACTCGTGAGCTGCGGCGCCAAGGCATCCGCCTTCGACCCCGCCTGCCCCTGCATCTCCACCAACGCCTCACGCATGTCCACCAGCGCGGTATCGTCGGGTTGCTCCTTCAGCTGCTTCTGGATGCCGTCCAGATCCTTGCGCGCCTGGTCCAGATTGATTTCGGGCGCCTTGTCCTGCGCGGCCGCCAGCGCGGTAAAGAACGCCAGCAGGCATACGACCATGATCTGCCAGACCCGGCGCTGCCACGTGCGACCCACAGACTTGGACGCGCGCGCGGGCAAGGCACCGGCTCGCACAGACTGCAGGGGGAGAGATACGGACATGGCGGGAAAGCCGCGGGGCGACGCCCACGGTAAAGTCGAGGTCGCCCAGCATAGCAAGGCGCCCTCTCCTTAACTGCAACAAAGCATGGCGGCGGGTATCAGCCCGCTGTCAGCCGGCTCAGCGCGACTTGCGGTGATCGATCCAGTCGTCGCCCGTCACCGGCCGGGCCGCGGCCGCCAGCTCGGGATCCACGGGGTAATACCAGCAGCGCACGGGCTGGCCGGCAACAAGCACATCCACTTCGCGCCGCACGAACACCGTTCGGCGGGCGGCATCGTATTCCTCAATCTCGTCGAGCACCGGCAAGAGCCGTGGATCGATGCGATACACCTCGCCACGCACGCGCCGGTCGGGTACCTCGGCGAGCAGTCCCGGCCAGTCGCCGAAATCGACCAAGGCGCCGGCCACATCGCTCGCCCCCACCCACACCGGCTCAGGCAGCGTACGCCCCTGGGCGACCAACGCAAGATCGTTGATCTCGCCCCGGCGCAGCGTGCCGTAGATGAAGACGTGCACGGCGGGCAGCGGCGGCGGCTCGGCAGCCTCTGTCGCAATCGCTGCCATCGGCATGGACGGCACCGGCGCCGCAGGGATGGCCGACATCACCGTCTCTTCCACGTCCGGGCGCGCGGTGGCGTCGGGCACCTCGCTCGCCGCTTGCGCAGATGCATCCCCGTGCAGGTCCTTCGGCGCGCAGTCGCGCCGCGATGCCACCTGGCTGATGAAAAACCACAGCAGTCCGCTGGCCGCCACACCCACCCCCAACGCCAGCGCCAAACGAAAGGCACTGCCGTACACCCAAGGCGCCATCCAGCCGCTCACGGCCGAGAAGAACACCATCTGCACGAACCCCAGCACCGAGGCGGCCATGCCCGAGAGCTTCGGCTGGCGCGTCAACACCTGCAGCGTCATATTGGGAATGGCGATGGCGAGCCCGAAATTGAAAAAGGCCAACGGCAGCACCGCCCAGGGCAATTGCACCGGCTCGGCCACGGCGGCGTAGGCCATGTTGGCCGCGCAACTGAGCACCATCACCAGATACGCCATGCCAATCATGCGGCCCGGAGACCAACGCGAAGAGAGCCGGGCGGCCGCAAACGAACCCGTTGTCAGGCCCACCACCAGCGGGATGAACAGCCAGCCGAATGCGGTATCGGGCAACCCCAGCACATGCGTGACGAAATCGTGCGCCGCGCCGATCAGGAAGGCGAACCCGGCGAACAGCACCCCGAAAGCCAGCGCAAACGCCATGAACACGCCATCGCGCGCGATCGTCGTGTAGTTGGTGGCCAGCGCCCGCACCGAGAACGATTGCCGGCGCGGCGGCGCGAGTGTTTCAGGCAGACGGCGATAGCACAGCACGCAAGCGGCCAGTGCCAGGGCGGCGAGCAGCACGAATACCGACCGCCATCCCAGCGAGGTCGACAGATAACCGCCCAAGATCGGCGCGATGGCCGGCGACACACTGAACACCATGATGATGTAGGACAGCGTGCGACGCGCCACGGGGCCTTCATAGCAATCGTTGACGACCGCCTGCCCCACGACCATCCCGGCGCCCGCCGACAGGCCCTGCAGCACGCGTCCCACGAGCAGCCAATCGAAGCTGGGCGCAAACGTCGCGAGCACGGAGCCGGCGATATACACCAGCAGCGACACGATCACGACTGGCCGGCGGCCGAACGAGTCGGACAACGTGCCGTGCAGCAAGGTCATGACGGCATACGCCACCATGTAGTAGCCGAGCGTGCGCTGCACGGCCTCCTGCGGCAGGCTGAATTCCTGGCCGATGGCGCCGAAAGCCGGCAGATAGGCGTCGATGGACAGCGGGCCGATGCACGCCAGCACGCCGAGAATGGCGATCATCGTGCGATAAGGCGGCACGTGGGCGAGACGGGAGAAAGACGATGGTGATGCAGACATAGCTCTTGAAACCGTTTGGGGCAGTGCCGGCGGGGCGTGCCGGCCGGGCACGCGCGGCATGCGGCGAGCCCGAAGCGGCACATGCGCGCCGCCCCAATGAAAAAGGCCCGCGACAGCGGGCCGGTGGGGGCAAATTATAAACACCCCCCACATTACGATTGTGTCAGCGCTAGACGGGCACTTTGCTCATCATTTCTTCCAGCCGAATGCGCGTTACGGTGTCGACTTGCGATACGCATCAACGATCGCAGTGCCCTCAGGACCGGCTTTCTCAAGCCATTCCTTGAGCATCGGTTCGCCGACGACTTTACGCATATCGGCTTTCAGGCTGTCTTGCGGCTGGATGATTTCCATACCGTTCTTCTGCAGCAGCGCCAGGTATTCGCTGTCCTTTTGCTCGGAGATTTTCCAACCGCGCGTTTCAGCATCGGCTGCGGCCTTCATCACCGCATCCTGCGTGGGCTTGTCCAGTGCATCGAACGCCTTCTTGTTCACGAACACGGCATTCTTGGGCAGCCAGGCCTGGAAGTTGTAGTAGTTCTTGATGTGCTCGTACGTCTTGGTGTCATAGCCCGTAGCGCCCGAGGTCATGAACGAATCGATCACGCCCGTCGCCATGGCAGCCGAGAGTTCCGCAGCCTGGATCGTTACCGGCTGCGCCTGCACCAGCTCGGCGATGCGAGCCGTCGCGGGGCTGTACGCGCGCCACTTTGCGCCCTTCAGATCGGCCAGCGTGTTGATCTTGTTTTTCACATACAGGCCCTGCGTCGGCCACACGACGCTATAGAGCAGCATCATGTTCTGGTCGTTGAAGCGCTTCTGCAGGGCGGGCTTTTGCGCCTGATAAAGCTTGTAAGCATTGGCATAGCTGTCGGCCAGGAACGGAATGCTGTCCACACCGAAAATCTGCCATTCGTTCTGGTAGTTGGCCAACAGGATTTCACCCGCCTGGGCCTGACCGCCCTGCACAGCGCGCTTGATCTCGGGCGCTTTGAACAACGACGCGTTGGCATGCACCTGGATCTTCAGCTTGCCGCCAGACGCCTTGTCGACGTCCGATGCGAACTGCATGATGTTCTCAGTGTGGAAGTTGGTTGCCGGATAGGCAGTCGGCATATCCCATTTGGTTTGCGCGTGGACGATGCCGGATGCGGTTGCGAAAGGCAGCAACGCAATGACGGCGGTGAGCAAGCGACGGGTCGACATCATGAAGCACTCCGAAAATCGGTTGTAAGCATTGAAAGACAAAGAACGCCGCTGACTTGAGGCTGAAAAAACCTGAGCGATCGCGTTGCAGTCTATGAACCGGCAACAGCCGTTGTCAATGCATTACTGGCCAGATGCGGGTTACTCCTATGGCGCCTGCCGCATGGTGTGCGATTGACATCGACTAGCACGCATCGCGCGGTGCGACGCCGAAGTGCCGCCGAAACGCCGTGGAAAAATTGGCAGGATGATCGTAGCCCACCTCAAGCGCGATCTGCGTGATCGGCAGGCGGCCGCTTCGAATCATGGCCATCGCGCGCTCCATCCGCAACTGCTGCAGATAGGCCGTGGTCGTCGAGCCCTGCACGGCCTTGAACGTGCGAGTGAATTTGGATTCGCTCATCCCGGCCTGTGCAGCAAGCTGCTTCACGCTGCGCGGACGGCGCTCCTCGCCTTGCGCCAGACGGGCGATCACGCGCGCGACGGTCTCGCGGTCACGCAACGAGACTGTAGACGGCGTTGCGCCCTGGCCCCCCATCCGCTCGAAGAAAACGCGCACGATATCCTGCGTGCAGGACTGCAACCGCAATCGGCGGCTGAAGACATTGCTGCACGGTTCGAAGTACGTTTGTGCGGCCTGCAACAACGCATCGCCCAGCGTGGTTCGAAACAGCGTGAACCCCAACGGCTCGCCATCGAGAAAATGACGCAGGGCACCGTCGTATCGCTGCGCGTCGATGCCCAGCTCTTCGATCAGGTAATTGCGCGAACACGATACGGTGACCGAACGCTCGCGCTCGCCCCCGCGGAAGATCTCGATCTTGCGCGCGCCACGCGGCTGCGCCAGCGCGCTGCACGACAACGCGGCCACATCGTGCGCCGGCTGGCCGCCATCGGTTACGCCCGAGCGGCCGGCCACCCGCAGGTGGATCTTGAGCGCACCGCTGCAGTCGTAATGCTCTTCCAGCGCGTGATCGCGCGTGACGTCGGCCCAGCTGGCCGACAGGCCATCGGCCAGAATCAACGTATCGCGAAAGCCTTGAATGCCGGGCGCGGTAGGCCGGGTGGCGATGAAGCACGCCGCGCCCACCGGCGCGATGTCCACCACCTCGAACGAATGGGGCACATAGGCATGCAGGCCCTGACCCGGAACACGTTGCACGGCCGCCTCCATTCTTGCGTTGCCGCTGATAACGACGGCCACGTTAAAGGCCGGGTGCCGATCTCGTCAAGACGAACCCGCGCGGCATCGCGCCGCGCGGGTTAACCCCTAAGTCCCTCTGCCACGCCGGGCGCGCTGCCGGATACGCAAACAAATCGTACGGGCGCGCATAAGTGGGCGACGGCCGGCAGGCATAAGCTCTGCGCTATCCCCACTCAGGAGCTGTGCGATGCAAGGCGTTCCCCCCTCGGTCAATCCGCGCACCGGCCTGCGGCCGCATTTTTCGGTATGCCGACGCGCCGGCGACCTGATGTTCGTTTCGGGTCAGATGGCGTTGGGACCGGCGTTCGATATCGTCGGCAAGGACGTCGGGGAGCAGACGCGCACGTGCCTGACCTACATCGGCGATCATCTGAAAACGGTGGGATTGAGTCTGAACGATGTCGCCAAGACCACCGTCTGGCTGACGCGCGTCGAGGATTTCCCCGCATTCAACGACGCCTACAAAGCCTTCTTCGATGGCGGCCCCCTGCCCGCACGATCCACCGTGCGGGCAGACCTGATGATTCCCGGCGCCCTCGTCGAAATCGAGGCCATTGCACTGTGCAAGGACATCGCACCATGAGCACCGCCGCGTCCGTTGCCCTCGCCGATACGCCAGCCATTGCGTGGATCAAACGGCTGGTCGCGATCGACACGACCAGCCGGCACTCGAACCTCGGTTTGATCGAGATGGTGCGCGACGATCTCAAACGCGCCGGCATCGATGCCTTGCTCAGCCACGATGCCACCGGCACGAAGGCGAATCTGTTCGCGACGGTTCCTGCGGCGGACGGCACGACCCAGGGCGGCATCGTCCTCTCCGGCCACACCGATGTCGTGCCGGTCGACGGGCAGCCGTGGGATTCCGATCCGTTTGCGCCGGAAGTGCGCGACGGAAAATTGTTTGGCCGCGGCACGTGCGATATGAAGGGATTCGTCGGCACGGCGCTCGCGCTCTTGCCGCAGATGCAGCAGGCACGCCTCACTCAGCCCATCCACTTCGCCTTGTCGTACGACGAGGAACTGGGCTGCGTCGGTGCACCGGTCATGTTGGCTGACCTGCAAGCGCGTGGCATCCGCCCCGACAGCTGCATCGTGGGCGAGCCCACGTCCATGCGCGTCATCGTGGCGCACAAGGGCATCAATACGTTCCGCTGCTGTGTGAAAGGGCATGCCGCCCACTCTTCGCTCACGCCCAAAGGCGTGAATGCCATCGAGTATGCCGCCCGGCTCATCTGCTTCATCCAGGATCTCGCCGAAGAGATGCGTGCCCGTGGCCCATTCGATGAAGCCTTCGATGTGCCGTTCAGCACCGCGCAAACCGGCACGATCCAGGGCGGCATTGCGCTGAACACGATTCCCGAGGATTGCCGGTTTGATTTCGAGCACCGCAACCTGCCCGGCAGCGACCCGGCGCGTTTCTTCGATCGCATACAAGCCTACGCCAACGAGACGCTGCTGCCGCGCATGCGCGCCGTGCATCCGGGCGCCGGCATCGATCTGACGAAGATGTCGATCGCCCCGGCGCTGGACGCTTCCGAACAAGCCGCCATCACGCAACTGGTGCGGGCATTGAGCGCCGATCAAGCACGACGCAAGGTGGCTTACGGCACGGAGGCGGGGCAATTCCAGCGCGCCGGCATCGCCTCGGTCATCTGCGGGCCGGGCGACATCGAACAGGCGCACAAGCCCAACGAGTTCGTGACCACGGCGCAGATCGCGCAGTGCGAGGCGTTCCTCGGCAAAGTGATTCGCAGCATCTCTCAATAGTCCCCTTGCGGCGTACTGCCGCACGGTCGTGTTCGCCCATCCTGGATCTTCGACCATGTCTACCTTCACCACCCCGCATGCGTCCGCGCGCGACGAAACGCCCCCAGCCGCCTGGCGGATCATCATTGCCGCCTCGATCGGCAACGCGCTCGAGTGGTTCGACCTCGTGGTCTACGGCTTTTTCGCCGTCACCATCGCCAAACTGTTTTTCCCCAGCGGCAGCGACTCGATCTCGCTGCTGCTCACGCTCGGCACGTTCGGTGTGTCGTTCTTCATGCGCCCGCTGGGTGCACTGGTGCTCGGCATCTACGCCGATCGCGTCGGAAGGCGTGCTGCGCTCACCGTTTCGATCCTGTTGATGATGCTGGGCACCTTGCTCATCGCCGTGATGCCCACCTACGCGGCGATCGGCGTGTGGGCGCCGATCGGGATCGTGCTGGCGCGGATGATCCAGGGGTTTTCGGCCGGCGGGGAGTTCGGCAGTGCCACGGCATTCCTCGCCGAACATGCACCCAAGCGGCGGGGCTTCTACGCCAGCTGGCAGGTCGCCAGCCAGGGGCTGACGACATTGCTGGCCGCGGGTTTCGGCGCCGGGCTCACCAATTGGCTCACGCCGGAACAGATGCTGTCGTGGGGCTGGCGGGTGCCGTTCTTCTTCGGCTTGTTGATCGGCCCGGTCGCCTACTACATCCGGACCCGTATCGACGAGACCCCGGAGTTTCTCGCCGCGGAACCATCGAAGACGCCTTTAGCCGATACCTTCTCGCATCACCGCGCGCGTCTCGTGCTTGCCATCGGCACCGTGGTGCTCGGGACGGTGGCCACCTATCTCGTCCTTTACATGCCGACCTACGCCGTCCGGCAACTTGGCATTCCGCAGTCGGCCGCCTTCACCGCCACACTGCTCACCGGCGTGGTGCAGTTCATTTGCGCACCCATCGTCGGCCATTGGTCGGATCGCCACGGTCGCACCGGCGTGATGCTGTTGTCCGCCCTGCTTTTTCTCGTGCTGATCTATCCCATGTTCGCCATCGTGGCCGCCCATCCCACCTTCGGCACCATGATCGGCGTGCAGATCGTGATCGGCGTGTTGCTGTCGGGCTATTTCGGTGCCCTGCCTGCGCTGCTTACCGAAATCTTCCCGGTGCAAAACCGCACCACGGGCATGTCACTCGCCTACAACATCGCCGTCACGATCTTCGGCGGGTTTGCGCCATTCATCATCACGGGCCTGATCGATGCGACGGGCAGCAAACTTGCACCGAGCTTCTATCTGATCTTCGCCTCACTCATCAGCATCGCGGCCATCTTCGGGGTGCGCAAGCGCCTCGGCATGCGATGACACGACACGGATTTCCGCCATGACGACACCCGATCAATCCCTTCCCGCCGAACCCGCCATTGCAGACCGCGCCGCGATCGCCGCCCAGCACGATGTGCTGCGCCAATGGATACGGGAAACGCCTGTGGTGGACCGCGACGACTTCCTGCCCGTCGCCGGCACGCGCATCAACTTCAAGTTCGAACTTCTGCAGGCCAGCGGCACCTTCAAGGCGCGTGGCGCCTTCTCGAACATCCTTGCGCTGGATCCGGCGCAAAAATCGGCCGGCGTGACCTGCGTGTCGGCCGGCAACCACGCGGTGGCGGTGGCGTACGCGGCAATGCGCCTGGGCGTGTCCGCCAAGGTCGTCATGATCAAGACGGCCAGTCCGGCGCGGGTGGCGCTGTGCCATCAGTACGGTGCCGAGGTCGTTCTGGCCGACGACGGGGCATCGGCCTTTGCCGAAGTACGCCGCATCGAAAGTGAAGAAGGCCGCTTCTTCGTGCACCCCTTCAACGGCTACCGCACGGTGCTCGGCACCGCCACCCTGGGTCATGAATGGCTGGCCCAGGCAGGCCAACTCGATGCGGTCATCGTGCCGATCGGCGGCGGCGGTCTCATGGCGGGCATCGCCACGGCGGTGAAGATGATCGACCCGGCTTGCAAGGTGTACGGCGTGGAACCGGTAGGCGCCAACGCCATGCAGCAGAGTTTCGATGCGAACGGGCCCATCAAGATGGGGCCCATGCAGAGCATCGCCGATAGCCTGATGGCGCCTCATACCGAGCAGTACAGCTACGATCTCTGCCGCCGCCATGTGGATGTCTTGACGCAGGTATCGGACGATGCCATTCGCGCGTCGATGCGGTTGCTGTTCGATCAGCTCAAGCTTGCGGTGGAACCGGCCTGCGCTGCGGCCACAGCCGCGCTCGTCGGGCCGCTACGCGATACGCTGGCGGGAAAACGGGTTGGCGTTTTGCTTTGCGGCACCAATACCGACCCGGCCACGTTGGCGCGTCACCTGGGGTAGAGCACGTATCGGGGCGTGCGCCCCCGAGAAGGCGATCGGCGTGCGGCTTCAGGGCGCGACCGGCACGCGGCGGCGTTGCCGCCGGCGCCATGCCAACGTGTAAAGCCCGACGTTGAACACGATCGCCGCCACGCCGATGCCGATCTGCACCGGGCGCGTGAGCCCGGGCGGGTAGATCAGCACGCGGGCATAGTGAGCGATGAAGCCTTCTGTGTAGCCGGCCTGGCCCGCCGCCAGCCGCAAGGCATTTTCCAGCGGCGTGAGCGGGCAGATGCCGCCGCTCAGGGTGATCCAGGCGCCCCATGCGACTGCCGGCACGTGCAACCATGCCCAGCCTGGACGCCAGGCCACCAACGCCGCACCCAGCGCCACGAACAGCACGAAGGCGGCGTGAATCACCATCACGCCATCGGCGGCCCAGGCACTCATCCGCCGATCAATCCACCCAGAACGAGCACGGCCAACACCAGCCAGAAAATGCCGCCGATGATGCTGCGCTGAATGAACGCCTTGAATGCGGCGTACAGCAGAATCAGACCCAGGATGAGCCAGGCGATGTTGAACACCGACGGGCTCATGCCCATGGCGCGCGCCAGGCCGCCCGTGAAATCGCCGATCGCTTCGCCCACGCCTCCCAGCAGGAACCGCAAGGTGTCGACGATTGCGCGTATCGCCTCGCCAAATGCACTGCCCAGCCACTCGAAAAAACCGTTGTTCATGACTCTGTTCGTAAGAAAGACATTAGCGGCAACCCGCAAGCGGCGTGCACCGGGCGCGCGATCCTGCGGATACCGTGAGAAGGCTCACGCGGTGCCCTCGTCAATCAGCGCGGCTCGCCATACCGCCGTCTTGGCCGCCGACGTCATGGCGGCATGCGCCGGGCTGGTCGACGGCAACGCGGTGTACCGCACGCCCGGATCGGCCGACAGTGTGGTGCGCACGTGACGGGCATAAAGGCTGGCCGCCGCGCCCCCGTTGAACACAATGTGGCCGATCGAAGGGTACCGCTTCAGCAGTCCATCGATATCGTTGGCGACGATGCTCGCGCGCACGATGGCCGCATCCAGGCTGCCGGGACGTTCGCAGCGTGCCACCACATCCCATAGTGCCACACCGGCTGCCTGCAGAGCCTTGATCCGGACGGCGTAGGCCGTTTGGGCGTCAAAGCCGAATACCGCACCCACGATCGGCCAGAACGCGTTGCGCGGGTGGGCGTAGTACTGATCGGCGTCCAACGAGCGCACGCCCGGCATCGAGCCCAACACCAGCACCCGCGCACGATCGTCCACGACAGGCGGAAACCCGACGATGTGCATCGCGCCTCAGAGCCCGAGCCGGCGGGCGAGATCGTTCATGTCGGCGGCGATCACGTCCCAGTCCTGCTCCGGGGCGAGGTCGCGCGTTTGCCCAGGGCCGTGTTCGGCGGGCCGCAGCACGAAGGCGGTGCGCAGGCCCTGGCGGCGCGCGGCCGCGAGATCGTTGTTGTGCGCGGCCACCATCATCAGTTGTTCAGGCGCCAGATCGAGCACCTCCGCGGTGCGCAGATAGGCTTGGGGCGACGGTTTGTAGGCCTGCGCCACTTCGGCGCCGAGAATGGCGTCCCAAGGGAGCCCGCCGCGCTTGGCCATATTCAGCATCAACGAAATATTGCCGTTGGACAGCGGCGCAATCACGTAGCGCTTCTTGAGGCGGGTGAGCCCTTCCACACTATCGGGCCAAGGATCGAGGCGATGCCACGTGCGATTGAACGCGACGAGGTCGCTTTCGGGGATCGCGTGCGGGTCGATGCCCATATCCTGCAACGTGGCCTCGAGGTTTTCGCGGTGCAGAACGTCCAGCCGCACGAACGGGCGCGCGCCGTCGCGCACCGCCTGCATCGCCGGCTGATACCGCTGCCGCCAGGCATCGGCGAATGCGGCCGGATCGATGTCGTCGCGTCCATGCCGCGCCAGAAAGGCCGCGGCGTCGCGCGTGACGCCGCGGCGCCAGTCGACCACCGTGCCGAACACGTCGAATACCAACGCGCGCACCTCATCCATCGCATCTTCTCCTGGTGTGGGGCAGGCCCGGTTTGACGCCGGCCCCGTCGTTCGCTCGGACAGCCCGTGGCGGGCGGACCCGCACGACGATGCCCCCGCGAAACGGGCTGACTCGCACATCATCTTAGCGCAGCGCAAGCCCTGCAAGCCGGGCGTTAGACAGCCTCGGGGTTAAGGCGTAATCTGCATGCGCTGCGGCTACCGCGGCGCCTCAGACTCCGGCCGGATTTATCGCATGCGACACGCCGCTCCAGCATCTTCCCCCCTCGACGACACTGACGCGCCGCTGGCCGATCCACCGACCCGCAAGCAGCTCTTCGCCGGCTTTTTCATGCTTGGCGTGACGGCCTTCGGCGGCGCCTTGCCCCTGGCGCATCGCGCCCTGGTCGAAAAGCGCCGTTGGCTCAGCAATGCCGAGTTCACCGATCTGCTGGGCCTGTGCCAATTTTTGCCGGGGGGCAACATCATCAATATGTCGGTGGCGATCGGCATGCGCTTTCGCGGGGTGAGCGGCGCACTGGCCGCGCTGATGGGGCTGATCCTGGCGCCGTCGCTGATCGTCATCAGCCTGGGCGCGGTGTATGACCGCTTCCAGCACGATCCGCACATCCAGCATTTCTTCGCGGGCCTGGCCGCGGCGGCCGCGGGATTGCTGATATCCATGGCCATCAAGATCACCCTGCCGCTGCGCCGCAAGTTGCCGCTGATGGGGATCGTGGTGGCGGGCTTCGTCGCCATCGCGATCCTGCGGTGGCCGCTCCTGCCCACCATGCTCGTGCTCACGCCGCTCAGCGTGCTGGTCACCTGGAAGTCGGGGTTGTGATGAGTGTGCTGATCTCACTGGCATTGATCTTCACCCAACTCTCGTTGCTGGCGTTTGGTGGCGGCAACACCATCCTGCCCGAAATGCAGCGGCAGGTGGTCGATGTGCATCACTGGATGTCGGCTGAAACCTTCAGCGCACTGTTTGCCTTGGGGCAAGCCGCGCCGGGGCCGAACATGATGATCGTGACGCTCGTGGGCTGGCATGTGGCGGGCTGGCAAGGCGCCCTCGTCACGTCGATCGCGAAGTTCGGGCCGTCCACCATTGTGACGATCCTGGCGTTGAGCGCCTGGGACCGGTTTCGCCACAAGCCATGGCGGCGCCTGGTGCAGGTGGCGTTGGCGCCGGTGACGGCAGGCTTGTTCCTGGCCAGCGGCTTCATCATCACGGAAGCCTCGGTGCACACCTGGTGGCTGGGTGCGATCACGCTGATCTGCGCGGTACTCGCCGTCAAAACGCGCATCCATCCGTTGTGGTTATTGTTAGGCGGCAGTCTGGCGGGGCTCACCGGCATCGGGCAGTGAGGTTTCGGCAGGCCCGACGGCGCGCGGGGCAACAAGGCGATACCTCGCGCCAGGATTGCCCGGTGGCGCCCCTGCGGCAACGCGGCGGTTACGCCACCCGCAGCCCTCACGGTACCGCGGTGATCACGCGATGTGTTGCTTGAGCCGCTCGATGAGAAACGCCAGAAACGTCTGCACGGCGCGCGGCAGCATGCGCCCGTTGAAGGTTTGAATCTCGACATCCCGCCGGCCCATGGCACGGTCGCGCAACGGCACGGCCGTCAAAATGCCGTCGGCCACACGGTGACGCACCGACACCTCACCCGATAAGGAAACGGCATCGGATTGCGCCACGAAGTTGTAGATCGCGGGTGCGTAGTTGCTGGTGAAGACCGATTTCATCGCCAGGTTCTGCTCGGCGCAGGCCACGTCGAACAGTTGCCGCAGCGTGAGCGAGGGATCGGGCAGCGCCAGCGGATACGCTTGCAATTGCGCGAGCGCGATGCGCTCGAAACGCGCCAGGGGATGACCCCGGCGCATCACCACCATCACCGGCGCCTTCAGGCGGCTCTCAACCTTGATGTCGCGCTCGGGCGCCCGGGTGAAACTCAAACCGATATCCGCCTCGCCCTCGCGCAGCATCCGCGATACTTCGCGCGAATCGCCCACCGCCAGATCGAACTGGATATCGGGGTACGACACCTGGAACGCCGCGATGGCGAGCGGCAAAAATTCGGTGGCAAACCCGGTCGTGCTGCACAGGCGCACGCGCCCGCTGCGCAAGCCGTTGAGCGCGCGAATCTCGTTGACCGCACGATCGGCATCCAGCGTGGACTTGTAGGCGTAGGCGGCGAGCACTTCGCCCGCCGCGCTGGGCACCATGCCGCGTGCGCGGCGCTCGAACAACACCGTCTCGAGTTCAGCTTCGAGCGCCGAGATCTGCCGGCTGATCGCCGAGCTCACCACATTCAACTTCACCGAAGCAGCGTTGATCGACCCGCAGCGTACGACCTCCAGGAAGTAGCGCAAGGCCGTATCCTGCAGATAACGTGCGGACATGACGGGCTCCTTAAAGCAGCGTCATTCTATCGACACATTGGCCTGCTGTCCGATGGCGGAAAACCGCTCGATCTCGCCGGCCATGCGGTCGCGAAAAACGTCCGGCCCCAGGTTGACCGGTTCGAGCGCATTCGCCTCGATGGTGCGTCTGACGGCGTCGTCGGCCATCGTCTTTTCGACGGCACGTCCCAACGCATCGATGATGGCCTGCGGCGTGCCCGCGGGCGCAGCCATGCCGTACCACCCAAGGAAGTCGACGCTGGGATAACCGGCTTCGGCAAACGTGGGCACGCCCGGCAGTGACGGCACGCGCTTCGCACCCGTTACCGCCAGCGCCTTGATCTTGCCGGCCGCCACTTGCGGCGAAGCCGATGCCGCCGTGTCGACGCCCATATCGATCTCGCCGCCGATCAAGGCCGTCACCATTTGCGCGCTGCCTTTGTACGGCACGTCGAGCATGTCGGCCTTCAACGCCTGCGACATCATCAATCCTGCCAGATGCGGCGCCGAGCCCGCGCCGAACGTGCCGTAGGACACCTTGCCCTTATCGGCGCGCTCGCGTGCGTACTTGGCGAGCGCCGGCAAATCGGCCATGCCCAGATCGCTGCGCGTGACCAGCACCACCGGCGCCAGCGCCAGCACGGCGATCGGCGCGAAGCTCGTTTGCGGGTCGTAGCTCAGGTTTTTCTTCAGGGCCGGCAGGATCGAATACGTGGTTGAACCGGTCATCAGCAAGGTGTAGCCATCCGGCTCGGCGCGCGCCACGGCATCTGCACCGATCACCGTCGAGGCGCCCGGGCGATTTTCCACCACGACCGCCTGGCCCAGCACTTCGGCCAACCGCTTGCTCACCACACGCGCCACCACGTCGGTGCCGCCGCCCGGCGGGAAAGGCACGATCATCTTGATCGGGCGATCGGGATAGGCCGCGTGCGCGCTACCGGCCACGGCCAGCAGGCTCATCGCCACCCAAGACAACAACATCGTGCGTTTCATTATTTTCCCCGTTGTATCGACGGCCGCGTCTCGCGGCAGCCCATGTCCCAGAAGAGCCCCGCCATCATGGCCAGCCCTTCGCGAATGATCGGTTCGAGCGCATGCTCGTTGGGCGCATGCTGCGCGCACCCCGCATAGGAATGCGGCACCCACAAGGTGGGCAATCCCAATGTGCCGGCAAACACGTCGTTGGGCAGCGAGCCGCCCAGGTTCGGCAGAATCGACGGCGCGGTACCGGTGGTGGCGGCAATCGAGGCGCTGGCCCACTGCACCCAGGCGTTGTCCGGATCCAGCCGCGTGGCGGCCGCGCTCGCCCCCGTGGCCACCTTGATCACGCCGAAGCCGGCAGCATCGAGATGCGACTGCACATGCGTTTGCAGATTTTCCCAATCGGTACCCACCACGAAGCGCAACTGACACACCGCCTGCGCGCGCCCGGCAATGGCGTTGACCGGGCGATCGACACGGCCGGCACCCAGCGCCAGAATCTCCAGGCTGTTCCAGCCGAACACGCGTTGTGCGGGCGTCATGCCCGGTTCGCCCCAATCGGCATCGATCGCCGGTTCGCCCTCACCGCTGCGCACGTCCAGGTCGGCCAGCGCGCGGTCCACAGACGCGGGTATCGCCGGCGGCCGCAGTCCATCGATCAGAATCCGGCCCCGGCCGTCCACCATCGTGGCCAGCGCATTGACGAGTACCGTGGCGGGATTCGCGAGCAGCCCACCCCAGTTGCCCGAGTGGTAGGCGCCGGCGCGCAGGTCCACGTCGAGCGTGAAGTTCAACGCGCCGCGCGAGCCCAGGAAGAGTGTCGGCGTCTCGGCGTGCAGACGCGGACCATCGCTGGCAATCAACACATCCGCAGCCAGCAGGTCGCGGTTCGCCGCGCAGAAATCGTCCAGTCCCGGCGATCCTGCTTCCTCACCGGTTTCGATCAGCACCTTGATGTTGAAACCCAGTTTGCCGTCACGTGCCGCATATACCTGCTCTAGCGCCGTGAGCACGATGAGATGCTGGCCCTTGTTGTCGGCCGCGCCGCGACCATACCAACGCGCACCCTCTTGCGTCAGCATCCAGGGCGAAAGTCCTTCGCGCCACTGGGCATCCTGACCCTGCACGACGTCGCCATGGCCATACACGAGCACGGTGGGAAAGGCCGGGTCTTCGATCCGAGTGGCCGTCAGGAGCGGCAAATCCATCCCGGACGGGTTGGCATGCACGACGATGTCAAAGCCCAGATCGGCCAGCAACGGTGTGATGTGCTCGTTCAGATATGCGTGCTGCGCCGGTGCAGCCGTTGGGTCTTCGCTGGTGCTGCGCACGGCAACGGCCGCGCCCAGCAGGGCAGCGAAACGCCCGCTGTCCCATTCTTTCACTGCCGCCGAAACGGCATCCACTCGCGACACAGCCTGCTCCCTGTCCAAATCGGGATTACTGTAGTGCGCGCCTTACAATGCCACAATTAGATTTTTATCACGGCTGCGTTGCCGAAAAAGCAAGGCCGCGAGTGCGGGAGCTATGGTGCGAGAATCAGCACTTTGAGCTGGCTCGGTACGATACGCATGCCTACCGTATTGAACGTGTTCTGTACTGTGACGCTCGTGAGACGTGTGGCCGGCGTGCCCTTGAGCAAGACGGTGAATGCGCCGGTAATGTGGCGCGACGAGCCCATCACCGTATGCGACACGACACCGGTCGCCACGCCCGGGTTATCGCCGTTGGTCAATGGCGTGATCGTGGCCATATTGTGAACGGGCAGTCCCACGTAAAGAATATTGATGGCGTTGGGAATTGCCGTGGGGCCGAGTGCAATATCAGGATAAGGGATCGGCACCGGCGCCGGCATCGGCGTCAGGCACACATCCGGAAAGGCCAGGTCCAGGCCCATCATTTGTGTATTCGCAAACATGTTCTCTCCTAGCGGGCAGCGCGCTTGGCGGCATCCCAAAGTTCGGCTTCGAACAACGCGGGGTCGTTCTCCAATACACCAGGCTGGTGGACCCAGGCCGGGCGGTCGCTTACGGCACGATGAAACTTGGTGCGCGAAAAATGGGCACCATCGAAACGTGCCTGGCTCAAATCGGCATAAGAGAAATCGGCATAGGTCAGCTCGGCGCGCGCCAGCACCATGCCGCGGCCGCGCGCGCGATGCCAGATCGACTGCTGCAGAACGGCATCGCTGAGATCGAGATCGTCGGCGATCGCGTCCACCCAAATGCTCTGCAGGGCCGTCAGGCCACGCGCACTGGCGCCCGACAGATCCGCCTTGTTGAACAACGCCTGCTGCGCGCAGGCCCCGTCCAGATTCACCCCGTGCATGACCGCGCCGGCGAAATTGCATTGCGTGAGCACAGCGTGCGTGAATCGGCACCGGCTGAGATCGGCGCCGGAGAACTGCGACATCGTGAACGACTGCCCCGCAAGATTCTGATCTGCCAGATTGGCATCGTTGAAGATGCCATTATCGAAGCGCACACCCTCGAAATTGACGCGTCGCAGGTCGAGTCCCTGAAAGAGCGCTCCCGTCAGCACGGTCTGTGCGAAATCGGCATCGGCCAAGCGGCAGTCCACAAAATAAGGGTGATCCGCGCGCGCGAAACGCAGACAACTGCCATTCAGCTCGCTTTGCGTGAACACCGTGTGCTCGACGCAGGCGCCAGAGAAGTTCGTCCGTACCGCGTTGCAGGTCACGAACGACGCCGTGCGCAAATCCGTGCCACCGTAATCTGCATCGGAAAGATCGCTGTCATGCGTCATCGCGCGCACCATGCTCGCACCCGCAAACGTGGCGCCCTGCAGATTGCACTCTGCAAACACGGCCTCGTCCAACTGCGCACCGCGAAAATCGGCGCCGGAAAAATCGACGCGGCTGAAAACGCCGCCCGACAGATCGAGCCCGGCAAAGACCAGCCCCCGCCCTTCAACATCCTGGAAGATCTCACCTTCCTTTACCCGTTGCTGCCACATCGAAGGGGTCATGCTTGCCCCTCTTGCGCGCGTTGCGGCAACGTCTTGAGCTCCGTCATATAGGCACCCTGCGTCAATGTGGCCGCATTGACCTGGGTCTGCGACAGATCGGCACGAAACAGGTTCGCGCGCGAAAAATTGGCGCCACGGATGTCCGCTTTTTGAAACGACGTGCCGATCAAACTGGCATCCAGACAGTCCGTGTCACGCAACGTGGTGCGCACGAACATCGACTGCGGCGCACGCGCCTGTCGCAGCGAGGCACCCGTCATATCGGCGTTCGAGAAATCGCAGGTGTCCAAAACAGCGTCGTGGAACGAGGCGCGCTTGATGGAAAGATCGCGCAGCGTGCACTGCGTCAAGTGGGCGCCATCGAAACGGCAACCATCCAGTGCCGTGTTCACCACGAACGCAGTGGTCGTCATGCGGGCGCGCGAAAAATCGGTGTTCGCGAGTTCGCTGGCCATGAACGAGCAGTCGGTCAACTGCGCGCCCTCGAATCCGCATCCGGTCAATGTGCATCGATAAAATCCGCTCTTGCTCCAGCGTGCTGCGGCAAAATCAAGTTGGGTCAGGGCATGCTCGAACCAGAACACCATGTCGAACTGCGCGCCATGAAAACGAGACGCCGACCAACGCAGCCCACGCAAGATATTCTGCTTGAAGCGTGCACCGTCAAAGATGCACTGCGTCCATACCGACTCGTCGCAGAGGGCGGCATCGAAAGTCGCGCCGACGAAGCTTGCGCCCTGCGCCTGAGACAACGACAGATTGGCACGAGAAAAATCGACGCCATCCCATCGGGTGCCGCGCATCACGGCACGCGCCAGCACCGCCTCGGTGAAGTCGGCTCCCTGAAAATCCGCATCGGACAGATCGGCGCCTTCCAGTTGCGCGCCCACGAAGCGGGCGCCGGACAGGGTCATGCCACTCAGATCCGCGCCCGTGAGATCCATGCCGCCAAAATCGCGGGTATCGGCGTAAATGGCGGCCACGCGCTCACGCACCGCCAGCGCGGCGGGCTGCGCCAGGCGCGCGACCCCAGCCTGAAACTGTACCGAGTACAGGTACACCTTGCGCAGCGATTGTTCGGCCTGCACGAACGAGCGGCGTTGTTCTGCACCGCCCGCGCGGGCCACAGCGGCATCGTGCATCGGATCGCCTACGCGCCCGCTCGCCGCAATGGCGGCGACCAACGCCTGCTGCGCGCGCTCGGCATTGAAGGTCGGTGGGCCGGAAACGCCCGACGCGGCGATATCGGACAACTTATCGACGTCCATCGCGCCAAAGTCCACGCCTTGCGCCTTCATCTCACGCGCCCGCGCTTGCATGCCCTCGCGCGCTTCATTGAGCTCGGCTTCGGCGTCCACTTTCATCTGCTCAGATTGCGCCATGATCGCGGGCAATTGATCGAGATCGAATGGTTTGTCCGGCCCCATGCGCTGCGGCAGATAATCGTTGCTGTCCAACCCCTGACGCTCAATCATCGCGCGCGCGTCGCTCTCGCACTTGAGGCGCCATGCTTCGAGGTTGCGCTGCATCGGACCGGTTTCGGCCTGTGCGCCGTCAACCCAGGCGCCGATCGCCTCCGCGGGCACGAGATCCCTGTCGCGAAAAATATAGGCGGCAGCGGTTTCGACGTTTGCACGTTGCTCGAACGTCGTCACGTAATGATCCAGCGAGTGAGTGGCGCCGGGGGCTTCGAGCGCGGGCATGATATGCAGCACATCGGCGCCGTCGTCTTCGATCACATCGATCGCACCGTGGTAGATCATGATGACCGATTCGCGATGCGGTATCAGCCAGGCGGTGGTGGCACGCAATGGCACGCTCACCAGATCGGTGCGATCGCCGCGATCGAGATTGACGAAGCAGCGCGCCTGCCAGTCAGGCAGATGCCCACGCCAGCACACCTTCTCAGGATGCAGGTTCCACGCTTCGAAAGGCGCGCCGGGCGGCAACGAATCGCGGCCGGCCCAGCGCTGATCCGGCTCGGCCGCATTGAAGATGCGGGCATCCATGTCCGGAAAGAACCCGGGGAAATCGGTCTGCAGCCAGCGCTCGCTATAGGTGCCCGCCAGAGCGAATCGTCGCGGCCAGGTGAAATCGACCGGTCCCAGGCCCGCCGGCGCCACCGGCTGGCCGGCGCGATGGAGGCGCTGCAGCGGATGCTCGATGTTCGGCACGCGCCGCGTTTTTACGCCATTGACGATCTCGTCCACGTGGCCGATGCCCTGCGGATTTTCGGCCCAGCCCGGCCCGCCATAGCTACGACCCCAATCCAGTGGCATGTCGTCAAACGCGCTGGGCGCGGTCATTTTGCCGTCCAGCCAGTACCGGTCGCCAAACACCAGCAACTGCTTCTCGAGATCGCCCACGCGCACGCGCACGGCACATTGGGTTTTATCGTCCTGATGGCGGGTATACGCCCGGCCGGCCACCAGAAACTCGGCCTCGGGTTTGGGCACCGCCAGATCCAGCACACCTTGCGCCGCCAGGTCTTCGTTCACGCATTGCCACAGTTCGATATCAGGCCGCAGCATCGGGCGCGGTCCGGACAAATCGACCAACGCGATTACGGCAATACCCAGGCGATTGCCACCCAGCCATCTGAAAGGCCGCGGCATGACGCTCAGGCGGAACGGTTTGATCGTTTTCATGGATGCGCCGTGCTCGTGCAGCGAGCGAAGCACGGGGCTTCGCTCTGGTGTCGGTTAGGGTTGTCCGCTCGCGGGCGCGCCAAACACGACGCGATCAAGCGATACCTTGTCGCGCTGCTGCGGATGCACGCGCACACCGATCTGTTGTCCGGGCTGATAGCGCGGCAACTCGACAATCTTGATCACATCGCGAATCTTCGCCGTATACGGCGTGCCATCGACTGGCTGCACGCTCACCGTCAGCTCCACCTGCGGATTCTCGTTCATCCAGATGCCGGTCTGTTCGACGGAAAGAATCTTGGCGATAGCCTGCACGCCATGCTGCTGCAACGCACCGGCTTGCCCCGCATCCTTGAGAACCGGCGCCATGAATTTGTAGGCCATGAAGAGCAACAGCGCCACCGCGAGGATACTGCCGCCCACATTGGCGGAAAGACCGAGCACGAAATGCCCCACGTACACCCAGGCCAGCGAAATGACCACCCATGCAAGTACAGTTTTCATGGTCAGGTTTTCAGGTGGGCCGTGGCCACTGAAATTCGAATCGCGGTCGCCAAGGTCAGCGACAGCATCGTCGTACGAAAGTCATTTGGGACGTTCTTCATCTGCATTCCCGTGTAATCGAAATTGACGCCTGTGACACCGCCCTTGATGGCCGTTGCCGAAACGTTGGCAATCGACGTCGAACGCTTGACCGCAGAAAACTGCGTCCAGTCGATCAACGTATCGACGACGGTCTGTGCAAACGTCTCTTTCTTCGTCGGATCCACCTGCGTGAACTTCGGCGTGGACACCACGATCTCAGGCGCAGACATCATAATCTTGGTGTCGGAGTGCATCGACAGGTCCTGCGTGACCGTTTGCGCATAAACGCCATCGATCGTATCCGTCGTCGCACCCGTAATGGTATCGCTGACGTCACCCGTAATGGTGCGCGACACCGCTCCGGTGATGGTCTTGGTAATGTCGCCCTCGACGGTGCTGGTCGTCGCGCCAACCGTATGATTGAGCGTCGCGCCAGTATGCGTGCGATCGATGGCGCCCGTGATGGTGTCGGTCGTGTCGCCTTTCAGCGTACGGGTGAGATTACCGGTGGTCTCGCGCGTGACGTCGCCGGTAATCGTCACGCCCACCGGACCGGTGACGGTGCGCGTCTGGCCACCCGTGATCTCTTCGGTCGCGCCCTGGCTGATCGTGCGCGTCTCGCCCGACTGATAGGTCGCACTCTCGGCACCGGTGATCACCGTGGTGCGCGTGCCGGTGACCGCATTGGTCTCGAAACCACCCACGATATGGCTGCGGTTGCGATCGACCTTGTGCAGCTCGTCGGCTTCCACTTCGGTGCGCATATTGCGCTCGGCGTGCATCCAGATTTCTTCGCTGCCCGGCTTATCTTCGAACATGAACGCGTTGGCCGTGCCCGGCGTGCCATCCTGCGAGCGGCTGAGGAAGCCGCTCTGCGTGGCGTTGCCGGGCAGATCCCACGGCGGCATATTGGACGCGTTGTAGACGCGGCCGATCACGATGGGGCGATCGGGTTGACCGCCGATGAAATCGACGATGACCTCGTCATTGACGCGCGGCAACTGGATGCCGCCAAAACCGCCACCTGCCCACGGGCTGGATACCCGCACCCAGCATGAGCTGTTTTCGTTTTTCTCGCCGTAACGGTCCCAGTGAAATTGCACTTTGATCCGGCCGTAGCTGTCAGTCCAGATTTGCTGTCCGGCTTTGCCCACCACACGGGCCGTTTGCGGGCCGTGGGTGCGCGGCTGAGGCGTCAAACGAGGCGCACGATAGGGATTGCTCGACGGCAGTACCACGACATCGGCATCGAACATGAAACCGCTATCGTTGCCGCTGGCGTAACCGCCCTCGCGAATGCGATAGTTCGCACTGACGATCAGGTACTCGCGGTTTTCTGCGTTACGGGGATGATTGCGCAGCGTAAAGAGATAGCCGGGGGCAATGCCGCGCACGTTGGTCGAGGCCCGGATCTGCTCCTGTCGGCTCTGCAGATCCTCCAGCCGCACGCGGGTGTAATGATCGGCATGGTCGGGATCGGTGTAACCGCCCAGCCATTCGTACACCTCGAGCTTGCTGTTATCAAACCCGGATTTGTTGGTGCGGCGCGCATCGAGGCTGGCGCCGGGCTTGCGAAAATCGTAATCGACGGTGGCAAACCCGCCCGGCGTAATCTGCTCGGCGATTTCCCAGGACGATACGAACTCTTCCTGCGGCAACGTCCCGGCACGATCGGGCGCGTAGTAAGTCAGCAAGTCGGTTGCAGGAGCCGCCTCATGCTGCGCCATGTCATCGGTCAGCACCAGCGTATGTTTACCGTTCTCGTGCTTGAACCAGTAATAAATCCCTTCGTGTTCCATCAGACGGCTGATGAATCCGAAGTCTGTCTCCTGGTACTGCACGCAATATTCCCAGTTGCGATAGTTCCCGGCCAACTTGATATCGAGCGGAAAATCATAGTCGCTCAAGACGTCCTTGATGACTTCCGGCACGCTCTTGTTCTGGAAAATCTTGCTGTCCGAGGTTTGAGTGAGATACCACAGCCAGGGGCGCACCGTTGCGCGGTAGAGATAATACAGATCGGTCGTGCCTTCACTGCCCACCAGCACGCAACGGGTAATCTGCCCGCTCAGGTAGCGGTTCTCAGCCCCTGCAGATTCGCGTTTGACTTCCAACGTGAGCGGCTGGCCCAGCAATGCTTTCATATCGAGCGAGTGCGAGCGCGACACCAACTCCACTTCAAACTCGAAAAGCTGCGAGAGGGCTTCGTTGCCATGCATGGCACGAAACATCAATTGATCCGGGGGTAACGGCGTGTGGGCCGTAACGACGCGTTCCATGCTGGGCTCCGTAGTGGCGCCCTGTGATCGATTGATCGATTGACGGCGCACTATTCCAGTGTGAATGAGCGCCGAATTCTATTGACCCCCTCTGACCCGAGTTCGGTTAGCAACCTATCCTTTTGTTTTTTACAATTTATACACAGTTGATTACGGCTCAACGCATTCCCGACGCAGACGCTGACGGGGGAATGACGGCAACTTTGGTAAGCACGCTGCGGTCGCGGGCGTTTAGAAACGGCAGGAAGATCAAGCTTGCCAGGAGCCAGACCATCGCAGCCGACCACACCGTTTGACTCAAAAAATGCGCGCCCTGGACGATCCGCAACACGCTCAGTCCCGCGCCCCAGGCAATCGCCAAGGCAAGGCCCAGCCGCATCAGCGCCGGCCGATCCAGCACGCGCGCCGCGAAATACAGCGCAAACAATGCGTAGCCGGCCGCTGCATGAGTACTGGGCAGTGCACCGCCGGACGCTTGACCCGTCAGCGCAAAAAAATGCGTCGGCAATGGCAAAGCGCCACCAAACAATTGCAGCATATACGGCCTGGGCAAGGCCGTCAGATGCTTGAGCAGGATGGCTGCGACCGGCCCAGCCACAAGTACCACCAGCACGGCAGTGCATACGCCGCGAAAGGGCCTCAGATCGGGCCGGCGCAGGCCTGCTCCGATGATGGCCACCGCACAGGCGCCAATCAGAAGGGGCAGCGCAATCATGATGCGATCGGCAAGCAGGGAAAGAATATGCGAATGTCGCCCGACGAAGGCGTCGGCCGCATCGTCGTACGTCAGATGGGCAATGAACAGGTCCAGTCCTGAACGACCGATCGCCCAGGCCAGCAGGCCCAGCAATGCCGTCACACCGACAACATGTGTCTTTAAATAACGTTCTGAGCGCATCGATGAGAAACCTTCTGGCTGTCTGGCAAGCCGCAATCGAACCGACGAGGTATATCGCCAACGGCGAAGCGACCGATGTGACAGGCTAATGACCGCGGCGTCGAATATTCATCAAATGCCCGTCAACACATCGACATCACCACGAAATTGCGGGCATGCTATGTGCTTACAAATCCGCTCACAGCTCACTCGTCGCGACGCGAGCTGACGAATTCGACAGGCAGGACCGGTGCGGTTCATTCGGGAGGGCGATACAAGATGGTGTTCAGACGATTGAACCGGGCGAAACAGGTTGCGCTGTTCGCAGGAAATCGCGTGGCGGAGTACATCGAACTTTTTACATTAGAGTTCGCGTTGTACCGGACCGCGCTGATTACAACGCTTGCGGCTTACATCGCCATGGTGTTCTGCGCGATCTTCGCAGCGGCATTTTTGTCGGTTGCGATCCTCGTGTCGTATTGGGGCACCGATCACCGCGTGACGGCAGCCTGGGTGATCTTCGGGGTGTGGTGCCTGTTGAGCATCGTGGCTTTCGTGATCGCCAAGCGCGCCGCGCCCGATGCAGCGCCGCAGTCGGCGCTCAGCGAACAGCTCAAGCTGGATCTGGAAACTATCAGGGGGAACTATGGGCACGCTGACCGCGCTCACGCGAAGGAATGAGCTTTTGGCAAAGATGGAGCTGGAGCGCGTTGCGTTATTCGTTCCTCAACTGGAGGGGCCGGCACGCCGCCCCACCAGTGTTGTTTTTAAAAACGTTGAACTTTGGGCCACGACCGGTTTGCTGCTGCTTGCATCTGCAGTAGGCTGGCCGAAGGCATTGAAAGGTCCCGTTCGGACCATCGCATCGGTTTCTCTGCGCAACCGAGTGGCCGCTTTAATGGCCCGTCCCGAACGGCAATCCGAGGCGCAGCAAAGCAAGGAGCAAGACATGGTCATTACGGCTAGTGGTGAAGGCGATTTCGAACAGGACTTCGAAGCAGTGAAACGCACCGGACGTCGCACCGGACGCAACTTGAAGGCCACGGGCCGTCAGTTCAAGCAGGACGCCGGCGACAACCTGCGCGATCTGCTCGACAGCCTCGAAACCTCATTGCGCGATGGCAACGACAGCGACGTCGAAGCCTTGCGTGCCCGACTGCGTACGCAGTTGGATGACGCCCGCGATACGCTGGGGGATGCTGCCGACACGGCCAACAATTTCGTTCGCGAAACGATCGACACCGCCGAAGAGTATGTTCAGGTTCGCCCCTGGCAAGCCCTGGGCATGGTGGCTGGCGCCGCGTTCCTGTTGGGCGTGATCGTCGGCCGCAACTGATCTCGCACCTCGGATCAGTACGACCAGACGCCCCTCTCCAGGGGCGTTTTTCTTTGGGCGGCGGCATGAGGCTTCCCGGTGTAGGATGACGCGGTTACGCAATCAGACTGAAGAATCATGCAAGACCAATTCGATTTCGACTTTTTTGTGATCGGCGGCGGCAGTGGCGGTGTGCGCGCCGCCCGGATGGCCGCGCAGCGTGGTGTGCGCGTGGCGCTGGCCGAAGGTCAGGCGCTGGGCGGCACCTGCGTCAACGTTGGGTGCATCCCCAAGAAGCTGTACAGTTACGCGGCGCACTACGCCGAGGCGTTCGAGGAAGCGCGTGGATTCGGCTGGGACATCGACGCCCCCCGCTTCGACTGGGAACGCCTGAAAGCGAACCGCGCTCGCGAGATCACCCGGCTGAACGGCATCTATGAAAATCTGCTGACGCAAGCGAAGGTCACCCTGCTGCGCGGTTGGGCCACCTTCATCGACGACCATACCGTCGAAGTCGACGGCCAGCGCCACACGGCGCGCCACATCCTGATCGCCACCGGCGGCCAGCCCAGCTTGCCGGATATCGACGGCCGCGATCATGTGCTCGTGTCCGACGAGATCTTCGACCTCTCGCCCTTCCCCAAGCGCCTGCTGGTGGTGGGTGGCGGCTATATCGCCTGCGAGTTCGCCTCGATCTTCAATGGCCTGGGCGCCGATGTGGTCCAGCTGTATCGCGGCGAGCAGATCTTGCGCGGTTTTGACGACGACGTGCGCCATTTCGTGGCGGCCGAGATGATCAAGACGGGTGTGGATCTGCGACTGAATGCCGGCGTCAAATGCATCAGGAAAGTGGGCGACGAACTTGAGGTGACGCTGAACGATGGCACCACGCTCAACGTCGATCGCATCCTCTACGCCACGGGGCGGGTGCCGAATGTGAGCGGGCTCGGTCTGGAAAAACTGGGTATCAAACAGGGTCGCGATGGGGCGATCGAGATCGACGACCGCTACAACACGTCAGTGCCTTCCGTTCATGCGCTGGGGGATGTCACCGCTCGTATCCAGCTCACGCCGGTGGCGCTCGGCGAAGCGATGACGCTGGTCGATCATTTGTTCGGCGACGGCCGACGGGAGATGAGCTACGCGTACATTCCCACTGCGGTATTTACTCATCCCAACATCGGCACCGTGGGATTTTCCGAAGCTGACGCGCGTGCCGAGTTTGGCGATATCGCGGTGTTTCAAACCGACTTCAAGCCGCTCAAACACACGCTCAGCGGCAGTACCGAGCGCACCTTCATGAAACTCCTGGTCGATCGCGCGACCGATCGCGTCGTGGGCTTGCACATGGTCGGCCCGGATGCGGGCGAGGTGGTGCAGGGCTTTGCAGTGGCCATGAAAGCCGGCGCCACGAAGCATATTTTCGACACCACGATCGGCATTCATCCCACATCGGCCGAAGAATTCGTGACGATGCGTACGCCGGTTTCGTAACGCAGGGACATGTTTTGTGCCTGATGCAGCAGGCGCGCGTTGATACAGTATTCCCATCCTTTATCAAGAGAGTGCTTTCATGCGCCTGCTGCTCGCGTTGCTTCTTCCCTTTTCGGTTTTCTTCACGATCGGAAAACCTCTATCCGGCATCATTTGCCTGATCCTTCAGATCACCTTGATCGGCTGGATTCCCGCCGCCATCTGGGCGGTGTACGCGCTCAATCAATACAAAACCGACCGCAAGATCGAAACGGCCTTCCGCGGTCGTTGATCGCCCGGATGCCGGCGCCCGTGGCCCGACGACTCAGTCGGGACCCAGTGCGCTGGCGGGCTGCACTTTGCAAGATGCATTGACCTGCGCGCCCGACGCGAACTGAAACGCAACGGGCAACAAAGCACCGATCTTGGCCTGGTCGGTGGGCTTTTCCAACATCGCATGGTAGCCGCCAGGGGCAAACATGAGCGTGCCTTTGGCCGGTACGTCGATCTCGTGCGCCATCGTCATCTTCGCCATGCCGCCGGTTTTCTGCGTTTGATGCAGCATGGCCATGCCATAGCCCGGTACTACGATCCCCGTGAGCTTGGCCGCCGAACGTCCGGCATTGTTGACGGTGAAATAGCTGGCCGACGGCACTTGTGCGGGCATCGCGCGAATCCAGCACCCCTGCACGCTCAACTGCTCGGCACGCCCTTGCGCCAATGCGCGCTCGGTCGCGTCGCCCGGTGACTGCGGCATCGCCCCATGTCCGGCATGCGCCGCTTGCGGGGCGGCCGGCGCGGATGCCGGCGCGCCGTGACCGGCATCCGCGGAAGACGCTGCAGAGACCGCCGCGCCGTCTTCCGGCAGATGATGCGCCATGACGGTCATCGGCAAGCTGCCAATGACAAGTGTGAAAACCGTGTTCCGGAACAAGGAAGTCATGAAAATCCCCGGCACCATGTGCGCCACTGCCACGGGCCGCCAGCACAGCGGGCGACTCGGCTGTCGGGATTATATGGACGTATTGAACGCTGTGCCGATCCGCAGGAGGCGTGGCGCCTGCCGTCTCGCTACGCCGCGGTGCGCCTGATCGAGCGCCTCGGGTGGGCATGATCTCGTGAGCGTGATCTAGAATCGACGTCTGACCCACCCTTCTACACCCTGCAGACGGCCCGCAACCGGGCCCTTGATTCGAGACCGTGCCATGACCGATCACCACCCGCCCAGCGAACCCTCCTACGATCCCCGCCCCGCCGGAACCGTTCTGGCGCAACGCTGGCGTGCCGGCGATCAATGGGTCGCGCTTCCGGAGGAGATTCGTCCCAACGATCTGGATGCCGGCTATGCGTTGCAGTCGACCGTGCTGGCGCAGACGGGCGAAACCCCGTGCGGCTGGAAACTCGGCGTCGGCAATCCCAACGCCCTGCGTAAATTCAACCTCTCGCGCCCGCTGTTCGGCCGGCTGACCGCGCAGCGCATGCATGACGCCGACGAGCTCATCGTGTTGTCGCGCGGCGCGCCTGTCACGGTCGAATTCGAAATCGCGTTCGTGTTGAACCGCGACATCGCGCCGGGCGATGCGCCGGCAGATCCTTTCGATGCGGTCGCCAGTGCACACCCCGCATTCGAACTGGTGTTGTCGCGCTACGTCGATCGCATGGCAGTGGGCTGGCCCAGCTTCATCGGCGACAACGTCGGTTTCGAGGCCTTCGTGCTCGGCGAAGAAGTCAGCCTGAGCGAGGTGCCCGGGATCATCGAGCGCATCGAGGTGTATACCGACGGCGTGTTGTCGACCCGGGGCGTCACCGGCGACGATTTACCCGGGACCGGGCAGGCGCTCGAACATCTGTTCGAGCATGCGGCCCATTATGGGGTCACCCTGCGTCGTGGGGAAATCATCACCTGCGGTGCCGTCGCGAAACCCTATGACGTCGCAGCTGAAGACGCGGAAATCGAGGCGCGTTACGGCAGCGGCGCACTCAAGATCGCCTTTACCCGTTAGCCAGTCGTCGCTCCCTCAAGGCGGCAGGAACGAGTAGGGATTGCGCCCTTGCGATTCCAGATTCTGCCGTGAAGACTGCATGAGTTCCGATCGGCCGAACGCATCGACCGAAGACCGCGCCATCTCTTCCAGACGGCGCGTGATCGCCTTGCCGATGGCCAGAACGGGAATCGGTCCGGAGCACGTCAAGATATCCAGATAGTCGACGGCGCGACGCTGCATTGCCGTCAACTGCCCCAGCGAATCCGCCCGCCGGCCCAAGCGCGTTTCGTTGCCGAACATGCCGTGCCCGGCGGTGAACATATTGGGCAGGACCAACTGTCCAGGGCCGATGGCGCACATATAGGCGTCGAGCTTCAGGTGTTTGGGCAGCACCTCGATCACATCCAGGCATGTGCTGATCGCCAACGAAACGAAGTTGTCCTTCAGCATGCCCAGCCACACCTCATCGGCGCGCGCCCCGGCGCACAGCAACGGCACTTCGGCCGTCCAGGTTTCCGGTTCCAGTCCGAGCACACTGCGAAACACCTGCGCGTGATAAGTGCGAATCACCGCCATCGGCAACTCGCGATGCACCCCGGTTGCGCGATAACTCACGCCGCGTGCTTCGCAGTCGAGCTGCATCAATCCCTTATTGATCTCAAGCAACGTATCGTCGGTGACCGTCTTCCCGCGCCGACGCGCGTACTCGGTGCAATACGCGATCGCGATCGTGCCGGATTCGTCATTGCGCTCGACCACGCCGCGCGCCAGCGGCGCATAGATGGAGCCGTGGGCTTCGAGGTAACGGTAATAGCCGGATCGGTCGCCCTCAGCATTCAACCGCACGCACTGGGCCAGGTCGAAACCCGCCGTGAGAAGAGGATAATCTGCCATCGAGGTTGCTTTGAAAAACGGGTGCCTGCGTGGCACGGGTCGCGCCTCGCGTGAGGCAGGGTCAGGGGCAAATCACATCGTGTCGGATCGGCCCCGATCGGGCGTTACGGTAACACCCGCAAATCGACACCCGGGTTTTAAAAATAAAATTGCATGTCCGAGTGTGACGGATCATGCGGCCGCGATACTTCTGTGGCAAGCGCTCGCGATGTAAAGGTCGTACAGTGACACCCATAACAACAGCCACCGCACGCAGCTTTCGCGTACCGCACCCCGTACGGCACGCACACCGGGAGACTCAGAATGGGCAGATTGCTTTACGACCTGGCCGGCGCCGACGAACGCCTGCGCTTCAGTCCTTATTGCTGGCGCATCAAGATGGCATTGGCGCACAAACGCCTGGCCTTCGAGACCGTTCCCTGGCGCTTCACCGATCGCGATGCCATCGCGTTTTCGGGTCAGTCCAAAGTGCCCGTCTTCATGGACGGGGAGCACACCGTCACCGATTCCTGGGCGATCGCCACCTATCTGGAAGACACCTATCCCGACCGCCCGTCGCTGTTCGGGGGGCCCGGCGGCCTGGCCGTCACACGGTTCATGAACAGCTGGGGCGATCGTATCGTCATGGGCGGCGTGGCAGCCCTGATCGTGGCCGACGTGGTGCCCAATCTGGCCGAGCAAGATCGCGACTATTTCATGACGTCGCGCGAGAAGATGTTCGGCAAGCCCCTCGATGAGGTCATCGCCGGCCGCGACGATGGCGTGAAAGCGTTTCGGGCCACGCTCGACCCGATGCGCGCCGTGCTGCGCCATCAGCCCTTCATGGGCGGCGCCCAACCCCTGTACGCCGACTACATACCGTTCGGCGTCTTTCAGTGGGCACGGTGCGTGAGCCCCTTCGAGTTGCTCGCGCCCGACGATCCGCTGTGGGCGTGGCGCGAGCGCATGCTCGATCAGCACGACGGCCTCGCCCGCAAGGCCATCACACGCGAGGCCGTCGCCACTGGTTAAATAACCAGTATCATGGCGGTTTAGTTGCCGGGCTGCCCGCCGTGTCGCCGCGTTATTCCGTCGCCGTTCGCGCATTGTGCGAGTTCACCGCCAAACAAGGCGATCTGGACATGCGATTCACGCCCTCGCCCACCGCACAACAAGGCCTGGCGGGCCATCTCAAGGTCGCACAACGCCGGGCGCACACCTACGAAACCGAGATTTTCCTGTCGGCCACGCATGGGGCCGTCGACGTGCGCGGGCGCGCCGATGGGTACGACCCGGTCCGCAACCAGCTCGAGGAAATCAAGACCCATCGGGGCGACCTCAGCCGTCAGCCCGAGAACCATCGCTACCTGCATTGGGCGCAAGCCAAACTGTATGGCTGGATGCTGTGCCGCGAACGCGAGCTCGCCGAATTGAATGTGGCGCTGGTGTACTGGGATATCGGTGCAGAGACCGAAACCGTGTTGACGGAAACCTACAGCGCCGACGCCCTGCAGGCTTTCTTCGAGGCGCAATGCGCGCGGTTCGAAGCATGGGCCGCGCAGGAACTCGCGCACGTACAGGCGCGCAGCAGCGATCTCAAAGCAATGGCGTTTCCTTTCGGCGCGTTTCGTCGCGGGCAGCGCGAACTTTCGGTGGCCGTCTATCGCGCCGCACGCGACGGCACGGCCCTGCTGGCGCAGGCGCCCACCGGGATCGGCAAAACGCTCGGCACGTTGTTTCCGCTGCTCAAGCGCATGGGTGAGGACGGCCTGGATCGCGTTTTCTTTCTGACGGCGAAATCGCCCGGTCGTCAGTTGGCGCTGGATGCGCTCACCCACCTCACGCCGCGCCCCAGCCTGCGCATTCTTGAACTCACGGCGCGCGAAAAGGCGTGCGAGCATCCCGATCGCGCCTGCCATGGCGAGTCCTGCCCATTGGCCCGCGGATTTTACGATCGCTTGCCCGCAGCGCGCGCGGCGGCGGTCGACGCCGGCACCATGGATCGTCATACGTTGCGCCGCATCGGCCTGGCGCATGCCGTCTGCCCTTATTACCTCGCGCAAGAGCTGTCGCGCTGGAGCGATGTGGTCGTGGGCGACTACAACTACTATTTCGACTTCAGCGCGGCGTTGTACATGTTGACGCTGCAAAACGAATGGCGCGTCGGCGTGTTGGTGGACGAAGCCCATAACCTGGTGGACCGGGCGCGCGCGATGTACAGCGCGCCGCTCGAAGGCACCGTATTGCGCGATGCGCGCGCCGCAGCGCCGAAGGTCGCCCGACGCGCCATCGGCGATGTGGCCCGCGCCTGGACCGCCGCCGCCGCGCCTGCCGACGGCAACTATCTTGCGCGCGACGACTCGCCCGCGCATCTGCACAATGCGATCAAGGGCGCCATCGTCACCTTCAGCGAAGCGCTGGATCAACAAGCCGATAGCTTTCCGCCCGACACCTTGCGCCTGTACTTCGATCTTCTGCATTTTTTTCGCATGAGTGAGCTGCAGGATCCCAACACCATCTTCGACGTGGCTGCCGACACCGCGCCGCCCGTGGTGAAGGGCGAGGCCGTGCGGCCCACCTTGACGCTGCGCAATCTGATTCCTGCCAGACAGCTCGCCCCGCGCTTTGCCGCCGCGGAAACCGTCACCCTGTTTTCGGCCACGCTTGCGCCCAGCCACTACTACCGCGATACGCTGGGGCTGCCCGAAGCCACGCGCACGATCGATGTGGCGGCGCCCTTCACCGCCGAGCAATTGCAGGTCAAACTCACCAGACGCGTCTCCACCCGCTACCGCGACCGGGGTGCATCGCTCGCCCCGATCGCCGATCTGATGGCCGCGCAATTTCAGGCGCGACCCGGCAATTACCTCAGCTTTACCAGCAGCTACGATTACCTCGACAAATTGGCCGACACCTTCGCCACCCGTCATCCCCACGTGCCCGTCTGGTTGCAGACGCGGCGTATGGACGACGCCGCCCGCGTGAAGTTTCTGGCGCGCTTCGAGGCCGGCCAGCGCGGCATCGGCTTCGCCGTCCTGGGAGGCGCGTTTGGCGAGGGCGTCGATTTGCCGGGCGATCGGTTGATCGGCGCATTCATCGCCACGTTGGGCATGCCGCAGGTCAACGACGTCAACGCCCAGATCGAAGCGCGCATGCAAACCGAATTCGGCGCAGGCTACGACTACACGTATCTCTTTCCCGGGCTGGGCAAGGTCGTGCAGGCCGCGGGCCGTGTGATTCGCGATGAGGCCGACCGCGGCGTGGTGTATCTGCTGGATGACCGCTTCGCGCGGCGTGACGTGCGCGCGCTGCTGCCCAGCTGGTGGCAGGTCGAGACCGTGTAGCAAAGCGGTCCCGCGCCACGACGCTGCAGGGTGGCCTTGTGTCGCGGCCCGCTGCCGTACACGCCCGCTACAATGGTGGCCTACCTCTTATTTGCTTGTACTGGAGTGCTCATGCCATCGTTCGACGTCGTCTCCGAAGTGGACAAACACGAAATCACGAATGCGGTCGATCAGGCCAACCGCGAGCTTTCAACGCGTTTCGACTTCAAGGGTACGGATGCGAAGTTCGAACTGGAAGAGTATGTGGTCACGCTGATCGCCCCAAGCGCTTTTCAGCTGGGACAAATGATGGATATCCTGCGCGGCCGCCTTTCGGCTCGCAAGATCGACGTGCGCTGCCTGGATGCGGCCGAACCTGTCGTCAATCTGGGGGGCGCCCGGCAGAAAGTGACGATCAAGCAAGGGATCGAGCAGGCACAATCGAAGAAGCTTATCGCCGCCATCAAGGCCGCCAAGCTCAAGGTCGAAACGCAGATCAACGGCGACAAACTTCGCGTCACCGGCAAGAAGCGCGATGACCTCCAAGACGCCATCGCGTTGCTGCGTAAAACAGATGTGGAACTGCCGCTGCAGTACGAGAACTTTCGTGACTGATTCGTGGTGTGCGGGACGCCGACGCTTGGCGATCGGCAGTTGCCGCGCCGTTACTCGGCGCGCGCCCGCATCGCCGCACAGAGCTCGCGCAGCAAGACCGTAAATTTCTCTTCCGCCGGCAGCGGCGCGTCTCGCACCCGGCGAATCAAGCTGATCGGCGGCAGCGCCCAATCCATGGTCCAGGGCACGATGCCCACGCCGGCCGTACGCTGCAAGTCGCGTGCGATGTCTTCAGGCACGATCGACAGCACCGATTCGTCATTGCGAATGGCGCCGGCGATCACGTCCACCGAATACGTTTCGAACATGGGCAACGGTGGCCGCGCGGACGCCCGCGTGAAGAGTTCGGTGACCATGATGCCGACCGGCGTGGTGGGCGACGGCAGAATCCAGTTCATCTGCGCCAATGCATGCCAGTCGAGCGCGCGCCGTGCGAGACGGGCAGCCAGACGCGGATGGGCAATCATGGCGGCACGTTGCGTAAACAGAATCTCGTGTTCTACATCGGCCGCCATCACGACAGCCGATGCGCGGCCAATCACACAATCGATTTCCCGGCCGGCGAGCATTTTCATCAGCACGTCGGTCGTGGCGCGATGCAAGGTGATGGTGACATTGTCGTCGGCATGCATGCGCACGAGCGCCTGCGTGAGTAATTCGCCCGACACATACGGCACGGCACCGATGCGCAAATGCGCCGAACGGCCACTGCGCAAGGACGCCATATCGCTGGACCAATGGTCAAGATCCTGCAGCATGTGATGGGCACGCGTGATTGCCAGCTCACCCAACGGGGTCGGCAGCATGCCGGTGGTGCTGCGCAGAAACAAGGGTCCTTCGAAGATATCCTCGACTTCTGCCAAAGCTTTTGTGGCGGCCGGCTGGCTGATGCCCAGCGCCCGGGCCACACGCGTGACCGAGCCTAAATCGGCGAGTTGGGTGATGAGGGTGAGATGCCGCGGCTTGAGCCGCGCAAGCAAGCGATTGGGCGATTGAAAAGCAGTTAAAGGCATTCAGGTTGGAGTCAGATGGAGATGAAATGTTCCGCTTAATGCCGCAATCGACGTACCGGGCGCAAGAGGGGCCGAGATCCAGATGAAAGTTGTGTTCGATGTCGCGTTCGACGTCGTGTTTGAAGTCGTGTGTGGAATCGTGTTCGAAGTGCCGTTCGAGTCCGGTTGTTGAGGGTCAGGACGCTGCACGTGTGGAGCGTCATCTCATAACCTTATGGTTATCGAACAATCATAAATTAGACCACATTCGTTATCGCACTTGCTTACACTTGGTGCATGCCGCGCGGCATGCTACCCGTACTCAGGCGGGGATGATGCTGCGCATTAGGCGTTGTGGCTGCCAGGCACGTTGAGATTGCTCAGGTGGCACGTGGCGCTTGCCCATTCCATTCTCTCATTCGGGATCTGCCGTGTCCGACACCTTTACAACTCGTCCTGAACTACGCGGCACGTTCGGTGTTGTCTCGTCGACGCACTGGCTTGCGTCGCAAGTCGCCATGAGCGTGCTGGAGCGCGGCGGCAATGCCTATGATGCTGCCGTCGCGGGTGGCTTCACCCTGCAAGTCGTCGAGCCGCATTTGAATGGACCCGGTGGCGAAGTTCCGATCCTGATCTGGGACGAAAACGAACAGCGCATGCGCGCCATTTGCGGTCAGGGTGGTGCCCCTGCCCTGGCCACACCGGCGGCGTTTCGCGCCCTGGGCGTGGAGCAGATCCCCGGGATCGGTCTGCTGCCGGCAACCGTGCCCGGCGCTTTCGGGGCCTGGCTGGCCATGCTGCGCGACTACGGCACCTGGGAGCTGGCCGATGTGCTCGCGCCCGCGATCGGCTACGCGCGCGACGGCTTCCCCCTGGTGCCGCGCGTGGTACAGGCGATCACAGCCGTTCAGGACCTGTTTCGCAGCGAGTGGACGTCTTCGGCAGCCGTCTGGATGCCCGATGGCACCGTGCCGGCGCTCGATGGGTTGTTCAGAACGCCGGCGATCGCCGCCACCTACACCCGTATTGCAACGGAGGCCAACAACGCCGGCGGCACGCGCGAGAGCCGGATCGACCATGCCTTGTCGCTCTGGTATGACGGCTTCGTGGCGCAGGCCATCGACGATTTCTATCGCCATGCGGCCATCCGTGATACGACCGGTGAACGTCATACTGGCCTCTTGCGCCGCGAAGACATGGCCGACTGGCGCGCAACCTACGACGCCCCCGTTACCACCGAATTCGGCCGCTACACCGTCGCGAAATGCGGGCCCTGGTCGCAAGGCCCGGTCTTCCTGCAGCAGCTCAATGTGCTCAAGCATGCTGGTTTGGAGCGTCTCGCGCCCGACTCGCCCGAGTTCGTGCACCGCATTGTTGAAGCGACCAAGCTGGCCTTTGCGGATCGACTGGCTTGGTACGGCGACCCCGATTTTGTGGCGGTGCCGTTGGCCGAGCTGCTGTCGGACGACTACTCGCGCGAGCGCGCAGCGTTGATCGGCGAAGCGGCAAGCACGGTCATGCGAGCCGGCTCGCCGGGTGGACGTGCGCCGCGTTTGCCGGATCTCGAGGCGGCCGTGCGTACCCTGGCCGCCTCGGACACACGGTTCGGCGTGGGCGAACCGACGTTCGCGCCTTTGCCGCCCGCCGAGTGGGTGAAGCGCGAGGTGTTCGTGGGCGATACCTGCCACATCGACGTGATCGACGCGCACGGCAATATGGTCGCGGCCACGCCATCGGGCGGGTGGCTGTCGTCCAGTCCCGCGGTACCCGGCCTGGGCTTTTCGATCACCACGCGCTTGCAGATGACGTGGCTGGATGACGGCGTGCCGGGACAACTGCAGCCGGGCAAACGTCCGAGCACCACCTTGTCACCCGGCATGGCGTTGCGTGATGGCCTGCCCTACATGGCCTTCGGCACGCCGGGCGGCGACCAGCAGGATCAGTGGACGGTGTCATTCTTCCTGCGGCATGCCGTGGGCGGCATGAATCTGCAGGAAGCAATCGATGCGCCGTCATGGCACGTGGATCATGCGCCGGGGTCGTTCTGGCCGCGCACGACGGTGCTGAACCGCCTGTCGGTCGAGTCGCGCCTGCCGCAAGCGACGCAGGAGGCATTGCGTGCGGCCGGACATGATTTGAAGGTCGGCGGGCCGTGGTCCGAAGGCCGCATCAGTGTGTGCACGCGCGAACCGCTGGCGGGCGGCGGTCGCCTGCTGCGCGCCGGTGCCAATCCGCGCGGGATGCAAGGGTATGCCGTAGGCCGTTGACCGTTGACCGTTGACCGTTGACCGTAGGCCGTTGACCGCTCAGTTGACGTTTTATCCGTTGCAGTGTCGTTCGCTGATGTTTCATGCGCCGGGTTTCATGCGCCGAAGTGTCATTCATCGAATTTTATTCGCTGTTTTCAGTCACCACTTTCTTTGCTTTACCAATAGCGGCAATCAAGCCGCACCACTCCTTGGGGAATCTTCATCATGTTGTCATCCATCAAACGCCTGGCCTACAGCGCGGCCCTGGCCGCTTCGCTCGCCTTGCCGCATGCGGCCCACGCCGCGTATCCCGACAAGCCCGTCACGCTGATCGTGCCATGGGCCGCGGGCGGCTCCACCGATATCCTGGCGCGCACGCTCTCCGAGCATCTCACCCAGGCGATGGGGCAAACGTTCGTGGTCGAGAATCGCTCGGGCGCATCGGGCAACATCGGTTCGGCCTACGTGGCCCGGGCACAACCCGACGGCTACACCCTGCTTGTGGGGTCGATGAGCACGCATACCATGAACAAGGCGCTGTATTCGACGATGCCGTTCGATGGCGTCAAGGACTTCACGCCCATCGCCGAGCTCGCACTGGTCACCAATACGATGGTGATCAACCCTTCCGTGCCGGCCAGCAACGTGGCCGAATTCATCGCCTACGCCAAAGCCAATCCGGGCAAGGTGGCCTATGCATCGGCCGGCGCCGGCTCGACCAACCACTTGAGCGCGGTGCTGTTCGAGAAAGCCACCGGCATCGAAATGCTGCACATCCCCTATCGCGGCGGTGCCCCTGCAGTTCTCGACACCGTCGCCGACCGCACGCAGTTGCTGTTCAGCGCCGGGACGCAAACGTTGCCGCACGTGAACGCCGGCAAGCTCAAGCTGCTGGGCGTCACGGAAAGCAAGCGTTCGCCGCTGCTGCCGCAAACGCCGACCGTGGCCGAGACGGTGCCCAACTATGAACTGGCCGTGTGGTACGGCGCCTTCGGTCCCGCGGGCATGGATCCCGCGCTCGTGGAACGCCTGAACGCAGAGATCAACAAGGTGCTGGCCCGGCCTGACGTGATCAAGAAGATGGGCGATATGGGCGTGGAGCTGGTCAAGAGCAGCCCGAAGGAATTCGCGGCCACGCTGGATGCCGACGCGACCAAGTACGACAAGTTGATTCGTGACCTTGGCATCAAAATCGAATAGGCCGGCAATGTTGAACAGCAATGACCGCTTGATCGCCTTCGACACTCCCGTTGCGCGCGCAAGCGCCGCAGTGGCGGCGGGCGACGCACTCGCCCTGTTCGGCGCCGTGGATGATTTCGCGGCCGAAGGACTCGGACAGGCCTTATGTACGGTCAACCGCTTCGACGCCGCTCGCATGGGCGTGACGCGGTTGTACAGCTCGAACCCGCAGGCCTATCCCCCCGGCGGCAGCAAAGACAAGCTCGGCACCGACTGGGGCCGGCATGTGCTGATCGAGAAACGCGTGTATGTGGGCGAAGGCATCACGGCCATTCGTGCGGCATTCGACGATCATGCCGCCATCACGGCGCTGGGCTTGCAATCGGTGATCAACGTGCCGGTGCAAGTGGCAGGCAACGTGGTGGGCACGTTCAACGTGCTCATGACACAAGCCACGCTTGGCCCCGAGCACGTTACGCATGCGCGGCTCGCCGCCTTGATGGCGGTGCCGGGGTTCATGCTGTTGAACCGGCAAGCCTGACCGCCGGCCACCGCGTCGATCCGTCGACTCAATCGAACGTGATGCCTTGCGCGAGCGGCAAGGCGCGCGAGTAGTTGATCGTGTTGGTCTGGCGACGCATGTACGCCTTCCACGCATCCGAACCCGATTCGCGCCCGCCGCCCGTTTCCTTCTCGCCGCCGAACGCGCCACCGATTTCCGCGCCGCTGGTGCCGATGTTGACGTTGGCGATGCCGCAGTCGCTGCCGACCGCACTCTGGAACAACTCGGCTTCGCGGACGTCAAGCGTGAACACGCACGACGACAAGCCTTGCGGCACGTCATTGTTCATGCGCAGTGCGTCGGCGAAATCCTCGTACGTCATCACGTACAGGATGGGCGCGAACGTTTCGTGTTCGACCACGGCCGTTTGCGCGGGCATTTCCACGATCGCGGGCGACACGTAGTAGGCATTCGGGTATTGCTCGGCCAACTGACGCTCGCCGCCGAATACCTTGCCGCCTTCGGCACGTGCGCGTTGCAGCGCATCCTGCATGGCGTCAAAACTGGCGCGGTCGATCAACGGGCCCACCAGATTGTCCTTCAGGGGATCGCCGATGCGCACGCGACCATAAGCCGCCTTCAACCGCGTGACCACGTCGTCCTTGATCGACGCGTGCACGATGACGCGGCGCAGCGTGGTGCAGCGCTGGCCTGCCGTTCCCACGGCTGAAAACAGAATGCCGCGCACGGCCAGATCGAGATCGGCGCTGGGCGCGAGAATCATGGCGTTGTTGCCGCCGAGTTCGAGAATGCTGCGGCCGAAACGGGCTGCCACGCGCGGACCCACTTCCCGACCCATACGGGTGCTGCCCGTGGCGCTGACCAAGGCCACGCGCTTGTCGTCGACCAGGGCTTCACCTGCGGCGCGATCTCCAATCACGACTTGCGACAGGTCGGCCGGGGCGTCGGCGCCGAAACGGGCGACCGCCTGCTCGAACAGGGCCTGACATGCCAATGCCGTCAACGGCGTTTTCTCGGAAGGCTTCCACACAACTGCGTTGCCGCACACAAGGGCCAACGCGGTGTTCCACGACCACACGGCGACCGGGAAGTTGAAGGCGCTGATCACACCGACCACGCCCAGCGGGTGCCATGTTTCACGCATATGGTGACCCGGACGTTCCGACGCGATCGTCAGGCCGTACAACTGCCGCGACAAGCCCACCGCAAAATCGCAGATGTCGATCATCTCCTGCACTTCGCCCAGACCTTCCTGGCGAATCTTGCCGGCTTCCCACGACACCAGTTCACCCAGCTCCGCCTTGTTTGCGCGAAGAATCTCGCCCAGCAGACGCACCAGTTCGCCGCGGCGCGGCGCGGGCACACTGCGCCAGGCTTCGAATGCGGTCTGCGCGCGGCCGATGCGCGCGGCAACGGCGTCGGGCTGCTCGAGCGCGACCGTGGCCAATTGGCTGCCGTCGATGGGCGTGTGTACGGCGTAGCCGGCCTGTGCCGACACGGCGGCCGAATCCACGCCAAGCGTGCTCAACAACTTCTCAATCATGGTGGGCTTTCCCGGAGTGCGTGACAGGCGCCCAGTATCCCGCCATCGCTGCCGCCCAACAAGCAACGATTATTCTGTTTATCATTCCTTAAATTCATGAACTTTGCCCCATCATGTCCAAACGTCTCGTTCCGTCCATGGCCGCCCTGCAGTGCTTCGAGGCGGTGGCCCGTCACCTGAGCTTCACGCGTGCGGCCGATGAACTGCATCTCACGCAAAGCGCGGTGAGCAAGCAGGTCGCGCATCTGGAAGAACAGCTGCAGCATCTGCTGTTTCGCCGGGTGCGCCGCCGCCTGCAACTGACCCCGGCGGGTGAGCTTTATCAGGCCGAAGTGCGCAAGATCCTGACGCAGATCGATATCTCGTCGCGCTATATCCTTTCATACGGCGGGCAGACGGAGGTATTGACCATTGCCACGCAGCCCACGTTTGGCTCGCGCTGGCTGATTCCGCATCTGCGCGGGTTCGGCCAGCATCATCCGGAGATTCACCTCGATATCCGCAACGAGCTCGAGCCGTTCGACCTGCTCAATGGCCGCGCCGATATCGCCTTTTTCTACGGCCAGGGCACATGGCCCGGCGCGGAGTGCGTGGAGCTGTTCGGCGAAAGCCTGCTGGCCGTGTGCGCGCCCGCCCTGCTGGGACGGCGCAAGCCGCCCGGGCTGGACGCACCGGACGGCCCGACGCTTCTGCAGTGCGCCTCGCGTCCCGAGGCGTGGCACGACTGGTTTTCGCAGCAGGACCTGCATACGCATCGCAGTTATCATGGCCCGCGTTTCGACACGTTCTACATGTGCATCCATGCCGCAGTCGCGGGATGTGGCGTGGCGCTCGTGCCGGACGTGCTGGTGCGCGAAGAGATCGCCGAGAAAAAACTGGTGGCGCCGTGGCCCCGCGTGCCGGCCAGCGAAGGCCGTTATTTCATGGCTTATGCCGAACGCGCAGCCGAGGTGCCCAAGATCCGGCGCTTCGTCGACTGGGTGCGCCAGGCGGCTGCAGACGAGAACACGAAAAAAAGGAATGATTGACGCGAATTTTTTCATTTGCCTCCAGCGCCGATCCGCGCTTTGATACCGTGCCCGGCGCCTTTATGTCGATCGCCGGACCGCACGTTACGTCATTCGCTTCATTCGCTTCACGCCATTCGATCTATACGCACGCCTTCATTCCCGTCGCTTCATTCACTCCGGAACGCCAGTCCCTCCGCGGGCTCGTTCCCTACTCGCCACACGCCATGTCCACCTTCGTTTCGCCCGATCTGATCCGTGCTCAATTTTCCCGTGCCATGTCCGACATGTACCGCGCCGAAGTGCCGCTGTACGGCAACCTGATCGACCTGGTCGGCCAGGTCAATGCCGATACGCTGAGCGCCGATGACGCGCTGGCCCAGCAGTTGGCACGCACCGGCGAGATCGACCGCCTGGACGCCGAGCGCCACGGCGCGATCCGGGTGGGCACGGCCGGCGAACTCGCCACCATCCGCCGTCTCTTCAGCGTGATGGGCATGGTGGCCGTCGGCTACTACGATTTGTCGTCGGCCGGTGTGCCGGTGCACTCAACCGCCTTTCGCGCCACCCATGAAGACAGCCTGCGCGTCAGCCCCTTCCGCGTCTTCACGTCGCTCTTGCGGCTCGAACTGATAGGCGATGCCGAGCTGCGCGCCGTTGCGGCCGACACCCTGGCCCGGCGCGACATCTTCACGCCGCGCGTGCGCGAATTGATCGCGCAGCATGAAAGCGCCGGCGGCCTCACGCAAGCCGAGGCGGACGAGTTTGTGCAGAACGCGCTGGAGACGTTCCGTTGGCACCACACCGCAACGGTATCGCCCGAGCTGTACAAGCGGCTGCATGACGAAAATCGTCTGCTGGCCGACGTGGTGGCGTTCAAGGGCCCCCACATCAACCACCTTACCCCGCGCACGCTGGACATCGACGCTGCCCAGATCGCGATGCCGCTGGCCGGCATCGCCGCCAAGGCCGTCATCGAAGGCCCCCCGCCGCGCAGCTGCCCCATCCTGCTGCGCCAGACGAGCTTCAAGGCATTGGAAGAAGCGGTGAACTTCACGGCGGCGGACGGCATCGCATATGCCGGCAGCCACACGGCGCGCTTCGGTGAGATCGAACAACGCGGCGTGGCGCTCACGCCCAAGGGCCGCGCGCTGTACGACCGCCTGCTCAACGACGCTCGCGCCACGCAAAAAGGCCCCACGACCGACGCCAACGCGCAGGCCTACATGGCCAATTTGAGTGCGCATTTCGCCGCGTTCCCGGACGATCACGCCACCCTGCGCGCGCAAGGCATCGGCTACTACCGTTACTTCACCACGGGCGTGGCCGCGCCGGCTGCGATCGAGCGCGGCAGCGTGACGCTGGATGCATTGATCGAGGCCGGGTGCGTGGCGTTCGAACCGCTGGTCTACGAGGATTTCCTGCCGGTCAGCGCGGCCGGGATCTTTCAGTCGAATCTGGGCGAGAACGGTCAAAGCGATTATTCGACCACGGCCAATCAGACCGGTTTTCAAGCCGCATTGGGCGATGCGGTGCTGGATGAACTGGCGTTGTACGCCGAAACGCAGCGACGTTCAATCGAGGCCTGCGCTGCCGCACTGGGCGTGACCATCGCGTCCGAAAGCATCACCGCCGAAGCCACCGCCTGAGCGGGCCGCAACGCGGTCGCATGAAACCCTGGGCGAGCACATCGCCCAGGCGCGGCACACGTCAAATCGATCGAGAAGACGCGGCCCCATCGGGGCGACGATCCCGGGAGTGTTGATCCCGGGATCGACGTCCCAGGTGCGTTGCCCTGCGTGTCACCGGCAATGCGCGGCACGCCTTTCGTATCAACTGCCCGACTTCCTCGCCTTGAATCGTTGCGCCCCTGCCGTGTACGCGCCGCTTGCAAAGTTCAAGGCGTGACCATGCCGCGCAGCCTGCGCCGATTTTTCGAATGCCTCGTCCGACATCGTCTTCCACCACGACTTCGTGATCGCCACCGACACAGGCGACCATTGCGCGAGCTTTTGCGCCACCACCGTCACGCGGGTATCGAGTTCGGCCTGCGGTACCACTTCATGCAAGAGGCCCATCGAGAGCGCCTGATCGGCCGAGAGGATTTCGGCCAGCAACACCAGGCGCTTCATCGCGGCCTCGCCGATGATGGGCAGCAATAACGCACTACCGACAATCGCGGCCGATCCCACATTGAGTTCGGTCATCCCCAGGCGCGCGTGTTCGCAGCCGATACGCAGGTCCGACATCAACGCGATCTGCAGTCCCGCTCCCGCAGCCACCCCGTTCAGGGATGCGATCACAGGCTTGGTCAGATGACGGAACACGGCATACAGATCCATGTAGTCGTCGATCCGCGCCGCCGAACCGGCGGCATCCATGGCCGCACTTTCATTCTGATCCTGCCCGGCACAAAACGCCCGCCCGCGCCCCGTCAACACAATGACGCGCACCGCCTCGTCGGCCTCCAGCGCAAGCAGTGCCGCCTTGAACCGCCGGCGCTGCGCCGCGTCGAACGCGTTCATCACTTCGGGGCGATCGAACGTGATGCGGGCGATGCCGTCCGCGATGGTCATCGTCAGGGGATCGGGATGGGACATGAGGCCTCCTTCAGGCAAAACAGGAACCGGCGCGGTGGCCGGTCGAATGGGAATAACGCGGACCGGCAGCCGTGCCCACCCAGGGTGACGGCATGCGGCCGCCTCCCCGCGCGGCAGCAGCCACGGTCACTGCACGGTGATCTTCGTCTGGTCGATTGCGGTGTTCCACTTGGCGACTTCGGCTTCCAGGCGTTGACGCGATTGTTGCGGCGTGGTCTGCACCACTTCCACACCCAGTTGCGACAGTTTGTCCTTGATCGCCGGGGTTTTCAGCACCTCCGAGATCGCGGCGTTGAGCTTCACGATCACGTCGTCAGGCGTGCCCTTGGGCGCCAGGATGCTGTAAACCGCGACGGCGTTGAATGCGGGCAGGCCCTGCTCGGCGAAGGTGGGCACATCCGGCAATACCGTCAGCCGTTTCTGGCTGGCCACACCCAACGCCGTCACGCGCCCGCTGGGCAGATTGGCCAGCGCCGTGGGTGACGTGGTGAACATCATTTGAATCTCGCCGCCCAGGAGGTCGGACATGGCCGGACTCGAGCCGCGATAGGGCACATGCAGCAGGTCCACTTTGGCTTGCTGGCGGAAAAGTTCGGTCACGATGTGCTCGGTGGAACCATTGCCGGTAGAGCCATAGGCGTACTTGCCGGGATTTGCCCGCGCCTTGGCACTCATATCGGCGTAGTTGTTCATGCCGAGTTGCTTGTTGGCCAGAAGGATCAACGGCAACTCACCCAGCGTGGAGACGGGAATGAAGTCGGCCAGCAGGTCGTATCCCACCGTTTCCTTGCCGAGGATTTTCTCGGTCATGGCGTATGAGGTCGTAGGCGCCATCAGCAGCGTATAGCCATCCGGCGCGGCGCGCTTGACGTACTGCGCGCTGATGTTTCCGGAGAAGCCGGGTTTGTTCTCCACCACGACCGAGGTTTTGAGGTTTTCGCCCATGCCCTGCGCAATGATGCGGCCAACCACGTCCACGCCGCCCCCGGGCGTAAAACCGACGACCAGGCTGATGGGCTTGTCCGGATAGGCGGCAAACACGGGTGCTGCAAGCGACGCCGCGCCGACAGCCAGCGTGGCCAGGGTCAGGCAGCGAATGCGATGAAACAGCGGAGACTTCTTCATGACATACTTCCCCTTGCTTTGGTTCCGGTGGCCCCGCACGGCCATGCGCGTCGGCACCGAAATCCGGTTGCGTTGAACGGACGTTATGACTTGCCGATGCGATAGCCTGTGGTTTCGACATCCCACACACCATGCACATCGCGCGACAGCTCTTTCTTCTGGATGCGTTGCGTGGGCGTTTTCGGAAATTCGTCGATGAACGTCACGTACCGCGGCACCTGGAAATAAGGCAGCCGCTCGGCACTCCACTTGATCAATTCGAGCGGCTCGAGCCTGCGGCCCTCGCGCAATCGCACGAACAACTTCAGTTCGTCTTCACCCAGGTCGCTGGGGACACCGATCAGCGCCGTTTCCTCGACCGCGTCGTGTTCGCTCATGATGCGTTCGACCTCCCAGGCCGAGATGTTGATGCCGCGACGGCGCAGCATGTCTTTCTTGCGTCCGGCGTAAAACAGATAACCGTCGGCATCCTGCGTGGCCAGGTCTCCCGTGCAAAACCAGTCGCCGCGCCGCGACGAGGCCTCGGCCTCTTCCTGGCGGTAATAGCCGAGAAAACCCAGCCCAGGTGCGCTGGCGCGAATCGTGATCTCACCGGCTTCGCCCGCCGCGACGGCGTCGCCTGCGTCATTCGTCAACCGAACATCGAAATACGAAATCGGCTTGCCGATCGATCCCGCCGGGCCATCGGGGTTGAGCGTGACGAACGTGATCAACTCCGACAAGCCATACCCTTCGCGCATCGCCACGCCGAACCGTTGCGAGAAGGCGTGCCAGGTTTCGGCCGGGCAACCGCCGCCCCACGCGATACGCACCCGATGCTCGCGATCGTTGTCTTTAGGCGGCTGCTTGAGCAGCATCGGCAGCACGCTGCCCAGATAATGAATATGCGTGACGTCGAGGCGCCGCACGTCGTCCCAGAACCGCGACGCGCTGAAGCGTTCGACCATGGCCAGCCTGAAGCCGCCCACCAGCGCTGCGATCGCGACGGCCACGCCGGCGCCATGATGCAAGGCTTCCCAGAAAAGAAAGACATCGCCCGGCCCCGCGCCCGTCAGCCGCAGGATGGCCTGCGGTCCGGCGCGCAGATGCCGGTCGGACTTCAGCACGCCCTTGGGCAGGCCGGTGGTGCCGGAGCTCGGTGTCAGACCGATGATGTCATCCGGCATCACGACCGTGTCGGGCGCGGTGGCCGGATGATCTCCATAGGTATCCAGGCCCTCGCCTGCCACCCCGCGCCACAAGACCGTTTTCAACGATGCCGCGTGCGCCTCGACAACCGGGGCATACGTCACATCGGCGATCAAGGCATGAGGCTGCAATTGTTCGAACACATGAGCCAGCGGGGCGCCGATCAAATGCACGTTGACAGGCACCCGCACCAGCCCCAGCTTGGTCAACGCGAAGATAACGAAGAGGTGATCGGGGTGGCCCGGCAGCATCACCGCCACGCGATCGCCTTTGCGCAGCCCCCGAGCGGTCAGGAGATGGGCAATGCGATTGACGCGCGCATCGAGCGCGCCAAACGTGGTCGCCTCACCGCCGAATGTGCAATAGACCTGATCGGGTTGCTCGCGGGCGCGCCGCGCAAGCAAGGCTGCAATGGTCTCGTTGGAAAGCGGCGGAACATCGACGTGCTGGAGATCGGTCATGAAGGAAGCAGGTAAGTGCATGCCCGACCAACCGGAGGTCGCGTCGGATCTGCAGACAGCAAAAACGTTCTTTAATTGCTATTCAATTATTTATATTGACTATCAATTTTTCTGAAGCTTATGCCTGTTTACGAGCGCGTAAAAGCTAGGGATAACGCGAATTCGATTATTCAGCGGCCACTCAGCCAGCCTAACAATTGAATAGCAATTATAAAATCACGCAGAAATGGCGCGCGCCGCCTGGAGCACACGCGGCAGCAAGTCGTGCCGCACCGCGTCCACATCGAAGCGCTGAGCCAGCGTGGACAGATTGACAGCGCCTACGATCCGGCCCGATACATCGGTCACCGGTGCGGAGATCGATACCCCGTTCTGATCGAGGTTCTTCTCGGTCAACGAATAGCCGTTGCGGCGCGCCTTCTCGAACAACGCCAGGATTTCCTCGGTATCGCGATCGCCGAAGCGCGCACGAATGTCGGGCGGCAAATGCGTGAGCATTTCGAGGATCTGCGACAGCGGCGCCTGCGAGAGCAGGACTTGCCCGGATGACGACGTCAGCGCGGGAAACCGGCTGCCTATCGAGAGGTTGATGGAGGTGATATGGGTGCTGGGTACATTGACCACGACGACCACTTCGTCGCCGTCGAGCTCGACCCATGACACGGTTTCGCGCGTGTCGCGGGCCAGCTCGGCCAGGATGGGATAGCTGCTGTCGCGCAGTGTGTTCGTACCGGTCATCCCGCGCACCAGGCCGAACAGCTTATTGGCCGGAAAGTAGTGGCGCGTTGCCGTGTCGCGCTTCAGATAACCCAGCCAGTGCAGGGTGTAGACGAACCGTTGCGCAGCACTGCGGCCCATGCCGGTGCGGGCTGCGATATCGGCCAACGACAGCGGTCCGGTGTGTTGCTCGAACACCTCCAGAATCCGCATCCCCTTTTCGACCGACGCCACGAAGAGCCGGTCATCGGGTTCGTCCCGGACGGCGCCAGCCCCTGCGGAGGCGGAACGGGATGCCGTGGAATCGGAAGAGGATGAAGCGGTCATGCGGGGCTCGAGTCTGCGTTCGCGCGCGACGGATCGCGCTTCCAGGCGGCAGTGTACCGCCTGGCATCTGCGTCGTTCAGACGGCGGATCTCACGATGCGCTGCGCGGCACCGCACTGAACGAGCGACCGTCGGTGCCCGCCGCGCCATAGCGCGACAGCTCCAGGCCCTCGATGCTGATTTCAGGACGATGGCCCGTCATCATGTCGGCCACCAGCTTGCTGGAGCCGCATGCCATGGTCCACCCCAAGGTGCCATGTCCCGTGTTCAGGAACAAATTGCGATAGCGGGTGCGGCCCACGATCGGCGTGCTGTCGGGTGTCATCGGACGCAACCCCGTCCAGAACTCGGCGCGCGCCAGATCGCCGCTGCCGGGATACAGATCGTTGACGACGAGCTCGAGCGTGGCGCGGCGGGCGGCTTTCAGCCGCAGATCGAAGCCGGACAGCTCGGCCATGCCCCCCACACGAATACGATCGTCGAAACGCGTGACCGCAACCTTATAGGTCTCGTCCAGCACGGTGGACATCGGCGCGGCCGCCGCATCGGTGATCGGAATCGTGAGCGAATAGCCCTTCACCGGATACACCGGCAGATCCAGCCCGAGCGGCGTGAGGAAGTTGCGCGAATAGCTGCCGAACGCCGTCACATAACGATCGGCCTTCAGCACCTCTTGACCCACGCGCACCCCCATCACGGTGTCGCCTTCGGTGATCAGGGCCTCGACATTTTCATTGAAGCGAAATTCGACGCCCATGTTGACGGCGAGCGCCGCAAGCCGGGTCGTGAACATATGGCAGTCGCCGGTTTCATCGTTGGGCAAACGCAGGCCGCCCGTGAGAGTGCTGCCGGCACGACCGAGCGCCGGCTCGACCGCACCCAACTGCGTGGCGTCGAGCAGTTCGTAAGGCACGCCGACTTCTTCGAGCACAGCGATATCGCGCCGCGCCGCTTCCATCTGCGCGTCGGTGCGAAAGAGCTGGAGCGTACCGCGCGTGCGCTCTTCATAATGAATACCGGTTTCGCTGCGGACCGCACCGAGGCAGTCGCGGCTGTACTCGGCCAGGCGCAGCATGCGTTCCTTGTTCACGGCGTAGCGCGCCGGCGAACAGTTCGACAGCATGGCCGCCATCCAGCGCAATTGATACAGCGTGCCATCCGGACGAATGGCCAAAGGCGAATGCTTCTTGAACATCCACTTCAATGCTTTGAGCGGAATGCCCGGCGCCGCCCAGGGCGTGGAGTATCCCGGCGACACCTGGCCGGCGTTGCGATAACTGGTTTCCTTGGCAGGTGCCGCCTGCCGATCCACAACCGTGACTCTAACGCCCTGACGCGCCAAGTAGTAGGCGGTGGTCGTACCGATCACGCCGCTTCCGAGCACAATCACGTGCATGATGAACCCCCCGATTATGGATAGACAATTTCACCAGTCTATCGACATCCGATCAGTTTTTTTGCCTGAAATGTGGCCTAAAATCCGGGCTCTACCCGGAAAATTCGCCTGAAAAGGCAAGTTTGCAGACAAAAATGCGTGAACTCGACCGTACCGACCTCAATATCCTCGACATCCTGCAGAAAGACGGTCGCATCGCGATCACCGAACTGGCGGCAAAAGTGAACCTGTCGACCACCCCCTGCTCCGAGCGCGTG